>Ga0222706_1000010_pt1 | contig 141340 bp, 138 predicted proteins | sample AntAcemetage1572_FD_179829 | JGI IMG/M metagenome (GOLD analysis project Ga0222706, IMG submission 179829) | Saline water microbial communities from Ace Lake, Antarctica - #1572 | ecosystem: Environmental > Aquatic > Non-marine Saline and Alkaline > Saline | place: Antarctica: Ace Lake...
CAAATCAGTATTAAATTTAGTAACGTACAGGATTACGGATAATCACATACTTATTCTACTTTGTCTTCGTAGGGCAGGGTGGCTAGCAGATGATTGATTGCAAATAATCTCGCTTCTAATTTTTTATTCCCTTGGATAATTACCCAAGGAGCATGTTCGGAATCGGTCTTTGCAAACATCTTATTTTTATAATCGGTGTACTCATCCCAAAGTTCCTGCGCCCGCTCATCCACAGGCGTGATTTTCCAGCGTTTTAATGGATTTGTCTTGATATCTTTAAATCGGGTTGCTTGCTCGTCTTTGGTGATGGAAAAGTAAAACTTGATCAAATAGGTGTCGGACTGAGTTAACATTTTTTCAAAATCATTAACCTGAGTCATGAAGATCCGATACTCATCTTCTGTACAAAAACCATTTACTGGCTCTACCACAGCACGATTATACCAGCTTCGATCAAAAAAAACAATTTCTCCAGGCTTGGGAAGCCGATTGATGTAGCGTTGAAAAAACCACTGATGGCGTTCGTCTTCTGTTGGTTTGTTCAAAGCCACTATCCTAAAATGTCGAGGATTAATAAACTCAGTAATTTTGCGAATTGCCCCGCCTTTGCCAGCGGCATCTCTGCCTTCAAAAATAATGACTATCTTCTTTTTATTTCCAATGACCCAGTTTTGTAGCTTGATGAGTTCCTCCTGCCGTTTTCTGATTTCAGTGATATATTTAGTCTCATAGAGGACCTTTTTTAGGTTGATTTGCTTCGATTTAAGCAAGGCTCGAAGCCCTACTTTAGAGTTTAGCAGGTCAACTTCTTCTGGGGATAGATTTATTTTGCTCATCTCTTTAAATATCTATTTGTAGTGCACTTCTATGGAAGGGCATGATCACATTTGGGTCAGGTAATAGGGTTATTCCTGATTCGCCTTTGCCTTCATAGTCAAACTGCGAAAGTACATACCGCATGCTTTCCAATCTTGCCTCTTTCTTATCGTTGGTTTTAATGATAATCCAAGGACTGTAATTAGTATGTGTTCGGCTAAACATCTGCTCTTTGTAGTGCGTGTATTCTTTCCATAGCTCTTGGCCTTTCATGTCCACGGGGCTAAATTTCCATCTTTTCAATGGATTACTTAATCGGTCATCAAATCGCTTCTTTTGTTCATCCTGTGAAATAGAAAACCAAAATTTAATCATCTTGATATTATCTTCATAGAGGAGGTGCTCAAACTCTGGAACTTGGACTATGAACTGTTCATACTGTTCTTTGGAGCAAAAACCCATGACAGGTTCCACCACCGCTCGGTTATACCAGCTTCGGTCAAAAAAAACGATCTCGCCGGGATTTGGCAATTCCTTGATGTAACGCCGGAAATACCACTGTCCTTTTTCGACCTCAGTAGGTTTGGACAGCGCAACCGCTCTGGATGTTCTTGGATTAAGGTGTTCTTTAAATCTTTTTATTGATCCACCTTTACCGGCGGCATCTCTACCCTCAAAAATGATGGCTACTCGCTTTTTATGATTGGCGATCCATTTCTGTAAATTGACAAATTCCGATTGGAGTAGCGCTAGTTCGGCTTCATAGCTCAGTTTTTTAAGTGTTTTCTTTAAACCGACGTCTTCTTTCTTTGCGATCTTGATTAATTCTTCGCGGGTTTTAACATGTTCTAAATGGTCTGCTGTAAAATTCATATAAATATTGTTTGTTAATTTTAAAAAAAAATCTCTGGTCTTTCGATCCAACCGGTGGCTTTTCTATGTAGTATTTCTAATATCCACTTTTCTATTTCACAAAAAAAATTAGGGCTCTTTCTTTATGCTGTTTCATTCTTTAAAGTAGCAAAAATCATTTTTAGACTTATCTATATCCATTTCGCTACCAGTAAAAGACCAACACAATACCTAACTTGTTAATGCCAATGGAGATCACACTGACAAGAAGACCCATATCGACTTATCCTACATTGGGCAAAAAGGGGTCCGAAAAATCAAAGAAAATAGGATGACTGACATTACTCCGGATACTTATAAACAGCGTTACCTTGGTAAGGGAATATCAGTATTTTGAAGCTAAACCAATAGCTCTTCGAATTCAAATTTTGCTAATTTCATCTCTAAGTATCAGGTGAAAGGGATAATTAGCCATTTTACACACGATTTAAAACAACAGAAAATAGCCAATTTTAATATAGATGCAGGTAAAGTATTTTTTATTTCCTATAAAGAATTACATACCGAATAGTATCCCCGAGCAGAAATGACTCAATCGTTTTTGTCATAAAGGGAAGATGAAAATTGGTAATCCTAAAATCTAAAAACTCTTCAATCTATCAGTAGTAATATTTATATGGTCTAATCGTTGTTTCTATTTTTGTTGCTGCATGTACTCTCGCTCAATTCAAAGACCCGAGCAACAAAAGTTCAAAAGTAGAGGTAGATTAATTGCTTGGTGAACCAGGGTAATAGAGGTCTTTCATCGCTGCCTTAAAAGCTTCCAGTGCCTTGGGAGACAAATTCACTCTCCAGTCGAGCTCTTTATTTACATTAAACCAAGTGACTATTTTCACCCTAGGATAGTCGGTTTTGATTTTATCAAATGCATCTGTGATCCAAGCTGCTTTGTACAAACCTTCAAATTGGAACTCGCCGGAACCGAATTCTGCAATCATCATCGGTTGCTCTCCCAATACTGTACAGTCATCGTAAAGTTGTCGAAAACAAGTGTCAAAATCTCTGAGCGGACGCTCGCTTCCCCAAGGATCTCGAGGGTAAAAATTGTAAGCATCTAAGCCGATCCAATCTACATACTCATCTCCAGGCCAATAATTCGATACCTAGTTCCACTCAGCCTCATACCGATCTACGGAAGGGCCATGTGGTGTCCAAACCCATTTTACATTGTCCGCATCTTTTGCCTTAAATCGAGCGACCAGATATTTCCAAACGGCAACTACTTGCGCCGGCCCTCTATTGGCTTACCCATTTTTATTACCACTCCATACATACCAATTGCCATTAAACTCATGCAGAAAGCGGATCAAGATGTCTTTTTTATAGTTTTTTGCGCTTTCTGCAAAGCGATCGATATAGGCGTCGGAGGTGCCATTAAGCACATTTCTAAAGGCGGAATATCCATTTGGTCTTATTTGGGTGGTATTACTAGGATTGACAGATGGATAGAATAATTCCCAAGTTAGATGTGGTATAATGCCACGTGCGGCTAGTTTGTTGCAGGCAGCTGTTGGGAACTCATCTTCCCAGGTTGGGAACCAAACTACTGCCCCTAATTCTTGCTGGGTCAGTGCTTCAAAGTCATCAATTTCGCTCAGGTCACCGGTAGGGAGTTTTGCATTCCCGTTTTCGGGATAGTCACCACCACGCAGCCTACCCAATTCCCGTCCAGGATGATCGAAGGCGTATTGCTAGGTTCTTGTGTCACTGCTTGCTCGGAGATCGGATCGTCTATTTTGATTGGTGCTGGTTCACCATCTTCACCTGCACAGGTTACAAAGCCAATAAAAACTCCAAGTAAAAATAGATTTCTCAGAATGGTATTTTTCAAAACTTGAAAAGGTTGATACCGAGGTACGGGATATTCAGGATCTGGACAAGGTCGCCAATATGTTACTTAATTCAAGGCTTTCTGACTTTGGTGTAGGTTAGTATGAGTTAACGTGCTTGTGTATACAACGTAGTATCTCGCAGGGTGCTATGATTTCATATATAGTGTTAGTGGCTTTTTATTCATTTATTTTTATTTGATGTTCAGCATACTCCAACGATTCAAGAGTTGTAATGTCAAATCCATTCTTAAAAAGAACTTCGACTGTTTCACTTAATGATACATGAAAGTCATTCGTTACAGTCAAATTTCCTAATGGTTCATATGCGTCTGGCAGATATACGAAAAAAGATTTGCCATTTTTAAAAGCACCTATCTCGACATCTCCCGCATTAATATTAGGATCTAAATAGAAAATATAATCGTCTTTTGAATCAGGTTTACTCTTAGAAAATCCAATAGAATATTCTGGTATATCTGGATTCTCTTCATACCCAGTAATCCAACCTACTAAATTGTGATAAGTGTAAAAGTTTACTGAATTTCCAACCTTGATAACGTGCCAGTCTCCAATTTCTGCAATCCAAAAACTATGCATTCTAAATTCTTCATTTCCTGAAAGTTCTCCGTACTCTTTGATCATCTCAAGCAGATAGTCTGTAGATGTTTTTTTTGCAAAAATGAATCTGTTGTAGGCTTCGTTTTGAACTTTAAAAAGAGTGCCAGAATATGGGGTCAACTGTTCGACTTGGATTGCCAATACTTCAGTATTAGCTTTTGATTGGTCTACATGTTTCTTTGAGCTTTTCTTGTTGAACTGTTGGTAAATCACAAGTGAATTTCCGATAACAACTATTGCAACTATTGTATACTTCATCTTTTTCATTTAATTGCCGCCAAAAAAATATATACCCATCGCCCATATATCTCCTATGTACTCAGGCTGAATCGGCGAGATAGTCCCTCCAAAACCTTGGTAAAATATATTTTGAAAAAGCGAAACTTGAAAGGGGTTTGATAGAGTTTGTTGGATAATTGTATGCATTAAGGGCTTTAGATCTGATGAGGGCCTTATTTAGAAGGCATAAAAAAAGCTAAACCTTTCGATTTAGCTTTTTATTGAACCTGTAAAATCTAATTCACCGAGACATTGGTAAACCAGATGAACTTCTGACCTGCTGCGAAACCATGATTGGTTGCCAGTTTTATCGGGCCAAATTCTTGTGCATTTTCCCAGGTGAAAGTTCTTCCTTCAGGGCCGTTTCCTCTTCTGAAAGTCCATTCCATAATCATATTGTTTTCATCCAAATACAAATCGTATGCATCCCCCGGAGTATAGCCATCCGTTGAGTTGTATACAATCACCAATTTAGTGGCATCAGCTGCTGATATTGGCGCAGGGATGTTTGCCTCTTCTTCATAGGTGTATCCGGAATCCCAAGCTAATTGGAATGGCATCATTAGCCAATATTTATCATTGATAAATCCCTTGTCAGCATCCGGAAGTTGATCTGCCGGAAGATCTATTGAGTAGGTGAAGCTAGTATCTGAAGTTGCATAGTCGACAGTTCGCTCTTTTATATTCCATTTCCAGTCACGGGTAGAAACAGTCGCAGAATCCACCTGAACATTCCAGGTGTAAGCGATCGAATTGACTTCGTCAAATTTGTCATAGCCATAAGCCATGGCAACTTTCATCGGTAGGGTATCCGGAGTAGTTTCTTTTGGCTGGCAAGCCACTAGAAATCCGATGAATAGGAAAGCAATAATTAAGTTTTTCATAGGATATGAGTTTTGCCAAATGTAACAGAATCAGAGTTATTATTGTTGATCTAACCAATCTTTATACTTCCGGTATTCAACAATCCCATAGCCCTTTTTAAGAAATCTGAAGAATCTTGAAATGAATAGCGTGGGGAGGAAAAGTTTCGAAGGGAAGATTTTCTTTTTCTTTCTTGCGGCACTCAATAAGATGGATTTTATCAGCCAAGTAGCAGTTTGTTTTGGGTAAGCTTTGGGAATATTGTTACCAGCAGAATCGAAGAATTTTGTGTCCTTAGCGATCGGGAATACTAGGGTGATCCAATTTCCAGTTTTTTCTGACCAGATTGTTCTTGCCCGTTGCAGCAAAGCTGACTTTGTCCAGAAATAAAGACTATAGCCTGGGATAGACCAAAAAGACATTGCTGAGGCAGTACTGATCAATCGGAATAGCTTTTTGGGATACAGTGCTCGTAGCATAAACCCGAGTTGAATGGGACTGTAGATATTTACTGCAAAAAGTGCTTTTTGAGATTGGAGATCTGGGAAATAGGCAGTGTCAATCTCTTTGATTTTTACTTTGGCTAATTTCCCCCAACCACTCCCGGTAGGTTTGGTGAAATAATCCATATTATTCAGAACCTTTTGGATATCAATGGATAAAAAATAGGTGCTTGCCGGGAAGGGGATTCCAAATGCTTTTACCTCGCACGGAAAGATGACATGATCATTTGAACTGATCCTAATTTCAGCCTTTCCATTTTCTTCTTCCGCTCAAGAAAGGGGTAGAGTGTTCTTGGGAATTACCCAATTCACGCTGCCATTTTGAGTACTGGCTTCGGAGTCGACGTAGATCTTGGTGATGCGTTGTTCGCCAAAGGGAAAAAACTTGCCGGGAATGAATAACAATTCACAGTAAGGCCCAATGAGGACATATTTTTAGTTAGCCAGTATTAAGTAACCGAGATCACCTTTAAATTTCCCTATTAATTCGGGAGGAAGCTGACCGAAAGTTTCCACCCATTTCTTTGAAAACTTATAAACTACAATAATCCCTTTCCCTGCTAGTTGCCAGGATGCTGGAGCTTGATGATAGGACTTCGATGCTGTTGTTGAACTTGGATTATTTTCATCCATAGGGTGAAGGGCTAACAGCGGTCCAGCCTCCATCGATGATTAAGGTTTGACCAGTGATATGTCTTGCGGCGTCTGAGACTAGAAATGCAGCGGCGGCAGCGATATCTTCCACATTTGCAGGACTGCCGACAGGGGTGAGTTTTGACCAGGTTTTCACATAGTCTGGATCAGAAACTGTTCGATTAGTGATGGTAGCGCCTGGGGCAATGGTGTTGATTCGGATACCCAATGGAGCAAGCTCAAGGACAAGGTTTTTGGCTAGCATTTCAATCGCAGCTTTGCTCATGGCATAGGCTGCTAGATTTTCATGACTTTGGTGGGCTGTGACTGATGAAGTATAAAGAATTGCGCCTCCGGAGACTTGATCTTTCATGACCTTTGCTGCGGCTTGGGTAAGAAAGAAAGTTCCTGCTTGATTGATCCTGCTCACTTCCATGAAGTCTTCTCTAGAATAATCAAAAAACCCGCCAAATAGGGTAATACCAGCATTTGCGATGACGATATCCACCGATCCAAAATTGGTGATGGCAGTTTTGATCAAGGTCTCAATCACCTGATCAGAACTTGCATCTCCGGGCACGGGAATGGCTGACATGCCATATTGTTGAGAAATCTTTTTGCAAGCATCACGGATCAGACCTTCTTCCAGATCATTCAATACCAGATTCACACTTTGCGCAGCTAGTCTTTCGGCAATAGCTAAACCTATTCCCTGACCTGCTCCGGTGATGATTGCGGTTTTTTTGATTTTCATTTTCTATTAATGCGAATCTCGCTTGACTTCCGAACCTGAGCTTCCCTGTAGGAAATCAAAATCCACCCCTTCGTGAGCTTGATTGACTTTATCCAAAAACAAATTTACATAGCCTCTTTCATAAGGAAGCTTTACAGGTTTGAATGCAGCTTGTCTGGTTGCCATCTCTTCTTCCGAGATCAGGAGGTTTAATGTTCTATTTGGGACATTCAGCTCAATCATATCACCATTTTGAACGAATGCTAATGGTCCACCAATCGCAGATTCCGGAGAGACGTGAAGTACCACCGTGCCATAGCCAGTTCCGCTCATTCGTCCATCTGAGATACGAACCATATCCTTGATGCCTTTTTCCAATAGCTTTATGGGCAAGCCCATATTTCCTACTTCCGGCATTCCGGGGTAGCCTTTCGGTCCTACGTTTTTCATGACCATCACGCAGTTTTCATCGATATCTAAGTCTGGGGAATCGATGATAGCTTTGTATTCATCAATATTCTCAAAAACAACTGCACGCCCGGTATGCGTAAGTAAATGTGGACTAGCCGCGGATGGCTTAATTACTGCTCCGTTTGGGCAGAGATTTCCTTTGAGGACTGCGATGCCAGACTCGGGTTTGATTGGACTATCAAAAGTCCCAATCAGATTCCGATCGTAACATTCTGCTTTCTCAATATTTTCTCCGATGGTTTTACCATTGATCGTGATCGCGTCGGTATGAAGTTGCTTCTCGATTTCCTTCATCACCGCGGGGAGACCTCCGGCATAGAAAAGATCTTCCACCCAATGCTCTCCCGATGGTTGCACGTTTGCGATCAGGGGGATTTTCGCAGAGAAATGATCAAAATCAGTCAAATCAAGTTCCACTCCAATCCGCTTTGCAATAGCAATAAGGTGTAGAATGAAATTGGTAGATCCGCCCAAGGCAGCATTTACCATGATTGCATTCTCAAAGGCTTTTCGGGTAAGAATTTTAGACATTTTCAGATCCTCATTCACCATTTCCACGATCCGCATACCAGACATGTGGGCAAGGACTTTTCGTCGGGAATCTGCTGCTGGGATGGTTGCGTTATCCGGTAAAGCCAAACCAAGGGCTTCGACCATGGCAGCCATTGAGGAGGCTGTACCCATCGGAGCACAATGCCCCACTGAGCGCGACATCGCAGCTTCGGCAGCAATAAAATCTTCTTGGGAAAGTTTTCCCATTTTAAAATCTTCTGCAAATCTCCAGACATCGGAGGTGCCGATTTTCTTGCCTTTAAATCGTCCTACCAGCATCGGTCCACCAGAAATCACCAAAGTTGGAATATCCACTGAGGCTGCACCCATGACAAGTGATGGTGTAGTCTTATCACAACCACACATCAAGATGACACCATCCATTGGATTGGCTCGGATGCTTTCTTCTACATCCATGCTAGCCAGATTTCTAAAAAGCATAGCAGTAGGCTTGATGGAGCATTCGCCGAGAGACATCACTGGAAATTCTAGTGGAAATCCACCAGCTTCCCAGATTCCCCGCTTCAGCGCTTCCGCCAAATCCCGAAAATGTGCATTACAAGGAGTGAGTTCCGACCAAGTGTTACAGATCCCGATCACAGGCTTGTCGCCTTCAAAAAGGTGATGGGGAAATCCTTGATTTTTCATCCAAGAGCGGTAGATAAATCCATCTTTTCCAGTACGGCCGTACCATTCTTGGCTGCGAAGTTTCTTTTTAGTCATAGGTTTTTTGGGGTGAAAAAAATTCTGACAATAAGGTACCAAAAAAAATCAAAACTCTGGAGCTGAGATTTAAGTAGGAATTTTTTTAGCAAGAAAAGATTGTTCTAGCAATTTTTTTCCACCCGATCAAGGGCAGTGGTGAGCACGTCCACATCCACGGTAAAATCTGTCATGATGGTATCCGGAACTATCACCTTTACTTAGTGCGTAGCACCACGATAGCCCAAGTGCAGCAGCCAAATTAAAGTAGCATTGTGACGTAGAATCATCAAGATTGCGTAGCTCAAGGACCTTGGTATTTGGAGCTAGGAAAAGCATATTGGTCAGAGCTGCACCATGAAGGCAAACCAGTATATTAGTTTTATCCAACAATTGAATTTGCTCGTTTAAATTGAGTTGCTCAGCATAGACGATTTCAAACCCTCGTTTTTTGAGAATTAATTCCACTTCCGTTTCGTTGTGTACTTTTCGTTTTCCAGCTAGTTTTGCTGATGTAGACATTTCGCCAAGGCTCAGTGGGAGCTTTAAAGCTGAGCTTTTCTCTGGTTTTTTGCGTCAGTTCCGATTGAAATTAGGAAGAGAAGTAGTTTGAGCTGTAAGAATCACGGTGCTTACTTTCAAGTTTTGATGGGATTTGAAAAGCATAACTGCTGTACCGATCAGTTCGAGGGATTCACTTACAACAGCCAAACTTTGATAGGAATAGGGCAGTGGCACAGGTGCGTTGGGATCACGCTCCAGCCCTTTCCAGATTTTAGGAAGACAATCAGTCATCCAATGAAGATGATTTGCGCCCCACTCATCAAGTACTCAAATACCGTTTGGAATTTTTCGCCAAGATTTTGGAGCACAGATAATCGCGCGCTTTGCAAATTGTAGCGGACTTAAGGTTTCAACACGGGTACGTGAAGCTTAGAATTTGAATTTCCTCTGAGCAAATACGGTATCTTGGAGAATACAGACATCCGTTGGTGCACTGGATGAAGTCGCTCTCAAGAAGCTTCTAGAGCCATCTGAAATAGGGGCAATTCCTTAGGGTCAAGATTGACCGATAAAGCTCTTTTGACAGTAATTCTTGATGCAGCGGATAATCATTTTGGCCAAAGAACAGTCGGGAGGGGGGTAGCCCTCCCGAATGCTTAAGCTATTCGCTCTATCTGTGCTCCGAGCGCATTCAAACGTTCATCGATCTGCTGATACCCTCGATCGATTTGTTCGATGTTATCGATAACTGAAGTGCCATTGGCAGAAAGTGCTGCGATTAGAAGTGAGACTCCAGCTCTGATATCCGGAGAGGTCATCCGAATTCCACGAAGTGGGTACTTTCGATCCAACCCTATTACTGTAGCGCGATGTGGATCGCAAAGAATAATTTGTGCTCCCATGTCAATCAGCTTGTCCACGAAGAATAATCTGGATTCAAACATCTTCTGATGGATTAAGACAGTTCCTTTGGCTTGTGTGGCAGTGACCAAAATGATTGAGAGCAAATCCGGTGTAAATCCAGGCCAAATTTGATCTGCTACGGTCAGGATCGATCCATCTATAAAAGTTTCAATTTCATAATTTGACTGTGCAGGAACATGAATATCATCACCACGAAACTCCAGCTTGATACCCATTCTTCGAAAGGTCTCAGGAATAATTCCCAACCTATGGATCTGACAATCTTTGATCGTGATCTCAGACTGCGTCATGGCCGCTAAGCCAATGAATGATCCAATCTCAATCATGTCCGGAAGCATGGTGTGATCCGTACCGCCAAGTTTCTCCACTCCTTCGATATGAAGTAGATTTGATCCCACGCCGGTGATTTTGGCACCCATCCTGTTGAGCATATCACATAGCTGCTGCAGGTAAGGCTCACAGGCTGCATTGTAAATAGTAGTCTTGCCTTCCGCCATCACCGCCGCCATCACGATATTTGCTGTGCCAGTGACAGAAGCTTCGTCCAGCAACATGTATGCGCCTTTCAGATTTTTCCCATCGATGTGGAAAATCTCATTTGCTGCATCATAGTGAAACTTGGCTCCCAGTTTTTGAAAACCAAAAAAGTGGGTATCCATTCTTCTTCTTCCAATCTTATCTCCTCCTGGCTTGGAAAGCTTCCCAGTTCCAAAACGTGATAATAGCGGGCCGAGAATCATAACTGAACCTCGTAAAGAAGAGGCCGTCTTCAGAAAGTCTGCTGTCTCTAGGTAGTCGAGATTTACCTGATCAGCTTGGAATGAATAAGATTCTGGACCTAGTTTTTCGACTTTCACACCCATATCGCTAAGCAATTCAATCAGCTTATTGGCATCTCGGATGTTTGGGATTTTATTGATAGTAATCTTCTCCGATGTGAGGAGAACAGCACAGAGGATTTGTAATGCTTCGTTTTTTGCTCCTTGAGGAGTAATTTCTCCTTTAAGTTTATTGCCACCGACGACCCGAAATGATCCCATTAATTTCTTCTTTTCTTGTTGTGGGGTCCGATACTTCTGCGGTTCTTAATCTGTCCGCCGCCATTTCGCTTGTTTTTCCCAGGAGGATCTACGGCAATTGGAAGTTTGAAATCCCTACGGGTGTTGGATTCGAATAGGCTGTTCTCCTTCACTTTTTCAAGATCAATGTGAAGCTTTCCTTTGGAGAGCGTTTTGATATCATCAAGAATAATTCCATCATCGAAATTGTCCCGATTCCAAGTAGAGTGGAAACTCCGCATGAGTTGACCGACATAGATGATAGCAGTTTCCTGCTCTTCATCATCTTCGATTTCTACTGCCTGCTCGATGAGTTTTTCGATATTTCTTCCGTAGTGTTTAAATTTCACTTCGCCTTTTGGATAGCCGATTGGCATAGGTCTTTTTCCCAGTAATTCTTTTTCAGGTATTGGGAAGGGAGCATCCACATCTAATTTGAAATCAGACATAATGTACAAGTCATCCCATAGTTTTTGGTCATTATCTTGTTTCCAAGTGGGATTGAGTTGTTTGATGATTTCTATGATCGCATAGGCACTCTGGGTGCGCTTTTCGCGATCTTCGATCCCGATGACGTGATCAACTAATCGTAGGATGTTTTTGCCGTATTCTTTCAAAATGTCGTGTTTGTAAGGTTTTGTTGCTCAACTAACCGCCTTTAAATTGGAAGTCATAAGGTAATAAAAAAAATTACCAAAGCGCTAGGGCGATGTAACTAGTCTATAATTCTAAGCTTTGCAAAGCTAAGTAATAATGTTTTCTCACCAAAATGATCAAATTCTATTGTAGCTTTTTTGTTAAGTCCTTCGATTTCAATTTTTTTAACTTTCCCAAAACCAAATTTTGGATGCTCTATCAGTTGCTCTGCTTGTAAATTATTGGTGTTAGAAGGCTTGAAGTCAGGATTTGGCGTATGCAGCCTCATACTACTAACCGGCTGGCTTGTAGACTTCTTTCTTATACCAATAAATCCGGAGCTTCCCGGAAGACCTTCACTTCTAAATGCTCCTGGTATTTCTCTTGAAGTCATTCGCTTGTTGACTTTGATACAATTCGGTTCTACTTCTTCCAAAAATCTACTGGGTTCACAATTCAATAATCTGCCAAATCGATATCGGGTCAATGCGTAAGTCAAGTACAACTTATCCATGGCACGTGTAGTCGCTACATAAAATAGCCTTCGCTCTTCTTCCAAATCCTCCCGGCTTTGCATCATCATTTGAGACGGAAAGAGATCTTCCTCCATTCCAACTACAAACACCTGCTTGAACTCCAGGCCTTTGGAGGAGTGAATCGTCATCAAGGTGATCGCGTCAGTTAGGTCTTTATTTCGATCATTATCGGTAAGCAAGGCGATTTCCTGAAGGAATGAACCCAGACTTTTATCCTCATTTTCAGGATTGTCTACATACTCCTTGATCGCATTGAGTAGCTCTTGTACGTTTTCGTAGCGGTTGAGGCCTTCGATGGTTTTGTCCTCGTAAAGCTCACGCAAAAGGCCACTTTGCTTCGCGATGTAGTTGGATGCCTCAAAAGCATCTTTACGTTCGATTTCGATTTGAAACGCTTTGATCGTAGCGGTAAAATCCATCACCAAACCTCCCGCTCTACCGCCAAGAAAGCTTGGTCCATTCTGTACCACTTGCCAAAGTGGCGTGTCATGATCGTATGCAGCCACGAGTAACTTATCAACAGAGGTATTTCCAATTCCCCGCTTTGGATAATTGATGATTCGCTTGAAGGCTTCCTCATCCATCGGATTGACTGCAAACCGCATGTATGCCATGAGGTCTTTGATTTCCTTTCGCTGGTAGAAAGATAATCCTCCGACAATCTTATAAGTCAAGTTCAATTTGCGAAGCGCCTCCTCCATGGATCTCGATTGCGAGTTGGTCCGATAGAGGATAGCAAAGTCGCTGTTTCGAAGTTTTTTATTATTTTTCTCTTCAAAAATTGTCGTAGCAACAATTTTTCCTTCTTCATTATCTGAAGTCGCTTTGATCAATTCGATCAATTCACCCTCCGGATTGGAAGTCCAGACTACTTTCTTGAGTTGAGCCTTATTCTTGTCGATAATCGAATTGGCAGCCTCCACAATAGTTTTTGTAGAGCGATAATTTTGCTCCAGCTTTACGACGAAGAGATCAGGATAATCCTTCTCAAAGTTGAGGATGTTCTGGATATCCGCACCGCGAAAAGCATAGATGCTTTGTGCATCATCACCAACCACGCAGATGTTCTGGTGGACGGCTGCTAGCTTTTTGGTGATTAGGTATTGGGAAAGGTTGGTATCCTGAAACTCATCCACCATCACATAGCGGAATCGCTGCTGATATTTATTGAGTACATCAAGGTGATCTTTGAAGAGCACATTGGTATTGAAGAGCAAATCATCAAAATCCATAGCACCAGCTTTGAACAGGCGGTCTTGGTATTTTTGATAGATATCTCCCATTTTTGGTTTCATCGCAGCCTCATCATCTGCTTTGACGAAAGGGTCATTTATGTACGCTTGCCAAGAAATCAGTCTGTTCTTTGCACCGGAGATTCGGGAGAGCACTGCATTGGCTTTATAAACTTTATCATCGAGGCGCATTTCTTTGACAATAGTCCGAATCAGTGATTTGGAATCATCTGCATCGTAGATAGTGAAGTTGGATGGATACCCGATTTTCGTTGCCTCCACTCGGAGAATTTTGGCAAATACGGAGTGAAAAGTACCCATCCAAGTGTTGCGGGCTTCCAATCCTGCCAGCGATTCGATTCGATGGCGCATTTCAGCAGCAGCTTTATTGGTAAAAGTCAATGAAAGAATATTGAATGCATCAACCCCCTTTGCATAGATCAGATGTGCAATTCGATAGGTCAGCACTCGAGTTTTACCTGATCCGGCTCCTGCTATAATCATCAAAGGGCCCTCAGTATGCTCTACAGCGGCTCTTTGTTCGGGGTTTAGTTTATCTAGATAGTCCATTTTGATAGTATCGCTTCGTAAGCAGAATTTGTTCTTTCCACTAATTAAAATTCTTCTGTTTTATTAGCCATAGAGTAGGCTATAAGGTTCAAAAAAAGGCCTAATGAGATCAATTTTTTCTAGTTGATTCGCCTTTTAAATTATGATAGAATACTTGCTGTATCTGGGTACTTGGGTTTTTGCACAATTTTATTTCCCAATTTTGGATCAAATAAATCATACAGTCTGCCAAAGCCGAGAAGTCTTTGAAATCTTCCTATTTTAAAATTAATTAAATTTTCCACCGTTTGTGGCTCCAAAGGTATAAGTCGGGCTGATTTCTGATATTATCTTCCAGCCTTCGGCAAAACTCATCCGTGATGCTATGCTTGGAGTCGGTTTCGTAAGGCGGGGCGGCAAGCTGGGTAAATTCAAACTGATAATGGCCGCGTTTGAGTTTGGTGATTTGTCCAAAGAAAACCGGAAGATTCATCCGCTTTGCCAAAAACTCGCCTCCCTCAAAGAAATAGGCCGGACGATTGAGAAAGTCCCGCTGATACCGATTCTCCCGATCTGCCGGTCTCTGATCAGCCGCCAAGTGTACGATTCGAGGTTTGCTCCGCATGGAGATCATACTCCGGCGAAACTCCGCCTTTTCGGTCATTAGTCCGCCAAAATGGGTTCTGATTTTCAGCATCAATTGGTCGAAAAATTCATTGTTCAGCCGAAGGTAAACTGTCTCGGCAGTCACTTCAGTGTTGAGCGCAACTCCCAAGATGGCCATTTCCCAATTGAATACATGACCTGCCATCATCAAGGCACTACTTCCAGCCCTGATCGGATCATCTACGAGTTCCTGATTGACTACATGAAAGCGCTGTCTGAGCTCTTGTTCAGAAATGGTCAGCATTTTGATCGTTTCAGCAAAAAAGGCATCTGTGAAATTTCGATAGAATTGATTTCGGATTTTTTTTCGCTCTGCAGCTGACTTTTCCGGGAAGGCAAACTCCAAATTTGTATCGATCACTTTTTTGCGGTAGCTGATTAAGAATCGCGCAATGAAATACATCAGATCAGAGAAAAGGTAAAGTACCGGGAGTGGAAGCCTGGAAATCAATCTGAAGAAAAACATAAAAAAGGGATGAGGATTGGGATCTTCTGCGACCCGTTTAGACTACAAAATAAATGAAATCAACTGAATTCTTCCCAATTCCTAGTTATAAATTAACTCAATCGTTACTTTTGAATTATATGTCTGAAGTACAGCGCAGGAAATATTCTCAGGAAGAAAAGAACAGCATCTTCGATGGTGAGTTTATGCCACACATCGATTCGATGTACAATTTTGCTTACCGGCTCACCTTTGATGAAGATGACGCCAAAGATTTGGTGCAGGACACTTACCTGAAAGCTTATCGGTTTATCAACTCATTTGAGCAGGGGACAAATGCAAAAGCATGGCTTTTTCGAATTCTCAAAAATAGTTTCATTAATGAATATCGACGAAAAAGTAAGCAGCCTGCCAAGGTAGATTACCAAGAGGTTGAAACTTATTACAACTCCGATGACGTTGACTACCAAAGTACCAGTGATATGCGGGCTGAATCGCTCAAGGATATGCTCGGTGATGAGATTTCCAACGCACTCAATAGCTTGGCAGTAGATTTCAGAACGGTAATTATTCTTTGTGACTTGGAAGGATTCACCTATGAAGAAATGTCCAAAATCTTGGATATTCCCATTGGTACAGTACGATCTCGTCTGCATCGTGCCCGAAACCTACTTAAGGAAAAGCTACAAAGCTATGCTAAACACATGGGTTACAAAACAGACGAAGAGGAGGAATAAATAAAAGAATTAAGATGGATATGAACGAAGAATCATCCCAAGCGCGGAAGTTGAAATGCGAGGACTCCGGCAAGTGTTTTGAATTGCTGGAAAGTATACTAGATGGCGAAATTGACAATTCGAAAGAAATGTTGAAGGAAAAGTTAGCCAAATGTCAACCTTGCTTTGAGCATTTTCACTTGGAGCAAGCGATTCGGGATCTGTTGAAAAACAAATGCACTAAACAAGCTTTGCCAATTGAACTTGCTGATAGTATTCGAAAACAGATTCAGGAAATCAAATAGGCATGACTTTAGGTAAGGCAATCATCTTCTCGGCACCATCCGGTTCCGGGAAAACATCGCTAGTCAAACATCTCATTGGAAAAATCCCAAATTTGGGATTTTCTATTTCAGCCTGCACCCGTGATCGACGTGGAAGACACGAAATACATGGTAAGGATTACTACTTTTTGAGTCAAGAAGACTTCAAGAAAAAAATTGATGAGAATGCTTTTATTGAGTGGGAAGAAGTTTACGCCGGTAATTTCTATGGTACCCTCAAAGAAGAAATCCAACGAATCTGGAATAGTGGCCAATCCGTAATATTTGATGTAGATGTAAAGGGTGGCCTAGCTCTGAAAAACTATTTCGGAGATCAAGCCTTAGCCATCTTTGTGAAAGTCCCAAGTATTGAGGTATTGAAAGAGCGCCTGAATGATCGCGGAACTGAATCAGAAGAGTCACTTTCACGGAGGATCTTCAAAGCAGAATTTGAATCCCAATTTGAGCCTCAATTTGATGTGACGGTAGTCAATGATGACTTTATCCAGTCCTCAGCGGGGGCGGAAGAAATAGTCAGTGAATTTTTAGCCCAATAAACGGTGAAAATCGGATTGTATTTTGGCTCTTTTAACCCCATCCATGTTGGACATTTGATTATTGCGGATACGCTTTATGATCGCTCAGACTTAGACGAGGTATGGTTTGTAGTGAGTCCGCAGAACCCATTGAAAAAGAAACAATCACTGGCTCATGAGCATGATCGATTGCGTATGGTGGAGCTTGCCATTGGAGATAATTTTCATTTTAGAGCTTCCGATGTGGAGTTCCGGATGCCCAGACCGAGTTATACAATTGATACACTTACCTACTTGACTGAGCAATATCCCCAGCATCAGTTTTGTTTATTTTTAGGTTCGGATAATCTGGACCAACTCAAGAAGTGGAAAAACTACGAGCAGATTCTAGAGCATCACGCAGTTATTGTCTATCCAAGACCAGGCGAAGCCAAAGAATTTGATCATCCGAGTATTCGGATGATTGATGCGCCGCTATTGGATATCTCCGCCACCTTTATCCGGAAGTCTATTCAAGAAGGGAAATCAGTGCGCTACCTGATTCCCGAACCTGTGGCAGATTATATCCGGGATAAGAAGTTGTACCGGTAGGTATTAGGAGCTTTGAACTAAAAAATATGTGTTCTGAAACTAAATGAAAGTTTTGTAAATAAACGAATCAAATTTTTTCAAACTAAGGCTTGCTATTAAAAAAAACAAATTAAATTTATACATGTGCTGATTAGTGCTAGATTCTGGCCAGGCTCTTTTTTATCAATTACTTAATTTAATTACTATGAAAATCAGTAAGATTAAATCGTTTGTTTTTGGATTGGCCTTTTTGGGGTCAATGGGAATTGGTGGGATTTCTGTAAATGCGCAAACTCTAGGCGGCTCTGGCGGAGGGGCAGACCAGTGTAAAGTTGAACTATTACTTTGCAGTATCTGGACAGGGTCGACTAGACAAATATGCCATCTTAACGGGGATGGAGTAGATTGTACCTGTGGGCAATCCACAACCTGCTAATTAAATTATAGAGGCTGTCTTAAAATATGGGATAGCCTCTATTTTTTGGATTAGCGTTATGAGATAATCTCAATTAGCTAAATTTCTGCTCTACAACTAGTTTTATCAAACAACCATTTTATTTACCAAAATCTCAATGAGACTTCAAATAAAAATTTTTCTAGTTTTATTCATCTGCATCTTCTATTCCTGTAGATCAGAGTCTGTTGAGGATAATATCATTATTATTCCCTCACTCAACGAGAAAAATCAAATGGTCAGTGATCTAGTGAATGATGTAAGCTATAAACCACTTATTGGAGACCCAAGCCTGCTTCCACTTGAAGCGGATCGGATCGACTTCTCAGATCAACTGATGGTTATTGGGGATTTTACCTTTTCACAGATGGTTTATGCTTTCGACAAGGCATCCGGAAAAGCCCTCCCTATTCCTCTAAAAAAAGGAGAAGGGCCGATGGAGGTACGGGGAGTAAATGACTTTTGGTTGGATTCAGGCATCCTCTATGTTTTAGACGGGATTGGTCGGAAAATTATTCCTTTTTCTTATTCATCTGGCAATTTCGCACAACAGGAAGCTATTGAGTTGGAAATTCCTTTTCGAAGGTTTGCCAAGACGAAAACGGGATTTGTCGGACTTACCGGAGGAGGAATGGAAAAGGCTTTGGCCTTTGTAAATGAAGAAGGAAAAATAATTTCTATTGATATATCCAACTCAATCGAGTTTTTGATGAGCCCGATCAATCCATTTCTCAAAATGACTGATGAAAATGGGGTAAAAATTCTTTTTCATAGTGCTTTTAATCCGGAGATTATACGAGTGGATAATGGTAAAATAGAACCCTTTAGAGGAATCCAATATGAAGGAGAATTAGTGAAAAAACCTACAAATACAGATTTTGTAAAGGATCAAGAAGGATTGAATCAGTACCGTGAAACTTTAATTAATCAGCCCTCTTTTTTCACCGTTTTTGAAATCACCATAGATCAATTCATCTTGGTTCATTTCCTTCAAAATTCCCCTAGACTTGCTTTGTCCTCAGGAGGTAAGAGCAGTACCTTTCGAATTGAAAACCTTAATAATGACCTGAGTTTTGACAATCAGCCATTTCCTAAAGTAGTCGGAGTGAATGGGTCGCGATTTGTGGCTTTGGTCAGTACCGATCAATTGAACCGTGAAAATCCCCCGTTTTCTGGCTCAGCACTGGGTAAAGCAACTTTGGTGAATCCCGATGCGCTAGTCTTCATTCTGGAATTCCAGCTTAAAGTAGATTAATTTGCTTTTCCAGTACTTATCGATGTGACCTTGGAAAGGATTTAACTATTTCGACATTTCTCCAAAAGTCTATTCAAGAGGGGAAGTCAGTGATTAATTTCTTCCCGAATCTGTGTCTGATTATATCCGGGATAAGAAGCTGTATCAGTAGGTCTTAGCAATTTCACCCATAGAAAAGCGTGATTTTTAACTAAAAACGAGATTTATGAATTTTTTAGTGATATTTTTAAACTAAAGCTTGCTATTAAAAAAAAATTAAGTTTATACATGTGCTGATTAGTGCTGAATTCTGGCCGGGCTCTTTTTTATCAATTTCTTAATTTAATTACTATGAAAATCAGGAAGATTAAATCGTTTGTATTTGGATTGGCCTTTTTGGGGTCAATGGGGTTTGGCGGCTTTGCCGCCAATGCGCAGGAAGATGGAGTGCCTTGTCCGGATGGAACCGGTGGTTCATGGGGTGGTGTATGTTGTGAGTCATCTAGTAGTTGCCAACATCCATACGCCGGAAATATAGCTGCATCCAGTTGGCGAGATTGCGTGGCTACCTGTTCTTAATAATATAATAGGGGAAAAAAATTTTTCCCCTATTTTAAATTTCATCAATTCCTTATGAAAAAGATTTTTCCAATAATACTGATCACAGTAATTTATCTGACCGCTTGTAGTCCTGAAGCTTCTGAAGAAAGCTCAAACAAAATTGTCTATTTTACTGAAAAGGATTTGCCAGAACCTTTCCATCTAAAAGGTGAAAAGTATAATATACCTGAGATCATCAGTCCGAGAGGGATTTTTCTTAAAGATGGATTGGCAGTTGTATTTGAGCGTAAAAATGTAAGTAATGAAAAATTTCATGTGATTGATTTAGCATCAGGAAAATATCTGCACTCGAAGGGGATAGATGGCATGGGGCCTGGAGAAGTTTCTGTAATCACCCAGATAGAAGACGCCGGTGAAAAGAATAAGGTGTGGATATTTGATCCCGAGTTGCGGATTTTTTCAAAATTTGATCTTCGGGACACCAGCAAACTTGCTGAATCTCAAATGAAGTCTCCCGAAACAGCCTACTTTTTGACAAATGCTTCTTGGACCTCTGAAAACACACTTTTGGGAAATTCAGTAGATGGCTGGACGAAGTACCTGCATTTGACAGTGGAAGGAGATACATTGGCTTTGTTTGGTGATTGGAAGGATATGATAAATGGAAAAGAATTTCCAGGCGGATTAAAACCGGAGGAGTTGAATGCGAATTTAGTCAGCAATATCTTCCAAGGACCAATGAAAGGAAGCGCGGATAAGAAACATTACGTTAAAGTCGGGATGTCAATTGATTACATCGACATCATCAATCTGGAAGACCAATCGATTCTGACTGTATATGGGCCTAGACAAGAAATTCCCTATTTTAGAATTGGATACTCGTTTGGATACCAAATGCCTGATTTTGGTGCAAATGCGACAGAACGTTATTTGGATGTTTTTGCACGTAAAAATTCATTTTTTGTCTTATTTTTTGGAAAGGCGTACAGGGAACTTAGCGATACTGAAAATTTGAACCGAATTTTTGAGTTTGATTATCAAGGTAAAATTCTCAATCAGTATCAATTGGACTACCCAGTTTATGGAATTGCTGTAGATGAGGAAAATCGTGCTATTTACGGGGTGACGGTGGACCGGGAACCGAATTTGGTGCGGTTTGATTATTGACATTTTTTAGAACGAGTACTTAAGCGACTTCTAGTGTTAATTTTAAGCTGACGTTTTCCTGTTGCTAATGCAATTCAAGAAGAGAAGTCAATACGCCCACTGATTCCCGAAGATTTGGCGGATTATATTAGCGCTAAGAAGCTGTTTCAGTAAGCTTTGACAGCTTTTAAACTAAAAGAGTCTATATTTTTAAACTAAAAAAGATTTTTGTATATAATCGAGTCAAATTTTTTTAAACTAAAGCTTGCAAATAAAAAAATTAAGTTTGTACATGCACTGATTAGTGCTAGATTCTGGCCGGGTTCTTTTTTATCAATTACTTAATTTAATTACTATGAAAATCAGTAAGATTAAATCGTTTGTACTTGGATTGGCCTTTTTGGGGTCAATGGGATTTGGCAGCGGGAATGTGGAGGCGCAAAGCACCGTAGAGCCGGGAGGCGGCTGTTTTCAGAGAATGGTTTGATGTGGTGGTCAGATGACCGTTTATCACTGTGACGGTCAGCGAACAAGTGAAACTTGCAGAACCTATTATTTAGATTGCAAGTTCTGCTAAAAATCACCAAAACTCGATAGCTTCTAATTCTAGGAGCTATCTTTTTCAAACAAGCTTTTTTACTATTTAAAACACTTTATGAAGATAATTCTCAAATCGCTAGGATATTCTTTTTTATTCATCCTAATAGTCGCCTGTAGTCAAAAACCAACCACCGAGAAACTGGAAGGTATTTCTGAATTGAAATTAACAGAGATCAAAAGGCTTCCTAAAGAACAGCTTTCGGTGTTTGATCTTATTCCTCTTGAAACCACTTCTGAAAACCTTATGGGGTTAGATTTACGAATAAGAACCAGTTCTGAGTATTTTTTCGTTTTCGATGAGGCTATCCAAGATTGCGTCCATCAATTTGAAAAAGACGGCAGATACCTTGGTCGTAGAGCGATTGTAGGGGAAGGCCCCAATACGCTTTTAAGGTTAAATGATTTTTATGTATCGGAGGATGGAAACCTTGAAGTTCTTAATTCACTAGGAGATCAAGCTGAGGTTTTTCAGGTTGGAGTGGATAATTCGATTCGATCTATTTTTAAAGTCGATTATATTCCAAGCTCCTTTACCAAATTAGCAACCGGAGACTATCTTTTGTATGGAGGCTATAATCTTCCATTTGTGAGTCATCGATTGATTCGAACTGATTCAACGGGGCTTGTTCAGGAGAAGTATTTAGAAAATAACTATTCTAACAAAATGCTTCCGATGACAGAGCGGAATTTTTTTGAAGGCAACTCCCATCTTAAGATTATTGAGACCTTCAATAAGCAGGGATATCAATTTGGTGGATCCGAACTCAAACCGGAAGTTACGATGGACTTTGGCAGGTATTCCATTCCTGCTAAATTTTGGGAAATGGATTTATTGGAGGGAGGCTTTGAATTGATAGAAGAAAATGGATTTGCGAATTTGGATGGATATTTCGAGAGTGAGGATTTGACCCTTTTGAGTGTCCACATCCAAAAGCCTGAGGGGATTTTTAAAAATTTGTTATTTGTAGATAAAAATTCTGGAGAGAAGCGGATTTTGGAGACCAGTCTATCTGGTGATTACCTATTTCACTATCCATTTGGGGTAGAGGAGAATCATATTTTATTTTTAAGCTACCAATCCGTATTAAAGAAAGAATTTGGAGAAAATCTAAGTCAAGACCTATTGGCTAAAATACCCGACCAAGAATATGATTACCCCGTATTGATGAAAGTGAAAATAAGTAGTTTCAAATGACTAAGACGTCCAATTTTAATTTGCACTATTGCATGTTACTTGCAACCTTGATGTTGAGTTTTTCATGTAAGGATGATCCCGTTGAAGTCATGGAGTTTCCGGCGGATTTCGAGGTTGTCAATGATGGGGATTCCACGCTGGAGATTTGCCTTGATTGTGAGAACAAATTGGTTATGTATTTGGATATCGCTCAATGGTCGCTCTATACTTTTTCAGATAATATTTTGGACTGGAAGGCCTTTTCTGAGGAATATCCTCATGTATCGGTCATAGTATACCTTTCTGGAATTGATGAGAAGAAAGGAAAAACCAAAGAAAAAATGGAGGCTTATCTTGAGTACAACAAATTTCCCTACCAAGTTTTTTTAGACCCCGATTATCAATTTTATAAAACCAATAATCTCGATAATTCCTTTTTCAAAAATAATAAAGGTGACCAAGCCTTTTGGGTCAAAGGAAATGAGATTTTGAGTCCTGCAAACATTGGGATGCCTCAAGCTAGAAAGGAAGAATTGGAGAGATTTTTTGGGGAGAATTAAATTCGAATTGCTTCTTATTGTTCAATTTGATCAGGTAAGCATACAAACTCAATTTGTGGCTTCAACTCTCGATTTCTTTGCCACCTTCATTCGGAAGTCCATTCAGGAGAAGAAGTCAGTGAAGTACCTACTTCCCGAGCCTGTTATTGATTATATTCGAGATAAGAAGCTGTACTGATAAATTTGTTAGCTACTGACATATAGTTAATTGTATATTCTTACTAAGGAATATGTTTGCGTAATATTTCATAAAAAATTTTAAATTAAAGCTTGCTATTAAAAAAAAATTAAGTTTATACATGTGCTGATTAGTGCTGAATTCTGGCCGGGCTCTTTTTTATCAATTTCTTAATTTAATTACTATGAAAATCAGTAAGATTAAATCGTTTGTTTTTGGATTGGCCTTTTTGGGAGCTATGGGATTTGGTGGGATTACTAGTCAGGCGCAGACTGAGCCTGGAATGGAAGGAGGCGGCAGCGGAGTTAGTTCCGTTTGCTGTCAAAAAAGAGGAAGTTTTTGCACAGATCGCTTTGGAACTCCCTATAGTGATTCTATAGAAACTCCAGGGCCTACTTGTACGAAACCTTAAATCATTTTAATAGGGAGCCAATAAATCATCTTTATTGGTTCTCTTTTTTTAGACATATCTTTTATGAAAAATACATTAAGCATTTTGATTATAATTTTATTGATTGGGTGCTCAAAATCAAAGGATCCAAGAGAGTCTTTAAATCTAAAGTTTGAAGATTTTGAATTAAAAAAAGAATTAATCGGTAAAAAATATAGCTACGATAGTATTTTGAATCCCCGAAAAATTCTAGTTAAAGGCGATTATATAGTTGTTTCCACGGATGGTTCAAGCAATTTAATTCATTTGATTTTGGAAAAAGATATGAATTACCTTCAAAGTAAGGGAGTTCGAGGTGAAGGTCCTGGGGAGATTAATTCTATAATTTGGGAGCTTGATAGAGGACTGGATAAAAATACATTTTGGGCTTATGATTTGAACAGCAAGGTATTTCATGAATATGATTTAGAATCTACAAATCAAAATTCTCTGAGAACCATAAAACAAATGCAGGACTGGTATTTAGGATTATCTGTTCACGTGATGGAGCCAAATAGATTTATTTCTAATGTGACTAGAGATAATTTTAAATTTGGGATTTTTGATAGCCTTGGAAATCGTCAGGACTCTTTCGGTCCATGGTATAATGAAAAAGTGGTAGATGAAAAAACGGGATATTTGTTATTGGGACTTAATCAAGGACAAATTGAGTATAATTCAACGAATCAAATCTTGGCCCATGCCAGAGTTCGTTATGAGCTACTGGAGATTAATAGTCTTAAGACAGGGAACACAATAAGTATTTATGGCCCAAAAAACTATGAAGTGGCCTATGAAGTTTTTGATAATAACGGCTTTCCATCTGCAGCTGTGGACTCAACTATTCCTGAGGGGTATAGTGACGTTTTTGTAGGGGACAAATCTGTTTTTGCAGTGTATGTTGGTAAGACAAAGGCTTTGATTTCGAGTTCAGGTGAGACTTCCAGGACAATTTTCCAATTTAGTTTAGAGGGAAAACCTTTGACTTACTTTACAACGAATTTTCCAATTGAGTCAATTTCCGTAGATGAAGGCTCAAGAAAGATTTATGCTATTACTGAAGATAAGGACCCTGGCATAGCCGTTTTTGACTATTGAGCTTATTAGTAAAGATAGCAATTTGAATCTGTGGCTGATTATATCCAAGGCAAGAAAGGTTTTGAATAATTGGAGCTGTAAGATTCCCCGTTGACTTTCCCAGAACTGTCCAACCTGATCAGACTTCCAACCACCATCGCAAGATAATTCGCAGGAGTGCCTTAGATGAAGGGATTAATGGCATTTCGAGTATTACAAGATCAGCGATTTTAATCCATCTTTCTTCATACTTTTTTGGATAGATGTGAGGCATTTGCTTTCTTGCTTCTTGCCCGTCACTTACTTTTTATCAATTTAAACCTATTGACTTATGACCAAACATACCTACGAAAGTGGATTGATCGGTAATTGTGCCTATATCGCCCACGTAGAAAAAAATACCAATATCAGCTGGCTTTGTTTCCCACGATTCGACTCGGATTTTATTTTTGGAGGAATGCTCGATCGCCAAAAGGGTGGGCAATTTACCATACTTCCGAATTCGGAAGAATTTGAATCCTCACAGAATTATCTGGAAAACACCAATATCCTGCAGACTCAAATCAGCTATTCGGAAGGAAGCTATCAAGTCACGGACTTTGCGCCCCGATTCAAGAATTTCAATCGATACTATAAGCCCTTGATGCTGATTCGGAAAATTGAGTGTCTTTCCGGTTCACCACGAGTAAAAATCTCTTGCCAGCCAGTTACTGACCGCGGACAAACCCAGTTGACTTTTAGCCAAGGAAGTAATCATATCCGATATATGGGGATTGATCAAGAGTTGAGATTGACCAGTAATGCGCCGCTGAGCTATATTCAAAATAGCAAGCCCTTTGCACTCAATAAAACGATCTATTTGATATTGACCTACGGAAGACCGCTTGAAGCAGCGGTGGAGACGACCGCAGAGCGATTTCTATACGCGACAAGATCGTATTGGCAGGATTGGGTGAAGTCGACAAGTATTTCGGACTTTCATCAAAAATTAGTCTTGCGATCTGCTTTGATTTTGAAGATTCATCAATACGAGGATACCGGAGCAATTATCGCTTCATCTACTACCTCACTTCCTGAATCTCCGGGAAGTACCCGAAACTGGGATTATCGATTTTGTTGGATTCGAGATACCTATTACACACTTGCTGCATTCAACAGCATCGGACATTTTGAGGAGTTGGAGAAGTATTTTGAGTTTATTCAAAATCTCCCCACAGATGCAAGTGGACGCTATCAGCCACTATTTTCGATCACTGGTGATACGTTGCTGGTCGAGGAAATCTCGGATTTAGATGGTTATTTAGGGAATAAACCAGTGCGCTTTGGCAATCAAGCTTACACTCATATTCAGAATGATTGCTATGGACAAGTTTTGGTTTCATTGCTGCCCTTGTATTCTGATCAGCGTTTTACAGAGGAGGAGCGGAGTCATGCAGAACCTATGATTACGAACCTGCTGGACAAAATCGAGGCAACCATGAATGAGAAGGATGCTGGGCTCTGGGAGTTTCGTCATCTCGCTCAGGAGCATTGCTATACGTTTTTATTCCATTGGGCTGGAGCCTGTGCAGCGGCGAAGATTGGGATTCGCCTGAAAAATGACGCTATGTACAATCAAGCCATTTCACTTCGTGATCAGGCGATTAAAAAAATCGAGGCCTGCTATCTGCCGGATCGAAAAGCATATTCGCAGGCTATCGGTTCCAAATACATGGATGCCAGTACGCTGCAATTGATCACTATGGGGTATTTTGGGGATGATTTGGTGCGGGCAAATACACATCTAAAGGCCTTGGAAGAAGATTTATTGGCGAAGAATTTTTTGTTTTATCGCTACAAGCATATGGATGATTTTGGGGTGCCGGAGACTACGTTTTTGATCTGTGCATTTTGGTATATCGAAGCTTTGGCTTGTGTAGGGAGATTAGAGGAAGCTGTTGAAGGTTTCGAAACCTTGGTAAAATATTGTAACCATTTGAATTTATTTTCGGAAGATGTAGACCAAGATACTGGAAGTCAGTGGGGAAATTTTCCTCAAGCTTATTCGCATGTGGGATTGATGAATGCAGCTTTCCGGATTGGAAAGAAACTGGACAAACCAAATTTCTTGTAATTTCCAGAAACCTTTGAGGGGTTATTTCGAGGAAGGAACTTCTGAGAAATCTCTTCGAAGGTTTTGAGTACGCAATTAGCGCCTCCAATTCAAAAAATTATTTCCCACAGTTTTACACAGAAAAGGTTACAGATTCTAACAGATCTGTTTTTTTTGGTGAACGGATTCCCCTAGATCTAATTCTTGGCTTTCTGCTAGATCTGCGCAGATCTCTGGGAAATAGTGCCGTCAAAGTTCTCACAACTTAGCATTTCCTTCCTAGTAGTGATTTGATGACGTATAAAAAAAGAGGCTAATAGAATCTTGACATGAACTTCATTTTCAATTTCTTTACCTTCGCTTCATCATCCTTTGAATCTAAATGAATTCATTAAAAATTACATTTCTGTTTGCACTGATTGGCTTTTCATCCTGCGCTTCAGATTCCTACCGCAAAATCAATAATCAGCATAAAAAGCAAGTCAAAGAAGTGACAGCAACCCTTCAGGAAATTCCAAAGACGAAATCGCAAAGCAAACCTGATACTCTTAGCATATCGGACGAATGGATTGGAACCACAAATTTTAGCATCAGAAGGCCAAACTATGTAATCATTCACCATACCGCGCAGAATTCATTAGCTCAAACCATTAAGACGTTTACACTGACTCGAACTCAGGTGAGTTCCCACTACGTGATCGGAAGAGATGGTGAAGTCGTGCAGATGCTCAATGATTACCTCCGCTCTTGGCATGCCGGTCGGGGAAGATGGGGGAATGATACAGATCTCAATTCAGCATCCATCGGGATCGAGCTGGATAATAATGGTTTTGAACACTTCACAGAAAATCAAATTGAAAGTTTATTACTTGTTTTGAAGCGATTGAAAGCTAAATATTCAATCCCTACTGCCAATTTTATCGGACACTCAGATATTGCTCCGGGGCGAAAAGTAGATCCTAGTCCTTACTTTCCTTGGCAAAGGCTGGCAAATCAAGGATATGGACTTTGGTATGACGAAGTATTAAATACTACGGATTTCTTGACAGCTGGACCGCTTCCCAAAAACTTCAGTTCCATCGATGCGCTCCGAATTATCGGCTATGATGTCAGTGATTCTTCTGCTGCGATCCAATCCTTCAAAGTTCACTTTATCCAGCGAGACATTGAGTCCCCCATGAGTGATATGGATCGATTGATTCTTTACAATCTGTATAAAAAATACCGGTAGTATTAAATTAACCGCAAACTAGACAAAGGTTTTGTAAAGGGACGCAAAGCGCAGCAACCGACGTCTTTTAGGAATTATTTCTACCGCATAGCGGACAAAGCCACCTAGATTCACCAAGGCGAGGATCGAAGAATATGAAAGCGGCATAAGTGAGATATTTTTGTAGCTCCGGGTTTCAACCCGAGATTATTTTTCAAGATCCGAGCTTGGTCAGCAATTGCCGGACCTGCTTCACCGATTTGATGTTGTAATTAGCCTGTGTATAGGCATATCCCACCCGAATCGAGTAAGCATTCTTTGGCATGGCTTTGAATGTATCCTCATCCGTCCAATCATCCCCGACAGCTAATATGAAATCATGTTTCTGATCTTTCATGATGGCTGTGGCAGCTCTTCCTTTATTGATGTCAGGACGCTTGATTTCCAGTACCATATTTCCTTCCAAAACTTGGAGATTATATCCTCTAGCCATGTATTTCAAGTGACTGAAGAGTTCCCGCATTCTGAGATCACCCAAGCCGCTTTCGACCTTTCGATAATGCCATACAAGAGAGTGATGCTTTTCCTCGATAAATGCGCCGGGAGTTCTGAGTACATAATATTCCATGATTTTACGGATATCTTCTTTCCATCCGTCTTCGATTTCTGCGTATAGTTTCCAGTCCCCTTTCTCATTTTTCCGCTTCACCCAGACGCCATGTTCGGCGATGAGATCTACTTTTTGATCTTTAAACCAAGTGCCCAAAGTATCCTTGTCTCTTCCAGAAATGATGACCACTTGTGCTATTAAACTCAATTTTTTGATAATATCTTTCAGCTCGGCATCTGGTACTGCTTCCGTAGGATTGGATACAAAGCCAGTCAGGGTTCCGTCGTAATCTAAAAATAAGACAGGGTTTTTAGCCTTTTTAAAATCCGATTCGATCTCACTCATCACTTTCGCATCGACATCCTTGGAGGTCAATTCTTCCTGCTTGCGCTTCACATGTCCGAGTCGATCCATAAATACCTTGACCCATTGAAAAACATCGTATTTCTTGAGGCTTTGCTGCATGCTCACCATTCGAGCCTTTTGCTCAGCGGGATTCATGCTCAATGCATTGTAAATCGCGTCAATTACACCTTGTCTGTCGTAGGGATTGACCAGGACCGCATCCTGAAGTTCTTTGGAAGCTCCTGCCATTTCCGACAAGATCAGCACTCCGGTTTGGTCGGTTTTACTTGCTACAAATTCTTTACAAACCAAATTCATTCCGTCTCGAAGTGGAGTGACCAAGGCAATGTCTGACATGCTATAGAAAGCGCTGAGTTCTTCGAACGGAAAACTTCGATAGAAGTAATGAACAGGCTTCCAATTTAGAGTTGAGTACTCCGAGTTGATTCTACCTACGAGCAGATCGATTTCTTCCTTCAGTACCTTGTAGGACTGGACTTTGTCTCGACTTGGTACGACGATCATGATCATGGAGACTTTTCCATGAAGCTCTTTATGTTGCTGCAAAAGCTGATCAAAAGCTTGAATCCGTTGAGGAATTCCCTTTGAATAATCCAGTCGATCAATAGTGATGATCAGTTTTTGATCCTCAACTTGCTTCCTGAACTCACGAACAATATTTTGTGTCTTTCTGCTTTTTGCCTGATTGGCAAACTTGTCATAATCAATTCCCATCGGGAAGGAGTCCACGTTGATGATACGGTTCTCTGCTTGGATATAGCCGCTCTCTGAGGTGAGACCAGTAATTCTGCTTACAGCGCTGAGGAAGTGACGCATATCGTCATACGTATGAAATCCTATCAGATCTGCGCCAACCATACCTTCAAGTAATTGCGTTCGCCAGGGAATCATCCGAATGATCTCGTAGGAAGGAAATGGGATATGCTGAAAAAACGCGATGGTGGCATTGGGTAATTTTTCACGAAGCATTTTAGGCAGTAAAAGCAGCTGGTAATCGTGCACCCAAATCGTGTCCTCAGGACTAGCTTTCTTTAGAATAGCGCTGCAAAATTTTTCATTGACCCGGACATAAGCTTTCCAATGCTCGGGATTATAGACCATGTATTGGGTGAAGTAATGGAATGCTGGCCAGAGGGTTTCGTTGGAAAATCCTTCGTAAAACTCCTCAATATCTTCTTTGGTGAGAAACACCGGGGCCATTTTGAGTTCATGTAGTTCCAATATTATTTCCGCACGCTGTTCAGGGTCTTCTACCGTGTTTCCCGGCCAACCTATCCAGATATTTTCTCCGGCTGTGTAGATAGATCCCAATCCTGTAGCAAGGCCACCGGCGCTGGGCTTAAATTCAAATTTTCCATTTCTGTGTCGAAGACTTATTGGAAGGCGATTGGAAACAATAATCGTTTTTGACATAATTTTTTACCAGATTAAAAATATGAATAGGAGAAGCCCGATTCAAAAAAGGTATTAAAGAAGGTACTCAATAATGAGCCTAATTAAAACAATAGCCTTGCAAAAGGGCTATTTCGTAATCGAAAAATAATTCTTTCCTGTTTTAAATAAAAAAAGCAGCCATTTCTGACTGCTATAAATTTAGTTTTTTAATGCTATCTTTTTTGGTTTGGTAATGAGTTTCGACCAGATAAATTCCCCGATCTGTGTTCCCTGACTCAGGCCGTCTTCTATCGCTGGCATGTAATGAATTCCACCATAAAAACGGCTTATTGCGGCTTCCTTGGCTGCTCCACTGAAGGAATCAAACTCCCGAACCGGTAGCCCAAAAGCGACTTCAGAGCTGTCAACCAAATAAAACTGATCTCCAAAAAGTTGACCTAAGGTATATGCTGCGGCTGCGGAACCCACTGAATGTCCAGAAGTGTGCTCTGGAAAAGGAGGTGTCTGTAACAGCGGAACCCACTCTTCATCAATGTACTGATTGATGTAGGTTTCTGGGCGTATCAACTTGCTTCGATATTTCTCATCCCAGCAGGATATAAATGCCTCATTTAGCGAGATTCCAGTCAGCGCAAATGCTTCTGCAGTTCCTTTCCAATCTCTTCCCGCAGCTTTTGCAGCGATAGCGGCGATACTCATCCAATGTCCACCAGGAGTGATTTTCTTGGTTGCAAACATCACGTGGCCTTTCACATTCACTTTATATGGATTGCAATCCCAAAACAAGGCAATATTCTGCTGATCCTCATTTGCGCTCAAAGCTGCTTTATAAACCTCATTCGCCAATTCATAAAAGGGAGTTCCTGGATCTGTAGAAAAAGCTGGCGGAGCGAGTGGCTTAAACTGTGCTGCAGAATCCAACACAAAGGTTCGGATCTTATTCCAATGTGGCTCGATTCCTTCCATGTAGGCAGGAGGAGTTGGCTGCCAAGTTCCGACATCACCAGTGACAGTATATTTGGGGAAAGATCGGCTTTGATGGTAATTGTCCTTAGAAGAGTACGCTTTCACTGCCGCAGCTATCTCTTGTCCGAAGGCAATCGAAGCTTCGAAAACATCATTTGGTATTCCTTTACTTTTCAGCTCTTCGTAAGCTGCATCCCGATGCTCATTCATCATTTCTTCAGAAAAAATCATTGTAGTACCCATGGTATAGTATGCTGCTAAAGCTGCAAGTGGAGGGTAAACTTTTTCTGAAGGGGTAAAGACCTTCTTTTCAGAACCTCTTAACTGCCCCAGAAGTGATGCATAAGCTGGATCTGTAGCAGCGACAACTTCGTAGGCAGCAATGGAGGAATAGGAATAAATCCGAGCCGCAACCGGTGGCGAGAAAATGTCATGGATGATTACTTCAGTCACTCGATCTTGAGCTTGGTTGAGGTAATGCCCGTCAGTGATTGCGCTGGAGAAATCGACTGGCTCTTGACAGGAAAAGCTGAGCAAGATGATTCCAGACAGAAACAAGTATTTTAAAGTACGCATAGTGGCAAGGGTGATATGTGATGCAAGTTTAATAAGTTAGCGCCTAAGTACATAAAATCCGCTGATCTAGTTTGAGTTAGAGATCAAAGCTAGCTGATTTGAATTCGCCTCCAAATGATATTAATTAAGTTTGACCCAGAATACTCCGCCGTCATTACTGACGGCAATCTGATAGTTGGTTCCTTTTACTTCGATTGGTTTTAGCTGACGAATTTCAGCCTGATTTGGGATCGAATTTTCGACTTCAGAAGTCACCCAAATCCCATCATTATAGTGTAAGGCCTGAAATGCATTGGCAGTATTTCTTCCCAAATCTACTCTGAAGTCATTAAAGTTACCCGCAGTGAAGATTCGTTTGCTGGATTCGTCCCAGGCCAAATCTTGGACCGGGCTTAGCTGGGCTAAGAATGGAAATGGAGTAAACAAAAAGGAACCATCGGCCTGCTGAACATAGGTTCCAGATCGGAATTCCACCGCAGCTTTCTTGCTAGCCTTTGCTAAGATATCGGCTGAGAAAAGATCAGCTGGTTTGCTGCTTTTTGCATAATCTGCATAGGAGCTATGGGTTCGCTTGAGGAAGGGGATTTGCTTAATCAAATCATCTCTTGTCCCAAACGGAACCAGCTTTTCTCCCATGTAATGAAAGATGAGCGGGTCTGCTTGACCATTTCCATCAAAATCTGCATGATAGACCCAAATCGGTTTTTCGACACTTGCTTTCAGTTTTGAATTCAGACCAAGATTCCCTGTCAATAAATCCATTCGGCCGTCTCCGTTGACATCTGCTGCTTGTAAACTTTCGATCCAACCTGCGGATTTTTCTAGCCCTGGAATTACTTTTTCTTGAAAGGTGTTTTCAGCTGCGAGCTCAAAAACCCGAATGGCCTGCCAATCTCCAGTCAGGACTAATTCGAGTCGATCATCGCCGCTTAGGTTTGTCCAAAGGGCGGAATTGACCATTCCAAAATCGATACTTTGACCAAATCGAGCTAAGGTTTCATCTTTGAATTGACCATTTCCCTGATTGATCAGGATCGAACTTTTCGGACTTGCGCCATAATCGCCGGAGACTACAGCTGCTCCGACAAAAACGTCCAAGTCGCCATCTTGATCAAAGTCGTGGATCGCGATCGTTGATGTGTTTTCACCGATAGGAGGAAGGGCATTTGGGATAAAGTTGAATCCACCTTTACCGTCACCGAAATAAACCCGATCAAAATTGAAGAGATTTCCGGCCTCGTACTCATTTCCACCGCTGCCGATGTACAGGTCAAGATTTCCATCCCGGTTGAAATCCGCAAACTCCGCCACTACATCTTCGGCTTTGGCGAGCATATTGAAAATTGGGCTTGGGTTGGAAATAAATTCTCCAGCTTCAGTTTGCAAGAAAACTGCTCCAGCTTGGTTTTTTGCACCGCCGAGGTAGACATCATCCAAGCCGTCCCCATTCACATCGCCAACCGCCAGTGCTGGACCGGCCGTCGCAAAGCTTTTCGGAATCAGATATTCTCGTTTGGTCTCATCGATTTCATTGTACTCGGCATGCTTCCAATCGATCATTGGAAAATCCGAAGTAGCAGAAATGGAAATGCTTTTAGCCGAAATAGGCTTTCCTGTCCCTTGTATCAGTAAGTTTTTCTGGCCTAAAATCAGTCCAAAATAAGATTCCAGATTTCCATCTGGCCACCGGACGCTTACCGAATCCACTTTATTTATTTTACCCAAACCAAAAACCAGAGTAGTGGTCGAACCGGATTGAAATCCGCGGGTCCCTGATACGTATTGATGCCAAGAGTTTTCGCCAGAAAAGACAGAAACCTTGGAGCCAATTCCGAATGGGTTCAACAAACTTCCTTTCAAATCTATGGAAATGGAAGCGTTCCCATTTTTCTCCGAGTGATTTTGATAGATAAAGGCCGGCTGATCCAGGTTATTGATCACCAAATCCAGATCGCCATCATTGTCCAGATCAGCATAGGCCGATCCGTTGGAATAGCTGGGTTGGTCCAGTCCCCAAGTTTTGCTTTCATTGGAAAAATGGAGGTCAATGCCTTGCCTGAAGGCGTGATTGGGAAGCTTCACCGTCGGAAGTAAATCGATCTGATTTTTTCGTAAATCTTTAAAATTGGTATTTGGATCGACATCCTGACTGTATTGGATAAAATCCAAATCATTCGGTCGCTTCGCAATTCCATTCGTGACATGAATGTCTTTCCGCCCGTCATTGTCCATATCAAAAATCAAGGGTGACCAGCTCCAATCTGAAGCAAAGACATCGGAATAAAGCGCAATCTCACTAAAGCCTTTTTCACCTCGATTCAATTGTAAGTTATTTCGGACGTACTGATCCCTGTAGCCAAATTGTTTTTTGATCTGGTAGATCTCGGCTTTATCCTCACCTACTGATTTCATCCAGATCTCAGGATCTTTGGGCAGCATGTCTGTGGTGAAAATCTCTGGTAATCCATCCCCATTCAAATCCCCGAGGTCGTTCCCCATGCTATACCGACTAGTATTGGAAATCAAGGAATCTAGAGATTCTATGAATGTGCCATCTTGCTGATTGAGATAGAGGTAGTCATTTTCGGTAAAATCGTTGGAAACATAGAGATCCGGCCAGCCATCATCATTGACGTCATCTACCCCTATTCCCAATCCAAACCCGAGAATGCTGGAATAAACCCCTGCTGCTTCGGTGACATCGACAAATCCTCGCTCGCCCTCGATAGCCAGATTTTTGAATAGTCTGTCACCTTCTTTATTAGGATTTTTCCGGTTGATTGCTCGCGCAAAAACCTCCGGTGACTTTACCGAATGATTTAAAAGATACAGATCTAAATCTCCATCCCGATCGTAGTCAAAAAATACGGCTTGGGTACTGAAACCTTTGAAATCTATACCATAAGCTTCTGCCAGATCAATAAAAGTGGAATTGCCTTGATTGATGTAGAGTTTATTTTTTCCGCTGATCTGCTTGTAGCCGCCGACTTGGCAGACATAAATATCCAAGAGACCATCACCGTTGACGTCCGCCATGGTGACGCCCGTCGACCAACCTCCATCACCTGTGACTCCGGCTGTTTCGGTAATGTCTTTGAATTGAAAATCGCCTTTGTTGAGGTATAATTTATTGGAAACTTGGTTGCCTGAAAAGTAAAGATCGGGCAGACCGTCGCTGTTGATATCGCCTATAGCCACTCCGCCGCCATTGTAGAAGTAGAGATATTCCAGAATATTCAGAGAATCAGTCGAGGTTAGGTTGTTTTCGAAAGTAACTCCTGATTTTTCTGCCGGAATCAATTCAAAAAGGGTAGGGTCTTTTGTAGGATTTTGGCAGGAGAATAGGAGGATTGAAAATAAGAGAATTGAAAATGAAAGCTGTAAAATCTTCAGCCCTTTAGAAAAACTTTGTTTTAGAATTAAAACCAAAAAACTAAGATTAAAAGAGTGAACAAATCCCCCATACTCCCTTTTTAAAGGGGGAGTTGCATTTTGAGAAAAACAGAAATTGTAGGTAGCTGTGAGAATACTTTGTTTTGATTTATTCATCCCTTAAAACTTCCAGATTTCAGCTTGAGCACTATTTTTTATAAAAAGTAATTTGCCTGGTGCAATCTTTGAAATCGCCCGAATATCTCCGGAAAGCTGCAATCCATTTTCGGCATTTGGCCAATATCGGAAGGTTCCGTCACCATTTCCAAGGAGCACTTCACCGTAACTTGCGTCGTATTTCCCAACTTCTGGCTTGGCTTGAGAAAGATTTCCCCCTAAGATCAAATCCAATTTCCCATCTCCATCTATATCCTCTGAATGAATTGCGAAAATATAAGAGCGCTGAGCCATTCTTGGAAAAGGCTTCCATTCAAATTTCCCATTGCCAAGATTCATCAAGGCTCCCGATTCTAGATTATTCAATTCGCTGACAATGGATCTAGCGATTACTTCTTGAGGGAAAATCTCAGAAAGTGTCTGATTGTTGTAAGTCGAATATTTGATGTAGCGTTTTTTGATACTTGGAACCTGCTTTTCCAGCTCGTGCTTCAGTACGTAGGGAATCTGCCGGCCTTCCACTTCCCTCACAAAAAGGTGCTCAATTGATCCATTTTGATCAAAATCATTGAGATACATTTTTACCGGAGTTTTGGGGCTGGCTTTAAATCTGGAATTCAGGCCATTATTTCCCAAGATCAAATCAGGCAAACCATTGCCATCCAAGTCTGCAATCTCAAGAGTTCGGTACCAGCCTTTGAGATTGGCGAGTTCCGGCATCTCAATTTTCTCCAATTTCTGACCTGTACTTCGGAAGAAAATCGGCGCAGTCCAATCGCCTACAAAGATCAGATCTAATTTTCCATCACCATCCCAATCGGTGATTTTACCATCAGTGATCATTCCCAATTCCTTGAATTGAGGAGCCAAAGTCGCAGTCTGATTGGAGAAATTTCCTTTACCATCATTGATCCAAATCGTACTTGTAGCTGGCGCACCATATACAAAAGGTACCAATCGAGCTCCCACAATCAAATCCATTGCTCCATCTTCATTGAGATCAAGAGGCAAAACCACCGCACTGCTTTCCGCACTAGTTTCGAATCCTGCCTGGCTTTTGGTGAAGTTTCCCTTTCCATCATTTAGGTAGAGCCGATCTGTGAGATCGGGCGAACTCAAAGGCGATTCATTTCCGCCTGAGGCGACAAACAAATCAAGATTCCCGTCCTGATTGGCATCGAAAAATAGCGCATCCGTATCTTCAGAATTCAGATCTGCCGCAAATGAAGCTTGCTCCGAGAGCGAGTATTTCCCAGTGGAATTTCCCATATAGAGCTTGGCTTCAAAACCTTTGGCTCCGCCAAAGAAAAGATCCTCAATCCCATCTCCGTTGACGTCTGCTTTCGCAAAAGCTGGACCTTCGGTGGAGTACATGTGATAGGTCAGGCGATCCCGATCAAAGTCAACAGCTGGATTTTCCTGATGTGTAAAAGCTAAACTTTCCGAATCATCTCGCCGAAATCTATATTCTTTTTTAGCTTCGAAGAAGAATTCTCCGGGTGGGAGATCGATAGCTTCTTCCCATTTCAGCGTCAGCAGTTGATCTGCTTGTACATTTTCGAGCAAGGTGTATTTTCCATCCGGCCAGAGTACTTTTATTTTTTTGATTAGGTTATGTTTTCCCAGTCCGATTGTTAGTTTTGGATCTACCGAAGATTGAAATCCACGGTTTGGAATTTGCTCGGTGTAGAAAAGCTCCTCACCTGCCATCACTTGGATCTGTGCTCCAATGCCCGCTGTATTCGCACCTTTTCCCTCCAAGGTCAATTGGATAAAGTGATTTTCAGGACTTAGGGTTCGTCCCATATTTCTGAAAATAGAAGCGGGCTTGTTCACATTGCTGACCACAAGATCCAAAGTTCCGTCATTATCCAAATCGCCGTAAGCAGCTCCGTTGGAATGAATCGCTTCACCCAATCCCCAAGCTTCGGCCATATTCTCAAATTTCAATTCACCAAGATTCCGATAGGCAAAATTTGGAATCGGATTGATCGGGATCGGGTCAATCAAAGCCTTATAGTTCACTCCAGATTCAGAAATAATTTTGCCTTTGGTCTCGTCATCATCTATGAAATTCAGGTAATCCAAGTCGGTAATATCCTGATAGATTCCATTGGCAATGAAGAGATCCCGCTTGCCATCGTTGTCCATATCAAACAGCAAGGCTCCCCAGCTCCAGTCGGTCGCCTCTACATTTGCCAATCTACCCATCTCACTGAATGTGCCGTCGCCGTTGTTGACGTGAAGCATATTTCGGGAATATTGGTAATGGTAACCGTGGGTTTTATTGAATTGGAATTTGTCCCAATTTTCGAAAGTAGTGACCTGCTTAAGTCGGGTAGGAGACTCTGGCAACATGTCGGTGACGAAAATATCCAATAATCCATCTCCATTTATATCTGCGATATCGGCTCCCATAGATGCCGCCGAGATCGATCGCATGGAACTTTCCAGCGATTCGGTGAACGTTCCGTCTTGATTATTGATATAGAGGTAATCCTTTTCGAAGAAGTCATTGGAGATAAAAATATCCGGCCAAGTGTCCTGATTGACATCACCAATGGTGATTCCTAAGCCAAATCCGATTAGTGAACCGTAGATTCCAGCTTCCTCGCTGACATCGCTAAAGACGTTGCCATCATTTCTGAAAAGCTTATCTCCGCCCACAGCATCCCGGTTTGGACGCGCATTTTGCATCTTGTTGAACGTTCCGATGGCCTGATAGCTATTGTTGAGCAAGTAGACATCCAAGTCGCCGTCTTTGTCATAGTCAAAGAAAACTGCGTGGGTCGAAAACCCCTGATCGGCCAGTCCGAAAGCTTCCGCTTGCTCGGTAAAAGTCCCATCCCCATTATTTATGAACAACTCATTTTGCTTGTTGTCGCCAGAGATGTCCCCGGAGTTGCAGACGTAAATATCCAAAAGTGAATCTCCGTTGATATCTGCCACCGCCACGCCGGTACTCCAAGCGCGCGTTCCGGCAACGCCAGCTTTTTCGGTGACGTTCTCAAATTTGAAATCGCCTTTGTTGAGGTAAAGTTGGTTTGGCCCAAGGTTGGCAGTGAAATAAATATCCAATAAGCCATCGTTATTCAGATCACCGAGTGCTACCCCGCCGCCGTTGTAATAATTCCGGTAGGTAAAAATGTTGAATGATTCATCGAAAGTCAGCTCATTGCTAAAGGTAATTCCGGATTCCGAAGGCTGAATGGATTCAAACAGCGGGTTGGGTGGGGGAAGCTCTTTTTCCTGACAGGCAAAAAGCAAGGTAAGAAGAGCTAAGAGTTGGAGCTTTTGTCTCATGCTGGTTCTTTTACTAAGTCTTTTTGGATTTTCAGATCCACGATCTCTGCTGTTACTGCGGAAATATGCTTTTTGAAAACACGAATCCGTCTATTTCCATCCACCTTTACCCATACGATCTGAGACCGATCCTCATTGGTCACTTCTAAGAATCCTTCGCCATACCATTCTTCAAAAAGCTTTGTCACGTCATCGCGGAGTTTTTCGGCTGATAACTCTTCATTCCAAGGCGCCCAATTGTCATAAGAAAATTCGGTGGGCATCAGATAGATTTTGTTGTCTTCAAATTTTGGATAAAAGCGCATACTGGCCGCATTTCCCGAGGGAAGTGTCACTTTGTATTCTACCGAGAGTTCGCCCGGCCCATTGGTCAGTACGCCCTCTTTGTTCAGATCCCAGCAGGTTTCATAGAATTTCTTTTTATCCATTCCCAGTTCCAATCCGAGAAAGAGTTCATTTACAGTTTTACCAGAGGCGAGTTCTCTATTTTCGACTTTCGCATATTCAGACTGGCAGGAGCTCAGCAAGACTAGCACATACAAAAGTGTAAGATTAGCGGATCTCAAAAGCGATTGGATTTTCATTTGTTCGAAATACAAGTAAATGAGGTTTATTTTTGATGTTTAGTTGGGCAAAATCTCGGATTTCACCTTGGACAAAAAGTCCACTTTCTTCAGGAAGAAGGCATTTCCAAGTTCCGTCAAGCTGCAATTCCATTAGCCAGCCGTAGCTTCCCATCTGAGAACCCAGTTCAGGTTTGATGCCACGTTGATTTCCTCCGAGGGCGATTTGGATCTTTCCGCTTTCCGAAATGATTTTTTTCAGTGCATATACCGGAGCTTGCTGGATTTGAGAGGGGATTTGGGTATCGGTAAAGCTGCCATTTCCAGCATTGATCCATAGGCTGGTATTCAATGTCTGGGCTCGCAAAGTTACTGATTTTGAAAGAATAGATTCAGGAAACAGTGCTTCCAAAGACTTGTCTTTGTAGGAATCATAAGTTATCAATTGCTTTCGCAAAGTTGGAATCTGTTTGAGTAAGGTGTTTTTCATAACCCAAGGAATTGAGTTCGCTCCGTCAAAATTGACCAGAATTTGTTCGATAGCCCCATTTTGGTCAAAGTCATTTACCAGCATGCGAAGTTCGTGTCGATCATTGCTTTTTAAACGGGTATTCAGGCCTCTGTTTCCTGCGAAGATATCAGGCTTTCCATCTCCGTTGAGATCATCTACCAATAGCGCGTTCCAAAGTCCAAATGTATTTTCGAAACCAAAGTCGGCAGTTCTTTCGATGAATTTGTTTCCCATTAAGCTAAATATCCGAATTGACATCCACTCGCCGGTTACAATCAGTTCCAAGCTTCCATTGCCATCCAAGTCTTCAAAAGCTCCGGCAGTCAACATACCCAATGTCTTCAGATCAGGAGCGATTTTCGATGAAATATCAGTAAAAATTGCCTCGCCGTTATTTTCCCAGAATCGAATTCCGACCGGAATCCCATAGGCGTAGGGAATGGTACGCTCACCAATAGCCAAATCCAGATCTCCGTCTTGATCCCAATCCTTGGCAAGGATAAATGCCGTGGGAGTAGATGGGAAGCTGTTGACTGTTTTTGAAAAATTCCCCTTGCCATCATTGAGGTAAATGCGATCTGAGTAATTCGGATTATTCATAGGCAGTTCCAAACTCCCACTGGCAACTATCAAATCGGGGATCCCATCACCATTCAAATCATGGAAGTAGCCCGCTATATCTTCAGGCTCTAGGTCTGCTTCGAATACTTTTTGATTGGACTGTTTGAAAATGCCATCCGGAAATTGAAGGAGCAGCGTGGAGGAAATTCCTTTTGCTCCGGGAATGAAAATATCTTCCAGCCCATCTCCATTTACATCCGCTATGGCTGGCTTTGGTCCTTCTTCGCTATTCATCCAAAACCGAAGGCGATCTCGGTCAAAGTCTATAAAATCATTTTGCTTTTGCACATACGGAAAGGCCATCTCTACTTGATGTAGAGGTAGCTGAACTGATTTCCGGTCATCTTTCAGGGGAATTGCATTTGTTTTTTTAGGTTTCAGCTCCTGATTGACAGCGACTTTTTCGAGTAGGGTGACCTGATTATCAGGCCAGATGATTTTAAGCGAGTCCAGCACCGTGATACTTCCCAATCCAAAATGAAGCTTCTGATCCACCGAAGACATGTAGCCCTTCACTGGTTGAAACTCCTGTATGAAAGTCTTGCCGGCACTGTAGCAAATCGCTTTTGCCCCAAAAGCATTTCCGAGATTCAATTTTAGGAAGTTGCCCAGCTTATTTTCCATAGAAAGATTCTGATAGATAAAAGCCCGTTCATTCAGATTATTGATAATTAACTCCAGATCTCCGTCATTGTCCAGATCTCCATAAACTGCTCCGGTGCTGAAGGTCAATTGCTCCAAGCCCGAGGTTTGGGCCAGATTTTCAAATTCCCAATCTCCCTTATTTTTGTACCAATAGTTTTGTTGCGGTACAGAAGGAAATTCATCGATCATTTTTGTCAAAAGCACGGAATCGGCCCGAAACTCATTGATGTTTTCTTGATTATTGACGTAGAAATCCACAAAATCAAAATCCGTCAAATCTTTGACTATTCCATTGGCCACGAAAATATCCTTCAGACCATCATTATCTGCATCAAAAATCAATGCTCCCCAGCTCCAGTCGGTAGCATGAACTCCTGCTTGTCGCGCCACTTCTGCAAAGACGGGAAGATTTCCATCGGGTCTCATACCCATATTTCGTTGGAGCGTATTTCGGGTAAACTGATGATGATAGCCTGCCTGAATATTTGCCTGAGCTTTGTCCCAATCTTCAAATGGTGTCTTGGTTTTTACCCGAGTCATATCCTCAGGGAGCATTTCGGTCACGAAGATATCAAGATGCATATCATTGTCCAGATCGGCAATGTCAGCACCCATTGACGCAAGACTGATTTCCGGAAGAATCTCGGAAAGCGATTCTTGGAAAGTGCCGTCCTGATTGTTGAGGTAAAGGTAGTCTCGCTCAAAGAAATCGTTGGAGACATATAAGTCCGGCCAGGAGTCGCCGTTCAGGTCAGCTACTGTGACACCAAGTCCATAGCCGATGGAGCTTCCATAGATGCCCGCAGCTTCGCTTACATCGGTGAAGTGATCGCCATCGTTACGATAGAGTTTATTTCCGCCATCGGGATCCCGCTGTTCGCGCTGTCCCAGCCGTAGGTCGTAGATTCCAACAGATCGACCCGAGTTTGACAAAAGGTACATGTCCAGATCGCCGTCTTTGTCATAATCAAAAAATACCGCATGCTGCGAAAGGCCCGAATCAGCGATGCCATAGGCCTCGGATTGTTCCGAAAAGGTAGAATAACCTTTGTTGATGAACAGCTGATTGTGTCGGTTTTCACCTCCGGGAGGGCCTGACTTGCATACAAATATATCCAGAAGACCATCGTTATTGATATCCACCATACTGACTCCTGTAGACCAGATATCAGTTGTTGCTAAGCCGGATTCTTGGGTAATATCTTTGAATTTCAGATCACCCATGTTCAGATATAGCTTGTTGGAGGTCTGATTGCCGGCAAAGAAAATATCCAGTAGGCCATCGTTATTAATGTCGCCCAGCGCTACTCCGCCGCCATTGTAAAAATTACGAAAGGTGTACGGGTTGACCTCTTCGGTATAGCTCAGGTCATTTCTAAAGTTGATTCCAGATTCTTCGGGCGATAGAAGCTGAAATAGAGGTTTAAGTTTTTGTGATTCCTGTTTGCAGGAAAAAAGAAGGATAAAAACCAGTATAATCAGGATTTGATGCTTCTTCATGGACATGTTAAAAAAAAGGAAGTGCACAAATGTACACTTCCTTTAATTGGAATGATTTCACTCAATTAGTATCCTGGATTCTGTGTGATGTTTGGATTGTCATTTACAATATTTAACGGAAGAGGGAATAAAGCTCTGAAAGGTTCAGACTGCCCTTTTTCCCACCATGGTTGATTCCACTTGCCGAATCTGATTTGATCAGTTCTTCGGGAAGCTTCTGCAAACATCTCAAATCCACGCTCATTGTACAATGCATCCAAAGTAACAGCAGTTAAAGGAGCTACTCCCGCTCTTGATCTTATTTGGTTGACAGCGGTAAGTGCAACGGCAGTTTTACCCTGACGGAAAGCAGCTTCAGCTTTAGTCAAAATTATATCTCCCAGTCGGATTAAAACATAGTCATTGCTCAGACTGGAACCAGCTCCACTAGCAAATTCATATTTTCCTACTCTAGCACCTTCCTGACGCAAAGCGCCTGGAGCAAGTTGGTTGATTTTAGGAGTGAAAGTCAATGGAGGTCCGTTAGGATCTGTCGCTTCTGCCTGTACATCTATTAGTCTTACGCCAGCCGATGAGAACTGATCTCCTACTATGAACGATTGTTTTCTCAAATCAGTATCATCGAAGCTATTGTAAAATTCCTCTAGGGAAGCATAGCCATTCCAAGGCTGCTCCTGTAGGTCATATGTGAACTGACTCTCATAATGAAGAGTCATTTGTACTAGATTGAATCCACCTGCATTATTCTCATCATAAGGGAGTGTCAGGATATTCTCTGAGGAACCACTATTTCGAGTTGCAAAATTTGCAAAGAAATTTGAATTAAGCGAATAAGGACCTGAAATCACAACGTCTGCCGCTGCTTCTGCTTCTGCCCATTTAGGAGTTCCTGTATACACTTGAGCGTTCAAGTATAATTTAGCTAAAATCGCATGAGCAGTATAGAAATTAATCGTGGTCTTATTAGGCTCCTTGGAAAGGAGAGCCACATTCTCTAAAACGGAACGCTCAATAAAATCAAATACTTCCTGACGTGAATTATTCTTAGGGTTAGCGCCCAAACTCTTTTCTGTTACGATTGGTACATTTCCAAAGCTATCAATAAGCCACAAATAGACTAAAGATCTTAATACGCTTAGTTCTGCATTTAATAATTCTAAGTCAGGATACTGTACGAGTAGATTATTAATTTCACCTACAGCTGTAAAGCAATAATTGTAAGAATTTCTAAATGCTTCATCTGAAGGTTGCCACTGATGCCGATGCATTCTGAGCCAAAGCCCTCCATCTTGCCAGTCAGCACCTTTTTGTGGGATTGCCATCTCATCAGAAGAGACTTCGTAAATGGACCATATACTATTGTGTCCACCCCAGCTACCAACAATTCTTGAATAAGCCGAAGCTTTCAACACATCGATCAGAACTGGATTTGTGCTGCTGTCAACCTGCTCTTGCGTCACTCCATCGAGTACCTCTTGGTCAAGCTCCCAACAGGAACTTACAAGAATTGGGGTCGCCACCACCATCAACAATCTGCTTATCTTTTTTAACATATCTAGGATAGTTTATTTATTATTTGAAATTCAATGTCACACCCATAGTGAAAGATCTGGTCTGGAAGTAGGTGCTTCTTCGCTCAATACCTGGAGATAGCGCAGAAACCAACGCATTTCCATTTTCAGAATCATTCACTCTAGCTTCGGGATCGATGCCCGTGTATCCAGTAATGGTAAATAGATTCTGTGCAGCAAAGTAAGCTCTCAATGAACCAAGATTTTTGGAATTGGTTTTAAAATTATAGCCTAATTCCAAGTTATCCAGTCTAATAAAGGATGCATCTTCCACATAAGAGCTATTGTATCTCGGATCAGAACTTACCAAAGGATTGGTAGGAGTTCTATCAGTCACCACAGAATTCCAAGTATTAGAACTCGCATCACCATTCTCGTAGAAGCCCCTGTAAGAATTGTAAAGATCATGACCCCATACGCCTCGGAAAAAGAAATTTAAAGACCATTGATTGTACATAAAGGTGTTGGCAATACCGAATTCTCCTTTTGGAAGACCATTTCCTACTTTCTCCCATTCGTCAGGGTTATCGGTAGATAAGATGTATTCTCCGCCATCAGTATAGCCAAGTAATTTTGGTGCATATATATCTCCTAACGTCTGACCTACTCGATTGTAAATAATCGGGTCATTATTCTGACCTGGAGATCCTGGAGTAGCATATCGCAATTCGGTGAATCCTAAACCACCTGCCGAAAATCGCTCAATTGTTGTCTTCTGGTAGATGGTGAAGTTTGCACCTGGAGACCAAGTAACAGCACCTAACTTTATCGCATTTGCAGTAGCTGCAAATTCAAATCCCGCAGCTCTGAGATCTGCCAGATTCACCCAAGTGGAAGCAACCGTATTGAATCTTCCTGGATCGAAAATATTTGGAGTACCAGCTTCCACGGGAACTTGAAAGAGTAGATCGGAAATGTTTCTGGTGTAATAATCTACACTACCTGTTACCTTATTATTCCAGATTCCAAAGTCGATTCCAAAGTTAAGTTCTTGCTTGGTCTCCCACTTCAAATCTCTGTTGGGATTGGAATTTTGTATAATACCCACATATAGGTCATCCGTAGTCAAAGGATCATTATCCAAATCCACTCTGTTACCGTTACCGAAAGCTCCAATCGCCAATGTAGGATTTGGAGGAAGATTACCTGTCACCCCAAAAGAAACTCTTGGCTTGAACTGACTCACGATACCCATATCAAAAATCTGGGTGAAGTCTGATCCTACAGATACACCCGGGAATACACCTGTCTGATTGTTTGGACCAAACCCAGAATAAGTTTCAGCTCTTACCGAAGCAGAGAAGAAAATCATGTTTTGGTAATTGAAATTGGCTCTTCCGAATACGGAATTCAATTGATCTTCATTCGCGTAGGAAGACAGCTCTGTATTATTACCTACTCTGATAGACCCACCACCAAGGTTGTCCCAGCCTTGATCAAACAAAAACTGTCGTGATCGGGCGTTGAATCCTTGGTTTTTTATAGTCTGTGTACCCACACCAGCCAATAAGGTCATATTCAGACCATCTGTGAGGTCTGCTTCATAGCGTAAAGTGGATTCGAAAATCTGCTGTTTTCTATCGTTAGTAAGTCTTTGGGCTGTGCCTCTTGCGCCAAAACCAATTCCAAAATCCTCTCTTGACCAGAAATTTCCAACAAGCTCATTTCTGTTATCCTGAGAATATTGAGCAGATAGCGTAAGATTGGTCAAAATATCGAACTCTACCTGATAGGACACCAAGTTGGTTTTGCGCTCGTTTCTAAATTTCTGCTGATTTGCAAGCGCTACAGGGTTTAGGAAATCAGTCAAGGATCTTTGGAAATAACCTCCGAAACGCTCAGCGTCTGGACCCTCTTCAAATATTGGAGCCGTAGGATTGTAAATAGTTGCATATCTAAATGCTGCATCGTTGATTGAATTTCGATCTTCAGTGGTATTTGAGACATTGAGGTTCATTCTCAAGCGATTATTCAAAGCTCCATGAGATACGTTAATTCTAGTATTTAGACGCTCATTGGATACTCCGTTTACGATTCCGTTGTTATCTCTGTAGTTTACAGAAGCAAGGAAGTTGGTATTATTGAATCCACCGGATACACTTGCGTTGGTCGTAAATGAAAAGGCATCAGAGATTAATTCGTCTCTCCAATCTGTTCTGGAGCCGAAGTTAGTACCGCCTCTAGCCACAAATTCTTCTGGAGATAACATATCGAGAAGATTGGTCGCCTGATCCACAGTAGCAAAGGTATTGATAGCCACATTAGTGATTCCTTCCTTGCTGCTTCGCTTCGTAGTAGTTATCAAAATCACACCCGAAGATCCTCTGGCACCATAGATAGATGCGGCTGATCCGTCCTTCAATACGTCAATAGATTGAATGTCATTTGGATCGACGTTTTCGATCGAAGCGCCGATTACACCATCCAACACAATCAGCGGTGAGGAGTTTGCTCCGAAGGTGGATAGACCCCTAAGTCTGATATTGAAACCAGCGTTTGGATTACCACCCGGACGAGTGATAGAAAGACCTGCTACCTTTCCCTGAAGTAGTTGGGCCGGGTTAGCGATATTACCTCTGTTGAAGTCTTCAGGCTTTACACCTACTACTGCTGAGGTGATTTCTTTCTTGTCCTGAGAACCGTAGCCGATTACTACTGCTTCTTCGAGGCTTTGAATATCTTCCTCCATATTGACAGTGATGTCACTTTGATTTCCGATTTCAACCTCTTGTGTGTTGTATCCTACAAAAGAGATAACCAGAATCTGATCTCCCGGCTGGACCTCTATAGAGAACTTGCCGTCAAGATCTGTCGGGACTCCTCGGGTGGTTCCTTTGATTATTACCGTTGCTCCCGGAACTCCTTCTCCGAAAGTAGCATCCAATACAGTACCGGTTATGGTCCTGTTTTGGGCATTGGCTGCTTGACTGATACTGAATATCAGGGTCATCGCAAGCAGCAATGTCTTCAGTTTTTGTAAATGATTTCTCATAGGGTTTTTTGTTTGATTTAAAAATGAAATAGGTATGAGTACTTATTATCGTGTCGAAAATGTAGTATATATTTCAATTTTGCAATTCTTAACAATTGTGCTGCTGCAATCTTTAAAAATTGCGATTTAATAGATTAATATATATTTTAATGAATAATTAATAATTCGCTAATAATTAAACATAAATCGTAATGGAAATCGATTTCCATTTACAGAAACTTAAAAAATTAAGTTTTTTTTAATCATATGAAAATTTGTTTCTTTTTTTTAGACTGCCCGATCACCTTGATTTTGTCGCAATTAAGAAATTTACAGAAGTCTCGATTCTCAAAAAATAAATTGGAAAAGATATTTTGTGTTTACCTGTAGTTTTTTGTGTTTTATCGATCCAAATTTTTCAATTTGATAAAACTTCTTAAAACTTTGTTATTGACTCCTCGTATTCTTCGGAACTCCTTAATTTTCCTACTCAATTCTATTTTCATGCGGATAATTCAGCGAAAAGCTAGCTACGTAGTTCTATTTTTTCTTTTGATCAGTGAATTTACACTATTGGCTCAAGGGGTTCGAGGAGTAGTCAAAAATACTGAGGGGGAAATACTTCCTTATGCCTCTGTATATATTCGAAATCTTGGGGATGGAGTTCCGACGAATGTGGAGGGGAGATATGAGTTGAAGCTGAAGAAAGGGGTGTATGATGTGCTTGTTCAGTACCTAGGCTATCAGTCTAAACTTGAGACGGTAATCATTACTGATGAAACATGGAAAGAAGTAAATTTCGAACTGGAACCTCAAGTTTATACGCTGGGGACGGTGGAGGTGAATGCCGGTGCCGAGGACCCTGCATTGACCATCATGAGAAAAGCCATTGCTAAGGCAAAATACCATCGACTGCAAGTACAGAAATATTCGATGACTGTCTATCTCAAAGGTACTGGTCAGTTGACAGATGCGCCATTTTTCATGAAAAATACCTTAGAAAAGGAAGGTCTTAAATTGAACGAGGCTTATACTTCTGAATCTGTTTCCAGAATCACCTTTACTCAACCAAACAAGGTGGAGGAGAAAGTCATATCGATCCGAACAAATGGTGACAATCAATCCACTTCTCCTGCACCGTATATTCAATCGAGTTTTTATCAAGAGAAAATCAATAATATTATTTCACCCTTGTCTCGAGCGGCCTTTCAATATTACCGCTTCAAATATGAGGGAAGTTTCTTTGATCAAAATGTGCTGGTAAGTAAGATCAAAGTCACCCCAAGATCCAGAGGTGAACAAGTGTTTGAGGGTTACATCTATATCATTGAGGATTTATGGGCGATTCATAGTCTGAATCTTCAGACTTCGTATTTAGGATTTGAGATTCAAGCTACCCAGCAATATGCACTGGTAGCAGAAAACGTGTGGATGCCGTTGACTCACCAATATAAGTTTGGAGGAAAGATATTTGGCTTTGAAGGCAATTTCAAGTACTTAGCCTCTACTCGGGAATATGACATTACGCTCAATCCAGATTTGAAAGAAGTACCTCAAATTATTGATGAAACGGTTCAAGATGTTCCTGCTTCTGCCACGGAATTCAAAAAGTCAGTTTCTGCTTTGGAACAACTTTCGAATGAGGAGCCAATGACCCGAAAGGAATATCGAAAGCTTTTGAATGAATATGAAAAAGAATCACTCAAGGAACAAAAAGAACCTGATGTGATTCGAGAGAGCTATTACGAAATTGATTCGATGGCTAAGAAGTACAACCAATCTTATTGGGATAGCATTCGACCGGTGCCACTCACCGATCAGGAAGTTCTAGGATACTCCCGAGATGATAGTATTGCGGTGATTGAAGCTGCCAAAGTCAGTGAGATAGATTCGGTTGCCAAAAAAGCAAGGAGAAAATTAAAGCCACTGGACTTTATGAATGGAGGCTCGTACAGTTTCGGGAAAGGGATTTCGATCGGTTTTGATCAAAACTGGACCAAAATGTCATTCAATACAGTCGAAGGTTGGAAAGTTGGAATGGGGCTTTTTTACCGAAAAAATCAATCAATCAAACAAGCAGATAGCGTCACAGTACTTCGAAAAAACTTCAGTGTCGAACCGGATCTTCGGTACGGCTTTTCTAGTAATCAGCTGTATGGTCGGGTAGACTTCCGATGGTCGAATACACTGCCCATGTCCGCAACCACGTTTGGCTTTAGGGCTGGCAGGTATATTTATCAGTATAATGTAGAGGAGCCAATCAATGAGCAAGTGAATGCTGTTTATTCCCTCTTGCTAAGACAAAACTATATGAAGCTCTTTGAGCAGGATTTTGCTGGGGCTTATTGGTCGCATCGTGTGAATTACGGTTTTACTTACAGAGGTACTTTGACCTATTCTAATCGTAAGCAATTAGTTAATACGACCGACTATAGCCTCTATAATAAACCCGAACGAGCATATACTTCCAATGAACCTGAAAACGTAGAAACTACAGCTAATTCCTTTGTTGATCATCAAAGTTTGAAATTGGTAGCTTCGCTAGAATGGCGACCTGGGATTCGCTATGGTATCAGAAATGGAAAAAAGTATCCAATCATGGAGCGATCTCCACTGATTGAGTTTACCTATAGAAAAGCTTTTGGAGGAATCAGTACTGATGGACTAGCGTCAGATTTCGATCATATTTCATTGGGAGTCAAACATGACTACAGTTTCGGAGTAAGCGGGAAGCTTGATTTTAATGTTACGGCAGGCACATTTCTCACTAATAACCAGGTCTTTTTCCAAGATTTTCAGCATTTCGGGGGTAATCGTACCATATTTTCAAATTTTGGACCAGCGTCCAACTACCGATTTATGGATTACTACAGGTACAGTACAAACAGTTCCTACATCTCTGGAATAGTACATTATCAATTCAGAAAGTTTTTGCTTACTCAGCTTCCAATGCTTCGCTTTTCAGGTGTTCGAGAAAATCTGTTTTTTAATTACTTGAAAACAGAAAATTCCCCGCATTATTGGGAGGTGGGTTATTCCTTGGACAATCTCTTCAGGATCTTCCGAGTGGAGTTCGGCGCAGGATTTGAGAATGGAATACACTTAAGGGGAGGAGCAAGATTCGGAATAGCTACCTTCATACAGATAAATTAAAAATATAGGATAAAATTCATATTCATTACCTATTCAACTGAAGCGGACAAAATCAACCACGCCATTGCATTTAACATATTAATCATATCGGCAATGGACCTCATTTGATATGCACTGACTTTTTTGATCGTAGTTCTAATGGCACATTCTAATTCAGAATTCCTAAAAAAAAGAGGCGAACAAATTATTATTCGCCTCTTTTTTGATTTTTCAAAAAGTTTAAATCTTCATAATGTCAACTTCTTTTTTGATAAGTAAATCATCGATTTTCATAGCATACTGATCTGTGAACTTTTGCACTTTCTCTTCAGCCCGCTTTACATCATCATCTGAAGCTCCATCTTTTTGGAGTTTTTTCAATTCGTCATTGGTGTTTTTCCGGACTGTTCGCAAAGAGATTTTCCCTTCCTCGCATTCATTCTTAGCTTGTTTTACCAGTAAAATTCTACGCTCTTCTGTTAAAGCAGGTATTGTCAATATGATTATTTCTCCGTTGTTTTGGGGCGCTAGACCGAGATCTGAGTTAATAATTGCTTTCTCGATTTCTGAAATCATTGTTCGCTCAAACGGCTTGATCGCCAGAGTTCTTGCATCAGGAGTATTTACAGATGAAATTTGACTGAGTGGAGTGGGAGATCCGTAGTATTGCACCATCACCCCGTCAAGCATATTAGGCATGGCCTTGCCCGCTCTAATTTTCAATAATTCAGAAGCCGTGTGGTTTACTGCTTTTTGCATCAACTCTAAGGCTTCTTCTAGATATAGTTCGATTTCTTCCATGATTTAAACTTATGAAGTGATCAGTGTTCCAATTTTTTCTCCTTTTACTAACTCTAGCAGATTACCATCTTTATTCATATCAAAAACGATGATTGGTAAATTATTCTCTTGACAAAGCGTAAATGCGGTCATGTCCATTACATTGAGATTCTTTTCATACACTTCATGAAATGTGATAATGTCATATTTTGTTGCGCTTGGATCTTTCTCAGGATCTGCGGTATAAACGCCATCTACACGAGTGCCCTTCAAGACAACTTCAGCTTCTATCTCGATTGCTCTAAGGCTGGCAGTGGAATCCGTGGTAAAATAAGGATTGCCAATTCCAGCTCCAAAAATTACAATTCTACCTTTCTCTAAGTGGCGAATGGCTCTTCTACGAATAAATGGTTCACAGACGCTTTCAATTTTAATTCCAGACATCAATCTAGTGTACATTCCACCTTGCTCTAGCGCACTCTGAAGTGCCATCGCATTGATCAAGGTGGCAAGCATGCCCATGTAATCTCCTTGAACTCTATCAATACCAGATTTCTCTGCCTGAACTCCTCTGAAAATATTGCCACCTCCGATTACAATTGCAATTTCGACACCCATATCTTTTATTTTTTTGATTTCTTGAGTGTATTGCTGAAGCCTATTTGGGTCGATGCCAAAGCTCTTTTCTCCCATTAGCGATTCTCCACTGAGTTTGAGCAATATTCGCTTGTATTTCATCTGTTTGTGTATTGGTATAAGTTCTAAAATTCTGATTTTTTTAAGCGTCTTTGAAGCAGGCCATCCACTGAAAAATTTTCGAAGACAGACCATGCTACCCAAATAATGTTCCAAATATAATTTCTTCAAGCCATTATGCTAGGCAAAAAATCAAAATTGGATTAGCACTTGATTTTTTTCGACACTATCCTTTAGATTCACTTTAACCAATTTTACGATGCCGTCTCCAGGTGATTTGATACTATTTTCCATTTTCATGGCTTCTAGAATTACAACAACATCTCCCTTTTTCACTTCATCGCCTGGTTTAACTTTTAGATCTAAAATCAAACCAGGCATTGGAGCCTTTATCTCCTTTAGCGCATTGGAAGCTGAAACATTCATACCTAACTTTTCAAGGAGCAAATCATGGCGATCCTGAATGATCAGAGAGGAGATTTTATTTCCAAATCGAATCTGGAGTGTTTTGGACTCTCTCTCAAAGGAAATTAATTCAGCTTCAATCGATTTATTCTGATGCAAAAAATGAATCTTCGTTGATGAGATCCATTGCAAATCCCAAGAGAGTGGCCTACCGTTAACACTGATAGAATCGTCTGATTTATCAACCAGAAAGTCCGTATTTTGGATTTTTACTGTAAACATTCCTTTTAATTTGAATTCGAATATACAATTTACTCTCAAAGGTGATTGTTTTCTTAATACATGATGATAAGACTAATTTCTTCCCGCTGCTCAATTTCAGCAAATCGCTTCATTTCTTATTCTTCTCTAGTTTCTTTGATTTTGGTTTGGTCATGCAAATCCGCAGAGTTATCTGATCAATCCAAAAATTATTCGCAGGAGAAAATTGAGACAATCAGTGAAGAAAACGTGGATTCGATTGATAGACTTGCGCTAAGACAGCTAAACACCTCAAAGGAAAAGGCGATTGAATCCTATAGAAACTCTCAAAAGCGAGTCTTTGACATCCTTCATATGGACCTAGACTTGAGCTTTGATTACGAAGTTCAAACCGTGATTGGCCATGTAGATCTCCGAATCAAGCCCTTTAAATACCCACAAAAAATCCTGCTGATAGATGCGCAGGATTTCGAATTAGGCAAAATATCTTTCAGTCAGAACGGGAAATCGACTGATTTAACTTATTCCTATGATGAGCAATTGATTCAGATAGATCTTCCCAGAGAATTGGATGAGCGTGATACTTTCAATCTGATTTTTGATTATAAGGCATTTCCGAACAAAAATCCGGGTGGAGGAAGTGAGGCAATTCAGGATACGAAAGGACTTTATTTTATCGATCCGCTGGACACTATTTTTGGTAAGCCAAAGATGATCTGGACCCAAGGCGAGACCATGCATAATTCCAAATGGTTTCCAACCATCGATCATCCAAATGAACGATTCACACAGCGCCTTAACCTCAGTTTGGCTGACTCATTGGTATCGATTAGTAATGGTGAGTTAGTCGCTCAAAAGAAATTGGAAAACGGGTTGAGAATTGATTCTTGGGAAATGAAAATGCCCCATGCTCCATATTTGGTTGCATTTACGATTGGAGATTTTGAGAAAGTAAATGCCACATGGGAGGATATTCCGCTGGGATACTATGTCGAAAAAGGGTACAAAAACGGTGCAGCGAAAGTATTCCAGAATACACCTGAAATGATGGGGTTCTTCTCAGATATTTTGGGGGTAAGATATCCTTGGCCAAAGTATGATCAAGTCGTTGTTCGGGATTTTGTCTCGGGTGCTATGGAAAATACCACGGCTTCTATTTTTATGGAAGAACTTAGACTCACCGAGCGCGAAGCGATTGATGGAGAGTGGGATTATATTATTGCCCATGAGTTGTTTCACCAATGGTTTGGAGACTTTGTGACCGCTGAGTCTTGGTCAAACCTAGCGCTCAATGAGGCTTTTGCGAACTACAGCGAGTTTTTGTGGAATGAGCATAAATACGGTCCTGATGAGGCAAAATTAAAGCTGATAGCTGAGACTGAAAACTATTTTGCCGAAGCAGAACTCAAGGTTGAGAATTTAATCAGATTTGAATATTCAGATTCTGAGGATATGTTCGATTCTCATAGCTATTCAAAGGGAGGCGTAATCCTTCATATGCTTCGGGAATACCTTGGGAAAGAGGTTTTCTACACGGGGCTGAATTATTATCTAAAAGCTCATGCGTTGCAAAGTGTGGAAGTACATGATCTTAGACTGGCATTTGAAAAAGTTAGTGGAGAAGATTTAAATTGGTTTTTTAATCAATGGTTCTTAGACAAAGGACATCCTGAATTAGGAATTGAGGTGGATTATTCAGAACCTGAAAATATTTTAGTGTCCATCACGCAGCGGCAGGATTTGACCCTATTTCCACTGTTCCAAATTCCTTTTGAAATCAGCTGGTATGTAGATGGAGAAAGAGAAAAAAAGAAGTTCTTTTTGAATAAAGGATTCCAACAGTTTGCTTTGGATAATAAAATGCCGGTAGATCAAGTCTACTTTGATGAGGAAAAAAATGTTTTGGCAAACATCAATATCGACCGAAATGCCGAATCTTACCGAAAGCAATTTCTAACTTCTGAAATTGGAATTGCGCGTTATGAAGCACTTGATAGTCTTGTTTCTATGGAGGCGAATGAGGAACTAAGAGTTATTGTAAACGAAGGCTTATCTGACAGTTTCTGGGCTATTAGAGAATCTATCCTTCGGATAATTCAGAGCAATACGAGTTGGCTTTCAGAAGATACAAACCTTGAAAACAAGGTATTTGGACTAGTAGAAAACGACTTAAAAAACTCTGTCAGAGCTGGTGCAATTGATGCACTTGCCAGCTATGATGCGGTCAAATACCAGCAGACCTTCAAGCGATTGGCAACTGATCCTTCCTATTTGATTTCCGGATCAGCTTTGATGGGGTTAATGGAGGAGGGTATTAATTTAGAGACTGACTTTATAGCTCAATTTGATGCAGAGCAAAATTTCAGGATAGTACTTCCTGTGGCAGATTTTTATATCACAAAACCTATTCCTGGAAAAGGCGTATGGTTTCATTCGCAGGTAAAGACACTCTCGGGAGAGGGATTGTATTTTTATTTGGGGTATTATGCAGAGTACTTTAGCCGTTTTCCCGAGGAAGGAAGTGAAGAAGCGATTTCAAATTTATTTACAATTCTAACTGGGGATAAAAAAAGTTTCATCAGACTCGGAGCATTTCAGGCCTTGTTGGCATTTTCTAATGAAGGAGTAGTGATTGACCGTTTGGTCAAGAGTACGGCATCAGAAAGCGACCCAGAGTTGAAAAGGTATTATGAGTACTTTATTAAAGCAATAGGAATAGAAAATTAAGACCTTGAAAACTAAATGATTGCAAATAAATATGCTAAAAATTCATCAAATTTTAAAAGCTTGTTTTGAATCTTTGGGAAAAGCCTATAATTTTGCAATCTATTACGGTAGAAAAGGTCCTTGAAAAGGTTACCAAGCAAAATTGAAAGGGGGAATACCAAAGCGGCCAACTGGGACGGACTGTAAATCCGTTGACTTATGTCTTCACAGGTTCGAATCCTGTTTCCCCCACAAAATTATTCAAATGCAAAATTTTTTCTATAATTTTGCAGTGTCAAAAATAATTTGATTGAATCATAACAAGCGGGAGTAGCTCAGTTGGTAGAGCGGCAGCCTTCCAAGCTGCAGGTCGCGGGTTCGAGCCTCGTCTCCCGCTCAATGTTTTTTACAGTAACGAGAAAATAGTATAGTCTAAGCCGACGTAGCTCAGGGGTAGAGTACTTCCTTGGTAAGGAAGGGGTCACGGGTTCAATTCCCGTCGTTGGCTCAAAAGGCTTTGAAAACAAATTAAATATATCATAAACTTAAACTGAGGATTTTCACGCATGGCAAAAGCACTATTCGACCGTTCCAAGCCGCACGTTAACATCGGTACGATTGGACACGTAGACCATGGCAAAACCACTTTGACTGCCGCTATAACTACAGTATTGGCTGCAAAGGGTCTGTCTGAATTAAGAGATTTCTCTTCTATCGATAACGCTCCGGAAGAAAAAGAGAGAGGTATTACTATAAATACTTCGCACGTAGAATATTCTACTGAAAAACGACACTATGCGCACGTAGACTGTCCTGGACATGCTGACTACGTAAAAAACATGGTAACTGGTGCAGCCCAAATGGATGGAGCTATATTAGTAGTAGCTGCTACTGATGGTCCAATGCCACAAACTAGAGAGCATATTTTGCTAGCGCGCCAAGTAGGAGTACCTCAACTAGTAGTATTCATGAATAAAGTGGATATGGTTGATGATCCTGAACTTCTTGAACTAGTTGAAATGGAAATCAGGGAATTACTTTCATTCTACGACTTTGACGGTGACAATATTCCTGTCATAGCCGGTTCAGCACTCGGTGCCTTGAACGGTGAAGAGAAGTGGGTTAATACTGTAATGGAGTTGATGGATGCAGTTGACAGCTTTATTCCTATTCCTGAAAGAGCAATTGATAAAGATTTCCTAATGCCAGTGGAAGATGTATTTTCGATTACAGGTCGTGGTACAGTTGCAACTGGTAGAATTGAAAGGGGTATAGTTAATTCCGGTGAGTCAGTTGACATTATTGGTATGGGAGCAGAAGGCTTGAAGTCTACTGTGACTGGAGTTGAGATGTTCAGAAAGATCCTCAATAGAGGTGAAGCTGGTGATAACGTTGGTCTTTTGCTAAGGGGTATTGAGAAATCTCAGATTAAGCGAGGTATGATTATCTGTAAGCCAGGTTCTGTGAAACCGCATTCTCATTTCAAAGCTGAAGTTTATGTTCTATCAAAAGAAGAAGGTGGGCGTCATACACCATTCTTCAACAGATATAGACCTCAGTTCTATTTAAGAACAACTGATGTGACTGGAGAGATTACACTTCCTGAAAACGTGGAAATGGTAATGCCCGGTGATAACGTTACAATTGAAGTGACTTTATTGTCTACAGTTGCACTTGAGAAGGGTTTACGATTTGCTATCCGTGAAGGAGGTAGAACAGTAGGTGCTGGTCAGGTTACTGAGATCCTTGACTAACCATTTTAATTAAGATTTTAAGATGCGACTCCATAAATTATTTTGGGGTCGCATTTGTTTCTTAATTATTTTTTCTTAATTTTGCGTTCCCATTAACGGATCGTTCATTTACACGGGCATAGTTCAACGGCAGAATAGCGGTCTCCAAAACCGTTGATGGGAGTTCGAATCTCTCTGCCCGTGCCAATAACAAAGTACACTATGAATCTAAAAAACTTTGCTCTGGAGTCATACGACGAAATGAAAAATAAGGTCACATGGCCTAAGTATTCATTTCTTCAAAATAGTGCGATATTGGTGCTAGTTGCATCCTTGATCTTTGCATTATTTGTTGGTGCAGTAGATTTAGGTTTTGAAAATATCATGAAATGGTTTTATGATTTATTCTAATTGAATTGATTTTATAGAATGGCTGAACATAAATGGTATGTACTCAGAGTAGTTTCTGGGCAGGAAAAAAAGACAAAGACTTACTTAGAGAATGAAATCTTCAGAGAAAAAATAGAAGAGTTTATCCCTGATGTACTTATCCCTGCTGAGAAGATATATGAGATGCGAAATGGCAAAAAGCGTGTTCGGGAAAGAAATTTCTTTCCTGGTTATGTTTTAGTTAATGCAGATTTATCCAATGGTGAAGCCAATCACGTAATAACAAGTATTCCGGGAGTAATCGGTTTCTTAGGTTCAAGCTCCGGGGGAGCTTCCAAAACTCCCGAGCCATTGCGTCAGTCAGAAATCAACCGAATTTTAGGTAAGGTTGAAGAAATTGATGAGTTTGCTGAGAAACAGGATACGCCATTTATAATAGGAGAGACTGTAAAAGTAATGGATGGTCCCTTCAGTGGATTTACTGGAACGATTGAGGAGATATTTGAGGAGAAAAAGAAATTGAATGTTATGGTCAAAATCTTTGGAAGGAATACTCCAGTAGAATTAAACTTTATACAAGTAGAAAAACAAGACTAAGCAATGGCTAAGGAAATCACTGGTTATATAAAACTGCAAGTGAAAGGTGGCCAGGCAAACCCGTCGCCTCCAGTAGGTCCGGCCCTTGGTTCGAAGGGTCTGAACATCATGGAGTTTTGTAAGCAATACAATGCCCGTACCCAAGATAAGATGGGTGCAGTGCTTCCTGTACTAATTACAATTTATTCTGACAAGTCTTTTGATTTTGTAGTTAAAACACCTCCAGCAGCTAATTTACTGTTAGAGGCTGCAAAAATTAAAAGTGGTTCTTCTGAGCCCAACAGGAAAAAAGTTGGATCAATAACATGGGACCAAGTTAAAGAAATAGCAGAGGTTAAAATGCCTGATCTTAATTCTTTCAAAGTCGAGTCTGCTATGAAAATGGTAGCCGGAACAGCACGAAGTATGGGTATCACTGTATCTGGGAAAGCTCCTTGGGAGGTATAAATAAAAAACAATGGCTAAGTTAACAAAAAAGCAAAAAGAAGCTCTTTCTAAGTACGACCAAAGCCAAGTGTACTCCCTCGAGGCAGCTTCTTCTATTTTAAAAGAAATATCATTGGCAAAATTTGATGCTTCAGTAGATGTCAACGTCCGTTTGGGCGTAGATCCACGTAAGGCAGATCAAATGGTAAGAGGTGTAGTAGCTCTTCCCCATGGTACAGGCAAAAACATCAAAGTATTGGTGCTTTGTACTCCTGATAAAATAGCTGAAGCAACTGAAGCAGGTGCAGATTACGCAGGCTTGGACGAATACATCGCAAAAATAGAGGGTGGGTGGACTGACATTGATGTCATTATCACTATGCCTAATGTAATGGCGAAAGTTGGTAGATTAGGTAGGGTATTAGGACCTAGAGGTCTTATGCCGAATCCGAAATCAGGAACGGTTACTTTAGATGTGGCGAAAGCTGTAAGAGAAGTGAAAGCTGGTAAAATCGATTTCAAAGTTGATAAGTTTGGAATAATTAATGCTGGTGTAGGTAAAGTATCTTTTACACCTGAGCAAATTCAGGATAATGTAAAGGAGTTAATTTTAACTATATCAAGATTAAAACCATCGTCATCCAAGGGAACCTATTTTAAGAGTATATATTTATCAAGTACAATGTCTCCTGGAATTGCAGTAGACAAGGGTAGCATTCAAGGTATTTAATCATGACTAGAGAGGAAAAGAAAGTAATAATCGATGGTCTTACTGAGAAGTTTAAAGAAAACCCTTTCTTCTACATTACTGATGCTTCAGGGTTTTCGGTAGCTAAGACTAATGCATTTCGAAGAGTTTGCTATGACAAAGGTGTTGAGTACAAAGTCTATAAAAATACACTTATCGCAAAAGCACTTGAAAGTTTAGACGCAGATTATTCTCAATTAGTTTCGGAAGCATTAACAGGATTTTCAGGGATATTATTCTCAAAAGAGATAAGTAATTTACCAGCAAACCTTTTGTTGGATTACAGAAAAAAACAAGGTAAAAAAGAGGTCCGACCATTATTTAAAGGTGCTGCAATATATACGGATGTATTCATTGGAGAAGAAAATCTTGAGTTGTTGTCGAAGCTCAAATCAAAGCAAGAGCTACTTGGCGATCTGATTGGATTGTTACAGTCCCCTGCTATGAATCTTATTTCAGCATTGCAAAGTGGCCAAAATAATTTGACTGGCTTATTGAAAACTCTTGCTGAAAAAGAAGAAAAATAATATTTAAAAAATTAATTTAAACATAACTAAATTTCAAATACGATGGCAGATCTTACACAACTTGCAGATCAGTTGGTGAACTTGACTGTAAAAGAAGTTAAAGAATTGACAGATATTCTTAAGGATCAGTACGGCATTGAGCCTGCTGCCGCTGGTGCAGTAGTAGTTTCAGGTGGAGCTGGTTCTGGAGAAGTTGCAGCTGAAGAGGAGAAGACATCATTTGACGTCATCTTAAAAGCAGCCGGTGCATCCAAACTTGCGGTTGTAAAACTTGTAAAAGAATTGACTGGTCTTGGTCTAAAAGAGGCTAAAGATTTAGTAGACTCATCTCCAAAGGCAATTAAAGAAGGTGTATCTAAAGACGAAGCTGATGGCTTGAAGAAGTCATTGGAAGATGCTGGTGCTGAAGTAGAGATAAAATAACTTGCCAAACCCAGACTATAAAGTCTAGGTGAAGCACTTAAGACCTGACTATTTTAGTCAGGTCTTTTCCAGTTTGTGCACGAGTATTAAATTGTATTATTCCAAGCGAAAATTAAGTTATTTCGCTAAATTAATTTCACTATAAACAAACACTACCTTGGCTATCAAGAATCAAACCGAAAGGAAAAGTTTCTCCTCCATTAAGGTGGTCAAAGACTATCCTGATTTTCTAGATATTCAACTGCAGTCATTCAAAGACTTTTTCCAGTTGGATACCCCGGCAGAAAAACGACGGGCAGACGGCTTATTTAAAGTATTCGCAGAAAACTTCCCGATTAGTGATTCCAGAGAGAATTTTACTCTTGAGTTCATTGATTATGCAGTAGACCCTCCCAAATATAGCGTCAGCGAATGCATTGACCGTGGATTGACCTACTCAGTACCCTTAAAAGCTAAACTCAGATTGCTTTGTCATGATGAGGACAATGAGGATTTCGAGACCATTGAGCAGGAAGTTTTCTTAGGTAACCTTCCATACATGACGGAGAAAGGTTCCTTTGTAATTAATGGCGCAGAGCGTGTAATCGTGTCTCAGCTTCATAGGTCCCCAGGTGTATTCTTTGCACAGAGTAAACATACTAATGGGACAAAGCTATATTCAGCAAGGATTATTCCGTTTAAAGGATCATGGATAGAATTTGCTACAGACATTAACAATGTCATGTACGCATATATTGACAGGAAGAAAAAGTTTCCAGTGACTACTCTTTTGAGATCTATTGGATATGGAACTGATAAAGACATTCTTGACCTTTTCGGTCTTTCTGAGGAAGTTCTTACCACAAAAGCCGCTTTGAAGAAAGTAGCTGGAAGGAAACTTGCAGCTCGAGTTTTGAGGACATGGGTTGAGGATTTTGTAGATGAAGATACTGGTGAAGTAGTTTCAATTGATAGAAATGAAGTTTTGCTTGAGAGAGATACTATTCTTACTGAAGAAGACATCGAAATGATCTTGGATTCTGGTTCAAAAAGCATCATCCTAAATAGGCAAGATGTTAATGTTGCAGAATTCTCGATCGTATACAATACACTTCAAAAAGATGCTTCAAATTCTGAAAAGGAGGCTGTTGAAGTTATTTACCGTCAGCTTAGAAATACCGAGGCGCCTGATGAGTCCACAGCTCGAGAGGTAATTCATAGCTTATTCTTTTCAGATAAGCGTTATGATCTTGGTGAGGTAGGTCGTTATAGGATTAACAAAAAGCTTGGACTTGATATTGATCCTGAGAAAATTGTACTGACCAAAGAGGACATAATCTACATTGTTAAGTATTTGATCGGTCTGATTAATTCCAAAGCAGTGGTTGATGATATTGATCACCTAAGTAATAGACGCGTGCGGACTGTTGGTGAGCAGCTTTACAGTCAATTTGGAGTAGGTCTTGCTCGTATGTCCAGAACCATTCGAGAGCGAATGAATGTGAGAGATAACGAAGACTTTAAACCAGTCGACTTAATCAATGCAAGAACTCTTTCCTCAGTAATTAATTCCTTCTTTGGTACCAACCAGTTATCTCAGTTTATGGATCAAACCAATCCATTGGCGGAATTGACTCACAAGAGAAGATTATCAGCTTTAGGGCCGGGTGGTCTCTCAAGAGAAAGAGCTGGATTTGAAGTTCGTGATGTACACTACACGCACTACGGTCGTCTCTGTACTATTGAAACACCAGAAGGTCCAAATATTGGTTTGATATCTTCGTTATGTGTTCATGCGAAGGTGAACTCCATGGGGTTTTTAGAGACTCCTTATCGAAGAGTGAAGGATGGCAAGGCAGGAATGAAAACAGAGGATATTGTATTCTTAACTGCTGAAGAGGAAGATGATCATAACATTGCTCAGGCTAACGCGCCTCTTAATGATGCCGGTAAGTTTATCAATGAAAAAGTAAAAGCAAGATTTGAAGGCGACTTCCCTGTGTTGGAGCCATCAGAAATTACTTATATGGATGTCGCTCCCAATCAAATTGTATCTGTAGCAGCTTCACTTATTCCATTTCTGGAGCATGATGATGCTAACAGAGCTTTAATGGGTTCCAACATGCAACGTCAGGCAGTTCCTCTTTTAAAAGCTGAGGCGCCAATCGTTGGTACAGGTTTGGAAGCTAAAGCTGCGGTAGATTCTAGGTCACTGATTATTGCTGAAGCCGATGGTATAGTAGACTATGTTGATGCTAGAAAAATTGTCGTCAAATATGATCTTTCTGAGGATCAGCTTTTGGTTAATTTTACTGACGAATACAAGTCATATAAATTGATCAAGTTCAGGAGAACTAACCAAGATACTACCATCAACTTAACACCGCTTGTTCTTAAAGGCGATCGGATTAAGAAAGGTCAAGTACTTGTAGAAGGATATTCTACAAATAATGGTGAATTAGCACTTGGTAAAAACTTAATAGTGGCTTACATGCCATGGCAAGGTTACAACTTTGAGGATGCGATCGTAATATCTGAGCGAGTAGTTCGTGAGGATGTTTTCACTTCGATTCACGTTGAAGAGTTCCAGCTTGAAGTAAGAGATACCAAAAGGGGTGAGGAAGAGTTAACGTCTGAAATTCCAAATGTTTCTGAAGAGGCTGTTAAAAATCTTGATGAAAACGGAGTGATCAGTATCGGTGCAGAGGTAAAAGAAGGAGACATTATTATTGGCAAGATCACTCCTAAAGGTGAAACTGATCCAACTCCAGAAGAAAAATTACTTCGTGCAATTTTTGGTGATAAAGCCGGTGACGTAAAAGACGCCTCATTGAAAGCATCACCTTCCTTAAATGGAGTAGTAATTGAAACCAAACTTTTCTCTCGACCAAAAAAAGATAAAGATCATAGAGTTAAATCTAAGGCTGAGGTAGAAAAGTTAAAGAAAAAGTATGGAAAAGATCTCGTAGCAATAAGAGCTCGAATGATCAGTAAAATGGTTACCATTCTTGATGGCAAAACTTCTCAGGGAGTCAGACATAAATTTGGTGATGAGATAATCTCAAAAGGAACAAAATTTAGCGCTAAGAATATTGAAAGTAATTTATTCCCAGCGAAGAATCCTTATAGAGATGAGAGTAATTATAATGTTCCTGAGGAAGCTAATTTGATCTCGGATATTATCCTAGATGATTGGACAAAAGATGATCATATTAACACTATGGTTTCTCACCTTGTCAAGAATTTCATTAACTCCAGAAATGATATCAGCGGTAACTTCAAACGAGAGCGATTTACCTTAGAGGTAGGTGATGAACTTCCTGCCGGTATTGTCAAACTAGCTAAAGTCTATATAGCCAAGAAGCGGAAGCTGAAAGTGGGAGATAAGATGGCGGGTCGGCACGGAAACAAAGGTATCGTTGCTAGAATAGTTCGTGATGAAGATATGCCATTCCTCGAAGATGGAACTCCAATGGATATTGTATTGAATCCACTTGGTGTCCCTTCCCGTATGAATATTGGACAGATTTTCGAAACTGTACTTGCTTGGGCTGGTCAAAAACTTGATAAAAAGTATGCAACACCAATTTTTGATGGAGCTACATTGGATGAAGTTTCTCATGAATTAGAATTAGCAGGCTTGCCTGCTTATGGAAGAACTTATCTTTATGATGGACTGTCCGGAGTTAAATTCGATCAACCCATCACCGTAGGTGTTTCATACATGTTGAAACTTGGTCACCTAGTAGACGACAAGATGCATGCAAGATCAATAGGGCCTTACTCTTTGATCACGCAACAACCATTGGGCGGTAAAGCTCAATTTGGGGGGCAGCGATTTGGAGAAATGGAAGTTTGGGCTCTTGAGGCATTCGGTGCTTCTCATGTGCTTCAAGAAATCCTGACTGTAAAGTCAGATGATGTAATCGGTAGAGCAAAAGCTTATGAAGCTATTGTGAAGGGTGAAAACCTTCCTAAACCTAATATTCCTGAATCATTTAATGTATTGGTTCATGAGTTAAGAGGTTTGGCTCTTGAAATTACCCTAGATTAATTAAGCGAATTAGGGCTCGAAAGAGCCCTTTACCTATCTTTAAAAAACTATGGCTTTCAGAAAAAATAAAAAACTTAACAATGATTTCTCAAGAGTCACTATAAGCTTGGCCTCTCCAGAATCTATTTTGGATAGTTCCAATGGTGAAGTGACTCAGCCAGAGACAATCAATTACAGGACATACAAGCCTGAAATGGGTGGTTTGTTCTGTGAGCGAATCTTTGGTCCTGTCAAAGACTGGGAATGTCATTGTGGCAAGTACAAGCGAATCAGGTATAAAGGAATCATTTGCGACCGTTGTGGGGTTGAGGTGACTGAGAAGAAAGTCCGAAGAGAGCGAATGGGACACATCGAATTGGTGGTTCCAGTAGCTCATATTTGGTACTTTAAATCTCTTCCAAACAAAATAGGATACTTATTGGGCCTACCAACCAAGAAACTGGATCAAATCGTTTATTATGAGCGATATGCTGTAGTTCAGGCTGGTATCAAAGCTGAAGAAGGTGTTCAATATCTTGACTTCTTAACTGAAGATGAGTATTTGGACATTATGGATAAGCTTCCAAAGGAGAATCAAATGCTGGACGATGCTGATCCGAATAAATTTATTGCTAAGATGGGAGCAGAGGCTCTTGAAATGCTTTTGGCGAGAATTGATTTGGATGATTTGTCTTATTCTTTACGGCATCAAGCAGCTACAGATACCTCTCAACAGCGTAAAGCGGAAGCTTTAAAGCGATTGAAAGTAGTTGAAGCTTTCCGGGACGCTAGAACTCGAATCGAAAACAGACCTGAGTGGATGGTGGTCCGAATGGTCCCTGTTATCCCGCCAGAACTGCGTCCTTTAGTTCCTTTGGATGGAGGTCGTTTTGCGACTTCTGATTTGAATGATCTTTATAGAAGAGTCATTATTAGGAATAATCGTTTGAAGCGATTGATAGATATCAAAGCTCCAGAGGTAATCTTGAGAAATGAAAAGAGAATGCTTCAGGAAGCTGTCGATTCATTATTCGACAACTCTAGAAAAGTAAATGCGGTAAGATCCGATGGAAACCGTGCCTTGAAGTCACTTTCAGATATGTTGAAAGGAAAGCAGGGTCGATTCCGTCAAAACTTGCTCGGTAAGCGTGTCGATTATTCGGGACGTTCGGTGATCGTTGTAGGTCCCGAATTGAAGCTTCACGAGTGTGGTCTTCCTAAAAATATGGCAGCTGAGCTTTTCAAGCCATTTATAATCAGGAAACTGATTGAAAGGGGTATTGTAAAGACTGTTAAGTCAGCCAAGAAGATAGTTGACAGGAAAGATCCTGTAGTTTGGGATATTTTGGAAAACGTGTTGAAGGGTCACCCTGTACTTCTAAACCGTGCTCCAACACTTCACAGATTAGGTATCCAAGCTTTCCAACCTAAATTGATTGAGGGAAAAGCAATTCAGCTTCACCCTCTGGTGTGTACTGCATTTAACGCCGATTTCGATGGTGATCAAATGGCGGTTCACGTTCCATTAGGTCACGAGGCAATTTTGGAAGCTTCCACCTTAATGCTTTCCTCACATAATATTCTTAATCCAGCCAACGGAGCGCCAATTACCGTTCCATCGCAAGACATGGTATTGGGACTTTACTATGTTACTAAAGGAAAGAGATCTACTCCTGAAGAGCCAGTAGCAGGTGAGGGAATGACATTCTACAGCACTGAAGAAGTGATAATTGCAATGAATGAGGAGAAAATCTCTAAGCATGCAAATATCAAGTGTAAAGTAAATGTCAGGGATGCTGAAGGGACTATCACAAGTCAAATTATTGATACTGTTGCAGGAAGGTTGGTTTTCAATCAGTTTGTACCAGAGGAGGTAGGATATGTGAATGAGCTTTTGACAAAGAAAAAGCTACAGCAGATTATTGCAACTGTTGTGAAGGTATGTGGTATGGCCCGTACTGCTCAATTTCTTGATGATATCAAGCACCTTGGATTCCAAATGGCATACAAAGGAGGCTTGTCCATGGGATTGAATGATGTGATTATTCCAGCTGAGAAGGAACCTATGATTGCGAAAGCAAAAGAAGAGGTAGACCAAGTTTGGAATAACTACTTGATGGGTCTGATTACAGACAATGAAAGATATAATCAGGTAATTGATATCTGGACTCGAACCAACTCGCTTTTGACTAATAATCTTATGAAGCAGATGGAAGAGGACAACCAAGGATTTAATGCCATTTACATGATGATGCATTCAGGCGCTAGAGGTTCTAGAGAGCAGATTCGTCAGCTAGGTGGTATGAGAGGTTTGATGGCAAAGCCACAGAAAAACCTTCAAGGTTCAGTAGGTGAAATTATTGAAAATCCAATTCTATCTAATTTCAAAGAAGGACTGGATGTATTAGAGTACTTCATCTCTACTCACGGTGCTCGTAAAGGTCTTGCGGATACAGCCTTGAAAACAGCTGATGCTGGATATCTTACAAGACGATTAGTCGATGTCGCCCAAGATATGATCATAACTGAAGAAGATTGTGGTACACTCAGAGGATTAATTGTTCAGCCATTGCGGGATAATGATGAAATCGTGGAACAACTTTCTGAGCGAATTCTAGGTCGTGTTTCTGTACACGATTTGTACGATCCAGTTACTGACGAACTGATTGTAGAATCAGGTTCAGAGATTGATGATGAAGTAGCTCGAATTGTAGATGAATCAACAATTGAAGAGGTTGAAATTAGATCTGTTTTAACTTGCGAGACTCGAAGAGGAGTTTGTGCTAAATGTTATGGTAGAAACCTTTCAACTGGTAATATGGTCCAAGAAGGTGAATCTGTCGGAGTAATTGCAGCGCAGTCTATCGGAGAGCCAGGTACTCAGCTTACCCTAAGAACCTTCCACGTAGGAGGTACTGCTTCCAACATGGCGGTTGAAGCCTCAGTACTTGCAAAGTTTGAGGGCGTGGTAGAATTTGATGATGAGTTAAGATGGCTTGAAACTACAAATAAAGCTGGAGAGCCACTTTCTGTAGTAATGGGAAGATCCGGTGAAATCAAACTTAACGATAGTAAAACTGGGAAAACTTTAGTCTCTAACCACGTTCCTTATGGTGCGATGCTAAATGTGACAGATGGCCAGAAAGTTGCAAAAGGTGAAACACTTTGTAAGTGGGATCCATATAACGCGGTAATTCTTTCTGATTTTGATGGTCAGATTGAGTTTGAGGCGATCGTTGAAGGGGTTACTTTTAAAGAAGTAGCTGATGATCAGACTGGCTTCAGAGAGAAAGTGATCATTGATACAAAAGATAGAACTAAAAATCCTGCTATTCTTGTCAGACATGGTGAAGAATTAAAAGAATATAATATCCCAGTTGGTGCTCACTTATCAGTAGAAGCTGGTGAGAAAGTAAAATCAGGTCAGATTTTGGTGAAAATCCCAAGGTCAGTAGGTAAGACTCGTGATATTACTGGTGGTCTTCCAAGAGTTACTGAGTTATTTGAGGCGAGAAATCCATCTAATCCAGCGGTTGTCTCTGAGATCGATGGTGTGGTATCTTATGGAGGAATCAAAAGGGGTAATAGAGAAATTATCATTGAGTCCAAAGATGGTGTAATAAAGAAATACATGGTATCTCTTTCAAAGCATATTTTGGTTCAAGAGAATGACTTTATCCGAGCTGGCGAACCATTGTCAGATGGTGCAATTACTCCAAATGATATTTTGTCAATCAAAGGCCCTACTGCAGTCCAAGAATATTTGGTGAACGAAATTCAGGAAGTTTACCGTCTTCAGGGTGTGAAAATAAACGATAAGCACATTGAGGTGATTGTATCTCAAATGATGCAAAAAGTTGAAATTCTCGATGCTGGTGATACTGGATTTCTTCAAAATCAAGTGGTTGACAAATGGGCTTTCCGTGAGGAGAATGATAATATCTTGGATAAGAAAGTAGTAATGGATGCTGGTGAATCTTCCACATTGAAGCCAGGTATGATTATTTCTGCTAGAAGACTAAGAGACGAGAATTCTAGCTTAAAGCGTAGAGATCTGAAACTAGTAACAGTAAGAGGTGCCGAGACAGCAGTGTCTAAGCCAACCTTGCAAGGTATTACCGCGGCTTCTCTGGGTACAGAAAGCTTTATTTCAGCTGCTTCTTTCCAAGAAACTACAAAGGTTCTTTCTGAGGCAGCCATTAGAGGTAAGCGTGACGAGTTAAAAGGTTTGAAAGAAAATGTAATCGTAGGTCATTTGATTCCTGCAGGTACTGGTCAGCGAAGATTGCAGTCAGTTATCGTAGGATCTCAGGAAGAATATACTAAGCTTTCTGAAAATATCGAACGAAGCAATTCAAAAAGAACCAGCACAGCTATTCTTTAATAGGAGTATCAATTCAACAGAAAGGCCTGTACTCGTACAGGCCTTTTTTAATCCAGCGAAATATGGAAGACGAAAAAGAAAACCAAGGTCAAAATCACCAGATTAATATTGAGCTTTCTGAGGATGTAGCAGAAGGAGTTTATGCTAACCTTGCAATGATAGCTCATTCAAATTCAGAATTTGTGATTGACTTTATCAGACTTATGCCGGGTGTGCCAAAAGCAAAAGTCAAATCAAGAGTGATAGTTACTCCAGAGCATGCCAAAAGATTGTTGTCAGCATTAAAGGATAATATCGAGAAGTACGAAGCCGCTTTCGGTAAGATCAATCAAGGAGGAGGAACACCTCAATTCCCAATTACTTTTGGTACCCCAGGCGAGGCTTGACAAAAATATAACTATCTAAATTTGTTCCTTTTATTAAGTTCATTACCTTTGCAATCCAAAATTTAACTGTTTACAGGAAAACTAAATTTTATCAGCTAATGCCTACTATTCAACAATTAGTAAGAAAAGGTAGAACTACACTGGAAACCAAATCAAAATCAAGAGCTCTGGATTCATGTCCGCAGCGAAGAGGAGTTTGTACCAGAGTATACACTACAACCCCTAAAAAGCCTAATTCCGCAATGCGGAAAGTAGCAAGGGTAAGATTGACAAATGGAAAAGAAGTGAATGCTTACATTCCAGGAGAAGGTCACAATTTGCAAGAGCACTCAATCGTATTGATCAGAGGCGGTAGAGTAAAAGACCTTCCTGGTGTAAGATATCACATCATACGAGGTGCATTGGATACCGCCGGTGTTAAAGATCGTAAGCAGGGTCGTTCCAAGTATGGTGCTAAAAGACCGAAAGCAGGAAAGGGTGCAGCAGCTGCTACAGCAAAGAAAAAATAATCAAAACATTATAAAAAAATGAGAAAAGCGAAACCAAAGAAGAGATATATTCTTCCTGATCCAAAATTCAATGATACCTTGGTTACCAAGTTTGTAAATTGTTTAATGGTGGATGGGAAGAAGAGTATTGCTTACAACATTTTCTACGATGCAGTAGGAAAAGTAGAATCCAAAGTAGGTGAGAATGGTCTTGAAATTTGGAAAAAAGCGCTTAACAATATTGCTCCATCCGTAGAGGTGAAGAGTCGTAGAGTTGGTGGTGCTACATTCCAAGTTCCAATGGAAGTCAGACCTGAGAGAAAGATGGCCCTTGGAATCAAGTGGATGATCAACTATGCGCGCAAGAGAGGTGAGAAGACCATGATGGATCGTCTCGCCGGAGAAATCATTGCTGGTGCAAAAGGTGAAGGAGCTGCAGTAAAGAAAAAAGACGATACACATAGAATGGCTGAAGCTAATAAGGCATTCTCCCACTTTAGATTTTAATTAGCATGGCTAGAGATTTAAGATATACAAGAAATATAGGTATTGCTGCGCACATTGATGCTGGTAAAACTACTACTACTGAGCGTATTCTTTTTTACTCCGGAGTGTCTCACAAAATTGGTGAGGTTCATGATGGAGCTGCAACAATGGACTGGATGGCTCAGGAGCAAGAGCGTGGAATTACAATCACATCCGCTGCCACCACGGTTTTTTGGGATTACAAAAACCAAAAATATCAAATTAACATTATCGATACTCCGGGTCACGTAGATTTCACTGTAGAAGTGAATCGTTCCCTTAGAGTATTGGACGGTTTGGTGTTCTTGTTTAGCGCTGTAGATGGAGTTGAGCCACAGTCCGAGACCAACTGGCGATTAGCTGACAATTATAAAGTAGCTCGAATAGGATTTGTCAACAAGATGGACCGTGCGGGTGCTAATTTCCTTGAAGTATGTAAGCAAGTTAAAGAAATGCTTGGTAGTTATGCAGTTCCGTTGCAAATCCCGATTGGAGCTGAAGAAAAATTTCGTGGTGTAGTTGATTTGATTAACAATCGCGCAATTGTTTGGAACGATGATGACTTTGGCATGACGTTCAATGAAGTCCCAATTCCTGAAGACATGTTGGAAGAAGTTGCAGAATGGCGGGAGCACTTACTTGAAGCTGTCGCGGATTATGATGATTCGTTGATGGAAAAGTTCTTTGTAGATCCAAATTCCATTACTGCTGCAGAAATTCTGGATGCTTTGAGGAAGGCAACTATTGACATGAAAATTGTCCCTATGGTTTGCGGTTCTTCATTTAAAAACAAAGGTGTGCAGACAATGCTTGACCTAGTGATGGAACTTCTTCCTTCACCGATGGACAAAGATGATATCATTGCACATGACCGTGAAGATGAGGAGTTAGAAGTACGAATTTCTCCTGACGAATCTGAGCCATTTACGGGCTTAGCTTTCAAAATTGCAACTGATCCTTTTGTAGGTCGTCTTTGCTTCGTGAGAGCATATTCGGGCATATTGGAGTCTGGCTCTTATATTTTTAATAGTCGTTCAGGTAACAAGGAACGTATTTCTCGTGTTTTTCAAATGCACGCGAACAAGCAAAATCAAATTGAGCGATTGGTAGCTGGAGACATTGGGGCTGTAGTAGGTTTTAAAGATATTAAAACTGGAGATACTCTTTGTGATGAAAAGCGTAAAGTTGTATTGGAATCTATGGTATTTCCTGAACCAGTTATAGGTTATGCTATTGAGCCTAAAACTCAGGCTGATGTTGATAGACTAGGTATGGCAATCGCTAAGTTAGTTGAAGAAGATCCTACTCTTGTAGTAAATACAGATCATGAAACTGGTCAGACGATTTTGAGAGGTATGGGAGAGCTTCATCTTGATATCATTATTGATCGAATGAAACGAGAGTTCAAGGTTGAAATCAATCAAGGTGCTCCTCAAGTTGCTTACAAAGAGGCGCTCTTCAGCTCAATTGAGCATAAAGAAGTTTATAAGAAGCAGACAGGTGGTAAAGGTAAATTCGCAGATATTTCATTTGAAATTGGTCCAAAAGATCCTGACCCAGAGACTGGTGAAATTAAGCCAGGACTTGACTTTGTAAATGGAATTGTTGGAGGTATTATTCCTAAAGAATTTATTCCTTCCATTCAAAAGGGTTTTAATGAGAGTATGAAGAATGGTCCTCTTGCGGGATATCCAATAGAGTCCATGAAAGTTAGGCTTTTCCACGGCTCATTCCACGACGTTGATTCAGATGCACTTTCATTTGAACTTGCAGCAAGAATTGGTTTCAGAGATGCCGCCAAAAGATGTAAGCCTCAATTATTGGAGCCAATTATGTCAGTAGATGTAGTGACACCTGATGAGTACACTGGTCCAATTACTGGTGATCTGAACAGAAGAAGAGGTCTGATGAGAGGCATGGATACTAAAGGTACTTCCTCTGTAGTAAGAGCTGCAGTTCCTTTGTCAGAGTTGTTTGGATATATTACTGATCTGAGAACAATCACTTCAGGTAGGGCGACAGCTTCGCTGACTTTCTCTCATTATGAGGCAGTCCCGAACAGTATTGCAGAAACAGTAATTGCTAAAGTTAAAGGTCAGAAAGACTAACCAAAAATTGCGATGAATCAGAAAATCAGAATAAAATTAAAATCTTACGATCATAGCTTGGTGGATAAGTCATCAGAGAAGATCGTAAAAGCCGTGAAAGCCACTGGTGCAATTGTAGTAGGTCCAATTCCATTACCAACTAAAATGGAGAGATTTACGGTATTGAAATCTCCTCACGTAAATAAAAAAGCGAGAGATCAGTATCAACTATGTACTTATAAGAGATTAGTCGATATATATTCAAACTCTTCTAAGACTGTGGACGCGCTGATGAAAATTGAGCTTCCAAGTGGTGTAGATGTCGAGATCAAAGTCTGATCACGCTATCAGAATATAGTTTTAAAAGGCCTGCGCGAGACGCAGGCCTTTTGCGTTAGCGATGTTTTTACAATTTGGCAGATATATTATATAAGCAAAAGCTGTAAATGCCTTTATACAATTGCTAATACTTTGAAAATATAGAAGTTCTGGTTTGTTACAGAATTTAATTACAGTAACTTTGCAATCCGTTAAGGTAACCAAAGCATATTGTTGTTTGAAGGTTATCAACATATCTTATTTGTAGATGTCTGGTATTATAGGTAGAAAAGTAGGTATGACTAGCATCTTCAGTGCCGATGGACGTAATGTCGCATGCACGTTAATAGAAGCTGGTCCTTGCGTAGTGACGCAAGTAAAAAACGTCGAAACAGACGGGTACAACGCAGTGCAGTTGGCATATGGTGAACGTAAAGAGAAGAATACGTCAAAACCATTAATCGGTCATTTTAAAAAAGCCGGTACAACACCAAAGCAAAAAGTTGTTGAGTTCAGAGATTTTCGGGTCGAATTTGAAGGCCAGATTAATTTAGGAGCTACTGTGAAGAGCGGAGAGGTATTCGTCGAAGGAGACTTCGTTGATGCTATCGGAACTTCAAAAGGTAAAGGTTTCCAAGGCGTAGTTAAGCGTCATGGTTTTGCGGGTGTAGGTGGTGCAACACACGGACAGCACAATCGTGCTAGGCATCCGGGTTCTATTGGAGCATGTTCCTGGCCATCTAGAGTATTCAAAGGAATGAGAATGGCTGGAAGAATGGGTGGAGACAGGGTAAAAGTAGTAAACCTACGAGTGTTAAGAATTTATCCTGATAAGAATCTTTTGCTTGTTTCTGGTTCAGTACCGGGGCCTAAGAATTCTTTTGTCATTCTAGAGAAGTAAGTCATGGAATTAACTGTAATTAATCATAAAGGTGAAGACACAGGTAGAAAAATCAGCTTGTCTGATGAAATTTTTGCAATAGATCCTAACGATCATGCGATATACCTCGATGTAAAGCAATACTTAGCCAACCAAAGACAGGGAACGCATAAGTCGAAAGAAAGAAACGAAATAGCTGGTTCTACTCGTAAGATCAAGAAACAGAAAGGTACTGGTAGTGCTAGAGCTGGATCCATTAAATCTCCACTATTTCGAGGAGGAGGAAGAGTGTTTGGTCCCCAACCACGAGACTATTCTTTCAAGTTGAATAAAAAAGTGAAGCAATTGGCGAGAAAATCTGCTTTATCTTACAAGGTGAAAGATAATAGTTTAATGGTTTTAGAAGATTTGTCATTTGATTCTGTAAAAACAAAAAGTTTTTTAGCTCTCCTTAGCGTGTTATCTCTTTCAGATAAAAAAACTATACTAGTTCTTCCTGAGGAAAATAAAAATGTTTACTTATCAAGTAGAAATCTTCCGAAGTCAAAGGTTGTGACTGTTAATGATGTAAACACTTACCAACTCTTAAACGCAGATCACTTGGTCATCTGTGAGGGATCAGTGAGTAAGTTGGAAACCATTTTATCGAAATAAGACAATGGATATTTTAAAACAGCCCCTCATAACAGAGAAGATTTCCGCCATGAATGAAAGAGGCGTATATGGGTTTATTGTGGAGAAAACTGCAAAAAAACCAGAAATCAAAAGCGCCGTAGAGAAAATGTTTGGTGTGAAAGTAGTAGCTATACGTACTATGAGATATGCTGCAAAGCCTAAATCAAGGAACACAAAGGCAAAAGTAGTGTCAGGTTTTACAAATGCTTTCAAAAAGGCAATAGTTGAAGTAGCTGATGGTGAGGTAATTGATTTTTACGGCGAAGTTTAATTGAAATAATATCATGGCAATTAAAAAATTAAACCCTGTTACTCCTGGAACAAGATTTAGAGTCGCTCCTGCTTTTGACGAGATTACTGCGTCCAAACCTGAGAAGTCTCTTCTTGCTCCTTTGAAGAAATCAGGGGGAAGAAATAATGAAGGTAAAATGACTGCACGCTATATTGGTGGTGGTCATAAGAGAAGACTCAGAATTGTAGACTTCAAGAGAAATAAGTTCGGTGTACCTGCGACAGTGAAAAGTATTGAGTACGATCCGAATAGAACTGCTCGCTTAGCGCTTCTATATTATGCGGATGGTGCAAAAACTTACATTATCGCCCCTGAAGGTTTGTCTGTAGGGCAAACAGTTATTTCAGGAGATAAAGTAGCACCTGAGGTTGGTAATGCAATGCATATTGAAAGTATACCGATGGGTACAATTGTACATTGTGTAGAGTTGAAGCCAAATAAAGGCGCTGCTATGGTGAGAAGTGCAGGAGGATATGCGCAGATCGTAGCTCGTGATGGTAAGTATGTTACTGTCAAACTTCCTTCCGGGGAGATGAGAATGATACTGGGCGTTTGTATGGCAACAGTTGGAACTGTATCAAACGGTGATCATATGAATGTTGTCCTGGGTAAAGCTGGTCGTAATAGATGGCTTGGAGTAAGGCCTCGTACTAGAGGTGTAGCTATGAATCCAGTTGATCACCCAATGGGTGGTGGTGAAGGACGATCATCAGGAGGACACCCAAGATCAAGAAAAGGTCTCTTATCGAAAGGTAAGAAAACTCGATCTTCGAAAAAGTATTCTAATAAGTTTATCTTAAGCAAAAGGTCTAAATAATCATGGCAAGATCATTAAAAAAAGGTCCTTATATCGAACACCATTTGGTAAAAAAGGTCGACGCGTTAAACGAATCAGGAAAGAAATCGGTAATCAAGACTTGGTCAAGAAAGTCTATGATTTCACCGGATTTTGTAGGGCATACCTTTGCAGTTCATAATGGTAACAAGTTTATCCCAGTATTTGTAACAGACAACATGGTTGGTCACAAACTTGGTGAATTTGCTCCTACGAGAAATTTCAGAGGTCACATAGCTAAAAAAGATAAAGGAAAGAGATAATCATGGAAGCAATAGCAAGATTAAATAACGTTCCTACTTCACCTCGTAAAATGCGGCTTGTGGCTGACCTGGTTAGAGGTAAGAGAGTAGGTTTAGCACTTAGCATTTTGAAGTTTACTCCAAACCATGGTGCAATTAGGCTCGAGAAGTTACTGCTTTCAGCAGTTGCTAACTGGCAGCTCAAGAACGCTGATGCAAAGTTAGAAGAAGCCGACCTTTTCATTAAAACCATTATGGTTGATGAAGGCAGATCTCTTAAGAGATTAAGACCTGCTCCTCAAGGTAGAGGTCATAGAATCCGTAAAAGATCAAATCATGTAACTTTGGTGATAGATTCATTTATCGATCAAAATGTTACCGCTGAAGTAGTAGAAACAAATGAAAAGGCAAATTAAGAACAGACTATGGGACAAAAGATCAACCCAATAGGATTTAGACTTGGTGTAGTTAAAGGCTGGGATTCCAACTGGTATGGTGGGAAAGACTTTGCCGAAAAGCTATACGAAGATCAGCAAATCCGTAAGTACGTCCTTGCCAGGATTCCAAAGGGAGGAATATCCAAAGTAATTATTGAGCGAACTCTCAAAAGAATTACTTTGACAATTCATACAGCCCGTCCAGGAGTCGTAATTGGTAAAGGTGGTGCTGAAGTGGATAAATTGAAAGAAGAGTTGAAAAAGATCACCAACAAGGATATTCAAATTAATATATTTGAAATAAAGCGCCCAGAAATGGATGCTAAATTGGTGGGAGAATCAATTGCTCAACAACTTCAAGCAAGAATCTCATTCAGAAGAGCAATGAAGCAATCTATTGCAGCTACTATGAGAGTGGGAGCAGAAGGTATTAAAGTTAAACTTTCAGGGCGTCTTGGTGGAGCTGAAATGGCTCGATCTGAAATGTACAAGGAAGGAAGGATTCCACTTCATACGTTAAGAGCCGATATAGACTATGCACTTTCAGAGGCTAAAACAGTCTATGGAATTATTGGTATTAAAGTTTGGATCTTCAAAGGTGAAGTCTATGGCAAAAGAGATCTTTCTCCAAACCAGGGCGCAGCAAATGAGCCTAAGGGCCCTAGAAATGTTGGACCTAAGAGAGATAATGGTCCTAGACGAAGAAAAAGAAATAACTAATTTTCACCCATAAGTGAGAACTCATGTTACAACCAAAAAGAACTAAGTACAGAAAAATGCACAAGGGCCGTGTCAAAGGTCTAGCACAAAGGGGGCATACGCTATCCTTTGGTAACTTTGGCATAAAGTCTCTTGAGCCAGGATGGATCACATCACGTCAGATTGAGTCAGCGCGTATAGCAATGACAAGAGCGATGAAAAGAGAAGGTCAAGTTTGGATCAGGATTTTTCCTGACAAACCGATCACCAAGAAGCCCGCTGAGGTACGTATGGGAAAAGGTAAAGGAGCTCCGGAATATTGGGTAGCAGTTATCAAGCCCGGTACTATTCTTTTCGAGGCAACAGGCGTAAGCTTGGAAACTGCTCAGGAAGCCTTGAGACTTGCCCAGCAAAAGTTGCCGGTAAGTACTAGATTTGTTGTCCGTAGAGAATATGCAGAATAGAATTGCACTATGAAAAATACTGAAATTAATTCACTTTCAACAAGTGAAATTGCAGAGCGAGTAGTCGCTGAGAAATTGGGTCTGGCGAAACTTCGTTTTGCACATTCAATTTCTCCAATAGAAAATCCTAATAGAATCCGCGAGACCAAGCGCTTTATCGCAAGATTAAAGACTGCATTGGCTGCCAAATAACTAGCTAACAGAAAACAAAATGGCTACGATAGAGCGAAATCTTCGAAAAGAAAAGGTAGGAAAGGTAGTAAGCAACAAAATGGATAAGTCCATTACCGTAGCAGTAGAACGTCGCGTAAAGCACGCTATGTACGGCAAGTTTATTTCCAAGACCACCAAATTAATGGCTCATGACGATAAAAATGAATGTAACCCTGGGGACACGGTGAAAATCAGTGAAACTCGTCCGCTGAGTAAAAATAAGCGTTGGAGAGTAGTTGAAATTATTGAAAGAGCTAAATAATTATGATACAGCAAGAATCCAGGCTAAGTGTTGCGGATAACTCCGGTGCTAAAGAAGTATTGGTAATCCGTGTTTTGGGTGGAACCAAGAAGCGTTATGCGTCTATTGGTGATAAAGTTGTGGTAACTGTTAAGTCAGCACTTTCATCCAGCAATATGAAAAAAGGTACCGTATCAAAAGCGGTGATTGTAAGAACCCGAAAAGAGATTAGAAGAAAAGATGGTTCTTACATTAGGTTTGAAGATAATGCAGCAGTATTGTTAACTAATAATGACGAGCCAAGAGGCACTCGAATTTTTGGTCCTGTTGCTAGAGAGTTGAGAGAACGTCAATTCATGAAGATTGTTTCATTAGCCCCCGAAGTACTGTAATCATGGAAAGAAAATTAAACACTAAGACGAAACTTCACATTAAAACCGGTGATACTGTTAAGGTTATTGCGGGTGATGATAAAGGTAAGACTAGTAAAATACTTTCAGTCGACAAGCAAAAAAGTAGAGCAATTGTAGAAGGTCTTAATATGATTACAAAACATGTTAAGCCAACAGCGGCAAAACCTCAGGGTGGTATCGAAAAGAGAGAAGCAGGAGTGCACATCAGTAATCTCATGCTTGTAGATCCTGCTACGGGAGAATCTACTAGAACTGGTAGAAAGACTGGTGAGAATGGTAAATTAGTAAGGTATTCTAAAAAAACTGGGGAGGTGATCAATGGCTAATCCAAGAATCAAACAAAAATACATAAGCGATATTGTTCCAGCTCTGAAGGATAAGTTTCAATATAAGTCTATTATGCAAGTACCTGCATTGACAAAAATTGTTATCAACAAAGGTATTGGTGCAGCTGTGGCGGATAAGAAACTTGTTGACCAAGGTGTGGAGGAGTTATCTCTCATTACTGGCCAACGAGCAGTTTCAACAAAAGCTAAAGTCTCTGTTTCTAACTTTAAGTTAAGAGAAGGGATGCCCATTGGTGCTAAAGTGACACTTCGTGGCAACATGATGTACGAATTTCTAGATCGGCTAATGACTGTTGCTTTACCTCGTGTACGGGATTTTAAAGGAATTTCTGATAAAGGATTTGATGGAAGAGGGAACTATACCTTAGGGGTACAGGAACAAATTATTTTCCCGGAAATCAGCATTGAGAAAGTAAATAGAATTTCTGGTATGGATATTACGTTCGTAACTTCCGCAAAGTCTGATGAAGAAAGCTTAGAGTTGATGAAAGCTTTTGGAATGCCTTTCGTTAAAAAAGATAAACAAGAATAATCATGGCAAGAGAGTCAATCAAAGCTCGTGAGAGAAAAAGAGAACGGCTGGTAGCTAAATATGCAACTAAAAGAGCCGAGCTAAAAGCTGCTGGCGATTATGCCGCGCTTGATAAGTTACCTAAGAATGCATCACCTGTAAGACTTCACAATAGATGTAAACTTACAGGTCGTCCAAAAGGCTATATGAGAAAGTTTGGTATCAACCGTGTGACATTCAGAGAAATGGCTGCATCGGGAAAAATTCCAGGAGTGACTAAGTCTAGTTGGTAACCAAAACGACAGTAGTTTTTATTTTAAAAATCAATTCGTAACTTTACAAACCCAACTTGGGCAGCGTAAGAATTATAATCATAATGACAGATCCAATAGCTGATTATCTAACTAGGTTGAGAAATGCAATTAAGGCATCTCACCGAATTGTAGAGATGCCTGCTTCCAATATTAAGAAGGAGATTACAAAAGTATTGCATGAGAAGGGATACATTCAGAATTACAAATTTGAAGATATTGGTCCTCAAGGTTCAATCAAAATTGCTCTGAAATTTAATCCTACAACAAAGCAAAATGCTATTGTAAGTTTAAAAAGAGTTAGTACTCCCGGACTGAGAAAATATGTCAAGCATACTGAACTTCCAAGAGTAATTAACGGACTCGGTATAGCAATCGTATCCACCTCAAAAGGTGTAATGACTGACAAAGAAGCCCGAGTAGAAGGTGTAGGTGGAGAGGTTCTTTGCTACGTATATTAAATACTGATATGTCTAGAATAGGTAAAAAATCGATAAGTATACCCACTGGTGTCACTGTAGACGTATCAGCTCATGGAGTTGTTACTGTTAAAGGTCCCAAAGGTACCTTGGTACAGGAAGTTAATCCTGATATTCAAGTAAAAGTTGAAAGCAGCGAAATTGTTGTAACTAGACCAACAGACTCCAAAAGGCATAAGTCTTTTCATGGACTCTACAGATCATTGATCAATAATATGGTGATTGGCGTTTCAGACGGGTTCAAAAAAAATCTTGAATTAGTCGGAGTCGGTTTTAAAGCAACTAATCAAGGTCAGGTCCTCGAACTAAATCTAGGTTATTCTCACAGTATCTTTTTCTCTCTACCTGTGGAGGTTAGTTTGAAAACAGAAACTGCAAAAGGTAAAAACCCTATTATTTCTTTAGAATCTAATGACAAAGAACTAATTGGACAAATAGCTGCAAAGATCAGATCATTTCGTAAGGTTGAACCTTACAAAGGTAAAGGTGTTCGCTTCGTTGGTGAGCAAGTTAGACGTAAGGCTGGTAAAACTGCCGGTAAAAAATAATTTATGGCATTTAGCAAAAGTTCCAGAAGGCTTAGAATTAAGCAAGGTATCAGAAGAAAGATTTCTGGTACAGATTCAAGACCTCGTTTATCAGTATTCAAAAGCAATACAGGTATCTATGCCCAACTTGTCGATGATCTCAAAGGTCAGACATTGGCGCAGGCCTCATCCAAGGAATTGGGAAGCAAATCGAACACCAATGTATCAGTCTCCAAAGAAGTGGGAAAAAAGCTTGCTGAAAGAGCTGTTGCAAACGGAGTTAACGCAGTAGTTTTTGACAGAAATGGTTATCTATATCATGGTAACGTGAAAGCTCTGGCCGATGGTGCCAGAGAAGGAGGCCTTAAATTTTAATTTCCTATGTCACAAATAAGAAGAAAGCCAATTAGGGCTACAGATACAGATCTAAAAGAAAAAGTAGTAGCAATCAATCGGGTAGCCAAAGTTGTAAAAGGTGGAAGGAGATTCTCTTTTTCTGCAATAGTTGTAGTAGGTGATGGTAATGGTGTAGTGGGTTATGGTTTGGGTAAAGCCAACGAAGTAACCGATGCTATTACTAAAGGCATCGAAGATGCTAAAAAGAATTTGGTAAAAGTGCCTGTATTAAAGGGTACTATTCCTCATGAGCAGTTAGGTAAATTCGGTGGAGGCTTTGTTCTAATTAAGCCGGCTGCGGCTGGTACTGGCGTAATTGCTGGCGGTGCTATGCGAGCAGTCTTAGAGAGTGCAGGTGTAACAGACGTTCTCGCAAAATCAAAAGGTTCATCTAATCCTCACAACGTAGTGAAAGCTACTATAGATGCTTTAGTGCAGCTTAGAGATGCGATTGCTGTTTCTCAGCAGCGTGGTGTGAAGATGTCTAAAGTTTTTAACGGTTAATTGTAATGGCTAAGATTAAAATTACTCAGACTAAGAGTATTATAGATAGACCAAAAGATCAAAAAGCAACAATTACTGCTTTGGGTTTAGGTAGAATTAGTAAATGTGTTGTAGTAGAAAATACTCCTCAGATTGCTGGAATGGTAAATAAAGTTAGTCACCTTGTAAAAGTGGAGGAAGCTTAATTATGAAATTACACACATTGACTCCGGCTGAAGGATCAACCAAAAATCGCAAGCGAATTGGTAGAGGAACAGGATCCGGTAGAGGAGGGACTTCAACAAGAGGTCATAAAGGAGCTAAATCTAGATCCGGATACAAATCAAAGCTTGGATTTGAAGGTGGGCAAATGCCGCTTCAACGAAGAGTTCCCAAATTTGGGTTCAAAAGCTTTAACAGAGTAGAGTTTAAGCCAGTTAATTTAGATACATTGCAGAATCTATCATTGTTATATAATCTCGATGTAATTAATATGGAGACACTAGTTTCACATGGTATTGCTTCCAAGAATGATAAGATCAAGATCCTTGGAGGAGGAGAATTGAACGCTAAGTTAGATATTTCTGCACACAAGTTTTCAGTATCAGCTATTGAAGCAATTGAAAAGATGGGTGGTACGGTAAACACAATTTAATTCAATGAAAAAGTTTATTTCTACAGTTAAGAACATTTTCTCAATCGAGGACCTTAGAACAAGGATCTTTAATACTTTGGGTTTCCTAATCATATTCAGATTGGGTTCCTTCATAGTATTACCCGGCGTAGATCCTTCAAAATTGAATGGTCCAGCAGAAGGTATCTTTGGTCTAATTGATACGTTTTTAGGTGGTGCCTTTAGTAATGCCTCTATCTTCGGCTTAGGTATCATGCCCTATATATCTGCTTCGATTGTATTGCAGTTATTAACTGTAGGAGTTCCATATTTTCAGAAAATGCAGAAAGAGGGTGAATCTGGCAGAAAACGTATTAGCCAAATCACTCGTGTACTTACCATTCTTATTACTGTTGCTCAGGGCATTGGTTACATCTCTGCAACTATTTTGCCTACTGGTGCTGTAATGGTTAGTACATCATTATTTATGTTTAGTTCGCTGGTTTTGCTTTCAGCTGGCACTATGTTCTGTATGTGGTTGGGAGAGAAGATTACCGAAAAAGGTATTGGTAATGGTATATCAATGCTAATTATGATTGGTATTATATCAAGATTTCCCGGTGCTTTAATCGCTGAAGGTTTAGAAAAAGGATCCTCAGGATTATTACTTCTGTTGATCGAAGGAGGCGTTTTATTCTTCGTTGTAGTAGGTGTGATTGCACTGACAGAAGCGACTAGAAGAATTCCAGTGCAATATGCCAAGCAGGTTGTAGGAGGTAAAGTATATGGCGGGCAACGTCAGTATATCCCAATTAAAGTCAATGCTTCAGGTGTGATGCCTATTATCTTCGCACAGTCTTTAATGTTTGTGCCAGCTCTAATTGCTCAGATTTGGGCTCAAGATAACGACATTGCTAATTACATCGGAGCAACGTTTAGTGATTTCACTTCCTGGCAGTATAATTTGTTGTTTGCAGCAATGATTATAATATTTACTTTCTTCTACACTGCCATAACAGTAAATCCTGAACAAATTGCGGAAGATATGAAACGAAATGGTGGATTTGTACCCGGGATTAAACCAGGTGCTCCAACATCAGAATTCATTGATGGCATTATTTCCAAGATAACGTTACCTGGATCAATTCTTTTGGCAGCTGTTGCAATATTACCTGCATTAGCGATTGTATCTGGTGTTGGGGGTGAATTTGCCCAGTTTTATGGGGGAACATCTCTCCTAATAATGGTTGGTGTGATCATGGACACACTTAGACAAATTGAAAGCTATTTACTCATGAGGCATTATGAAGGAATGATGAAGAGTGGTAATGTAAAAAACAATCCTTCTAATTATCAGATTGCATAGAATGATTCATTACAAGACTTCGCAAGAAGTTAAGTTTATAAAAGAAAGTGCTGATATATTGGCAAAAGCCCATGGGGAAGTAGCTAAATATGTCAAAGAAGGAGTAAAGACTTCTTTTCTAGATAAAATTGCCGAGGAGTTTATTAGAGACTACAACGCCGTTCCGTCATTTAAGGGATATAACGGTTTTCCTTCATCGCTGTGTATTTCAGTTAATGAGGTAGTTGTTCATGGATTTCCCAGTGATTATGAATTGAAAGATGGCGATATAATCTCAATAGATTGTGGAGTCTTTCACCAAGGTTTTCATAGCGATTCCGCTTATACATACCCTGTTGGTGAGGTCTCATCTACTGTCATTGAGCTTCTTAAAGCTACAAAAGATTCCCTTTATTTAGGTATTGAACAAGCTGTATTTGGTAACCGAGTTGGGGATATTGGAAACGCTATACAAAAATTTGTTGAGGCTAAAGGTTATACTGTTGTCCGAGAATTAGTTGGGCATGGACTTGGTAAAAGTCTTCACGAAGCACCAGAGGTTCCCAATTATGGTAAAAAGGGTAGCGGACCTTTGTTGAAAGCCGGGATGGTGATTGCGATTGAACCAATGGTTAATTTGGGTACGCGTAATATTGTGCAAGAGCGTGATGGTTGGACCATTCGCACAGCGGATAGAAAGCCTTCAGCACATTATGAACATACAGTAGCAATATTTGAAGATCGAACAGAGGTTTTGACAACTCATAAATATATAGAAGAGAATTTTAAATTCTAATATGGCAAAACAGACATCAATAGAGCAAGATGGTACTATCGTAGAGGCTTTGTCCAACGCGATGTTTAAAGTTGAATTGGAGAATGGACATCAATTGATCGCTCATATTTCAGGTAAAATGAGAATGAATTATATTAAAATTCTCCCTGGTGACCGTGTCAAGTTAGAGCTCTCTCCATACGATTTATCAAAAGGTAGAATAGTATATAGATATAAATAAACTGATATGAAAGTAAAGACATCTATCAAAAAAAGAAGTGTTGACTGTAAGCTGATCCGGAGAAAAGGGGTCCTTTATGTCATTAATAAGAAGAATCCTAAGTTTAAACAAAGACAAGGTTAACATTATGGCTAGAATTGCAGGTGTAGACATACCAGACAATAAGCGGGGGGAAATCGGACTTACCTATATCTTCGGAATAGGAAGAAATTCCGCACAGGCGATACTAAATAAGGCCGGTATCTCTTTCGATAAAAAGGCAGGTGAATGGGATGATGATGAATCAACTTCCATACGTAATATTATTGCCGAAGAATTCAGGACAGAAGGAGTACTGAAGTCGGAAGTCCAATTGAACATCAAAAGATTACTTGATATTGGTTGCTATAGAGGTTTGAGACACAGAAAAGGACTTCCTGTTCGTGGCCAAAAGACTAAAAACAATGCCAGAACAAGGAAGGGCAAGCGTAAGACAGTTGCTAACAAAAAGAAGGCAACTAAATAAAACCTGATTAGATTATGGCTCAGAAAAGAAACGATAAAGCAAAAGGTAAAAAAAGAGTAGTAAAGGTAGAAGCTGTTGGACATGTGCATATCAAGGCGTCCTTCAACAATATCATTATCTCGATTACCAACACTGCAGGACAAGTAATATCTTGGGCCTCTGCCGGTAAAATGGGTTTCAGAGGATCAAAGAAAAATACTCCGTATGCTGCTCAGATGGCAGCTCAAAATTGCGGGCAAGTTGCATATGACTTAGGTTTAAGAAAAATCGAAGTATTTGTCAAAGGGCCCGGTGCTGGCAGAGAATCAGCGATTAGAACGTTGCAAAATGTAGGTTTGGATGTGACTACTATCACTGATGTAACTCCTATGCCTCACAATGGCTGTCGTCCACCTAAACGTAGAAGAGTTTAATTTTAAAATTGTAACAGAATGGCTAGATATACAGGTCCTAAATCAAAGATTGCCAGAAAATTTGGCGAGCCTATCGAAGGGCATAGCAAAGCACTCCAGAAAAAGAATTACCCTCCCGGACAACATGGTAGAGGTAGAAGAAAAAAGCAGTCAGAATATGCAATACAGCTATCTGAAAAGCAAAAAGCAAAATACATCTATGGTGTATTGGAAAGGCAATTTGCTAAAATGTTTGGAATAGCTTCAAGAAAATCTGGAATAACGGGTGTAAATTTACTACAGCTTCTAGAAGGGAGATTAGATAATACAGTTTATAGATTAGGTATTTCTCCAACAAGAAGAGGGGCTAGGCAACTAGTTTCCCATAAACATATTCTTGTGAATGGTGATGTAGTTAATATTCCTTCATTTACTTTAAAGCCCGGTGATGTGGTTTCGGTAAGAGAGCGATCCAAGTCTCTTCAGGCAATTACAAGTAGTTTAGCAGGAAAAGGTGCAAATAAATATCCTTGGTTAGAATGGGATGGCGCATCATTTACCGGCAGATTTGTCACTGTGCCAGTCAGAGATGATATTCCTGAGAATATCAAAGAGCAACTCATTGTTGAACTTTACTCTAAGTAATTTTAATATTTTCAGCTTTTAATAAAGAACGATATATATGTCCATACTAGCATTTCAAATGCCTGAGAAAGTGGTGATGGAAAAAGCCGATGACTTTCATGGCTTATTTACATTTAAACCACTAGAAAAAGGCTACGGCGTTACTATAGGTAATGCTTTAAGAAGAATATTGCTTTCTTCCTTGGAAGGTTATGCAATCACTTCAGTAAAAATTCCTGGAGTGGTGCATGAATTTTCGACCATCGAAGGTGTAGTTGAAGACGTTACAGATATTATTTTGAACCTCAAGCAAGTTAGGTTTAAGAAGGTTCATGAAGCGTTTGACGGTAAAATTACTGTTGAGATTAAAAATCAATCTGTCCTCACTGCTGGGGACATTGCCAAGTTTACATCTTCTTTCGAGATTTTAAATCCGGATTTAATAATATGTCATATTGACGAATTAAAGAATTTTGAGATTGAACTTGTAGTGGAAAAAGGAAGAGGATATTTGCCAGCTGAAGAATCCAAACCGAAAGATCAAATATTTGGTACTATTGCTATTGATGCAATCTTCACTCCCATCAAGAACGTGAAGTATAGTGTCGAAAACACTCGAGTTGAGCAAAAGACTGATTTTGAAAAATTGATTTTAGAAGTTTCGACAGATGGTTCAATTCATCCGGAGAAAGCACTTCAAGAATCTGCCAAAATATTGATTCAGCATTTTATGTTGTTTTCAGACCAAACAATGGTTCTAGATTCCACTGGTGTAGCTGAGCCGGAGCCTATTGATGAAGAGTTTTTACACATGAGGAAATTGCTTAAGACATCCTTGAGTGATCTAGATCTTTCCGTTAGAGCGTTTAATTGTTTAAAAGCAGCTGATGTTAAAACGCTTGGTGACTTAGCAAGACTAGAAATCTCAGATATGATGAAATTCAGAAACTTTGGTAAAAAGTCACTTGCAGAGTTAGAGCAGCTTATCCAGGAAAAAGGATTGACTTTCGGAATGGATATTTCAAAGTATAAACTTGATGAAGAATAATTGATATGAGACACGGTAAGAAATTTAACCACCTTGGAAGGAAGACTGCTCACAGAAAAGCTATGCTTTCCAACATGGCAACTTCGTTAATCCTTCACAAGCGTATTTCGACCACGCTTGCCAAGGCAAAAGAATTGAAGAAGTATTTAGAGCCTCTCGTGACGAGAGCTAAAGAGGATACAACACATAATAGACGGATGGCTTTCTCCTATTTGAGAAGTAAAGAAGCGATTATCGAGCTTTTTGGTGGAATCATCGAAAAAGTGGCGACTCGTCCCGGAGGATATACCAGAATAATCAAAACTGGTTTTAGATTAGGTGATAATGCCGAGATGTGTATTATTGAACTAGTAGATTACAATGAACTGATGTTGAAAGACGTAGAGCCAGTCAAGAAAACTACCAGAAGATCGAGAAGAGTGACTGGAACAGCTTCAGCTGTACCTTCAACTAAAGTAGATACTCCAGCAGTAGAAGACTCTGAAGATCCAAGTGGACCTGACGCTAGTGAAGATTCAACTGATAGTGAAACAGATAAAAAGTAGGTTGAGTACACAAAAGATTATATCGAAGGATTGGACATTTGTTCAATCCTTTTTTTGTACCCTTTTCAACCTTAATTTTTTGCAATAAATATCTAACTTCGAATAATATAAAAAGAACCATGATCAAACAAAAAGCAACTTTACTCTTAGCGGATGGAACTTCCTTTCACGGCTCATTGATTGGAAATTATGGTACAAATGGAGGTGAGATTTGCTTTAATACCGGAATGACGGGCTATCAGGAAATTTATACTGATCCATCTTATACTGGACAAATCATCGTATCTACTACATCTCATATCGGGAACTATGGTGTGATCGATGCGGATCTGGAATCTGATCATCCTACGATTGGTGGCATTGTAGTCAATAGCTTTTCTGAAGTTTATTCGAGACTTGATGCAAATGGTTCGCTTCAGGATTACTTAGTCTTGAATAAAATCACCGGTATTGCTGATATCGATACTAGAATGCTCGTACGTCATTTAAGATCCAAAGGAGCTATGAATGCTATTATAAGCTCCGAATTTGAAGACGATTTATCAGGTCTTCAAGTGGAACTAGAGAGATTGCCAGACATGAATGGTCTCGAGCTTTCTTCAAAAGTTTGTACCCAAGTCCCTTATTTCTTCGGTGATGAAAATGCTTCCATTAAAGTAGCTTGTTTAGATTTTGGTATTAAAAAGAATATTCTACGAAATCTTTCTAGTAGAGGAGTTTATTGTAAAGTGTTTCCTGCTAAAACCAAAATTGATGAAATGGAGGCTTGGTCTCCTAACGCCTACTTCCTTTCCAATGGTCCCGGCGATCCGGCGGTGATGGAATACGCAGTAGTTACTATAAAGGATATCTTAAAAACCGGCAAACCTCTTTTTGGAATTTGCCTTGGTCATCAGATTCTTGCTGAGTCCTGTGGCATTTCTACCTATAAGATGCACCATGGTCACAGAGGGTTAAATCATCCTGTCAAAAATTTGAACACAGGAAGAAGTGAAATCACTTCTCAAAATCACGGGTTCAATATCACAAGAACAGATGCTGAAAATAATCCAGAAGTGGAGATTACTCACGTGCATTTGAACGACAACACCGTTGCAGGAATCCGATTGAAAAATAAACCTGCTTTTTCGGTACAATATCATCCGGAATCATCTCCTGGACCTCATGACTCAAGATACCTTTTCGATGATTTTATTTCTTTAATTACACAAAACTAATTTTCAAAAACCTATTAAAATTATGACGTTGATACAATCAATTCATGCAAGGCAAATTCTAGACTCAAGGGGAAATCCCACTGTTGAGGTGGATGTTTACACTGAAAATGGTGCCTTCGGCAGAGCCGCAGTCCCAAGTGGTGCTTCAACTGGAATCAATGAAGCTGTAGAGCTTCGTGATGGAGATAAAAAGGCCTATATGGGTAAAGGAGTATTAAAGGCAGTCGCTAATGTAAATGATATTATTGCTTCTGAGCTTGTGGGTTTCGATGTATTTGAGCAAAATCTAATCGATCAAATTATGATTGATCTTGATGGTACTCCAAATAAAAGTAAGCTTGGTGCAAATGCCATTCTCGGCGTGTCACTTGCTGTTGCCAAAGCCGCGGCTATGGAATCCAATCAGCCGCTTTACAGATACGTCGGTGGAGTAAATGCAAATACTCTCCCTATTCCAATGATGAATATCATCAACGGCGGCTCTCACTCAGATGCGCCAATTGCATTTCAGGAGTTTATGATCCGTCCAGTTGGAGCTCCTACTTTCTCAGAAGCTATGCGAATGGGAACAGAAATTTTCCATACTCTGAAAAAAATTCTTCATGATAAAGGGTTGAGTACTGCGGTAGGTGATGAAGGAGGCTTTGCTCCAAACTTCTCTGGTGGCACTGAAGAAGCTTTGGCATATATTCTAGATGCAATCTCTAAGGCTGGTTACGAGGCTGGTAAAGATGTCACCATAGCATTAGATTGTGCAGCTTCTGAATTTTTCAAAGATGGAAAGTATGATTATAAGAAATTTGAAGGTGACTCAGGAAGAACAAGAAGTCGTGAGGAACAGGTTGACTATTTAGCTGAGCTTTCTAAAAAATATCCAATTGATTCAATTGAAGATGGCTGCGCAGAAGAAGATTGGCAAGGATGGGCTATGCTCACTGCTAAAATTGGTGACCGTATACAATTGGTTGGGGATGACCTTTTTGTTACAAACGTTAAATTTTTGAAAAGAGGAATCGAAGAAAAGTCAGCAAACTCCATCCTAATCAAGGTAAACCAAATTGGCACCTTAACAGAAACCATAAATACAGTTAATCTTGCTCATAAGGCTGGATTTACCACCGTGATGTCGCATAGATCTGGAGAAACTGAAGATTCAACAATCGCTGATTTGGCAGTAGCTCTGAATTGTGGACAGATTAAAACTGGTTCTGCTTCTAGATCTGATCGTATGGCTAAATACAATCAATTGCTTCGTATAGAGGAGCAGTTGGGCGAAGCAGCTATTTTCAATGGAAAATTTGTTTGATCCGGGTAACCCCTATCACAAATTTAGACAGCCTTTCGAGGCTGTCTTTTTTTGCATCATTTTTGTACCCTGACTGTGAAATATATATGCAATGACCAAATACCTCAAATACACAAAAAACTTTTACGTTTTAGGATTGACTTTCTTTTCTGCTTGGATGATTTTTATTGACTCTAATAATATCATTAATCAATTCAAACTCAGTAGTAAACTCAATACGCTAGAGGATCAAAAGGAATATTATTTAGAACGAAAGGTAAAAATTAAAATAGACAGGGAGGAACTGATGAGTAATTCTAAACTTTTGGAGAAATTTGCCCGTGAAAAATACTTGATGAAAAAACCAAAAGAAGATCTCTATGTCATTGTCAAGAAATAAGTGTAGCCTTTTATTTTTCTTCATTTTTATATTTTCAGTATCTATCACTTTTGCACAGCGCGAATACTATCCTGGTGATAGTATTCCATTCAAAGACCGACTCTATTTTGGTGGAAACTTCGGGATGCAATTTGGTACCGTGACCTTAATAGATTTTTCTCCTTTGATAGGAGTCATGATTACCCCAAAGTTTTCGTCAGGGGTTGGGATCACCTATCAGTATTTCAATGATCGCCGATACGTGGGAGGAGAGTCCTCTTCCTATGGAGGAAGACTCTTTAGTAGATATAATATACTACCGAATATTTTTCTACATGCTGAGTACGAATCGATCAACTTTAACAATTACAATCTAATATCTGATCGTTTTGAGCGGATATGGTCGAATGCCCTTTTTGTTGGCGGTGGATATTTTGCACCATTTGGACCTAGAGGTGGGGCTAATTTTACTTTTCTCTACAATGTACTGCATGACAATCTTCGATCACCTTATGGTGAACCTTATGTGATTCGAGTGGGTTTTGTACTATAGATTAACCTATTCCGACCTTTCATGCCTTCTTTCATTTCAAAACTCTTTATCGCTCATCAAGAATGTTCGGATTGTACCTCCCCAAAAGTAATTAAGCAGTTTTTTGAAGAATTATTGGGACTGCTTTTCCCCGAATACGCTGTAGTAAAAATCAATGATCAGAACGAGCTGGAGATAAAACTTGAGCAGCTTCAAGAAACTTTCTCAATAATATTGGACAGAAACAAACAGCTGTACGATGGAAAAGCAGAATTGATTGCAATAGAGTTTTTCCAAAACATAGAACGTATTTACGACTGGGTACATCAGGACGTAGATGCCATGTATGCGGGTGACCCATCTGCAAAATCCCAAATAGAAATTCTTCGGAGTTATCCGGGCTTTTATGCCATAGCCGCCTACCGAATTGCCAATCAAATTCATCAATTGGGCGTGAAACTTATTCCCAGAATGATTACAGAAATTGCACACAGCCGAACAGGAATTGACATTCATCCAGGAGCAAGTATTGGCCAGTTCTTCTGTATTGATCACGGTACTGGCGTAGTCATCGGAGAGACCACTATTATCGGTGATCATGTGAAAATCTACCAAGGAGTAACGCTAGGTGCTTTGAGCGTGAAAAAAGCTGAAGCAGATATCAAGCGACATCCAACCATTGAGGATCATGTGGTTATTTATTCTGGTGCTACGATCTTGGGAGGCACAACAACCATCGGTAAGAATAGTGTGATTGGCGGAAATGTGTGGTTGACAAAAAGTGTTCCTGCCGGCAGCAAAGTATATTACCAAGCAAAGATGTATCATGCAGATTCTGACATGACAGATTTATATATTTTTAAAAACGAACAAGATGCGATTAGTTGAGCTAATAGGAAATACACCTTTGGTTGAATTAGAAAATATTCCTACCAATCCCAAAGTCAAAATCCTCTGCAAACTAGAAGGTCAGAATCCCGGGGGAAGTGTCAAGGATAGGGCTGCTTATAATATGCTTCAATCTGCTTTAGATCGTGGAGAGATTAAATCTGGCGATAAGTTGGTAGAAGCCACAAGTGGCAATACTGGAATAGCCTTGGCGATGGTGGCCAAAGTTCTTGGATTGGAAATGACACTGATCATGCCAGATAATTCGACTAAAGAGCGAGTGCTTTCCATGAAAGCCTATGGGGCCAGAGTCATCTTAACTCCTGCTGCAAAGACTATCGAATATTCCCGAACTCTGGCTGAGGAAATGAACTTGAATGAAGGTTACTTCATGCTCAATCAGTTTGCTAATCCGGATAATTACCTTGCACATTATAAGACGACTGGACCTGAAATCTGGAACGATACCAAAGGGGAAGTCACTCATTTCGTCTGCGCCATGGGGACAACAGGGACAATTATGGGGGTATCTAAATTTTTGAAAGAGAAAAATCCTGCGATTCAAATCGTAGGTACACAGCCTACAGATGGATCCAGTATTCCAGGAATCCGACGTTGGTCAAAAGAGTTTCTTCCAAAAATATTCGATCCTTCCCGAGTCGATAAGGTCATTGATGTAAGCCAAGATCAAGCTACCGAAATGACTCGAAGAATGGCAAAAGAAGAAGGAATTCTAGCAGGAATGAGTAGCGGTGGAGCATTATTCGCGGCTCTGGAGCTTGCAAAAACAATGGATTCTGGACTAATTGTCTGCATCACCTGTGATCGTGGCGACCGGTATTTGAGTTCAGATTTGTTTGGCTAATTAAAAAACCGCCTCATTTTCTCCAATCCTGTAGCAGTCACATATTGAGGATTCATGGTATAGTAGATTGGATTAAAGAGTTCAAGAGAAAGAATGATTTGACTACCTTTGGATTGAAGGGTTTTAGCAAGTTCCTTCAGTGGCGCGGCAATATCTCCCGGAAGAGCCGATCTTTATCCTGCTGCTCCAGTCTAGGGATATCAGCAGGCACATCGTTCATATCAAAAACATCAATGGAGTATCCTGCCAGCATTTTCATGCCTTCAAAGCCAGATACTCCGTGAAATAAATGGTACACGTCTGCCAAAATCTTAGCGTCTTTATCATCTGCAGCAGCAGCCACCATCATCGCTTGTCCCAAATGGTGAAATGAAGGATATGCTCCCCAGCATTCCAATTGAGCCATTGCGCCAGTTCGCCGACCTAGGCCAAGCAGCAGCATATATTTTTCGTCTGCCTAGAGTAGATCAAGTGGTACCTCAGTCTCAATTGCCGGAGCTGCCACTCATGTACAGCCTAGCTCGGACAAGATGCCCGGTTCTTTTTCCATCTGTATAAAACCAGTCTTACTCTTATCGGGATCCTGTGCCATCCAAGTAGGAAACCCGATGCAATCAAAAAATTGTAATCCCGCATCAGAAGCTAATTTCTTAAGTGACACGATTGATTTTCCAGATTCCAGATAAGCTCAAATCTCCACCATTCAAGGCTCAAATCCATTGTAGCCAGTTTTGGCAGTCAGCTTGATGATCTCAGGTAAGCTTAGCTTTTGACCTCTGATGGTACTGGTGTTTAATTAAAAGAGAAATTTGGTTCTTTCCGTAGGACTTGTGAAGGCAGATGCATGACCAAGGGATAGTGTGGTAGGTTCTAATGCAAGAGATTCGAGAAGTGTTCGTCGATTAATCATTTCCTTGTCTATGGATTAGTGGAATGATCCATTTAAAATCTACTTTAGCCTTTCATGACATCTTCCAAAGATTTGAATGATTTCTTCGGTAAAATAGTATAATAGTTTCATATGCTAAAAATAAGCTTTTTTCTTTCGGTCCTTTTGATTTTTGGCTGGTCAGCTAATGCACAGGAAGTCTCAGCCTCTGATTCTTACCTTTCACTTTACCAAAAGCAGCTCCCCTTTTTCCAAGAGTTGATTAGTGGAGGGCTTTATGCAGATTCTCCTCGCTACTTTGATGGACATCCATTCTTCCAAACTCGAGTGTTTGGAAATGGTGTACTTCGAATTAATGAAGTAAGCTATGAGGGAGTTCCTTTGCTCTATGATAGCCAGGCAGATTGGGTAGTGACTTTTCAGCCAATCCACAATCAAAAAATCCTAATTAAATCGGAGAAAGTCGAAAAATTTGAGCTTCAGAATGGATCGGAATTCAGAAACTTCAAAGGAAATGAATCCTATACCCATCACCGTAACGGATTCTACGAAATTATTTTGGATGGGGATATCAAAGTTTTGATAAAGCATTACAAAGAGCTAAAACCAGTCAAAGAGCTGGGAGAATACACCAAAGAATTCGTATCCTATCAGGATTTTTTTTATTGGTATGATGGAAGATTTGAATCTGTCAGCAGAAAATTACAGGCAATCAATCTATTGGGATTAGATAAAAAAGTAGCTAAAAAGTCGCTTAAAGCAAGTAGACTTGATTTTAAACGAAATATGGAACAGTCATTGGCGAATTTGGCGAATTTGAGAATAAAGGGTTCGGATACTTTTGAAGGATTTTCGAAATGAGTAAACTGTTATTCTTTGGGCTATTCTTTTTTTTATACTTAGGCGCTCTCGCACAAAATGTGCCTTCATCCAAAATTTCAGGAATGTATCTGGGCATGAGCTTTGACCGATTTGCGGCAAATATTGAATCCGATACTCCCTACAGATTCTTTTTCAAAGAAAAGGATGTTGCTGACATTCTGGTCAATCTGCAGTTGACTAATTCCGAACTGAAGGATGCCTTGAATCAGATTTTTGAGAAGTCAGGCTTGACATACACCATCGATAAATCAAGCCAAGTCTGGATCAATAGGGGAGCAAGACTGACTTTAGATTTCCCTTCGGATTATTTTCAGATTCAGCAGCGCAATGATTCTGCAACTGGTGCTTCAGATTCTTTAGAAGCTTTTGCGAAAAATAAGCGCTTTGTAATCGGGAGAGCTTCAGATAAGCCCCAATCCAAAATGGCCACGCTAAGCGGAATAGTGAGCAGCATCGAATCAGGCCAGCCCATCATTGGGGCTATTGTCTTGGAAAAAGTTAAATATGCACAGATTGTAACAGATGCTACCGGGCGATATCGATTGAATCTACCTAAAGGACGACATACCATCGTAGTTCAGAACATCGGTGGATTTCAGGAGCAGCGTCAGATTGATCTGCAGGGTGATGGAACTTTGGATATGAGGATTGAGGAAAATGTACTTTCCCTAGATGAATTTTTGGTGAGTTCTGGGGCTTTATCCAATATCAACAAACTAGAAATGGGTGTGCAATCTATCAGTATCGCCGAAGTAAAGCGATTGCCAGCAATACTTGGTGAGGTCGATGTGATACGAGGATTGCTCACGATGCCTGGAGTAAATACGGTAGGAGAGGCAAGCGTTGGATTCAATGTACGAGGCGGAGCTGCAGATCAGAATTTGATTCTATACAATCAGTCTACAATTTTTAATCCCTCGCATGTATTTGGATTCTTCTCAGCTTTCAATTCAGACATGGTTTCTGGGGTGGAACTTTATAAAGGTTCAGTTCCGGTAAATTATGGAGGAAGACTTTCTTCTGTCTTACAGGTGGTTCCAAAATTTGGAAGTACTGAAAAAATAGAAGTAAGTGGAGGAATCGGAATCATGACCGGGAGACTTAGTGTAGAAGGGCCGATCAGTGACAAGACCACTTTTATTGTAGGGGGAAGAACTACCTATTCCAACTGGGCGCTCAATCTTTTGGATGATGAAGCTGCTCTGAATGGTTCAAATGCTTCATTCTATGATTTCAATGCAAATGTAAAGCATCAAATCAATGATAAAAATAGTCTGGAATTTACCAGTTATCTGAGTAGCGATGAATTTAGCTTCGATACCGATACGACCTATTCCTATCAAAATCGTAACCTGGCACTTTCTTGGAAACATTTTTTCAATGATCAATTGGAAGGTAAATTCACTCTTGGTTACGACAGCTATACATTTGGCATCGTTGGGTTAGATAATCCTTTGAATTCTTTTGATTTCAAATATAATGTCAATCAGCTTCATGCTCGCGCCGATTTGGAATACAGAAAGAGTGATCGACATATCCTGAAATTTGGCTTGCATGTCATAGACTATCAATTGAAGCCGGGAACAAACAGTCCATTTGGGTCAGAATCCATAGTCATCGAAAAAGATCTTGAGGATGAGCAAGCCCGAGAAGTATCACTCTATTTTGGAGATGAATTTTTTGTCAACGAAAGATTCTCGGTGAGCTATGGTGGACGATACATGTTCTATCAATTGTACGGACCGCTGACGGTGAATCAATATGTTTCTGGTGCACCAATAACAGAAAGTAATGTCATTGGGGAAGAGACTTTTGGAATAGGTGAAAATGTAAAAACTTACCATGGTCCGGAGTTTAGAGTCTCCGGAAGGTATACTCTAAGCAATCAGTCCTCCATTAAGTTTGGCTTCAATACGATGCGTCAAAATATCCACTTGCTTTCCAATACGTCGGCGATTGCTCCCACGGATTCATGGAAACTCAGTGATAGCTACATTAAGCCGCAATCAGGCGGACAGGCTTCTTTGGGTTACTATCGAAATTTGGCTAGCAATCGAATTGAGTTTTCCACTGAGGTTTACTACCGCTATATGAATAATCTATTGGACTATCGTTCTGGCGCCTCTATTATTTTAAATGAAACTATCGAACAGGATATTCTCAACTCTATTGGAAAAGCCTATGGTGTGGAGCTGCTTCTTAAAAAGAATACTGGCAAATTGAAAGGCTCATTGGCTTATACCTATTCTAGATCTTTGTTGAAGACTTCTGATGAGCCAAGTATTGAGAAGATCAATAATGGAGATTTTTACTCCAGCAATTTTGACCAACCACATCATGTGGTTTTAGTTGCAAATTATGAATTGAGCAAGCGAGTCAATGCCTCAGTCAATGGTAACTATTCAACAGGTAGACCAGTGACACTTCCAATTTCAAAATTTGAATACGCAGGCTCGGAGCGGGTATATTTCTCAGACCGAAATGCTTATCGAATTCCAGATTATTTCCGAATTGACTTCTCCGTGAATTTGGAGGGAAACCATAAAGTCAATAAGCTCGCGCACTCCTCATGGTCGCTTGGAATCTATAATGTGTTGGGCAGAAGTAATCCGTATTCGGTCTATTATACGGCTGTGGAAGGTCAATTACGTGGCTACCAATTGTCGATTTTCGCTCGACCTATTCCGTTTATCACTTATAACTTCAGATTCTAATGAGACATTTTCAACTATATCTGATTTTGATCGTAGCAATGCTGGCAGGCTGTAGAGAGCCATTTGAGCCGCAGATCGCGCTGTCTGATTTGAATGTGTTGGTGGTAGAGGGATATCTGGATTCAGAGGGTTTGTCAAGTATTTTGGATCTGAGCTATACTCGATCTATTCAGAATGATACTGATTCTAAGCCAGTAGTCTTGGGAGCATCCATCTATTTGGAAAGCTCAGGAGGAGAGCGGTATTCGTTAACTGAATTGGGTAGTGGGAGCTATGAATTTAAACATGATATCCCTGAAAATGACACCTACGTCCTGCGGATTTTTGTTGCAGATGGTACAAGCTACTCCACTATTCCCTTGACTCCATTGGTGACGCCAGAGATTATTGATGTAGGTTTTGAGAAAAATGAAGCTGGAGTAGAAATCTTTCTTACTACCAAGGGAAATACTGATGCAGATGATTTTTTATGGACCTATGATGAAACTTGGGCCTTCCGACCTCCGATTACCTCACAGTATAAATATGATCCAGAAGTAGGGGATGTCGTACTCAGAACTCCCAATGAGCGTACCGATTATTGCTACAAAACTGTCCGTAATTCAGATTTGGTCTTGGAGACTTCTTCTCGATTTGAGGATCAGTTTGTATTCAGACAGTCGCTCAATCAAATCAATCAGGGAGATGAGCGACTTACTGTTCGCTATAGTATCCTGATTTCTCAGAAAGCACTTACGAAGGATGCTTCAGAGTTCTGGGAGATATTAAAGAAAAATACAGATGATTTAGGTTCGATCTTCAGTCCGCTTCCTTCCATAATCCGAGGAAACATTATCCAAGATCAGAATTCAGCCGTTCCGGTGATCGGGCAGGTAGGTTTAGGGAAAGTACAACAGCGAAGACTATTCATCGATATCCGAGATATTAGCCCTTGGAGAGCTGAAGTCCCCGAATATGACGGATGTATCCTATCCTTAGATACGGTTTTGAGTCGAGATTATGAGTCGAGATTCCGATCAGGTGTTTTAATTCCGGCACAGCCCATAATTCTTGATGGAGGATTTAATCCGATCGGTTTCCGGTATTCTTCTAGACGATGTGTGGATTGTACTCAGCGTGGTACCAATGTTAGATCTGATTTTTGGGAGGATTAATATATGAATCAGGTGAAAAAAAATATTTTGCTTTTAGTCTTCATTACCTTCCTTACCTCATCGTTTGGATTCAGTCAGAATTCTATTTTGAAGAAAGAGATAATTGATTTCTCAATCCCTAAAAATATCTATTTCGGAGGTGAACGAATTTGGATTCAGGCAGGAGTTTCGACCGAATCAGGCAGCGCTCCATCTCAGATCATTTATGCTGAGTTGCTCAATCGTTACAATGAATCAGTGGCTCTTACAAAAATGCCTTCCGCTCATGGGAAGGCATTCAATTACTTAAGGATCCCAGTAAATCTCCCTTCGGATCACTACTTACTTCGAGTTTTTACCCGAGTGAGCCCCTACTTGGATTTGGAAATGGGCCTGAGCCAGCAGTTAGTCACTATCTTCAATCCGAGGGTCCCTCCGGCTGTGGTAGCTAACCGAAAGGAATATTTAATCCAGGAAGACAATACAGATAGAATTTCTTTGAATTCTAAAAATCTAAGGGGCGGAGAATTTTTAGAACTTAATCTAAGTTCAATCACGACGGGTGTTAAAGAGATTCAAATCTCGGCCATGAATCCTTTTTTGGAAAATCAAGGTCTCCTCTCTTCGAAGGAACTATATCAATCGATTGAATCAAGAGCCTTGGTTCCAGAGCTATTCGGCCACATCGTGGAGGCCAAACTAGATCAGGAATTTGCAGACACTACCCAACTTTATTACCTCTCTGTGCATGGAACCAAATCTGCGCTGTTTACTGATCGATCAGATACTTCTGGTTCAATGTACTTTGACACAGGAGGGATGAAGAATTGGCGTTTTATGGTAGTACAGGCCAATAATAATTTAAGCTTGGTAGATTTATCGATTGTCTCTCCAGCACCAAAAACCAAGTTCAAATCTGAGTTCAACTTCCCCATACTTAAGATCTCTCCGGCAGATGAACCCTACCTCACAGCCCTTTTGAAGGCGGGTCAGGTTGAAGGATATTTTGTCCATGAGTTTGACAGTAGCCCATTTCCAGTGGTGACGGGATTTGTAGAAGATATTACTTATAGACTTGATGATTATACTCGCTTTGAGTCCGTTGAGACAGTGATCAAAGAATATGTACCGGAGACTAGTGTACGGACGGCACAGAAAAACAAAGAGTTTCGAGTACTTGATAAGGTGCGAGGTAGCATTTTTGACAGTAACCCACTTATGCTGATTGATGCCATGCCGGTTTTTGATTCTGATTTGTTAGCGGCTTTCAATCCCAAAGAATTAGAAAAGTTGGAGGTGTTAACTCGTAACTTCTACCTCAATGAGGAAGTCTTTCCCGGAGTAATCAGCTTTAGCTCGTATAAAAATGATTTTGGTGGATTTCCGATTCCTACCAATGGCATTTACCTAGACTATCAAGGGATTCTTCCCAAAGTCCTTGATAAACAGGAATTGTTTGCCACTCCGACTGATACTAAAATGAAAGACTGGCGAACGGTCATTTATTGGTCTGCAACCGATAGTGATAAGAATTTCAATGAAAATCTAAGGTTCAGACTGCCGGCAAATAGCGGTGTCTATCAAGTAAAAGTAACTTTCTTAGGTCAGAACGGAAATTTACAACAAGTACTTCGGACATTTCGGATAGATTAATTTGGAATCTGATCCAGACAGGATTAGCGTTTATCCTCCCAAGGTAGATAAACCACTTTTTTTGTCTCAAAAAATTCCTCTTTGAAGTAATCACTTAGGTGATACACAATATAGGACTTGTCGAGTTCTTCCATTTCCTCATCCACATCTCCACCTTTCAGGTAGAGAATGCCATTCTGGAATTCATTAAAATCTTCTTTGCGAATCTTATTTTTTACCCAAGGATAAAAGTTAGCCATTTGAGTCACAGCTCGGCTGATGACAAAATCATATTTACGAACCAACTCTTCTGCTCTGGCTTGTTGTGCTTCTACGTTGGTCAATTTAAGTTGCTTCACCACATCCTTTACCACAGTTATCTTCTTACCAATCGAATCCACTAGGTGGAAATGGGTCTCTGGGAAAAGGATAGCTAAAGGAATGCCAGGGAATCCTCCACCAGTGCCAATATCAAGCACTTTGGTATCGGGTTGAAATTCCATGACTTTCGCGATTCCCAAAGAATTCAGCACGTGATGGACATAGAATTGCTCCATGTCTTTACGGCTAATTACATTTATTTTAGAATTCCAATCCGCGTAGAGTTCACCCAATTGGGCAAACTGCTCCATTTGACTTTCGCTTAAACCAGGAAAATAGTTACTTATTAATTCAGATTCGATATTCATTAGATATGTTTTTCTTTACCCGCTGCAATTTCATATAAGAGTTCTCTTGACCTGTGCAGTTGGGCCTTTATCGTTCCTAGCGGTTTTTCTAATTCTTGAGCAATTTCTTCATAGGACAGCTCATCAAAATATCTAAGCTGGACAAGCTTTCGGTATTTCGCTGGCAGTTTGTCCACAAATATCCGTACCATTTCGATGCGTTGAGTACGGATGTATTCATCCTGAGGATTATTATCATCGTCAGTCACATCGATTGTGACTGAATTCCCACTGTCATCGGAGAGTGTTCCGTTTAAGCTCATTGTCTTGAGTTTCTTTTTACGGATAAAATCAATGGTATTGTTTGTGGCGATTCGAAAGAGCCACGTACTGAAAGTATAATCTTTTTTGAACCGGTGTAAGTTTTTGAATGCTTTAGCAAAAGCTTCCATTGTCAAGTCGTCCGCATCATCTGCATCACGAATCATCTTCAGGATCATGTAAAAAACTGCTTTTTTATAGCGCTTCATCAGTGAAGCATAAGCTTGTTGATCATTCTCTGATACAGCCTTATCAATCAGATCAAAGTCTTCTAGAGCTTTGTTCGAAAAATCACGCTTGCTTATTTCCATTGGATGTTTTTTGACTGATGAGAAATCGTCCCTAATATCCAAAAATAACCTAAATACAAGAAGTCAAGCATCCAGGTAGTTTTGGAGGGGGCTATTCCCCTGATCTTTTTGTCAGCCTTTCTAAATAGGACGGTGACAAATAAAGACCTTAGTAGCATACTACTGAAAACAATGGAAAAATGTTCCCAAGATTGAGATAAACCAAAATAAATCAATAATCCGATTCCACCAATCCAGAATAATGAATGAGAAAAAGCATATAATCCAATCTTTTGTTTGTCGCTCGAATCATAGTATTTGCCAGCATGAAGATGGCGTTTCTTTTGAATCAGATATTCTGATCGGGTCTTCTTAGGTGTAGATGTAGTATTTGATTGGGGGTCGATTACGATAGTAGTATTTTTTCCTGTGGTATACAGGTTGACAAATAAATCATCATCACCTCCTTGAATATGCCAAAGCCCTTTGAAGGCTTTCACTTCCATAAAGAAGCTTCTTCGGTAGCATAGATTTCTTCCAACTCCCATAAATGGTCGATTCCACAGTCCAAAAGACATATAGAGTAAGGCAGTCAGAAGTGTCTCAAATTGAATCCAAGAGTTTAAGAATCCAGCCCTAAGCTCGTAGCCAGAGAAGCCAATTGCGAACGTTTTTCCCTGACTTCGAACGGGTTCTGTCATCTTGCTGATCCATTGGTCTGTATCAGGAATACAGTCAGCGTCGGTCAATAGTATTACATCGTTCTTAGCCACTTTGATCCCCAATGTCAAGGCAAATTTCTTCGAAGTAACATGAGCGGGAGTATATTTCACGGTCACAGATCGGAGCCGTGGATAGATTTCCATGTATTCTTCAAGCAGTCTTTTAGTCCGATCGGTCGAGCGATCATTTACAATCATCACATCAAACAAAGGATAGTCTTGCTCAAATAATTTTGGGATGAGGACTTTAAGATTCTGAAATTCATTGTGTGCAGCAACCATCACTGTCACACCCTCAGAAGAAATCTTAAGACTAGCGTCAGTGCTTTTTACTGCGTAAAAGGCAGTTCTACCGAAGATGATTAACAAGTATATAACCTGAATAACTACTCCAATTCCGAATAATAACCAAAGTAAAAATAGGCCCATAGGTCAATTTGCTGGGCAAATATAAAATCAATTTCAGCATTCGTTTAAGAATAAGGGTATATTTTTGTATCCTTTTAGGACAAATAATTAAAATGTCCAAAAATAGTAACAAGCATGAAATTTACGCTTTCCAAGACAGATCAGAATACCAAAGCAAGGGCCGGAGTAGTAACTACTGATCACGGTGAAATCCAAACACCCATTTTTATGCCTGTGGGGACAGCTGGTTCTGTAAAAGCAGTACATCAACGAGAGTTGGATCAGGATATCAAAGCTCAAATTATCCTTGGCAATACCTATCATCTGTATTTGAGACCAGGATTGGATATCCTCGAGCGAGCCGGTGGACTTCACAAATTCAATGGTTGGGAAAAACCAATTCTGACTGATAGTGGGGGATACCAAGTGTTTTCACTGGCAGGAACTCGGAAGATAAAGGAAGATGGGGTGATGTTTAAATCTCATATTGATGGGTCGAAGCATCACTTCACTCCGGAAAATGTGATGGATATCCAGCGTACTATTGGGGCAGATATCATTATGGCTTTTGATGAATGCACGCCCTATCCATGCGAATACGGCTATGCCCGAAACTCCATGGAAATGACCCACCGCTGGTTGAAGCGCTGCATCAATCGCTTTGATGAGACTTCGGGGAAATATGGCTACAACCAGACTTTGTTTCCGATTGTCCAAGGATCAGTATATAAGGATTTAAGAGTTCAGTCTGCTGAATTTATCGCTTCCTGCAATCGGGAAGGCAATGCTATCGGAGGTCTCTCAGTAGGGGAGCCTGCAGAAATGATGTACGAAATGACTGAATTGGTAACAGATATTTTGCCAAAAGATAAGCCACGCTACTTGATGGGTGTGGGCACACCGGCGAATATTCTTGAGTGTATTGCACTTGGAGTTGATATGTTTGACTGTGTGATGCCGACTAGAAATGCCAGAAATGGAATGCTTTTCACTTCAGAGGGGTTTCTTAATATTCGAAATGAAAAGTGGAAGGATGACTTTACAGGAATCGATCCTGCCATCGGTGGCTATGTCAGTACCTCTTACTCCAAAGCCTACCTTCGCCATCTGACGATCAGCAAAGAAATCCTTGCAGCGCAGATTGGAAGTATTCATAACTTAAGTTTCTATTTATGGTTAGTGGGACAAGCGCGTGAGCATATTCTTGCAGGTGATTTTAGCGTCTGGAAAGATCACATGGTCAAAAAAGTCAGCACTAGATTATAAGATGAAGATTCTCGATAAACTGATCATTAAGGATTTTTTGAAGACCTACTTTTTCGTAGTAGTTATGCTGATTCTTATTGTGTTGGTTTTGGATTTTACTGAAAAGAATGATACCTACATCCGTAACTCGGTTCCTTTCTTGGATATTTTGAAGTACATGGGAAACTATGGTTTGTATTTGAATAACCTGCTAACTCCGATTACAGTATTTATTTCAGTTATTTTTATTACTTCCAAAATGGCCGGAAGGAGTGAAATTATAGCAATACTTAGCAGTGGAGTCAGTTTTCCTCGTCTACTTCGCCCTTTTATTTTTGCTTCGATGATGATTGGAGGGATAAGCTTCCTGATGAATGGTTGGGTATTACCAGTGGCTACTGCTGAAGTGACTGAGTTTCGAATGACTTATTTGGATAAGGGATCGTCCTCTAACGAGTCAAATAAACATATCAAAGTGGGCCCAGATTCCTATGCCTATATGAGTAGGTTCTTCAAGACTGGCAATACGGGTTATCATTTCACCTTGGAGACAATTCGCGAGGGAGAATTAATTGCCAAGCTTTCTTCTGATCGGATAGAATGGGATACGGCAAAAAACGTGTGGACACTTCGTAACTGGAGACTACGCAAATTGAACGAGCGTGGTGAAACCTACACGGTAGGAGAAAATCTAGATACAACGTTATCCATTACTCCCGGCGATTTTGATCTCCCAAAAAATCACCACGAAATGCTAAAACTCCCGGAGCTCAGTCAGCAGATTCGAATCTTGGAAGATCGGGGAGCTGATAATGTCAGTTTCTATAAGATTGAGCGCTATGTACGATTTATGTCGCCCTTTGCAGCGATGATTTTGACTTTTATTGGCGTGATCATGTCGGCGCGGAAAACTCGTGGCGGATCAGGATTTCAGATTGCAATGGGGTTCCTATTGGCCTTTGTGTACATCATCCTATTTTTACTCTCCAGGACATTTGCTGAGAACGGGACCGAATATCCCATACTTGCAGTCTGGCTGCCAAATATAGTATTTGCCGTCACTGGCTTATTGCTTTATAAAACTGTCCCTCGTTAGATGAACGCATCAATTAAAGATTACCTCATGCTTCATTTCATAGTGCTGATCTGGGGATTTACCGCAGTTTTGGGTTTGTTGATCAGTCTGCCTGCTATAGAATTAGTTTTTTATCGGACTTTGATTGCTTCGGTAGGTGTAGCTGGACTATTCCTACTTAAGAAAAAAAGTCTTCTGATCCCATTTTCAGAAATGAAAAAAGTCATCGGTGTAGGCTTCGTGATTGCTTTGCATTGGATTTTGTTTTTCTGGTCAGCGCGGGTTTCTACGGCTTCAGTTTGCCTTGCAGGAATGGCTACCACTTCACTCTGGACTGCATTTGTTGAACCGATCTTTAATCGCACGAAGATCAAATGGTATGAAGTTGCCTTGGGATTAATGGTGATCTCTGGGCTTCTGGTAATATTCAGTTTCGAGACTGGATATTGGCTTGGGATAAGTATGGCTTTGGCCGCGGCATTCCTTGCAGCAGTTTTTTCGGTCTTGAATAGCCGCCTTGCTCATAGGCATAGCCCTTATCACATTACTTTTTATGAGATGGCGGGAGCCTGTCTTTTTTCCCTCTTGTTTATGCCTGTGTATTCTTATTTTATTGCAGAGGATGGGCTCAAAATGAATTGGGAAGGATACGATTGGTTTTGGTTAGTTATTCTGGGAGGAATCTGTACCGTTTATGCCTTCTCCGTCTCAGTAGAATTGATGAAGCGACTCTCAGTATTTACGATCAACTTGACCACCAACTTGGAGCCGGTTTATGGGATAGTTCTCGCGGTTTTGTTTTTTGGAGAAAGTGAAAAAATGACCCCTCAGTTTTATATCGGCACAGCGATTATATTGATTTCAGTACTGACCTATCCGGTTTTGAATTACTGGAATAAAAGGCGAAAGCCTATGAGGACTTTGGGGTGATGGTAATCTGTCTTACCCCCAAAATTATCTGGAATTAGCAACAAGATTCCGATTCAAAATGATTTTTGAATTAAAAAAAGAGGCTTCCTATTTTTTGACAAAAGAGTTTTGACGTTTAAGTTAGTATTTAAAGTTTTTTGATTACTGTTGTACCACAACTCTTTAACTCATAACAGTATGAAACTTTTAAAAACAAAATCATGCAATCAGAGAATCTCTCCCTCTCTCTATTAATTTTTTTGCTAGGGATAACTTCCTGTCAAGAAATCCCTGATGCAACTGTAGGAGATGTTTCATATTATCAAATACATTTTGCTCAAACCTTTAATAAATTCGGTACCATAAATAACCCATTTAGTGATAAAGGTTTTGGACAAATATCCTATCTAGGAGTGAATCATGGAATTGAGCGATTTGGAAAATTTGAATTTTATTTAGTGCCACAAATTCAAATTTGATAATGCGATCTACTTTATTTCTTGTTTTATGTTTTGGTATGATTTCCCTGAAGGGGATCTGTCAATCAAAAACCTATGATTTAAAAATTCATGGTGGGATTGTAAGTCAAATACAAGGAAGTTCGCAGTCGAATCAATTGGGTGCTTTTCTTGGTGGAGGGGCTGTACGACACGCTCAACTTGGAAGATGGGATTTGGATTTTAGCGTCATTTATCTGAATAAAACTACTCCTGATCGAAGGATTAACACCTATGAAGGAATAAGCTTGAAAGGGCAGACAAACTTCTTATTTAAGATTTTGCCTATCGGTGAAAACTATCTTTACCTCGGCCCAGGAATAGCCATTCATCAACCCTTAAAGAGTAGTGGAGATTACAATGGCCCTAGTTTCGGGGTAAATGGAAAGCTCATGGTACCAGTCAAATTAGGCGGAGTTCCATTTTATTTGACCTATGATGCCGATTATCTCACGTTGATGGGCTTTTGGAGAAATAGTCTTGGAATAGCCTTTTCACCGAACTTCTAAAAATTAGCGAGAAAGGGTAGTCAGAAAATTTGACTGCCCTTTTTTACTTTTAGCGTAAGTGAACTATTGGAATAAAAGACGAAAGCCTATGAGGACTGTTAGATGATGTTTTTTAAAGCGTAGTGATATCAGTCAAAGTCGCCAATGCCTGTTTCAATTGCTCAGGCGATATTTCTCCTATTTTTTCGATCAGCTGATCTTTTGAAATTGACCTGATATGAAAAACCATCAGTTCAGACTCTACCTTCAGCCCATTTTTAGGAGCCGGTTCTAAGATTGGATTTCCCTGATAGTTTTTGATTTTGGAACTAAGCGGAGCGGTAATCACCACTTGCAGAAATTCGTTCATCAGATTGCCGCTCAGAATCACCACTGCCCTTCTTCCTGCCTGTTCAGAACTTTCCACAGGATTCAGGTCAGAGATCCAGATGTCACCCTGCCTCATCTTCAATCTGCTTTAGGTAGTCAGCCATTCCTTCTTCTGCGAGTGTTATAATGTCCGGGTCATTCTCTGCGCGTCGATAGGACTTGACATATTCTGCTCGCTTGAGATGGTCAAGGTAGAGTGATAGTGCAGCTTCGATGAGCTTGTTTTTTGGCATTTTCAGCTTTTTTGCATATTCTGAAAGCTTGTCAAGCAGGTCATCCGGGAGTGTGCTAGTGAACGTTGACATTGTATTTTATATTTATGAAACACAAATATAAATTATATTCCTCAAGTTAGTATGCTCTCAAAATAGAAATAGGATTCGTCCAGTTTCACTGCTCCGGGTTTCTCATCAAACAGGCCAAAAACCGAAGATCCAGAACCTGACATTGCAGCATAATATGCTCCTGCCTCGTAAAGCTGCACTTTGATATCGGCGATTTCTGGATGATTCGGAAAAATACTCGCCTCAAAGCCATTGACCAGTTCTTCTCTCCAGCGATTCCGGTCTGTAAGTACTTCTTTAAGTTTAACCTTTGGAGCCGAAGGCCTGACTCCTGCATAAGCCTCTTTGGTACTAATGTGAATTCTTGGATTGATTACTACCAAGTGAGTTCCTTTGAGGTCCAAATTGATTGGTTCCAGAATCTCCCCTCTACCAGTTACGATTTTAGGAGTATTTTCAATAAAGAAAGCACAGTCACTTCCTAGTTGTGCAGCATATTCCTCCAGAAAGAAATCATCAAGAATCAAATCAAAGAGGTTATTCATCAGTGATAAGGCAAAAGCGCCATCTGCTGACCCGCCACCCAATCCTGCTCCTATAGGAATGGCTTTATGTAAGTGAATCTGTACAGGAGGAAGACTGGGGAAATCCTTTTTCATCAAGGAAAAGGCTTTTAAAATCAAATTATCTTTTGATTCTCCTGGTATTGAAAGTCCTGTAAATTCAAAAGTGGTTTTTTTGGAATCGATGATCATTTCCAATGCATCATAAAGTGGAATGGGAACCATGCAGCTTTCAATTTCATGATATCCATCCTTATATTTTGAAGTAATATGGAGTCCGAGGTTGATTTTGGCGTTTGGGAAGCAGATCATTGATTAGGTAGTATTTGGGACAAAAATAAAGGTTTATTTAGCTTGCGCATTAGCGAGAATGCTATTTTAATCATTTTCAGAAAAATCAATTTTTTTTGCCAGAAACTATGATCAATCATCTTTTTATTAATGAAAAGGAAAAATTTTTCAGAAAATTTGAATAATCTAAAATCAGTATAAAATTTTGATAATTGATTTTTTAAACAAATCATTCACTGAATTTAGGGGGTATTTAGTCAAAAAAACAATTTATAATTTGGATAAAAATATTTTTACCTCCATATTTTGGTGTTTTTTATACTAAAGTGTAAAATTAAATATTGTAAGTCTGCAGAAACAGGATTAAGTTTACGCACTGTAAAGATTTTAAAATCCTACAAACCCATAATATTATATGTACCGAGTGGTCTTCATGCTTAGCCTTATTATTCTCATTGGACTATAATGTAAGGCACTAGACTATTTATAATAACCAAATAAAAAATCTAATTGCCTCACTAATCTGAGGCATTTTTTTTTACCCTATCCTATGAACCTAAAAAAGTACAGTTGGGAAATCAGTGACAATGACGAGCATCCGGCTGGCAAAGCCATGCTTTATGCCACAGGTTTGAGTGATAAGAAGATGAAGCAGCCTTTTGTGGGTATCGCCAGTTGTGGTTATGAGAGTAATCCCTGCAATATGCACCTGAATGACTTCGCTAGCCTAGTCAAGCATTCCTCGCAGGAATATGATCTGACAGGCTTGATTTTTAATACAATCGGGATCTCAGATGGTACTTCGATGGGTACGCTCGGGATGCGGTATTCGCTGGTATCCAGAGAAATCATCGCTGATTCGATAGAGTCTTTTATTTTAGGTCATTCCTTTGATGCTTGTGTAGCTGTGGCAGGATGTGATAAAAATATGCCCGGAGCCATCATTGGAATGTTACGAATCAATAGGCCTGCCATCATGATCTATGGCGGTACCATTGCATCCGGGTTTTACAAAGGGGAAAAGCTCAATATCGTTTCAGCTTTTGAGGCTTTTGGAAAGAAAATCCAAGGAACTATCTCTGATGAAGATTATGAGGGAGTCATCCGCAATTCTTGTCCTGGAGCTGGAGCATGTGGTGGAATGTACACTGCAAATACCATGTCTTCTGCGGTTGAAGCTATGGGAATGTCTCTGCCTTATTCGGCCTCTTTTCCAGCCAATTCTCCCGAGAAACTAAAAGAGTGCAGAGAAGTCAGCAAATATGTCAAAATTCTTCTTGAGAAAGATCTCAAACCGAAAGATATCGTAACTCTGAAAAGTATTGAAAATGCCGTTCGGGTGGTAATTGCACTAGGTGGAAGTACCAATGCGGTTCTTCATATTTTGGCAATTGCTCGTACGGCAGGAATAGAATTTACGCTTCAGAATTTCAAAGAGTTGAATGCAAATACGCCATTGATTGGAGATTTCAAACCATCGGGTAAATACCTCATGGAAGATCTTCATGAGCAGGGAGGCTTGCCTGCTTTTATGAAATATTTCTTAGAAAAAGGGTATCTCCACGGAGAGTGTATGACTGTAACAGGAAAAACAATCGCTGAAAATCTGGAGAACGTCCAGCCAATTGTTCCTTCCAGTGTAAATGTGATTCATCCGGTTGAATTCCCAATCAAGGAGACTGGACATCTATGCATTCTTTCGGGCAATCTGGCGCCTGAAGGTGCTGTGGCCAAAATTACTGGCAAAGAGGGAAGATTGTTTACTGGACCAGCCAAAGTTTTTGACTCCGAACTGGAGGCCAACAATGCTATTCGGGATCATAGCGTGAAGGCTGGTGACGTAGTTGTAATCAGGAATGTAGGGCCAAAAGGGGCACCTGGAATGCCGGAAATGCTCAAGCCTACCTCTATGATTATTGGTGCGGGACTTGGTGCCGATGTCGCATTGATTACAGATGGGCGTTTTTCGGGAGGCACACATGGTTTTGTGGTAGGACACGTGACTCCTGAGGCATGGTGTGGCGGTCCGATTGGACTGGTTCAAGATGGAGATATCATTACGATCGACACCAATAACCAAACCCTCAATGTCGAGGTAAAAGAAGAAGAATTCGTAGAGCGAAAGAAAACCTGGTTTCCCAAAGTAATAGAAGGGCTTCAGGGAACTCTCAAAAAATACAATAAACTAGTAGCTACTGCTTCAGAGGGATGTGTGACAGATAAATTTTAATTTATGAAAGACTCTAAAATCAGAGGAGCCGATATTGTAGTACGTTCATTAATAGCTGAGCAGGCAAATATAATCTTTGGTTATCCTGGGGGCGCCATTATGCCGGTTTATGATGCCTTGTATGATTATCATGATCAAGTGAGACATGTGCTTACGCGTCATGAGCAAGGAGCAATTCATGCAGCACAAGGCTATGCAAGAGTTTCCGGTAAAGTAGGAGTCTGTATTGCTACATCAGGGCCTGGAGCTACTAATTTAATCACTGGACTTGCAGATGCGCAGATCGATAGTACCCCATTGGTTTGCATTACAGGTCAGGTGGCTGCCCATTTGCTTGGCACCGATGCATTTCAGGAAACAGATATACTTGGGATGTCGATGTCTTGCACCAAGTGGAATATTCAGGTGAGAAGGGTAGAGGATATTGCACCAGCAATTGCAAAGGGATTTTACATTGCCAAATCAGGCCGTCCCGGACCTGTCTTGATTGACATCACTAAAAATGCGCAAGTGGATTTTGGAGATTTCAATTACATCAAGTGTGAAGGCTTTCGTTCGTATAAAACTCAGATTCCTGTTGAAAAAAGTGCAATTCAAGAAGCTGCATTCTTAATCAATATGGCGGAGAGACCTTACCTGCTTTTTGGGCAAGGAGTAATTCTTGGAAAAGCAGAGCAGGAGTTAAAGGCTTTTTTGGAGAAGAGCGGTATTCCCGCAGCTTCGACGCTACTGGGATCTGGTGCCTTGTCTCAAGATCATCCAAACTATGTAGGTAAACTGGGAATGCACGGCAACTATGCGCCAAATGTGCTCACAAATCACTGTGATGTTCTGATCGCAGTAGGGATGCGTTTTGATGATCGCGTGACAGGGGATTTGAAGCGTTATGCCAAGCAGGCTAAAATAATTCATCTTGAGCTTGACCCAGCCGAAATCGATAAAATCGTCAAATGTGAGGTAGCAGTATTAGGCAACTCTAAAGAAAGCTTGAGCCTTTTGAAGGAAGCTGTAAACCAAAAATCTCATCCGGAATGGATGGCTAGATTTCGCGAATTGGAGGAGGAAGAGAACACTGTCGTAATCAATAATGATCTGAAGCCAATAAAAGCAGGCTTGACGATGGGCGAGGTCATTCATCAGATTAATCATTATAAAGCAGATGATGCAGTTCTGGTAACTGATGTGGGACAGCACCAGATGATTGCCTGGAGATATTTTAATTATAAAAAGACTCGTACTCAAGTTACTTCGGGTGGATTGGGCACAATGGGTTTTGCATTACCGGCGGCACTCGGAGCTCAGCTACATGATTATTCAAAACAGGTGATCTGTGTAGTTGGGGATGGGGGAATTCAAATGACGATCCAAGAGCTTGGCACCATCATGCAAACTAAAGCTCCCGTTAAAATCGTATTGCTGAACAATAATTTTCTTGGGATGGTGAGACAATGGCAGCAAATGTTTTTTGAAAAGCGCTATTCATTTACAGAATTGGATAATCCTGATTTTATAAAAATCGCAGAGGCATACAGTATCAAAGCACAGAAAGTAACGGAAAGAGCTGACCTAAAAGAAGCGATCGAGGATATGTTTATTCATGATGGCCCTTTCTTCCTGGAAGTAGTGGTTGAGAAAGAAGATAACGTATTCCCAATGATCGCTACTGGATGCTCAGTAGAAGAAATCAGATTAAGCTAAAATTATTCCATGAAGCGCTATACAGTTTTCGTAATCACAGAAAATTTTATCGGGATTCTAAATCGAATCACCATTATTTTTACCCGAAGGGGGATTAACATTGATGCCTTAACTGCATCAGAGAGTAGAATTGAGGGGATTCACCGGGTGACGATTGAGGTCACAGCGAGCGAAGAGACCGTCATACAACTCGTAAATCAGATTGAGAAAATTATTGACGTAATCAAAGCATTTCACCATGAAGACGACAGTGTGGTGTATCAAGAAATCGCACTTTATAAAATCCCTGTTTCCAGACTTGATGGAGGATTAGAGAAAATCATTCGGCAGCATAATGCAAAGATCATTGCCGCTGAGCCTGAGTTTGTGGTCTTGGAGCTTACGGGACATAAAGACCAGACGCAGCGACTTCTCGAAATTCTCAAAGAGTATGACCTTCTAGAATTTGCCAGATCAGGACGTGTGGCTGTAGCCAAGCGAATGTTGACGATCGACGACATTGTCAAGTAGAAAAAACAAAACAGTCAAATACAGAATCAAGGAATAAATAATACCTATTAAACTAATTAAAAATGAAATTAAAATTCGGCTCAGTAGAAGAAAATGTAGTAACCAGAGATGAATTTCCTTTGGAAAAAGCAAGAGAAGTCCTCAAAGATGAAGTAATCGCAGTTTTAGGTTATGGAGTACAGGGACCAGGTCAAGCGCTGAATCTCAAAGACAATGGATTCAATGTCATCGTAGGACAACGCAAAGGCTCCAAAACTTGGGATAAAGCTATGGCAGATGGTTGGGTTCCCGGTGAAACACTTTTTGAATTGGAGGAAGCATGCGAAAGAGGTACAATCCTCCAATTTTTACTTTCTGATGCTGGACAGATTTCACTTTGGCCGACAGTTAAAAAACACCTGACCCCAGGAAAAGCACTTTATTTTTCTCATGGATTTGGGATTACCTATAAGGAGAAAACAGGAATCATACCTCCAGCCGACATAGACGTTATTTTGTTGGCACCAAAAGGATCTGGAACATCGCTTAGAAGAATGTTTGTTGAAGGACGCGGATTGAATTCTTCCTATGCCATTTTTCAAGATGGGACAGGTAAAGCCAAGGATCGTGTTGTGGCATTGGGCATTGGTGTTGGATCAGGCTACTTGTTTGAAACCGATTTTTATAGAGAAGTAACCTCCGATTTGACTGGTGAGCGCGGCACCTTGATGGGCGCTATTCAAGGAATATTTGCTGCACAATATGATGTACTACGTGCAAATGGACATACCCCTTCCGAAGCATTCAATGAAACAGTGGAAGAATTGACTCAGTCATTGATGCCACTGGTAGCAGAGAATGGAATGGACTGGATGTATGCTAACTGCTCGACCACCGCTCAGCGGGGAGCCTTGGACTGGTGGAAACCGTTCAGAGATGCAACTAAGCCAGTTTTTGAAGCATTATACGCGTCAGTAAAATCTGGTGAGGAAGCTCAGAAATCAATTGATTCCAATTCTAAGCATGACTACAGAGAGAACCTAGAAGCCGAATTGAAAGAATTGAGAGAGTCGGAAATGTGGCAGGCTGGAGCAACCGTACGTCAGTTGAGACCAGAAAATAATTAAACCTAAACCCAAAAAAGATGAGTGAGAAGCTTTGGATATTTGATACTACCCTTAGAGATGGGGAGCAAGTGCCTGGTTGTCAGTTGAACACCCAGGAGAAGATCATTGTGGCGAAGGCCTTGGAACAATTAGGAGTGGATATCATAGAGGCCGGATTTCCAATCTCCAGTCCGGGAGATTTCAATTCAGTGTTAGAAATTTCAAAGGCTGTTTCGAATCCCATTATCTGCGCCCTCTCAAGAGCAGTAGAAAAAGATATCGAGGTGGCAGCTCAATCTTTGAAGTTTGCGAAGAAAGCCCGAATTCATACTGGAATTGGAGTTTCTCCCTATCACATTAAATATAAACTCCGTTCGACACCTGAGGATATTATCGCCCGTGGTGTGGCTGCGGTGAAGTTTGCCAGAAGGTTCGTCGATGATATCGAGTTCTATGCAGAAGATGCAGGTCGCGCAGAGCATGACTTCCTGGCCAAAATTATTGAAGAGGTAATCAAAGCAGGAGCGACAGTTGTCAATATCCCCGATACTACCGGTTATTGTCTTCCGGAGCAGTATGGTGGGATTATAGCTATGCTGAAAAACCGAGTTCCAAATATCGATAAAGCGATCATTGCCACCCATTGTCACAATGACCTCGGTATGGCCACTGCCAATACGGTATCAGGCGTACAGCATGGTGCACGTCAAGTGGAAGTGACGATCAATGGTATCGGAGAGCGGGCCGGCAATACTTCTATGGAAGAAGTGGTAATGGCAATCAAATGCCATAAGTCAATTGAGGTCCATACAGATATTGTCACCCCGAGAATATATAATACCAGTCGATTGGTTTCCAAACTGATGAACATGCCTGTGCAGCCAAACAAGGCGATTGTTGGCAGAAACGCCTTTGCGCACTCTTCCGGAATCCATCAAGATGGAGTATTGAAGCATCGGGAAAATTATGAGATTATGGACCCGAAAGATGTTGGAGTAGCAGAGTCTACCATCGTATTAACTGCCAGATCGGGAAGAGCTGCTTTGAAGCATCACTTGGATGCTTTGGGAGCAGAACTAGAAGGAGAAGAATTGCGGGAAGTATATGAAGCTTTTTTGACCTTGGCTGATAGCAAGCGCGACATTAGTCGAAAAGATCTCATGGGATTGGTAGGTAAATATGTGACTGATTCGAATTTTATTGAATTAGAAAATGTAGCCTATTCTTCTAATGGAACAATTGAGAGTAGCGTCACTTTGAAAATTGGAGATGAATCAATGACCGCATCTGCTCATGGAAACGGACCTGTGGATGCAGTATTAAAAGCCATCGAAAAACTTGCTAAACCTCATGTAGAACTGGAAGAATTTTTGATCCAAGCCATCACGCACGGGAGCGATGACGTCGCAAAAGTCCATATGAAATTGATCAAAGGAGATAAACCTTATTTTGGCTTTGCTTCCCATACCGATATTGTCCTAGCTTCTGCTCAGGCATTTGTCGATGCACTTAATAAAATCCCAGTCAAAGACTATGCGATAGCTTAATTATGGAAAAGACAACTCTATTTGATAAAATTTGGGACGCACACGTGGTGAAATCCGTGCCAGCCGGACCGGATGTATTTTTCATCGATAAGCACTTTATCCATGAAGTAACTTCCCCAGTAGCATTTCTAAATCTAGATACCCGAGGAATCGGCGTGAAATATCCGGAGCGTACCATTGCCACACCGGATCACAATGTACCCACCATTAATCAAGAGTTGACAATTAAAGACCAACTCTCTCGGATGCAAGTGCAGAAGCTACGGGATAACTGTAGCAAAAATGGGATCGAACTCCATGACCTAGGCTCAGCTCACCACGGGATCGTCCACGTGATCGGACCAGAGTTGGGCATCACTCAACCGGGGATGACCATAGTTTGTGGGGACAGTCATACTTCTACACATGGCGCTTTTGGTGCGATTGCATTTGGAATCGGTACTTCTGAGGTGGAAATGGTCTTGGCGACGCAGTGTATTATGCAGTCTAAGGCTAAAAAAATGAAGATTACCGTAAATGGAATTCTTGGAAAAGGCGTAACGTCTAAGGATATTATCCTTTATATCATTGCAGAAATTACTGCTTCGGGAGCTACGGGTTATTTTGTAGAATACGCCGGATCAGCGATCCAAAGTTTATCGATGGAAGCAAGAATGACTATTTGCAACATGTCTATTGAGATGGGTGCGCGTGGTGGTTTGATTGCTCCTGATGAGACTACTTTCAACTATCTCGAAGGAAAAAGGTATGCTCCAAAAGGGGCAGACTGGGTTAAGGCAGTTGCCGATTGGAAAACTCTGAAGACTGACGAAGGTGCGATTTTCGATAAAGAGTATCACTTCGACGCGACAGATATCGAACCGATGATTACCTACGGGACTAACCCCGGAATGGGGATTAAAGTCAAAGGAACTATTCCGACAACAGAAGGAATGGAAGGGAGTAATAAAACTTCTTACTTAAAGTCATTGGCTTACATGGGCTTTGAAGCTGGGGAAGCTATCCAGGGTAAGCTGGTAGATTTTGTTTTCGTGGGTTCCTGCACCAATGGCCGGATCGAGGATATTCGTTCGGTCGCTGAGTTCGTTAAAGGCCATAAAAAAGCGGATAATATTACGGCGTGGATCGTACCGGGATCAAAAGAAGTTGAGAAAATGGCACATGAAGAGGGACTGGTAAAAATCTTAGAAGAAGCTGGATTTGAATTGCGGCAGCCGGGCTGTTCGGCTTGTCTTGCAATGAATGAAGATAAAATTCCTGCTGGTAAATATGCCGTCTCTACTTCCAATCGAAATTTTGAAGGTCGTCAAGGTCCGGGAGCGCGCACGATGCTCGCATCGCCGTTGACAGTGGCAGCAGTAGCCGTTACTGGCAGAATTTGTGATCCACGCGAAGTTTTTGAAAACTAGAAATCTCGGGTGAGCAGTCTGAAAGAAAGCGTCAAAGAATGAAAAGCTTAACCTTTAATCTTTTAATCATTAACCCTCTCAACTTCCTCACCTATCAACTTTGAACTATAATTACATGGCTTACGATAAATTTACCCTGCTCAGAAGCACTGCTGTGCCACTACCCAATGAAAATGTAGATACAGATCAGATCATCCCTGCTCGATTTCTGAAAGCCACCGAGCGAGTAGGCTTCGGCGATAACCTTTTTAGAGACTGGCGATACGATGTAGAAGGCAATCCAAAAAAGGATTTTGTGCTAAATGATTCCACCTATTCAGGAAAGATCCTGGTAGCGGGCAGAAACTTCGGTTCGGGATCCAGTCGCGAGCATGCCGTATGGGCTCTTTATGATTATGGATTTAGAGTAGTGGTTTCTAGCTTTTTCGCAGATATATTCAAGAATAATTGTCTGAACATAGGTGTGCTTCCTGTCACAATTTCTGTGGCTTTTGCAGATAAATTGTTTTCGGCGATCGCTTCAAATCCCGAAACTGAAATTGAAATTAACCTTCCAGCTCAAAAGATCACACTCCTTTCTACAGGAGAATCAGAGTCGTTTGAGATCAATGAGTATAAGAAGGAAAACATGACGAATGGATTTGATGACATCGACTATCTACTAAATATGTCAAGTGTAATTGATGCATTTGTAGCGGGTAAGTAAAGAGTCAAGGTTAGAATTTAAGATTCGCCAGTTAAGAAATACAATAATGGAGTTGAGAAGACGAATTGAAATCATGGATACCACACTGAGGGATGGAGAACAAACCTCGGGTGTTTCATTCCTGCCTTCTGAAAAACTTCAAATCGCTAAGCTTCTACTGGAAGAGTTAAAAGTAGACCGTATCGAAGTTGCTTCAGCTCGTGTCTCTGAAGGAGAGCTAGCGGGGGTCCAGAAAATTACAAAATGGGCGACTGAAAGAGGCTATTTGGATCGTGTGGAGGTTCTTGGTTTTGTGGATACTCCAGCATCGGTGGATTGGTTAGTGACTGCGGGTGCAAAGGTGATGAACCTCTTGACGAAGGGGTCTTTAAATCACCTCACTCATCAACTCAAAAAAACGCAAAAGCAGCATTTTGAAGAGATTTCAAATTGCATTGATTATGCCAATTCAAAAGGAATCACAGTAAATGTGTACTTAGAAGATTGGTCAAATGGCATGCGAAATTCATCGGCCTATGTCTTGAAGTTGATCCACTTCTTGACCACGTTAGCTGTCAAGCGGATAATGCTACCAGATACCCTAGGATTGCTTTCACCTGAGGAGACCAAAAGCTATTTTATCGAGATTTCGGCAAAGTACCCCAAAGTGCATTTCGATTTCCATGCGCATAATGACTATGATCTTTCTGTTGCCAATGTCATGGAAGCGATGTTACATGGAGCTTCCGGAATTCATACCACAATCAATGGACTTGGCGAAAGAGCCGGTAACGCTCCTTTGGAGTCTGTGATTGCTGTCATCAAAGACTTTACGGATTTTGAGATTAACGCTCAGGAACAGAAAGTCTACCGTGTTTCCAAGCTTGTAGAACAATTCTCTGGTCAACATATCCCAGCAAACAAACCTGTGGTTGGGGAAAATGTCTTCACACAAACTGCGGGAATCCACGCCGATGGAGACAATAAAAAGAACCTTTATTTCAATGATTTGATGCCTGAGCGATTTGGGCGAAAGCGAAAGTATGCACTCGGCAAAACTTCCGGTAAAGCCAATATTCTCAAAAATCTGGAGGAACTTGGTATTTCCTTGGAAAATGAAGAGCTCATTAAAGTAACTCAGCGGATCATCGAACTGGGTGATAAAAAGGAGCGAGTGACTACCGAGGACTTGCCTTATATCATCTCCGACGTGCTTCAGAACAACTCCATTGCCAAAGAAATCAGTATTGAAGGTTACCATATGACCCATTCAAAAGGACTGAAACCTTCAGTTCAACTTCGATTGAATATTCATGGAAAATCTTACGATGCCTCAGCTACTGGTAATGGACAATATGATTCTTTCATGAAAGCCGTAAAAAAAATCTATAAGTCCCGGAAGAAAGAACTGCCAAAACTCATCGACTTCCATGTCTCAATTCCTCCTGGGGGAAAGACTGATGCTTTTGTCGAGACAGTAATTTCTTGGGATTTTGGAAAAATATTTAAAACGAAAGGGCTTGATCCCGATCAAACTGTGGCCGCAATGATGGCCACAGAAAAAATGCTCAATATCATTGAAACTTTAAATCAAACCACCTACTCAGAAGAATCCCAACTTTATGGAAATGAATATCGCGCTATTGCCAGGTGATGGCATCGGTCCAGAAGTAATCGCTCAAGCAGTCAAAGTAATCAACGCAATAGGCCAGAAATTCGGCCATCACATTACTTTCAAAGAAGCAATTGTAGGTGCAGCAGCTATTGATGCTACTGGCGATCCATACCCGAATAGTACCCATGAAATCGCTTCATCTTCAGATGCAATTCTTTTTGGCGCGATCGGCGATCCCAAATATGATAATGATCCAAAAGCAAAAGTAAGACCGGAACAAGGTCTACTTATGATGCGTCAGAAGCTCGGTTTATTTGCAAACGTGCGTCCTACGTTTACTTTTCCTTCTCTGATTCACAAGTCTCCGCTGAAACTGGATCGGGTGGAGGGAGTGGATTTCGTTTTTTTCCGTGAGCTTACTGGAGGGATTTATTTTGGAGAGCCAAGAGGTAGAAATGAGCAAGGCACCAAGGCTTTCGACACCAATGTGTATAGCAAGTTTGAGATTGTACGATTGGCTAGAATGGGTTTTGAGGCTGCGCAAAAGCGTAGAAAATTACTGACCTGTGTGGATAAGGCAAATGTGTTGGCTACTTCCAGACTATGGAGAGAAACTGTCCAAGAACTGGCCCCAGAATATCCGGATGTCAAAGTGGAATATGAATTTGTCGATGCGGTTGCGATGCGTTTGATCCTGCGGCCAAAGGCCTACGATGTGCTAATCACAGAGAATTTGTTTGGAGATATCTTGACGGATGAGGCTTCGGTAATCTCAGGCTCGATGGGTTTGATGCCATCTGCTTCTCTGGGTGCTGCGGTCAAATTGTTTGAGCCTATCCATGGTTCCTATCCGCAAGCCGCAGGAAAAGATATCGCTAATCCATTGGCAACTGTCCTGTCTGCAGCAATGATGTTTGATTATGCATTTGGATTGAAAGCTGAATCTCAGATGATTTCCGATGTGGTGAATCTCTCACTGGAAGAAGGAATTGTGACAGAAGATATCGCTGATGGTGAAAAAGCCTATAAGACCTCTGAAGTAGGAGATTGGCTTGCTGCTAGGATCTTGGCTTGAGGATAACCTTCTGGAACTAAAAAAAACCACATTGAGAGAGGTTTTTTTTTTAATTGATTCTTAACTGATTCCTTTGAAATCTGTTAAATTCAATAAAATTTAAAGCGATGGAAAAATCAACTCTAAAGGAAAAACTTCATAAAGTGGTGGACTCTGCCAATCCTAAATTATTAGAGATTTTGTATTCGGTAGCAAGTGAATTCAATGATATAGGGGAGGATTTGAATCCCGAGCAGTTGGATGAACTGAAAAAAAGACTTGCACTATTTGAGTCTGGGAAAATGAAATTCAGCACTTGGGATGAGATGATTTCCAGAATAGAGAGCTGAATAATGTCTATGTCGATTTTTTATTCTGAACAAGCAGAAAATGACATTCAAGGCGCCCTCAATTTTTATAGAGGAGAAAGTGAGGCTTTAGGTTCCTATTTCTTAACCTCTATTAAACACGCCGAAATTGTAGTATCGAATAACCCCGAAGGATTTCAGGTTAGGTTCTTTGATAGAATTAGAGCATATCCCCTCAAAAAATTTCCTTTTTTAATCCTTTATGTTTTGGAAAAAGATTCTATTTATATTCTTGCAGTTTTCAATACAAATCAGGATCCTGAGCTTTTAAAAATTAAAATAGGATCGAAATAGCAGTGGTTGTTTTCGGTAATTTTTGAGAACCTAATCTAGCTTAGGCATCCAAAGCCTTTAAGGCCTTCAAGATTGGCAATTGATTTTCAATTAGGATTAGGGCTAAAAGTAAAGCCACAAGAATAAAGGACACGAACATTTGAAGAGACGTTTTTTTTCAAGAGGTGAATTTCTCTCAGAGTGTGACTTGTTTAATAACTAATTTTTAGTCATGTTAGTTACAAGCTTTAAATACTTTCAAAGCGATCTTGAACTCATATTTCAAAAGAAATGAAAAAGATAATTCTTTCTGTTTTGTACGTTGTTTTGATCTTTTCCTCTTGTACTCATCAGCAAAGTGAAGAATCCATGAAGCTTATCGATTTTTCCAATCCCCAGTTGGTGGAAGATGATATTCAGGATTGGATTCAAATTAAAAAAAGCATTCAATTGAAGCTCCCTGACTCCATTATGATTGGAAAAATAGTTCAGATGGAGTTTTCAGACTCGGAGTTGTTTTTACTGGAGAGCGGGAGCAATTCCTCTATTCTGGTTTTTGATCGAGAGGGTACATTTCTAAAGCAATTAGCGAGATTATGGAATGGGCCTGGTGAATATGCTCAAATCGAGTTTTTTATTTTGAGAGCGAACTCGATCCTAGTTTATGACCGGTTGAATCAGAAATTGATTGATTATTCTCAAACTGACTTCTTTGTTTTTCAGAGTTATAAGGCTGAAGATTACTATCTGGGTGGCCTAGGTGATTTAGCTGATGATCGTATCTTTTTAGTTTCTGATTCTGAGTTGGAAACCGAACTTTATAAAGGATATGGATATTTCAATTCGGATCTAACTGAAAATGGTTTTGAACCTCAGTTTTCAGGATATATAGAGGCATTTCTCCCTCAGAGTATTTCATATTTTGGCGAGTACCTCTACATGGTGCAGCCGTTTAGTGAAAAGGTATTCCAAATAGGGAAGGATTCCTTGACTTATGCATTTCAGATTGATTTCGGAGCAAAGACAATACCCAAAGAAGCTTCAGAGCTTATGGACGCTGAGGAATTTTATGGAATTTTGGGTAGCGGGTCATACTATTTTGCAATTCATAACTTATTGAAAAAGGGGAACTCAGTGGCTTTTAATTTCTATAATGAAAATATCGATAATCTTAATTTTGGATTGATCCAAAATGGGCAAGCCTACCGTTTTTCGATTGATTCCGATTTGAAGGAGTTTTTTTTAAAGCCGACAGCCGTTCGCGAGGATTTATTTCATACCGTATTGCTGCCGGGAGAATTTGATGAAGAAGTAACTACCATCCTTAATACCACTGAAATCGATTATGAAAAACCCATTTTGGTCTCCTATTTTATCGGTAAATAAGTGGCTGATTGTTCCACTCCTTTTGTTTTGTGTTCAGTCATTTGGTCAGGATACTATGGTTCGATATATCTACTCGCTCGATGAAAAGATCCCGCTTGCCTATCTTCGGGTACTGCGGATCAATGGGAAGGAAGCATTTTTTACCGATTTGAAAGGGAAATTGGAACTTCCTAAGACACAAATGGCTCAAAGCACTTCCTTCAATATATCTGGATATGGGATCAACGATACTTTGATTTCCATTCAGCAAGTGATTTCTGTTGATACGATTTTTCTAAAGACGAAGGAATTTGAGCTTCCTGAAGTTGCTATTAATTCTTCTCAATTGAGTGAGTTGAAAATTGGAGATTCCTTAGCTGATCTGTGGGAAGTATCTAAGCCGATGACGTTGGTTGGCATCGCTGATGGAGAGTTTTATCATTGTGCAATTCGCGTGAAGATCCCAAAGAAAAAACAACTCTATTTAGATGAAATCAAGTTTTATGTCTCTAACATTCTGGCTGAAAAAGTCGACGTGTCTTTGAGAGTATTATATCCTATTTCTTCAAAGCGAATTATTCCTGGTAGAATAAATTCGATATCTGAGTTCACAGAATTACTTCAAGGGACCAAGATAATCACAGTGGCTAAGCCTGGTTGGCAGCAAGTGAAATTTACCGAATCAGTGCCAGTGCCAAATGGTGTTGTCGACTTATTTATTGTTTTTGATTTGCTGGAAAAGGAGCCGAAGTCAAGATTTGCAATTGCTAACCAGAAAATCAGTAAGGATATTGATTTGGGATTCTATATAACGGGAGGCGAGATTGGGGTTCTTACCCTTGATGCTATTCATCCTGCGATGGAAATCACGTTTTTGAAATAAAGGACACCATCTCGAAAAAGGTGGTTTTTTGCTGAGTTGAAACGCCGGTGATGGTTGAGGCTCTTGGACTAAAGAGTCTTATCACGGGAATTGTTATATTTAGAAGTAGCTTCACTTCAATTGATTATGAAAATCTATTTCTTAATTCTTGTTCTTCTTTCCCTTGGATTCTTTTCTTTTGATTCAGAGGATAAACAAGTAAGTCCAGCAAAGCAATGGTACAAAGGTAACTTGCACACGCATTCCTATTGGTCGGATGGAGATGATTATCCCGAGATGATCATGGATTGGTATAAGTCCCATGAATATGACTTCGTGGTTTTATCAGATCATAACACATTGGCTCAGGGGGAAAGGTGGAAATTGATTCCAAAATCTCCCTCTCATGAAATGGGATTTCAAAAGTATGTTGAGAAGTATGGGGATCAGGTGACTTATCGAGAAGACTCCACAGGAAGAATAGAAGTAAAGCTGAAAACCTTAAAAGAGTATGCGCCTATGTTTGAAGCAAAGGAAGAGTTTCTGATTATTCAATCTCAGGAGTTGACAGAGGAATTTGAAAAGAAACCACTTCATATGAATGTGACAAATATTCAAAAGTTGATAACTCCCAAGGGCGGGAATGCTGTATCAGAAATATTACAGAATGGGCTCGACCAGGTAAAATCCCAGCGGGATGCTACAGGAGTCCCGATGTTTTTGCATATCAATCACCCCAATTTTGCGTGGGCAATTACTCCAGAAGATATTATTAAATTGAATGGAGAGCGATTTTTTGAAGTCTATAATGGTCATCCACGTGTCAACAATTACGGTGACTCCTTGAGACCTAGCATGGAAGTTCTCTGGGATAAAGTGCAGGCAGCCTATTTGACCGATGGCAAGCCGCTGCTTTATGGATTGGCTGTTGATGATGCGCATAACTATCACGTTTTTGATCAAAATAGCAGTAACCTGGGACGAGGTTGGGTAATGGTGTTGGCAGAAGATCTAAGCCCAAGCTCCTTAATTGAAGCCATGGAAAAAGGAGATTTTTATGCTAGCACAGGAGTAACCTTGAATACGATTGATTTTGATGGAAAAACGCTAACTGTGGAGGTTGAAAAAGAAACTGGAGTAACTTATAAAATACAATTCTTTGGTACCAAAAAGTCCTCACCAGAATCAGGTGGGATATTGTTAAGTCAAGTTAGTGCTACCGCTGGGTCCTATACGTTAGCCACAGATGACATGTATGTTCGTGCAAAAATCATCTCTTCTAAACCAAAAGAAAATCCTTATCAAACCGGGGATATGGAAGTGGCTTGGACACAGCCTGTAGCAGAGAAGAGGAATTGATTCTTTAGGCTTTAAATTTCATCTAACTATTAAGAATAACTGTACTATTTTCAGCTCTTTTTAATCAATTCATTGATAGATATATCTTCATCAATAAGTGGCCAGTGAATCCCATATCCAGAAGGTAAAATTTTATATATCGAGCGTTCAATAGCTGAGGCAGCAAGTAGTTTCTCGGAAATGTGCGCTATTTCAACAGAAATGTCGTTCTCATCGACAGTTACAATCATTCTGTCATCGATAAAGTTTATATCCGAGATGTGATAGCTGATTTTCATAATATTATTTTTTGAAATATATATTCCAAGACTCTATAATTAAATCAAAATTTTTGAAAATAATTTTACGAATCTCCTTTCTTCCAGATCTGCTTAAATTATACGCGAATGCCTCCTCGATGTCTACTTCTTCGCTTAAAACCCAAAACTTACATTCCATACCTCATTTTTGAGCATGGATATGAATCGGTTCAAAACCTTCATTAGAATAGAAGAATAATCTCCATCCAGAAATGTATAGAACTGTTGGCATAGGCTAATTTATCAAATCGCTAATTAATTCCATCCAGCTAAAGAATATTAACTTCGAAGTTCCTAACCTGAATCACAAATCATCTTGCAATCCCGACCCTTTTCCTACCTTTTTTCCATCAGTTATTTTGGAGCTCGCTATAAAGGCTGGGCTCCACAACCTAATCAACCGACTGTACAGCGAAGACTTGAGCGTGTATTTCGTCATGTCTTTGGACATGAGGATTTCTCACTGATTGGAGCAAGTCGAACTGATTCGGGAGTGTCTTGCTCAGGAGGATTTCTACAGCTTTTCCTTCGAGAGAAAGTGAATATGGAAGGTTTGTTACCGGACTTGAATACTCATTTACCGGATGATATTAGATTGAATGGGGTGGAGGTAGTATCTATTTCTTTTAATCTGATTCAAGCGGTGAAGCAAAAAACCTATCGATTCTATTTTGCACAAGAGTCAGACTTTCATCCCTTTGCTTCTGCATTTCTAGTGAATGTCCCTGAAGCCTTGGACTTAGAACTGATGCAGCAAGCTGCTCAAATTTTTATTGGGGAGCATGATTTTAAATCCTTTTGCAAACCTTCTGTGAATAAAACAGATTACAGGCGTGAAGTGATATCTGCGGGAATAAATACTTCAGATGAGTTTCAGGGCATCTTTTTCCCTTCGAAAATCAGTTATTTTGAAGTTATAGGAACTGGTTTTCTCCATCATCAAGTCCGAAAGATGATGACGGCTATTTGGAAAGTTGGAAAGGGGAATTGGGAATTGAAAGACATTCAAGAAAGGCTGACACATCCAGATACCAATTGGGAGCAAATTCCTCCGGCACCCGCACATGGATTAATCCTTTGCGAAACAATCTTAAAGTTCAAGGGCTAAAGCGAGAAGTCAGAAAGATAAATTCATAACATATTTTCAGAATCTCATTGCACCGCCACGTCGTAGCGAGCAATTGAAAAAGTCATAAAAAAATCAAAATCCCTAAAATTTCAGACTTCTGACCCCATACTTAGCTATACATTCTTCGGCTCCGGATGCACAGAGCCAATTGCTAAAATCACTGCTGCAGTCAACAAGTGGTAAGGATTGTCTTTAATATGGCATAGCCTCTTTATTCTTTCTTAGTTCGCTTAGATAGTTGATTTTTTTTTCTTCGAAGATTGTTTTTTCGATCTTTATTTCTTTCCTGTCATATTCAATCATTCCGTCCCTTTTTAGATCGTTTAGACAAGAGGTGATATTCTGCCTGCAACTTCTCAATAAATTAGAAAGGTCATCGTGCGTAAAATAATTTGGCATCACATAATAACCGCCAGCATATTTTCCAAAAATTAAGCAAAAGTCGAATAAGAGATAAAAAGTTCTTTCATGAAGTTTTAAATCAAAATTTCTCAATTTTTGCTGATGAGTTCTCTTCAGTCTTTCGTTATAGAATTTCATTTGTACTTCAGGTAGAAATGATTGTTCTAAGGGAGATAGACGCTCCTTTTGTAGAAAGTAAATTTGGGAATACTTGAGACCTTCTAGGTAAAAGTTATCTCTTGATTGATAATTTCCGTTTTGGACTGTGAATAGTTCTCCTTTAAAAATAAGGTCTGTATTTATCTTTTGACCTTTTTCACTGATCCCATAAATCTTCGCTATACCTGTATAGATATAAACTATTCCGTCTTTTATGTCATTTGGTGGATTTAGATGAATTGATTCTATTTCTTGACCAAACTCTTTGATCGAATCTAAAATTCCTTGTGTTTTTAATCGTTCAGGCATAAATTTCAAGTTACCTACGAAAATAAAATTTTAATATGAACTCATAATTAACGGAATATGATGTTTAAAATTTTTTGCAAAAATAAACCCGTGATTTTTCACGGGTTTATTTTAAATAATGAAGTAGGTGTACTTAAAAATTATACCTCAATCCTAATTGAATTTGATATGGAGCATTGGCCTTGACAGTTTCTCCAAAAGTAGGATTGACCCTATAAGCGTATTGCGGTCTTCCTTGCTGTGATGCTATTGGGTCTAAGCCAAGTGTTTGAAGTAAAACTTGATTTCCTCCTGGCACTACAGCAGCACCGCCCCAGTCACTGTTCAACAAATTGGTCAAATTGAATACCTCAGCAATAAGCTCTACATTACTTTTTGCTAGTCCTTCGATCACGGAATTGTCAAGTCTGTAAGTAAATCTCAGATCTATATTATGCCAAAATGGATTGTAAATTTCATTTCTTGGTGCTACTTCACCTAGATTGTCTAGTAGAAGTTCCTTTGCAATATTGTCAGGATTGCTTAGTACAACGTCCATTCCATCCGCTATCAAGGTTTCGAATGGAGTAATTCCCGGAGTGTTTCTGATCGTTTCTGGATTGAAGATAAATGCGCGTTTATTCGCATTGATCAATAATCCAGCTCCATCACCCACTATATCACCAAAAACCAAAGGCGACCATGGAGTCCCTGATTGACCTACATATCTTCCAGAAATTGTTATATTCTTAAAAGAAGGAGAAGTACCGAAGATTATGATTTTGTGTCTGAAGTCTGTGTTTGCGCCGCCACGATTATTTACCAGATCTCTTGGATCATCCAATATTGCTGTAGTGACAGATGTTCTAGCGATACAGCAATTGTAAGAATTGTTATCTTCTGTTCTGTTTATTGTAAATGAACTAGTGATTGATCCACCTTTGGGGAATAAATAACCTGATTCGAAGATGAAGCCTCTTTGCCAAATATCAGAGTCACCATTTAGCTCTAATACCCTGCCCAAATCAGGATTTGCATTCACCACTGATGGATTAATTGGATATACTACCACCCCTGGTGCTGCCACATTTACATTGGTAATTTGATTGGGGTTTGCATACACGCCTCTATTCCCTTCGTTTTGAAGTCTAAATGCAAAATCATTTCTCAAATTTAAATCCTGATACCTATAATTGTTGACAGTTCTGGCAAAGTAAGCATTGGCACCAAAGTAGAGTTCATTTGTAATAAATCTTCTGTAGGCAATGTTTCCTTTCCAAGTGTAAGGGGCTTCAAAGTTTTCACCGATCAAGTTGATATATGGCGACCTTCCCTGACCACCCACAGGAACACCGGGTACCGAGGATGGATTTTGAATGTAATTTGGAAAATCTGGTGTCGGAACTCCTGTACCTCTGAGCAGTAAGTCAGTCAATTGCATACCACTTTGTAAAATATTACTTAATTGAGCCCAATGAACAATATTTGCTGAATATCCCCCGAATCCCAATTTCAAGACATTTTTCTGATCTTCATTGAAATCATATGTGAATGCTAATCTTGGCTGAAAGTTATTGTAATCCTTAGCAACGACATCAGTTCTACGGCCTAATTCAGCTTCTATCAAGGAATTATACTTAGGTGTAGTCATAAATACCGTAGCATCCCAACGAACACCCAATGATCCACTTAACTTAGTGGTGAAGTTCAATTCAGCTTGTACAAAAGCTGAAAGGTCTAGTGCTGTCTGTTGAAGCTTTGGCGTGTATCTTCCTTCTGGATTATTCGGTACAAGTCTGCTGTACTGAAAAGGTGTACCTGCTTCCAATGCATTTAAACTTGCAAACTGAAATAGGCCACCCTGTTCGTTTGTATTGAGTGTATTGGTAAATGTGATAAGGTTGTCAGTACCAAAAGTCCAGAAAACCTTTCCGGTTTGCAGATAAGTTGTATTTATCAATTGAAGCTGCTTTTCTCCTTGCTCTTCAGGTGCAATTCTGTTTCCACCAAATTGGAACTGTCTAAATAACCTTGTACCATCCTCTTGAAATGATTCTATTCCGACAAAACCTCTAGGGGCAAATGATCTCGCAACAAAATCTCTTTGTGCCCTCAGGTACTGTACTTTAAGTTCGTTAGTGAGTTTTGGCGAGAATGTTGATCTTAATGCAAGCTGACTATTGAGTCCAAAAATCTCTATATCACCTCTGGAATCTGCCAGTGCCGTTTGGTCACCTCCTATTACAAATTCATTTTCACCCCAGAAAATATTATTTCGGAAGGTAAGTTTATGAACATTGTTAATTTGCCAATCAAGTTTAGCAAAAATAGTCCTGTTTGCAGGCTTTCTGGTGAATATGCCTGTTTGCTGTCTATTTGGATCCAGTCCATATTGATTTTCAAGAATGTTGATGAATCTGTCAAGGTTTTGCTGTGTGATTTGCTCCAGCCTTTCTGTCTGATTATCTCTTACATCAATGATGTTGAATGGTTCACTTCTATCTTCAAAATCCAAGGCAGTAAAGAAATGTAATTTGTCCTTAATGATCGGACCACCAAGGGAGAAACCATATTGGTTGATATTAAAATTTTTAATAGGTCTTCCGATATAGTCTTCATTCGCGGTCAATACTTGGTTTCTATTGTAGAAAAATGCAGATCCTGTGAGTTCGTTGGTTCCTGACTTGGTTACTACGTTGATGGCTCCACCACCTTGACGGCCTTCTCTTACACTGTATTCATTTGTAGTAACTTCGTATTCTCTGATTGCTTCCATGGATACGGTATATTGAGAAATCAATCCTCCATTCATCATGAATCTCTGATTTCCACCATCAAGCGTAATAGAGGTAGAGCTTTCCCTTGTTCCTCCGATGGAGAGCGACCCGCCTGGAGCGGTAGTAGGAGCAAGGTTGGCTAGATCCTGAAAGCTTCGACCATTCGTAGGCATATTTCTTATCTCATTCATTCCTAGCCTTGTCGCGCCACCGATAGGAGAAACTCTGTTTGGTGCATAATCTGCTGCTGTCACCGTGATAGTTTCCAATTCACCCTCACCATCGCTCAACTCAAAATCAATTCTGATTTGGTCTCCCAAGTTGAGCGTGTATCCTTGTTTTACTACACTACCTTCCCCTACAAAGGAAGCAGCGATTGAATACAGGCCTCCCAAAGGAATCTGATTGACTTGAAATCTCCCCTCCAGGTTAGTGACAGCACCAGTTGAGAAACCGGTAGATTCATTCTTAATGAGCACACTCGCCCCCGGTAAAGTTTCTCCAGATGCGCCTCTTACTATTCCATAAATAGAGGCGGATGCATTTTGTGCAAAGCCCTGATTATATTTTCCTGAAAATAGTATCAAGAACATCATCACTGTTAAGCGTAATAATTTTTTCATCTTTTGGGTTAGTTTAGTTTTTCAATACATAAATCTAAGGAGCTCATCAGGTCTTTAATTGTCGTATTACGACAATTAAAGTTTGTTAATCTAATCTTAATATTTAGGATTTTTTCTCCTTAGCTATAAATAATTTGGCCGAGATGACAGGTGCCGATGAGCTGCGCTTTGGGTGCCGGCAATTCACAAAAAAAAGTCTATCAGGAGCTTTTGTAATTACCCATCCTTATATGATAATCCTTAGAATTATAAATTTTAGTTTAAAAGAAGTGCGTTTGGTTACGGGGGAACTATGCCAAATCAAGGATCAAGAAATACCGTATTGTCTGATCTTTTCAGTGTTGGGATAGTCAGATTTGTCCTTTTGAAGAGTTTTTGATGTTCTTATCTTAGAAAATTTAAACTGATACAGAAAAGAACAAGGAATTCGCAAACTAGGAACAGATCGCTGAGCAGTTAGGGATAGATCTTTACTTTGCAAGGCCTTACCATAATAGCTGGGAAAGGAATGCCAACGAAAATTTGAATGGACTTGTCAGAGAGTATTTTCCCAAAGGCACTAACTTTGACAAGCTAGCTGATCAAGGCGTCAAAAGGCTAGGAAATATACTGAATAACAGACCCAGAAAAAGGTATGGTTTTAAATCACTTAATGAGGTTTTTGTAGCAGCCATCAACACTGAAGGAAAAGTTGCATTTACGACTTGAATCCATCGCCTGATCCAATCAGTCAGCCGAAAAACCTACCGTTATTATTTTTCCAATACCAAAGATTTTCATCCATTTGCAGCTGCTTTTGTGGTGAATAGGCTGAGTCGCTGAATTTATAATTGATGCAAGCCACAACTGAGGTATTTAGAGGAGAGCATGATTTTAAAGCTTTTTGCAAACCTTCTGTATCTGTGAATAAAATAGATTATAGGCGAAAAGTGATTTCTGCAGGAATACAGACTGCAAATGAATTTCATCATATCTTTTTTACTTCGAAAATCAGTTATTTTGAAGTCACAAGAACAGGTTTTCTCCATCATCAAGTCCGGAAGATGATGACGGCTATCTGGGAGGTTGGGAAGTGGAATTGGGAATTGAAAGACATTCAAGAAAGGCTGATACATCCAGATGCCAATTGGGAGCAAATTCCTCCGGCACCCGCACCTGGATTAATTCTTTGGGAAACAATCTTAAAGTTTGAGGGCTAAAGCGAGAAGGCTGAAAGATAAATTCATAACATATCTTTCAACTTTTGTACCAGGCCACATATTGAAAATATAAAAGATATCACCTCTAAAATAGAGCCTCATATCTATTTTCCAGCACATTTGAAGAGTCTCACTGATCCGCCACATTATTGCTAAAAATTTGAAGAGTCATTAAAAAAATCAGAAGCCCGAAACTTTCAGACTTCTGATTTCTAACTTCATACTTGTCTATACATTCTTTGGTTCTGGATGCACATAGCCTTTTCTATAAGGCCTGCGTAATTTTCGGGTAGCTTCCTTATCCCCAATTACAGTCATGGTCTTTTGATCATATTTCAAAGCTCTACCTCCGAGTTCCATGGAGATATTCGCCAAGATGCAAGAGGCGGTTGAAATGTGTCCATCTTCAATATCGGAAACCGGAAGCGTATTTTTCTCGATCGCATTCAGCCAATCGTTCATATGACTACGGGTAGCTGGGGCAGCATTGAGCTCGATTCGCTCTTCGGTGAGATCCTCTGGGTATTGTTCTTTTTCCAGCACCAACTCAAAGTGAATTGGCTTCTTATCTTCGCTATAGGGTATAAAGTCAGCTTGGGTAGTGCTGCCTACCAAGTAGCCATTCTCACCAAAAATCTTGAAGGCCCAAGGATAATTTTTATCCACTGGATTTCCCCAAGTGCGATGTTGCCAGATGACATTAAGCTCTGGATATTCAAAAATAGCTGTCTGCGTATCGGCAATATTAGATTTACCTTCTTTCTGCACATAGATTCCGCCGGTGGAGGTGATTTGACTTGGCCAGCCCAAATCGAGCATCCATCGAACCGTATCCAACATGTGTACACACATATCACCGGTGACGCCATTTCCATATTCCATAAATGTCCGCCACCAGCGGATATGTGGCAGTCCATCGTAAGGTCGAAGCGGAGCTGGACCAGTCCAAATTTCATAATTGAAAAATGTCGGAACTGGTTCTACTGGAGGGTTTCCATTGGATCGCATATGAAAATAACAGCAAACCTCTGCGTGTGAGATCTTGCCAAGAAGCCCCTGATCGATCACTTCTTTTTTGGCGGTGATTAGATGGGGAGTACTCTTTCGCTGAGTACCAACTTGCACCTTTTTCTTATATTTTCTTGCAGCGGCGAGGATAGCTTCGCCTTCAATGACGTCAACCGAGATTGGTTTTTGCAAATAGACGTGAGCACCGGCCTTGAGTGAGTCGATCGCCTGTAGCGCATGCCAGTGATCTGGCGAACCGATCAACACATATTCTGGCTTGGTATCTGCCAGCATTTTTTTATAATCTTCAAAAAGTGGCGGAACCTTGCCTGATTTTTGTCGCTCTGAGACAAGTTTTCCTGCAGCCTCTAAAATATTTCGATCCGGATCGCAAAGTCCTACAACTTCCACATCTGCCACCTGGATCAAACGAAAAAGATCGGATTTGCCATACCAGCCAGTGCCTATCAAGGCTACTTGAAGTGGGCCTTCGCGATCTTTAAAGTCCATACCGAGGAGTCCAAAACTTGCCAATGCGGCTATGGCTGAGGAGCCTTTTAGGAAATCGCGTCTATTTAATTGGTTCATAGGGTTTTGGGTTGAGTTGAATCTATAAAACAATTTACAAAAAGATGACAAGTGAGCAAATTCACTAAGATGAGAGGTTGGATTGACTTTTGAAAAAGTTAAGAAGATTTCCAGTCAAGTTGTCGCCCTTCGTTTTTGGCTTTGGTATCCATTCCAATACCGATTGTTATTCCAATGGATATTCCTACAGGCAATCCGATTCCTAACAGTGCCATATTTCCCATTACTGCACCAAAGGCAACTCCAAGTGGCATTCCAAAAGCGCTCATTCCCAATACGAGCCAGAGAGCTTGATAATGGGATTGTGGAACAATTTTGAGCTCTTTTTTGAGGAGTTTGAGCATGGTCGCTTGACCAGTCATTAGTGCTTTTAATAATTCAGAATCTGAACCAGAGAAGGCATTTAGTCCAGCCATGATTTCATTAATCTGCTGATCATGACTTTCTGGAATGGACTTTTGATCAATTGCCCTGAGGAGTGCGTCTAAATTTTGAGCTGCTTTGGCAATCTTGGGATTTTCTTCGAAAGAAGAGCGAGAAGTGAGTAGAGTTAGTGGCATGTGGAAAATTTAAACTTTTAAAGAAGATTGTTAAAATTGCGCGTTTTTGAGTCATATCTCCCAAACCCTCTTGGTGTTTGAGTCGACTTGATGCTTTATTGGCTGTATTCGATCATTTTTATTGATTGTGCAAATAAGTAAATCGTCTTCTTTAAAAAATTTTGTGTGGCCGAATATCTCCTCAAAATCTAAGTCTTGGACCGATATCATTACAGCTATCGCTACCAGTGACCTCCCAAATGTGAATACATCCCAAGTTGGATGGTTTAAAAAGTTGTCTCTCGTCATGTCAAAAACTGGCATTCCAAATTTTTGAAAAGCCCTTGAAAGTTTATGATAATTCATCTCGGTTTTTTTTACCCAAACATCCAGATCACCAGTTGTTCTGGAATATCCATATAGGATAACTGAAAAACCTACTACTAATATATAGTCTACCTCCAGCTTAGTGAGTACAGGTATAAAATTGTAAAAATCCCTATTAAAACTATTTCCCATTACTCCCTTGATCTCACGGGAAAGGCAGTTTTATCCATCTGTGGAGGATTGTCAATATCATAACCATAGGAGATGCTATTGAGGTAGCGATGAATTTTCGTCCGTCCCTATCAAGTTAGCTTTTGATGGGCCTTACCATAGTTTACAGATTTAGATCCACCCCGGGCTTCAAAAGCAGTTCGGTCGAGTTTGAATTTTTTAGGGTTTTCCGTCATACTATAAAGATCTAAACTCAATTTTGAATAAGGTAAGAACAATTCATTCCTGTTCATGAATCTTTGGTCTTCCAATCTCTATTCTCCAAATCTAGAATCTCTCCTCAGCTTATTTAAATAAGGCAACATAGGGCACCCAAAATCAGGCACGGTCAGACATCCAACATCCGACATCCAACATTCTTAAAACTTCACTCCAAACCGTTCCCCTAACTCAGTCAGATCTTTAACCACTGGATCCAGCAATGGAATTCCTTCCCTCATTCGAATTCCTTCCAGTTCCCGCTCAGGATCACCAGGGATCAACACTTTTTCATTCCCCGGCGTTGGCTTGGCTGATCTGAATCGAGTAATCCAGTTATCCATATGTGATTTAAACTCATCTGCAGGGCGAAAAGCATCTACCCGCATTGCGCCAAAAAAATGACCGATTCCTTGTCCTACAGGATTGGGATGCGGTTCTAAAAAAGCTACAAACGGTGGCACCCAAGGCCCATAATTGGCTCCTGAGAGTACCGCCGAAAAGATATCTACAATGGATCCCAGCGCATAGCCTTTGTGCGAACCGTGCTCGCGATCACCACCCAATGGCAATAAAGCGCCACCGTCTTTCACACCATCTGCAGAGGTAGTGGGGTTACCTGTTTTATCCTGTACCCAACCTGCAGGAGTGTCCATTCCTTTACGTTGGAGGATTTCCAATTTGCCATTGGCAGCGGTGGTCGTAGCCAAGTCTGCAACAAATGGTGGCTGATCTTTAGCAGGGATTGCCACAGCTATTGGGTTGGTACCGAGCAGTCTTTCTTGGGAAAAAGTTGGTGCGACCAGAGGACTGGCATTTGTCATAGAAATCCCGATCATATCATGCTCCAAGGCCATCATGGCATGGTAGCCTGCAATTCCATAGTGATTCGAATGCTTTACCGAAACCCAACCTGTTCCAGCTACTTTAGCTTTTTCGATGGCTACTTGCATTGCAAAAGGTGCAACTATTAAGCCTAATCCACCATCACCATCCACTACGGCCGTAGACGGAGTCTCGTATACCACTCGAATATTCGGTGTGGCATTGATCCTGCCTTTTTCCCAAAGACGAACGTAGCCTGAAAGCCGAGCCACTCCATGCGAGTCTACGCCGCGAAGATCTGCTGAAAGCAAAACTTCTGTTGCAGTCTTTGCCTGATCTTCGGGACAGCCGATTTTGCAAAGCATCTGAAAAGTAAATTGGTAAAGTTGGTCGTAGGAATAATTCATCGGACAAAAGAAAAGGCCAAAAGATTAATTTTTGGTTCGAGATAAGGAGTTGATCTTTTGAAAGCGAACATTAAGCAGTTTGCTCCCCAATCAAAAGTCTGGATATTGCACCTTCCTTCAGTGCGTAATGAGAACAAGTAATGGAGCGGATTGGCATTAGTTTCAAAATAAAATCGATGAGAGTAGCTGCTACCACGATCATGTCTGCCCGCATAGGAACCATGCCAGGAATAGCCATTCGTTCCAAGTGATTTTTGGAAATTAGGTCAAGATATATTCTATTAAAACCATCAACTGGTAACTCGAAAATATGTGGGCCTATCAACTTGGATTGAAGCATCGACTCAAAATACATGTCAGTCAGGGTGTCAAAAGTTCCAGATGCTCCGACTAGGCCAATAGGATTAAAGATTTTAATTGCCTCAAGTAGTGATTGAAGTTTTTGACTCAGGTAGCCTTTCAACTCGCTGATTTCTTCTGGGAGAATTGGGTCATGGTGATGAAACAATTCCATCAGGCGTTGGCCACCAATTTCAAAACTCTCCTTATAATAGACCTCCTGCGAAGTTCCAATAATAAATTCGACCGATCCACCTCCGATATCCATTATCAATTCCGCTTGACCGTTAAGTGAACCAGATAACTTAACGCCTTCGTAGATTAGCTGAGCTTCTTGTTCTCCGGAAATAACATTGATATCGATATCGATTTCAGATTTTACAGCTTGAACAAATTCAGGTCCATTTTTGGCATTTCTAACGGCACTCGTAGCAAAAGCAAACGTATTTTTAATACCTGCAGCATCTATAAGATTTTTGAAATGGCGAAGCGTGTGCATTGCTCTTTTGAGCGCCTCAGGAGCTAAAAAATCCAGATTTATTCCTCCTTGTCCGATTTTTACGGGGATTTTTTCCTTGTAAATTGTTTTAAAGCTCATGCCGCTTATTTCCACCAATAACAAATGAAATGTATTGGTACCCATGTCAATCACCGCTGCCTTTCGCGTGCTCATAATAGTTCCAAATTTTTAAGTTTCGCGAAGATAGAAAGTTTATTGAGTTTCAATGGATTAATAAAAAGTGAAAACTCAGCGAAGTTCGATAATACTAAGATTTCATTTCCAAGTCTGTGGAGTAAGCAAAGCCATCAAGTTAATTTATTTCCTTACAGTCCAAAGGATCTTATATTTAACTTAGCTAAAAATATTCGCTATGGCAGAACAGCATATACCCGATTCAACTTTGACTCCAAATCAGCAGAAGTTAACGGTTTTAACCACTAAAAATAATGAAGCTCTCCTCGGTGGGGGTCAATATCGAATCGACTTACAACATAGAAAAGGTAAGCTTACAGCAAGAGAGCGAGTTGACTTATTGCTTGATCAAGGTACTTTTCAAGAGATCGATAAGTTCGTGATACACCGTACTAGAGATTTTGGATTGGAAGGGGAGTATTATCTAGGCGATGGTGTCGTGACAGGATATGGTGAAGTCAATGGACGATTAGTCTATGTCTTTTCGCAGGATTTTACTGTTTTTGGAGGATCTCTTTCAGAGACGCATGCAGAGAAAATCTGTAAGATCATGGATATGGCTATGAAAAATGGTGCTCCAGTCATCGGATTGAATGATTCTGGTGGGGCTAGAATTCAAGAAGGAGTGAACTCGCTTGGCGGCTATGCAGATATATTCTACCGGAATACAAGAGCTTCAGGAGTTATTCCTCAGATCTCAGCCATAATGGGTCCATGCGCTGGTGGAGCGGTTTATTCTCCGGCAATTACTGACTTTATTTTCATGGTGGAGAATACGTCCTATATGTTCGTGACTGGACCGAATGTCGTCAAAACTGTGACGCAAGAGAATGTTACGGCCGAGGAATTAGGAGGAGCATCTGCACATAGTACTAAAAGCGGAGTCACTCATTTTTCTTGTGCCAATGAATTAGCCTGTCTCCAACATATCAAACAAACGCTGAGCTACCTTCCGCAAAATTGTGAAGAAATAGCACCAGTATATTCCTATGATAATGAAGTAGATGAGATTCGTAAAGAGCTTGATTTACTAATTCCAGAAAACCCAAATCATCCTTATGATATTAGGGATGCCATAAGAGGGATTGTGGACGAGAAGTCTTTCTTGGAAGTTCATGAAAATTATGCAGACAATATCGTGGTTGGTTTTGCCAGAATCGCAGGTAGAAGTATTGGGATAGTCGGAAATCAACCTCAATCTATGGCCGGAGTCTTGGATAATCATGCCTCCGTTAAAGCTGCCCGATTTGTTCGGACATGCGATAGTTTTAATGTGCCTTTACTAGTTCTGGTTGATGTCCCGGGATTTCTACCGGGAACTGACCAAGAATGGAATGGTATAATCACCAATGGAGCCAAATTATTATATGCTTTTTGTGAGGCTACCGTGCCACGGATTACAGTGATAACCAGAAAGGCATACGGGGGAGCTTATGATGTGATGAACTCCAAGCATATCGGTGCAGATTTAAATTTTGCTTGGCCTACGGCAGAGATCGCAGTAATGGGGGCGAGGGGTGCTTCGGAGATCATATTTAAAAAGCAAATTGCCGAAGCCGCTGATCCCGAGGCTAAGCTCCAGGAGAAAGTGGATGAGTACACAGCTAAGTTTGCCAATCCTTATCTAGCTGCTCACCGCGGTTTTATTGATGAAGTGATTTTGCCTTCAGAGACTCGAATGAAATTAATCAAAGCCTTTAAAATGCTTGAGAATAAGGTAGACAAGATTCCTAAAAAGAAGCACGGAAATATACCGCTATAAGTTGGCAAGCATCAAATTTCCCAATCAATCACAATTGATATCAGAATGAATTAACTTTTTTTATCAAAACATTAAAGTGCCGCAGACTGTCATGTGTCAAACACCGAATAAAAACTATGAGCAAAAATATACAACAGGAAGCAGAAAATTTTCTCAAAAAATATCTTAACAATGCTTCTCCTACAGGATTCGAGGCTTCTGGCCAACAGATTTGGCTAGACTATATTAAGCCGTTTGTCGACACTTATTTCACTGATAATTACGGGACAGCCGTAGGGGTGATCAATCCCGAGGCACCTTATAAATTTGTAATCGAGGCTCATGCCGATGAGATTAGCTGGTTTGTGAATTACATCAAAGACGATGGCTATATCTATGTGCGCCGTAATGGTGGATCAGATCACATGATTGCCCCTTCCATGCGGGTGAATATTCACACGGACAAAGGCGTGCTTCCAGGAGTTTTCGGCTGGCCAGCTATTCATGTGAGAAAAGAAGGTAAAGAGGATACTCCAACCTTAGATAATATATTTATTGATGTGGGTGCGAGGACTAAGGCCGAAGTGGAGGAAATGGGAATTCATGTTGGCTGTGTAATCACATTCCAAGACGAACTATTCGAGCTGAATGGAAAATTCTATTCAGGCCGAGCACTAGATAACAGAATCGGGGGATACATGATCGCTCAGGTAGCTCGTCGAATCAAAGAGTCCGGTAAGAAATTACCTTTTGGTCTATATGTAGTAAATTCAGTCCAAGAAGAAATCGGACTGAGAGGTGCAGAAATGATCGCCGCTACTATCAAGCCCAATGTGGCAATTATCACCGATGTATGTCACGATACCACTGCTCCCATGTACAGTAAAATAGTCAGTGGTGATCTGACAGCTGGAAATGGGCCTGTGTTGACCTACGGTGCTTCTGTCCATAAGAAACTGCTGGATTTGATTATTGCTACCGCCAAGAAACAAGAGATTCCTTTTCAAAGAACAGCAGCTTCTCGCAGTACCGGTACAGATACGGATGCTTTTGCGTATTCTAATGGGGGCGTGCCATCTGCATTGATTTCTCTGCCTCTGAAATATATGCATACCACGGTAGAGACAGCTAGTAAAGATGATATCGAACAAGTGATCAATTTGATGTATGAATTTTTGATCGAATTCGATCCTAGTTTTGATTTTCGGTATATAAAGTAAGTTCCTATCTCTGAAGCACGGCCGAATTGGTATTTGGTCGTGCTCTTTTAAAATTTTAAATCGAATATGATTTTTTTTGACCAGCTCCATCGCTCCATTTTTATCCCAGCTATCCCTAAGCGAATCATTTCACTTGTACCATCCCAGACAGAATTATTGGTGGATTTGGGTCTGAAAGATAATCTGGTGGGAGTGACTAAATTCTGCGTCCATCCCAAATCCCTTAGAAAGGAAAAGGCTATAGTGGGTGGTACAAAGAATCATCGGTTAGAGTTGATTGGTCAATTAAAGCCTGATTTGATTATTGGAAACAAAGAGGAAAATGATCAGAACGGAATTGAAATATTAATGAATAACTATCCCGTCTGGATGAGTGACATCTATTCTTTGGAGGATAGTTTGGATATGATAGTGCGATTAGGTGAAATTTTTAAAGTTGAAAAAAGGGCGAAATCAATCTCCGATCAAATCCATGATGACTTATTGGAAAAGGTAAAATTGAAAGGGACAGCTATTTACTTGATTTGGAATAAGCCAATGATGGCGGCTGGTTCAGATACGTTTATTAATGGGATGTTGCCTTACGCGGGATTTGAGAACTTGATATCGGAAAGGCGTTACCCTGAAGTCTCATTAGAAGAACTCCAGCGACTTGATCCACAATATCTATTATTGAGTTCAGAGCCATTCCCATTTAAATCCAAACATGTGAAAGAATTTGAGAATTTTTTACCTCAGGCTAAAATTGTCATAGTGGATGGAGAGATGTTTTCATGGTATGGATCAAGACTGTTAGGAGCCAAAGAATATTTTTCAACAATCTAGGAAGTGATCACTCAGCTTACCGCCGGTGAAAAATTCACGTTTTATGAAATACTTTTCTAAAAATTTCAATTAACTTTTGATTCTGATCAAAGGACTCTCTTTCAATTCCAAACTTTAGGTTATCAATAAAGATTTGAAAGGTCGAAAATTGAGTCAGAAACTTAAAATCAAATCAATAAAATGAAAAATTCAAAAATTGCATTTGTAGCAATGCTGGCAATTACATGGTCTTGTGGACCGAAACCTTCAGAAGATTCTCTTAAGGAGGTAGTGGAGGCAGAGTTAATAATACCTGACAATAGTCTAACTGAAGAAGAAAAATCGGATGGTTGGATGTTATTATTTGATGGACAAAGCGCAGATGGCTGGAGAGCATTTAATGCAGACACCTTGCCTTCCAATTGGATCATAGAAGAAGGAGCGCTGAAAGGCCTCGGTGCAACTGGTGGTTTAGATATTGGTGGTGACATTGTTTTTGGGCCTGTGGAATTTGAAGAGTTCGAAATGGAGTTCACTTGGAAAATTTCTTCTGGTGGAAACAGTGGGGTCTTTTATCATGTGGTAGAAGATCCAAAATATAAAGCCCCTTATTATACAGGGCCGGAATATCAAGTTATTGATCAGCTCGGTTTTCCCGAGCCTCTTGAGGCTTGGCAATCCTTAGGGGCAGATTATGCCATGACTGAACCTGATTATGAAGGAGTGGTGAAGCCGGCCGGAGAATGGAATACTTCGAAAATCATATTTTCGGAGTCAGGATCAAGCTATTGGTTGAATGGAAAGCAGACCGTTTCCTTTGTGCCTTATTCAGAAGATTGGATTGCAAAACGAAATTCTGGAAAGTGGAATGATTTCCCAGATTATAAAATTGCGAAGAAGGGCTTGATCGCACTTCAGGATCATGGAGATCCAGTATGGTTTAAAAATATTAAGATAAAGAAATTATGAAAAAAATAGTGTTAGTTGGAGTGCTACTGGTTTTAGCCCAAGTCACTTTTGCCCAAAAGAAAGAGAAGTTATTTAATGGCAAAAATCTAGATGGTTGGATAATTTACGGAACTGAGAAATGGTATGTGGAAGATGGTTTGTTAATCTCTGAGAGTGGGCCGGATAAGGGGTATGGTTATCTAGGTACCGAAGGAGTTTACGATGATTTTGAAATCAATTTAGAGTTTAAGCAAGAAGCGAATGGGAATTCAGGTGTTTTTATAAGGTCAACTGTGGACGGAACCAAGGTTTCCGGCTGGCAAGTAGAGGTAGCCCCTCCGGGTTCAGATACTGGAGGTATATATGAGTCTTATGGTAGAGGCTGGTTGATCAAGCCGGATCCTGAGAAGGATAAAGCATTGAAATTTGGAGAATGGAATAAAATGCGAATAGTAGTAGAAGGAGACAGCGTGACTTCCTACTTAAATGGAACTGAAATGGTAAACTTTTCTGATCCAAAGATAGGGGAAGGAAAAGGAGGTATTTTACTTCAAATACACGATGGAGGAGGAATTAAGGTGTATTGGCGAAACATTGCTTTGAAAAATTTGTAGAGCACACATATCATCACATCAATGCCTTTGGGGATTAAGGTTTCTCAAAGGCGTTATTTTTGAAATTTTTAAGGTTCTATATCAGCTAATTAGAATAAATATCAAGTTTTTCTTTACCTATCGCTTGTCAGGGGGAATAAAAGGGAGATATTTGCATTCCCAAACGATACAGACGGTGTCGTTGGAGACACAAAAGCAGCAGCATAGCATTTGAGATTGAAAGGCGAAAAAAGATATTAAAATTTTCTTTTGGATGTAACAAACTTTCAATTACCTTTGCACTCCGCTTAGGAAGTAAGGGGGATAAGGAGTAGGAATAAAGAT
>Ga0222706_1000011_pt1 | contig 140284 bp, 117 predicted proteins | sample AntAcemetage1572_FD_179829 | JGI IMG/M metagenome (GOLD analysis project Ga0222706, IMG submission 179829) | Saline water microbial communities from Ace Lake, Antarctica - #1572 | ecosystem: Environmental > Aquatic > Non-marine Saline and Alkaline > Saline | place: Antarctica: Ace Lake...
AATCTATACGTGTTGTCACTGCGCTTGTCCGTAAAAGCAATAAATGTATTATATGCTATAACGATGATGCGTTGATTAAAGTAATTGATAAATTAATTTAACAACTATTTGCTTTGCGTAAGTCCTATTATTTATCTTTTGGTCAGTCTTTTCGGTGGGGGGGGAAAAACTTTTTTACAACTACACTTGGACTGTAGGTTTCAAGGACAGAGCTGGACAAATTAGCTTGACTTAGGGAAGACTTTAATACCCCGACCTGTTCTGCCTTAATTCGGTTAAAGAGGGTTCTAAATCCGTCAACCAATAACCAGTCTTCGTATCTGACAACAGGTACATAGTTGAACACCTCGGTTTTTGTCTCGTGAGCTATGTCACAACGTGCCGTGATGCATAAACCCCACGTTGGAAATCCAAAGTAATTTTCCGCTGCTGCTGCGGAATAAATGGTACCTTGCGTAATTTGCCCGAGTTTAGGTTTTTCAATTGCCATAATTTTTATATCGATTACCACGTTGGCGGCACGGTTGGCACCCTAATCAATCGTTCCAGCGTGTGGGATCAAGGTTACGTTGGGCTTACTTTAATGAAGGTGAGCACTTTAGTTATTTGCGTAAAAATTGCCACTGCAGTGCGCAGCCTACAACATCCACTTGTAGGACGTCCGACTCTCGGTGCCGAGCCAAGTTTTGATCCAACGCCGCACGGGCACAGTGCACTCACCACGCCCCGGCTCGTCGATTCGCAACGGCAGGCGATCCATGCAACTAGCGTCGCGCTAACTTCTGGACAGCTGCCGTTCAAATCCGTGAGGCGAAGGACGGCCAAGGGTCGAATTGAGTCAGTCGCGACAAACAGCGACCCGCTGACTTTCAGCTCGTTGGCCAAGGAGACTCAGTACACGCAGAGGCAACAGACCAGCCGCTGTCGTTCACCCCAAATTGCGCAACTCACGCAGCGCCACCGACACCGGCGCCAAGTCAGGCGCCTGGGTGCTGATGGTCTGGTGCAGCCGACGCAGCCGCTCGATGGCCGCCGCGTTGCGCTCCGTCCAAGCCGGCACGTCGATGCCCTGGGACAACAGCGAGCGCGTGATCTGGCTGGCGATGGCGTACACGTCATCTCGCGCGCTGCTGCGGGCCTGGGTCTGCCACAGCGTATCGGTCGGCAGGCGCGCGATCTCGGCGCGCCAGTGGGTCAGGCCCAGCTGGGCGTCGACCGCGAAGTAGGCGCGGGCTGCATGCTCCAGCGTGGTGCCAGCAGCTTGCGCCACGTCGACCAGATCGAGCACCGGAAACAGGTGGTCCAGGGCGGTCAGGTTGTGCGCCAGGTCGGGCTCGACACCGGCATCCATCAGCGCCTGCGCCGCCGCCTGCCACTGCTCGCCAGCTGGCGGTGAAAGCCAGGCGCCAAGGTGGGCCCGCAGCTCGCGCGCACCGGGCTGGTAGCGCTGGATCAGCGTTGGCAAGTCACTGCCTTTGGCGCACACCCGCAGGATCCAGCGCGATGCCCGTTGAACAATGGTGGTGAGCTGGCTGAGCAGATCAAGCTGCAGCGCACTGTTGACGCGGTCGTCAAGCTTGTCGATGCGGTCCCACAGCGCTTCCAGGTCGAAAATCTCCCTGGCCAGGGTGTAGGCACGCACCACGTCGGCGGCGCTGGCGTTGACCTCGGTGGCCACGTAGTGCACAAAGGTGGCCCCGACACGGTTGAGCACCGCGTTGCTGACAGAGGTGGCGATGATCTCGCGCTTGAGCGGATGGGCCGCGATGGCATCCCCGAATTTCTCGTTGAGCACCTGCGGGAAGTACGCCTGCAGCGCCCGGTTGAAGTAGGGGTCGTCGGGCAGGTTGCTGGCGACCAGCTCGTCAAACAGCCACATCTTGGCGTAAGCCAGCACCACCGCGCCCTCGGGTGCGGTCAGGCCCTGCTTGTGGGCGCGCCGCCGCAAGATCTCTTCGTCGCCGGGCAGAAACTCGATCGTTCGATTGAGCCGCCCAGCAGCCACCAGCGCCTGCATCAGGCTTTGCTGACCGTCCAGCAGATACAGGGGGCGGTGCAGCGCCACGTCGATCGACTGGCCCTGGTAGTAGTTGTCGCTGAGCACCAGCGCCACCACCTCGTCGGTCATGGAGGCCAGAAGGTCGTTGCGCTGCTTGAGCGTGAGGTCGCCGGCCTCGACCACCCGGTCGAGCAGTATCTTGATGTTGACCTCGTGGTCGGAGCAGTCGACGCCTGCCGAGTTGTCGATGGCGTCGGTGTAGATGCGCCCGCCCTTCTGCGCGAATTCGATGCGGCCGTTTTGCGTGGCTCCTAGGTTGCCGCCTTCGGCCAGCACCTTGCAGCGCAGCTCGCCGCCGTTGACCCGAAACGCGTCGCTGGCCTTGTCGCCCACTTGCGCGTGGGTTTCGAAATTGGCCTTGACATAGGTGCCGATGCCGCCGTTGTAGAGCAGGTCGACAGGCGCCAGCAGCACCACACGAAGCAGTTCGGCAGGCGTCAGCTCTTCGGCCTCGGTGCCGAGCGCCGCCCTGGCCTGTGGCGAGAGCTTGATCGACTTGGCGCTGCGCGCAAACACGCCGCCGCCAGCCGAGATCAGGCGTTTGTCGTAATCGGCCCAGCTGGAGCGCGGCAGTGCAAACAGTCGCTGGCGCTCGGCATACGAGGTCGCCACATCGGGCGCTGGGTCGATGAAGATATGACGGTGGTCAAACGCTGCCACCAGGGCGATGTGTTCGGACAGCAGCATGCCGTTACCGAACACGTCGCCCGACATGTCGCCCACGCCGGCCACGGTGAAGCGGGTGGTTTGCGTGTTGACGCCCAGCGAGCGGAAATGCCGCTTGACCGACTCCCAGGCGCCGCGCGCGGTGATGCCCATCTTTTTGTGGTCGTAGCCCACCGAGCCGCCCGAGGCGAAGGCGTCGCCGAGCCAGAAGCCGTAGCGGGCCGAAACGGCGTTGGCGGTGTCGGAGAAGGTGGCTGTGCCTTTGTCGGCCGCTACCACCAAGTACGTGTCGTCCTCGTCGTGGCGCACCAGCTGCTCGGGTGGCACCACCTGCCCTTTCACCAAGTTGTCGGTCAGATCCAACATGCCTGAGAGAAAGGTTTTGTAGCAGGCCACGCCCTCGGCCAGGTAGGCTTCGCGGTCGGCAGCGGGCGGTGGGTTTTTCACCACGAAGCCGCCCTTGGAGCCCACCGGCACGATCACCGTGTTCTTCACCTGCTGCGCCTTGACCAGGCCCAACACCTCGGTGCGGAAATCTTCGCGCCGGTCCGACCAGCGCAGACCACCACGCGCCACCTTGCCGCCGCGCATGTGAACCCCCTCGACGCGTGGCGAGCAGACCCAGATCTCGAACAGCGGCTTGGGCTCTGGCACACCGGGCAGCTTGCGCGGATCGAACTTGAAACTGAGGTAGGGCTTGAGGTTGCCGTCGGCGGTGGTCTGCCAGGCGTTGGTGCGCAGGGTGGCGACCACGCTGGCGTAGAACTGGCGCAGGATGCGGTCGTCGTCCAGGCTCTCCACGTCACCGAGCAGCTCCTCAATGCGGCCACGCCGCAGCGCGCGTTCCTGGTCGCGATCACCGGCAAACGAGGGGTCGAAACGGGCTGCGAACAGCGCACAAATTTCCTGAGCGATGGACGCGTTGTTGTTCAACGCCGCCTCGATGTAGCTCTGGCCAAATGGGAGGCCGAGCTGCTTGAAGTAGCGCGTGTAGGCGCGCAACACGGTGATCTCGCGCGCCCCGAGGTTGGTGGTCAGCAACAGCTTGTTGAGGTCGTCGCTTTCTACATCGCCCTTCCAAGCCTGGGCAAACAGCGCCTCGAAGCGCGCCCGAATAGCCGAGAAATCGGTGCCGGGCGCCAGCTGCAGACCGATGTCGTGCAGCCACAGCGCAGGCGCATCAGCACCGCCGCCGATGCGGTAAGGGTGTTCGTCCAACACCCGGGCGCCCATGCGCTCGAGCACCGGCAGCGAGTCCGACAACGCCACCTTGGCGGTGTTGTAGATCTTGAAGCGCAGCATACCGTCGCCGGCGTTGAGCGGCCGGTAAAGCTTGACGGCGAGCGGCTGCTCGGTTGTGAGCTGGGCCAGCACCTGGGCATCTTCCGCGCCCACAGCAGCCGAGAAATCTTCGCGGTAGGCGGCTGAGAAAGCGGACGCAAAGCGCTGCGCCATCGCCAGGCCCCGACCCTCGCCCAGCGCGTGCAGCAGCGCCTGGGTGCAGTCGTCCTCCCAGCGCTGCGCCAGCTTGGCCACGCGGGTTTCCAGCGCGCGCAGGTCAACGTTCTCAGGCGCCAGCTCGTTGGCGCGCACCAGGTAATGGATGCGGGCCAGCGGGCTGTCGGTCAGCATGGGGGTGAATTCAAGTGCTTGGCCATCGAGTGAGTCCATCAGCGCTTGGCCCACCTTGACCCGCAATTCGGTGTTGTAGCGGTCGCGCGGCACGAACACCTGCACGGAGGTGAAGCGGCCAAACGGGTCGCGCCGCAGCAGCACTCGGGTGCGCTGGCGTTCCTGGAGCCTCAGGATGGCCATGGCGTGTTCGCTGAGGGTGTGTTGGTCGATCTGGAACAGCTCGTCGCGCGGGTAGGCCTCCAAAATCGCCTGCAGCGACTTGGCGGTGTGGCTCTCGGGCACGACACCGACGTCGTTGAGCACCTGGGCCGCGCGCACGCGCACCTGCGGGATCTCGTGCACCGGCGCCTGGTAGGCGGTGGAGGTGTACAGGCCCAGAAAACGGGCCTCGCCCACCACCTGGCCTGCCTCGTCGAAGCGCTTGACGGCGATGCAATCGAGCCAAGCGGGCCGGTGCACGGTGGCGCGCGACATGGCTTTGGTGACCAACACCAGCTGGTCGGAATCGAGCAGGTTCAAAGCGCCCTCGGGCAGTTGGCTGATCGGCGTTTGCACCTCACCGCGCAAGATGCCCAAACCCGAGTCGGGCACGGCCGCCAGGGTCACCGAGCTGCCCTCGCGCGCCAGTTCGTAGTTGCGGGCGCCGAGAAAAGTGAAGTGTTTGTCTTCCAGCCACTGCAGGAAATCAATGCCCTCTTGCTGGTTCAGCGGCGACAGCAGCGAGGACAACGAAGAACTGGCCGACTCGGCGGCCAAAGCACGCACGCGCTCCAGCATCGGCTTCCAGTCTTGCACCGCGCAGCGGACATCGTTCAACACGCTGGCCAGATCGGTGGCGAGTGCCGCCATGTCGGCTTCGATCACGATGCGGTCGCACTCGACCAAGATCATCGACACCACCTCGGCGCTGGGTGTTTTTCCCGCCGACGCCGGCTTGGCTTCCACAACGCGCCCGTTCTCATCGCGCTGCACCGCCATCAGCGGGTGAACGATCCAGTGCGCGGTGCGCCCGCTGCGGTTGACCGCCATGGTGACCGAATCAACCAAGAAGGGCATGTCTGGGTGCACGATCTGGATCGCGGTGTGGTCGCTGACAAAACCGTCTTCGGCCAGGGTCGGGTTGAACACCCGGACCTTCTCGAACGCCGGGGGCCGCACCGATTCCAGCAAACGCCAGTGCGCATTGGCAACAGCAAACAGCGTGGCCACGCCCCGGTCTTCCATCTCGCCCGGGTCGGTGTTGGCGAAATAGGCGGGCACAAATTCGGCCAGACGCGTGGCATCGCTGCCCCCGTGGTCTTGCGTGTGTTTGATGAGTTCGATCAGCGCATGGACGGGCATATGAATTTCTGTTGTTGGCCGGCTGGAGAGGGCGCTCAATGGTGTCTCGCGCCACCCGCAAAGCCGGCGGGGTTGGTTTCATCTTGGCCCTGTGCGGTTGACCAGCGGCCGTTGGTTGGCCGTGGCAGCTCTCGCAACGGGCTGCGACGCTTGCGCATTATGGAATCGCGTTCTCATTCGTGGCAGGAATCGGCAATGCCAATTTGGGTAGGTCCGATAACCGAATTGCATACCCGTCCGATCGCGACCTGTCGGGCGGCCCAGCCACTGGGACCGAGTTGAAAAACCGGCACACTTGTCGAATGAGTTCAGTCACCAACACCGAGCGGGCCAAAGGCCAGTCTCCCACCTCCCTGAGCGGCCTGCTGCCGTTCATGAGGCCCTACCTGCTCCAAATTGGGGTAGCCATTTTGTTTCTGGTGCTGGCCGCCGCAGCCACGCTGGCGTTCCCGGTGGCGCTGCGCCTCCTGATCGACGGTGGTCTGATCGCTGGAGACCGAAGCGCCCAGACGATGGGTCTGCGGGGGCATTTCATCGAGCTCTTTGGCGTGGCGGTGGCGCTCGGCCTGTTTTCTGCCGGGCGTTTTTACGTGGTGAGCTGGCTCGGTGAGCGCATCACCGCCGACCTGCGCAACGCGGTTTACAGCCATGTGCTGCGCCAAAGCCCGCAATTTTTTGAGACCACCCAGACCGGCGAGGTGCTCAGCCGCCTGACCACCGACACCACGCTGGTGCAGACGGTGGTGGGCTCGTCGCTCTCGATGGGGCTGCGCAACGCGGTGATGGGCGTGGGCGCACTCATCATGCTGGTGTGGAGCCACCCGTATGTGATGGTGCAGGTGTTGCTGGTGGTGGGCCTGGTGGTGCTGCCCGCCATGTGGTTTGGCCGGCGCGTGCGCAAGCTCTCGCGCGCCAGCCAGGACCGGGTGGCCGACTCCAGCGCGATCGCCGCCGAGGTGCTCAACGCCATTCCCATCGTGCAAAGCTACACCGCCGAAGACCGCGAATCGCAGCGCTTCGACCAGTCCACCGAATACGCTTTCAGCACAGCGGTCAAACGCAGCCGCGCGCGCGCGGTGCTGGTGGCCTTCATCATCATCGCCAACTCGGCGCTGGTCCTCTGGGGTCTGTACCAGGGCACCCAGGCGGTGATCGCCGGGCAGATCAGCGCCGGGCAGCTCGGGCAAGCGGTGCTCTACGTGATCATCTTTGCCGGTGCGGTGGCGGTGCTCGGCGAGGTCTACGGCGATTTGCTGCGCGCGGCAGGCGCCAGCGAGCGGCTGATGGAGCTGCTGGCCAGCCAGTCGCCGGTGCAGTCGCCCGCAAAGCCGATGCAGGCCCCATTGCCCGAGGGCGGCAGCGCGCTGGCTTTTCACAAGATCGGTTTTCACTACCCCTCGCGCCCGCAGCAGGCAGCGCTGACCGACTTCAGCCTCAACGTGCAGCCCGGTCAGACGGTGGCGCTGGTGGGGCCCAGTGGCGCGGGCAAGAGCACGGTGTTTGGCTTGTTGCTGCGCTACTACGACCCGGCACAAGGCCAGATCGAACTCGACGGTGTGCCGATCCGCGAGATGAGCCTGCACGACCTGCGCGAGCGCATCGGCATCGTGCCGCAAGACCCGGTGATTTTTTCCAGCAGCGCGCTGGAGAACATCCGCTACGGCCGCCCCGATGCCAGCGACGCCGAGGTGATCGCTGCCGCCAAGGCGGCGTTTGCCGACGAGTTCATTGCCGAGCTGCCCGAGCAATACGGCACGTTTCTGGGCGAGCGCGGCGTGCGCCTCTCGGGCGGGCAGCGCCAGCGCATCGCGATCGCCCGAGCCATGCTCAAAAACCCGCCGTTGCTCCTATTGGACGAAGCGACCAGCGCGCTCGATGCTCAAAGCGAGCGCATGGTGCAGGCGGCGCTGGAATCGGCCATGAAAGACCGCACCACGCTGGTGATCGCCCACCGGCTGGCCACGGTACAGCGCGCCGATCACATCGTGGTGCTGGACCACGGCCGCTTGGTTGAACAAGGTACCCACGCCGAGCTGGTGGCGCGCGGCGGCGTGTACGCCGGGCTGGCGGCCTTGCAGTTCAGCGCTTGAAAGTAGCCACCACGTTTCCCCGCTGCGCGAGGTCCGCTGCCCCCGGGGGGCTGGGCCTGCCTTGGGGCGGCCCGGCGGCTGTCCCGGGGCCCCCACGCTTTCCCGCTGCGCGAGGTCCGCTGCCCCCCGGGGGGGGCTGGGCCTGCCTTGGGGCGGCCCGGCGGCTGTCCCGTGGCCCCCACGCTCCGCCCTACTGAAGCGTCTCTTTCAACGCCGGCAGTTGCGGCAGTGGCACCACGCTGATGCCCTCCTCGATCAGCTCCAGCGCCACCTCGGGGCTGGTGCGGCCGCGGATGCTGCGCGCGTCCATGTCGCCGTGGTGCATGGCACGCGCGTGGTCGGCGAAGCGCTCGCCCACGTCTTCCGTGTTGGCCATCACCTCGCGCATCGCGGAGAGGAACCGGGCCTGTAGTTCGGAACTGGGCGCCACGTGGCCGAGTGCCACACCGGCACCTGCACCAGCATCCGCGCTCGGCTCGTCGGTGTGTTGGGCGGGCGACTGCTGACGCGCCGCGCGCAGGTTCAAGCGTGGCGCCGAGAGCATTTTCTGGATGGTGGCGTCGCCACACAGCGGGCAGCTGACCAAGCCGCGCGCAAGCTGGCTGGCGTAGTCGTCCTCAGACGCAAACCAGCCCTCAAAGCTGTGCTGGTGCGCGCATTGCAGATCAAGGACTTTCATGGGCTGGATTGTCCCGCAGGTTGCTCAGCAGGAACCGCGCCGCTCCAGTCGAGCGCCCAAAGGCCTGCCAACACGTTTTGCAGCCAGAGCATGCCGGTGAGCGTCTTGCCGTCGGTGACTTCACCATTGCGGCACCAAGCCAGCAACTGCTCAGGCTTGGCGGTGAAGACGTCGAGAAATTCACCGGCATCGAGCCGGCGCTCACCAAGACTCAGGCCGCGCGCAAACCAGATGTCGATGACCTCATCGGAATAGGCGATGGTGGGCGCGTGGCGCCCCGCGAACGCCCATTCCTTTGCTTGGTAGCCGGTTTCCTCCAGCAGCTCGCGCTGCGCGCAGGCCAGACTGCCCTCTCCCGCGTCGAGCTTGCCGGCGGGGAACTCGATCATCACGCGCTGCATGGGGTGACGGTACTGGCGCTCCAACACCACCTGACCAACGTCGAGCAGGGCAATCACCATCACCGCGCCGGGGTGCAGCACAAACTCGCGTGTGGCCTGCGCGCCATCGGGCAGGCGCACCGTGTCTCGCACCACATGGAGAAAGTGACCGCGCAGCAGTTCGCTGCGGGCCAGCGGCGTTTCGCGAAGATGCGGGTCGTCGCTCATTTGAAGCAACGCTCGGCGTCGGGGACGCTGTTGGCGTGATGGGTGAGCATGGGTCAGTGCTTGCGCTTGTAGAGGTAGCGGTAAACGAAGCCCGGGAACGCCAGCGTGAGAAACAGCGCTCCAGTGACAGCGTAGAACTCCCAGCCCTGCGGCGCGATCTGGCCCGCCGACTGCTCCAACGCCAGGCCCAATGCAATCGCCAACGCATAGCAAACCACCAGCTCGCCAACCCGCATCCACAGCGTCTTGGGCGCGCGACGCGGAATCACAGCCAGCCAGCGCTCGTTGACAAACGGCAGGTTGGCAGCGAGCAGCAAGGCCAGCAGCACCAGCCAGACAGAGGTGGTGTGGGTCATCGTGAAACGTGATCGCGCAGAGCGCAGCGGGTTCTCACCGCTGGCCCATTCAAGCCATCAGCGAGGCGATCGCCTGGGCGCACAGGGTCATCAGGCCGCCCGGCACGATGCCCAGCACCAGCACCAAGGCGCCATTGACCGACAGCAGAGAGCGGGCATCGAAGCCAGCCTCGATAGCAGCCGTCTGGGTTGGCGCGTCGAAGTACATCACCTTCACCACCCGCAGGTAGTAGAAGGCACCGATCAGCGACATCACCACCGCGAACACCGCGAGGCCAATGTAGACCGGTTGACTGGAAGCCAGCAGCGCCTGCAACACAGCCAGCTTGGCATAAAAGCCCACCAGCGGTGGCACGCCAGCCAGCGAGAACATACAGATTGCCATCACCCCGGCATACAGCGGGCTGCGCTGGTTCAAGCCAGCAAGATCGGCGATGTTGTCCGACTCGAAACCGCTGCGCGAAAGCACCAGGATGACACCGAAGGTGCCCAGCGTGGTGAGCACATAGGTCACGATATAAAACATCGACGAGCCGTAGGCATTGGCCGCGTTGCCGCTGTCGCCCTGCACCACACCGGCAAGCAGGCCGAGCAGCAAAAAGCCCATGTGCGAGATGGTGGAGAAGGCCAGCATGCGCTTGAGGTTGGTCTGTGCGATCGCGGCCAGGTTGCCCACCAGCAAGGAGAGCACCGCCAGCACCGCCAGCATCTGCTGCCAGTCGAAGGCCAGCGGCATCAGGCCCTCGACCAGCAAGCGGATCACGATGGCAAACGCGGCGAGCTTGGTCGCGCCGCCAACCAACAGCGCGACCACCGTGGGCGCGCCCTCGTACACATCGGGCACCCACATGTGAAACGGCACCGCGCCCAGCTTGAACGCCAGGCCAGACACCACAAACACCAAGCCCAGGATCAGCACCTGTTGCGAGCCTTTGAGGGTGGCCTCGCCGCCGGCGATGGCGCGCATCACCTCGGGCAGACCGAGCGAGCCGGTGGCCCCGTAGACCATGGACAGGCCGTAGAGCAGGAACCCGCTGGCCAGCGCGCCGAGCACGAAATACTTCATCGCCGCTTCGGTCGCCTTCAGGTCGTCGCGGCGCAAGGCCACCAGCGCGTAGCTGGAGAGGGTGAGCAACTCCAGGCCAAGGTACAGCACCAGGAAATTGTGGCCCGAGATCATCACGTACATGCCCAGCAGCGCAAACAGCGACAGCGTGAACAGCTCGCCACCGCGCAGCATGTCGCGCTGGCTGGCGTACTGGCGGCCATAGACCAAGGTCGCCATCAACGCGATGGTGGCGAAGCACTTGAGCCAGTTGCCCATCGGGTCGCTCACCACCATGCCGCCAAAGGCCACCACCGTGGCGCCGCTGCTGGCATAGAACCCAAGGAACACCGCCAGCACCGCCAGCGTCAGCATCGTGAGCAGGTGGGTGGCACCGCGCATCGGTGTTTTGACGCCAAGGTCGACCAGGGCAATGACACAGGCCATCACCAGCAATAGGATTTCGGGGAAGGCCACGTACCAGCCAAGCGAGTCAATCATGGGAGCGTTCTTTTCTTTTGGGGCACAGGCTCAAGGCAGCTTGGAGATCGCGACATGGCGCAACAGTTCGGCCACCGAAGCGTCCATCACATCGGTGAACGGCTTGGGGTAGATGCCCATGTAAAGCACCATGAAGGCGAGCAGCGCCATCACCAAGAACTCGCGCGCATTGATGTCGAGCAGCGCCTTCACATTGCTGTTGCCCACCGGCCCGAGGTAGACCCGCTTGAACATCCACAGCGAGTAGGAGGCGCCGAGGATCAGTGCTGTGGCAGCGGCCATGCCAATCCAGAAATTGGCTTTGACCGCAGCCAGGATCACCATCCACTCGCCCACAAAGCCAGCGGTGCCCGGCAAGCCGCTGTTGGCCATCACAAACAGCAGCGCAAACGCGGTGAAGTTGGGCATGGTGTTGACCACGCCGCCGTAGTCGGCGATCTCGCGCGAATGCACCCGGTCGTACAACACACCGATCGAGAGGAACATTGCAGCTGAGACAAAGCCGTGGGCCACCATCTGCACGATGCCGCCCGCCATGCCGAGGTCGCTGAAGAGAAAGAAGCCCAGCGTCACGAAACCCATGTGGGCCACCGACGAGTAGGCCACTAGCTTCTTCATGTCCTTCTGCACCATCGCCACCAAGCCGACATAGATCACAGCGACCAGCGACAAGGTGATCATCAGCCAGGCCCATTCGCGCGAAGCGTCGGGCAGGATGGGCATGGAGAAGCGCAGGAAACCATAGGCGCCAAGCTTCAACATGATCGCCGCCAGCACCGCCGAGCCGCCAGTGGGCGCTTCGACGTGCACATCGGGCAGCCAGGTGTGTACCGGCCACATCGGCACCTTGACCGCAAAGGCGGCGAAGAAGGCGAAGAACAGCAGGGTTTGCGCGGTGCCGCCCAGTCGCAGCGTGTACCAGGTGGCCAGATCAAAGCTGCCCCCCGCCTGCGTGTAGAGGTAGATCAGCGCCACCAGCATCAGCAGGGAACCGAGCAGTGTGTAGAGGAAGAATTTGAACGCGGCGTAGATCTTGTTCTTGCCGCCCCAGATACCGATGATCAGGTACATCGGGATCAGCGTGGCCTCGAAGAACACGTAGAACAGCATGCCGTCCTGTGCGCTGAAAACACCAATCATCAGACCCGACAGAATCAGGAACGCGCCCATGTACTGGTTCACCCGGGTGGTGATGGCTTCCCAGCTTGAAATCACCACGATCACGGTGATGAACGCGGTGAGCAAGATCAGCCAGAGCGAAATACCGTCCACACCGAGGTGGTAGTGGATGTTGAAGCGCTCAATCCAGATGCTCTTCTCCACGAACTGCATCGCAGCGCTGCCGATCTCGAAACCGGTGTAGAGCGGCACGGTAACCGCCAGCCCGATCAATGCACCCACAAGTGCTATCCAGCGCACCATCGGCGCCTGGTCGTCACGCCCGAAGGCGAGCAGCAGAACACCAAAAAGAATTGGCGTCCAAATCGCCAGACTCAGCAAACCCATCTTGTTCTTCCTCTTATTCTTATTGCGCTGCCAAATGCGTCGTCATACCGCCGCGGCGCACGTTGGCCCGCTGCAGACAGCACCCAGGTGCGGCCAAACGGGCCGAGAGAGTGCCGTGGCGAAAGGGCGACGCGATCATCGGGCGATCCAGACGAAGTACGTCATGAACAGCAGCACGCCCACGATCATCACCAGCGCGTAGTGGTAGAGGTAGCCGCTCTGCGCTTGGCGCACCACCGAAGACACCCAGCCCACCAGCTTCCAGCTGGCGTTGACCACACCACCCTCAATCACGCCGCGGTCGCCACCCTTCCAAAGACCAGTGCCCAGCGCGCGGGCACCGCGCGAGATGACGTTTTCGTTGAACCAGTCCAGGTAGTACTTGTTCTCCAGCAGCGTCACCACCGGCTTGAGCGTGCGACCGATCGCCGCTGGCACCGCCGGGTTGATGAGGTACATGTACCAGGCGCTCACCGCGCCGCCCAGCGCAAGCCAGAACGGCAAGGTGGAGAAAGCATGCAAGGCCATGGCGACGGGACCGCGGAATGTCTCGGCGAACATCGAGAACGCCGGGTGCAGCGTGGCGTTGGTGTAGATCGCGTCTTGGAAGAAGTCACCAAACAGCATCGGCTCAATGGTGAGGAAGCCGATCGCCACCGAGGGGATCGCGAGCAACACCAGCGGCACCGTGACCACCCAAGGGGTCTCGTGCGGCTTGGTGTCACCACCGTCATGACCGTGGCCGTGGTCGCCGTGGTGATCGTCGTGCCCGTGGTGGGCGTCGGGATTCTGGTCGTAGCGCTCTTTGCCGTGAAACACCAGGAAGTAGAGCCGGAACGAATAGAACGAGGTGACGAACACGCCAGCGAGCACCGCGAAATAAGCGAAGCCAGCGCCTGGAAGGGTGCTGAAGTGCACTGTCTCGATGATGCTGTCCTTGGAGTAAAAACCCGAGAACAGCGGGGTACCGATCAAGGCCAGCGTGCCGAGTAAAAAGGTGATCCAGGTGATGGGCATGTACTTGCGCACGCCACCCATCCAGCGAATATCCTGGTTGTGGTGCAGGCCCATGATCACGGAGCCAGCGGCCAAGAACAGCAGCGCTTTGAAGAAAGCGTGGGTCATCAGGTGGAACACCGCCACCGAGTAGGCCGAGGCGCCGAGTGCCACCGTCATGTAGCCCAGCTGGGAAATGGTGGAGTACGCGATCACGCGCTTGATGTCGTTCTGGATGATGCCCAGAAAGCCCATGAACAGCGCGGTGACGGCGCCGATCACCATGATGAAATTCAGCGCCGTGTCGGACATCTCGAACAGCGGTGACATGCGCGAGACCATAAAGATACCAGCGGTGACCATGGTGGCCGCGTGGATCAGCGCCGAGATCGGGGTGGGGCCTTCCATGGAGTCGGGCAGCCAGACGTGCATCGGGAACTGCGCGCTCTTGCCCATGGCGCCGATAAACAAACAGATGCAGATCACAGTGACCAGCATCCAGTCAGCGCCACCGAAGGGGTTGGCGAAGCCCATTGCACCCAATTCGCTGGCCTTGGCAAAGATCTCGGTGTAGTTCAACGAACCGGTGTAAGCCACAAGCAGACCGATGCCTAAGATGAAGCCGAAGTCGCTCACTCGGTTGACCAGAAACGCCTTCATGTTGGCGAAGATGGCCGTGGGTTTGTTGTACCAAAAACCGATCAGCAGGTACGACACCAGGCCAACCGCTTCCCAGCCGAAGAACAGCTGCAGCAGGTTATTGCTCATCACCAGCATGAGCATGGAGAAGGTGAACAGCGAGATGTAGGAGAAGAAGCGGTTGTAGCCTGCGTCTTCGTCCATGTAGCCGATGGTGTAGAGGTGCACCATGAGCGAGACGAAGGTGACCACGCACATCATCATCGCGGTGAGCCCGTCGACCATGAAGCCGATCTCCATCTTCAGACTGCCGATCCGCATCCACTCATAAATGGTGGCGTTGAAGCGGGCGCCGTCCATCACCTGCATCAAGGTGCTGACCGAGAGCACAAATGCGATCAGCACACCCAGGATGGTGGCGGTGTGCGAGGCGCGCCTGCCAATGACGTTGCCGCCAAAGGTGGTGCCCAGAATGCCAGCGATCAGCGCACCGGCCAATGGCGCCAGCGGGACGGCCAACAAGGTGGCTGCGGAAAGGGTGTTGCTCATGGATGCGTGCGTGGGCCTGGGACCGTGTCCGGGCCTTCAGCCTTTGAGGATGTTGAGTTCTTCGACGCTGATCGAAGCGCGGTTGCGGAACAGCAACATCAGGATCGCCAGACCGATGGCCGACTCGGCGGCAGCCACGGTGAGGATGAAGAACACGAAGACCTGGCCGTGCAGGTCGCCCAGGAAGTACGCGAACGCAACGAAGTTCATGTTGACCGCCAACAGCATCAGTTCGATGGCCATCAGCAGCACGATCAGGTTTCTGCGGTTCAAAAAGATGCCGATCACCGACATCGCAAACAAAATCGCGCCGAGCGAAAGATAGTGGCCCAGTGTCAAGCTCATGCTTTGGACTCCTCGGCTGCCGCCGGCAGCGGCACCGGTTTCTGCGTGGCGTTCATCGGCAGCACCACCAGACGGTCGCTGGCGCGCACATGCACCTGCATGCCCGGGTCGATGGCCTTGCTGTCCTTGCGACGGCGCAAGGTGAGCGCGATCGCCGCGATCATGGCGACCAGCAGAATCACCGCCGCCACCTCGATCGGGTAGAGGTATTCGGTGTACAGCAGCAGGCCAAGTGCCTTGGTGTTGGGCACACCAGCCAGTGCGGCAGGCGTTGCAGGCGAGGTGACGTTGGGGAAGCCCACCCAAAGCACCGCGATGATCTGCAAGGCTACCACCGCGCCCAGCACCGCCGCCAGTGGGAAGTGCTTCCAGAAGGACCAGCGCTCTCCCTCCAGCTTGATGTCCAACATCATGACCACAAACAAGAACAGCACCATGACAGCGCCTAGGTACACCAGCACCAAGGTCAGCCCGAGAAACTCGGCCTCGATCAGCAGCCACAAGGCTGCCGCTTGTGAAAACGCCAGCATCAAATGCAGCACCGCCACCACCGGGTTGCGCGCGGTGATGACACGAAAAGCGGCGTAGAGCAGCACAGCCGCGAACAGGTAAAAAAAGCCAGTCTGGTAATCCATGGACGGGAAGCGGGTATCGGGTTGGTGGAGGCACGGCAGCGCCAAGCAGCATGCTCAGCGCGGCTCGGCCATCAGCGGTAAGGAGCGTCTGCCGCGCGGGCCGCTGCAATCTCGGTCTCGTAGCGGTCGCCCACGGCCAGCAGCATCTCTTTGGTGAAATACAGGTCGCCGCGTTTTTCGCCGTGGTACTCGAGGATGTGGGTCTCCACGATCGCGTCGACCGGGCAGGCTTCTTCGCAGAAGCCGCAGAAAATGCACTTGGTGAGGTCGATGTCGTAGCGGGTGGTGCGGCGGGTGCCGTCATCGCGCTGGTCGGACTCGATGGTGATGGCCACCGCTGGGCATACCGCTTCGCACAGTTTGCAGGCGATGCAGCGCTCTTCGCCATTTTCATAGCGGCGCTGTGCGTGCAGGCCGCGAAAGCGCGGCGACAGCGGGGTTTTTTCTTCGGGAAACTGCACTGTGATCTTGCGGCGAAAGGCGTATCGCCCGGTCAAAGCCATGCCCTTGACCAGCTCGACGAGCAGAAAGCTCTTGAAAAAGTCGCCCAAAGAGAATGGTGCAACAACAGCCGGCGCGGCAACTCGGGCGGCGATGGGTGCGGTGATGGTGTTCATGTGCGTGCTCCTGCTGTGTCCTGCAATCGGGTGTGGCGGCAATGGCTGGGCAATGGCGCCCAGCTCAGTTCCAGATGTTCCAGGGGGTCTGCATCAGACCTCCTACGAGCAGCAGCCAAACCAAGGTCACCGGAATAAAAATCTTCCAGCCCAGACGCATGATCTGGTCGTAACGGAAGCGCGGAAAGGTGGCGCGCAACCAGATGAAGAGCGAAACCACAAAGAACGTTTTGGCGCCGAGCCAGATCCAGCCAGGAACCCAGTTGAGCAGCACGCTGTCGATCGGTGACAGCCAGCCGCCCAAGAACATCAGCACCGCCAAGATGGACACCAGCCACATGCTGGCGTACTCGGCCAGGAAGAAGATGGCAAAGCCCATGCCCGAGTACTCGACCATGTGACCCGCCACGATCTCGGCTTCGCCCTCGACTACGTCAAACGGGTGCCGGTTGGTCTCGGCGACACCGGAGATCAGGAACACCACAAAAATCGGAAACAACGGCAACCAGTTCCACGACAGGAAGTTGAGCCCCATGTCGGCACCCATGCCGCGCGCTTGCGAGGCAACGATTTCGCCCAAGTGCAGGCTGCCAGCGGTCATGATGACGACCAAGAAGCAAAAGCCAATGGCGATCTCGTAGCTCACCATCTGCGCCGAGGCGCGCAACGCACCGAGAAACGCGTACTTCGAGTTCGACGCCCAGCCCGCGATGATCACGCCGTAAACCTCGATCGAGGTAATGGCCAGGATCAGCAGCAGACCTGCGTTGACGTTGGCAAGAATCGCCTCTGGGCCAAACGGAATCGCCACCCAGGCCGCCAGCGCCGGCATGATGGCCATGATGGGGCCGAGCCGGAACAGCCCGGTGCTCGCCGCACTGGGGCTGATGATTTCTTTGGTGAGCAGCTTGATCGCATCGGCGATGGGCTGCAACAATCCAAATGGTCCCACGCGGTTCGGGCCCATGCGCACCTGCATAAACCCCAACAGCTTGCGCTCCCACAGCGTCAGGTAAGCCACAGCGCCCATCAGCGGCGCCAACACCGCCACGATCTTGATCAGGCTCCAAATCACCGGCCAGGCAGCCGTTGTCCACCAAGGCGTCGCAATCAGCCCGAGGCCGCCGTTGTACATCGCGTCGATCATGCGGGAACCTGTTCGGCGTTGGCGTTGGCGTTGGCTTTAAGGTGGGCCTGTCGCGCATCGGCGGTGAGTTGCAACGAACTGGCTCGGCGCACCAAGCCATCGAGCTGGTAGATGGAGGCCACGCAAGGCGCGACAGTGGCCGACGCCATGTCGGGCTGACCCAGACTCGCAACGTTGGACAGGCGCGCCGCATCCACCATCTGGCCTGCCTCGACGCCAGGCAAGGCCTGCGCCAGTACCGCCAGCGAAGAGTCGGCATCAAACCCGGGCAGGCCGAGCAGATTGCCCAACACACGAAGGACCTTCCAGCCTGGACGCGTTTCGCCAAGCGGCCGCACCACCGCGTGGAAGCTCTGCAAGCGACCTTCGGCGTTCACGAAGGAACCCGAGGTTTCACTGAACGGTGCGATCGGCAGCAGCACGTCGCTGATGTCCAGATTGGTCTTGAACGGACTGAGTGTGACCACCAAGCCGGCCCGAGCCAGCGCCTGGCCATCGGCCGCGCTGTCGGCGCCAGGCTCGACGTTGAGCAGCAGCGTGGCTTTCACGCCGCCAGCCAGCATCTCGGCAGCGGTGTGGCCACCCTCACCCGGAAGCGCGCGCACCAGTTGTGCGCCCACGGTGTTGGCGGCTTCGGTGAGATAACCGACGCGGGCACCGGTCTGCTCGGCAATCCAGCTGGCCAGCATCAGCAGGCTGGAAGCCTTTTCGTGATGGGCAGCGGCGTTGCCGAGCAGGACCGCCTTGTGCTCGCCACTAAGCAGCGACTTCGCCACCGCCTGAGCCGAAGCATTGACTTCGGCAGCCACCGGCGGCTGCACGCCATTGGCTTCTGCGATGGCAGCTGCAATGCTGGCGAGCGCCGACACCCAGACCGACGCATCAGCCTGGCACAGATTGGCCACCGGCATCGCCCAGTCAGACGTCTGCTCGGTCAGCACGCTGAGCTGCGCGCCATGGCGCACTGCCTGGCGGATGCGCTGGGCAAACAGCGGGTGGTCTTTGCGCAGGTTGGAACCGATCACCAACACGCGCTGCAAGTGGGTGAGCTCTGCGATGGGCAGTCCCAACCAGCGCGCCGAGCTTGCGGGCGCTGCGTTCTGAAAATCGGCCACACGCAGGCGGCTGTCGATGCTTTCGCTGCCGAAACCGCGCACCAGCGCACCGGCCAGAGCCAGCTCTTCGACCGTGCTGTGCGGGCTGGCCAGCAGGCCGATGGCATTGGCACCAAACTCGGCCTTGATCTTCTTGAGGCCGTTGGCCACGTATTCCAGCGCGGTTTGCCAGTCAACGGTATGCCACTCGCCACCTTGCTTGATCATGGGCTCGGTCAAACGCTCCACGTCCAGCGCTTCGTAAGAGAAACGGTCGCGGTCCGCGATCCAACACTCGTTCACCGCTTCATTTTCCAACGGCAATACGCGCAACACCTTGTGATTCTTCACCTGCACGATGAGGTTGGCACCGGTCGAATCGTGTGGGCTGACGGACTTGCGACGCGACAGCTCCCAGGTACGGGCCTGATAACGAAACGGCTTGCTGGTCAGCGCGCCCACCGGACAGATGTCGATCATGTTGCCCGACAGCTCCGAGTCCACCGACTGGCCGATGAAGGTCTCAATTTCGGCATGTTCGCCGCGGTGCGACATGCCCAGCTCCATCACGCCGCCGATTTCCTGGCCGAAGCGCACACAGCGGGTGCAATGGATGCAGCGGGTCATCTCCTTCATGGAAATCAGTGGGCCGGCGCTTTTGTGGAACACCACGCGCTTTTCTTCTTCGTAGCGCGAGCCCGAGCTGCCGTAACCCACGGCCAAGTCTTGCAACTGGCACTCACCACCTTGATCGCAGATCGGGCAGTCCAGCGGGTGGTTGATCAGCAAAAATTCCATCACCGACTTTTGGGCCTTGATGGCCTTGTCGGATTTGGTGCGCACGATCATGCCCTGCGTCACAGGCGTGGCGCAGGCCGGCATGGGCTTGGGCGCCTTCTCCACATCCACCAAGCACATGCGGCAGTTGGCCGCGATGCTGAGCTTCTTGTGGTAGCAGAAATGCGGGATGTAGGTACCCGCCTTGTCGGCCGCATGCATGATCATGCTGCCCGGCGACACCTCGACTTTTTGTCCGTCCAGTTCGATTTCAATCATCTTGCTCAATCGTCTTGCTTGGCCGTTGTCTCGCGTCTTCAGGCCGCTGTGGGAGCGTCGGACTTGATCATGGCCTCGAACTCGGGCCGAAAGTGTTTGATCATGGCGCGCACTGGCATGGCCGCTGCATCGCCCAGCGCGCAGATGGTGCGTCCCATGATGTTCTCGGCCACGTTGTCCAGCAGCGCCATGTCCGCAGGGGTGGCCACGCCGCGCTGGATTTTGTCGACCAGGCGCCAGAGCCAGCCGGTGCCCTCGCGGCACGGGGTGCATTGGCCACAGGACTCGTGCATGTAGAAATAAGACAGGCGCTTGAGCGACTCGACCATGCAGCGCGAATCGTCCATCACGATCACCGCCCCCGAGCCGAGCATGGAGCCCGCTTTGGCGATGGAGTCGTAGTCCATCGTCACGTCCATCATGATGTGTGCCGGGAGCACAGGCGCCGACGAACCGCCAGGAATCACCGCCTTCAAGGTACGACCGGTGCGGACACCGCCAGCCAGTTCGAGCAGCTTGGCAAACGGGGTGCCCATCGGCACCTCGTAGTTGCCAGGCAGGTTGACATCACCACTGACCGAGTAAATCTTGGTGCCACCGTTGTTGGGCTTACCGCATTCGAGGTAGGCCTGGCCGCCGTTGCGAATGATCCAGGGCACCGCTGCAAAGGTCTCGGTGTTGTTGATGGTGGTCGGCTTGCCGTACAGGCCGAAGCTGGCCGGAAACGGTGGCTTGAAGCGCGGCTGGCCTTTTTTGCCTTCGAGCGATTCAAGCAGCGCGGTTTCTTCGCCACAGATGTAGGCGCCAAAGCCGTGGAAAGCGTGCAGCTCGAAGTTGAATTCGCTGCCCAGGACGGCATCGCCCAGGTAGCCAGCGGCGCGTGCCTCTTCCAGTGCGGCTTCGAAGCGTTCGTACTCCTCGAAGATCTCGCCGTGGATGTAGTTGTAGCCCACGCTGATGCCCATGGCGTAGGCCGCGATCACCATGCCTTCGATGACGATGTGCGGGTTGTGCATGAGGATGTCGCGGTCCTTGCAAGTACCCGGCTCACCCTCGTCGGAGTTGCACACCAGGTACTTCTGCCCTGGAAACTGGCGCGGCATGAAGCTCCACTTGAGCCCGGTGGGAAAGCCCGCACCGCCGCGACCACGCAAAGCCGATTCCTTCACCGTGGCGATCACCTGGTCACGCGTCAGACCGGCAACGCCGGTTTCGGCGTCGGGCGGCGCGCCGTCTTTGCCCAACACCTTGCGCAGGGCCTGATAGCCGCCGCGCGCCTCGTAGTCCTTGAGCGACCAGTTGCTGCCGTTCAGGCCCGCGTAGATCTGGGGGTTGATGTGGCGGTCGTGGAAACAACTCTGTACGCCCGTGGCGCGGAACTGCGCAATGATTTGGTCTGCGTTCATGCTTTGCCTTCTGTTGCTTTGAGACCGTCGATCAATTGATCGAGTTTGTCGTCGCTCATGAAACTGCACATGTGGCGGTCGTTGACCAGCATCACCGGCGAGTCGGCGCAAGCGCCCAGACACTCGCTCTGCTGCAAGGTGAACAGGCCGTCGGCCGTGGTGCCGCCCATTGCAATGCCCAGCTTGCGCTCCAGGTAATGCAGCGCCTTCTGGCCATCGCGCAACTGGCACGGCAGGTTGGTGCAGACGTTGAGCTTGAATTTGCCCACCGGTCGCTGGTTGTACATGTTGTAGAAGGTGGTGATCTCATACACCGCGATCGCGGGCATGCCGAGGTAGTCGGCCACCGCTTGTTCGGCCGCGCGGCTCACATGGCCCTGCTCCTGCTGCACGATGGACAAGCAAGCCATCACCGCCGACTGCTTCTGGTCGGCCGGGTACTTGACCACCTCGCGCGCGAACCTTGCCTGGGTTGCGTCAGACAGCGTCATCGTGGTCACGGCATCAGCGCTCATCGATCAATCTCTCCAAAAACAATGTCCATGGTGCCAATGATGGCCACCGCGTCGGCCAGCATGTGCCCGCGCGCCATCTCGTCCATGGTGGCCAGGTGGGCAAAGCCAGGGGCGCGGATCTTCAGACGGTACGGTTTGTTGGCGCCATCGCTCACCAGGTAGATGCCAAACTCGCCCTTGGGATGTTCGACGGCGGCATAGGCCTCGCCCTCGGGCACATGGAAACCTTCGGTGAAGAGTTTGAAATGGTGGATCAGCTCTTCCATGTTCGTCTTCATCGACTCACGCGATGGCGGCGCCACCTTGTGGTTGTCGGTGATCACAGGACCAGGGTTGACCTTGAGCCAGGCCACGCACTGTTTGATGATGCGGTTCGACTGCTTCATCTCTTCCATGCGCACCAGGTAACGGTCGTAGGTGTCGCCGGTCTTGCCGACCGGGATGTCGAAGTCCATGCGGTCGTACACCTCGTACGGCTGCTTCTTGCGCAGGTCCCAGGCGATGCCCGAGCCACGCAACATCGGGCCGGTCATACCCAGGTTGAGCGCGCGCTCCGGGCTGACCACGCCAATGCCCACGGTGCGTTGCTTCCAGATGCGGTTGTCGGTCAGCAGCGTGTGGTATTCGGCCAGATAGGTCGGAAACCGCTGGGTGAAGTCGTCGATGAAATCAAGCAGCGAACCCTGCCGATTGGTGTTCATTTCCGCCATCGCCTTGGCGTTGCGGATCTTGCTGTGCCGGTACTGCGGCATGCTGTCAGGCAAATCGCGGTAAACGCCGCCTGGGCGGAAATAGGCCGCGTGCATGCGCGCACCCGACACCGCCTCGTACATGTCAAACAGGTCTTCGCGCTCGCGAAAGGCGTAGATCAGGATGGTGGAGCTGCCGCAGTCGTTGCCATGCGAGCCCAGCCACATCAGGTGGTTCATCAGGCGCGTGATTTCGCTGAACATCACCCGGATGTACTGCGCGCGGATCGGGACCTCAATACCCAGCAGCTTTTCGATCGCCAAGCAGTAAGCGTGCTCGTTGCACATCATGGACACGTAATCAAGCCGGTCCATGTAGGGCAGCGACTGGATAAAGGTCTTGTGCTCGGCCAGCTTTTCGGTGGCGCGGTGCAACAACCCGATGTGCGGGTCGGCGCGCTGAACCACCTCACCATCGAGTTCCAGCACGAGGCGCAGCACGCCGTGCGCAGCAGGATGCTGAGGGCCAAGGTTCAGGGTGTAATTTTTGATTTCTGCCATGTCGGGTCTGCCAAGCTCGCGCCTTCAGTGCAGGCCTCCGTAGTTGTCTTCGCGGATCACGCGCGGCACCACCTCGCGCGGCTCAATCGTCACAGGCTCGTAGATCACGCGCTGGCGCTCGGCGTCGTAGCGCATTTCCACATGGCCCGACAGCGGAAAATCCTTGCGGAACGGGTGACCGATGAAACCGTAATCGGTCAGGATGCGCCGCAGGTCGTTGTGGCCTTCAAACACGATGCCAAACAAATCAAACGCCTCGCGCTCATACCAGTTGGCCGAAGCCCAAAGTGAGGTAACCGAGTCGAGCACTGGAAAATCGTCTTCGGGACAAAAAACGCGCACGCGCAAGCGGTGATTCAGGCTGACCGACAGCAGATGCACCACAGCGGCGTAGCGCAAGCCTTCCCAGCGCCCGTCACCATAGGTGGAATAGTCCATACCGCAGAGATCGACCATCTGCTCGAAGCGGGTCTGCGGCGCATCGCGCAGCGTCTGCATCACCGACAGATAGTCGGATGCGGCCACCACCAAGGTAAGCTCTTCGCGCACCACCGTGAGCGAGCGCACGCGGTCGCCCAGCAACTCGGCCACCGTGGCCTGCAACACCTCGGGTCGGATGGCGTGAGTGGATTCGGGAAGGGTGGTGGCGCTCATGGTGGGATGCCTGCGGCGCTCAAGCGCGCGCGATGGTGTTGGTGCGGCGAATTTTTTGTTGCAGCTGGATGATTCCGTACAGCAGTGCTTCGGCGGTGGGCGGGCAACCCGGCACATAGACATCAACCGGCACGATGCGATCGCAGCCGCGCACCACCGAGTAGCTGTAGTGGTAATAGCCACCGCCGTTGGCGCAAGAGCCCATGGAGAGCACCCAGCGCGGCTCGGCCATCTGGTCGTAAACCTTGCGCAAGGCCGGTGCCATTTTGTTACACAAGGTGCCAGCCACGATCATCAGATCGGCTTGGCGCGGGCTGGCCCGAAACACCTCGGCGCCAAAGCGACCGATGTCGTAGCGCGCGGCGGCTGCGTGCATCATCTCGACCGCACAGCAAGCCAAGCCGAAGGTCATCGGCCACAAAGAGCCGGTTTTGGCCCAGTTCACCACCGAGTCGTAGCTCGTGGTGGCAAAGCCTTCCTTGAATACGCCTTCAATCATCTGCTGCTCCGGTAAAAGACGGCGACGCTCGGGAAATCACTCCCAGTCGAGCGCGCCTTTTTTCCACTCATAAACAAACCCGACGGTGAGGATGGCCAGAAACACCACGCCTGCCAGAAAGCCTGTCATCCCGATGTCGCCCAACGCAACAGCCCAGGGAATGAGAAAGGCGATCTCAAGATCGAAAAGAATGAAGAGGATGGCCACCAAGTAGTAACGCACATCGAACTTCATACGGGCGTCTTCGAAGGCCTCAAAGCCACACTCGTAGGGGGAATTCTTTTCCGCATCGGGGCGGTTTGGCCCCAGGATGTAACCCAGGACCTGAGGGATTACCCCGATCGCAAGGCCCACCAAAATGAACAAAAGTACGGGGAGGTATTGTTCAAGACTCATCTGGGCTGCAATTCCACTGACATGGCGCGGGGCCATGTTGTCCAAAGATTGGTGCCGACGGCGAGACTCGAACTCGCACAGCTTTCGCCACTACCCCCTCAAGATAGCGTGTCTACCAATTTCACCACGTCGGCTGACTCTGACTTCCTTGCACTGGCGGGGTCTGGATGGATCTCACCAAGCAAGCCTAATAGTTTACCCTGAAACCACGCTGTTTCTGGAATGGCCTTGGGATTTCCTCAACACAGCGGCAACCCGCTTGGCCTGTGACTCTCGATTGCGCCACAAGGACATTGCACCTGCCTTACTTGCCTGGTATCTGGGCTGCACCGGTGCCTGTCGGCTCGCTCGGCGCCAGGGCTGGTGCAGGGGCAGGTGGGGTACCGCTGGAGTTTGGAATCTGTGCGGCCGCCGGCGACTGCGCAGGCAGCACCGAACCTTCGAGAACGCTGCCGCCGCCAGGTGCGACCTGGCGCAGGTTACCGAAGTAAGCCAGACCCAAGGTGCTGGCAAGAAACACAGCAGCCAGTACACCCGTGGATCGCGAAAGAAAATTGGCGCTGCCCGACGCGCCAAACAAGCTCGCCGACCCCGCGCCACCACCCCCAAACGCGGCACCTGCATCAGCGCCTTTGCCATGCTGCATCAGGATCAGCACGATCATGGCGATGGCGGTCAGCATCTGAAGCGCCAGAAGAATCGTCAACGAAACGTTCATAAAAATACTCCGCGAGGGTGGTGCAAGCAACCGGCCTCAGGCCTTGGCTGCTTGAGCGATCTGCAAAAAGTCAACAGCCTTGAGCGACGCTCCGCCAATCAAGCCGCCATCGATGTCGGGTTCGGCCAGCAGGCTGGCTGCGTTGGCAGCGTTCATGCTGCCACCGTAGAGGATGGGCACCCGCTTCGGGTGTTCGGTGGCCGCTGCCAGTTGCGCGCGAAGTACCGCATGCACAGCCTGCGCCATCTCGGGCGTGGCGGTCTTGCCGGTACCGATCGCCCAGACCGGCTCGTAAGCCACCACAATTTCGCTGGTGCAATGGGTCACTGCGTGGATCACAGCCGCCAGTTGCCGCTTGACCACGGATTCGGTCTCACCCGCTTCGCGCTGGGCCAATGTTTCACCGACGCAGACGATGGGCGTCATGCCGACGGCCAGCACGCGCTGGGCCTTGGCTGCCACCACCACATCGGTTTCCGCGTGGTGTTGACGGCGCTCGGAATGACCGACGATGGCGTAACGGCAGCCGAAGTCTTTCAGCATGGCCGCGCTCACCTCGCCTGTGAAAGCGCCCTGCTCATGCGCCGAGACATCTTGCGCACCCCAAGCCAACAGGCTACCCGAGAGCAGCGACTGCAATTGCGCCAGATAGGGTGCTGGCACACACAGCGCCAGCTCGGCTTCGCTCGCCTGGGCGTCCAGCCCATCGAGCATGGCCTGCACCAGCGCTTGGTTGGCCGCCAGCGAGCCGTTCATTTTCCAGTTGCCAACAATCCGTTTTTTCATGCTGCTCCCTGCGCCCTCAAGACCAGGTCAGCACGATCTTGCCGATGTGCTGATTGGATTCCATGAGCGCGTGGGCCCGGGCCGCATGCGCTGCTTCAAACACGCTGTGAATCACCGGCTTGACCTTACCTTGCGCCAGCAGCGGCCAGACGCGCTCGCGCAGGGCGCTGGCGATGGCAACTTTGAACGCCACCGGGCGCGGACGCAGTGTGGAACCGGTGATCACCAGCCGACGCCGCAGCACCAGCCCAGCATTGAACTCGGCTTTCACGCCACCCTGCACTGCGATGATCACCAGCCGGCCGTCTTCGGCCAGGCACTCGATCTCGCGTGCAACATACGCGCCAGCCACCATGTCCAGCACCACATCAACGCCACGGCCGTCGGTGAGCTTCATGGCCTCAGCCGCAAAGTCCTGCGTCTTGTAGTTGATCGCGTGGTCGGCACCCAGCTTCAGGCAAGCAGCGCATTTTTTATCGCTACCGGCGGTGGCGATCACGCGCGCACCCAGCGCATTGGCCAGCTGGATCGCGGTCACGCCGATGCCGCTGGCGCCACCCTGAACCAGCAGGGTCTCGCCCGCCTGCAAGCGGCCGCGATCGAACACGTTGCTCCAGACAGTAAAAAACGTCTCGGGCAAAGAGGCGGCAGCCACGTCGTCCAGCCCTTCGGGCACCGGCAAACACTGGCCCACTGGCGCTACACAAAACTGCGCATAACCACCCCCCGCAACCAGCGCGCACACGCGGTCGCCAATCTTCAGGTTCGCCTGAGCCATCGCTTCGGCATCGCCTGATTCGATAATTCCAGCCACCTCCAGACCTGGCAAGTCGGAAGCACCGGGCGGCGGCGGATAGGCGCCGCTGCGCTGCAGCACATCAGGCCGGTTGATGCCCGATGCGCTGACGCGGATCAGCACCTCGCCCGCAGCCGCCACCGGCTGGGGACGCTCGCACAGGCGCAACACCTCGGGCGCACCGAAGGCACTGATCTCTACCGCTTGCATGGTTGTGGTCACCCGGCGTGCGCCTTACGGCTGTTGCTGATGGGGCTGCTGCGTCTGTTCGACGCTGTTGCGGTCGATCAGTGCTTTCAGAGACAGCTTGATGCGACCCTTCTCGTCGGTCTCCATCACCTTGACTTTGACGATCTGGCCTTCGGTCAGGTAGTCCGACACCCGCTCCACCCGCTCGTGTGCGATCTGGCTGATGTGCAGCAGACCGTCTTTACCAGGCAACAGATTGATCAGCGCACCGAAGTCCAAGATCTTGGTGACAGGGCCTTCGTAAATCTTGCCGATCTCTACTTCGGCGGTGATCTGCTGGATGCGGCGCTTGGCTTCGTCTGCTTTGGCAGCGTCGGCCGAGGCTATGGTGATGGTGCCGTCTTCGTCGATGTTGATCTGGCAGCCGGTCTCTTCGGTCAACGCGCGAATCACCGCCCCGCCCTTGCCGATCACGTCGCGGATTTTCTCAGGGTTGATCTTCATGGTGAACAGCTTCGGCGCGAAGTTGGAGACCTCCACCTTGGCTTCGCCCATGGCTTCCTGCATCTTGCCCAGAATGTGCATGCGCGCTTCCTTGGCCTGTGCCAGTGCAACCTGCATGATTTCCTTGGTGATGCCCTGAATCTTGATGTCCATCTGCAGCGCGGAAATGCCGTTGGTGGTGCCCGCGACCTTGAAGTCCATGTCGCCCAGATGATCTTCATCGCCCAGGATGTCGGTCAACACAGCAAAGCGGTTGCCTTCCTTGATCAGACCCATGGCGATACCGGCCACATGCGCTTTCATGGGCACGCCAGCGTCCATCAGTGCCAAGCAGCCGCCGCAGACCGAAGCCATGGACGATGAGCCGTTGGATTCGGTGATTTCCGACACCAAACGCATGGTGTAAGGGAATTCTTCCTTGCTGGGCAGCGCGGCAATCAGCGCGCGCTTGGCCAGGCGGCCGTGGCCGATTTCACGGCGCTTGGGCGTACCAAAACGGCCCGCTTCGCCGGTGGCGAAGGGAGGCATGTTGTAGTGCAGCATGAAGCGATCCTGGAAGTCGCCTGCAAGCGCGTCGATACGCTGTGCGTCGCGGTCGGTGCCGAGTGTGGCCACCACCAGCGCCTGGGTCTCACCGCGGGTGAACAGGCTGGAGCCGTGGGTACGCGGCAGCACGCTGTTGCGGATTTCGATGGCGCGCACGGTGCGCGTGTCGCGACCGTCGATGCGCGGCTCGCCCGCCAGAATCTGGCCACGGACGATCTTGGCTTCGATGTCAAACAGCAGCGCTTCGATCGCCACGCTGTCGAACGCCGTGCCTTCGGCTTTCAAAGCAACCATCACCTCGGCATAGGCGGTGCGGCAGGCTTGCGTACGTGCTTGCTTGTTGCGGATCTGGTAAGCGGCTTCCAGCTTGGCTTTGGCCAGGCCGTCGATCTTGGCGATCAGCGGCTCGTCTTTGGCGGGCGGTTGCCAGTCCCAGGCCGGCTTGCCGGCGTCGCGCACCAGTTCGTTGATGGCGGCAATCGCGATGTTGCCCTGCTCGTGGCCATAGACCACGGCGCCGAGCATGATTTCTTCGCTCAGCTGTTGGGCTTCGGACTCCACCATCAGTACAGCGGCTTCGGTGCCGGCGACCACCAGGTCGAGCTGGCTGTCTTTCAGCTGGGTCTGGCCTGGGTTCAACACGTATTCGCCGTTGACGTAGCCCACACGGGCAGCGCCGATCGGGCCGTTGAACGGAATGCCGCTGACAGACAGGGCGGCGGAGGTGGCGATCAGGGCAGCGATGTCGGCCTGCACTTCGGGGTTCAGGCTCACCACATGCACGATTACCTGCACTTCGTTGTAGAAGCCCTCGGGGAACAGCGGGCGGATCGGGCGGTCGATCAGGCGGCAGGTCAGCGTTTCCAGCTCACTCGGACGGCCTTCGCGCTTGAAGAAGCTGCCGGGGATGCGGCCGGCGGCGTAGGCTTTTTCGGTGTAGTCCACCGTCAAGGGGAAAAAGTCTTGACCGGCTTTGGCGTCGGTCTTGGCGACCACGGTGGCCAAGACCACGGTGTCGTCGATGTTGACCAGCACGGCGCCAGTGGCTTGGCGGGCGATTTCGCCGGTTTCCATGGTGACCGTGTGCGGGCCCCACTGGAAAGTCTTGGTGACTTTGTTGAACATGCTCATGGTGGGCTCCTTGGGGCCGCCGTCAGGGGCGGCATGGCGTGCAGCGGTTCTGCACAAAACCCGAAGTCACAACCCAGAACACGATGCCATTCCAGCGGTGCTGCTGCGGGCCAAGCCGCACAACGCCGTTGGAATGACACAGCTTCGCTCTGTTGTTGCTGCTTCGGAATCTAAAAAAACAGGGCCTACAAACAAAAACCGCCCGAGCCAGCGAACCAACTCAGGCGTTTCTTTGCGTGTGACACCCCGATGGTCAAAATTACTTGCGCAGACCCAGCTTCTTGATCAGGGCAAGGTAGCGCTCGGCGTCTTTGGACTTGAGGTAGTCCAGCATTTTGCGGCGACGGCTCACCATGCGCAGCAGGCCGCGACGGCCATGGTGGTCTTTGGCGTGGGTCTTGAAGTGAGGCATCAACTCGTTGATGCGGGCGGTCAGGATGGCGACCTGAACTTCGGGGCTGCCGGTGTCCTTGGGAGCACGGGCGTTGTCCGCAACGACGGCGGCTTTGATGTCTTGGGCGATCATGGAAATTCCTTGGGTTGACATGCGACCCGTCGCAGCCAGCCAGCGCCTCGGCTCTCTCACCATAAATCTTGGAAAGAAGCCAATTCTGACCGCCGCAGCGGGCGTGAATTGCCATTTAAATCAACGGCAACCAAAAATTATAACTGACGGGTGGCCAGACCTGGGTCGACTCGCGCCAGCCAAGTGCGCAGCCGGTCCACGCCCAGCGCCAGGCGCTGGGGATCGCGGCTGGCAAAGCACCAGCGCAGCCAACCGGCCGCCTCCGGGCCAAATGCACTGCCCGGCGCGAGACCGAGCCCAGCCTCGCGCACCAGGCGCTTGGCGGTGTCCAGGCAATCTGGGTGGCCGGCCAAGCGGAAAAAAGCGTACATCCCCCCCAGTGGCTCAGCCAAGGTCACACCTGGCGTCGCCTGCAACAGCGGCACCAGGGTGTCGCGGCACAGGCGAAGGTGTGCCACCAGCGCGGGCGTCACCTCGTCCCCGCGCGCCAGGGCCGCAAGCGCAGCGCGCTGGATGAACACCGGCGCGCAGGAGGTGTTGTATTCGATCAGCTTGCCGATCGCGGCGGTGAGCGAAGCAGGCACCACCAGCCATCCGAGGCGCCAGCCGGTCATGAGAAAGCTCTTGGAAAAGCTGTGGGCGACGATCAGGTGGTCATCGGGCTCGGCCACGTCGAGAAAGCTGCTGGCAGCACCGTTGGACGTGTCGCCGGCAAAGTACAGCCGCTCGTACACCTCGTCGGCCAAAATCCAGGTGCCGGTGCGGCGGCAGTGATCGAGGATGGTGGCTTGCTGCTCGCGGCTGAGCGTCCAGCCGGTGGGGTTGTTGGGCGCGTTGAGCACCAGCAGACGGGTGGCGGGCGTGATGGCCGACAGCAGCGTGTCCATGTCGAGCACCCAGGCGCCGGTGCGCGGCCCGGTGTCCAACACCTTTAACGGGACACGGACCACGTTGGCGCCCATGATCAGCGGCTGCGCCACCAGATTGGGCCAGGCGGGTGTGACCACCACCACCTCGTCACCCGCATTCACCAGCGCTTGCGAGGCGAGCATGAGCCCGTTGACACCCCCCGAGGTGACCGCCAAACGCGGCTGCCAGTGGGCTGCGCCTCGACCCGGGTGCAGGCCATCGGTGTAGGCGGCAATGCCGTCCCGCAGCTCGGGCAAGCCCAGGTTGTGCGCATAAAAGGTGTCACCGGCCTGCAAGGAAACGATCGCCGCCTCGCGCACAAAATCGGGCGTGACCTCGTCGCTCTCACCGAACCAGAACTTCAGCACATCTTCGCGGCCCAGGCCCTCGTTGGCCACCTCGCGGATGCGCGACTCGCCGAGCTGTTGGACCACGTCACGCATGCGGTTCTCCTTGTGGATCAGACCACAGCATCAGGGACGCTGCATGGTGCAGCTGTGGGGTGCCTCGGCCTGCTGCGGTTTGAGGCTTCGGATGACGCGAAAACCATAGCCCGAGCCCTCCACATCGAACTTCACCCCAGGCGCGCCTTGGCGGTCCATCACCGCCACCGCCAGCGGCTGCTGGAACTGGTGATCGGCGGCGCGCATGCGCGCGGTCTGCCCGGCCAGGGTGACCTCGACCCGCTCCAGCTCGGTGGCGATGCGGGTGGCATCCACCGCGCCGGCGCGTTCGATCGCCTGCGCCAGTGCCTCGATCATGAGCTGCATGCGCATGTGCACATAGTCGTCTTCGGGCTTGGGAAAACGCTCCCGAAAACTTCGGTAAAAGGCCTCAGACGCGCCGGTCGGCACGTTGGGGAACCAGTCGGCAACAGCAAATACCTTGCCGATACCGGCATCGCCCATCGCCGCCGGTGCGCCCAGCGCGTTGCCGTAAAACGTGTAAAAACTGCCCTGAAATCCGGCCTCGCGCGCCGCTTTCACCAGCAGGGTGAGGTCGTTGCCCCAGTTGCCGGTGAGCACGGCTTGCGCGCCGCTGGCTTGGATTTTGGCGGCGTAGGGCAGAAAATCCTTGATGCGCGCCAAGGGGTGCAATTCGTCGCCCACGATTTGAATGTCGGGCCGCTGTTCAGCCAGCTGCTTGCGCGCTTCGCGCAACACGCTCTGGCCGAAGCTGTAGTCCTGCCCAATCAGGTAGACGCGTTTGAGTGCCCGGTCTTCGCGCAGCACGCTCATGAGTGCGGTCATGCGCATGTCGGCATGGGCATCGAAGCGGAAATGCCAGAAGCTGCAGCGCTCGTTGGTGAGCGAGGGGTCCACCGCCGAGTAGTTGAGGAACACCACGCGCCTCGACGCATCGCGCTCGTTGTGCTTGTTGATCGCCTCAATCAACGCGGCCGCCGGCGCAGACGAATTGCCCTGCGCCACGATGCGGATGTCTTGGTCGATCGCCGAGCGCAGCCCAGACAACGCCTCTTCGGTCTGGCCTTTGCTGTCAAAACGTTCGATCAGCAATGGGCGGTTGCCGCCAGGCAACTTGACCCCACCGCGGGCGTTCACCCGCTCGGTGGCCCAGACCAGGTTGCGAAACACAGCTTCGCCAGTGTTGGCAAAGGCGCCCGAGAGACCTTCGATCACGCCGATGCGAATCGGCGGGCCTGCCACCACAGCAGTGGCAGCTGTCTGGCGCGAAGGCTGCTGGGCGGTGGCGCTGGAACCAAAGCCCAACACACAAGCGCCAAGTATCAAGGTGGCACTGAACTGATAAAAACCGATCACAAGTTATCCTCAAAAAAACAAAAATCCAGAGCTTTTGTCTGGGGAACACGGCGCAGAGCCCGCAACAAAGGGATGTTAGCCAAGTGGGTCTGGCAGGCAGATCACGGAGAGCAATCTTTGATGTCGCCATCACGCGATGAAGTCGCTGAGTGGCCGAACCACTTCACCAGCGATCTGATCGAGTGCGCAGATCCCATTTGCCGCCGCGCAGCTCGTATATACCCACGGTTCCGAAGCGCTGCTCACCCTTGTCATCCCAACGCATGGTGTTGGTCACTGGAGCGAAGGCCTCGACTTTGCGGAGCGCTTCCAGTACCTTTTTCCGATCGACTGTCTGCGCTGCCTGAATGGCTGTCTTGAGCACATACATGCTGTCATAGCTGTAGTGGGCACCGTAGGCCACCGGTCCCTTGAAACGCGTGGAGAACTTCGCTTGGAACGCCTCCCCAGCGGGGAATTCCTCGGCATTGAGGACCGGGGACGTGGCCGCGATGCGGGTCACCAAACCAGCCGCTTTGGTCATCTCGGTGGTCTTGATCGTGTCGCCACCGACCAGCACGATCTTGGTGTAACTCAGCTTGTCGAGCGCTTGCAACAGCGCCAAAACCTGGAAGTCGTTGAGCATGGAGACAACGACATTGATGCCATCGGCTTTGATCTTGCCTGCGAACTCGTCGAAATTCACCGTCTCACCATCGAACGACTGGCGCAGCAGGACCTCTTTGTTCAGCTCCTTAAGACGGGCAGCAGCACCGTCGGCCAAACCTTTGCCGTAGGTGCTGCCCTCATCGACCAACGCGTAGCGGGTGCTGCCAGGCAGCCCGGCAGCGTAGGCACCCATGGCCCTGGCTTGCAAGTTGTCGTTGGCCACCATGCGAAGCGTGGTGGGGAAACCGAGCTCGGTGAACCTGGGGTTGGTTGAGATCGCGATCTGCGCCACGTTGGCGGCGGCATAGATCGGGGCGGCCTCGATGCTGACGCCAGAGTTCAAGTTGCCGACGACTGCCACCACGCCGGCATCAACCAGCTGCTGAGCCACCAGCTTGCCGGTGGCTGGATCGGCTTTGTCGTCAACGGCCACGATCTCCAGTTTCACCAGCTTGCCAGCAACCTTAAAGCCTGCCTGGTTGATTTCTTCCACCGCCAGGGTCACCCCATTGAGCAGGTCTTGGCCCAGGCTGGCGATCGGACCGCTGAGCGGCTGAGCCACCCCGATTTTGATCACATCGGGCACAGAAGGAGAGCAAGCGCTGAGCGAGGCGAGGACCAACACAGACGCCAATGCGGTGAAAGAGAAACGTCGACGGTTCGGGCAGGTGTTCATTTCGAATTTCGGCTTGGGTGAATAACAAAGGCAGATCGACTTGGCTCTGCCGACTCAACAACACGCCGCTCCACATCGGCATTCAAACGTGTCATCGTGTGACTCCCGCGCCTGCTCGATGAGACTTTGCGCGAAAAAGTAACCAACAGTGTCAAATAAAAACCCTCTGCCAGCGCTATCTTGTGGAAAAAATTTCCGATTGATCGCCACTTTTGTCAATCAATGTGGAAATCCTGCGTCTCGATCACGTACCGCGAGCCGCGTCTTCACCCGCCAGCGCAGCCAGCGCCCAGCGTGGCTTGACGTCGAAGGCGTAGTGCCGCTGTTGCAGATCGACCAGACCAGCCTGCACCCGCAGCCCAGCGGCCAGCGCAATCATGGCGCCGTTGTCGGTGCACAGGTGCAGCTCGGGGTAGTGCACCCGCACGCCGCGCCGCGCGCACGCTTGGTTGAGCTCGCTGCGCAGCCGTGTGTTGGCGCCCACCCCGCCGGCGACCACCAGGCGCATCAAACCCGTGGCGCTCAACGCCGCAAGTGATTTCCGCACCAGCACATCGACGATGGCGGCTTGCGCGCTGGCCGCCACATCGGCTTTCTGGGCCTCGCTCAGCGCCTCTGCCAGCGCCGGTGTGGCTGGGCCTTCGGGCCTTGCATGGGCCAGGCGCTTGACCTGGGTGAGCACGGCGGTCTTCAAACCAGCGAATGAAAAATCGAGGTCGCCGCTGTGCAGCAGCGGGCGCGGGAAAGTGTGGGCGTCGGCCCTGCCCTGCTCGGCCAGCTTGGCGAGCGCGGGTCCGCCGGGGTAACCCAGGCCCAGCAGCTTGGCCGACTTATCAAACGCCTCGCCCGCAGCGTCGTCGATGGTCTCGCCCAGCAGTTCGTAGCGGCCCACGCCATCGACCCGCATGAGCTGGGTGTGCCCGCCCGAGACCAGCAAGGCCACGAACGGAAATTCGGGCGGATCGGCACTGAGGAAGGGCGAGAGCAGATGGCCTTCCAGGTGGTGCACGCCGATCACCGGTTTGCCCAGCGCCATGGCCATGGCACAGGCCGCGCCAGACCCCACCAGCAGCGCGCCAGCCAGGCCCGGGCCGCGGGTGTAGGCCACCGCATCCACCACGGAGAGCGCCACACCAACCTCAGCCAGCACCGCATCGGTCAGCGGCAGCACCCGGCGGATGTGGTCGCGGCTGGCGAGTTCGGGCACCACGCCGCCATAGGCCTGGTGCATCTCGATCTGGCTGTGAAGCGCGTGGGCGAGCAGGCGCGGCACACCGGTGCCGCTGGCGTCAACCAACGCCACACCGGTTTCATCGCAAGAAGATTCAAAACCCAAGATCAGCATGGCGCGCAGTGTACCGATTGGGTGAACAGCCAACAGAAGGGGCCGTGGCAGCGCAAAAGCAGGTCGTTGGATGCGCTGATGGCCAGCGATCGCGGCACAGATGTTGCATCGGTTGGGCACAAGGGGGTCTCCGACCGCCAATCTGCGGACACATGAACGCCGGACTTCGTTTCCTCATAGCCTCCAAAAGCTGTGACATCGCCGACCTGCGGCAGCTGGCGCTGACCAGCTCGCTGGTGCACGCCATCGGCGAGCTGGTGCATGCGCTGCAGCGAGAGCGCGGCATGTCCAACCTGTACCTCGGCTCCAAAGCCCAACGCTGCGCGGAATCACTGCGACAGCAGGTCGATCAGACGGCAACTGTGCAAGCTGTGCTGCTCGAACAATTGGACAACCTGGACACCGCCGCATCGGGACGCGGAGCGGGTGCGCGGCTGTTCAGTCGCATTGCCTATGTGCTTCAGGGGCTGGATGCCTTGCCGGCACTGAGGCACGAGGTGCAGCAACAGCAATGGACACCGGCACGCGCCACCCGGGCCTACATCCGGCTCATCAACGGCTTGCTGGCCGTGGTCTTTGAGGCAGCCGACAGCGCCTCGGACCCGCTGATATCGCGTCGGCTGGTGGCCTTGTTCAATTTCATGCAGGCCAAAGAGTTCGCCGGCCAGGAAAGAGCCACCGGATCGGCTCTGTTTGCAGCCGGGCAGGCCGAGTCAGCGGCCCAGCAGCGCCTGCTGCACCTGATCGAATCGCAGGAGCGCTGTCTGCAGGTGTTTGCCGACTTCACACGGGAAGGCACCGAGCCGACATGGGCCGTCCCGCCGTCGATGGCGCCCCCGGCTGCACAGGAGCGCCTGCGGCGCATCCTGTGCACCACGCCCGCTGGCGGGGCACTGGATAGCACATTCAGCCAAGCCTGGTTTGACACCTGCACCGATGGCATCGACGCGATGAAGAGCACAGAGGCGCAAATGTGCGCGGGACTCCGAAGTTTGTGTGAGGCGCGCATCGCTGCGGCCACCACCGACCTGATGCTCCATGGCGACCTGTTGGAGAGCCAGGCGCAGAGCACAGCGCCCGATCCGATCGAAGCGGCGTCGTTCTTCTGGGCGGAAAACGATGCACGGGCCACGGAGCCACTGCCCACTCAGGCCTACGGACCCCAACTTGGACGCTCCATCCTGGACCTGGTGCAAGACCAGGCCCGGCGGCTCCAAGCGGTGAGCGACGAGCTGGAGACGGTGCGCGCCAGCTTGAACGAGCGGCGCTTGGTCGAGCGCGCCAAGGGCTTGCTGATGGCGCACCGCAACCTTCGCGAGGACGAGGCCCACAAAACCCTGCGGCAAATGGCGATGAACCAAAACCGCCGCATCGTCGATGTGGCCGAGGCTCTGCTGTCCATGGCCGAGGTGCTGCCGCAGCGACTCGGCTGAGCGCTTGGGACGGGGTCGACTGCGCACAGCTTTCGCATGTTGCACTGCACAAAAACCGTGCCGACTGGTCCGTATGCACCAACTTAATGCACCTCGCTGGGGATGGCGCTATCGCCAGACCCCCGACTGCCGAGGTGAATGGTTGCTCAGTTTGTCCAGTTTCCCCATGAAATCAAAGCCATGGGTCGCCAACCAGGTAAAGGCCTGACAGTTGGCACGTTATCTGCTTAACAAATCCTGGAAGAGAGAGTGCCAACGGCGGCGCGATCTCACAAGTCTTCCCAGACACGGACAACGGCGTCCATTTCCTTCTGCGTTTTCGCGGTTCTGGAAATGGGTGCCGTTTTTTTTGGTTTCGTCCTTCTTAACCTTCAGGAGTTGCCCATGCCCAGCAAGCCCTTCACCACCATCCCCGCTGCGACTTCAGCAGAGGTCGAGCCTCCCAAGGCCAGCGCGCCCACACGTCGGCACTTCATCCAGCAAAGCAGCGCCATCGGTGCTGGCGCTTTGTTCGCCACCCTGGGCCACTCGGGCGTGTGGGCAGCAGGCTCGGACAAACCGGAAAAAGAAGAAGTCAAAATTGGCTTCATCCCCCTGACCGACTGCGCCAGCGTGGTCATGGCTTCGGTGCTGGGCTTTGACAAGAAGTACGGCGTGAAGATCGTGCCCAGCAAGGAGGCGAGCTGGGCCGGGGTTCGCGACAAACTGGTCAATGGCGAGCTGGACATGTCGCATGTTCTCTACGGCCTGATCTATGGCGTGCATCTGGGCACGGCGGGCCCGAAGAAAGACATGGCGGTGCTCATGTCCATCAACAACAACGGCCAGGCGATTTCCTTGTCCAAGGCATTGGCGGACAAGGGCGCCGTCGACGGCCCCAGCCTGGCGAAGTTCATGGCCGCCAACCCGCGCGACTACACCTTCGCTGGCACCTTCCCCACCGGCACCCACGCCATGTGGATGCACTATTGGCTGGCCGCAGCCGGCATCAACCCGATCTCAGGGGCTCGCCTGATCACGGTGCCACCGCCCCAGATGGTCGCCAACATGCGCATCGGCAACATGGACGGCTTTTGCGTCGGCGAGCCCTGGAACCACCGCGCCATCATGGACGGCATCGGCATCACGGCCAACACCACCCAAGACATCTGGCGCGATCACCCAGAGAAGGTGCTGGGCACCACGGCGGAGTTTGTGCAGAAGAACCCCAACACCACGCGCGCCGTGATGATGGCGGTGCTAGAAGCCAGCAAGTGGATCGACGCCAGCCTGCAAAACAAACTGAAGATGGCGGAAACGGTGGCGCAAAAGGCCTACATCAACACCGGTGTCGAGGCCATCAACCAGCGCATCCTGGGCCGCTACCAGAACGGTCTGGGCAAGACCTGGGACGACCCCAACCACATGAAGTTCTTCGGTGACGGCGCGGTGAACTACCCGTATCTGTCTGACGGCATGTGGTTCCTGACCCAGCACAAGCGCTGGGGCCTGCTCAAGAGCCACCCCGACTACCTGGCTGTCGCCAAGCAGATCAACCAGACCGCGCTCTACAAGTCGGTGGCCAGCGCCATGGGCATCAGCGTGCCCAAGTCCGACATGCGCACCAGCAAGCTGATGGATGGCGTGGTTTGGGACGGGAAAGACCCAGCCAAGTACGCCGATGGCTTCGCCATCAAAGCCTGATCGCTCGTTGTATTGCACTGAAAGGACACATGGTCATGGTTGCTGCCATTTTTCACATGCCGTTGGAGACCCCCGTGCCCACGCCCGCATCCAACTCCGCTTCGCCCAACACGGTGGTCAAAGCATCGAGTCCGTCCCAAGCAGAGACGCCTGTTGCGCCCAACAAGCCACAGCGTGATTTCAGTGCGCTGTGGATGACGGTGCTGCCGCCGGTGCTGGGCCTGGCATTTCTGGTGCTGGTTTGGTATTTGATCGCCAGCAACAACCGCGACATCCCCATGCCGACTGAGACCTGGGCGCAAGCACTCAAGGTGTTTGCCGATCCTTTCTACAGCAACGGCCCGAACGACCAGGGCGTGGGCTGGAACGTGCTTGCCTCGCTGGAGCGGGTGGCGATCGGGTTTGGTCTGGCCGCGCTGGTGGGCATCCCGGCCGGTTTTGCCATCGGCCGCTTCGAGTTTTTGAGCCGCATGTTCAACCCGTTGATCAGCCTGCTGCGCCCGGTGTCACCACTGGCCTGGCTGCCGATCGGGCTGCTGGTCTTCAAGGGCGCCAACCCGGCCGCCATCTGGACCATCTTCATCTGCTCGATCTGGCCTATGGTCATCAACACGGCGGTTGGCGTGCAACGGGTGCCGCAGGACTACATGAATGTGGCGCGGGTGCTCAACCTGAGCGAGTGGAAGATCTTCACCAAGATCCTGTTCCCCGCCGTGCTGCCCTACCTGCTGACCGGCGTGCGGCTGGCGGTGGGCACCGCCTGGCTGGTGATCGTGGCGGCCGAGATGCTGACCGGTGGCGTGGGCATTGGTTTTTGGGTCTGGGACGAGTGGAACAACCTCAATGTCTCCAGCATCATCATCGCGATTTTCGTGATCGGCATCGTCGGACTGCTGCTGGAATTCGCCCTTATCAAACTCGCCTCGCTCTTCACTTTTGATGAGGTCAAGGCCTGAGCGCCCCTCGATCTCCAACGCATCGGACAAGCCCGCCATGAACCACAGCAAATACATCGACATCCAGAGCGTGGAACAGACCTTCAAGACCAAGAATGGTCCGTTCCCTGCGCTGCGCGACATCCACCTGACGGTGGCCAAGGGCGAGTTTGTTGCCCTGATTGGCCACTCGGGCTGCGGCAAGTCCACCCTGCTCAACCTGATCGCCGGGCTGACCACGCCCACGCAAGGCGTGCTGCTGTGCGCGGACAAGGAAATCGCCGGTCCGGGACCCGAGCGCGCGGTGGTGTTCCAGAACCACTCGCTGCTGCCTTGGCTGACCTGTTTTGAGAACGTGCACCTGGCGGTGGAGCGGGTGTTTGCAGCGACGGAAAGCAAGGCCCAAGTCAAGGCGCGCACCGACGCCGCGCTGGCGATGGTGGGCTTGAGTGCAGCGGCGCAGAAGCGTCCAGGCGAGATCTCAGGCGGCATGAAGCAGCGCGTGGGCATTGCACGGGCGCTGTCGATGGAGCCCAAGGTGCTGCTGCTGGACGAGCCGTTTGGCGCGCTTGATGCGCTGACCCGCGCCAAGCTGCAAGACGAGCTGCTGGAGATCGTGGCCAAGACCCAGGCCACGGTGGTGATGGTCACGCACGATGTGGACGAGGCGGTGTTGCTGGCCGACAAGATCGTGATGATGACCAATGGCCCGGCCGCCACCATCGGCGAGGTGCTGACGGTGGGGCTGGCGCGCCCGCGTTCGCGGGTGGCCCTGGCCGATGACCCGCGCTACCAGCAGTGCCGCAAAGCCGTCATTGACTTTCTGTACACGCGCCAAGCGCATGTAGAAAAAGTGGCCTAAAGGAGAACCTAATGGACATGCGCGTCAACACGAAACCGAAAATGAAACTGGTGATGGTCGGCAACGGCATGGCCGGTGTGCGCTCGATCGAGGAGCTGCTCAAAATCGCGCCCGATCTGTACGACATCACCGTCTTCGGCGCCGAGCCGCACCCCAACTACAACCGCATCTTGCTCTCCCCGGTGCTGGCAGGCGAGCAGACGCTGGACCAGATCGTGTTGAACGACTGGGCCTGGTACACCGACAACAACATTGCCTTGCACGCTGGCTGCACCGTGACCGAGGTGGACCGCGTGAAGCGCGTGGTCCACGGGCGAAACCCGGCGGGTGAAACGGTGAGCGCGCCGTACGACCGCCTCATCATGGCCACCGGCTCCAACCCCTTCATCCTGCCGATTCCGGGCAAGGACCTGCCTGGCGTGCTGGCCTACCGCGACATTGCCGACACCCAGGCCATGATCGACGCGGCCACAAAGTACCAACACGCGGTGGTGATTGGCGGCGGCCTGCTGGGCCTGGAAGCCGCCAACGGCCTGATGAAGCGCGGCATGTCGGTCAGCGTGGTGCATGTGGCGCCTTGGCTGATGGAGCGGCAATTGGACGATGTGTCGGGCAAGCTGTTGCAGCAGTCGCTGGAAGCGCGCGGCATGAAGTTTCTGATCGGCGCCCAGACGCAGGAGCTGGTCGCTGGTGACGACGGTCGCGTCACATCCATTCGCTTCAAAGATGGCAGCGAACTGCCCGCTGATCTGGTGGTGATGGCGGTCGGCATCCGCCCCAACACCGCGCTGGCCGAGAGCATGCGCCTGTATGTGAACAAAGGCATTGTGGTGAGCGACACGCTGCAAACCACCACCGACCCGCGCATCTACGCCGTGGGCGAATGCGCGGCGCACCGGGGCATTGCCTATGGCCTGGTGGCACCGCTTTTTGAGCAGGGCAAGGTGCTCGCCACGCACCTGGCCGAGTTCGGCATTGGCCGCTACACCGGCTCGCTCACCTCGACCAAGCTCAAGGTCACCGGCATTGACCTGTTCAGCGCGGGCAACTTCATGGGCGGAGCCAACACGGAAGAGATCGTGATGAGCGACCCGGCCAGCGGGGTGTACAAAAAGCTGGTGATCCAAGACGACAAACTGGTCGGCGCCTGCCTGTATGGCGACACAGTGGATGGCAGCTGGTACTTCAAGTTGCTGCGCGATGGACGCAAGGTCAGCGACATCCGAGACAAGCTGATGTTTGGCGAATCCAATATTGGCGACGTGGGCCACCAGGGCCACAGCAAGGCCGCCGCCATGGTCGATACCGACGAGGTCTGCGGCTGCAACGGCGTGACCAAAGGCGCTATCTGCAAAGCCATCAAAGACAAAGGCCTGTTCACGCTCGAAGAGGTGCGCAAGAACACCAAGGCCAGCGCGTCATGCGGCTCGTGCACCGGGCTGGTGGAGCAGATTCTGATGTTCACCGCTGGCGGCGACTACTCGGCCACGCCCAAGCTCAAAGCCATGTGCGGCTGCACCGAACACGGCCATGAGGCGGTGCGCCAAGCCATCCGCACGCCGCTGGCCGATGGCAGCAAGCTGCTGACCACGGCACAGGTGTTTGCACAGCTGGGCTGGAAGACGCCCAACGGCTGTGCCAGCTGCCGCCCGGCCATCAATTACTACCTGATCAGCAGCTGGCCCAAGCTGGCCAAAGACGACCCGCAAAACCGCTACATCAACGAGCGCTCGCACGCCAACATCCAGAAAGACGGCACCTACAGCGTGATCCCGCGCATGTGGGGCGGCGAAACCACAGCCGACGAGTTGCGCCGCATCGCCAACGCGGTGGACAAGTACAACATTCCCACCGTCAAGGTCACCGGTGGCCAGCGCATCGACCTGCTGGGCGTGAAGAAAGAAGACCTGGTAAACGTCTGGAAAGACATCGGCATGCCCAGCGGCCACGCGTACGCCAAAGCGCTGCGCACGGTGAAAACCTGCGTGGGCACCGAGTGGTGCCGCATGGGCACGCAAGACAGCACCCAGATGGGCAAAGACCTGGAGCGCGCGATGTGGCGCATGTATGCGCCACACAAGGTGAAGTTTGCGGTGAGCGGCTGCCCGCGCAACTGCGCCGAATCGGGCATCAAAGACGTGGGCATCATCGGTGTGGACAGCGGCTGGGAGATGTACGTGGGCGGCAACGGCGGCATCAAAACCGAGGTGGCCCACTTCTTCGTCAAGCTCAAAACCGCCGAAGAGGTGATGGAGCACACCGGCGCCTTCATGGAGCTGTACCGCACCGAGGGCTGGTATTTGGAGCGCACGGTGCACTACATCAACCGGGTGGGCCTGGACTACGTGAAGAAGCGCATTTTGGAAGACGCCGAAGGCCGCAAGGCGCTGTGGGAACGCCTGCAGTTTGCGCTCGACGGTGAGCCCGATCCGTGGTTTGACTTCAAGGAAGCGGCTGTGGACACGCGCCAGTTCATTCCCCTCATCCCCGCCTGAGGAACACCATGCAAAGACGACATTGGATGATTTTGGCCGCAGCAGCAGCCACAGCAACCACCACCACGGGTGTGCAAGCCCAGGTGGCCGACCTGAGCGATGCCATCAACAAGGCGGGCCGCCAGCGCATGCTCTCGCAGCGCATGGGCAAGGCTTGGCTGGCGTTGGTTCACCAGCCCGCCAACGCCAACGCCCAGTTGGTGCTGGACCGCTCCATGGCCCTGTTCGACCGCCAGCTCGTCGAGCTGAAAGCCTATACGCCCACTTCTGAAATTCGCGATACGTATTTAAAGCTTGAGGATGTCTGGAGTGGCTACAAAACCACCCTGGTGGGCACCGCCCCCAATCGGTCGGGAGCACGAGCTGTTCTGGACGCTGATGCCAAGGTGCTGGCGCTGGCCCACCAAGGCACGGTGCAATACGAAACCGCTTTGAACCGCCCGGCGGGGAAACTGGTCAACGTGGCTGGTCGCCAGCGCATGCTCTCGCAGCGCATGGCCAAGTTTTACTTTGCTGCCATGCTGCCGGTGGATGGGCCTGTGGCCAACGCCGAGATCGTCAAATCGCGCACCGAATTTCTCATTGCCATGGACCTGCTGCGCAACGCCCCCCAGGCCACCGATCGCATCCGCTCGGAGCTGCAAGTGGCCGACGGGCAGTGGATCTTTTTTGACCAAGCGCTCAAGAACATGCAAACCCCCGGCGCGAACGCCAGGGCCCTGTCGGATGTGTTTGTGACCAGCGAAAACCTGCTCAGCGTGATGGACCGCGTCACCGGCATGTACGCCGCTATCACCACCTGAAAGTACGGAAAAAAATGAACCCATGGACCGCTGTTTGCCGTATTGAAGACATCCCTGTGCTGGGGTCGCGCCGCGTGGCACGCCAACAAGGCCTGGATGTGGCCGTGTTCCGCAACGACCAAAACCACGTTTTTGCCTTGCTTGACCGTTGCCCACACAAAGGCGGCCCGCTCTCGCAGGGCATTGTGTTTGGCACCAGCGTGGCCTGCCCGCTGCACAACTGGACCATTGGCCTGTGCACCGGCCAGGCCGCCGCGCCCGACGAAGGCTGCACACCCAAGTTCAGCATCAAGCTGGAAGACGGCGTGGTGTACCTCGATGCCCACGAGCTGGCGACGCATGCCACAGACCTGGCGCGCCCGGTCGCCGGGCCCGCGCGGCGCGCCCTGGCATGAGCGCGGGACAGTCTTCGACCTTGCTCGCTGAGCGGGTCGTGACCATGCACGCCGCGCACCAAGCGCCTGCCCTCACCCGCTCCACCTGCCCCTACTGCGGCGTGGGCTGCGGCGTCATCATCGAAAGCCAGGGCGCGCAGATCACTGGCGTGCGCGGCGACCCCGATCACCCGGCCAACTTCGGCAAACTGTGTTCCAAGGGCAGCACGCTGCACCTCACCGCCACCGCCGAGGTGACGCGCCAGACCCGTTTGCTGCAACCGCTGCAACGCATGGAGCGCAAGGGCGGTACCACACCCATTGCCTGGGACGCCGCGCTCGACCTCGCTGCCACTCGATTCGGCGACACCATCGCCCAACACGGCCCCGACGCCGTGGGCTTCTACATCAGCGGCCAACTGCTCACCGAGGACTATTACGTCTTCAACAAGCTGGCCAAGGGCCTGATCGGCACCAACAACGTCGACACCAACTCGCGCCTGTGCATGAGCAGCGCGGTGGCCGGCTACAAGCTCACGCTCGGTGCCGACGCGCCACCGGCCTGCTTTGAGGACATCGACCACGCGGCCTGCCTGTTCATCGTCGGCGCCAACCCCGCTTTTGCCCACCCGGTGCTGTATCGCCGCATCGAAGCCGCCAAAGCCAAAAACCCGGCGATGAAAGTCATCGTCGCCGATCCGCGCCGCACCGACACCGCTGAGCAGGCCGATCTGTTTTTGCAACTCCAGCCAGGCAGCGACGTGATGCTGTTTCACGGGATGCTCCACACCATGTTGTGGGAGGGCTGGCTCGACGCCGCGTACATCGCAGCGCACACCACCGGCTTCGACGAACTCAAAGCGCTCGTACGCGACTGCACGCCCGAGCGCGTAGCGCAGGTGTGCGGCCTGAGGAAAGAAGACCTGTTCACGGCGGCTCAATGGTTCGCTGGCCTTGACGGCCAGGGGTTTGCAGGCATGGTCGGCAGCCCGCGCCGACCCACGCTCAGCCTGTACTGCCAAGGCTTGAACCAGAGCAGCAGCGGCACCGCCAACAACGCCACGCTCATCAACCTGCACCTGGCCACCGGCCAGATCGGCCAACCCGGCGCCGGGCCGTTCAGCCTCACTGGCCAGCCCAACGCCATGGGCGGGCGTGAGGTGGGCGGCCTGGCCAACTTGCTCAGCGCGCACCGCGACATGGCCAACCCCGCGCACCGCGCCGAGATCGCTGCACTGTGGGGCTTGGCCGATGTGCCATCCAAGCCCGGTAAAACAGCGGTGGAGATGTTCCAGGCCGCTGCCGATGGCGAAATCAAAGCGCTGTGGATCGCTTGCACCAACCCGGCGCAGTCCATGCCCGACCAGGCCACCGTGCGCCGCGCGCTGGAGCGCTGCGAGTTCGTGGTGGTGCAAGAGGCTTTCGCCACCGCAGCCACTTGCGACTTCGCCGACTTGCTGCTGCCCGCCACCACCTGGGGCGAAAAAGAAGGCACTGTGACCAACAGCGAACGCCGCATCAGCCGCGTGCGAGCCGCCGTGCCCGCACCCGGCGAAGCGCGGCACGACTGGCAGATCGTGGTCGACTTTGCGAAGCGACTCGAAGTAACGCAAGCATTGGGGGTCAGATCCGAATTCAGGACGGCAGCGCAACCGGAGGCGAAAGGTGCAGAACGAAATTCGGCTCTGACCCCCATTGCGCTGTCGCCGGAGAAAGACCCTCCGCCAGCCACCACGGACGCAGGGCAAACGGGTACCTCCCTCTTCCCCTACAAAACCCCAGAACACATCTGGCAAGAACACCGCGAGTCCACACGAGGCCGCGACCTCGACATCACCGGCCTGTCCTACCACCTGCTGGAACAACAAGGCCCTCAGCAGTGGCCCTTTCCCGAAGGCGACACCCAAGGCAAAACCCGCCTGTACGAAGACGGCATCTTCCCCACCGAAAACGGCAAAGCAAAATTCGCCGCCCTGCCCTGGCAACCGGTTGCAGAGCCGCGCGAATCGCGCTACCCGTTCTCGCTGAACACCGGCCGCCTGCGCGACCAGTGGCACGGCATGACACGCACCGGCACCCTGGGCCGCTTGTTTGGCCATGTGCCCGAGCCAGTGGTGCAGCTGCACCCGCAAGACATGGAGCGCCGTGGCCTGAAAGACGGCGATCTGGTGCAGGTGACCAGCAAGCGCGGCGCCATCGTGTTGCCGCTGCAGGCCAGCGCATCGCTGGGGCTCACGCAAGCCTTCATCGCCATGCACTGGGGGGCCGAGACCCTGAGCGGGCGCAGCAGCACCGGCGAGGTGCTGGCGGGCGTGAACGCGCTGACCACCTCGGCCTATTGCCCCACCTCCAAGCAGCCCGAGCTCAAGCACACCGCCATCAAGGTGGTCAAGGCCGAGCTGCCCTGGACCCTGCTGGCGTTGGCTTGGCTGCCGGGCGACAGCGCCTTGTCCACCTTGACCGCCTTGCGCGCGCTGATGCCGCGCTTCGAATTCGCCGCCTGCGTGCCATTTGGACGCGAGCACACCGGCGTGTTGCTGCGGGCCGCGGCTCACGAAGCGCCCGACGACGCCACACTGGCCCAAATCGAGACGCTGCTGGGCATGGACAGCTCGGACACACTGCGCTACATCGACCGCCGCCTGAATCAGCACCGCGCCGCCAGACTGCAAGGCAGCGGCGCATCCACACGTCTGGAAGCGGTGCTGCTGGCGGGTGACACCCGCGCCGAATGTTGGATCAAACCCCTGCTGCAGAACGAGCTGCCCGCCGAAGCCTATGGCCGCCGCTTGCTGATGCCTGGTGCCACGGCACCGGTTTCGCTGCCGGCGTCCAGCCCACAGGTTTGCACCTGCTTCAACGTGAGCGAAGCTGCGATCCGCAGCGCCTTGACCACCTGCGAGGGCGATGCGGGCCAGCGTTTGGCCGCGCTCCAAGGGCGCCTGGCCTGCGGCACCAACTGCGGCTCCTGCCTACCTGAGGTGCAGCGGCTGGTGCGCGCCACAGTGGTCAGCGTGCCGGCCTGAGCGCGCTAACCTCATAACTCAAAGTCATCAAGTTTTCCGCACAATCGCACGCCATGGGAATCAGCCAACACATCAAAGTCATCGGGCGCGGCAAAGACGGTGCGCGTTCGCTCAGCCGAGCCCAGGCCACCGACCTGATGGGTCAACTGCTGGATGGTGCCGTGTCCGATCTGGAAGTCGGCGCTTTCTGCCTGGCGATGCGTATCAAGGGCGAGACGGCGGAGGAAATGGCGGGCTTTCTTGACGCCACCCACGCTCGCCTCAACCGCCTGCCCGACAACGGCCACATTACCGTGGTGCTGCCGAGCTACAACGGCGCGCGCAAGCTGCCGCTTCTCACGCCCTTGCTGGCGCTGCTGCTGGCGCGCGAGGGCCTGCCGGTGCTGGTGCACGGTACGGCCACGGAAGACAAACGGATCAGCAGCGAAGCGGTGTTCGCCGCGCTGGGTATCGCGGCCAGCGGGCCGCAAGATCCACTGCCCGGCGGGTCGCTGGCTTTCGTTCCCACCGAACGCCTGAACGCAGGCCTGAAGCGCCTGCTCGATGTGCGCCGCGTGGTCGGGCTGCGCAACCCGGCGCACAGCCTGGTCAAGCTCATGAATCCCTGCGTCGGCCGCGCGCTGGTCGTGGGCAGCTACACACACCCTGAGTACGCGGTTTCTATGGCTCAGACGTTTGCGCTCACGGACGCCCACGCCCTGCTGCTGCGTGGCACCGAGGGCGAGCCGGTGGCCGACGCTCGCCGCGCGCCGCAGATGGACGCGTTTCGCAACGGCCAGCGCGAACTGCTGCAAACGGCACAGGAAGGCCCGCTCACCGCCCTGCCCGACCTCCCGCCCGGTACCGACGCCGCTGCAACCGCCGCCTACATCCGCGCCGTGCTAGCGGGCACCTTGCCCGTGCCCGCGCCGATCGCGCAGCAGGTGCAACACATCGTGCGCGAATGCCAGCGCGAGCCATCCGCTCATCCCGTCCTCACACCCGCTTCAACCTCCTATGCGCACTGAATCACCCCAGCCCCGTTTGCAGTTTCTGCCCGGCAGCGTCACCCTGGTCGGCGCCGGGCCTGGCGACCCGGAACTGCTCACGCTCAAGGCGGTGCGCGCGATCGGCTCGGCCACCGTCCTGCTGGTTGACGACCTTGTGAACGACGCGGTGTTGGCCCACGCCTCACCCACCGCGCGCATCGTGAACGTGGGCAAGCGCGGCGGCTGCAAGAGCACGCCGCAGGCCTTCATCGACAAGCTCATGGTGATGGCCGCTCGCGAGGGCGAGGTGGTGGTGCGGCTTAAAGGCGGCGACCCGTTCATCTTTGGTCGCGGCGGCGAAGAGGTGGAGCACCTGCAAAGCCAGGGTATCGCGGTGCAGGTGGTCAACGGCATCACCGCCGGGCTGGCTGGCCTCAGCTCCCTCGGTGTGCCGCTCACCCACCGCGAGCACGCGCACGGCGTGCTGTTCGTCACCGGCCACGCCAAGCCGGGCGACAGCGGTACCGATTGGCGCCAAATCGCCGACACCGCCCGCGACGCCAAGCTCACGCTGGTGATCTACATGGGCATCAGCGGCGCCGCCCAGATCCAGCAAGACCTGCTGATCGGCCTGCCCGCCAGCACGCCAGTGGCCATCATCCAGCACGCCAGCCTGCCGCATCAGCGCCATGCGGTGACCTCCTTGGGCCAACTAACGGCCACGCTGGCGAGTGAGCAGCTGGGCAGCCCATCGGTGATCGTGGTGGGTGACGTGGTGCGCGGTGTGGCGGCTGCCAGCGTGCACGAGGCGATCGCGCTCAGCGCTTGAGCCTGAGCGCCTGCGCCTCGGCGCTGGCCGCCTACACTGCGCGCCATGCAAAACTTTGATGTGGTGGTGATTGGCGCCGGTGCAGCCGGCTTGTTCTGCGCGGGCATCGCGGGCCAGCGCGGGTTGACGGTGTTGGTGCTGGATCACAGCGAGAAGGTGGCCGAGAAGGTGCGCATCTCGGGCGGTGGCCGGGCCAACTTCACCAACCGCGAGATCGATCCGCGCGCGCCCCACAAGCACTTTCTCGGCGACAACCCGAATTTCTGCCGCTCGGCGCTGTCTCGCTACACGCCCCAGGACTTTGTTGCCCTGGTCAGCAAACACGGCATCCCGTTTCACGAAAAACACAAAGGCCAGCTGTTTTGCGACCGCTCGGCCGACGACCTGATCCAGATGCTGCTGGCCGAGTGCGCGGCTGGTGGCGTGCAGCGCTGGCAACCGTGCGGCGTGAAGGCGGTTCGTGTGGCGGCTGATGGCGGCTTTGAGATCGACACCGAGCGTGGCACGGTCCACAGCAAGCGCGTGGTGGTAGCCACCGGCGGCCTGTCCATCCCCAAGATTGGCGCCACCGACTTTGGTTACCGCCTAGCCAAACAGTTCGGGCTGCGGCTGATCGAGCCGCGCCCCGGCCTGGTGCCGCTTACCTTCGATGGCGAAGCCTGGGTGCCGTATGCGGATTTGTCCGGTCTCGCGCTGCCGGTACAAATTGAGGTAGGCGCCAAGAAGGAGCGCATGGCCTTCAACGAGGACCTGCTGTTCACCCACCGCGGCCTGTCTGGTCCGGCGGTGCTGCAAATATCGAGCTACTGGCGTGAAGGCATGCCGATCCGCGTGAACCTCGCGCCCGAGTTGAACCTGCCAGACGCCTTGGCCCACGCCAAGGCCCGCTCACGCAAACTGATCGCCAACGAACTTGCCTCCTTGGTCCCCAGTCGCTTGGCCGACGCCTGGACGGTGCAGGACACCGACTGGCAACGCCCCATCAGCGAAGCCAGCGACAAGGCCCTGGCGCGCTTGGCCGAGCGCCTAGCACGCTGGGAGCTCAACCCCACCGGCAGCGAAGGCTACCGCAAAGCCGAAGTGACGCTGGGCGGGGTCGATACGCGCGATCTGTCGTCACAAACGATGGAATCCAAACAGCCTGGCCTGTACTTCATCGGCGAGGTGGTGGATGTGACCGGCTGGCTCGGTGGCTACAACTTCCAGTGGGCCTGGGCCAGCGCGCATGCCTGTGCGATGGGGCTTTGAGCCGTCAACGCGGCGATTGAACAAGCCGGTCAGGCTATACTATTCGGCTTTGCTGGCAAATCCCCGTCTGCCAATACTAGTTAATGACGGGACAATTGCAGAGACGAGCCCAGGCCTGATCTTCCCGGGCATCCATCTGCACCTTTTGGAATTCAATCGTTCATGACGACCATCCGTGTAAAAGACAACGAACCCTTTGACGTCGCCCTGCGTCGCTTCAAGCGCACCATCGAAAAGCTCGGTCTCCTGACCGACCTGCGCGCCCGCGAGTTCTATGAAAAGCCCACCGCTGAGCGCAAGCGCAAGAAGGCAGCCGCTGTGAAACGCCACTACAAGCACGTGCGCTCCATGCAGCTGCCCAAGAAGCTTTACTGAGCTTCTCCACCCAGCGGTTCAGGCACAACAGCCTGGACGCGAAAAAAGCCCGCTGGAGAACGCTCAAGCGGGCTTTTTTGTTGTCCTCATTTTGTTGCTATTCAACACACCATCAAGGAATCCCCATGTCGCTCAAAGAACGCATCGCCCAGGACGTAAAAGCCGCCATGCTGGCCAAAGACAACGCCAGGCGCGACACCCTGCGCTTGCTGCAAGCAGCGGTAAAACAAAGGGAAGTGGACGAGCGCATCGAGCTGGACGACGCGGGTGTGGTCGCCGTGCTGGACAAGATGCTCAAGCAGCGCAACGACTCCATCACCGCGTTCAAGCTCGGCGCTCGCCAAGACCTCGCCGACAAAGAGCAGGCCGAGCTGGCGGTGCTGCAACCCTACCTGCCGGTGCGCCTCTCGGTCGACGAAGTCGCGGCCGAAGTGCAGGCCATCGTGGCTGAGCTGGGCGCCAAGGGTCCCGGCGACATGGGCAAGGTGATGGGCGCGGTCAAGGCCCGTCTCGCAGGCAAAGCCGACATGGGTGCGGTGTCGGCTGCGGTCAAGGCGGCGCTGGCCGTCTGATTGCCAGCGGTCTCAGCGAAACGCGTCCCACAGCAGCTTGGTGCCGGTGAGAAACATACCGAGGTACACCAGCCGATAGAACAGCGTGGGCTGAATGCGGTGGGCAATGCGCACCCCAATCCACACGCCCAGTGGCGCCACCGGCAGCAGCGCCAGCGAGGTCATCAGGTTGGCGGTGTCGAGCAAGCCCAGCCAGGCGTAAGGAATCCATTTGGCGAGGTTGATGAAAAAGAAGAAGTACGCCAGCGTGCCGGTGAACAGCAGGGGCGAGAGCTTGAGCGGAATCACATAGGCGTTGAGCGGCGGACCGCCGGCGTGCGCGATGAAGCTGGTGAAACCAGAGGTCACGGTGAGCAACCCACCCAGCCAGCGCGGCGGCGGCGGGCTGTCGGGTTTCGGAGGAAACAGCAGCCGTTGCGCGAGAAACACCAGCGTGAATGCGCCCACGATGCCAGCCACCCAGTGGGCGTCGAGCAGCTTGAACAACAAGGTACCGACCACGATGCCCAGCAGACCAAAAGGGATCAGGAAGCGCAGCAACGCACGATCGACGTTGTTGCGAAATGCGGCCATGCCCAGCAGGTCCATCAACAACAGCACCGGCATCAGAATGGCTGCTGCCTGCGGCACCGTGACCGCCAGCGCCATCATGGGCACCGCCAGCGAACCAAAGCCGGCACCAAAGCCGCTTTTGCTGATGCCCAGCAGCAGCACCGCCGGGATGGCAACCAGATAGAAATGGGGATCGGTGTTCATGGGCGCGCCATTGTCGCTGTGCTTGGTGAGTCGTCTGGCGACTCACGCCGGGCTTGTCTGGGATGCGCCACAATTCCCACTATGTTCAGTCCATCTCAAGCCGACGTTCGGCGTTTCTTTTGTGAGGCCCACCGCAAACAGCTGGCCGCCGAGCCGATGCAGGCGATCGAAACGCTGGCGGGGCAGTGGATTGGGGAGCATCCCGAATACCACGTTGAGCTGACCGATGCCGATGCCGCCATCGCGCGCATGGGCGAGGTGCAGGAGGCCTCCAACAACCCGTTTCTGCACCTGTCGATGCACCTGTCGATCAGCGAGCAATGCAGCATCGACCAGCCACCCGGCATCCGCCAAGCGGTGGAGTTGCTGAGCGCACGCCGCGGGGATCTGCACGCCGCCCACCACGAGGTCATGGAGTGCCTGGGCCGCATGCTGTGGGAAAGCCAGCGCGCAGGCCGACCGCCCGATGGTGAGGCCTACATTGAGCAGGTGCGCCAGCGCGCCACGCGGGATTGAAACGGAAAAAACCGCTCGAAGAGCGGTTTTTCAAGGTGGGCGAGGCCCTGCGGTTACTTGAAGCGCCGCTGCGGCACCACAGCCAACTCGCTCTCGATAGACGCCAGGTATTTCGCCATCTCGCGCAGCTCAGCGTGGGAATACTGCTTGGCAATGCCGGACATGATGGCGTTGTTGCGCCCTATCACCGCGTTGCCTTCGACCGTGTAGGCCTTCAGCGCCACATACAGGTAGTCGGCGTGCTGGCCGGCCAGTTTGGGGTAGCTTGGGTCGATGGGTTTGCTGAAGTTCGCACCGTGGCAGGAGGCGCAAGCGCCTTTCTCGATCAGCGCCGCAGCCGCCACATTGGCAGCGCGAGGGACATCGGGGGCTGTCTTGTTCACCTGGGCGGAATAGAAGGCCGCAAGGTCGGCCATGTCTTGCTCGGTCAGTGGGCCGCCAATGCCACGCATGGTGGGATGCCTGCGGTCCCCCTTCTTGTAAGCGGTCAGCGACGCGATGATGTACTTGTCAGACTGACCCGATATTTTTGGCACCTTGTGCACCTCGGGAAAGCTGTTCTGGTAGCCAGGGATGCCATGGCAGCCAATGCACATTTCAGCCTTGTTTTGGCCAGCTTTCGCATCACCGGTGATGCCTTGGGCACTTGCACTGACAGCCACGGTCGCCAGGGTCGCAGCGGTGACAAGGGAACGGACGATCGCGGGCAACTGGAGGTTCATTTTGCAAGCACAATGGGATGGAAATTCATAAAAATCAACGCTGGATTATATAGACCCGGTCCGTGGCGCTCGCTCTTGTGCCCCAGCGCCACGCACGGCCAAGCTCCCTCACCACCTTGCCCAAACCACACGCCACCATGAAATTCAAAGGCTCTGAAAACTACGTCGCCACGCAGGACCTGATGCTCGCGGTCAACGCGGCCATCACCCTGAAGCGCCCTTTGCTGGTCAAGGGCGAGCCAGGCACTGGCAAGACCATGCTGGCCGAGGAAGTGGCCCAGGCGCTCAACTTGCCGCTGCTGCAGTGGCACATCAAGAGCACCACCAAGGCACAGCAAGGCTTGTACGAGTACGACGCGGTGAGCCGCTTGCGCGACTCGCAGCTGGGCGACGAGAAGGTCAAGGACATCCAAAACTACATCGTCAAAGGTGTGCTGTGGCAAGCCTTCACCGCCGATGAACCGGTGGCGCTGCTGATCGACGAGATCGACAAGGCCGATATCGAATTCCCCAACGACCTGCTGCGCGAAATCGACCGCATGGAGTTCTATTGTTACGAGACGCGCGAGCTGATCCGCGCCAAGCACCGCCCGCTGGTCTTCATCACCTCGAACAACGAGAAAGAGCTGCCCGACGCCTTCCTGCGCCGCTGCTTCTTTCACTACATCAAGTTCCCCGATGCCGACACCATGCAGCGCATCGTGGACGTGCACTTTCCCCATCTCAAGAAAGAGCTGCTGGCCGCGGCCATGAAGACCTTTTTCGACGTGCGCAACCTGCCCGGCTTGAAGAAAAAACCCAGCACCAGCGAGCTGCTGGACTGGCTCAAGCTGCTGATGGCCGAAGACATTCCGCTGGAAGCCCTTCAAAGCGCCGACAGCAAGGTGAGCATTCCACCGCTGGTGGGCGCGCTGCTCAAAAACGAGCAAGACACCACGCTGTTTGAGAAGCTGGTCTTCATGAACCAGCGGAATCGGTGAGCCCCCACGTTTCCCCGCTTCGCGTGGTCCGTTGCCCCCCGAGGGGGCTGCCTCGCCTTGGGGCGAACCGGCGGCGAGGCGCTCGATGAGCTTTGTGCAACCCGTCACCTTGCGCGATCACGGTGTTCGCCTCGAACCCTTGGCTCTGTCGCACGAGGACGGCCTGCGCGCCGCAGCAGCCGACGGCGAACTGTGGAAGCTGCGCGTGACCTCGGTGCCAGCGCCTGACGAGACCCGTGCCTACATTGAAACCGCGCTGCAAATGCGCGCGGCAGGCGATCGGTTTGCGTTTGCCGTGATCGACGACGCCTCCCACCGCGTGCTGGGCAGCAGCAGCTACCACGACATCCTGCCAGCCGTGAAACGGGTGGAGATCGGCTACACCTGGTACGCCAAAAGCCAGCAACGCAGCCATGTGAACACCACCTGCAAACTTCTCATGATGGGCCACGCCTTCGACACCCTGACTTGCCGTACCGTGGGCTGGCGCACCGACAATTTCAACTTCGCCTCACAGCAGGCGATTGAGCGCCTGGGCGCGCGCAAGGACGGGGTGATTCGAGGCCACGCGGTGCGCCGCGACGGCACCATTCGCGACACGGTGATGTACAGCATGGCAGCCAGCGAATGGCCCGAGGCCAAGGCGCAGTTGCTGTACCGGCGCGCGTTGCATGCAGCCTGACATTCGCACCACCCGCTTGAGGAGACTGCCATGCTGATTGACTTTTTTTACACCCTGCGCGCGGCCAAGCTGCCGGTTTCCGTCAAGGAATATCTGACGCTTTTGGAGGCGCTGCAGCAAGACGTGGTCGGCCCGCGCAACCCCGATGCCTGCACCATGGACGACTTCTACTTCCTCAGCCGCACCGCGCTGGTGAAGGACGAGAAGCACTTCGACAAGTTCGACCGCGCCTTCGCCGCCTATTTCAAGGGCGTTGAGATGATCGCGGACTTCACCAAGCCAATCCCGGCCGACTGGCTGCGCCAGGAGATCGAGCGAATCCTGTCCGATGAGCAAAAGGCCAACGCGCCCAAGATGGACTGGGACGAGCTGATGGAGACGCTCAAGAAGCGGCTCGAAGAGCAGAAGGAACGCCACGAGGGTGGTTCGAAATGGATCGGCACCGGCGGCACCTCGCCGTTTGGCCACGGTGGCCAGAACCCGCAGGGCATCCGCATCGGCGGCAAGGGCAGCAACAAAAGCGCGGTGAAGGTGTGGGAACAGCGCGCGTACCGCGACTACGACGACACCCAGGAACTCGGCACGCGCAACATCAAGGTGGCGCTGCGCCGGCTGCGCAAGTTCGCGCGCGAGGGCAACGAGTTCGAGCTGGACCTGCCCGACACCATCCGCGCCACTGCGGCCAATGCCGGCTGGCTCGATATCAAGATGATTCCCGAGCGGCACAACAACGTGAAGGTGTTGCTTCTGATGGATGTGGGCGGCAGCATGGACGAGCACATCCAGCGCGTGGAAGAGCTGTTTTCCGCCGCCAAGAGCGAGTTCAAGCACCTGGAGTTTTATTACTTCCACAACTGCGTTTACGACTTCGTGTGGAAGAACAACCGGCGTCGCTACGCCGAGAAGTTCCCGACTTTCGACATCCTGCGCAAGTACAACAAAGACTACAAACTGATCTTCGTGGGCGATGCCACCATGAGTCCTTACGAGATCTTGCAGCCCGGCGGCAGCGTGGAATACAACAACGAGGAAGCCGGCGCCGAGTGGTTACAACGGCTCACACATGCGTTCCCAAAATTCGCCTGGGTCAACCCGGAACCGCAGGGCGTGTGGCAGTATCGCCAGAGCATCAGCGTGATTCAGCAACTCATGAGCCAGCGCATGTTTCCGCTGACTTTGAAAGGCTTGGAAGACACGATGCGCATGCTGTCCAAATAACTTTTCCATGAACGCCACAGACTTCCACCGTGTGCGGGGCACACGGTGGCTCCTGTTGGCGCTCATCTGCCTGCTCCCTGTGCTGGTGTCGGCGCAGGCACCTGTGGGATCGACCGATCCTGCTGGAACCCCCGCACAAGCCCCTGCGGCAAGTGCCCCTGACGGCTCAACTCCCACTGCGGCCGACCGCGCAGAAACAATCGAATCCAACCGGGGCGCGCGCAACGGCGCCAGCCGCCCGCCGCCCGAGCCCCGCTTCGCCATTGAGCTGAATGCGCCCGAAGACCTGCGCGAATTCCTGCTGCGTCACCTGGAGCTGCAACGCTTTCGCACCTTGCGCGATCTCGATGCACCCGAGCTCAACCGCCTGCTGGCCCAAACACCCGACAACCTGCGCGACCTGTTGGGGACTCAGGGCTACTTTTCACCAGAGATTGAGGTCGCGCTGGAGCCTGGAGCGCCTGCTTCAGCAGCAGATTCAGCCCAAGACCCAACGCCAGCAACCGAAAACCGACCGTTCCTGGGCACCGTCATGCTGCGGGTAGAGCCCGGCACGTTGACCCGCATCGCGTCCTCCCAGGTCTATTTCCGTGGCGACATCGCCGCCGCGCCCGAGGCCGCCGCGCAGCGCGCCGACATCGCGCGCAGTGCAACGCTGGACGAAGGCAGTGCGTTTACCCAATCCGCCTGGGACAGCGCGAAGTCGCAAGCGTTGCGCGCACTCACCGCGCAGCGTTACCCCGGTGGGCGAATTCACAACAGCCTGGCCGACATCGACCCGATCGACCACAGCGCGCGGCTTTACATCGAACTTGATTCGGGTGAATCGGTGCAGGTGGGCGCGGTGCGGATCAACGGCATCGAGCGCTACGACCCAGCGGTGGTCGAGCGCCTGGTGCGCCTGGCCGGGCTCACACCCGGCAGCGACTACGAACTCGACAAGCTGCAGGCGGCGCAGCAGCGCATCGCCGACACCGGCTACTTCGACTCGGTGTTTGTCACCATCGAGCCCCAGGCCGACGGCAGCCCAGCCCCAGTGGTGGTGCAGGTGCGCGAAGGCCAGCAACAAAAGCTGGTGTTTGGCGTTGGCGTCAGCACCAACAGCGGTGGGCGCCTGTCGCTGGAACACACCCACCTGCGCGTGCCGGGCATCGGCTGGCGTGCGGTGAGCGAGGTCAAGTTGGAGCACGACGACAGCCTGCTCAGTAGCGTCTGGAGTTCGCCAGTTGACGCGAAGGGTTGGCGCTGGATCACCAGCACGCAAGTGGCGCGCCAGATCGACGGCTTCGACACCACCACCAGCCAGCGAGCGCGTCTGGGCCAGACGCAGGAAAGCCCAGAGCGAGACCGCAGCTTCTTCCTGCAATACGACCGCGCGCAAGTGACCAACCCCGTGCTGGACCCGCTGAATCCCGTCAGCGTAGCGTCGGCCTTAACGGCCAACTACGGCTGGACGTGGCGCCGCTTTGACAGCACCCCCTTCCCCAACAGCGGCTACGGCCTGGGCTTGGAGCTCGGCGTGGGCACCACGCTGGGCGAGCTGCGGCGCCCTTTTGTGCGCTCCACGGTGCGCTGGCTCGGCTACTGGCCGCTGGACGGCAAGCGGGTCAGCCCAACAGCCAGCGCCGCCATGCCGGACACCACCACCCCCCCCTCCCTCGGGCGCTTGGCCTTGCGGCTGCAAGGCGGCGCGGTGTTGGCCAAGAAGGACGCGCCCATCCCTGACACCCAACTGTTTGTCACTGGTGGCGACACCACGGTACGCGGCTACGGCCTGCGTGAAATCGGCATTCCCCAAGCCGACGGCGGCGTCTCGCCCGGGCGCTACCTCGCGGTGGGCAGCTTTGAGTGGCAGCGCCCGATCGTGCGCGACGGGGTTCGCACACCTTGGGAAACCGTCGTGTTCGTTGACGCTGGCGCGGTCGCCAACCAAACAGGCGACCTGCAAGCACGCGTTGGCGTGGGCGCCGGCGTCCGCTTCAACAGCCCGGTGGGCCCGCTGCAGGCCGATCTGGCCTACGGCGTCACGCCCAAGCGCCTGCGGGTGCACCTGACTGTGGGTTTCACGTTTTGACCGAGCCATCCCCTGACGCCATCGCAGAGCCAGTGGGGGAGCACGGACCGCCAAGCAAGCCCAAGCCGCCGCGCCGCGCCGGTCGGCATGGCCTGCTGTGGCTCGCCGTTTGGTTGCCTGGCGCGCTGGTCGCGTTGCTGTTGGCCGGTGGGCTGGCGGTGGGCTGGTGGGCCAGCAGCGAGGGTTCGCTGGCGCGCGCCCTTGGCTGGGCGCAGGACTACACGGAGAAGCATCGTGCAACGACGGGCATCTTGAACACCGAGGGCGTGCAGGGCAGCTTGCTCGGCGGTGGCGAGATTGGTCAGCTGGGCTGGTCACGCGATGGCCTGAGTGTGCAGGCCATCGGCGTGGCACTGCGCCTGGGCAGCTCCGCCGTCTGGAACGCCCTGCTGGGGCGCGGTCTGCACCTGGAAAGCCTGGAATTGCAGAGGCTCGTCATCACCGACGAGCGACCACCTGCCGACACGCCCACCGAACCCCTGCAGGCGATTACCCTGCCGCTGGCGCTGAGCTTGCCGTTTGAAGCCCAGGAAATCGTGATCGATGGCCCCCAGCCATTGGTGTTGAACAACCTCAAGGGCCTGTACCGATACGGTCCCAACGACGATCCCGAGATCGCAGGTGTGGCCGATGCCCACCGCCTGCGCATCGATTCGCTGCAGGTTGCCGGCGGGCGCTACCAGGCGCAGCTGGCGCTGGGCGCGCAAGCCCCTATGCCGCTGTCGCTGCGCGCACAGGGCACGGTGCAGGCGAGCGTGCCCGAAGGCGAAACCCTCACCTTGCAAGCCAACGCCCAGGCCAGCGGCACGCTCTCAGGCGCCACCGCCGCCCTCGATGTGCAAGCCCGCGTGGCGCCCAGCGGCGACCCCGCCACCGCCACGCCCACGCTGGCCGCCACCGCTCGCGTGATGCCCTGGGCCGATCAACCCGTACAAAGCGCCGATGTCACCGCCCACCAGCTCGATCTGGCCAGCCTGTGGCCCCAGGCACCTATCACCGCGCTTTCCGGCACGCTCAGGGCTGCGCCTGACGGCGACGCTTGGCGCGCGCAGGTTGATCTGCGCAACAGCGCCAGCGGCCCGGCAGACCGCCAGCGTCTGCCACTGCAACGCCTGAAAGCCACGCTGACCCAGACGGCCGAGCGCTGGCGCGTCGATGCGCTGCAGGCCGAGTTTGGCGGCGGCAGCTTAGAAGGCCAGGGCGAGATCGGCCGACTGCCAGGCGGCGGTCCCGCGTTCGGCGCTTGGCAGGGCAGCGCGCAAGCCCGCAACATCAACCCGACCGCCCTCTGGAGCGCGCTGGCCCCGGCTGCGCTCGATGGCACGCTGTCGGCCCGCACAGCGTCCACCAGCGCGAGCCCGTCTCGCACTGGACAGGCCAACGCCGATTCGGTGCGCAACCGGCCAGCCGGGACAGAGACGGCGCGCGCTGGGCAAGCCGGCGCGGTAGCTGTCGAGGTCAATATTCAACCCGCCGGGCGACAACCCGCTGGCGCCCTGGCCGGTCTGCGGCTGCGCGAGCTGCGCGCCCAAGGCCGCTGGCTGCCCGCCAGCGGCGATGCCACCCAAGGCGTGCTCGACCTCACCAGCGCCCGCCTGGCCGTGGCCGACGCCGAGTTGCAACTGCGCGGCCGCTTCGACACCCGCAGCCTCGTCTGGGACGGCAGCGCCCAACTCAGCCTGCCCGGCGCGAAGGGCGAATTGACTGCCCTGCTCGCCCACGACAAAGGCCAAGGCAAGCTGGCTCTGCGGCTGGACGATGCGGCCCGCAGTCTGGCCTGGCTGCGCTCGCTGCAATCGCTGCCCCTGATCGGCCCCGCACTGAGCGAAGCGCTGGCACCGCAAGCCAATGCCGCGTTACAAGGCAATGCCCAGCTCGATCTGCAGTGGACAGGCGGCCTGGGCGCACTAGGCTACCCAGCGGGCGTCGGCCAGGCAGCGGCCAATGCCGTCCCCAAGGTGCAGGTTGCGTTGACCGTACCGCGCCTGCTCTGGCAGCCAACGGGTTCCGCCGCAGAAGCTGATGCCCAGAACATCGCGCTCACCGATACCCAGCTGCGCGCTACAGGCCCGCTCAACGATCTGCAAATCGAGCTGAGCGGCAGCGCCACCCAAAAGCCCTATCGCGGCCAGATCGACACCGCCGCCCGCCTGCAACTGGGCGCGCCCAAAGCGCCGCTCACCACCGCTTGGCGAGACGGCACGCTCGATCTGCAACGCCTGCAGCTCCAGGCAAGCGACCGCTCGCGCAGCGACCGCATCACCGACTGGACACTGCAAAGCCCCCAGCCGATCGCCCTGCGCTGGTCAATCGGCCCAGCCGGTGGCGCCCAAGCGCTGAAGCTCGATGCCGGCGCTGGTCGCTTCAACCTGCTGCCCTCGGTGCGAGCCGTCGCCAAACCCAACACATCCGTCAAACCCAGGAAGACCCCGCTCCCCACCTTCGGCCAGCAACCCCTAAACGTGAGCTGGGACAGCCTGGTCTGGCAGGCAAACACGCTGCAAACACGCGGCCAACTGAAAGGCCTGCCACTGGCCTGGATCGACGCCTTGGCTACCCCCGAAGGCGCCAGCACAGGACCGATCGCCGGTGCCGGTGTCGGTGGCAACCTGCTGTTCGACGGCCAGTGGGACGTGTTGCTGCCAGCCGACGCGGCCACGCCATTGCGTCTTTCGGCCGAGCTGCGGCGCAGCAGCGGCGACCTCACGCTGCTTGCCGACCCCACCGCCGCCAACGAGCCCGGTGGCGTGGAGGGCGCGCGCGTGGCGGCTGGCATCCAAGAAGCCCGGCTGGGCCTGACGGCACAGGGCAACGCCGTCCAGGCAAAACTGCGCTGGCGCAGCGCCCAACTGGGCGACGCCAGCGCCGATCTCAGCACCGAGCTGCGCCCGCGCAGCGCCACCCTGCCCGAAGGCACCAGCGCGCTCGACGCTTGGTGGCCCGCCAGTGCCCCCGTTCGCGGCACGGTGCGCGCCTCGCTGCCGCAGGTCGGCGTGTGGTCGGCGCTCGCACCACCCGGCTGGCGCATGCGCGGCACCCTGACCAGCGAAGTCGCCCTCAGTGGCACCCGCGGATCGCCCCAGTACAGCGGCACCCTCAACGCCGACCAGCTCGCGCTGCGCTCGGTGGTCGATGGCATTGCATTCACCAACGGCCTGCTGCGCGCACGGTTCACCGGCGAGCGTCTCACCATCGACCGCTTTCGCCTAGAGGGCGCACGCGGCGCGGCGCAAGGCGGCACGCTGGAAGCCACCGGCAGCGCCGAATGGCGACCGCTGACCGGCAGCACCACGCGCCAGCCATTGATTGAGCTGCAGGCAACCGCCGATCAATTGCGCGTGTCCTCCCGCGTCGACCGACGGCTCACGCTCTCAGGCAAGTTGAGCCTGCAGCTCGACGGCGCGGCGCTCAAGGTGCGCGGCCAGCTCAAAGCCGACAGCGCCCAAATCACCCTGCCCGACGATCTCGCCCCCTCGCTCAGCAGCGATGTGGTGGTTCGCGGTTCGGGCAAACCGATCGAGGAGCCCGGCGCGCAACGCGTGCAGCCCGACGTGCAAGTCGAGTTCGATCTGGGCCCGGCGTTCGAGGTCAGCGGTCGCGGCCTGCAGACGCGGCTGGCTGGCCAGCTCACCGTGCGCGTCACGCCGGCCCGGCCAGCACCTCGCCTGCTCGGCGAGGTACGCACCGTCAGCGGCACCTACCGCGCCTATGGCCAGCGCCTCGCGATCGAAAGTGGGGTGCTGCGCTTCACTGGCCCGTTCGACGATCCCACGCTCGACATCGTGGCGGTGCGCCCACAGGCCGGGGTCCAGGGTTTTGGCAGCAACGACGGCCAGCGGGTGGGGGTGCAGATCAGCGGCAGCGCGCAGGCACCGCGCGTGCGTTTGTTTGCCGAGCCCGACATGCCTGACAGCGAGAAACTCGCTTGGCTGCTGCTGGGCCGCCCCGCCACCGGCGCTGGCGCCGAGGCCGCGATCTTGCAGCAGGCTGCCATGGCGCTGCTCGCCCGCAACGGCAGCGCGACAGACGGCGGCCTGGCCCGCGCTTTCGGCCTGGACGAGCTCTCGTTGCGCGGTGAAGCCACCAACGACGACGGCAGCACCAGTACCGCCGCGCTCACGCTGGGCAAGCGCCTGTCCAGCGACTTCTACATCGCCTACGAACGCAGCCTGGCCGGCACCCTGGGTACCGTCTCCATCTTCTACGACCTCTCGCGCCGCCTCACGCTGCGCGCCCGGGCGGGCGAAGAAAACGCGATCGACCTGATTTTTACGGTGAAGTACGACTGAGTCCCCGCGCTGCTTTGGCCACTGCCAACCGAGTCCCCTGATTCGGCTTGGGAAGATCAGGCGCAGCCTCAAAGAACCCAAGTTCTGCTCCCCAAACCGGGTGCGCCAACACCCGACATCTACAATCCAGCCTTCCCACAAACGCCGCCATAGTTCAATGGACAGAACGAGCGCCTCCTAAGCGCTAGATACAGGTTCGATTCCTGTTGGTGGTACCAAATTCAAAGCCGGAACGGTCCAAAGCCTTCCGGCTTTTTTGTTTTCTCCTATGGGAGGCGGCTTTGACTGGTGCGTTAACGTCCGTCGAAGTGTGCGGGCATCCGGGGGTATGTGGGGGTACAAAAGGGGGGATATCTCTGCGATTTGGGGGTACATGCCACAAATTGGGGGTATTTTTACCCCCTCCCCCTATGCCATTACGCGGCGTTGCGAGCGAAGGGAACAGATCGGTCTAGGGCTGGGAAGGTCTGGACTTTTGACCCGCCCCCCCCACGCCTGCCCGTGGCGCTTGCGCCAGGTGAAACGATCAAGCTGCCAGCCTTTGGCCGCCCCATTTCGCAAGCGTCAAAAAGAAATATTTGGACTTAGCGAAAACGCAAGGCTTATCAATCGGTCTAGGGCTGGGAAGGTCTGGACTTTTGACCCACCCCCCGGCTGGTGCGCTGCTGCCGGTGGCATCTCCCAACAGAATGCGCCCGCTGGCGGCTGGCGCTGTCGCCTTCACTTAACCCCCTTGGGGCAGCCCGTGAAACAGCCGGGCACCGCGCAGCGAATCCCTCGCATCAGCTCAGGCCAGAAAGGACCCAACACGGGGGGGTGGGGTGCGGACCGCTGCCGGGGTGCCGGGCTGCCGGGCTCGCACCAGGCACAGCGGGCAACAGTACAACCCCCCACGGGCGCCGGTTCAACTTGCCACCGTCCGCCGCCGAACACACCCGCACCAGCCAGCTCGGGGGAGTACCTTGGGATGCCCGGCGGATCGCCACCAGGTAGACGAAAGCCGCAAAAAGTGGGGCGCCAGGGCACCGGATGCGCCTCGCTTTTTGCTGTTTCCTTCGGGGGGTCGTTCTTTTTTCGTGGGAACAGTGGGAACAGACCTCAAAAACGCGCGTAAGTCGTTGTCAGCATTGAAGAATTCTGTTCCCACTGGGTGTGGGAACAGACCGTTTTTAAGTGGGAACAGTGGGAACAGTTGAATCCAGCAAGGTGCGCAGACTTCCGGCGGTCTTGCTGGGCCGGTCGCTGGCCACCGCCTTGCATGCGGTGCGCTCACGCGCTCAGGCAGTGCCGCTGCACAGGGCTTGCGGGTGGTGCGGCTGGTGCCGGTGTGGTCGGTGTCAGTGCTGCCCGCTGGCGTGGCCACAGCGCCCCGCCGCTGGTGCGGTTGATCGCACAGGCACCGCTCGGGATGGGCTCACCAGGTGGGGCCGGTGGCTGTCGAGGTGGTGGGGTCGCTGCGCAGCTCACGCCCTGCCGGGCTGGGCATGGTGCCTGCTGGCCAGCAGCTCGGTCGGGTGGTCGGTGCCACTGCTGGCCACCACCCAGGGCGCCACCGCCCCACGGTCTCAGTGCCCACCAGGTCGCCAACAGATCGCCACCAGGTCAGCAGCAAGCCCCGCCCTATTTACCTTGTCTGGTGAACCGCTGCGCACGATTTTGCCGCGCGAAAAGGTTCTCCCTCACCACCGCCCCCCGGCGGCCCGGCCATGGCTTGCGCCGGTCGCTGGTGTGGTGGCTCAGGGGTCACAGGTCAAGTTCAAGGATGCGGTGGGGGATGCGATAGCACCAGGTCGGCCCCATGCCCAACAGCCGCTGTTTGCAGTCGAAGGCGCGGCCCTTCGATGGGATCAGGCATTCATGCGCCAGCAGCACGCGGGCCACCGCTTGCGAGTCGAAGCCTTGGCACATCTCGGACTTGAACACCTCGGACAGCACGAAATATTCCACCGTCACACCCTCAGCATTGACCGTGTTCGTTCGCGGGCTGTATTCCATTCCGTCGCCGCTGTCCATCTTGATCGGCTCGCCTCGGTCGTTCACATAGCGCCGCATCCCCGCGCGGTTGATCGTGTTGGGTTTGCGGTCATCCGCTGCCCGGTGCAGCCAGGTGAAGCGGCCTTCACCGTTTGCCTCAAGGAAGCGCCGCACTTGTCGCAGCATGGCGGTTTCTTCACCGTTGCCAATGCCACCACGGGCAGCGAGCCAGGCATTGAAACAATCGCGGGCGGCCTGTTCGCTTTCGCCCACTGCCCAGCCGGTCAGGCCCGCCGCCGTGGCCAGCTCGCCAGCAGCGCCCACCAGCGCAAACCGGGCGCCCACGCGCTCCACCTGCCCGCTGGCTGCCTCGGGCACGATCTGCGCACCCAGCGCCGCCGATGCCTCGCGTATGCGGGTCTTGAGGGTGTCGGTGTTCTCGGTCAACCATTGCAGCCAGGCTCGGCCCGTGGCGCCGTACACGCTGCCCGCTTGCCCCACCAGGTGCCGGGAAAAGTTGGACCCGCCCTCGTGGCCATGCAAGTTCTCGAATGCGCCCATGCCCTTCCCGGCATCGGCTGGAATGTCGGCCATGCGCACTTCTTGCCCGGTGCGGGTGCGCTTCTGGCCTTCCGCCATGTGGTCGGCCAAACCCAGCTCGCCAGCGCTCAGGAAGATCAAACGCCATGATCGGCGGGCGCGTGGTGTGCCGGTGCGGGTTGCGCGGGCTTTGTCTTGCTCGTTCGCCAGCATGTAGGCGCATTCGCCCGCCGTCTTGGGATCCACTTGCGCCAGCTCGTCAAGGATCAGCAGGCCGTCGCAGTGCTGCGCCGCGATCGCCTCAAGGGCGTTGTCGGTGGTGCGCCAGCGTTGCATGTAATCCGCCCCGCCATACACGCTGGCGGCCACCTTGAGGGCGGTTGTCTTACCGCTCGAACTGTCACCCCGATAGTGAAACCCGCCGCTTTCCATTTGCGCCGGCCGCAACAGCGGGCCAGCAAAGGCACAGGCCAGGGCGAACACCAGGCGCGAATTGCCAGCACAAGGCGCCGCGATGCGCTCACGCCACTGCTCGGGTGTGCCCTTCACCCGGAAAGTGTTGGGCTGTGCGCTCTCGGTCTGGAACACGATGCGCTCGGCACCGTCACCAATGGTCTCGGTAGGCAACACAAACGCCAGGCCATGCCAGCCCACACGGTCGGTGCAGGTGGCGAACTCGCCAGGCTGTCGGGTTTGGATGTATTGCGTCAGCAGGTTGCGGGCGCGTGGGCTGGGTGCGATGCGCAGGCCCATGCCCAGCAGCGAACCCCGGTATTCCCCACCGTCACCAGCCAGCATGCGGGCGGGCATCGCCCATTGCTTCGCCTTGCCCACGGGGTCGGCAAAGATCAGCAGGTAGCCCCACCCTTGCCCGTCTTGGTCGCGCGTGAGGGCCTGCACATCCAAGCGGCTGCACACCCATTCGGGCGCGGTGGGCTTGCCGTCTCGATCAACACCGTTGTGAAACACCCCGGCATCGGTCACGCTGAAACGGTCCCAATCGGGCGGGCCGTCGCCGGCTGCGGTATGGCGATCGCCAGGGGCAGCAGGCGGGCCACCAGAAACGCCACCAGCGCCACCGCCGGGGGTTGCCGCTGCCTTGCCCTTCACCTTGCCCGGCTTCGCGTTGGGCGGGGCCGTGGGGCTTGCTGCTGGTGCTTGCATCGCCGCATCAATGGCGCGTTGCACCGTGGAACGCACAGCAGCCAGGCCCGCCGCATGGTCGCCGCCGTGGTGCGTTGCCGCATCGTTGAAGTCAGACCCACCCGGAGGCAAGCCCTCGGGGAAAACCACCACACCGCCCACGGCCCGGGCGGCTTCGGTTGCCTTCACGCGGCCCGGGTTGATAGCGTTCTCGGTCTTGGCTGCGGTGTCCCTGTCGTCATCCCCGCACACCACCAGCAGCACCCCGGGGTAACGCTTGCGCAAGGCGCGGGCCACAGGGGCCAGGTTGCCCGCATCGAAGGCCACCGCCGCCGGGTAGCCCGTGGACTCATGCAAGGTTGCCGCCGTGGCGTAGCCCTCAGCCACCAGCACCACGGGCCGGGCCGCGCGATCGGCTGCGGTGTCGGTCGCTGGGTGGGCTGGTGCACCGCTTGCGGCATCGCTTGGGGTGTCGGCTGGTGCCTCGGTTGCAGCGCTGGCCACTGTGCCCAGCAGGTGCCACAGCCCCGACTTGCGCCCACCCTTGAGGAACAGTTTTTCCGGGGTGCCGTTCGCCATCGGTGCGGGTGCGATGCGCTGCACATTCCACAGCGTGCCCGCACCATCGCGCAAGGGCACCAGCAGCCAGCCATCGGGCGCGAAGCGCACACCGTGAGGGTGTACCCCCTTGCGCACCAGGTAAGCGCTGGCGCCGCGCTCGCTGCCGGTGTCCCACATCGCTGCCGCTGCCTCACCAGCTCGCGCGTGGTCGGCATCGGTGCGGGCCTGTTCTGCCCGGCTGCGCTCAGCTCGTTCGCCCTCGCGCCGCGCTATTTCTTCGCGGCTGGGGGTGGGCATGGGCTGGCCTGTTTTGGGCAGGGTGAAGCCGTGTGTTTTCGCCAGGTGCAGCAAGGTGCCCACCTGCACACCGCCCCCGGCCTTCACGCTGCGCCAGGTGCTTTTGGTGTCCTTCGCGTTGTGGCGCTCGGGGTCGCTGGCGCTCCATTGGTCGAACAGGTCGAAGCCCGTTTGATCGGGGAATTCCGACTTGATCGCCATGGCCACACGCGCCCATTCATCGCGGGGCAAGGTCGCCGGAATGTATGCCAGCGCCGCGCGGATCAGCTCGGGTGTGACGGGCTCACTCATGGGCCGCGTCCACCAGGTGGGCTGTTTTCTGCGCCGTGGATTGGGCCGCGCCGTAGTGGTCGAAGGCGCCCCCTTTTTGGGTAAGTGCCTTCTCGATGATCGCCCAAAACCCCACCTCAATCCCGTGGGATGCATCGCTGCGCTTTGGGGCCTCTCGCATGCATTTGGCAACCCACCCCAGCAAGCTGCCCGCTGGGTCGGGGTTGTCTTTGATGTACTGAATCAGGTCAGCGGCGTACTGTGTACCGATGATGTTTGCGGTCGCGTAGCAGTCCACCGTTGGCACGTGCCAAAGATTCAGTTTTTGGCTTCCAGACGATGTTTTTACGAATGCGACAAAGGGAAGTGTTGTCAGCTCGCAATGCCGCTGCGGAAAGGTGTTTCGCTGAATGGTCAGCTTGTTGGGTGTGGTTTTCATCCTTGCCCCCCGTTCAACGTCACGATGCGTTCCAGGTCTTCGGTGGTGTCAATGAAATCACCCAAGGCGCCCATCAAAACGTGCGTCAAGCGCAACATTCGCCCAGCCATTGCACGCACCAGAAAACGTGGTGCCCCGCTGTGTTCGGGGCTTTCTTCATCGCCGTCCGGTACCAAGCCAGGCAGCGCCCGCGCGATCGCGTCGATCTCCCAGGTGGCTTGCAGGCACACCATCCGCCGCCGCTCGTTCACCTCCACCAGCAGGCTCAGGGGCTCGCTGTCGCCGCTGTCTGCGCTTGGGCTGGTGGGGTGCGCTTCCTTGAACTGGGTCAGCAGTTGCAGCGCGGTATTGGTGCGGGCGAAGCTGGCCAGGTGGGCGCGGTAGGCGTCGCCTTCGGTGGTGTCCATCGCGTCGAAAGTGGCGCCGTGGATCTCTGAAACCCAGTCGGTGAAGGCGTCGAGGGTGGGGGTGGTGCTGGCTTTCATGCTGCAACCTCCAGCCGTTCAAACGCTGCCAGGCGTCGCAGCGCAGACAGGGCTTGCACGGCCTTGCGGGCAGCGCCCGCATGGTTGCCCTTGCGGGTGTAGTAACTCGCCATGGCACAGGCGTTCACGGCCTCGCAATGCAGGGCGATCGGGTCAAGGCTGGGGGTGGTGGTGCCCGGTGTGGGCTGGGGGCGCTTGGGCACAGCGCAGCGGCTGGCCAGGGGGGTCGTGGTCATGGTCTTGGCTCCTTCGGGAGTGACAAGGGCCACCGGCTGCGCTACGAAGCGCAACAGGTGGAGCGTGGTGGTTCGTAGCACGTCCGAAGCCGTGCGGGCGTCCTTGCGGATAGCCCCCACCACGCCCCAAAACCGCAGGGTGGTGCAGTCGCACCAGCCCCAGAAATTGAGCATGACAAAACCCCGCTTTTCGGTGGGGGCTGCGACCGCTTCGGATAAGGTGCTACGACACACCGGGGCTTTCGCCTTGGGGGTGACTGTATCACCACAAGGCACAGGGGCGCCAGTGGTCGGCTTGTGCTTGGGTGTGTTCTGGGTGTGTGGATTCATGCGGGTTTGAAAAGGTCGTGTTGTCGGGTCTTGGGCCGGTGCAGCAGGGCATAGGTGCGCACTTGGCGTGTGCGGCTGCCATCGGCACACAGCACACCGCGCCAGCCGTAGGCCAGGCCGTAGCCCATGCCCAGCAGCTCGGGGCGCGTCATGTCTGACAAAACCTTGGAAATGCACCCGGTGTCACACACCGCGTCGATTTCTTTTTGGGTGGTGTGGGGGTGGGTTTCGAGGTAGTCCGCCACGCGGGCGGCTTGCGCGGGCCTATCGTCGGGAAGGGGCGCGGGGGCCTTCACACTGCCCCGCCTTCGGGCTCGCTGGGCTTGCGCTTGCGTCCAACGTGATAGGCCGTCAGCACGCCATGCGCCACCAGGTCAAGGCCGTGGCGCGGGGTGCCATCGTTGCCGGTCCAAGTGCTGATTGCGGCCTCGCCAGTCACCGCGATGCTGTCGCCGTCGCTCAGGCGCTGCGCCGCATCAATGGCCGATGCTGAAAACGCGATGCAACTGCACAGCACGCTGTCGCCGTTTTTGTCGGTGGTGGCAAGGCGAAAGGATGCAAAGGGGTTGCCGTTCTTGCTGGGTCGCACCGTCACAGCACCGCGAAGGCGACCCGATACCAGGGCGTCAATCATGGCTGTCCCCCGGCTTGCTGGCGCTGGGCTTGCCAGGTGGCAATGTCCGACTCACGCCAGGCCACCGCGCGGGCAGAAAGGCGGATGCAACCGGGGAAGGTGCCCGCTTTCATCCCAGCGTAGATGCTGCTTTTTTTGAGCCCAGTCAAGGGCTCGATTTCGCACAGGCGGAATAGCCTTTCAGGCTTCCGGGTTGGGTCGTTTGGGTGCATTTGGGCGCCTCAAAAGTTGTTGAGGTGCCCAATGTCTCCGTTGCGCCGTGGCGCGTAAATGTGGGGTGCCAGCAAACCCCCGGGGTTGCCAGCAAACCCCGTGGTTTGCCAGCAAACACACTATGCCGCCGGGTCTTTTCCCTTGGGCAGCCAGTCCCGCGCGATGGTGTCCGGTGTCACGTCAAGATCGAACCGCGGTTTGACCAGCGCCGCATGTTGACGGGCAAAGGCAGCCTTGCTTTGCCCTTTGTCTGTTCTCAAAATCCACTGCATAGCCACCCACGTGCGGGCGCCTTCATTCTTTGCTTGCGCTTGTCTTTTCTTCACGTCAGATCGCCCTGCCATGAACCCAAGGACTGCGATCTGAACCAGCAGCTCAGGTGTGACGCGGGCGGCGTTTTCATTCATCCAGATGCCTACTTTTTCATAGTCTGCGATCCCGAGAATTCCCGGAGATAGATGGAACTTGCCCCCTGCTGCTTTTGACCCAAGAAACGCGTTAGCGTGCTCCCGGTCCAAGCCCAACCAAGCCCAAATCTCGTTCGCACTCTGCCGGGTCTCTGCGTTTGTCAGTCTTTTTACATCGGCTTTTTCGTTCAAATCCGACGCCCACTTGCGCAATTCAAAAACCATTTCCACCCCTTCAAGGTGCGGCCTTCAAAAGGAGCCAGCGCCAGGCCGGTGAAGGTTTCCGGCTTTTCGCCCTCGGGGATCAGCCTCGGGCTAGACGTGGCAAAAACGGGCCGGGTCTATCCCCCGGCGGGGTGCCCAGCGGCCTTGAGGGCGGCTGTTAACTGGCGCTGCACATCGGCCCAATTGGGCACCGTGGCGAAGTCCTCGGGGTTCACCTTGGTCTTTGCAAAGTGGATCGTTGCGTGGGCGGTCAACGCGGCTTGCACCAGCAGCTTGACGGCCTCGCTCGGGTCGCTCAGGTTGTCGCAGTGGCGCCATGCGTCGGACATTGCGGGGTTCCTTCTTTGGGTCGGTTGGTGGGGTTGCGTGAGGTCGCCGTGCATGGCGGTTTTCACTTCACGCGGGCATCAGTGCCGGGCGAATGCGCAGCGGCTTTGCCTTGAGTGCCTTGCGGGCCTTCCATTCGTCATGGGCGGCCTGTTGGGCCAGCCACAGGCGGGCAGCGCCGCCCCGGTCAACACCCAGCCAGGCCTCAAGGCGCAAAGCCAGCAGGGGCGAAACAGCGGCCCGGCCATTGATGACGCGGGACAGGCTCACGCGGGACACGCCCAATTGATCGGCGGCATCGGTCACCGACAAGGCCAGCGCGGGCAGCACGTCATCGCGCAGGGTCAGGCCGGGGTGTGGGGGGTTGTGCAGGGTGGGCAGGGTGGTCATGGTGGGCTTTGCGTCAGTGGTAGTCGAGGTAATCCAGCAGCACCGCATCGGTGCCTTCAAAGGTGAAGGTCACTCGCCAGTTGCCATTGACCGACACGGCCCAATGGTCTGCCAGGTTGCCATGCAAGGGGTGCAGTCCCCAGCCGGGCAGGTTCATATCTTGCGGGGCTTGCGCTTGATCCAGCCGGGCCAGCAAGCGGGCCAGCTTGGGCGCGTGGGCAGCTTGAATACCCGCCTTGGTGCCCCGCTCGAAATAGGCCTGAAGCCCTTTGTGCCGGAATGATCGAATCATGCGATATTGTAGGCCGTAGCGCTACGCAAGGCGGACGGATTCGGCAATCTGTTGCAGGGCTCGGGAGGTCGGGGTGCGGTGTGGGCTTGGTGGCGGTCGGGCCGGTCGCTGGGCACCGCCTCGCATGCGCTCACACACTCAGGCAGCACCGCTGCACAGGGCCTGCTGGTGGTGTGGCTGGTGCCGGTGCGGTTGGTGTGCGGGTTGCCCGCTGCCGTGGCCACAGCGCCCCGCTGCTGGTGCGCTTGATCGCACAGGCGCCGCTCGGGGTGGGCTCACCAGGTGGGGCCGTGGGCTGTCGAGCTGGTGGGGTCGCTCACCAGCTCACGCCCTGCCGGGTTGAGCGGGTGCAGCGGTGGGCGCGGGGTGCCGATAGGCGAATACTATTTTGAAGCGGCTACAGACGATTAACTTAACATAATGGCTGTCGTGGAACATTGAGCGTATAGAAAATTGCTATCTATAATCTTTGCGGGACATACTGTAGAATCTCCTACCATGAAAACACCCATCACCACAACCACACTCACCCCGGAACAGTTCACCGCCGCACTCGCTGCGCTGGGTTGGAAACAGTCCGACTTTTGCCGCAAAACCGGTGTGTCGAAACAGACGCCCTCCCGCTGGGCACTCGGTCAGACCCCGATTCAGCCTTGGGTCGGTGCCTACCTTGGGGCCATGCTCGATATCAAGCGGCTTCACGCGGCTTACATCGAAACAGGCGACCACACCCAGGACAGCCCCACCACCCCACACACCCCAACAGTGGAACCCACACCGCCCCGCCTTGCGCACCTGCTAGCGCCGGAAGCGGACCCGGACCCTACCGCTTGAGGCACCCGGTGCGCTTGCTGGGCACGGTGTGGGCGCGTGTGCAGCGCGGTGGGCGTGGCGCATGCCGGGCCGGTCGCTGGCCACCGCCTCGCATGCGATGCGCTCACGCGCTCAGGCAGCGCCGCTGCACAGGGCTTGCTGGTGGTGTGGCTGGTGCCGGTGCGGTCGGTGTCGGGGTTGCCCGCAGGCGTGGCCACAGCGTCCCGCCGCTGGTGCGTTTGACGCACAGGCGCCGCTCGGGGTGGGCTCACCAGGTGGGGCCGGTTGCTGTCGAGGTGGTGCAGTGGCTGCGCAGCTCACGCCCGCCCGGAATGGGGGCACCAGGGAAAACCCATCGCGCCGATTCCTGCAAAGGGCGGGGCCTTCCGGGGTGCGGTGTGGGCGTGCGCAGTGGTGGGGCTGGTGCCGGTACGGTCGGTGGCTCAGGCAAGGTCGAAGGGATCGCACCAGCGAAGCCAGCCCATCGGGGCCGGGCCGGTGGCTGGGCTGCTGGCCAGGGGAAGGCGAAGGGGGAAAAGGGCGTTTATATGAGTGAATGATTGAATTCATCTCACTATATAAAACTGTTCCCACTCTGTTCCCACTTTGTTCCCACTTTGTTCCCAGTCTGTTCCCACTGCCCTATCTGGTGCCAAGCCCCGCCGTTGCTGGGTTTTCTGGTTTTGTTCCCACTGTTCCCACACTTTTGCAAAAAATGATCGGGAAGGAAACGCCAGGCGCTCACTCAAGCGGCCCGTTTTGGCATCTTCACTACCTTGCTGGCCTTGCGTCCGTCGAGGTAGTCCGCCCACCACTGCAGCAACTTTTCGCGGTCGCTGGTGTAGGTGCTTCGGTGGTACGCGGCCCGCACCCCGTTGCGTTCAACGTGGGCCAACTGGCGCTCAATTACGTCAGGGTTCCACCCGCATTCATTGGCCACCGTGGAAAACAGGGCGCGGAAGCCGTGGGCGGTGGCGCTGCCCTTGTAGCCCATGCGGGCCATGGCCGAATTGAAGGTGTTTTCACTCAGGGACTTGGACGGGTAGAACGGGGATGGGAACACCAGCTCACGCCCACCGCTCAGGGGTTCCATGGTGCGCAGCACCTCCAGGGCTTGCCGGGACAGGGGCACGCGGTGTTCGGTGCGCATCTTCATTCGTTCGGCTGGGATCACCCACAGCGCGGCCTCAAGGTCGAACTCTGCCCAGCGGGCGCCGCGCACTTCACCAGGGCGGGTAGCGGTCAGCATCAACAGGCGCAAGGCCCGCACGGTGTGGGCGTCGCCTTCGTAGGCGTCCAACTTGCGCAGGAACTCGGGAAGTTCACGATCAGCCAGGGCGGGCCGGTGGTTCACCTGCCGGGGCTTGAGGATTTCCGATGGCACCAGGTCAAGCATGGGATTCGATTCGATGCGCTCATGGGTCACAGCCCAGCGGTAAACCGACTTGACACGCTGAAGCACGCGGCTTGCTTGATCGCCAGCGCCGCCCGCTTCAATCCTCTTCACCGCCGCCATGATCTCGCCAGGCTTGATGCTGGCCAGCGGTCGCGCACCCAGGGCCGGGAAAATGTGCCCTTCAAACGATGCCGCGATGCGCTCAGACGTGACAGGCTCCCATCGGCTGGCTTGGTGCTGCATCCAATCGCGGGCCACCGCTTCAAAGGTGTTTGCTGATTCGTGGGCGGCCTTGACCTTGCCCGCCTTGCGCAGCCCCCCCGGATCGTCACCAGCCTGAAGCACGGTGCGGGCATCCCCCGTCGCATCGCGGGCAGCCTTGAGTGACACAGCCGGGTACACCCCCAGGGCCAGCAGCTTTTCCTTGCCGCCGTGGCGGTACTTCAGGCGCCAGTACCGCCCGCCCGCCTTGGTCAGTTCAAGGTACAGCCCCCCGCCGTCGAAGTGCTTGCCCGGTTCGGTCAGTGTTCTCAGCTTGGCATCGGTCAGCTTCACGGGGGGGTATCCTTCACAGTCTGGGGGTACATTTGGGGGTACATTTTGCCTCACGCACCCCGAGACCCTTTATCCATGCGGCCTACAGCGCTATTTGCGGGTGCTGTTGGTGTACCAAATGCCCGAGTCGGGCAGCGTCTGCCACCCCACATAACCCGCGCGCACCTTTGCGCAGCGGGTTTTTTTGACTCAAGTGCTCACAAAAGCCCCAAAAGCGCCAGCCCACGATGACCAAACTCGCCGACCTGATCTGGAAAAACGCCGAGCTTTTGCGCGGAGCTTTCAAAGAAAACGAATACCGCAAGGTCATCTTGCCTTTCACCATCCTGCGCCGGCTGGACTGCGTGCTGGCGCCCACAGCGCAGGCGGTGCGCGCCAGACACGCGGCCATCCAGGGCAAGGGCTACGACCTCGACAAGATGCTCACGCCAGTCAGCGGCTACGCCTTCTTCAACACCTCGGGCTTCACCTTGCCGGGCGTGGCCAACACGCCAGATGCCCATGACGTGCGCGACAACCTGCAGGCCATGGTCAACGGCTTCTCGCAAAACGTGCGCGACATTTTTGAGAAGTTTGGCTTTCTGGCCACGGTGGACAAACTGGCCGAGAAAAACCGCCTGTATGGCGTGATCAAGAACTTTGCCGAAACCGACCTGCGCGACCACGACGAGAACGGCCAGCCGGTGGTGACCAACCACGACATGGGCCAGGCGTTTGAAGAACTGCTGCGCAAGTTCAACGACGTCTCCCCGGCCGGCGAGCAGTACACCCCGCGCGACGTGATCGAGCTGATGGTGACCGTGCTGTTTGGGGGTGACGAGCAGGCGCTTTCAAGGCCTGGCATCGTGCGCACCATGTACGACCCCACCGCAGGAACCGGCGGCATCTTGAGCGTGGCCGAAGAACACCTGCGCAAATTCAACGACCGCGCCACCCTGAAGCTCTACGGCCAGGAATTTGAAGACGAGACCTACGTCATCTGCAAAGCCGACATGCTGATACGCGGCCAAGACCCGGCCAACATCGCCAACGGCGACACGCTGGCCACCGACCTGCACGCCGGCCAGACCTTTGAATACCAGGCCGCCAACCCGCCCTACGGCGTGGAGTGGAAGCCCGCCGAGAGCGCGGTGCGCAAAGAGCACGCCAAGGGCGCCGCCGGCCGCTTTGCGCCCGGGCTGCCCGCCATACGCGACGGGCAAATGCTGTTTGGTCTGCACCTGCTGTCCAAAATGCAGCCGCTGGTGGCGGGCAAGGGCGGCGGCCGCATCGCGGTGGTGCACAACGGCTCGCCGCTGTTCACCGGCGACGCCGGCAGTGGCGAGAGCGAAATCCGCCGCCACATCCTCAGCCACGATTACCTCGATTGCATCGTGGCCATGCCCACGGACCTGTTCTACAACACCAACATCACCACCTACCTCTGGTTCATGAGCAACCGCAAACCGCCCGAGCGCCAGGGCAAGGTGTTGCTGATCGATGCCAGCGGCATGAGCCGGTTGATGAAAAAGAACCTGGGCAAAAAACGCCGCGAGTTCACCGCCGACTGCGTGGAGCGCATCGCCCGCGCCTACGCCGACTTCAAAACCATGGCCTGGAGCGACAGCGACGCCGGCGGGATCAGCAGCACCGGCACCGGCAGCAGCAGCAGCAGCAGCAGCAGCAGCGGCACACCGCGCAGCCTCAAAGCCAAGGTGCTGGACCGCGACCATTTTTTCTACCGCAAGCTCACCATCGAGCGGCCCTTGCGCCTGCGGTTTCAGGCCACCGAGCAGGCGGTTCAGAACCTGATCGGGATGGTCAACGCCGCCAAACTGCCGGTGGCGCAGAGCCTGCTGCTGGGCGCCGCTGTGCGCGAGTTGGATGCCAACGCCGTCTACACCGACGCCGACGACTTCCGCGCGGCGTTGCAGACGCAGGCCACGCGCGTGGCCGCCACGCTGCCCGCACTGCAGAACCTGACGGGCAAGAAAACGGTGCTGGGTGCCAAAGCCCTGGAGCTGGCGCGCAAGGGCCTGGGGGGAAAAAGACAAAACCGCCCAGCCCTGCACCAACGAGAAAGGCGAGCTGCTGTCGGATTCGGAACTGCGCGATGCCGAATACCTGCCGCTGCACGAAGACATCGACCGCTACGTTGAGCGCGAGGTGTTGGCGCACTGGCCAGACGCCTGGATCAACCGCGAGGTGAAAGACGAACGCGACGGCCTGACGGGCGTGGTCGGTACCGAAATCAACTTCAACCGCGAGTTCTTTGTTTACACCCCGCCGCGTAGCCGCTCGGCCATTCAGGCCGACATTGAGGCGATGGAGCAGCGCTTCATGACCCTGCTGCGGGGCGTGAGCCAGTGAAGCCGTATCCAGATTACAAGCCGTCGGGCGTGGCGTGGCTGGGGGATGTGCCGGGGCATTGGGAGGTTAAGGCGGTGCGCTTCGTAATGTCATGCAACGATGAAGTGCTGCCAGAGGACACTGCGAGTGGGTATGAACTGGATTACGTTGAAATTTCTGACGTGGATGAAATTTCGGGATTGACTGGCGTCGAATCGATGCTGTTCAAAGATGCGCCATCTCGTGCTCGGCGCATTGCGCGACACGATGACATCATCGTTTCAACTGTGCGCACCTACCTGCGCGCAATAGCAGTCGTCAAGAATCCCCCTGCAAATTTTGTTGTTTCGACTGGCTTTGCGGTCCTACGACCCCAAACGGTCAACGCTGGTTACGCCAGATACGCTGTTGCACACGATGGTTTCATTCACGAGGTCATCGCACGGTCAAAAGGTGTCAGTTATCCAGCAATCAATGCAAACGAGCTCGTGCGCATCGCGTTGCCAGTTCCACCCGAAGACGAACAGCAAGCCATCGCCGACCACCTTGACACCGAGACGGCACGTGTCGATGCGCTGGTTCGGGAAAAGCGGGGCTTGGTTGGGCTGCTGCGGGAGTTCCGGCAGAGCGTGATTGCCGACCTGACCACCGGCGCGCATCTGCCAGTGCGCCAAACGCCAACCGACGACGTGTTCTGCCCGGCCATTCCGTCCGCCTGGCAGATGGTGCGTCTCGGCAAGTACGCCCGCATTGGGAACGGCTCCACCCCGTTGAAGGACAACCCCGGCTACTGGGCGGGCGGCACATTCCCTTGGCTCAACAGCGCGGTGGTCAACCAAGACGAGGTGTTGGAGGGCTCCGAGCTGGTGACCGACGAAACCTTGCGCGCCTGCCACTTGCCGGTTGTTCAAGCCGGGGCGGTGCTGGTCGCCTTGACAGGGCAAGGCAAGACGCGCGGGCAGGTGACCGTGTTGCGCATAACGGCCACCATCAACCAGCACCTGGCCTATCTGGCAGCCGACCCCAGCGCGTTCGATACCGAGTACCTTTTCTGGACGCTGAGCGGCATGTACGCCGCCTTGCGCATGGTGAGCGATGGGCAAGGCGGCACCAAGGGTGCGCTGACTTGCGAAGACCTGTCGCGTTTTCAGGTTCCCAAGCCACCACTTGCGCAACAACAGGCGATCGCGGCCCAGGTCAAAGCGGAGACGGCCCGTGTTGATGATTTGATCCATCACGCCCAACAAAAAATCGCCTTGCTCAAAGAACTGCGCGCCGCCACCATCGCCGACGCTGTGCTGGGTCGGGTAGACCTGAGGCTCGCGCAAAAGACAGCTTGATGGCGCTGGTGGCACTTGCCCAGATGGCCCAGCAACGACACAGCGCGTTTCTGCCCTGCTGGCCGCTCATCGGTCGCGCGCCCCGTCTGCTTGGCATCGGAACAGGCGTGTCATAACATACAAGCATTCACACCCTTTGGGAGCCTGCCATGTCGGTTCATACCTTTTCAAGCCGCGATTTCACGCGCGATGTGTCTGCTGCGAAGCGCGCCGCAGCGAACGGGCCGGTGTTCATCACCGACCGGGGTCGGCCCGCTTTTGCGCTGCTGACGATTGATGAATACCACCGCTTGTCTGGCAAGGCAGGCGAGACCCTGTTCGACGTGATGAATGCGATTCCGGGCGGCGACGGCATCGAGTTTGATCCGCCACGGATGAATCTGGTAAGCCAGACAGTCAACTTCGACTGAAGGGCGCCCATGTTTCTGCTGGACACCAACGTCATCTCGGAATTGCGAACCGGCAAACCCAACCCGTCACAAGCGGTGGTGAGTTGGTCAAAGACTCAGCTGGCCAGTGGCTTGTTTTTGTCTGCTGTCACGGTCTTTGAGCTGGAAAAAGGCGTTCTGTTGCTGGAGCGCCGAACACCATCACAAGGCAAAAACCTGCGCCGTTGGCTTGAAAGCGTCAAGCTCAAGTTCGGGGACAGAATTCTTCCGTACACATGGGAAACCGCAACCGTGTGTGCTTCGCTGCATGTCCCCGATCCCCGGCCTGAGCGCGACGCCATGATTGCCGCCACCGCCATCGAGCACAAATTCACCGTTGTCACGCGCAACACGGCGGACTTTGCCCACACGGGCGTGGCCTTGGTCAACCCCTGGCTGGCCTGATGCCTTCGATGGCAGGCTGCACCAACCGTCTCCCAGCATGACCGCCCCCATTCACACCGAAATCGTGTTTGAAGACGAGGTTTGCGAACACCTCAAAGCGCACGGCTGGCTGTGCGAGGGGCCTCTGCCCCACCAAGCTGGCCACGCCTACGACGCGGGCTACGACGCGCGCCTGGGGCTGTACCCGGCAGACGCGCTGGCCTGGGTGAAAGGGACCCAGCCCGACACCTGGGCCAGGTTTGCCAAGAACCACACGCAAGACCCAGATGGCGTGTTTCTGCGCCGCCTGAGCGAAGAGCTGGACCGCAATCGGCCCACCCTGCACCCCGACAAGCCCCAGCTCTGGGGCACGCTGTATATGCTGCGCAAGGGGTTTGAAGACATCAACGCCACCTTTCGCATGGCGCAGTTTGCCCCGGCCAACCAGCAGAACCCGGCCACCTGGGGCCTGTTTCAGAAAAACCGGCTGCGGGTGGTGCACCAGCTGCATTACTCGCTGCACAACCGCAATTGCATCGACCTGGTGTTGTTTCTGAACGGCCTGCCGCTGGCCACCATCGAGCTGAAGACAGACACCACCCAAAACATTGAAGACGCTGAAAAGCAGTACCAATTTGACCGCCTGCCGGTGGACAAGGCAACCCGCCAGCCCGAGCCGCTGCTGTCGTTTGGCAAACGGGCGCTGGTGCACTTTGCGGTGAGCACGGACGAGGTGCGCATGACCACCCGGCTGGCGGGCGCGGGCACCACGTTTTTGCCGTTCAACCGGGGCACGCCCGACGGCCTGGGTGGTGCGGGCGCGGGCAACGCGCCCGACACGGTGCGCGGTTATGCCACCGGCTACCTCTGGCATGAGGTGCTGCAACGCGATGCGCTGCTGGGCAGCGTGGGCAAGTTTCTGGCGGTGCAGGTGTCCGAACACAAAGACGCCAAAGGCCGCAAAACCTGGGTGCCGCGGCTGCTGTTTCCCCGCTACCACCAGTGGCATGTGGTGAATGAGTTGCTGGATGCCACGCTGGCCGAGGGCGTGGGCCAGAGCTATTTGGTGATGCATTCGGCGGGGTCGGGCAAGTCCAACACCATCGGCTGGCTGGCACACCGCCTGGCCGCGCTGCATGGCGCGCAGGACCAGAAGGTGTTCAGCAGCGTGATCGTGATCACCGACCGGCGCGTGCTCGACACCCAGTTGCAAGACACGGTCTACCAGTTTGACCACCAAGATGGCGTGGTGGAAAAGATCGACGGCAACAGCAGCCAGCTGGCCGAGGCGCGGGACAAGGGGCGGCTGATCATCATCACCACGCTGCAAAAGTTTCCGTATGTGCTGAGCAAGGTGGGCGAGCTGGGCAACCGGCGCTTTGCGTTGATTCTGGACGAGGCGCATTCCAGCCAGTCCGGCACAGCGGCAGTGAAGCTGCGCGAGGTGCTGACCACCGACGGCAAGCCGCCACGGGCCGAGGCGCAGCTCGCACCAGACACAGATTACGAAAATGCCGCGCAAGAAACCGCTGAATTGACGGGCGAAGACCTGATCAACCACGCGATTGCCCAACTGGTGGCGGCGCGCAAGCGCCCGCCCAATGTGTCGTATTACGCTTTCACCGCCACCCCCAAACCCAAGACGCTGGAGCTGTTTGGCCGCGCCGGTGCCGACGGGCTGCCCGAGCCGTTCCATGTGTATTCGATGCGCCAGGCGATCGAGGAGGAATTCATCCTCGACGTGCTCAAGGGCTACACCACCTACGCATCGGCCTTTCGGCTGGAGCAGACCGCCGACGACCAAGACGTGAAAAGCGGCAAGGCCAAGAAGAAGCTGTTTCGCTATGCGCAGCTGCACCCCACGGGCATTGGCCAAAAAATGGCCATCATCGTGGCCCACTTCCGCACCCATGTGATGCACCTGTTGGGCGGCCAGGCCAAGGCCATGGTGGTGACCGACAGCCGGGTGGCTGCGGTGCGCTGCAAAAAAGAGTTTGATGCGTACACCAGTCGACACCAGCTGGCCGACTGCAAGGCGCTGGTGGCGTTCTCAGGCAAGGTGACCGACACCCACAGCGAAGCCCTTTACCCGGTCGACAACGCCGACGAGGGCAGCCTGAACGACCAGCGCGAGCGCGACGACGGCATCAGCACCGCGTTTGAGACCGATGGCTACCAGCTGCTGATCGTCGCCTCGAAATTTCAAACCGGCTTTGACCAGCCCAAGCTGGTGGCGATGCACGTGGTGGCGTATGACTTCTTGTCGCAGTTGGTGGACTACGACAACGCCGATCTGGAGCGCCTGCATGCCTTCGCGAAAAGCCTGTTGCCGCGCCTGTACGGCAAGTCCGACCAAGCAGAGCTGCTGGATGGCGCAGCCCGACTGGCGGGCTACGTGGTGGATGTGAACTCAAAGACAGACCACACGTTGAACCTGAACAGCGGCACCGCCACACCGATGAAGCCGATAGGTTTGCCTGGTTCGCCATGGGAAGACCCGAGCGACCGACTCTGCGCCATCACCCAAAAGATGAACCAGATTTTTGCGGGCCATTTCACCGAAGGTGATTTCACAGCCTATGCCAACACCTTGCTGGCCAAACTGGACGAAGACGCCACGCTGCGGGAACAAGCGCAGGGCAACGACACGGTGGATGCGTTTCGCAACGGTGCGTTTGAGACCAAACTGAACCATGCGGTGGTGGGGGCGCTGGAAAGCCATGGCGCCATGGCCGACCAAGCGCTGAAGCACGCCGTGGTGTTTAAAGGACTGGCGAATGCGTTGGTGGGGGAGGCGAATTTGCGGCTGCGAGGCGAAGCGGGTAGGTCACCATCAGGCCCTCATCGCGCCTGATGCACTGCCAATTGGGTGGGCTAAACAACAGGGGGATGCGGTGCCGCGTCCAGCAAGGCGTTTATTTTCTGCGCCAGCGCATGGCCCAGCGCTTCGCGCCGCCGACTGTGGTCGCCGGGTTGTCCCGGGCGTTGTTCCCACTGCGGGTGGGCTCGGGCTTGTTGTAACGGCTCCAGCAACTCCAGCAAAGCCTGACGGTACGAGCTGGACGGCGCTATGCGCAGCGCGATGGTGTCTTGCGCCGCGTGGCCGCGCGCTTGCACCACCTGGCACAGGTGCACCAGGTTGTCGGCCAGCAGCACAAGCACGCTGTTGTCCAGCGTGAGCTCTTCAACGCCCATGAGCTTGTTGCGCAGCATGCGCGGCGCCTGGCCCCAGCCTTGGCTGAGCGCGCCGCCGATGGCCGCACCCAGCGCGGTGGCTGCGCCCAGCGACAGACCGGCCAGCGCGAGATCGAGCGTGAAGCCCACCGCTGCGCCAGCCGCTGCGCCCTTGCCCAGGAGGCGCCCCACCGTGGCCAGGGTTTCGGGGTTGAACAGATCGGAGGCCCAGCGATCGCTGGTCCAGGGCGCCACATCGAGCGTGGCGTCGTCAGGCGCGAAGCCGTGCATTTGCAGCACGTCATGCACACAGCGGCGCACGCTGGTTACCAGCTCGTCGCGAAAGGTCTGGACAAACGCGGCCTTGGCTCGCGCATCGGCCAACGTGTCAGGCGCGATCTCGCGGCGCATGGCAGCGGCTGAAATCAGGGTGTCGGCCACGCGCTGGGCGCTGGCGGCGCGCCGCTCGACCGCTTGGCGCTCCAGATCGAGCAACACGGTTTGCAGCGTGGTTTTGTGCTGGCGCATGAGCACACTCAGGTCTTCGTAAAGCTGACGCTCGGCGCCCACAAACGGCGCGACCGCGTCGAACAGCACGGCGGCGTGCAGGCCATGGCCGGCCAGCGCCTCGCGCCACTCGCCCTCGCGGCTGTTGGCGCTGCGCACGAAATTGAGCACCGGCATGATGGGCCGCGCGCAGGTGTTGAGCACCTCGATTTCGCTGCGGTGTTTCGGCAGCAGCGGTTCGCGGCAGTCGATCACGTAGATGGCGGCATCGGCGGCCAGCATCTGGCGCAGCACCTTGGCTTCCTGCTCAAACACACCGCGCGCCTCGGGTCCATCGAGCAGGGCGCGCACGCGCTGCGGTGGTGTGAGCGTCTCGGGCAGTTGCTTGAGGTGGTACTGCAGTGCCACCGAATCTTCCAGGCCGGGGGTGTCAAAGTAGCGCACCAGCGTCTGGCCGTCGACTTCCAGCTCGATGGCTTGCACATGGCGCGTGGTGCCCGGGCGGTCCGCCACCTCGCCAAAGCGGGCCTGGCGCGTGAGGGTGCGCAGCAGCGAGGTTTTGCCAGCGTTGGTGTGGCCGACGACCGCGATGTCGATCGGGTCTTGGGATTTTGCAGCGTCAGCCACGGTGTGTCTCCAGCCAGTGGCGCGCGTCTTCAGGGGTGGCGCAGAAGGTGACGGTGGTGAGTTCGCTGGCCGCCAGCCAGTCGGCCCAGCGCTGGGGTTTGTTGTCGGTGTCAGCTGCATCCAGGGCCAGAGGCAGCAACGCGCAACTCGCGGTCTGCTCGCAGATCTGGCGCAGAAAGCGCTCCGCGCCTCGGTCTGGGCTGGCGGCGGCGGAGCAAAGCACCAGGGCGTCGGCGCCGGGCTCAGCCGCCAGCGCGCCCAGCAAGGCGAGGCGCTCGGTCATGCTGCCGCGGATGGTGTGCGTGTGGTCGGCCAAGGCCAGCAGCTCGGCGGGCGGACCGGCGAATTCGTCGGGCAGCTCGAAAGCGATCAGCACGGTGCGCGCGCCCTGCCCCGGTGCCCGGGCGCGAAAACCTTTGCCCGCCGCGCGCGGCACAGCGTGTTCGGCATCCACCACCGGGGCCGGTGCCATCGCAGCAAAGCGGGCGACCAGACGGCGGAAATACGGATCGCGGGTGTCCAGCGTGAGGCGGCTGGATCGCTGGCGCCAAACGGCCAAGCAGACCAGCAGCGCCACCACACGGGGCAGCAGGCCGTAGAGCAGCGCGCTGGCCAGCAGCCACCAAGCGATGGCCTGCGAGCCCGCTGCACTGGGTGGCGCGTGGACCAGTACCTGCGATGGCACCGGAAACCCCAGCTGGCCCGGCAGCCAGCCGGTGATCTGTAGAAAGCGCTCAAAAAAGCGCGCATCGAGAATCGTCGTTTCCCATGTGAGCTGGAATGCCTGGAACGAAAACAACAGCAGCAGCGTGACCAGCACCAGGCCAAACGCCAGCGCCCACAGCGCATGGCTGATGGCGCCAAACACCCACAGGCCCAGCCGCTGTTCGCGCAGCATGGCGTGGGCGCCGCGCATCAGGGTCAGCGTGTGTGGCCCGCGCAGCCCGGGAATGCGAGCCGCCAGCGAGAGCATCCCCTGCCCAAGTGACCAAGGCTGGGCTTCCCGCGAAAACGCGGACACGAACGCCCACAACACCCAGACCAGCAACGCCAGCGAGGGCACGCCCAGCATGGCGACAAACGCAAACGCGGCGTTCACCGTCTGACCGCTGCCCAACACCCGGGTGAGCAAACCGCCGGCCAGCAAATAGGCGAGCACCAGCAACAGACCGCCCGCGATCCACAGCCCCGTCTGCAGCCGTTCCCAGTCGGCCTGCAAGCCCAGGCGCCGTGCCAGCAGGCGCGCGCGCTCCAAAATGCGGCCTTGCTCGCTGTGCTGGCGGGACTGGGCCTGCGCCATTTCGCTGGCGTCGTCGAGCGCGCCGACCTCCTCCATCAGGCGAATGGCGTGGGCCAGGGTGATGTCGCGCAGCGAGGCGGCGAGCGGTTGGGTGGCAGACGGGCTGATGGTGGATCTCCGCGCCCGGCACGAGGCGCGGGAACGATGGACAAGATGGAAGACAAGCCGATGCTACCGGGCTGCCCGGCACCTCAGAAACTGCGCTTGGCCTTGACCTGAAATTGCGCCTTGCTGATGTCGCCAGCGCGGTTCAGCGGGAAGGCGACGTCCACATGCACCACGGTGCCGAAAGAAGAGCGCTCGCTCACGACACGCAAACCAAACCCGACGTTGCTTAGCCAGCCCGGGTTGGCGCTGGTGGGCAAAGGCCCACCCCAGGCACGGCCCACATCCACGAACGCCGCGCCCCCCAGGCGCAACAGCCGCCACAGATACACGTCGGTGTAGTAGCGCTGCTCGGCGGTGAACAGCACGCGCCGTGTGCCGCTCTGGTAGCGCAGCGGGTAGCCGCGCAGGCCGTTGTCGCCGCCGAGCACCAGTTGGTCGGTCGGGCCAGGGCGGCCGATCCAGCCGGTCTCGGCTGAGGCATAAAACAACCGGTGTCTGGTCTGCGGGCGGTAGTACTGCGCGCCTGCGCTCAGGAACTGGCTGCCCGCGCTGTTGCGCAACAGCTCGCTACTCCAGCTGGCGCGGGCAATCAAGGTATCACCGGAGCGGGGCACGAAACCCCGGCTGATCGCAGCGTTGATGCGCAGCGCGTCGCGGTCAGAACCCAAGGCCTCGCCATCCCAATTCACCTGCAAGCTGGCAAGCAGACCGAGCTGGAAAAACTCGGGTCGCCCGACCAAGTTGCGGTTGAGCTCGCGCTCAATGCGGTCTTGGATCAGGTCGTAGCGCCAGTAAGGCCCGACGCGGCGGCGGTCTTCGGGCAACAGCGCCGGCGCCACCCGCCCAGGCTCGGTGTCGTAGCGCGCGCGGCTGGCGCTCCAGCCGACGGTGTGGCGCTGCACCCAGCCGTCCACCAGCCCGTCGGACCAGCCGCCAAACACCTCGGCCTTCGACTGTGTTGCGCGGTACTCGCTCACAATCTCGCCCGCTTGGTAGAGCGGGTCGATGCGGTCGTCGGATGAGGCCCGAAGGCCAGCGGTCCAGCGCGCATCCAGCGCGTAAAACGGGCGCACCACCGAGACCGCATTGCGCGACCCGTCGCTGTTGCTGGCGTGGCTGCCCGCCACCGAAGCCCAGGTGCCAAACGCGCGGTTGTTGGCGTACTCCAACTCGGTGCTGGAGCGGTCGACATCGTTGCTGCGCTTGAAGCCCAGCGTGGTGCCAGTGCCAAACAGGTTGTATTCGCTGAGCTCGATGTTGCTGGAGCTCTCGCCGCCGCTGGTGCCCACGCCAGCGCCCACGCTGAGCGACCAGGTGTCGCGCGTGACCACCTCAATGTCGACCACCCCGCCCTGCAGCGCCACCGGCCGCAGCGACACGTCATAAAGATAGCGGTTGCTGCGCAGCAGGCGCTCGGTTTCCTCGATCAAACGCACCGACACCGGCTCACCGGCCTGGAACAGGATGGCGCGGCGGATCACGCTCTCTCGCGTGGGAGTGTGCAGGCGGTTGGCCAGGCGAAACAGCGCGTGGTTCTCGGCTGGATCGTTGGTGTCGAAGATTTCCAGCGGCACCACGCGGATTTCGCCGATCGTGGCGCCTGCGGCTTCCAATTCGGCAAAGCTGGGCAGCCCGGCGGGCGCTGGCGCCTGCGCGTGTGCCGCCAGCGCGACCAGCACCAGCAGCGCGATGCTCGCTGCGCGCAGCAAGCGCGAGCGAAGCGCGTAGACGAAAGAACACATCGAAAGGCCCATGCGTGGATGCTACGCCGAACGCGAGACAGCGCTGCTCCCACAAACATGCCGCTGGCGCTCCCCATATCCCTGTAGCGAGCGGCAACGCCGCGACTGCCAGCCGCAACACGTCACGGCACCGAATCGACACGCCATCGCGGCAGTGCCGCTCCTACGAAACCGGTGCATCGCTGACGGCGTACCGGCCCGCGATCCGCGATCCGCGTAGCGAGCGGCACTGCCGCGACTGTTGGCTTCACGACGTCATCACACCGAATCCACAGGCGCTTACCGCCGACTCAGCGTGCGGCTTAACAAGATCACCGGCAGCAGGCCCACCAACACCAGCGCCAGCGCCGGCAGCGCGGCCTCACCCAGGCGCTCGTCGCGCGCCAGCTGGTAGGTCATGACGGCCAGGGTGTCGCTGTTGAACGGGCGCAGCACCAGCGTGGCCGGCAGCTCTTTCATCACGTCCACAAACACCAGCAGCGCGCCGGCAATGGTGGCCCGCTTGAGCAGCGGCGCGTGCACCCGCCAGGCCAGCGCAAAGCCGGTGCTGCCCAGCATGCGGGCCGAATCGTCCAGGCTGGCGGGCATGCGCGCGTAGCCCGCCTGCACACTTTGCAGCGCCACGGCGGTGAAGCGCACCAGATAGGCCCAAACGATGCCCATCGCGGTGGCTGTGATCAGGTAGCCCACGCCAGCATCGGGAAAAGCCGACTGGATCCAGCCCACCGGCAGCAGCAGCCCGACCACGATCACCGCGCCCGGCACCGCGTAGCCCAGGCCGGTGAGCTGCACCGCTGCGCGCGTGGCCCAGCTCGGCCGGGCGCGCAGCGCAAACGCGAGAGCCAGCGCCAGCAAAGTCGCCAGCACCGCACTCAGGCCCGCTAGCGAGACGCTGTTGCGCGACCACTGCACAAACAGCGTCCAGGGCAGCTCGTCCCAGCCGCCGATCAGGGGGCGCAACATGAACAGCACCGGCAGCACAAAGCCAAACAAAACCGGCAGCGCGCAGACCGCCACCGCCAACGCAGCACGCCCGCCGCGCAGCCGCACCGGCTGCGCCTCGGCGCTGCCACCTCGGCCACCGCGCAGCGTGGCAAAACGCAGGCGCCGCTGCGAACGGTGCTCCAGCCACAGCAGCAGCGCCACCGTGGCCAGCAGCATGCTGGCCAGCTGGGCAGCAGCCAGCCGGTTGTCCATCGCCAGCCAGGCTTTGTAGATACCGGCGGTGAAACTCTGGATGCCGAAGTAGCTGACCACGCCGTAGTCGGCAAGGGTTTCCATCAACGCCAGCGCCACACCCGCAGCCACCGCCGGGCGCGCCAGTGGCAGCGCCACCTCGCGGATGCGCCGGGCCAGCGGCGCCCCAAGCAGGCGGGCGGCCTCCATCAGCTGCGCAGCGCGCTCGGTGAGCGCGGTACGCGCCAGCAAATACACATAGGGATAGAGCGTGAAGGTGAACACCCATACCGCGCCCGGAATGTTGCGGATCTCGGGGAACACCCGGCCCTGCCAGCCGAAGGTCTCGCGCAGCCCCACCTGCAGCGGGCCGCTGAACTGCAAGAAGTCGGTGTAGGCGTAAGCCACCACGTAAGCCGGCATGGCCAGCGGCAGCAGCAAGGCCCACTCGAACAGCTTACGGCCAGGGAAATCAAACAGCGTCACCGCGCTGGCCGTGCCCATGCCCACCAGCGCCACGCCAATTGCCACGCTCAAGCACAACACGAGTGAGGTCAGCGCGTACTCGGGCAAAACGGTTTGCGCCATCTGCCCCAGCACATCGCGCGAGGCCGCGTCCCACTCCAGCCACGAGGCCCCGATGCTGAGCACCGGCAGCGTCAACAGCAGCGCGCACAGCAGCAACAAAACAGGGGCCAGCCAGCGCAGCATGGGTGAGGAATCCGGGGGAATAAGGGAAGAAGCTTTGCCGAACGGCAGAGCCAGAGACAATACAAATGAGAATTGTAGTCATCTAGAATAAACCGCATGTTCCTCAACATCGCCCAGCTCAGCGTGCGCTACCCCGGCCAGACCGGTGCGGCGGTCGATGGCGTGTCGCTTGGCCTGCGCGCCGGGGACATCGGTGTGTTGATCGGCCCCTCGGGTTGCGGCAAGACCACGCTGCTGCGCGCGGTGGCCGGGCTGGAGCGGGCCAGCGCTGGCAGCATCGTGCTGGACGGCGAGCGTGTGAGCGATGCGCGGCACCACATGCCGGCCGAGCAGCGGCGCATCGGCATGGTGTTCCAGGACTACGCGCTGTTCCCGCACCTCGACGTGGGCCGCAATGTGGCCTTCGGCATTGCCAAACTGCCGCGCGGTGATCGTGAGCAGCGCGTGGCCGAGGTGCTGAAACTGGTGGGGCTGGATGGGCTGCAGACGCGCTACCCGCACGAACTCTCAGGCGGCCAGCAACAGCGCGTGGCGCTGGCCCGCGCGCTGGCGCCCAAGCCGCGTTTGCTGCTGCTCGACGAGCCGTTTTCCAACCTCGACGTAGATCTGCGTGAGCGACTGGCGCACGAGGTGCGCGCCATCCTCAAGGCCGCTGGCGCCACCGCCCTCTTCGTTACCCACGACCAGTTGGAGGCCTTTGCGATTGGCGACCAGATCGGCGTGATGCACGAGGGCCATCTGCACCAGTGGGACGAGGCCTATGCGCTGTACCACCGCCCGGCCACGCGGTTCGTGGCCGAGTTCATCGGCCATGGCGTGTTCGCGCCGGCACAGATCCGACTAGAGAGCAGCGGCAAGGTCACGGTGCAGACAGCATTGGGCGCCCTGCAAGACATGGACGAATGCCCGCTGCCCGGCGCCTACGAAGCCGGTTTGTGCGACGTGCTGCTGCGCGCCGACGACATCGTGCACGACGACCACGCGCCGGTGAAGGCGCAAATCATCCGCAAGGCGTTTCGGGGTTCCGAGTTTCTCTACACCTTGCGGCTGGCCAGCGGCGAGAGGCTGATGACGCATGTGCCCTCGCACCACAACCACGCGGTGGGCGAGTGGATCGGCATCCGAGCCGAGGTCGACCACGTGGTCACCTTCGCTCGCGGCGGTGGCGCCAGCAGCCCGCCGGTGCCGGGTGTGGCGCGCCAGTCGGCGGTATCACGATCCTCCTGAGGCAACCGGGCACGGGCTCATGGCGCCCGGCTCATGGCGCAAGATACGTTGCGGAAGGTTCAGTGTTTGTGGTCCATGCCGGGCTTCATGTCGTGCTTCATCGCGGCGCTTGCGCCCAGCGCCCGCACCGGCGCCTGCACCTCCTGCATGAAGCGCTGTTTGGCTGCGTCCTCAAAGGTCAGCGTGAGCGGCACGGTGTCGCCGCCCGCCACCGGCACTTTGAGGCCCATCAGCATCACGTGGAAACCGCCGGGCTTGAGCTCGGTGGCCTTGCCAGCGATCAAATCCACGCCTTGAACTTGGCGCATCTTCATCACGTCGTTTTCCATCGCCATCTCGTGGATTTCCACCACACCAGCGGCGGGCGAGCTCACCGAGACCAGGCGCGCGTTGGCGCTGGATGTGATGCGCATGAAGGCGCCGGTGGCCTTCTGGCTGGCCACAGTGCCACGGACCCAGGCGTCTTCCACCTTGATGGTGGTCGACTGGGCCCAGGCGGTGGCAGACAGGCCAATGAGGGAAGCGATGATGAGGTTTTTCATAGGAATTCCGAAAAAGAAAAAAACGAAAAAGGGCCGGGGTTTGAGCCGCTCAGGCTCGTGGCTCGGGTCATGGCGAAACACGCCAGCCGGGCAGGCAACGTCGGTGGATGGGGCGAGGCACAGCGCCTCTTGAAACACGGAAAAATGGACAGCACCCGCAATGGGCAGGCCAAGACGTGCGTTCAGGCAAAGCGCGGGGGCGCGCGGGCAGGTGCGGCGATCCACACGTCTGCGGGTGGTGGCGCGGCCATGGCGTCACCAGGCAACTGCACGGGGGCAGCAGCCAAGGCAAGCGAAGCCAGCGCCGTTGGCAGTCCAGCCGCTGGGCTGTGCAACTGGCACCAGGGGCACTGCATGCCCGCGTCCGCCATGAGCGAACCTTCGGGGGCGGACGAAGAGCCGTCGAGACCGGCACCGTCGGCCTGGATCCAGAACATGCCACTGGCGCTGCACACCTGAATCCAGCCACCCCGGTCCATGGATGCCACCGTGGCCTGCGCCAGCGTGGGCGCGAGCACCGACAAGGCCATGGCCAGCATGGCCAGCCAAGCGGTAAATCGTCGCTGAATGCGGGTGAACGGCATGAGGTCAGTTTATCAGCGCGGTCCTCACGATCTGGGGTGGCCTGGCGTCAAGTGGGCGACCTGCAGCACACCGGGACGGCGCCTAACATCGCAGCTCCCCAACACAACCCTTCAGGAAACACCCATGCTCACCCTCTGTGGCTTTGCCGCCAGCAACTACTACAACAAGGTCAAACTCGCGCTGCTGGAAAAGGGCGTCGCCTTTGAAGAAGAGCTGGCCTGGGTCGGAGAAACCGACCGCAACGCCAGCCCGCTGGGCAAGGTGCCCTACCTCATGACAGAGCAAGGCGCGATCAGCGAGTCGACCGTGCTGCTCGAATACATTGAAGACCAGTTTCCCGCCCAGCCCCTGATGCCGGCCGAGGCGTTTCAAAAGGCCAAGGTGCGCGAGGTGTTGCGCTACATCGAGCTCCACCTGGAATTGGTGGCGCGCAACCTGTATCCAGAGGCTTTTTTCGGTGGCAAAGTGAGCGACAGCGCCAAAGAAAAAACTGGCCAGCAGCTGGAAAAGAACGTCGCGGCTTTCGCGCAGCTGGTGAAGTTTTCGCCCTTCATCGCAGGCGACCAGTTCACCCTGGCCGACTGCGCCGCTGCGGTGCACCTGCCGCTGGTGAGCAGCGCCAGCAAGATCATTTACGGCCGCGATTGCCTGGCCGATCTGCCGGTGGGCGACTACCTCAAGCGCCTGAGCGAGCGTCCAGCGGTGCAACAGGTCAACGCCGATCGCAAGATCAACACCGGGCTGATGATGGAACGCGCAAAATCCGCAGCCGCAGCCGCAGCCGCAGCCGCCGCAGCAGCAGCCAAGGACTGAGTGCGCCTGCGTGATTGGCACTCTGCAGCGACAACGCTGCACGGCGCAGCTCACACCGCACCTTCAGCCGCTTCGCGCGCAATAGCCCGCCCGCACCCGGAGTAAAGTGACCCATCCAGAGGAGGATGGGCATGGAATTCAAGGACTACTACCAGGTGATGGGCGTGGCGCGCGACGCCACCCAAGACGAGATCAAACGCGCCTACCGGCAGCTCGCGCGCAAACACCATCCCGACGTCAGCAAGGCGAGCGACGCGGAGGAGCGCTTCAAGGAGCTGGGGGAAGCCAACGAGGTGCTGAAAGACCCGGAGAAGCGCGCCGCCTACGACCGCCTCGGTGCCAACTGGAAGAAGGGTCAGGACTTTCAGCCGCCGCCCGACTGGAACACGGACTTTGAATCCAGCAGCCCAGGCTTTGGTGGCCAGGACACCGGCGAGCAAAGTGACTTTTTGAGTCGCTTTTTCGCCGTGGATTCGCCCGCCAACAAGCCCATGCGGCGGGCGCCCAGGGCTACCACGCCCACGGCCAAGACAGCCACGCCAAAATCCAGATCAGCCTGGAAGAGGCTTACCACGGTGGCTCGCGCCGGGTCACCCTGCAAATGCCGCAAGTCGATGCCGATGGGCACGTGGTACTGCGCGAACACCCGATCGAATTCACCATTCCGCGCGGCGTACGGGCCGGGCAGCGCATCCGGCTGGCCGGGCAAGGCGGACCCGGCATGGGCGAAGGCAAGCGCGGCGACCTTTACCTGGAGGTCGAGTTCCTGCCTCACCAGCATTACCGCGTCGACAAACACGACGTGTATTTGGATCTTCCGGTCGCGCCTTGGGAGGCGGCGCTGGGCGCGGTGATCGAGGTGCCAACGCCGAGTGGAACGGTCGAGCTCACGGTGCCAGCCGGTTCGGCCGAGGGCCGCAAGCTGCGGCTCAAGGGGCGCGGCATCCCTGGCAAAACGCCGGGTGACTTTTATTTCGTACTCAAGATCGCGGTGCCCCCGGCAGACAGCGACGCCGAGAAAACCCTTTACCGAAACATGGCGCAAGCCTTTGCGTCGTTCAACCCACGGCGCGAACTGGGAGGCACAGCATGACCACACCGACACCCATCGAGTCCACTGGCCAGTCCGAGCCGATGTTGACCCTGGACGGTCTCTGCCGCGCCTGCGCGGTGCAAGCCGAGTTTGTGATGGCGATGCTGGAAGAAGGTGTGGCGCAACCAGCGCAGGGGCAGGCTGTAGAAACCTGGCGCTTCAGCGAGGTGCAGGTGCACCGCGTCACCGTGGCCTGGCGCCTGCAACGCGATCTGGGCGTGAACCCAGCCGGGGCGGCGCTGGCCCTGCAGCTGCTCGACGAGATGGAGACGCTGCGGGCTCAGCTCGCGAGCTTGAACCCGGCCGATCACGGCTCAGCGGCCTGACGCGCTGTCCGCCGTCAGCATCGCCCCCACCGCCTCCTGCAAATCGGCGGCCCAGATGCGTCGGTCTCTGCCGCCCGCCATCTGCGGTTCACCGAAGTGGACACAGGCTTGCATGCCATCGGCGCGCAAGGTGCGCCAGACCGACTGCAGCAAGGTGGTGTCGCCCACGAACAGCGGCGCATCGCTCACCGCTCCGCTCGCCCCATCGAGGTACTGCAAGGCCACCGGCAAAGCCGGTGCGTGGGCAGAAATGGCGGCCTGGATCAGGTTGGCGTGAAACGGCAGCAACGTGCGCCCGTCGTGGGTGGTGCCTTCGGGGAACACCGCGAGGGTGTCGCCCGCAGTCAATGCGGCTGCCATCTGGTGCACCACCCGCATCGCATCGCGGCGCGAGGCGCGTTCGATGTAGAGCGTACCGGCGCCGGTGATCAGCGCGCCGAGCACCGGCCAGTGTTTGATATCGGCCTTGGAGACGAAGCGCGCCGGGTGCGCCGCATCCATCACCAGAATGTCAAGCCAGGAGATGTGGTTGGCCACCAGCAGCACCGGTCCGTGCGCTGGCGGCTTGCCGCGCACCTCCAGCGTCACGCCCATGATGGCCAGCATCTGACGCGACCATTCACGCACCAGCAGCGCGCACTGGTCTGGCGTGAGGCGAGCAAATTCGCGGCGGATGATCCACAGCCCGCGCAGCACATGCGCGGTGCCTCGCAACAGGCGCCACAGCGCCACCAGCGGGCTGCGGCGCCGGGCGATCACGCGGCCTGGGCCTGCTCGTGGGCGATCTGCCCGCCCACCAGCGTGGCGCGCACCCGCACCGGCATCTCGTGGCCTTCAAACGGCGTGTGGCGGCCCTGGCTGCGCAGCGCGGCTGGCGCCAGCCGCCAGCTGCCGTTGGGATCGAACACGCACAAGTCGGCCTGCCCACCCACCGCCAGCTGGCCGATGCTGTGCTGCAAGGTGCCCAGGCTCTGGCCCAGCACCGACAGCGGGCCGCTGGTGATCACAGCCAGCGCCTGCATCAGACCCAAGCCATCCTGCTGCGCCCATTTGCAGGCCAGGCCAAGCAGCAACTCCACAGCCGTGGCGCCCGGTTCGGCCTCGGCAAACGGCAGGATCTTGGCGTCGGCCGACACCGGGTTGTGGTCGGACACCAGCGCGTCGATGGTGCCGTCGGCCAGACCGGCGCGCAGCGCCTCGCGGTCGCGCTGCTGGCGCAGCGGCGGCTGTAGGCGAAAGCGGCTGTCGTAGTAGCCAATGTCCACATCGGTCAAATGCAAATTGTGCACGCTCACATCGCAACTCACCGGCAGCCCCTCGGCCTTGGCTTGGCGCACCAGCTCGAGCCCGGCGGCGCTGCTGAGACGGCAAAGATGCACCCGCGCACCGCGTCCCTCGTTGGCTTTGCCTTTGCCCTGGGCCGCGCGCATCAGCTCAAACAGCGTGTGCAGCGCGATGGTTTCGGCCAGCACCGGAATGCCCGAGAGACCCATGCGCGTGGCCAGCGGACCGCTGGCGGCCACGCCCTTGCCCATGTAGAAGTCTTGCGGCCGCAACCAGACGGTGTAGCCAAAGGTGGCCGCGTACTGCAGCGCGCGCTGCAACACCTGGGTGTTGACGATCGGCACCTCGGCCTGGCCAAAGCCGATGCAGCCCGACTCGGTGAGCTCGGCCATTTCCGTCAACACCTCGCCCTTGAGGCCACGCGTGAGAGCCCCAAGCGGGAACACCCGCGCCTGATGCAGCTTCTCGGCGCGGAACTTGAGCATGTCCACCAAACCTGGCTCGTCGAGCACCGGCTCGGTGTCGGGCGGACAGACCAGCGAGGTCACCCCGCCGGCCACCGCTGCGGCCATCTCGCTCTCCAGCATGGCGGCGTGTTCCTGGCCGGGCTCGCGCAGCCGCACCGCGAGGTCCACCAGACCCGGCGCCACGACACAACCCGATGCGTCCAGCATTCGGTTGGGGTGGAAGTCGGGCGCGATCTGGCCGATGGCAATGATGCGGCCCGCCGCAATGGCGACATCGGCCATCTCGTCGCGACCGGTGGCTGGGTCCATCACGCGACCGTTTTGAATCAATATCTTCATGGCTTCACCTTGAGACGACTGGTTTTGCCGCCGGGCCGCCCCAAGGCGAAACGCGCCCTTTCGCGGGGCAGCGACCCGCGAAGCGGCGGAGCCGCGATCGGCATCCGCAGGATGACTGGCGCAAGGGGGCCATATTCATGCTTCGTTTCCCGCCACGATGCCCATCACCGCCATGCGCACTGCGATACCAAAGGTCACCTGCGGCAGGATCACGCTTTGCGGTCCGTCGACCACCGCCGAGTCGATTTCCACCCCGCGGTTGATCGGGCCCGGGTGCATCACGATGGCGTCCTTTTTGGCCCAGCGCAGGCGCTCGGGTGTGAGGCCGAAGCTCTTGTAGTACTCCTGGCTGGACGGCAGCAGCGCGCCACTCATGCGCTCGTTTTGCAGCCGCAGCGTGATCACCACGTCGCAGTCCTTGATGCCTTCTTCCAGCGTGTGGCAGACACGCACGCCCATGTGACCCATGTCGGTGGGCACCAGCGTGCGCGGGCCGACCACGCGCACGTCGGGAACCCCGAGCGTGGTCAGCGCGTGGATGTCGGAGCGCGCCACGCGCGAGTGCAGCACGTCGCCCACGATGGCCACCGAGAGGTTGGTGAAGTCTTTTTTGTAGTGGCGAATGGTGTACATGTCGAGCAGCCCCTGCGTGGGGTGCGCGTGGCGCCCGTCGCCGGCGTTGATGACATGCACATGTGGCGCCACATGCTGCGCGATCAGGTAGGGCGCGCCACTCTCGCTGTGGCGCACCACGAAGATGTCGGCTGCCATCGCGGACAGGTTGGCGATGGTGTCCACCAACGACTCGCCCTTGGCGGTCGAGCTGCGCGCGATGTCGAGGTTGATCACGTCGGCAGAGAGCCGCGTGGCCGCGATCTCAAACGTGGTGCGGGTGCGGGTGCTGTTCTCGAAGAACAGGTTGAACACGCTTTTGCCGCGCAGCAGCGGCACCTTTTTCACCTCGCGGTCGCTCACGCTCACGAAACTCTCGGCGGTGTCCAGAATTTTCGTGAGGATGGCGCGCGACAGGCCCTCGGTGGAGAGCAGGTGGATCAGCTCGCCGTTGCTGTTGAGTTGGGGGTTGCGGGCCACAGATCAGTCTCTCCGAGGTTCGAGCACAAAGCTCAACGTGCCACGCTCGTCGCGCGCGAGCTCCAACGACTGGTCATCGGGCAGGCTCACGGTAGCGGCGCAGACGGTGGCCTCGATCGGCAGCTCGCGCCCGCCCCGGTCCACCAGCACCGCCAGCTGTACGCTGGCCGGGCGCCCGTAATCGAACAGCTCGTTGATCACCGCGCGCAGGGTGCGCCCGGTGTAGAGCACATCGTCGACCAGCAACACATGCGCGCCGTTGACCTCAAACGGCAGGTGCGTTTGCACGCCGACTGCCAGGCCGCGGCGCGCGAAATCGTCGCGGTGCAAGCCGGAGGAAATCACACCCGCCTCGCCCGGCAGGCCCAGGTCGCGCTGCAGGCGCTCGACCAACCAGGCACCGCCGGAAGGAACGCCCGCGAGGTTCAGCGGTTGTTCGCTCTGCGCCAGCAGCTCACGCAAACGTGCCAGCAGCTCGCAGTAAAGCCCCTCGGCGTCCAGCGCCGCAGGGGGCACGACATCGGGTGTGGCTGTTAGGGCACGGGTCAAGGCAAGCTCCTCAAAAACTGTTCCAGGATGATGCAGGCCGAAGCCGCATCGGCGTCTTTCGCGCCCAGCGCATGCGCTTCGGTGGTGCTGTAGCGCTCGTCCACCTCAAACACCGGCAGGCCATGGCGACCGCGCAGCTGGCGCGCGAATTTGCGTGCGCGTGCGGTGTTTTCATGGGCAGCGCCGTCGGGGTGGAACGGCACCCCGACAACCAGCGCGTCGGGCTGCCAGGTTTTCAAGCGATCGGCAATCTGCACAAACCGCGCCTCGCCAGCGGCGGCGATCGTGGCCTGCGGTGTGGCGGTGCGCGTGATGCGGTTGCCACTGGCGACACCGGTGCGCTTCGAACCGTAGTCGAAGGCCAGGAAAGTTTGGCAGGAGGAAGGAACCGCAGATGGTGACTGGGGCGCTGTGGTGACCGCTGAGTCCATATGGAAGACAGTTCAGGCGTGACCAGCGTCGGGCGAGAGCATCCAGGCTTGCAGGCCAAGCAAGGCCATGGCGCGGTCGTAGCGCTCTTCCACCGGCGTGTCAAAAATCACTTTCGGATCGGCCTCCACTGTGAGCCAGCTGTTTTCGGTGATTTCCGACTCAAGCTGGCCCTCGCCCCACGAGGCGTAGCCCAACGAAACGAATACCTTGCGCGGCCCGGCACCCGCGGCCATGGCCTCCAGCACATCTTTGGAAGTGGTCATCTCCAGCCCACCGGGGATCGACAGGGTGGAGGCGTAGACCGACTCGCCGTCGGCCACCTCGATCGCCTCGTGCAACACAAAACCGCGCTCGGTTTGCACTGGCCCGCCTTGAAACACAGGGGTCTGCGCCAGGTCGTCGCGACCCATTGGCAGATCGACCTTCTCGAACAGGCGCGAAAGCAGGATGTCGCTGGGTTTGTTGATCACAAGCCCGAGCGCGCCGCGCTCGCTGTGCTCACACATGAAGACCACGCTGCGACCGAACAGCGCATCGCGCAGGCCGGGCATGGCAATCAGGAAGTGGCTGGTGAGATTGATGGGTGCAAAATCTGCGGGCATCGGCGCATTTTATGCCGTGCTTTTCGCCTTGCTGTCCCGCCGCCATTTCAAACTTCACTCGCATGAACACCTACGACAAAGGCCTGATGTGGTTTCGCCGCGATCTCCGCGCGCAAGACAACGCGGCGCTCTCGCACGCACTTCGCGCCTGTCGGCAGCTGTGGTGTGTGTTCGTGTTCGACACCGACATTCTCGACCCACTGCTCGAACGCGGTCTGCAAGCCGATCGTCGGATCGACTTCATCTGGCAGTCGCTGCAAACGCTGAATGCCGACCTGCGCGCGCTTGGTGAAGCCAACGGCGTGGCCGACGTGGGCCTGATCGTGGTGCACGGACGCGCGGCGGGCTTGATGCCCGAGCTGGCCCAGCAACTGCGGGTGCAGGCGGTTTTTGCGAACCACGACGACGAGCCGACGGCGCAAACGCGTGACGCTCAGATGCTGGGTGATCTGGCCCACGCGGGCATCATGTTCCACAGCCACAAAGACCAGGTGATCTTCGAGCGCCGCGAGGTGCTGACCCAGGCTGGTCACCCGTTTACCGTGTTCACGCCCTACAAAAATGCCTGGCTCAAGCAGGTGACCGCCGAACACCTCGCGCCGCACCCGGTCGCGCTGCACGCCAAGGCCCTCGCCGCCGTTCCAGCGTCACGACGCGGCGCCATGCCCAGCCTGGAAGCGATGGGCTTTGTGCCCAGCAATTTGGCACAGCTGCCGGTGCAGACAGGCACAGCGGGTGCGCTGGCGCTGTTCGAGGACTTTGTCGAGCGCATCGACCGCTACGAAGAGGCGCGCAACTTTCCCGCTGTCAAAGGCCCGAGTTACCTCAGCGTGCATCTGCGATTCGGCACGGTTTCTGTGCGACAGGTGGCAGCGGTCGCGTACGCAATGCATCTGCAGGGCATTCGTGGCGCCAGCACTTGGCTGTCCGAGCTGATCTGGCGCGACTTCTACCACCAGATCCTGGCCAACTTTCCCCATGTAGTGAATCAAGCGTTCAAGCCGGAATACGACCAGATCAAGTTCGAGCATGGCAAGCACGCCAAGGCCTTGTTCGACGCTTGGTGCACCGGGCGCACCGGCTACCCGCTGGTCGACGCGGCTATGGCGCAGATCAACCAGACCGGTTACATGCACAACCGGCTGCGGATGGTGGTGGCGAGTTTTCTGGTGAAAGACCTGGGGATCGACTGGCGCTGGGGCGAACACTACTTTGCCGACCACCTGATCGACTTCGACCTCGCAGCCAACAACGGCGGTTGGCAGTGGGCAGCCTCCAGCGGCTGCGATGCCCAGCCCTACTTTCGCATCTTCAACCCGATCACCCAAAGCGAGAAATTCGACCCGAGCGGCAAGTTCATTCGGCGCTACCTGCCCGAACTCGCCAAGTTGCCAGACGCCGCCATTCACGCGCCCTGGAAAGCAAGCGGTATCGAGCTGGCCAGCGCGGGTTTGGTACTGGGTGGAAACTACCCGCCGCCAGTGGTGGACCACGCCGAGGCGCGCGAGCGCACGCTGCAGCGTTACGCGGTGGTCAAGAAGCCGGGCAAAACACCAGCCTGACGCCGGAACAAAAAACCCGGCACACAGGCCGGGTTTCGAGAGGGCCATGCCCGCAGGTCAAACTTCGGCGGCGGCACGGACGTAGTGCGCGATCAAGCCGAGCAACTCGTCTTCCGAATACGGCTTGCCCAGGTAGTGGTCGACGCCGAGCTCGCGCGCATGTTCGCGGTGCTTCTCGGCGATGCGCGAGGTGATCATGATCACCGGCAAGCCCGCCAGCCGCACGTCGCTGCGGATGTTGCGCACCAGATCGAAGCCGTCCATGCGTGGCATTTCAATGTCGGACAGCACCACGGTGGGCCGTTCCTGCTGCAGGCGCTCAAGCGCTTGCAAACCGTCTGCCGCCAGCGCGACCCGGTAGCCTTCGCGTTGCAGCAGGCGTTGGGTGACGCGGCGCACGGTGATGGAATCGTCCACCACCAGCACCAGCGGCACCGCGCTGATTGCCAACGAGGCAAGGCTGCTGCCCTCGCCATCGGCCATGGATTCGACCGCTTGTTGGCTGGCAACCCAGTCGTAGACCTGCGCGCCGTACACCTTGGCCAGTGCGACCGGGTTGTAAATCAGCGCCACCGCGCCGGAGGCCAGTACCGACATGCCAGCCAGACCCGGTAGACGGGAGAGCTGACGCCCCAGGTTCTTGACCACCACCTCCTGATTGCCCAACACCTCGTCCACATGCATCGCGATGCGCTGCGCCGCGCTGCGGAAGATCACCACCGGCAAGGTGCGGCCGGCCAGCTCTTGTGAGCGGGGTGATGACTGCAACAAAGCACCAGCCCAGAAAAACGGCACCTCTTCGCCCGTTACCGGCAGGGTATTGCTGGCATAAGCGCGCTCCAACTCGGCGGGGGTGAGGCGGCGCACCACCTCCACCAGACTGGACGGCACACCCAGGGTAAGCGCACCGGCCCGCACCATCACCACCTGGGTGATGGCGGTGGTGAGTGGCAACATCAACCGGAAACGGGTGCCCACGCCAGACTCGGTGTGCGTTTCAATGCGACCGCCCAAGGCCACCACATCGGAGCGCACCACGTCCATACCGATGCCGCGACCGGCCAGAGACGAGGTCTCTTCGGCGGTGCTCAGCCCCGGCTCGAACACAAGCTGGGCCGCATCGGCATCGTTCAGCGCAGCGGCATCGGCCACGGTGCCCAGCTCAACAGCACGCTCGCGAAGGCGGACCAAGTTGAGACCAGCGCCGTCGTCGCTGAACACCACCGACACATCGTTGAGTTCTTGGGCCAGACGGATCTCGATCTGTCCTTCGGCCGGCTTGGTAGCGGCTTGGCGGATCTCGGGGCTTTCGATGCCATGCACCACGCTGTTGCGCAGCAGATGCTCAAAGGCGGCGGTCATGCGGTCAAGCACCCCCCGATCCATTTCAATGTTGCCGCCGGTGATGTCCAGACGCACCTGCTTACCGGTTTCCTTCGAAGCCTGCCGGACCACGCGGTACAGGCGCTCCGAAATGCCTTCAAATTCCACCATGCGGGTGCGAAGGAGATCGCGCTGCAACTCGCGCGCCTGGCGGCCCTGCGCCACCAGGCCGTCCTCGGTCGCCTCCAGGGCGCGCTGCAGGTTGCGCTGCACCGTGGCCACGTCGTTCACCGACTCGGCCATCGAGCGGGTAATTTCCTGCACTCGGGTGAAGCGGTCGAATTCCAGCGGATCGAATGCCTGATCGGCGTCGCGCGCCTGCGCCAAGCGCGACTGCATCTGTGTCTCAGCCTGCAACTCCATGTCGCGCAGCTGCCCCCGCAGCCGGTCGAGGTTGCCGGTGAGTTCTTTGAGCGAGCCGCGCAGGGTCACCAGCTCGGCTTCCATGCGGCTGCGGCTGATCATCACCTCGCCCGCTTGGTTGACCATGCGGTCCAGCAGCTCGGGGCGCACCCGCACCGCTGCACCGGCACGAACCGGCGCCAGCAGGGGCGAGGCTGGCAACGACAGGCCTTTCAAGCCGACTGAGCTGGCCGCGTCGGCACCGGTGGCAACAGGCTCGGAGGCACGCACCGTCTCGGTCTGCTGCGCCGCCTCAGCCAGCATCGCCTCTTCACTGGGCACCCCAATTTCTGGCGCGGTCTGCACCACGTTTTGCGCCAGATCTTGGGACTCTGGGCTGGTGTTTCGAAGGGTCTCAAAGCGCGCTTCGATGGCGTCGAATGCGGTCTGCACCAGCTCCAGATCGGCGCCACGCGGCAGCTCCGATCCCAGGCGTTCGACGGTGGTTTCCATGCGGTGGGCCATTTCGCCCAGACGCAGCGCACCGGCCAAACGGGCGCTGCCCTTGATCGTGTGCAGGTTGCGCAGCACCTCGGCGCGCGCACTGGCGTTGTCGGGCCGCGCCACCCACTGGCGCAGCGCGCCGCCCAGTCGGGGCAGCAGCTCTTGCGCTTCTTCGGCAAAAATCGGAAACAGGTCAATGTCGATCGTGTCAAGCGCGTCGATGTCGTCATCGATGTCCTGGGCCGGCCCACGCGCCGGCGTGTCTGTCAGCTCGGTGGTCAAGACCGGGGTCGCCGGCAAATCGAGTCCGCCCGTCTCGGTCAGCGTGAAATCGGCCAACACCAGCTCGTCGACCAGGGGCGCCTCAATCTCAGCCATGGGCTCTGGGAGGGACGCTGTCGCGTCCGCCGATGCAGGCAGCGTTTCAGGCATCCATTCCGGCAGTGGCTCGTGAACCACGCGATGCAATGCCTCAAGCAGTGCCCTGTCGGGGTCCTTCAGGAAGCCCGCAGCGAACTGATGCAGCAAGCGGCGGATGTCTTCCGCAGCGTCCACAAACAGCTGAGCAATCTCGGGGCCCGCCACCCAGCCCGACTCTTGGTGCATGCGCACGGTGGCAGTGGCGTGTTCAAGCGCACGGGCGATCTCGGACAGGGAATTGAACCCGACCGTGGCAGAGCTTCCCGCCAGCGAATGCGCCAGCGACTCAGCCTGGGCCGGCACCATTTCGTGCCGCTCCAGCGACCATTCCGCGAGCTCGGTGCCCAGCCGTCGCGACCATTCGTCGGCCTCGTTCAGGTACACGTTGTAAAGCTTGATACCGATGCGCAGCGTACCAATCACCTTGGTTTGGTCGTCGGCAAGCGCATCGAATACCAGCGGCGACGCCAGCAGCTCCCACGGCTGCGGTGCATCGGCCACCTCGGTCAATATCGGCAGGGGCTGGTCGGGGTTTTCGATGCCCCCATCATGGTGGCTGATCGGGCTCTCTTCGGCCTCCTGGGTTGCATCGGTGGCGGGCAGCGGCTCGGGCGGTGTGGTCTCGACCGATTCGGTTGAAGGCGTCGGAGCTCCATCGTTTTCGTGCGCGGAGAATGCCGTCAGGGCGCCGAAATCGATGTCGTCGAACAGGGAATTTGGCAACAACAACGGGGGCGCATTCGGCTCCACCGTTTCGTCTGCAGCGGTGAAAAACGGATCGTCAGCCAAGATGGGCTCTTCATCGAACTCAGACCAGCCTTCAGGAGAATCCAACATGCTGTCGGCCGGTGTGGCCTCAGGCGTGGCAGCCATTTCGCCGAAGTCGGTGTGCTGCAACTTATCGTCAAGCCCCAGCGAACCGCTGGTGGAATCAACCAAGTCGGTGGTGCCGATCTCCAGCCCGGCATCAGGTTCGCTGAAATCGGATGGCTGATGCTTGTCGTCAAGCTCTGGGGAACTGTCGGCAGAACCGCCCAAGCCGTTGGTATCGATCTCCAGCCCTGCTTCCAATGGCACCTCATCCGTCTCGGGTGGGTGTGGCGCGTTGCTACCGGGCAGTCCTTGCAGCGGCAAGGTCTCGCCCTGCTTGCGCCAGGCCTCGGCACTGGCGCGCAGCGGCGCGGCGCTCCAAAGCGCATCGTTTTGAGTTGCAATGTCTTCAATCCATCGCTCAAACGCGTGTATGGCGTCTTGAGATAGGTTCATCAAGCCGGGCTGCGCAGGGCTTTGCTCAGCCAAGGCAGCGTTGATGGTTTGCTCCATCGCCCAAGCGGCCTCGCCGAATTCGGTCAACCCGACCATGCGCGAGCTGCCTTTGAGCGTGTGGAAAGCGCGCCGCAGTGTGGTCAGACTTTCCAGATCGCCTGGATGCTCGCGCAACGTGGTCACCGCTGCCTGGCCATTGCCCAGCACCTCGCGAGCCTCCTCCAAGAAAATGTTGAGCAGGTCTTCCTCATCGTCTTCGTCAGCCAATGGCAACAGACGCGAATCGACCACCTGGGTAGGCGGTACCACCTGAGACAGATCCGCCTTGGCTCCCGCTGGGGCATCCGTGCCTGCTACCGCCTGCTCGGCATCGTGCGCCGTGTCCGTCTGCTCGGCCAGCGGGGCTTGGTCGGCAGGTTGGTCGAGTGGCTGGCTGAGGTCGGCCAGAGCGGCGTCCTGCTCCCCACCTTCGGCAACACGCTCAAGGTCGGCACCGATGTGCTCGGCGTCGTCTCGGCTGGGCTGGAGACTCCCCAAAGCCGATGCATGGCGGCCCATGAGGGGCAACAGCTCGCCTTTGTCTTCATCGAACACAAACAGTTTTTTGGCCAGCGCCGGCTGGTAGCTGAGCATGTCAACCAGGAAACTCAGCGCGCTCAGGTTGTTGCCCAGCTGCTGGAAAGTACCGGCCGCGCGGGCCTGCGTCTCGTCAACCTCGGTGTCCAAAATCGCGTCGACTGTGGCACGCATGCGCGCCACGGCTTGCACGGCTTGGTCCAGCCCAAGCACCGACAGAACGCCCCGCATCTGCGCCAACTGCGAGACGGCCACATGCAGACCACCCTTTTCCACTGGCGAACGGAAGAACTGGTCCAGCGATTTTTCTGCCTCGCCCAGCGACACCTTGAGCTCACCCACCACGCTGCCCATGGTCTGGCGGTCACTCACGCGCCGGTAAAGCTGCTCCATCCAGGCATCCAGCGGTTGCCCGCGTGTGCCCGCGAGCACAGCCTCCAGGCGCTCGGCCAGCGCCTGGGTGCGCTGCGTCATTTCTTCGTCGTTGGAATCGAAGTCTTCGAAAGCCGCTTCGAGATACAAGGTGGTGGTGGCCACCTCCATCGCTAACTCAGGACCAACACCCGACGCATCGCGTGTGGCTTGATTAGCAGCTTTGACCAACGCGCGCGCCAGCAGGGTGCTCGACGGATGCAATTTGAGCAAGGAGTCGGCAATCAGCCCAATCTGGTCTTGCACCTGGCGAGCCCGGCTGGTGTCCCCGCCTGAGAACAGCGACCAAGCCTCCTTGGCGGCATGAATGCGTTTGCGTGCTTGCACCAGCAACGCGGGATCGTAGAGACCGAGCGTGGCCCGGTGATAGTCAGCCACAGGAAGCGCATCGAACCCGAATGCGTCACGCACTGCGCACAGGCGGGGCGTTTTGTCGGCTGAGGCCGCCGTGGCCTGGGCACAGAAAAACAGAAGGTCGCGCAGCAGGGCTTCTGATACCTGGGTTTTGCCTTGGGCAAATGTGGCGAATTGCAGCAGGACACGCGAGGCCGCGCGCTTGACATACACGTCCGCTGGCAACCCACCCTGCGCCACCGCTTCAAAAAAGCCCGCCGCTGCACGCCAAAACGTCCGAGCGCGCGCGTCTCTCGCACCCGCCGACAAACCCGTGCAAAGTTTGGCCAATTGTTGCGCTGCCGCTGGGCTCTCTGTCTTGACCACCAGCAGCACCAGACGATCAAACAACGAGCGCATCGACGGATCGCATTGCAACGGCGTGACCGCAGAAGCCCCCGGCATGTCCACGCCATGGTGTTGCACCGGCCACAGATCGGCCGGGTGAATGCGATCGGCAGCCGCCAGCTCCTGCACCTCGCGGTACTGCGCAAACAAAGCCACCGGCGGCACTGGCTTGTTGTTCAGCAGCGCCTCCAGATACTCAATCAGGGCAAAGCCTGCGCGCTCAACCACGCTGCTGGCGGCGTTGGTGCACATCTCAGGCTTGTAGACAAAACGCTGCACCGCAGCTTCCATGGCGCGCAACACCTGGGCGGGTGATACCAGCCCAACCATTTCAAGCGCGCCCACCGCCTGGTGCAGCTGCTGGCGCGCCAAGCGCAGCGAGCTGGGATCCACCGCCTCCAGGTCGTTGTTGCGCGACTGCTCAATCTCGCGCACAAATCGCTTGATCGCCTTGTTGGCGGTGTCCAGCGACTTGCGCAGTTCGTCGAACACCCAGGCCAGTGGACCGAGGTCGGCGAGCGGCGCGTCCGTCTGCAAGCTGTCGGTGGTGGTGTCTGGCATGGTCATCGTCAATCCGTGGGCGGGTCGCAACCGGGCGGGTTGTCAGGCGATCTTGAAACGGGCAACCGATTGGCGCAGTTCCTCCGCCATCGCTGAAAGCGTCCGCACCTGCTGGGCGGTGGAGCGTGTGCCCTCGCCCGTTTGCTCGGTCACTGCAAAAATGTGTTGGATGTTGCCTGCCACCTCGTTGGCCGAATTGGCTTCACGCGATGTGGCGTCCGAAATCTGCTCAATCAGCTCAGCCAGACGACGCGACACACGGTCAATCTCGGTCAGTGCAGCGCCGGCGTTGTCCGACAGTTTGGCACCCGCCACCACACCTTGGGTGGAGCGCTCCATGGCGCCTACCGCATCCTGGGTATCGGTCTGAATCGCCTTGACCAGCGCAGCAATCTGGCGCGTGGCATCGGCTGAACGCTCAGCGAGCCGCTGCACCTCTTCGGCCACCACCGAGAAGCCGCGGCCGGCTTCACCGGCAGACGCAGCCTGGATGGCCGCATTGAGCGCCAACACGTTGGTCTGCTCCGTGATGTCAGAGATCAGCTCGGTGATCTCGCCGATCTCCTGCGAAGACTCGCCGAGCCGCTTGATGCGCTTGGAGGTTTCCTGGATCTGGTCGCGAATGGCGTTCATACCGCCGATGGCGTCCTGCACCGCCTGCAAGCCAGACTCGGCGGCCAGCAGCGAGGCCCGCGCAACCGATGCCGATTCCTGCGCCTGACCCGACACCTGGTTGATGCGCTGCGCCATGTCCACCACCGACTGGCCCGTTTCGCGAATCTCGCGCAACTGTTCGTTGGAGGTGGCCAGCAACTCGGTGGACGTGCTCTCGACAGCTGAAGTGGTTTGCGCCACGCGGGTGGCTGTGGCCTGCACGTTGCCCACCAGCGAGCGCAGCTCTTCCACCGTGTAGTTCACCGAGTCCGCAATGGCGCCTGTGATGTCTTCGGTCACCGTGGCCTCCTGGGTCAGATCGCCTTCAGCCACCGTCTGCAGCTCGTTCATCAGACGCAAAATAGCGGCCTGATTGGCATCGTTCACCCGCTTGGCATCCTGCTCAAGCGACACAGCTGCAAGCCGCTGGCCTTCAGCCATTCGCTGACGCTCACGACTGTCTTGCAGACGCAGGTAACCCAACCCCACGCCACTGGCAAGCGCCATGGACGTCAGCAACAACAGCACGAGCACTTGTATCGCGCTCAGGCCGGCAGAGTTCGACAGCTGATCCTGCACACTCTGCAAGCCCAGTCGCAGCGGCTCGCTGTCGGCAATGATGCTGGCCTGTGCCTCGCGCGCCGCCACCAGACCTTGCAGATTACCCAGAATGGCACCGGCCTCGGTACGGGTCTGCTCATACTGCGCGAGCAAGGCCTCCAAGCGCTCTCGCACCTGCGCATCAAGGGCGGGTGACAGGCGCAATTCTTCGCTGCCATTCAACAGTCCCTCTGTCACTTCTTTGAAGGTGTTGAGGTCCTTAACCAGCAGAAAAACCGCCTCGGGGCTCACGCCCTCCATGGTCAAAAATTCGTTGGCTGATTTGCCGATGCGTTGCGTCAGCATCACCAGCTGACCCGCTGCAGAAATCTCCGCAGACGGCGCGCCTTGCTGCAACTTGAGGGAAGACACCGTTTCTGCGGTTTCCAGCAAGTCAGAGGACTGGCGGTTGATGCTCCGCAGCGCCGTGCCCACCTGGGTCAGAATCTGCTGCTGTCCCAGCACTGCGGCCGCGTTGGTCTCGGCCAGATCGACTTGGGGCATGAGGCCCTCAATCTCGGCCGCTGTATCGGCGCTCACAGAGGCAATGCCCAGCTCGGTATCGCCTTGGCGCAGTCCGCGCATATTGCGCGCCAGCACCTCCGAACTTTCCCTCACCTCGGGAAACGCCGAAGCACTGCCAATCAGCGCCTGAGACACGCTTTTGGCCAGCCGCTGAGACTGCATCAGTGCTTGGCCGCTGGCCGCCACCTGCTGACTGACTTTTTCGGTCTGGTTCAGAACGTAGACCACCGAGCCCAGCAGCAGCAGCAGACTCACGACCAGCGCACCCAGCAAGGTGCGCTGGTGCTGGTCGACGGTCTTGGTTCCGAGGAGTGGCAGTGTCACCCTGCCAGCAACTCGGTCAGACGCTACCCGGCTTCGCGCAGACACATCCCCCGCCGCCTGAGGATCGGATGCCAAGTTGGCTGCCGCCAAGTCGGCCAAGTTGTGCGTGACCGCATCGTCTGGGTCGGCTGCCTCGGCTTTCTTCTTGAGCAGTCCAGAAAATCGATCAAGCGTGGCCATGAAAATACCTTCCAACGGAGAACATCAAACGACAGAGACCGGACAGCCGGCGAACGGTTCAGACATCAGGCCACGATGGCCATGAATTCGGGCTCGGCGGCCAGCACCTGCAGGTTGAGCTCCTGCCAAACCTGCCCTTGAGCGTCGACCAAGCGGTGAGCGAAACACGCTGGCGCATCTAAGGGGTTTTCTGCGATCGCGGTGAACATGGTGGGATTGCGCAGACCCAGCAGGCGATCAATCAGAAGCACCGCGTTGATACCCAACGCGGCGTGCAAGCTGACCAAACGGGATTCGGACGAGACGCGATCGCCCACCGCCGCCAACGTCACCCCCGGCTGCTCCAGCAAACGCGCCAAGTCGATCACGCCCTGCAATCCGCCACGAAGACTTGCCACGCCGAGATACCACGACTTTGTGTAGGGCACCGACTGCACTGTGGACCAAGGGAAAATTTCGCCCGCCTGCACCAGCGGCATGAGATAGCGCTGACCAGTCACTTCGACGGCAAGCCAAGAGGCTGTGGCCATTTCGGATCGGGCAGCCGTTAGACGTTTCGCCAGTCGTTCCTGCAGTTCCTTGAGTGCCTGTCGGTTCGCCATGTTCTGTGATTGCGTGCGCTTGGGAAAGGGATGGCGTGCAAGCGGCTTAGCCGAGTGCCCGGATCTTGGACAGCAGTTCGTCGGCGTTGACGGGTTTCGTCACGTAATCGCGAGCACCCTGGCGCATGCCCCAGACCCGATCGGTCTCCTGATTTTTGCTGGTGCACATGATGATCGGAATGTGTGAGTACTGCGGATCGCGGGCAATGGCGCGGGTAAGTTGGAAACCATTCTGACCGGGCATCACAACGTCCATCAGAATCAGCTCGGGTTTTGCCTCGCTTAACCGACGGAAGGCCTCTTCGGCGTTTTCAGCGGTGCGCACGGCATACCCATTTTTGGTCAGCAGATCGGACAAAACCATCAACTCGGTTTTCGAGTCATCCACCACCAATATGTTTTTGATCGACATCACAGGGTTCCTGTCAGGTTAGCGCCGAATTGCTGAACAGCCTGCAGCAGCTGATCTTTGGTGAAGGGTTTGGTGAGGTAGTCCTGCGAGCCCACCATGCGGCCTCGGGCTTTGTCGAAGACGCCATCCTTGGACGACAGCATGACCACTGGAATGCTGGAAAAACGCGCGTTGCGTTTGATGATGGCGCAGGTTTGATAACCGTCCAAACGAGGCATGAGGATGTCGCAGAACACCAGGTCGGGCTGGTAATCGTTGATCTTGGCCAGCGCGTCAAAGCCGTCGTCGGCCAGCAGCACCTCGTGCCCGCCTTGCTTGAGAAAAATTTCAGCGCTGCGTCGAATGGTGTTGCTGTCGTCCACCACCAGCACTTTGAAGCTTGGGTTTGTGCTCACGATCGGTTGGCTCCAGTCAAGGGTTTTGCGGGGCAGCATTGGTGGAACTCACGGCGCTCTTGGTCGGGGGCTGCGCTGCATGACAACGCGCCTTGCCACCCCTTCAGATCTGCACCATCTCGAAGTCTTCCTTGCGCGCGCCACACTCGGGACAGGTCCAATTCATGGGCACGTCGGCCCACGCTGTGCCCGGAGCCACACCGTGCTCCGGATCGCCTGCGGCCTCGTCGTAAATCCAGCCGCAAATCAGGCACATCCAGGTCTTGGTTTCACTCATGGTCACAGGGCACGTTGTCTTAGAATCGACGCATTGTATCGAGCTGTAGTGCCCCAGCCCGACCAATTGACCGCTGGCTTTCCCTATGCGACAGGCGCGCAGCTGCCTCTGTTTTTTGAGCGCCGGAACCCGGAATCTGTGCCATGACCGACGCCCCTGACCCCCGACTGACCAGCCTGCCTGACTTGGCGGGTGATGCATCGCTGCCATGCGTGATGGTGTTCAACGCCAACGACCCCAGCGGCGCTGGTGGCCTGGCGGCCGACATGACTGCCATGTCCAGCGCCTCGGTGCATGTGTTGGCGGTGGTGACCGGCAGCTATGTGCGCGACACCAGCGAGATTCACGATCACATCGCTTTCGACGAGGAAGCCGTGTCCGACCAAGCACGTTGCGTGCTCGAAGATGTGCCGGTTCAGGCGTTCAAAGTCGGCTTCGTGGGCAGCCCTGAAAATCTCGCTGCTGTCGCCGAGATCACCTCGGACTACGCCGAAGTCCCTGTTGTCACCTACATGCCCGATCTCTCTTGGTGGGACGAGCTGGCAATTGACAGCTACCTCGACGCTTGCATGGAGCTGCTGCTGCCACAGACCACGGTGTTGGTCGGCAACCACAGCACCTTGAGCCGTTGGCTGCTGCCCGATTGGGACGGCGACAAGCCGCCCTCCCCGCGCGAGGTGGCGCGCGCGGCTGCGGTGCACGGTGTGCCCTACACGCTGGTGACCGGTTTCAACGCCGCCGACCAATACTTGGAAAGCCACTTGGCATCACCCGAGTCGGTGCTGGCCACCGCGCGCTATGAGCGCTTTGAGGCCACCTTCAGCGGCGCTGGTGACACGCTTTCTGCGGCCTTGTGCGCTTTGATTGGTGGTGGCTCAGACCTGCAGTCGGCCTGTGCCGAGGCGCTGACCTATTTGGACCAGTGCCTGGACGCGGGCTTTCAGCCCGGCATGGGCCACGCCGTGCCCGATCGCCTATTCTGGGCACATGACGAAGACGAAACGGCGTTGCCAGCGACCACTGAAAACGCACCAGACAGTGCATTGGACCCCAGCGATTTTCCGCTCGACACCACCAAACACTGACTCACCTCGTCCGCTGTTGGGCTGCAGCTTTCAACGCAGCAGCTGGAGCCTAGCCACCGCCAGTTTGGCAATAGACCAGCCTCGCAGGCCCGCATTTTTTTTCTTCTCCATGAGCTCCAACATGACCGATCGCAACCAAGAACTTTTTGACCGCGCCAAGGCCCTGATCCCTGGCGGTGTGAACTCACCGGTGCGTGCCTTCAAAGCCGTGGGCGGCACGCCGCGTTTCGTGCAGCGCGCACAGGGCGCCTATTTCTGGGATGCCAACGGTCAGAAATACATCGACTACATTGGCTCCTGGGGTCCAATGATCCTGGGCCACGGTCATCCCACCGTGGTGGAGACAGTGCGAGAAGCGGCTCTCGAGGGTTTCTCCTTCGGCGCACCCACCGAGCGCGAAATCGAGCTGGCAGAAGAAATCATCAAGCTGGTGCCCAGCATCGACATGGTGCGGCTGGTCAGCTCGGGTACCGAAGCCGGCATGAGCGCGATTCGGCTGGCACGCGGCGCCACCGGGCGCAAAAAAATCATCAAGTTCGAGGGCTGCTACCACGGCCACGCCGATGCGCTGCTTGTGAAAGCGGGCTCTGGCCTGGCCACTTTTGGCACTGCCACAAGCGCCGGGGTGCCGCCCGAGGTGGTGCAGCACACGCTGGTGCTCGAATTCAACAACATTGAAGAGATCGAGGCCGCCTTCGCGGAACACGGACCCGAAGTGGCCTGCGTGATCATTGAGCCGATCGCCGGCAACATGAACTTCGTGCGCGCCAGCGTGCCGTTTGTCAAACGCATCCGCGAGCTGTGCGACGAGCACGGTGCGCTGTTTGCTTTCGACGAAGTGATGACCGGGTTTCGCGTGGCGCTGGGCTCTGCGCAAAGCCTGTTCGCCAAGGAAATTCCTGGCTTCGAGCCCGACATGACCATCATGGGCAAGGTGATTGGCGGCGGCATGCCGCTGGCCGCATTCGGTGCCAAGCGCGCGGTGATGGAGCAGCTCGCACCGCTGGGCGGCGTGTACCAGGCCGGCACCCTGAGCGGCAACCCGGTGGCGACCGCCTGCGGCCTGGCCACACTGAAAGAGATTCAGAAGCCCGGCTTTTTCGATGCACTCTCCAGCACCACCCGCTCGCTGGTCGATGGCCTCAAAGCCGCTGCCGATGCCGAGGGAGTGCCCTTCAGCGTGGACAGCCAGGGCGGCATGTTCGGCTTTTTCCTGATGAACGAGTTGCCGCAAAACTACGCCCGGGTCATGACCACCGACAACGCCACCTTCAACAAGCTGTTCCATGGCTTGCTCGATCGCGGCATCTACATCGCGCCAGCGTTGTACGAAGCGGGCTTCGTGAGCGGGGCGCACACCGAGCAAGACATCGCCACCACGGTGGCGGCGGCGCGCGAGGTGTTCAAGACGTTTTGATGGCGCAACGCCCAGCGGCTCGCGTCAGCCGCCGCACCGTTTAAGCGAACAGCGCGGGAAGCCAGACGCTACTTCGTGCCGAAAATCCGGTCACCCGCATCGCCCAGTCCCGGCACGATGTAACCGTGCTCGTTCAACCCCCGGTCAATGGCCGGGGTGTAAATCGGTACATCGGGGTGGTGTTCGTGGAAGGTGCGAATGCCTTCGGGGCATGACACCAGGCAGACGAAGCGGATTGAGCGTGGTCCGGTGGCTTTAAGCCGCGTGACCGCAGCCACCGCTGAGTTGCCGGTGGCGAGCATCGGATCAAGCACGATCACATCTCGCTCCTGCATGTCCTGCGGCATCTTGAAGTAGTACTCGACCGCTTGCAGCGTGGCCGGGTCGCGGTACAGGCCAATGTGGCCGACACGCGCAGCAGGCAGCACCTGCAACATCCCATCCAACAGGCCGTTACCGGCACGCAGGATGGAGGCGAGCACGATTTTTTTGCCGTCGATCATTCGCGAGGTCATGCGCTCCAGCGGCGTCTCGATCTCGACCTCTTGCATCGGGATGTCGCGGGTGAGCTCGTAGGCCAGCAGAATGCTGATCTCGTGGGCCAGCTCGCGAAAACTTTTGGTGCTGGTGTCTTTGCGGCGCATCAGCGTGAGCTTGTGCTGCACCAGAGGGTGGTCGATGAGGTGAACGTCTCGGCTCATGGGGAAATTCCGTGTTGGCTGCGCCGGTCTTCGGCGATCACCCGCAGCGGCGAATCCAGGCCGCCCGCAGGCACAAAAAACCAGAGTGTAAAACCGCCCGGTCCGCCGTCAGATTCCGCTGGAAACGCGCTCACCCTGCACCGCAGCCAAAGGGTCAGGCGGCACCGCGTCCATGATGAGGCGTTGCGCATGGGTGTAGCAGAGGAACCGTTTGTTGGTGGCCCGCCCAATGGCACACAAACCCACTCGCTGCGCCAGATCCAACCCCATCTGGGTGATGCCGCTTCTTGAAACCACCACCGCCACACCCATTTGCGCGGACTTGATCACCATCTCGCTGGTGAGTCGGCCTGTGGTGTAGAAGACTTTTTGCGCCTTTGGTCCGGGATCAGACCCATCAGAAGGCAGCGACCCACGCAGCGGTGGAACCGCGAGAGGAGTCCGACGGACGTCGCTCGCAAGGGGGCTCGTGTTCAGCGCCATCCAACCGGCGATGGTGTCCACCGCATTGTGCCGCCCCACATCTTCCACGAACAGCTGCAGCTCGGTGTCCGAAAACAGCGCACAGGCATGCACTGAACCGGCTGACTTGTAGGTGCTCTCCTTGAGGCGGATCGCGTTGACGATGCTGTAAAGCTGTGACTGTCGCAGCACCGCGGTATCGGGCAGGCAGATGCTGTCAATCTCGTCCATCAGATTACCAAACACACTGCCCTGACCGCAGCCTGTGGTCACCACGCGTTTGGAGGTGCGCTCTTCAATGTGGTCGATGCCGTGCCGGGTCTTGACGGAAGCGGCGCCCACTTCCCAGTCGACCGTGATGGACTCGATCTCGTCCTTTGATGCAATCAGCCGCTGGTTGAGCAGGTAGCCCAGCACCAGCCACTCGGGGTGCGCGCCCAGCGTCATCAGGGTCACGAGCTCGCGCTTGTCCACATACACCGTGAGATCGCGCTCGGCGGGTATGAAGATCGTCTCTCGCTCGCCGTGCTGGTTCATCACCACGACTTCGCTGGTCAAAGGGGCACGGGCCTGGGTGAGATGGGGCAAAAGCATGGATCAGACTGCAACAGATTCAATGGCAACAAAGGCAAAGGGCCAGCACCCGAAGGTGCGGCCCTTTCAAACACACGCAGCTGAGATGGGCAGCGTTGGTGCAGGTCACTTGCCGGTGGGGACCGCAGCCGGTGCATTGCCAGTGGGTGGGCTAAATGCCGGGGTGGATGGCGAATGCGAACTGCCCGCTACGAGCGGCTTGGCCACTGCGATGGCAGCGGCTGCCACATACGTGAACGAACCGGGATCGGCGCAGGCTGGAACACCTGCCGCAGCGGGATTCACCGACTTGCCGCTGGATGCGGCGGTCATGAAGTAATTGCCGGCTGCACGGTCCATGGACAGACAGAGCTTGTAGCTGGCAACCTTGGCAGTCCATGCGGTTTTCGCCTTGGCTTCCTCGGCCTTGGCCTTGGCTTCCTCGGTAAGCACGGGTACAGGCAGCTTGGCAAACACGGACGTGGCCAACAGCATCGAAAGGCACAGAAGGCTGCGTTTCATGGGGGTTCCTTGCTTCAGAAAAATAGGGGCTCGTTCAGGCGGCGCGGGGCACTTCGCTGACTGTCGCTGCGGCGGCTGTGCGTTGCGCGGGGATCTTGCCAGCCTTGATGTCGTCGTACCAGATCTCGTGGTGTTCCTTGGCCCAGGTCTCGTCCACATAACCGGTCTTCATCGCTTTGAATGCGCCCTCCATACCGATGGTGCCCATGTAGATGTGACCGATGAACATCGCCATCATCAGCACTGAGGCGCTGGCGTGCGCCATGTGCGCTATCTGCATGTTGCTGCGTGTGTAGTCGAACACCGGCACCAGATAGTTGAGGAACAGACCCGAACCCACCACGATGAGACCGAGGAAGAACACACCACCCCAAAACACAACCTTCTCCCCCGCGTTAAAGCGATGCGAGGGCACCTCGGAACCGCCGAACAGACCACCGGCCTTCATGATCCACGCAAAATCTTCTTTGCTGGGCCAGTTGTCCTTGAGGAAGGTGAAGAACACCACCACCAAAGACACCGCAAACAACGGACCAGCAAAGTTGTGCAGGTTCTTGATCGCATAGGCCAGCCAGCCGAACAGGGTGCTGCCCATCACAGGTAGCAAGAAGAACTTGCCAAAGGCCATGACGATGCCCGAGACCGCCAGCACCACGAAAGCAATCGCGTTAACCCAATGCGCCGCGCGCTCTACATAGGTAAAACGCTCGATCACCCGGCCGGTTTCCTTGCCGTGCAGCTTGATGGCGCCCTTGCCAAAGTAGAACAATGCCATCGCCACCGCAGCGATCAGCACCAGAGACCCACCGTAAGGAATGATCCAGTTGTTTCGCACCTGACGCCAAGCCTCGCCTGCGTTGGTCAGGCGCGAGCCTGGGTATTGCACAAACGGCTGGATCAGGTTGCCCGCTTCCAGAGTGGGCAAGCTGGAGGTACCGGTCACGCCATTGCCCACCGCGCGCCACATGGGCGCGTTGTTGCCGGGCTGCACCTGTCGGCGCTCGGCATTGGTTTGGCTGGCGTAGTTGGGGTCGGTGTCGGCGCTGGGCGCGATCTCGAAGATGTTGGCGCTGCGAATGCCGCCCACCTCACTCGCTGGTGCCTGAGCGGTAACCGCTATTGGCGTCGGCAATGGTGCGGTTTGCGCACTGGCCAGGCCACCCGCGAGCAAGCCCAGCGCGCAGGCCATCGGCGCCAGAGAAGATCGGCAAAACCGGCGCATGTCGGCAATCAATGACTTGGTCATGTGCGCGCTCCTGGTCATGGGGTCATGCGGGTGTAGTCGTTTTGACCGTACTGGGCGCGGGCCTTGAGCTCCTGCTGCCAGCTGGTGCGGTCCCCGGCTTTCCAGCCGGGTGCCACAAACGGGCTGTCACCCACGCCCTGGTACACCGGGCGGTCGGCTTTGACCCCTGCCGCTGAAGCGTTTTGCGGCGTTTCACCGCAGGCAGAGAGCGCGACCGCTGCCAGAAGAATAGAAGCGGTGGAGGCAGCGCGAAGCGGGCTCATGTCTTTCCCCCATTGGCGGTGCCGTAGGCGGTGCCCCAACCCCAGACCTCGGCGCCCTTGCCGCGCTGAACCACGCGGTTGCGCAGAATGTCCGCCACCACATCGCCATCACCAGCCAGGAGCGCCTTGGTCGAACACATTTCGGCGCAGGCCGGCAGCTTGCCCTCGGCCAAGCGGTTGCGCCCGTACTTCTCAAACTCTGCCTGGCTGCCATGATCCTCAGGTCCTCCGGCGCAGAAGGTGCACTTGTCCATCTTCCCGCGCACCCCGAAGGTGCCGGCAGACGGGAACTGCGGTGCACCAAACGGGCAGGCGTAAGAGCAGTAGCCGCAGCCGATGCACACGTCTTTGTCGTGCAGCACCACGCCCTCTTCGGTGCGGTAGAAGCAGTTGACCGGGCAGACTGCCATGCAAGGCGCATCGCTGCAGTGCATGCAAGCCACCGAGATCGATTTCTCGCCGGGCACTCCGTCGTTGAGTGTGACCACGCGGCGGCGGTTCACGCCCCACGGTACTTCGTGCTCGTTTTTGCAAGCGGTAACGCAGCCGTTGCATTCGATGCAGCGCTCGGCGTCACAGATGAATTTCATTCGTGCCATGGGATGTTCCTGCTCTTATGCTTTTTCAACGTTGCAAATCGTCGACTTCGTTTCTTGCATCATGGTCACGATGTCGTAGCCGTAGGTGGTCGCGGTGTTGACCGCCTCACCGCGAACCACCGGCATGGCGCCGTCGGGGTAGTAGGGTTTCATGTCGGTGCCCTGCCAATGGCCTGAGAAGTGGAACGGCAGGAATACCGTGTCGGCTCCCACACGCTCGGTCACCATCGCCTGCACATTGATGCGCGCGCCGGTGGGGCTGGTCACCCAGACCCGCTCGCCGTTGCGAATGCCCCGAGCCGATGCGGCTACCGGGTTGAGCTCAACAAACATTTCCTGCTGCAACTCGGCCAGCCAGGGGTTGGAACGGGTTTCCTCGCCACCGCCCTCGTATTCAACCAAGCGGCCCGAGGTCATGATCAGCGGGAATTTCTCGTGCAGCTTGTCATCCACGTTTTTCTGCTGGAGCGACTTGTAGAGGATGGGCAGGCGCCACCGGGTTTTTTGGTCGTCGTGGCTGGGGTACTTCGCCACCATGTCTGGGCGGATGCCATAGAGCGCTTCGCGGTGTTGCGGTATCGCATCGGGGAAGTTCCACACCACAGCACGCGCCTTGGCGTTGCCAAACGGATGGCAGCCGTGCGCCATGCACACGCGCTGGATGCCGCCGGACAAATCGGTCTTCCAGTTCTTGCCCTCGGCTGCAGTCTGTTCGGCAGGTGTCAGATCGCCCCACCAGCCCAGCTTTTTCAACAGCACATGGTCGAACTCTGGATAGCCGGTGGTGATCTCTGCGCCCACCGAGTGCGAACCGTCTTCGGCCAACAGGCTCACCCCTTCGCGCTCCACCCCAAAGTTGGCGCGGAAGTTACCGCCGCCGTCCATCACATGCTTGGAGGTGTCGTACAGGTTGGGCGAACCAGGGTGCTTGAGAGCTGCGGTGCCGAAGCAAGGCCAGGGCAGACCAAAATAGTCACCGCTCATGTCGTAACCGGTCTCTTGGTCGACCACCTTGCCTTTGCACTTGAGCGTTTTGACATCAAAAGCACCCATGTTGCGCATGTGGGCCTTGAGACGCTCCGGGCTCTGGCCGGTGTAGCCGATGGTCCAGACCGAGGCGTTGATTTCGCGCAGGATGTCCTCAATCACCGGCTCGTCCATGCCCTTGACCTTTTGCATCTTGTAGTTCTTTGACAGCTCGGCGGCAAAGCCCAGCTTCTCAGCGAACTGATGCATGATCATGTGATCGCTTCGGCTCTCCCACAGCGGCTCGATGACCTTCTCGCGCCATTGGAGCGAGCGGTTGGATGCGGTGCACGAACCGCTGGTCTCAAACTGCGTGGCCGCAGGCAGCAGGTACACCGCGCGGTTGGGGTTCTGGTCTTCTGGCTTGCCAGGCATGGCTGCCATCGACGCGGTGGCCGATGGGTACGGGTCCACCACCACCAGCAGGTCGAGCTTGTCCATTGCCCGCTTCATCTCCAGACCGCGGGTCTGTGAGTTGGGCGCATGGCCCCAGAAGAACACACCGCGCAGGTTCGAGTCTTGGTCGATCAGCTCGTTGTTCTCCAGCACACCGTCGATCCAGCGCGAAACGGTGATGCCCGGCTTGGTCATGTTGCCGCCGGTGTATTTGGCCTTGATCCAGTCGTACTCAACACCCCAGACCTTGGCGAAGTGCTTCCAGGAGCCTTCGGCCAGGCCGTAATAGCCGGGCAGCGAGTCGGGGTTGGGGCCGACGTCGGTCGCGCCCTGCACGTTGTCGTGACCGCGGAAGATGTTGGTGCCACCACCGCTCTTGCCAATGTTGCCCAACGCCAACTGCAAAATGCAGGACGCACGCACGATGGCATTGCCGATGGTGTGCTGCGTCTGGCCCATGCACCAGACGATGGTGGCTGGCTTGGCCTCGGCCATCATTTTGGCCACTTTGAGCACTTGTGCCTCGCCCACACCACAAGCCTCTTCCACCTTGTCGGGCGTCCACTTGGCCATCACCTCGGTTTTGATGGCTTCCATGCCGTAAACACGGTCGTTGATGTACTGCTTGTCTTCCCAGCCGTTCTGGAAGATGTGATACAGCACACCAAAAAGAAACGGAATGTCGGTGCCGGAGCGGATGCGCACGAACTCGTCGGCCTTGGCTGCCGTGCGGGTGAAGCGTGGGTCGACCACGATCATCTTGCAGCCGATTTCTTTGGCGTGCAGCATGTGCAGCATGGACACCGGGTGCGCCTCGGCAGCATTGGAGCCGATGTACAACGCGCACTTGCTGTTCTGCATGTCGTTGTACGAATTGGTCATGGCGCCATAACCCCAGGTGTTGGCCACGCCAGCCACCGTGGTCGAGTGGCAAATGCGCGCCTGGTGGTCGCAGTTGTTGGTGCCCCAGAAACTCACGAACTTGCGCAGCAGGTAGGCTTGTTCGTTGTTGTGCTTGGACGAGCCGATGAAATACACGGAATCGGGACCACTGGCTTCGCGCAGTGCCTTCATTTTGGTGGTGATCTCTTCCAGCGCAGTGTCCCAGCTGATGCGCTGGTACTTGCCGTTGACCAGCTTCATCGGGTAGCGCAGGCGGTATTCGCCGTGGCCGTGCTCACGCAGGGCAGCGCCTTTGGCGCAATGGGCTCCCAGGTTGATGGGCGAGTCAAACACCGGCTCTTGGCGAATCCAGACGCCGTTTTGCACGATCGCATCGGTGGCGCAACCCACCGAGCAGTGCGTGCACACCGTGCGGCGCACCTCGATCTTGCCGCCCTCAGTCGCCGCGCCACTGGCAGCGGCGTCGGCCTTTTTCACCAGCGCCAGCTGGCCTGCCGCCAGACCCACGCCGACACCAAGACCCGAGCGGCGCAAAAACCCGCGCCTGTCCATCGTGGGCAGGGCGGCAGACAGACCGCGTTGCAGGCTGTGCACCAACGAAGTGTGCGGACGTGCGCCATGCGCACCGGATGATTTTTTGGTCAACAACATGGTGGAGTTCCTGCGGGGCTCAGACCATCGTGGTCTTGTAATAACGCTTGACGTGCTCGCTCAGGTGGTAGCCACCGCCACGCTCAGGCGGTGGCGGTTTCACAGCCACTGGTGGCGCCGCGTTACCCGTCGTCACCTTGGGCAAGACGGTGGCCACCGCAGCCAGCGCGCCCACGGTGGAGGCACCTGCGAACAGGGTGCGGCGGCTGAGTTTTGGGGAATTCTGGGACATGCATGTCTCCTGGGTAATGCGTGTGGTGCCTTGGGCAGACATCAGGTGCGGGGTTTTTGCACAAGCCAAATTATGCGTGCCAGTTGCCCGCTGACAACAGGGAAATCCCGCAAAACGGGCAACTGTGTTCCGTGCGCGACAGCGCAAAAAATTCACCGTCTCAGTTGAGCATGTCGAAGCCCTGTGTCTCCACGCTGACAAAGGCGCAGGTGAAGGCCGCAAGGGCGGCGTAAAACCGCGCCTTGGGATGCGCCGAGATAGCCTGGCCCATCCCGTTCACCCAAGGCTGCAGGTGAGCGGTGAAGAACTGGCGCTGCTGGGAAAGATTGGCCACCGCCACATCGTCACCCGCGATCAGGTAGCGCATTACCTCGCACAGGTAGGCGATGTGGTCTTCGGTTTCGGGCATGCGTTCGTCGCGCCCCAACCCAAGCGCACCCAAGTCGTCACGCAGCAGGGCCAGCGGTTTTTCGTTCAGAAAGCCACTGAGGTAGTGCGAGCCAAAAAGATAAATCTCAGGCTTGCCCATGCCACCAAACAGCGCGTCGTATTCGTCGGTCACAGCCGGGTCATCAAGCGCGCGCGCGACGGCTACCAATGCGCGCCAAGGTTCTTCAAGAAACCCGCCAGCGGCTGGCGCCTCGGTGACGGCGACGCGCAGCTGCGCCATCAGATCGGCCGAAGGCGCTGCGTAATAGAGCGCAGCCAGCAGGCCGTAGACCTCGGCGCGGGCGGTTTCCTCATCGAGCGCGGAACTCGTGGCCAGGGTTGGATGGAGGGTGGGATGCATGGCGTGTCGGTGGGTCAAAGATCGGTGACGCGAGATTGCTCTGGACTGGAGAAGATGTCGACCACACGGCAGTCGCCACACATCTTCAGCCGCTCCAGCGCGTCGCCCTTGAACATGGCGTGGCCCGCCAGCTTGCCCAGCATCGCTTCGACGCCCTTGAGCGTGCCAAACGCTTTTCCGCAGCGCACGCATCCATAGGGCTGGGCCTCGTTGATCACACGGGGCTGCTTACGCTCGTCGTTGATCCACAGACGCGGTTGCAGCGTGATCGCGTGCTCGGGGCAGGTACTGGCACACAGGCCGCACTGCACGCAGTTCTTCTCGATGAACCGCAGCTGCGGCTTGTCGGGGTTGTCTTGCAGGGCCGCCGCTGGGCAGGCGCTGACGCAACTCAGGCACAGCGTGCAGGTGTCGCGGTTGACCTGGATGCTGCCCAGCAGCGAGGCTGGGGGCAGCGCAATTTCGGCAGGCCGCTCGATGAAGCGGGCGCTGTCTTGCAGCAGGTGATCGAGCGCCAGTTCCAGGGTGGCGCGTTTTTCTGCCTGCACCGCAAAACTGCCACGCCGCGCCACGCCTTGCGCTGGCGCCGCACCCAGCGCCGCGTCGAGCGCTGCCAGGTCACGCGCATCGCGCGCCTCGATCACCCGAAAGTGCTCGCCGCGGTAGCCAAGGCCATTTACCAGCGCCTGCGCCACCGCCATTTGCTCAAGCACCGCGTCGCGGTACTGCGGCGCCTCTTCGCCGGTCATCAACACCCAGACCTGGGAGGCGCCGTAGGCGAAGGCACTCAGCCAGAGGTCCAGCCCGGTGGACGCGGTGTGCCAAAGCGGCAGCGGAATCACCCGCGCCGGCACACCGCGCACCGATTTGTCGAGCATGGCCAGTCGACCCAAATCGTTGATCAGATTGGCCCCGGCCTGCTGGCTGTGCAACAGCAGGGCCGCATCTTTGCCACCTGCTTTTTGGTAGGTGGCTAGGAGCGTGCGCAGCTTCACGCCCTGCTCGCTGGCGCGCGGATAGGCGAAGCTGATGGCGCCGGTCGGGCATACGGTGGTGCAAGCGCCACAGCCCACGCAGAGGTGGGGGTTGACGACGATCTGGTTGCGCTTGATGTCGCTCGCGATCGCCAAGGCCGAGCACACCTCCACACAGGCGTTGCAACCGACCTGCGTGTTGCGGCCGTGGGCGCAGATGTTGGCTTTGTACTGAAAGAACTTCGGCTTCTCGAACTCACCCACCAGATCGCGCAAACGGATCAGCGCTTGCATGGCCTTGGGGTCGCTCAGGCTGGATGGCAGGTGCACATAGCCCTGCGGCAGCGCGTGCTGGCTGAACGCGGGACTGATCCGCAGATCGAGCACCGCATCGAAGCTGTCTTCGTGTTCGGTCGGCGCGCGGCCGAACTGGATCGCCCCCACCGCCTCGCAGGCGGTGACGCAGGCGCGGTGCGAGCGGCAGCGATCCATGTCGATCTGGTAGTCCAGGCCAATCGCGCCCTCGGGGCAAGCCACCACACAGGCATTGCAGCGGGTGCACAGATCGAGGTCGATCGGGTTGCTGGTGCTGCGCACGAGCGTGAAAGCGCCCAGCCAGCCGCTCAGGCGCTTGACCTCGCCAGCCAGCACCGGGAAGCGCCGCGCCTGCATGCCCGAGCCGCCGGTGGCCAGCAGGGTCACATCAAGCACATCGCTCACCTGTTCGGCCGCGCGCTCGGCGTCTTCCAGCGTGCCAATGATGAGCAAGCGGCCAGCGCTCTCGAAGCTCACCGTGGTCACTGGCTCCGGGTCGGGCACCCGCGCCAGCGCCAGCAGCGCGGCCATCTTGGGCGTGGCGTCTTTCGCCTCACGGCCCCAGCCGCCGGTTTCCCGGATGTTGACAAAGCGGATCGGCCGCACGTCCAGCGACACCGCGCCCTCGGTCTGCGTAGCCAGTTCGGTGAACAGGCGGCTCTCTTGGGTGCAGGCCACCACCAGCTCGTCGGGGTGGCGGCTGGCTTTTTGGAACGCGGGCGCGTCTCGCCGGCACAGCGTGGTGTGCAGCGTCAGGTCTTCATCCAGTGCCTCGCCCAGCGCTTTCGCGTTCAGGGGCATGGTCTGGTTGCAGTTGCAGATCAGCGTGGTCATCTTGAGGGGTCTGGTTGGGGTCTGGCGCGGTGGCCTGAGAAGCGGGTTCCGCGCCAGCGTCGCTGGGCGCTGTCGCCGAAACGGGTTCGGCGACGGGATCGGGCGTGTGATCGACGGCGGATGTGGCTGAGACGGCTGGCGGCTTGGCTTCGTTTGGATCGTCCACCAGCTTGAGGAATTGCGCGCCCACCATCTTGGCCATCATGGCGGCTGAGAGCGGGCTGGGCTGCGAATAATCGTCGATGTAAATGTCGAGTCCGTCCATCACGTTGAAATGGGGATCGGCAAACAGCTTTTTCACCGCCGCGTTGCGCACATTGGCGGGCACGTTGCGCGCCACAAAGCGCTTGAAATCCGATTCGGGTGTGAGCGCGGCTGCGTCCTCAAGCGTGGGCGGTGGCGTTGGTGCAGCCGGTGCATCTTCATTGGACGCTGGCTGTGCAGGCGTTGCAGCAGCAAGCGGCGCAACAGTGCGGGCAGTCACTGGTGCTGGCGGCTCGGCCGCTGGCACTTCGCCACTGCGCACCTGCACCTTGCGGCGCGACCAGCGGCTGAAAAAATTGTCGTCCTCAGCCGCCATGTCAGACCCGACCCTGCGCCGAGCCAGATCGCTGCGCAGCTTCAGCCGAGTTGCCGCGGTGGCGGTCGGCGCGGGACCGCGCAGCGTTTAGGAAGGCCTTCATCATCGGTGCGCTGTCCAGCAGACCCTGGGTTTCTTCCCCGGGCGTGAGGTGGAATTCGGGGTGCCACTGCACGCCCAATACGAACCCGGGTCCCTCATGGCGAATCGCCTCAACGATGCCGTCGCGCGGGCTGCGCGCCTCCACCACGAGGCCAAAGCCGAGGCGGTCCACGCATTGGTGGTGGATGCTGGTGACCTGGTGGTGGCACTCGCCGCCGTACATGGCCGCCAGCGAAGATTCGGGTGCGAACGCCACCTCGTGCATCAGCCGGTCGTAGTGCAGCGTGTCTTGATGGGCCAGCGCGCCGGGACACATGGAGGGAATGTCTTGCACCAACGTGCCGCCAAAGCACACGTTGATCAGTTGCGCGCCCCGGCAGATGCCGAGCACCGGTTTGCGGGCGGCGAGGAATGCGCGCAACAGCGCCAACTCGTAGCGGTCGCGGATGGCGTCGCCTGCCCAGGCCGGGTCAACCAGGGTGCCGTCATAGGTTTCCGGGCAGATGTCGATGCCGCCTTGCAGCACCAAGCCGTCGAGCAGGTCGACGATGTCGCTCACCGGGGCGCGGTTGACAGTCAGCGAGCTTTCTTCATCGATGAAGGGCACCATGAGCGCGATCGCGCCGTGCGCCATGATCCAGTGCGCCATGGAGCTTTCCAGGAACTGCAGCCGCTTCTGCGGCAGACCCAACCCCGGGGGCGGGTCGTGCAGGAGGCGGGCGCTGATGCCGATGCGCAAGGTCATGATCCCGCTCCTGGTGAACGCGGCCCATGCAGCTTCTCGGTCGAGATGCGCACCGGCTGGCCGAAGCGGTCGGTCAGCGGCTGGAAGCTGGCGGGCCGCTGGCGGCGCTTGGGTTCCAGCCGGTGGTGCTCGGCCACAAAATCGGCCAGCCACTCAACCACGGGCGTAGGAGCAGCGACTTGGTCGACTTTTTCCTGCGCATCAAGCCAGCGGCCGGCGTCGTGGTAGCTGAGGGTGACGATCTGCGGCACCGCCATCGGCTCGCCATCGACGGTGCGCACGTCATCCAGCCGCCAGAACACCCAGAAGCACGGGTTGGGACTGGTGGTGTTGAGGAAATAGCCTTCGGCATCGTCGCGAAACAGCGTGACACGGTGGCCGGGGAACAGCCAATAGGCAGCGCCTGCTGTGGCAGTCGTACCGGGCAGCGGCTCCACTGCGCGAGGCTCGCCGGGCAAGGGGTCAGCGCCGTCGACCCAGTGAGGTTCCCGGGTGGGCAACACATCGGCTAGCACCCAACGCCAAGGCTGCCACCGGGCCATGGGCCCTTGGACCGGCTCGCGCCGCATCACCACATCGACATCGATTGCGGGACGGCTGGCCCGCGCTGGGGACATTTGTGAATCACTCTGCATAAGACCCGCCACTGTAAGCCAAGCCCGCTCGAACCAGACTCCGGTCCTACCCTGCGTCGCTTGTTGGGCGATAAACGTGGCGTCGGAGACGTGACAGCAGGCAGAAGTCCCCGACAGCGACGAAGCTGTGAGGGCAACAGCCTTTAAGTGTCTTTGGACACCTTGATGGTGGGGAACTTGCTGGAGAAGTCCTTCGCCTTGGCCGCGACCTTGATCGCCACCTGACGCGCCACGCTCTTGTAAAGGCCAGCGATCTCGCCATCGGGATCGGCCACCACACTGGGCATGCCGCTGTCGGCCTGCACGCGGATGCTCATGTTCAGCGGCAGCGCACCCAGGTAATCCATCTCGAACTCAGCCGCCATCTTCTTGCCCCCATCGACGCCGAAGATGTGCTCCACATGGCCGCAGTTCTGGCACACATGCACCGCCATGTTCTCCACGATGCCCAGAATGGGCACGCCCACCTTCTCGAACATCTTGATGCCCTTGCGCGCATCGATCAGCGCGATGTCTTGGGGCGTGGTGACGATCACCGCACCGGTCAGCGGCACCCGCTGCGAGAGCGTGAGCTGAATGTCGCCGGTGCCGGGTGGCATGTCGACGATGAGGTAGTCGAGGTCGCGCCAGTTGGTCTGGCGCAGCAGTTGCTCCAGCGCCTGCGTGGCCATCGGACCGCGCCACACCATGGCCTCGTCGCGGTCGACCAGGAACCCGATTGAGATCACCTGCACGCCGTAGTTCTCCATCGGCTCCATGGTTTTGCCATCGCTGCTCTCGGGCCGACCCTGCACGCCCATCATGGTCGGCTGGCTGGGGCCATAAATATCGGCATCCAGAATGCCCACGCTCGCGCCTTCGGCTGCCAGCGCCAGTGCCAGATTGACCGCTGTGGTGCTCTTGCCCACACCGCCTTTGCCCGAGGCCACCGCAATGATGTTCTTCACATTGGGCATCAGCTGCACACCGCGCTGCACCGCGTGTGCCTGGACTTTGAACGTGAGGTTGACCGAGACGTTGTCCACACCGGGCACCGCCTTGGCCGCGCCGATCAGGGCGCGGCGCAGCGCCGGCATCTGGCTCTTGGCCGGGTAGCCCAACTCGACATCGAAGGACACATCGCCTTTGGTGATTTGCAGGTTGCGCAAGGCTTTGGTGGACACGAAGTCCTGGCCCGTGTTCGGGTCGGTCACGGCCTGCAGGGCGTTCAGCAGCGCTTGTTGGTCAACAGCCATGGGGCGGTTCTCCTCGGGAAATTCATGTGGGGAAGGCGCAAAAAGGCGCCCTGAAAAAGCAATGACCCGACGATGTGGCCGGGTCTGCAGCTGCGGCGACGAGTCTACCCCTCGGCCCAGGCGACCCGATAAACCCGGCGCGGGGGAGGTCTTGGTCTTTGCGAGCAGCCGCGACGGACCATGGCGCATCTGGCGGTCAACCTAAAATCATGGGTTACCCCCGCTTGAGAATGCCCCCATGAGCCAGCCGAGACGCCTGTTCGTCACCACCGCCCTGCCCTATGCCAACGGGCATTTCCACATCGGCCACATCATGGAGTACATCCAGGCCGACATCTGGGTGCGATTTCAGCGCATGCGCGGCCACGAGGTGCATTTTGTCTGCGCCGATGACGCCCATGGCGCGCCGATCATGATCGCGGCCGAGAAGGCGGGCAAAACGCCGCAGCAATTCGTGGCCGATATCGCCGCCGGCCGCAAGCCGTACCTCGATGGTTTTCACATCGCTTTCGACAACTGGCACAGCACCGACGCGCCCGAAAACCACGCGTTGGCGCAAGACATCTACCGCGCGCTGAAGGCCAGCGACCTGATCGACACGCGCAACATCGAGCAGTTTTTCGACCCTGAGAAAAACATGTTTCTGCCGGATCGCTTCATCAAAGGCGAGTGCCCGAACTGCCATGCCAAAGACCAGTACGGCGACAACTGCGAGGTCTGCGGCAAGGTCTACAGCCCCACCGAGCTGATCAACCCGTATTCGGCGCTGTCCGGCGCCAAGCCGGTGCTCAAAAGCTCGGAGCATTTCTTTTTCAAGCTGTCCGACCCGCGCTGTCTGGCGTTTCTGGAACAGTGGACGCAAAGCGGCGCGGTACAGCCCGAGGTGCTCAACAAAATCAGCGAGTGGATCGAGCCCGGCCCCGACGGCAAGCCCAAGATGGGTGACTGGGACATCAGCCGCGACGCGCCCTACTTCGGCATCGAGATTCCCGATGCACCGGGCAAGTATTTCTATGTGTGGCTCGACGCGCCGATCGGCTACCTGGCCTCACTGAAGAATTATTTCGGCAAGATCGGCGTCGATTACGACGCCTTCATGGCCGACCCGAGCACCGAGCAGTTTCACTTCATCGGCAAGGACATCATCACCTTCCACACCCTGTTCTGGCCGGCGATGCTGAAGTTCAGTGGCCGCAAGGTGCCCAACGCGGTGTTCGTCCACGGCTTTCTCACCATCAACAACGGCGAGAAGATGAGCAAGAGCCGGGGCACTGGACTCGATCCTTTGAAGTACCTGAGTCTGGGCATGAACCCCGAGTGGCTGCGCTACTACCTCGCGGCCAAACTCAGCGGCAAAAACGAAGACGTCGACTTCAACCCGGAAGACTTTCTGCTGCGGGTCAACAGCGATTTGGTGGGCAAGTACATCAACATCGCCAGCCGCGCGGCGGGCTTCATCGCCAAGCGCTTCAACGGCCAGCTCGGCGCAGTCTCGGCCGATGGCGACGCCCTGCTGGATCACCTGCAAAGCGCCGCGCCGCAGATCGCCGAGCTCTACGCCGAGCGCGAAACCGGCAAGGCACTGCGCGAGATCATGCAACTGGCCGATCGGGTCAACGCCTACGTGGACCAGAACAAGCCGTGGGAACTGGCCAAGCAAGAAGGCATGGATGGCCGACTGCAAGACGTGTGCAGCGCCTGCATCGAAGCCTTTCGCCTGCTCTCGCTCTACCTCAAGCCGGTGCTGCCGGCGCTGGCTCAGCAGGTCGAGTATTTCCTCAAGATCGAACCACTGGCCTTCGCCGACGCCAGCCGACTGCTTGGTGCGGAGCACGGCATTGGCGTCTACCAGCACCTGCTGCAGCGCGTCGATATCAAGCAGCTCGACGCCCTGTTCGAACCACCGCCTGTCGCTGAAGATCCCAAGACCCTGACGGCTGGTGAAGCGATCGCCGAGACCATCACCATCGACGATTTCACCAAGATCGACCTGCGCATTGCCCAGATCGTCAACTGCGAGGCAGTCGAGGGTTCGACCAAGCTGCTGCGCCTGACCTTGGACGTGGGCGAGGGCAAAACACGCAATGTGTTCAGCGGCATCGCCAGCGCCTACAAGCCCGAAGAACTCGTGGGCAAACTCACCGTCATGGTGGCCAATCTCGCGCCGCGCAAGATGAAGTTTGGCGTGAGCGAAGGCATGGTGCTCGCCGCCAGCCATGGCGACGAAAAGGCGCAGCCGGGCATCCACATTCTGGAGCCCTGGCCAGGCGCCACGCCGGGCATGCGTGTGCGCTGAAGCCCACGCGCCCCAATGTTCGAACCGATCCGCGGCTTCACCAGCTTGCAGCGCACGCCGCAAAGCGATCTGAAGCTCGGTTCGGTGCTGGCCTTTGTGGCCGGTGCAATCAACGCGGGTGGGTTGCTGGCGGTGGGGCAGTACACCTCGCACATGACCGGCATCGTGTCGTCGGTGGCCGACAACCTGGTGCTCGGTCAGGCGTGGCTGGCCTTGTCTGGCCTGATCGCGTTGTTGTCTTTTCTGTTGGGCGCCATGTGCACCACCTGGCTGGTGAACTGGGGCATGCGCCTGGAGCTGCGCAGTGCCTACGGCCTGCCGCTCATGCTGGAAGCCGCGCTGCTGCTGGTCTTCGGCCTGTTCGGCGCCTCGCTCGACCTGCTGCAAGCGGTGCTGGTGCCGCTGACCGTGGTGCTGCTGTGTTTCATCATGGGTCTGCAAAACGCGGTCATCACCAAGATTTCGAAGGCGCGCATCCGCACCACCCACGTCACCGGCCTGGTGACCGACCTGGGCATCGAGCTGGGCAAATTGCTGTTTGTGAACCGCCGCCCCGGTGTGCCACCCGTGCGCGCGGACCGACAGCGGCTGCGGGTGCACTTGCAGCTGATCGCCTGCTTCCTTGGCGGCGGTGTGGTGGGCGCGCTGGGTTTCAGGCACCTGGGCTACTTCAGCACCGTGCCGCTGGCCGCGCTGTTGCTGGTGTTGGTGCTGCGGCCCGCGTTGGACGATTGGAAGCGGCTGCGCGGCGTCTGACGGCCTTCTTTCCTACAGCGCAAGCCGATGTGCGGCGACGAGGCAACAACAGCGGCAGCGTCAACCTCGACGAAGGCGATCTGGAGCCAACGAAACATGTTCGACGCCAGATCTTGGGAAGGCACGAATGGCTTGGACTGCACAGTACAAAGCCAACGCTGAGCCCCAGCCTGTCCCTCTCTCGTCATTGAACAACCAACCAACAGGAGTCAGCCATGCTGCAATGGGCTTTAATTTTTTTCGTGGTGTCGCTGATTGCTGGCTTCTTCGGCTTTTCCGGCGTGTCGGCAGCGACCGCTGGCATCGCCAAGATCCTTTTCTACATCGCCATCGTGGTTTTCATCATCTTCTTGGTGTTGGCGCTGATGGGCGGCGCCTTGGTTTTGTAGAAGGACGAATCAACACTTTGCGCACCAGCCGGTTGATTCGGCGCAGTTTTCACATCTGCGCGACACGTTGACTGGCTGCTTCTTCACCAGTGGTGCGATGGCAAGGTTGGGCTTTAAACGCCAGGTCTTTTCAGCGCCTTGCTGCTGGAAAGCGCTGCTGCTCGCCATACACGGCACGGTAGACAGCAGCGAGGATTCCTCAGAACAGGACGTTCAGTTTGGCTGCAACGCTGGGTCATTGGCTGACCCGGTAGTCACCACCTTGAAGTCACGGTCAAACACCACAGTGAAGATTTTGGAATCGCTGGTGTTCGGGCCATCTTGGTAACGCCAGTCGTAATGGGTCTGGCCCTTGAGCTCGTAGGTGGTGACTTTCATCGGTTTGCCCAGCGAGCGCCGCACATTTTCCATCGGCATTCCAGGTTCGATGCGGGCAAAATTTTGTGACGTGAGCACTTGTCGCAGTGCTGCCATCTTGCCGTCGGTACCGATGGTGATCATGTAGTTGACGTTGCCGGCCGGCTGGCGGTTGTACTCGTAGATCTGCGCACCATCCGCTCCGTCCCATACCGCTTCGGGCGCACCAAAGCGCTCGCGCACATCGGCTTCGGTGGACACACCCTCTTCCAGCTCGCTGATGGCCTGGGGATCGCAAGCGGCGAGCAGCAGGCCCGCCAGCAGTGCAATCGCCATACGGGAGAAAGCGCGCAACTGGAAAAGCGGGAATCCGTTCATGGTGGTGGCAGTGCAGAGCAAAAAATTCAGTGTAAACCCCGATTCCTTTGATCCAACCGCGCCAGTCTGGCGAAGCGTTGCCATCGGTAACATCACCCCATGAGCCTGAAGTTCCCGGCCATGGCGCCGTTTCGCCCCCGTCTGCTGCAAGACATGCGCGGCTACAACCGTGAGCGTTGTCTGCGCGATGTGGGCGCTGGCGCCACGGTGGGCATCGTGGCGCTGCCATTGGCCATGGCGTTTGCGATCGCCAGCGGTCTGACGCCCGAGGCTGGCTTGTGGACCGCGATCATCGCCGGCTTCATCATCTCGGCACTCGGCGGCACCTCGGTGCAGATCGGCGGGCCGGCCGGTGCGTTCATCGTCATCGTCTACGGCATCGTCGATCGCTACGGCGTGGCGAATCTGCTGATCTCCACCGCCAGCGCTGGCGTGCTGCTGTTCCTGCTGGGTCTGTTTCGCCTGGGCACGCTGGTGCGCTATGTGCCGGTAAGCGTGGTGATTGGCTTTACCAACGGCATCGCGGTTCTGATTGCGCTGTCGCAGGTGCGCGACCTGCTGGGGCTGAACATCGCCAAGATGCCTGCCGATTTCTTCGCGCAGATCGGTGCATTGGCCAGCCATATGCACGGTATCAACTTCTATGCCCTGGGTCTCGGGCTGCTGTGTGTGGTGGGTCTCTTTGTCTGGCCGCGCCTGTGGGCGGTGGACTCGCAGTTGCGCCGCCAGCTGGCGCAGGTGGACACGGTGAACGCGGTCAGCGCGCTCAGGGCCACCTCGCGCCTGCCCGCGCCGGTGGTGGCGTTGCTCACGCTCTCCTTGCTGGCCTGGTTTCTGCAGATGCCGGTGGAGACGATCGGTACCCGGTTCGGCGGCATTCCGCAGACCGCGCCGGCGTTCCAGCTGCCCGCTTTTTCGTGGGAAACGGCCAAGCTGCTGGTCACACCCACGCTGACCATTGCGGCCTTGGGCGCCATCGAATCGCTGCTGTGCGCCCGGGTGGCCGACCAGCTCAGTGAGACGCCCAAGCACGACCCCAACCAAGAACTCATGGCGCAGGGCGTGGCGAATATGGTGGTGCCCTTCTTTGGCGGCATGCCCGCCACCGGCACCATCGCCCGTACCGTAACCAACATCCGTGCCGGTGCCACCTCGCCCATCGCCGGCATCGTGCACGCGCTCTCGCTGGCGCTGGTGGTGCTGCTGGCCGCGCCGCTGGCCCAGCACATTCCGCTGCCGGTGCTGGCCGGCGTGCTGATCTTTGTGGCCTGGAACATGGGCGAGTGGCGCGAGTTCGGTCGGCTCAAACACTTCAGCAACCACTACCGGCTGATGATGGTGTCCACCTTCTTGGTCACTATCGTGTTCGACCTTACCGTGGCGGTGGAGCTTGGCCTGGTGCTGGCGGTGGTGCTGTTCGTACGGCGCCAGAGCGAGATTTTCCGCGCCGACCCGGTGGAAGAAAGTGCAGGCCAGCTCACCTTTGCGCTTTACGGCTCGCTGTTCTTCGGCGCAGTGGCCAAGATCGACCCGATCGTGGCGCGGGTCGATCAGGCGCCTGGCGCTGTGCATGTGTTGCTTGACGCCACCCGCCTGATCTCCCTCGACACCACCGGGCTGGACGCATTGGAGCAGTTGCACAAGGCCATTGCCAAGCGAGGCGGCACGCTGGGCATGACGGGCCTGAACCCACAGCCGCTTTCCTTGGTCCAGCGCTCGGGCTTTGCCGAGCGCCTGCACACCTGCAGCTGAACGCCCCACCGCCCCGTCACCAATGGCACCACCCAGCGAAAAACCAGCACCCGCCCGGTAAACTCGCTGCTTTGCCAGGCAGCACCATGTCCTTCTTCGCCCGCCCCCACTACACCTCTGACGCCACCAACTTTCTGAATCAGCTCAAGGCGGACAACCCCGAGCTGGAGCAAGCGCAGCGGCGTGGTCGTGCCCTGCTGTGGGACAAGCAGATCGACCGCGACTTCAAGACCCAGGCCGACTCGGCTGTCGTGCCCCAGAAGTCCTACGTCTACCAGACCAAGATCGACCCGAGCTGAACCGGGTTGAGACCGCCCGCGTCTGTCTCCCATGCCAAGCGACGCCGCCACGCTGGCCCCCGCGCCTGAGGGGATGGACACGGTCTTGCCCGCGGTGGTCGACCGGGTGGCGCTGGCGCGGCTCTACGGCGAGCCAATGTTCGCGATGCCGCGCGATCTGTACATTCCGCCCGATGCCTTGCAGGTGTTTCTGGACGCCTTCGAGGGCCCGCTGGACTTGTTGCTGTACCTGATCCGCAAGCAGAACTTCAACATCCTCGACATCCCGATGGCGGCTGTGACCCGCCAGTATTTGAGCTATGTCGACGAGATCCGCGCCACCAACCTGGAGCTGGCCGCCGAATACTTGCTCATGGCGGCGATGCTGATCGAGATCAAGTCGCGCATGCTGCTGCCGCCCAAAAAGGCCGCCGAGGGCGAAGAGGCCGAAGACCCGCGAGCCGAGCTGGTGCGCCGCCTGCTGCAGTACGAGCAGATGAAACTGGCCGCGCAGCGCATCAACGAATTGCCGCAAAACGGCCGAGATTTTTTGATCGCCCAGGTCCATGTGGAGCAGTCGCTGGTGCAGCGCTTCCCCGATGTGGACGCGCTGGAGCTGCAAAGCGCCTGGCGCGACATTCTGAAGCGCGCCCATCTAGTGCAGCACCACCGTATCAGCCGCGAACAACTCTCGGTGCGCGAGCACATGGGCATCGTGCTGCGCAAACTGCAAGGCAAGCGCTTTGTCGAATTCGGCGAATTGTTCGACCCCAGTCGCGGCCAGCAGGTGCTGGTCGTCACCTTCATCGCCATGCTGGAACTGGCCAAAGAAACCCTGATCGAGCTGACCCAGGCCGAGGCGTTCGCGCCGATCTATGTGCGCCTGGCTTACACCCCCACACCATGACCAAAACCCACTCCTTCGACGTCCTCATCATCGGCAGCGGCTTGGCCGGTCTCACCGCTGCCCTCAAGCTGGCGCCCACGCACCGGGTGGCTGTGATCACCAAGCGCGGCATTTCCGATGGGTCTAGCAGCTGGGCGCAGGGCGGCATTGCCGCTGTGCTGGCCGAGGGCGACAGCGTTGCCTCGCATGTGGACGACACCCTGGTGGCCGGCGCCGGCCTGTGTGATCTGGAAGCGACCCAGTTCACGGTGGAAAACGCGCCTGCCGCCATCGCCTGGCTTCAAGAACTCGGCGTGCCGTTTTCGCAAGAGAACGGCGCCCTGCACCTGACCCGCGAAGGCGGCCACAGCCACCGCCGCATCGTGCACGCCACCGACGCCACCGGCGCTGCGGTGCAGAAGACGCTGAGCGAGCGCGCGCGCGCCACACCCGGCATTCACTTCTTCGAGAACCACATGCTGGTGGACCTGATCACCGACGCCAAGCTCGGCCAGCGGCCGACGTCTGGCAAGCCCAGCCGTTGCCACGGTGCTTACGTGCTCGATGTCGAACAGGATGTGATCGAAACCTTCCAGGCACCGCACACCATCCTGGCCACCGGCGGCGCCGGCAAGGTCTACCTCTACACCACCAACCCCGACACCGCCACCGGCGACGGCATCGCCGCCGCCTGGCGCGCGGGTTGCCGCGTGGCCAACATGGAATTCATCCAGTTCCACCCGACCTGCCTCTACCACCCGCACGCCAAAAGCTTTCTCATCACCGAGGCGGTGCGCGGTGAAGGCGGCCAGCTCAAACTGCCCGCGCGCCTGGGCGGGCACCGTTTCATGCCCGACCACGACGAGCGTGCCGAACTCGCGCCGCGCGATGTGGTGGCGCGCGCCATCGACTTCGAGATGAAGAAGCACGGCCTGGACTGTGTGTACCTCGACATCTCGCACCAGCCGCCCGAGTTTCTGCACGAGCACTTTCCCAACATCCAGGCGCGCTGCGCCGAACTCGGCATCGACATCACGAAAGAGCCGATCCCCGTCGTGCCCGCCGCCCACTACACCTGCGGCGGCGTCGTGACCGATCTCGCGGGCCGCACCGATCTGAGTGGCCTGTACGCCGTCGGCGAGACCACCTGCACAGGCCTGCACGGCGCCAACCGCCTGGCCAGCAACTCGCTGGTGGAGTGCATGGTGTTTGCCCAGGCTGCTGTGGGCGCGATCGCCAGCGCGCCAGTCGCAACGCCGCCCGCCCTGCCGCTGTGGGACGACAGCCGCGTGACCGACGCCGACGAAATGGTCGTGATCTCGCACAACTGGGACGAGCTGCGCCGCTTCATGTGGGACTACGTGGGCATCGTGCGCACCAACAAACGCCTGGAGCGCGCGGCCCACCGCATCACCCTGTTGCAGCGCGAAATCCACGAGTTCTACGCCCAGTTCCATGTCACCCGCGACCTGCTGGAGCTGCGCAACCTGGTGCAGGTGGCCGACCTGATTGTGATGTCGGCCATGCTGCGGCATGAGAGCCGAGGTCTGCACTTCAGCCGCGATTACCCGGACCTGCTGCCGGTGGCGAAACCCACCATTTTGGTGCCGCCGGCTCGCTGAAAAAGCAGCCTGTTCGCAGCTCGCCCTTGGCCCGCTGCGCGTTCCGCTTGCCCTGGGCTTGTCGAAGAATTCGTGCAGCGGCCCGCTCAAGGCCAAACGAGCGTCACGCCCCAACCCCACTGGCTCGCCCCACATGCGCATTCTTCACACCTCCGACTGGCATCTCGGCCAGCACTTCATGGGCAAGAGCCGCCAGGCGGAACACCAAGCGTTGATCGACTGGCTGGTGACGCAGGTTGACGCCCAAGCGGTGGATGCTGTGCTGATTGCGGGGGACATTTTTGACACTGGAGCCCCGCCCAGCTACGCGCGCGAGCTTTACAACGAACTGGTCGTAAAACTGCACCGCGCTGGCGTGGCATTGCTGCTGCTGGGCGGTAACCACGACTCCGTGGCCACTTTGAGCGAAAGCCGCGCGGTGCTGGCGTTTTTGAGCACCACGGTGGTCGCAGCCGTGGGCGACCCTGCCGACCATGTGATGGTGCTGCCCAAGCGTGGCGGCAGCGGTGAGGTGGGCTGCGTTGTGTGTGCCGTGCCTTTCATCCGCCCCCGCGATGTGCTGCAAAGCCAGGCCGGGCAAAGCGCTGAAGACAAGCAGCAGTCCCTGCAAGCGGCCATCCAGGCGCATTACCAAGCGGTGGTTGCAGCAGGTCGGGCGCGCCAAGCCGCGCTACAGCGCGAGCAGGGCCGCGTGGTACCACTGATCGCCACCGGGCACCTCACCACGGTGGGCGCCAGCAGCAACGAATCGGTGCGCGAGATTTATGTGGGTTCGCTGGACGCCTTCCCCACCGCTGCCTTTCCCCCGGTCGATTACATCGCGCTGGGTCACATCCACAAGCCACAGAAAGTGGGCGGGCTGGCGCACATCCGCTACTGCGGCTCGCCCATTCCGCTCGGTTTTGACGAAGCCCGGCAACAAAAAGAAATGCTGCTGGTCGATCTGAATGAGCTTGGTTTGGCGGCTGTCACCGCCCTCCCCGTCCCCCGGTTTCAAGCCTTGATTTCTTGCAGCGGCAACTTGGCGACCTTGGCTGGCGCCATCACTGCCGCAGCGTTTGAAGGCACGGCTCAGAAGCCTGTGTGGCTGGAAGTGACCGTAGCCGAAGACGACTACCTGTCGGACCTGCCCGAACGCATCGGTGCGATGACGCAAGGACTGCCGGTGGAGGTGTTGCGCGTTCGCCGCCAGCGGGGGACTTCGGCTGCCATCCTCGGGGGCGAGCTCACCGCCACGCTGGATGAGCTGAGCCCCCACGAGGTGTTTGCCCGCCGCCTTGCGGCCGAGGATTTGGCGCCCGAGCTGCAACAGGCCTTGAGCCAGCGCTACAGCGCGGTGGTCGCCAGCCTCAAGGGCGCCGTCGAATGAAAATCCTGAAGCTGCGCCTGAAGAACCTGAATTCGCTCAAGGGCGAGTGGGCGATCGACTTCACCCAGCCGCCGTTCACCGAGAACAGTTTGTTTGCGATCACCGGCCCCACGGGTGCGGGCAAATCCACGCTCTTGGATGCGATCTGCCTGGCGCTCTACCACGAGACCCCCCGGTTAAAGAGCGTGTCCAAGTCGGCCAACGACATCATGACGCGCCACACCGCCGACTGCCTGGCCGAGGTGGTGTTTGAGGTGAAAGGCACTGTCTACTGCGCGTTTTGGAGCCAGCGCCGCGCCCGCGACAAGCCGGGCGGCGAGCTGCAAAACCCCAAGGTCGAACTGGCCAGCATCGACCCGGCCACCGGACTCGGCACCATTCTGAGCAGCCAGAGCAACGACAAGCTCAAACGCATTGCCGAGATTACGGGGCTGGACTTTGCCCGGTTCACCCGCTCCATGCTCCTGGCGCAAGGGGGCTTCGCCGCCTTTTTGAATGCCAGCGCCAACGACCGGGCCGAGCTGCTGGAGGAACTCACCGGCACCGAAATCTACGGCGAGATTTCGTGCAAAGTCTTTGAGCAAGCGCGCGAGCACAAGCAGCAGCTGGACCAACTCAAAGCGCGTGCTGAGGGTGTGGCGCTGTTGCCCGCTGAGCAGCGCGAGGCCATGCAGGCCGAGATAACCCAATGGACGCACGAGCTGGGCGAGCTGCAAACGGCGCATGACACAGCCCAGTCGCACCGCCAGTGGCACCTCAACCTGGCGCAAAGCGCGCAGGAACTGGCGGTATCGCAAGCCGCCGAAAACGAGGCAGTGGCAGCCCTTCAAACCGCTGCGCCTGATCTGAAACGCCTGACTGAGAGCGAGCCAGCACAAGCTCTCCAGGCACCGCACGCTTCGGTCCAGCAGGCACAAACAGCGTGCGCCGAAACAGCAGCCCTGCTGACCATGTTGCAAGCGCAGCACCAGCGCGAGTCAGCCGCGCAATACCAACACCACCACTTGGCCCATACCTTGGCGCACCGCACGGCGGTGGCCGCGCAGGCGCAGCTGGACCACACCGAAGCAGAACACCAACGCCACGCGAATGAATCCACCGCGAACGCGCAGCACGCGCTGATCGGCGAACGCCTGGGTGGGTGGCGGCAACAGTTTGAACAACGCCACCAGTTCAGCAGTCGAGCCGCCGCACACCATGCGGCGGTACAGGCGCTGCAAGCAGAAGTCGCTCAGCGCAGCGGCCACATCACCGACCAAGGCGGGATGGTGGATGCTGCTCTGCAAGCGCAAGCCACGTCAAACGCCGCGCTCCAAGCCGCCCAAACGGAACAAACCCAGCGCTTGGACGGACAACCCATCGCCGCCTTGCGCGAGCGATGGCAGTCTGCGCAGGGCCAGGTTTCCGCGTGGAAGAACATCGGCCAGCTGGGCCAACAACGCCGCGAGTTGGCCACACAGCAAATTGCATTGGCCGCCGAAATTGAAGCAGGAGAAGTCACTGCACAAACGCACGAGGCCCAACGACTGGCGCTGCGCGATCAGCACAAAACGCTCAAAGAACAGGTGGCCGACAAACAAAAGTTGTTGGCACAAGAGCGCCGCATTCAGAGCCTGGAACAGCACCGCCAAACCTTGCAACCGGACGAGGCGTGCCCGCTGTGCGGCGCCACCGAGCACCCCGCCATTGACGCTTATCAAGCGCTCGATGTGTCAGCTACCGAAGCCGCGCTGGAGAAAAAGCAGGCCGAGCTGGAAGCGCTGATCTCCAACGGGCAGGCCGTTGCCGACAAGCTGGCCGTCATCAAAACCCAACTGACGGAGCGCCTGATCCAGCAACAGAAAGCCGCCCAACAAACCGACCAATGGCAAGCCAAATGGGCAACCGCCATCAGTCAAGTAAGCGCCAGCCCAGCGTCCACAGCTGACGACTGGCAACGCGCCGAGAACCTGGCGGCCGGGCAGCAAGCCGCCATCAACCAGTTGGCCCAACTCGACAAAGATTTGCAGACCGCCGAGGCGGGTGAACACAAGTTGCAGCAGGCGCAGACCGCCGCCAACCAATGCGCCCAAACATGGCAAACGGCAAAGCACCAGCTCGACCTCTTGCAGCAAGCCGCCCAAGCCGCACAGCTGCGCCACACCACGCTGCTGCACAACATCGACGCCAACCAAGCAGAAGCCGCTTCGCTCGACGCGGGCCTGCAAGCGGCGCTGGCCGAGGCCGGTTACACCCTGCCCGCAGATCCCGCGTCGTGGCTGGTGGCGCGGGACGCTGAATGGAAACGCTGGCAGAATACCCAAGCGCAAATGCACCTGCTGGCTCAAGCCATCACCCGCCAGCAGGCACAGCGCGACACCGCTCACGCGCAGGCCGATCTGTGGTTGCAGCGTTGGACCGAGTTGCAAACGGCTTTGGGCGAGCAAGGGTTCGATTTGCCCGCGCCCGTAGAGATGGCTGACGAAGCTGTATCTGCCGCATTTGCCGCCAGCGTGCAGGCCATCGAACGCTTGGCCAAGACCTTGGCCACTTTGGATGGCAACCAAGCCCAGGCGCAAACCACACAGGCCCAGCAAGCCGCCGCGTTAGAAGCCGCAACGCATGCCTGGCAGGCAGCCTTGCAGAACAGTCCTTTTACCGACCAAGCCGCATTTGAAGCGGCCCTGCTGCCAACGCCAGAGCGCCAGCGCTTGGCCATCTTGCGCGATACCTTGCACACCGCACAACAACGCGCCAGCGCACTGCACCAAGCGGCAGCCGCCAAACACGCACAGCTGCAAGCCCAGGCATTGACTTCGCAGACGCTGGAAGCGCTGGATGCCCATTTGACGGAACTGAAGAACCAGCACAGAGCACACAGCGAAAAAATCGGCGCCCACCGCGCCTTGCTGACCAACGACGCCCTGCTGCGCACCAACCAGCAAGCCCTGTTCGAGCTGATCAGCAACCAGACCGCAGAGACCGACTTGTGGCAGCGGCTGGATGGCCTCATCGGCTCAGCCAAAGGCGACAAGTTCCGCAAGTTTGCTCAAGGCCTCACGCTCGACCACCTGCTGCAACTGGCCAACCAACACCTGGCCCGCCTGCACGGCCGCTACCTGCTGCGCCGCAAATCCACCGGTGAGCTGGAGCTGGAAATCGTGGATGCCTGGCAAGGCGACACCGCCCGCGACACGCGCACGCTCTCAGGCGGCGAAGGCTTCTTGGTGAGCTTGGCGCTGGCCCTGGCGCTGTCGGATTTGGTGAGCAACAAAACCGCCATCGACTCGCTCTTTCTCGACGAAGGTTTTGGCTCGCTGGACGGCGACACGCTGGAGATCGCGCTGACCGCGCTGGACTCACTCAACGCCAGCGGCAAGATGATCGGCATCATCAGCCATGTGGAGGCGATGAAGGAGCGGATTCCAGCACAGATACGGGTGGAAAAAGGCGGCGGCGTGGGGCATTCACGTTTGGTGGTTTAGCGCAGGCACAAGATGTTGCGGTAATTACCCACGCTATTGACCACATGGTCCCCGACTAACCTTCGCCGCCGCACCCCCCTTGGACGCGACATCGAAGGCGAAGCGCTCAAAAGCCAACTTTCAACCGCCAGTCCGCGCCTTCCACGCGGTGAACTTTGAAGGCCGCAAGCTCCACCTGGTCAACACGCCCGCATGCAGGCGGCGCAGTTCGCCCACGATGAGCGACCGCATGGCAGCGCGGTCCGGCTCGGGCATGCGGACCACCATGTCTTGGGCAATGACGGACCGCTTCATCCGGGCGCATCACCACGGCATGGATCGTCCGCTTGATCGCATCGCGGCAGGCCAGGCGGACTGGGTCGGGCTTGGGTCAGCGGTGCTTGAACCTGTCGCACCGAGTACCTCCAAACCCAGCTTACTGAGAACCGGTGTGGAGTATCAAATCCCACACAAAAATGGCACGGAGACGCATCAGTCCATACACTTCGTCACATTAAACAAGGAGACATATGCCTCGCCTCAACGCCCTTTTGGCCATCTCGCTGGCTGTCCTGAGCCTGGCTGGCAGCCCGCTTGCCAGTGCACAAACCCTGCCGACGGCCAAGCCTGTGCGCATTGGCTTGATCGGTCCGTTCACCGGCCCATCGTCCGATTTCGGGGTGCCGATGCTGCGCGGCGCGCAGCTTGCAGTGGACGAGATCAATGCCGTGGGCGGCTATCTGGGCCGACCGCTGGAGCTGGTGATCAAGGACGATGAAGGCAAGCCAGATGTGGGGCTGGCGCGCTCCAAGGAGCTGATGGCCGAGGGTGTCACCGCCACCATCGGCTTTTGCAACACCGGCGTGGCACTCAAGTCGATCGAGGTGTTCCAGGAAGCCAAGTCGCCGCTGATCGTGCCCTGCGCGACCGGCACACCCATCACCGCCAAATACCCCGCACCCGAGAGCTATATTTTTCGGACCTCGGCCAAAGACGGTATCCAAGCACCGTTTGTGGTCGAGGATCTGGTCAAGCGTGGCTGGACCAAAGTGGCCGTCTTTGCCGACTCCACCGGCTATGGCGAAGCCGGTCTCAAGGATGTGGAAAAATCGCTGGCGGCCAAGGGTCTTAAAGCGGTGCATGTCGCTCGTTTTGGACTCGGTGTGAAAGACCTTACAGAAGAGCTGAAGGCCGCGCGCCAAGCGGGTGCCAACGCCATCTTCAGCTACACCGTGGGGCCAGAAAACGCCACGATCGCGCGCGGTCGCCAAGCGCTGCAATGGGATGTGCCACAAGTGGGCGCCTGGACGCTGTCGTTTCCGTTTTTCATTGACGGCGCCAAACAGGCCGCCGACAACGCCCTGACAGCGCAAACCTTCATCGCAGAACCCAGCAACGAGCGTCGTGCGGCTTTCCTCAGCGCCTTTGCCCGAAAATTCAACGCACCCCTGGGTGTGCCGATGGCCGCTGCCCAAGCCTACGACACCACCTACCTGATGATCTTTGCCCTGTTCACGATCCGCAACGGTCAATTCACCGGGCCAGCGGTGAAGGCGGCGCTGGAGAACCTTCCGCGCGTTTATTACGGCGTGGTCGCAACCTACGACAAGCCGTTTAGCCTGGACGACAAAGACGCGGTGACGCAGAACATGCTGGTGATGGGAAAGGTCAAGGAGGGTCGGATCACATTCGCATACCCCGAGGACGCGCGACGCAATTTGTTCATCCAGCGCAAGCAATAGAGGTAGCCGCTGCGTTTTGCGGCAGCTCGGGCTTTTTGGCAAGCTCAGCTCAAGATGTCGGGCTGCACCCGCAAATCAATCGCTATCGCATAGCGCGTGGCCTTGCCAATGTCCTCAATGCGCAGCAGCCCCTTGGCGGCCAATGGCAGCTGAGCGAACGGGTTGTGTTTGATTCGGGCATGAAGCGAGCTTCAGGTAATGTGGATCAATGCGTGAAGCGTATTTGCAAAGAGACGCCTCAGCTGGCTGGATGACGAAACATGGGTCTGCCTGCGTCTACGTCTGGTTTTTCAATGCTGATTTTGGAACAGCTTGTGGTGGCTGGCTCCCAAATACGGCACGAACCTGAACCGTAACTATTCAGGTACCCCCAGGGGCCCATAGCCAGCAGGCGTCAGGTGCAGGGCTGACGCGCCAAGACGTGGTCGGGCACCAGTGAGGGGGCAACCTTGCCGGCCAGCCAGCTTTTGATGGCCTCCTGCAGGAACCCAAAGGTCTGGCGTCCTTGCAGCGCACAGGTCTGCACCGTCGAGAAGATCCGCTCCAGAAATCTCAACCCCCGCCCCGAGCGGGTGAAGAATGAGAGCTTCCT
>Ga0222706_1000012_pt1 | contig 139005 bp, 126 predicted proteins | sample AntAcemetage1572_FD_179829 | JGI IMG/M metagenome (GOLD analysis project Ga0222706, IMG submission 179829) | Saline water microbial communities from Ace Lake, Antarctica - #1572 | ecosystem: Environmental > Aquatic > Non-marine Saline and Alkaline > Saline | place: Antarctica: Ace Lake...
AAAGAGCGATGGGGAGCCCGGGGCCAAAACGCTGTGGCTGGGCATGAGGGATATCGCCGTCTTCGTGCAGGGCTTGCGCTACGCCCGTGAACTCGGGGAGCTGGGGTGACTTATGTATAACGAGATGCCCTATAGGGGCAAGGCTACAACGATTATTCTCCACGATCAAACAATAGCTGTTATGCAGTACCTAGCGAATGTGAATGCGAAAAACAGTTATGGTGCTTACGGAGGCGAGAAACCTGCTGTCTGCTATGTGGATATGGGAGAAACACGCGTTCTTGATTTGAGGGTGTTTTAGGTGGGTAATTGGGGTCAGCTTCCAATTAATTCACCAACGGTCAAGCCCTGACGTTCGTCACTCAAACCGCCACCGCCCGCCAACAGCCTGCCCGACCCGCAACATCAACCCGTCGCCCTCCACAACGATCGCATTCATGCCGAAGGTAATGGCACCCCCCAAGCGCCGGTCTTGGCGGTAGGTTTGCAGGGCATCGCCGACCGCAGGGCTGGAAATAGCGGTGAGCGGATCGATGTTGGGGATCGGGCAGCGGCCGCAAGGTTTTGCGTTGTCCAACTGCGCGCTACCACCGTCGGTGGCGATGGACCAGCTGCCAACCCGGTCTTCGTCGTGCGGCTCCACACCGCCGAGCACGATGTTGGGCCGAAAACGCGCCATGGTCACTGCCGCGTGATCGGCCTCGACCAGGCGCACGTTGAGCGCGTCCAGTGAGGCCTGGCTGGTCACAAGCAGGCTGAAGCCGTCTGAAAACTGGGTGAGTGCCTCGCGGCCAGCGGTCCACTCGGCGTCGCAGGCGCGTTTCACCTCGGGGTCGAAGCGGGCCAGCCGCAGGCGCTTCAGATCGGCCGGCGCGTGGGGGCAGAGAAAGTCGCTGAACCACTGCGCGGCCAGGTCGCCCATGTCGCAAGCCATCACCTCGTCGCCCCAGACGCGCACCTTGGTTGGTCCCTCTGCGGCGTTGAGCGCCAGGTGCAAAGCCAGCATGCCGGGGGCGCGCAACACCAACTGCCCGAGTCTGAAGCTGGGCTGGATCAGCGCCATGCGCGGCAGCTCGCGCTGGGTGACGAATTCGCCTTCGCTGTCCACCACCATCCAGGCTCGGTCGTACAGCAGGCCGGTGTCGGTGACTTCGGCCTCCATCAACTGAATGCCGGCACAAGACTTCACCGGGTAGACCCAGAGCTGTTCGATGGTGGCGTGGAGGTCGGTGGCGGATGGTGTGGCGTTCATGCTGGCGGAAGAGTTGTCGGTGCAAAGGTTTAGGCTCGGGGCGGTGCGCTGTATCTGGGCCACCGCCGCAGGAATTGTGCCGCCTCCTAAAATAGCGCAATGGCACAAATTTCCGCTCCCCCCGCCTCGCGTCGGCGTTTTGATGTCGCGGTGCGCGGCGGTGGCGTGGTGGGCCAGACGCTGGCGCTGCTGCTGGCGCGCGACCGGTTGCGTGTGGCGCTGGTGGCCGCGCCCCGACCGCCAGACAGCCCGCCCGATGTGCGCGCTTATGCAATCAACGCCGCTTCGCGCGATCTGCTGCGCTCGGTGAGGGCCTGGCCCGAGGGCGGGCCGACCGATCCGGCGCACCCGCTGCCCACCTCGGATGTGCCCACGGTCACGCCGGTGAGCGCGATGGCGGTGCACGGCGATGGCGGCGGCGCCCTGCGATTTTCGGCGTCCGAACAAGGCACCGACGCACTGAGCTGGATTGTTGACGTGCCCGCGCTGGAGCAGCGGCTCGCGCACGCGGTGCACTTTCAGAGCGGCATCGAGTGCCTGGAGACCGCACCGCCAGCCGCGCTCACTGTGATCTGCGAAGGTCGGCGCAGTGCCACGCGCGACGAACTCGGGCTGACTTACTCAGTGCGCACTTACCCGCACAAGGCGATCGCCGCGCGGCTGCGCTGCAGCCAGCCCCACGGTGGCCTGGCCCGGCAGTGGTTTGTGCAGGGCGAGGTGTTGGCCTTACTGCCAATGGAGGGTGCTGATGGGAACTCGGTGGCGCTGGTGTGGTCTGTGCCCACGCAGCAGGCCGATGGCTGGCTGGCCGGCGACCCACAGGCGATGGTGCAGGCCATTGGCGAGCGCACCGGCAACGCGCTGGGCGAGATGCAACTTGAAAACGCAGCCCAATCCTGGCCCTTGGAGCTTTCACACGCCACCCGCTGGGTGACTCAAACCGCTCAGGGCGGTGTGGCGCTGGCCGGCGACGCGGCGCACGCCATGCATCCGCTGGCGGGCCAAGGGCTCAATGTGGGGCTGGCCGACGTGGCCGAACTGGCCCGCGTGATCCACGAACGCGAGTACTGGCGCGCCGTGGGCGACAGGAAGCTGCTGCGGCGCTACGAGCGCGCGCGCCAGGCCGACGCTCAGGCCATGGGCTGGCTCACCGACAGCCTGTTTGGTCTGTTCGCCGAGCCCGACACGCGCGTGCAAGCGCTGCGCAACTGGGGCCTGCGCCGGGTGGACCAGCTCGGCCCGGTCAAGCACTGGCTGGCGCGCCAAGCCATGGGGCAGGCTGGTTGATGCTGGCGTGCCAGACCACGAGGCTGAATAATGCAGACCCGCCAAGCCATTGAGCTGTCTCATGCCAGTTTGGCCCGGTCTTTTTTTCCTTCATCGCCTTCGGAGAAACGCATGACTTTCCTGAAAACCACCCTGTTCGCCTTGCTTGCCGCGCTCTCCCTGGGCGCGCTGGCGCAGGAAGCCACGATCCGCAAAAACCTGGCCGAGCGCCTGCCCAACCTGCCCAAGATTGACGAGATCAGCAAAGCACCCATGCCGGGCTTGTTCGAGGTTCGCGTGAACGGCACCGACATTTTTTACACCGATCCGCAGGGTAACTTTCTGATTCAGGGCTCCTTGATCGACACCCGATCGCGCGTTGACCTGACCGAGCAACGCGTCAACAAACTGACCGCCATCGCGTTTGGCGACCTGCCGCTGAAAGACGCATTTACCTTGGTGCGCGGCAACGGCAAGCGTCAGATGGCGGTGTTTGAAGACCCCAACTGCGGCTACTGCAAGCGCTTCGAGCGCGACCTCGCCAAGGTCGACAACGTCACCGTGCACTTTTTCCTCTACCCAATCCTCGGCGCCGATTCGGTGGAGAAGTCGCGCAACATCTGGTGTGCCAAAGACAAAGGCAAGGCCTGGACCGACTGGATGCTGCTGGACATTCCCCCAGCGGATGCGAAGTGCGACAGCTCAGCGCTGCAGCGCAACGTGGAGTTCGGGCGCAAGGCGCGCATCAACGGCACGCCGACCATCATCTTTGCCGACGGCACGCGCGTGCCCGGTGCGATCGACACCGCGCGCATCGAAAAGCTCCTGACCGACGCCAAGCCCTGAGCCGACCAACGCCATGCCTTCGCCAGACCAGCTTGACGATGCCGAAGACCGTGGCCTCATCCTCACACTGGGCTATGGCGGCCTGATTCCTTTTGCCCTGCTGGCAGCGCTGCTGTGGCTGGTGACACCTGACTTGCAGGGTTTTGTGGCCACTGCCTTGGCAGCCTACGCAGCGCTGATAGCCGCGTTTCTCGGTGGCATCCACTGGGGCATCGGGTGGAGCGCGGGCGTGCTGGGCCATGTGCGCCGCAGCGGCCAGCCGCACGCGCAACGCCGACATTTCCTCTGGGGCGTGGTGCCCTCGATGCTGGCCTGGCCTGGCCTCCTCATGCCGCCGTACGCCGGGCTCGCCTGGCTGGGTTTTGTGCTGATGCTGAGCTACTTGGCCGACCGCACGCTCTACGCCCACGCGGGCCTGCAACGCTGGCTCACGCTGCGCTTTCGGCTCTCGGCCGTGGCCAGCCTCGGCTGCTTTATTGGCGCTGGTGCGCTTTAGGATTTCGATGCCCTCCTTGCCACCCCGCGCAGCCCGCTTGCGCAAACCAGAGCCCAACACACCCGCTGTTCGCTATCAGGTGGCGGTGCAGAGCACACAGAGCCACCTCTTCGCCGTCACGCTGACCATCGCCCAGCCTGCTGCGCGCCAGCGTGTGCGCCTGCCAGTGTGGATTCCGGGCAGCTACCTGGTGCGCGAATTCGCTCAGCATCTGCAGCACCTGCGGGCGCTGCAAGGCAGCGAGCCGGTGATCCTGAAGCAGCTCGACAAGAACACTTGGCAGGCGGAAAGCGACCCGGCGCTGCCGCTGACGCTGACCTACGAGGTTTACGCGTTCGATGCCTCGGTGCGCACCGCCTTTCTTGACAGCACACGCGGCTTTTTCAACGCCACCAGCCTGTGCTTGCGCGTGATCGGACAGGAAGACACGCCGCAACAGCTGGAGATCGCAGCGCAGAACCTGCCTGCGGGCTGGCAGGTGGCCACCGGCCTCACACCGCAGCAAGTGGACGCAGCAGGATTCGGCACCTACCTGGCCGCCGATTACGACGAGCTGGCCGATTGCCCGGTGGAACTGGGCACGTTCTGGAGCGGCGCATTCACCGCGCGCGGTATTCCCCACCGCTTCGTGGTGAGCGGCGCGGGCGGCTGGTTCGATGGCGTGCGTCTGCTGGCCGACACCCAGCGCATCTGCGAGGCGCAGATCGACTTCTGGCACGGCCCAAGCGGTGAAGCGCTGTTCAAGAACTACCTGTTCATGCTGCACGCCAGCGGCGAGGGCTATGGCGGGTTGGAGCACCGCAACTCCACCGCGCTGATTGGCCAGAGAACCGATCTCCCCAAACTGGCCGACAAAAGTGGCTCTGGCGACAAGACCGGCCCAACGCCAGCCCTCAAAGCCACCGACGGCTATACCACGCTGCTGGGCCTGATCAGCCACGAGTACTTCCACACCTGGAACGTCAAGCGGCTGCGCCCGGCCGAGTTCAAGCGCTACGATTACGACCGCGAAAACCACACCGAGCTGCTGTGGTTCTTCGAGGGCTTCACCAGCTATTACGACGACCTGTTCCTGCGCCGCACCAGCCTGATCGACGACGCCACCTACCTGAACCTCATGACCAAAACGGTCAACCAGGTGGCGCAGACGCCGGGCCAGCGGGTGCAAAGCGTGGCCCAGGCCAGCTTCGATGCCTGGCTCAAGTACTACCGCATCCAGGAAAACACGCCCAACGCCACGGTGAGCTACTACACCAAGGGCGCGCTGGTGGCGCTGTGCCTGGACCTCACGCTGCGGGCCGAGGGCAAGGGCTCGCTGGACGCGGTAATGCGCGAACTCTGGACGCGCAGCGCCGGGGGACCTGTTCGTGAGGCCGACGTGGCGCGGGCTTTGAAGCGGGTCGGCGGCCGGGCGTTCGACACCGAGCTGCGCCACTGGGTACACGGCACAGCCGACCTGCCGGTGCTGTCGCTGCTGGCGCAAGCGGGGGCCAAGGTGCAGATGGAGAAAGCGCCGCTCGCGCAACAGCTTGGGCTTCGGGTGTCGGAGACCAACGGCGCCATCGCGCTGAAAAATGTACTGCGCGGTGGCGCAGCCGAGGCCGCTGGCATGGCCGCTGGGGACGAGTGGCTGGGCGTGGAATTTGCGCCTGCAAAGCGCGGAGAAAGCGTCGAAGCCTGGCGGGTGAACAAGCTCGACGAGGTGAATGCGCTGCGCGGCGCACGCGCCAAACTCACCGCCCTGGTCTCGCGCGACAAGCGCCTGCTGCGCTGCGCACTCGCCTGGCCCGAGCCCACGCAGGCGGTGAAATTGTCGGTGGGCGATGCCGGGCAACTCGCGCGCTGGCTCTCAGCGGTCAGCTGAATCTGCGGCGCAGCGCTCAGCGTTCAGCACGGGTGCAAATTCACCATCCGCCTTGCCTTGCTCTGGCTGCGCTCAACCGCGCCTTTAAGTTTGAGCGGCATGCACAACCTTTCGCCGACAAACACCTTGGTCGCGTGTTGCAGGACTTTGTCCGTCGCGCGCAACGCCTGACCCACCTGAGCTGCGCGCGGCTTCGTTGAAACAGCCCGACGCTTCAAGATGCAAGCACCCGCGTGCTTGAACGCACGGAGGTCTCGCTCACGCCCCTTTGAACCGCGCTGGCCGTTTCTCGCGAAACGCCATCACACCTTCGATGTAGTCGTGGGTTGCGCCCATTGCAGACTGCGTATCGCGCTCCACATCGAGCTGCTGACTCAGCGTGCGGGTGCTGGCGTCGCGCAGCAGGGCGCGGGTGGCGACCAAGGCTTTGGTGGGCATGGCAGCCAGCTTCTCGGCCATGGCCATCGCTGCCGCGAGCGGGTCGTCGGCCACCTCCCAGATCATTCCCCATTCTTTGGCCTGCGCCGCCGGCAGTTTGTCGCCTGTGAGCGCCAACGCCATGGCACGCGCCAAACCCAAGCGCTCCACCAGCAGCCAGCTGCCACCGGCGTCGGGAACAAGGCCGATCTTGCTGAAAGCCTGGATGAAGCTGGCGGTGGGCGCGGCGATCGCGATGTCGCAGGCCATCACAAACGAAGCCCCTGCGCCAGCCGCCACGCCGTTGACCGCGCACACGGTGGGCATGCGCAGGTTTTGCAGCCGCCGCGTGGTGGGGTTAAAGGCCTGCTCGATCACCGGGCCGGGGTTGGCGCGGGTCATCAGATCGGGCCCGGGCGCGAAGTCGAATTCGGCGAGATCGGCGCCGGCGCAGAAGCCGCGTCCGGCGCCGGTGATCACCAGCGCGCGGATGGTCGGATCGGCCTCGGCACGGTCCAGCGCAGCCCAAAGATCGTGGTGCATGGCACGGGTGAAGCTGTTGAGCGCCTCGGGCCGGTTGAGCGTGAGCAAAGCGATGGGGCCACGCGCTTCATACAGCACCTGGTGCCCGGTGTTGGGTACGTTCATGAAATCGTGTCTCCTTGGGTTGCCCAACATCGGGCTGCAAAGTTGGATCGGTCCGCGATTGTCCATTCTTGAGCCAAGCGGTTGGTGACTATTTTCCCGTGCAGCGGGTCGCTATAGTCGTCCAAGATCCACCTGGATTTTTGTCACAACCCGCAGAGGAAACCCATGGCCGAGAGCACCACCCACCCCGAATTCATCACCGTGCGCACCGAGGGGCGCGTGGGCATCGTCACATTGAACCGGCCCAAGCAGCTCAATGCGCTCAACGACCAGCTGATGACCGAGCTGGGCACCGCGCTGAAAGCATTCGACGCCAGCGACGACATCGGCTGCATGGTGATCACCGGCAGCGAGAAGGCGTTTGCGGCTGGGGCGGACATTGGCGCCATGGCCACCTACGGTTTCGCCGACGTCTACAAGAACGACTACATCACCCGCAACTGGGAAACCATTCGCGACATTCGCAAGCCAGTGATCGCTGCGGTGAGCGGCTTTGCCCTGGGCGGTGGCTGCGAGCTGGCCATGATGTGCGACTTCATCATCGCCGCCGACAACGCCAAGTTTGGCCAGCCCGAGATCAAGCTGGGCATCATCCCCGGCGCTGGCGGCACGCAGCGCCTGCCGCGCGCGGTGGGCAAGGCCAAGGCAATGGACATGGCGCTCACCGGCCGCATGATGGATGCGATTGAAGCCGAACGCGCGGGACTGGTGAGCCGCGTGGTGCCGCTGGACAAGCTGATGGACGAGACCCTGGGCGCCGCGCTCATGATCTGCGACTACTCGCAGATCGCGGTGATGGCCGCCAAGGAGTCGGTCAACCGCGCGTTCGAGTCGGGGCTGTCCGACGGTGTGATGTTCGAGCGCCGCCTGTTCCACGCGCTGTTTGCCACCGCCGATCAAAAGGAAGGGATGGACGCCTTTGTCAACAAACGTAAGGCCATTTTCAGACATGTCTGACAAGAATCGCGCCCAGCTGGACCCTCTCGCGGACCACAATGGGCAACCGATGACCGATCGGCATGGGGCGACAAGCCCACCCGGTGCGCAGCCGATGAGCGCATCAACAACTTTCACTCACGAACAAGAGGTTTGACCATGACCACACGTCGACGTTTCATCATGATGGTGCCCCTCACGGGTGCCGTCCTGGCAGCAGCCTGCTCCGAAAAAGCACCACCACCCGATATGGCGCCTGCGGCCCCGCCCGCTGAGCCACCGGCCATGGCCCCCGCGCCCATGCCAGCCGCTGAGCCCGCAGCAGCGCCCGCTGCACCTGTCGGCACCGGTCCCATGCTGGACGAGGCCGATCCAACGGCGGTGGCCTTGGGCTATGTGGCCGATGCATCGCGAGTGGACAAGGCCAAGTACCCGAGTTTCGTGGAAGGTTCAAACTGTGCCAATTGCGTTCTCTATCAAGGCGCTGCGGGCAGTGAGGCAGGCCCATGCCCGCTGTTTGCAGGCAAACAGGTGGCCGCCCAAGGCTGGTGCGCGTCATGGGCCAGAAAGACGACCTGAGAACCAGGCCAACCAAATCCAGGGCCGATGGAACAGGCCCGAACTTGCTCTACAATGCTGACCTTCCGGCGATATAGCTCAGTTGGTTAGAGCGCAGCATTCATAATGCTGATGTCGGTGGTTCAAGTCCACCTATCGCCACCAGACAGAAAAAAAGCGGGTCCCCATCGGACCCGCTTTTTTTTCGTCATGCCGTGGCCAAACGCTCAGGGCAGACGATGGAATTTGCGCACCAGCTTGCTCTGGGCCATGTGGCGGGTGGCTTGATCGAACTCCAAAAAATGCGGCGCCTGCAGGTGCTGCGCAAACGCTTCGGCGCTGTCGTAGATCTCGTACAGAAAAAACAGCGCCGGGTCGGCCGGATCGCAGCAGACATCGAACTGGTGACAGCCGGCCTCACGCTCCACCGACTGGCGGGCGTTGTCCACGATCGCGTGGCGAAAAGCCTGCATATGGGCGGCCTCAATGCGGAATTCAACGATGACGGCAAACATCAGGACATCACTTTCTTGGCGGTGGGTGGTTCAGCGCAGCAGCCAGACAGGAAACATCGGCAAGGCTTGCACATAGGTGATCAGGCCCAGCACCAGCAGCGAGACGAGGAACAAGGGAATCAGCGCACGGGAGATTTCGCCCATGCCGACCTGGCCGATCTTGGCTGCCACGAACAAGGTGCCACCCACCGGCGGCGTGTACAAGCCAATGGCGAGGTTGCAGGTCATCACCAGGCCCAGGTGCACCGGATCGATGCCATACAAAGGGGCCAGCGGCACGAATAGTGGTGCGGTCAGCACCAAGGCAGGCAGCGGCTCCAGAAAGATGCCGAGCAAGAGCAGGAAGACGTTGACCAGCAGGAAGAACGTCCATCGGTTGTCGGCGACCGCTTGAGTCCACGCCATCATGATGGCGGGCACCTGTTCCACCGTGATGACCCATGCCAGGGCGGCGGTGGCGCCCACCACGACCATCACCACCGCGCTGGTCAGGAAGGCGCTGTAGAGCAGGCTGGGCAGATCGCGCCAGCCGATCGATCGGTACCACAGCATGGCCACCAGCAGGCCGTAGATCACCGCCACCACCGCCGATTCGGTGGGGGTGAAGAAACCGGTCCAGATACCGCCGAGGATGATCACCGGCATCAGCAGCGCGGGAAAGGCATCGATGAAGGCGGCCCAGATCTCGGCGCCCGAGGCGCGTTGGCCGCCACGGTCACAGCCGGAGCGGATGCCGTACCAAACACACACCAGCATCAGGCCGATGCCAAACAGCACCGCAGGCACGATGCCGGCAAGAAACAGATCGCGCACCGACACGCCGGCGATGTAGCCGAACACCAGCAGCGGAATCGATGGCGGCATGATGATGGCCAGGGTGCCCGCCGCAGCCACCAGGGCCGAAGCGAAGGCGCGCGAATAGCCCTGCTTGGCCAGCGCCGGAATCATGACCGTGCCGATGGCGGCCGCACCAGCAATCGCCGATCCAGACACGCCGCCAAACAGCAGGCAGGAAGCCACCGTGACGATGCCCAGGCCGCCGGGCAGGAAGCCGAACAGCGAACGCGCGAAAAGAATGATGCGATCCCCAACCCCGCCGCGAGAGAACAGTTCGCCTGCGACGATGAACAGCGGCACCGCGATCAGGATGAAAGGCTCCACCCCGCCGATGAAGGTCAGAAAAATGGTCTCCAGCGGGTGCCCGAGATCGAAGGACCAGATCATCAGCACGGTGGTGGCCAGCACCGACCACACCACGGGGAGCCCGGCCAGCGCCAGGCCGAAGAACACCACCAAAAGAAAGATGAGCAACATAGGAGCGGTTCTTCAGGCGGTGCTGACGTTGGAAGACGCGTAGCGTTGCTGTCGGGGCACGCCGCGAGCGATCTGCAGCAGATCCCAGGCGACAAAGACCAGGGCGATGGCCGAGCAAACCGGCAGCGACAGGTATTGCACCGCCATCGGCCACTGCAACACGGTGAGCACGCTGCCCCAACCGGCATCGGCGGCCACGCCGCCTTTCCAGACCAGCAGCACCAGAATGCTCGCCACCGCCAGCTGAATCACGGCGTCAGCCAACAGCCTCGGCCGTGGCTCGGGCAGCAGGTCGATCAGCTCGGAGACCGCCATGTGCGCGTTGCGGTGCACCGCCGCTGCCACCCCGAGGAAAGTGGTCCACACCATCACCAGCTCACCGAACTCGGTGGTCCAGGCAATGTCTTGGTCGAAGGCGTGCAGCACGACGTTGCTGAACACCACCAGCACCAACGCCCCGCCCAGCAGAACAATGCAGGTGTCAACAGCACGGCCCAGCCAGCGCAGTGGCGTGGGCACGGCGGGCCCGGGTGGCAGCAAGCTCATGCGGATCTCCTTCACTTCACGCTGCTGCGCACCATCTCGGCGTCTTTGAGCAGCGCGTCGACATCGGCGCCGAACTTCTCACGCGCCTTGCCGTAGACCGGCTGCACCGCTGTGCGGAAAGCCGCCACATTCGGTTTGGCGTTGATCTTGGCGCCCTTGCTTTCCATTTCCTTCAGCAGCTTGGCGTCGTTGCCAGAGATCAGCTCGCGGCTGAATTTGCCTGCGATTTTCGCCGCCTCTGTCACCGCCTTTTGGTCAGCGATTGACAGCTTTTGCCAGGTCTTTTCGCTAATAGCCAGCGGGATCGGGCTGTAGACGTGGTTGGTCAGCGTGACGTTGGGCGCCACCTCGTAGAACTTGTTGGAGTAGATGGTGTCGACCGGGTTTTCCTGGCCGCTGACCGCGCCCTGCTGGATCGCGAGGTAGACCTCGGGCAGCGGCATGATCTGGATGTTGAAACCCATGGCCTCCAGCGTCCAGCGCATCATCTCGTTGGGGAAGGTGCGCAGCTTCTTGCCCTTCGCGTCATCGGGCGACATCAGCGGTTCCTTGGTGGTCATGCTGCGAAAGCCGGCCTCCCAGGTGGCGAGGAAACGGAAGCCTTTTTCCGGGGCCTTGGCGAACTGGTCCTGGATCCATTTGCTCTCGTCGTAGAGCTTCCAGCCCTGGGCGTAGCTGTCCACCATGAAGGGCATCATGGTCAGGTTGAGCGTGGGCAACTGCGACGCGTAGGAGCCGGTGGCCGACACCGTGAAGTCGATGCCACCGAGCGCCAGCTGCTCGATGTTTTTGGGGTCATTGCCAAGCTGGCTGCAGCAGAAGACATTGACTTTGTAGCGGCCCTGGGTCAACTCTTCCACCTTTTTGGCGAAGACTTGGGCGGCGGCCTGGCGGGCGCCAGACGCCTGGTCGGTGTGGCTGAACTTGAGCACGGTCTGCGCGGCCGCAGGCAGGCTCCAGGTGAGCAAGGCGGTGAGCGATGCGCTGGCGATCAATGAAACACGGGTCATGGCTGTCTCCTTCTTCAGGGGTTGGGGGGAAACGGGAAAGGGAGAGGCAGGACCACGCGCTGGCCGCTGTCGTGTGACTGGTAAACGGCTGCTTCGATCTCGCGGTTGCGCAGGTAATCGCGTCCCGCGTTCTCCAGCGGGTCGCCGTGGTCGAGGTGGCGCAGCACATGGGCCTGCAGCGCGCGGCAAGCGCCGCCAAACGCGGTCTGGTCGCCGGCGTCGTAGACGTGTGGCTGTTCTTCGCCGTGGTGCGGCTTGAACCACAGGCGGGCATCGCCGGTCAGCCGAAGCACGCCTGCCGAGCCCTCCAGCCACATCTCGCCCATGGTGCGGCGCATGTCGCGCGCCACGTGGTCGTTGAGCCGGTTGGCGTCCAGCAGGCCGGTGGCGGCATTGGCGAATTCGAAGATCACCAGGCCGGCGTCTTCACCGGCAATCACCGGGTTGAGGCGGCGCAGCCGGGCGGTGACTGCGACGACTTCGCCCATCAGGTAGCGAAAGGTGTCGATGTAGTGAACGCCGGTCTCTTTCACCAGCAGCTGCGGCTGGGTCTGGAAATAGGGCTGGCGATCGAGGTAGGCACGCGGGCCTTGGCCGTCGCCGGGACGCAGCCGAAAGCTGATGCCGTGCAATGCGCCCAGGAAGCCCGAGTCCAGCAGGCGGCGGCACTCGCGGAACCAGGGCATGAAGCGGAAGTTTTCGTGCACCACCAGCGGCACACCCGCCTGCTCGGCCTCGTGCACCAAGGCCTGTGCCTCGGCCAGGTCGGAGGCGAAGGGCTTCTGGCAAATGACCGGCAGCCTGCGCTTCAGAGCAGCCCGCACCAGTGGCGCGTGCGCGCTGGGTGGCGTGCAGATGTCGACCAGCGTGGGTGCGGTGGCGTCCAACAGCGCGTCCCAGTCGCTCTCCACCCGCTCCACACCGAACCGTTGCGCCATCACTTCGGCCTTGGCGGTGTCGGGATCGCACAGGCCGACCCGCTGCACCCCCAGGTCTTGCCAGGCTTGCAGTTGGTGCGCCGCAAAGTAGCCGGCGCCGGCGATGACGACACGGTGCGTCATAGCCGAGCCATCACCGCCTCGGCGATCTCGCGCGTGCTGCTGCGGCCGCCGAAGTCATAAGGCCGCACCGCCTGCTCCAGAAAGGCCTTGTGCACCGCAGCCTCGATGAGCGAGGCGCCATCAAGCAGCGCTGTGTCGGCATGGCGCTCGCCGAGCCATTCGAGCATCATCGCTGCCGACAAAATCATGGCGGTGGGGTTGGCGATGCCGCGCCCGGCGATGTCGGGGGCGGTGCCGTGTGCCGGCTGGAACAGGCCATGGTCGTCGCCAATATCACCCGACGGCGCCATGCCCATGCTGCCCACCAGCGAGGCGATCAGGTCGGACAAGATGTCGCCGAACATGTTTTCGGTCACCAGCACGTCGTAGGCCCAGGGTTTGAGCACCAGGTTGAGCGCCATGGCATCCACGTAGGCGTGTTCGGTGGTGATCTGGGGAAAGCGGGCGGCGCGCTCCACGAAAACCTCGCGCCAGAACGCCATCGACCGAAACACGTTGGCCTTGTCGACATTGGTGAGCAGACCGGGGCGGCCGCGCGCGTGGCGCTGCTCGGTCAGGCGCAGCGCGAAGTCGACCACCCGCGCGGTGCCTTTGCGCGAAATGCGCATGGTGTCGAAGGCGGCGGCGTTCTCGCCCTCGCCTTCGATGACGCCTCGACCGCGCGCGTAAAACAGGCCTTCGGTGTTTTCGCGCACCAGCACCATGTCAATTTGCGAAGCCCGCGGGTCGGACAGCGGTGTCGGCAGGCCGGGCCAGGTCTTGATGGGCCGCACGCCCGCATACAGATCGAGCGCAAACCGGATGTCGAGCTGCGGGATCACCTCGGTGCCCTGCGCGTCGCGCACATGGGGCAGGCCCATGGCGCCAAACAGGATGGCGTCGGCACGGCGGCAAGCGTCGAGCACCGGCTCGGGCAGGGCCACGCCGGTGTCGGCGTAATGCTGCGCCCCAGCGGCATAGGATTGCAGCGCGAAACGCCTGCCGATACGCGCCTCGACGGCACCCAGCACCTCCAGCGCCGCGGCCATGACTTCGGTGCCGATGCCGTCACCCGGCAGCACTGCAATGGAATAGCTGGTCTTGGACATCACATTTGCGCGAGCTTGAAGCGCTCGAAGATGGCCAGCAGTTCGCGGCTGGCGCGTGCGCGGTGGCTGCGGTTTACTTCGGCGGCGCCTGGTGCGTCGCCAGCGCGCAGTCGTTCAACGAGGTCGCGGTGCTCCAGGGTGGAATTCAGCGGCTTGGGCCGCAGCTTCAGGCTGAACATGCGAGCCCGGTGCGCCCGGTCCCAGTAGTTCCAAACCGTGGCGGCGAGTTGTCGGTTGCCGCTGAGTTCGATCAGGCTGGCGTGAAAACGCTCGTCGGCGGCTGCCCAGGCGTCCAGGTCATCGGCCGCCAGCGCAGCTTCCATGGCGTCGGTGGCTAAGGTGAGCGGCGCGAGTTCGGCGTCGCCTGGCTGGCGGCTGGCCACGATTTCGGCCGCCATGCACTCCAGCGCGGTCAAGATTTCATAGATCTCGCGCATGTCGGTAGGCGAGACCGGTAGCACCCGCATGCCGTGGCGTGGCACCACTTCGACCAAGCCATCGTTCTCCAGCCGCACCAGCGCTTCGCGCACCGGCGTGCGGCTCATGCCCAAGGCGAGCGCCACCTCTTGCTCCAACGCGCGGTGACCGGGCGGCCAGACGTTGTCGAGGATGCGGCGGCGGATCTGCTCGTAGGCCGTGTCCACCAGCGATACCGTGTTGAGCGGCTGGTTCATGCAAAGCTCCAGTGGTGCGGCGCCAAGCCGGGCGCGGGCATGTTCAGGGTGATCAGCTGGTCGCCGAGCAGGCAGCCGAGCACGCCAGTGCGGCGCTCGGGGCCGGCAAAGGCGATGCTGGAAATGTTGCGCAGGCGCTGGCTGCGTACGCCATCGAGGTGGGGCCGGCCCATCTCGCCGGCCTGGTAGGCGGCTTCGGTCCAGGCCAGGTGCTGGGGTTCGACATCCTCCAACCAGATCCGCTGGCTGCCGTCGGGCGCGATGCGGATCAGCCGGTTGCTCACGATGCTCACCACCCAGAGATGGCCCGCTTCGTCGAAGGCCAGACCATCGGGATAGCTGCCTTCGCCCAGGCTGGCAAACGCCTCACGCGGACCGAGTGCACCGCTGGCGCTGACCCGAAACCGCGAGACCCGGCGGCCAAAGGTTTCGTTTGCGTACAGCCACTCGCCACTGGCATCGAGCGCCACCTCGTTGGTGTAGCCCAAACCGTCGGCCACGATGGCAGCGCCACCCAGTGCATCCACGCAGACGATGAAGCCGTCCGCCATATCGCTGCGGTAGGCGCGGGCTCGTGGCGACTGACGGGTGCTGACGGTGATCCAGGTGCGTCCGGCGCCGTCTTGCACCACGAAGTTGGTGGGTGGCAGGTCGACGCCGTCGACCTGCATCAACCAGGGGCGGATTTGGCCGTCGCGGCTCAGGTGGTAGACGCCACCATCGCTCTCGCCCAGCTGGGTCACCAGAAAGCTGCCATCGGCTAGCAGCGCGATGCCGTTGGGGCGCAATGTGAGGCCGTCGACCATGGGCGCGGTGTAGAGGGTCTGCGTGCCATCGGGCCGGGTGTGGGCCACGCCGCCGCGCCAGTCGGCGGTGTACAGATCGCCGTGGTGGTTCGCCAGCACGCACTCTGGCCGCACCAGACCGCTGCCGACCGCGCCCAGCGTGTCCAGGTCGATCACGACAACGGGTTCGGCGGTGGGTGCATTCGACGGATTCATTACCGTATACGTTAAAGCATGCGTTGACGGATGCACTCAGTACTTACCCGAACTGGTTTTTGGGCGATCACTGTGCGGGCAGCTCAGGCCAGGCCAGGCCGGAGGCTCAGCACCGAGCGCTCAGGGGCAGCAGGTATGCTCGTGCCACCCATGGCCCTCAAATCCACCATCTTCAAGGCGAACCTCCAGATCGCCGACATCGACCACAGCTACTACGCCGACCACGCGCTCACGCTGGCCCGCCACCCGAGCGAAACCGACGAACGCATGATGGTGCGGCTGGTGGCGATGGCGATCCACGCGCACGAGCTGGTCGACACCTGCGGCGGCGACGGCACACTGGCCTTTGGTGCGGGCTTGTCCGACCCCGACGACCCGGATGTGTCGCTGACCGATTTCACCGGACGCAAGCGCCTCTGGATCGAGGTCGGGCAACCGGAAGACAAACCACTGGCCAAGGCCTGCAGCAAAGCCGACGCGGTGTTTCTTTACGTGTTCAGCTCGGCCGCCGATGTGTGGTGGCGCGGCATGGAGAGCAAACTCGCCCGGCTCGACAAATTGCAGGCCTGGCGCCTGCCGACCGAAGCGGCGCCTGCGTTGGCTGCACTTGCCGAGCGCAGCATGCAGCTGCAGGCCACGGTGCAAGAGGGCGAAATCACGCTCTCCAGCACGCGGGGCAGCGTGCACATCGTGCCGATTCGCTGGAAATGAATTCTCAGGTGTGGGGCTTGCCGGGCTGCCGGTCCTTTGCCCCTGCAGCCACAGGGCGCTAGAACAGACGCCGCTGGCTTGCGCGGTCAGCGCCACCACTCCGCCACCCACTCGCCACCACTCAGCGCTGGCTGTGGTCAACCCAGATCAGCTCGGCTGTGTTGACGCCAGCGGCAGATGCCTGCACCAACAAGCGCGCACGCACGTCATCAGAAATGCGCGGCTCGCGCGCCAGGATCCAGAGGTAGCTTGGATCGGGCCCGATCACCATCGCCCAGCGGTAGCCAGGGTCGAGTGCGATCACGTGGTAGCCACCATAAAACGGACCAAAAAACGAGACCTTGAGCGAGCCGGTGTTGGCGTCGCCGGTGAACATTGCACGGCCTTCGGCTTCGCTCCAGGCACCCTTCTCTGCGTTGTAACCCCGGTTGAGCACTTTCACGCTGCCATCCGGGTTCAGGCTGTAGCTGGCGGTCACGCGGCTCAGGCCACGCTCGAAGCGGTGATCGAGCCGCGCCACCTCGTACCACCGACCCAAATAGCGCTGCAAATCGAACGGGGTGACCGCGCTCACGCCGTCGGGCGGTGCGGTGGCGCAACCCGAAAGCGACAGCGCCGCGCCCAGGCACAGAGCGGTTAAGAGGCGACGGCGGTTCGGTGTGCGGTTGGATGGCATGGGGGAGTTTGGCCTTGTTTGATCGGACCTTTGGGGCCAACCACAGCATCGAATGCCACGGCGTGAATGTTCAATCGAACCTATCATGGTCCGAACCGTCTCACAAGACTTGCCGCTCGATGCCGACAAGCATCCCATCTTCTACGCCCCCACCATGTCGCCCCTATTCAAGAAACTGCCCGGATTCCAGAAAACACCTGCGGGTCTGGAGCGCCAGATCTTGCGTCGCCTGCCGCATGTCCTGTGGGTTGGCACGCTGCTGGCTGCAATCGGCGCTGGGCTCATGCGGGTGCTGCCCTGGAGCGGCAGCGAGGCCGAGGTGCTCACCCGCATCACCACGGTTGACATCTATCTGATCAGCTTGGTGATCCTGCACTGGACGGCGGTGTTCACCGTGGCGATCGGCGCGTTCATCGTGATGGTGATGAAAGGCCCAGCCTATGTGGCCGACGCCTACCCGCTGCCCGATGCAGAGCATCCCGCCCCAGAAGGCGCGCCCCGGTCCTGAGCAGCGGGCACGAAGCCCGATGCGATGCCCCTGCGTGAGACAATCGCGCCCCAGTGCCCGACCCTGTGGCGCCGATTTTTTGAATCTCAGCCTCTGGACACACACCATGAACCGCTGCCCCCGCGCCCTGCCCCGCCGCCACCTGCTGGCCAGCCTGCTGCTGGTCGGCGCTGGCACCGCGTTCGCCCAAGAGCCACCCATTCGGCAGTTCCCAGCCCAGGCTTTGCGTGGCACTCTGGTGGTGCAACAGCCGCCGGTGATCACCATGAACGGCGCGCCCGCCCGCCTCTCGCCAGGCTCCCGCATCCGCGAGGCCAACAACATGTTTGTGCTGTCTGGGGCGCTGGTTGACCGGGAAAAACTGACGGTCAATTACACGCTGGAGGCCAACGGCCTGGTGCACGACGTGTGGATCTTGACCGAGGCCGAAGCCCGCCTCAAACGCCCACGCGCCGCCGATCTGAAAAACTGACGGCTGGGCGCCCTGCCCGCTGTTCTCTCGCGCCCGACTCCCAAGCTGCGGAATGCGCTCCACGCGAGCCCGTCCTGCCACGCACCCACTTACCTTTTTACGTTGTCGCCCCATGAGCAAAAAAGTCTTCATCAAAACCTTCGGCTGCCAGATGAACGAGTACGACTCGGACAAGATGGCCGATGTCTTGCACGCCGCTCAGGGCTACGAGCCCACTCAGAATGTGGACGAGGCCGACCTGATCCTGTTCAACACCTGCTCGGTGCGCGAGAAGGCGCAAGAGAAGGTGTTTTCTGATCTGGGCCGGGTGCGGCACCTGAAGAAAAAGGGGGTGCTGATCGGTGTGGGCGGCTGCGTGGCCAGCCAGGAAGGGGCCGAGATCATCAAGCGCGCGCCGTATGTGGACGTGGTGTTCGGCCCGCAGACCCTGCACCGCCTGCCCGAGCTGCTGAATGCGCGCCAGCGGCTCGCCAAACCGCAGGTGGACATCAGCTTTCCCGAGATCGAAAAGTTCGACCACCTGCCGCCAGCGCGGGTCGATGGCGCCAGCGCCTTCGTCTCCATCATGGAAGGCTGCTCCAAATACTGCAGCTACTGCGTGGTGCCCTACACCCGCGGCGAAGAAATGAGCCGGCCATTTGACGATGTGCTGGTGGAGATCGCGGGCCTGGCCGACCAGGGCGTGCGCGAGGTGAACCTGCTGGGGCAAAACGTCAACGCTTACCGAGGCCCGATGGGTGACAGCGGCGAAATCGCCGACTTCGCCCTGCTGCTCGAATACGTGGCCGACATCCCCGGGATTGAGCGCATACGCTACACCACCAGCCACCCCAACGAGTTCACCCCGCGCCTGATCGAGGCCTATGCCAAGATCCCCAAACTGGTGAACCACCTGCACCTGCCGGTGCAACACGGATCAGACCGCATCCTCATGGCGATGAAGCGCGGCTACACCGCCATGGAATACAAAAGCACAGTGCGCAAACTGCGCGCGATTCGGCCCGATCTGGTGATGAGCAGCGACTTCATTGTCGGCTTCCCCGGCGAGACCGAAGAAGATTTCGGCAAGATGATGAAGCTGATCGACGACGTGGGTTTCGACATCAGCTTCAGTTTCATCTTCAGCCCGCGCCCCGGCACACCGGCGGCCAACCTGCCCGATGACACACCGCACGCCGTCAAGCTCAAGCGCCTGCAACACCTGCAGGCCACGATCGAAGCCAACGTGCGCCGCATCAGCGCAAGTCGACAGGATACGGTTCAGCGCATCTTGGTGGAAGGCCCGTCGCGCAAATCCACGGCCGAGATCCCGGAACTCATGGGCCGCACCGAGTGCAACCGGGTGGTGAATTTCCCCGCCGGTCCGAACGCTGCGCGCCTGGTCGGTCAGATGGTCGATGTGCGCATCACCGAAACCATGCCCCATTCGCTGCGCGGCGAGGTGTTGGTGAACGAAACGGCGATGGGCGCCTGAGTCCGCCCTCGTCTGTGAAATCGCTGCGATTCTCGTTTCCCCAGCTGCTGCTGGTCGCATTTTTGTTGATTGGGTTGCTGCTGGGCGCAACCGCCCTTCGCGCGCTGTTCTCACTGGATACCTTGATGGCGCAAAGCCGCGAGAGTGCGGCTCAGGCGATCGCGCTGTCAACCGCTGCCCAGTCGCTGTCCGAACACAGCCTGACCATGGAGCGCGCTGCGCGCCAGTCGCTCGTGTTGCGCGACAACCTATTGCGCCAGCGCTTCACCGAAGCCGCCGGCAACGCACGCGACATCCTCAAGCGCCTGGAAGACAACGAACTGCCGCCCGAGTTTGCAGACAACTGGCGTGCTCAGTTGTCCGTCATAACCGAACTGCTGGATGGGCCGCCTGAGTCGGCTCTGGATCGGGAGAGTGAGGTGGCGCGAGCGTTTCGCGTTGTCGACGGGCACAGTGCTTCGATCGCGCAAAAGGTGCAGTCCATCATCGTCACGCGCAACGAAACGCTGCAAGCGCGTTTTGAGACCAGCCGCAAGGAGCTTACCCAGCAGGTGTTGGGTTCCATCGCGCTGGCCGCCTTGATGGCGCTGGGCTTTGGCTTGTGGCTGGCGCGCCCGTTCAAGCGGATCGAGAAGGCCATTCAGGGTCTGGGTGAAAACCGGCTGGATGTGCCAATCGACATTCCCGGGCCATCCGACGTGCGGCGCGTGAGCCAGCAGCTGGACTGGCTGCGGCTGCGCCTGACCGAACTGGATGCCGACAAGGCGCGTTTTCTTCGGCACATCTCGCACGAGCTCAAAACACCGCTGGCCTCGCTGCACGAAGGTGTGGCGGTGCTGGGCGACGGTGTGGTCGGCGCGCTCAACCCCAACCAGACCGAGGTGGTCAGCATCCTGCGGCACAACACCTTGATGCTGCAACACCAGATCGAAGCGTTGCTGCGCTTCAACGCCGCAGCGTTCGAGGCGCGCCAACTCAAGCGCGAGCAGACCAACCTGCTGGGCCTGCTGGAAGACCAGATCGACACTCAGCGCCTGCAATGGCAGGCCCAGGGGCTGACGGTGCGCGCAGAGGGCACAGTGGTGAATTTGCTGGTCGACCGCGAGAAAATCGCCTCGGCCGTGGGCAACCTGCTGTCCAACGCCATCCGCTTCTCGCCACGCGGGGGGCTGATTCGTCTCGTGTTGCTGGATATGCCGGGTCGCGCCAGCATCGACGTCGTTGACCAGGGCTCCGGCGTGGCCGAGGCCGATCGGGAACGCATCTTCGAACCCTTTTACCGGGGTGAGCGACAACCCCAGGGTGCGGTGCGCGGCACCGGCATCGGGCTGTCCATCGTGCACGAGTACATTGTTGCCCACGGTGGCCGCATCGAACTGCTGCCCCAGCACCAAGGTGCCCATTTCCGTGTTGAACTTCCCCATGCGAATTAGTTTTTCTGCGGTGTTGATCGCGCTCTTGGTGAGCGCCTGCGGCACCCCAACAAGGCCGTCTGGCAAAGCGCCAGCAGCCGCTGCGGTCCCCGCGCCCGAGGGCGTGCCATCGCCAGCGCCACCGGCGTTGGTGGTCACGCCAGCGCAAGTGGCCCCGGCCACATTGCCCGAAGTCATTGGCAGCCAGATACCCCTGCCCGATGGGGTCACAGCGCTGCTCAGCTACTCGGAGCGCCTGCGCCAGCTCAACCCCAACGAGCTGGCGGCTGAGATCGCGCTGCAGGGCGATCCCGGCAACGCACCGCAGAGGCAAATGCAGTTGGCCTTAGTTTTGATGCAGCTTCCCCAGGCGGTAGACACAGCGCGCGCGCTGGGCCTGCTGCAGCGCGTGGTGAGCAATGCCTTGCCCGATGCCACACCGCTCAAGCCGCTGGCACGCTTGCTGGCCCTGCGCTTGCTTGAGCAGCGCAAACTTGAAGAGGGGCTGGAACGCCAAAACCAGCTGTTGCGCGAGAACCAGCGCCGCATCGACCAGCTGAGCGAGCGGCTGGAAGCCATGCGCGCCATCGAACGCAGCCTGACGACCCGCCCGCCTTCGGCACCCAGTGGCACCCGGCCCGCACCGCCATGAGCGCCGCGCAGGGCCGCTCTTAAGCCAGCACACACCGCCGTGTGCAACACAAAGGCTGAACGATGACACCAACGCGCGCGCGCCTGCTGGTCGTCGACGACGACCCCGACATGCTGCGCCTGCTGGCGATGCGGCTGGGCTCGGCGGGCTATGAGGTCACCTCGGTCGGCTCAGCCGAGGCCGCGCTCAGCCAGCTCGACATCCAGCGGCCGCAACTGGTGTTGTCTGATGTGCGCCTGCCCGGGCGCGACGGGCTCGCTTTGTTCGACGAGATCCGCAAGCGCCACCCCTCGCTGCCGGTGATCCTGCTGACCGCCCACGGCACCATTCCCGACGCGGTGGAGGCCACAGCGCGCGGTGTGTTCACCTACCTCACCAAACCCTTTGAGGCCAAGGAACTGCTGGAGAAGATCGCCCAAGCCCTGGCGCTGGGCGCACCGGCCAGCGAAAACACGCGCGTCAACGAAGCCTGGCGCAGCGAGATCGTGAGCCGCTCCAACCGCATGGCCGACCTGCTGGCCGAGGCGCGCATGGTGGCCCAGAGCGATGCAAGCGTGCTGCTGCGCGGCGACTCTGGCACCGGAAAGGAAATGCTGGCGCGCGCGATTCACAAAGCCAGTGCGCGTGCCAACAAGCCCTTCATCGCAGTCAACTGCGGCGCCATCCCCGAGGCGCTGCTCGAATCCGAGCTGTTCGGTCACATGAAGGGCGCCTTCACCGACGCCGTGGCCAACCACAAGGGCCTGTTTCAGGCGGCCGAGGGGGGCACGCTGCTGCTCGACGAAATTGGCGACACGCCCCCGGCCTTGCAGGTCAAGTTGCTGCGCGTGCTGCAGGAGCGCGCTGTGCGCCCGCTGGGGTCGAGCCAGTCGCTGCCGGTGGACGTGCGCATCGTCTCGGCCACCCACCGAGACCTCGAAGATGCGATGGCCACGGCGCAGTTTCGGGAAGACCTGTACTACCGGCTCAATGTGGTCACGCTCAACCTGCCCACGCTGGCCGAGCGGCGCGAAGACATTGCGCTGCTGGCCAACCATTTTCTGGCCAAGCTGGCCGCGAAATACGGCAAACGCAGCTCGGGCTTTGCGCCCGAGGCACTCAAGGCACTTACCCTGTCTGCTTGGCCGGGCAATGTGCGCCAGCTCTACAACGTGGTCGAGCAGGTGTGCGCCCTGTCCACCACGCCGCTGGTCTCGCTGGCGCTGGTGCAGCGCGCGCTGCGCACGCCCTCGGTGGAGGTGCTGAGTTTTGCCGATGCCAAGCAGCGTTTTGAGCGCGCCTACCTTGTGGATCTGCTCAAGATGACCGACGGCAACGTGGCCGATGCGGCCCGACTGGCGCAGCGCAACCGCACCGAGTTCTACCGCCTGCTGCAAAAGCACGCGCTGACGCCGGGCCTGTTCAAAAGCGACGCTGCCCCGAGCCTGTCAGGCGATGCTGACGGTGCTGTCGCTGATGAGTGACAGTCCCAAACCGTTGTTTTTGTTGATATTTTTCGTGATTTTTAGGAAGTCTGTCGCTGTTTGACGACAAAAACGGCGCTTTGAGGCGGGCCCCGATCTGAAATCCCAGCTGAGAAAAGGTATTTTGCCGAAAAGTCGTTGATTTTGCTGGGTTTTTTCAACCTGGCACAGGGTTTGCACCTAGATGTGCATGCTCCACCCAAACCATCCCTTGCAAACCGCCCGGCGCATCCGTGCCGCGGTCCTGCTGGGCGCCATGCTGGCCTTGCTTTGCGGGGCGTCAGCCCAGGCGCAGCGCTTCGACTGGGACAGCCTGACCCAACTCGCCCAGACCCGCGCCACAGAGCCAGTGCGCGCAAACAGCGACAAGCTGCCCGCCGAGCTGGCCCGCATCACCTACGACCAGCTGCGCGACATCCGCTTCAAGGCCGACCGATCGCTGTGGCGCGCCGAGGCCTTGCCTTTCGAGGCCCAGTTTTTTCACCTTGGGCTGTACCAGACAGAGCCGGTGCGCATCCACGAAATCAGGCTCGACGGCTCGGTGCGCCACCTGCCTTACCGGGGCGCCGACTTCGACTACGGCAAGAACCCCTTCAACGTTGCACGCTGGGGCGACCTCGGCCACGCCGGTTTCCGCCTGCACCACCCGCTCAACAGCCCGGCTTACAAGGACGAGTTGGTGGTGTTTCAGGGCGCGAGCTACTTCCGCGCGCTGGGTGCGGGCCAGCAATACGGCCTGTCGGCCCGAGGGCTGGCCATCGACACGGTGGGTGGCGCTGGCGAAGAGTTCCCGCGCTTCTCCGAGTTCTGGCTGCAGCGCCCAGCCGCTGGTGCGACCGAAGTCACCGTGCTGGCCCTGCTCGAATCGAAACGCGCCACTGGCGCCTATCGGTTTGTGATCCGCCCGGGCCAGCAGACCACCACCACGGTCAACGCCCGCATCTTTCTGCGCCCGGGCGCTGGTCCGGTGAACACGCTGGGCATTGCACCGCTGACCAGCATGTTCCTCACGGGTGAAAACCAACCTTCGACCAGCGACTTCCGCCCCGAGGTGCACGACTCCGACGGTCTGATGATGGTCACCGGCGGGGGCGAATGGCTGTGGCGCCCGCTGCAACGGCCCAAGGCCGTGACGGTCAGCTCGTTCGCCATGCGGAACCCGCGCGGTTTTGGCCTCATGCAGCGCGACCGCAACTTCGCCAGTTACGAAGACGTGGAAGCCCGTTACGAACGCCGCCCGAGCGCCTGGATCAAGCCGCTGGGGGACTGGGGTCCGGGCCGGGTGGAGCTGGTCCAGCTGCCAGCACCGGATGAGACGCACGACAACATCGTGGCGTATTGGGTGCCTGCCACCCTGCCCGCACCGGGCCAGCCGCTGGAAGTGGCCTACGAACTGGCCTGGCAAGGGGATGTGCAACAGCGCCCGCCATCGAGCTGGGTGACCCAGAGCCGCCGTGGCTACGGCTACACCCAGCTCAGCCTGCAGGAGCAGGCCCGCCAGCCGCAGTTCGTTCTCGACTTCGCCGGTCCGGCGCTGGACGCGCTGCCCGCCGACGCCATGGTCAAAGCCGTGGTGAGCGCCAACACCAACGGCCGCGTGCTCCAGACCCTGGCCTACCCCAACCCCGCCACGCGCTCTTGGCGCGTGACCGTGCGCGTCGAGCGCATCGATGCAACGCAGCCGGTGGAGCTGCGCGCATTTCTCCAACACAACAACAACACCGTGAGCGAAACATGGACACATCTGCTGTTACCCGAATGAGCACTTCCCCGAACCCCAGCCCATCCCACCGCAGCGCGCTGCGCGAGGAACGTCATCCGAACGCGGTGACTGCACCGCCGCTCAACCGAGGCTCCATGGTGCCGCGCCCCTGGCGCGGCTTCTGGAACAGCATCGGCACCGGGTTGGTGAACACGGCCAGCCGCGTGCTGCCGCCTTATTCGCAGACGGCACAGGCTGACGCCAAGCCTGCAACCGAAGCGTGGGTCACGGCGGCGAATCGACGTCGGGGTGTGTTCATGCTGCTCACCGTGCTGAGCACGGCGTTTGCCACCAGCCTGTTTGCGGGCGCCCAGCCCGAGCAAAACAACGGATGGCTGCAATACGGCCAGCTGGCGCTGTTCGGGCTGCTCTCGGCCTGGGTCGTCACCGGTTTCGTGACCGCACTCATGGGTTTCTGGGTCTCGCTGCGCGGTGATGCACACACGCTCTCAGCCGCCGCGGTGCGCAACCACCCGATGAACCCGGACGCGCGCACGGCGATCATCATGCCGATCTGCAACGAAGACGTGGCTACGGTGTTCGCCGGCCTGCGCGCGACCTGCGAATCGCTCGCCGCCACTGGCCACGCCAGCCAGTTCGATGTGTTCGTGCTCTCCGACAGTGATGACGCGGCCATCGCCAGCGCCGAGAAGTCCGCTTGGGAAGACCTGCGCGCAGCACTCGCCGCCCAGCCCGATTTGCCACAGATCGAGGTTTACTACCGCCTGCGCACCCGCCGCACCCACCGCAAGGCCGGCAACGTGGCCGACTTCTGTCGCCGCTGGGGCAACGACTACCGCTACATGGTCGTGCTGGATGCCGACAGCGTCATGAGCGGCAGCTGCCTCGTCTCGATGGTCAAGCTGATGGAAGCCCACCCCAAGGCCGGTATCGTGCAGACCGCAACGCAGGCCATCGGCCACGCCACGCTGCATGCACGTGCGCAGCAGTTCGGCTCGCGCATAACGGGCCGCTTGTTCACGCTGGGCATGCAGTTCTGGCAGCTCGGCGAGTCGCATTACTGGGGCCACAACGCGATCATCCGCGTTGAGCCGTTCATGAAGCATTGCGCGCTGGCCCCCATCAAGGGCAGGGGCGGCATGTCCGGCAGCATCATGTCGCACGACTTCGTGGAAGCTGCGCTGATGCGCCGCGCCGGCTATCAGGTGTGGCTGGTCTCCGACCTCACCGGCAGTTACGAGCAGCAGCCACCCGACTTGCTGAGCGAACTGCAGCGCGACCGCCGCTGGTGTCAGGGCAACCTGCAAAACTCGCGCTTGATGGCCGAGCCCGGCATCCACCGCGTTCACCGCACCATGTTCGCCATCGGCGCCATGTCCTACCTGTCGGCTCCGCTGTGGCTGGCCTTCCTGACCATCGGCACCGCCCTGTGGGCCGCCGACGCCAGCGCCGTCCCGAGCTGGCAAGCCGTGCCGGATGAGCTGCGCACGCTGTGGATGTGGACGCTGACGATGCTGTTCATGCCACGTGTGCTGGGCTTGCTGGCGGTGTTCCTGAAGGGTGAGCAGAAATCCTTCGGTGGCACAGCGGCCCTGCTGGCCAGTTCCGTGGTGGAAACCGTGCTGGCCGTGATGCAGGCGCCCATTCGCATGCTGGCGCACTCGCTGTTCGTGCTGGTGGCCATCACCGGCCTGAAGCTGGAATGGACGTCGCCGCCCCGCGAAGCCAACGGCGTGACCTGGCGCGATGCCCTGGCGCGACTGGCGCCCATGACGGTCGTGATCGGCCTACTTGGCTTGGGTGTGGCCGCAGTCAACGCCAACGCGCTGATCTGGCTCGCCCCGGTTGCCCTGCCTCTGCTGCTGGCGGTGCCCCTGACCGTGGCCACAAGCCATGTGGGGCTCGGCACCTGGATGCGCTCGCGCGGCGTGATGCTGATCCCGGAAGAGTCGTGGTCGCCAGCGGTTCTGCGCAGCGCTTGGCGCCACGCCAGCCGCTTCGCTTTGCCACAGCCGGTCTGACTGCGTACCCGCTGCGCGGCGATGTGGGCCTGAGCCATCGCAGACGAGCGCTCGCTCAGCGCGGTTTCAGGTAGCGCTCGTCCGACCAAGTGGCCAGCCACTGCGGCGCGAAGGCGGCAAAAATCGCTGCGAACATGCCGGTGAGAAACGCATCGCCCCAGGCCATCAGCCAGCGACCGACCAGCGCTTGCTCAATCGCCGGCGCATCCGCCAAGGGATGCAACAGCTCCATCAACACGCCGGAGAGAAACACCGCTGCAGCCGTGCCCATGAAGGCCCGGCCCAGCGTGTACACAAACATATTGGCGGGAAGCCAACGCCGCAGCGCAGCGCCGATGCCCAACGCCAGCGTGGCCGGGGCCAGACCCACCCAAAGCCACTGCGACAGCCCCGTCAGCGCATCGGCCTGACCGAGCAACCACACCAGCGCGGCCACGACAGTCAGCACCAGCACCGCAAGCGGCCAGCCCAGCATCAGCAGCAGCAGGCAAGCGCCCGAAAGCTGAATTTGCAGGCCTTGCGGCAGCGTTTGCGGCAGCAACCACAGGCCGGGCAACAGCACCACCGCCGCCAGCGCCGGCGTGAGCAACGCGCCGCGCAACATGCGCCAGGGCCGCAGCCACAGTGCCACGGTCAGCGTGATCAGCGAAAGGGCAATTTCGACAGCGGGCAGCATGGTGGCCGAGTATCAGCGGCCTCTGGGGACACCGTCTTGACTTCGGTCAAGGCGACGCTCTGGCAAGTGTCCGTTGCCTCAGCCCATACCCGGCATCTTGGGCATGCCTTTCATGCCACCCATTTTCTTCATCATCTTCATCAGGCCGCCGCCCTTCATCTGCTTCATCATCCCCTGCATCTGCTCGAACTCCTTGAGCAGCCGGTTGACTTCTTGCACCTGCACACCGGCACCAGCGGCGATGCGGCGCTTGCGGGTGGCCTTGATGATCTCGGGCTTGGTGCGCTCCCTGCGCGTCATGCTGCAAATGATCCCTTCTTTGCGGGCGATGTCTTTCTCGGCCTTGCCCATGTCCATCTGGCCGGCCTTGGCGGAGAGCGCGCTGGGCAGCTTGTCCATCAGGCTGGCCAGTCCGCCCATTTGCTTCATCTGGCGGATCTGATCCAGGAAGTCGTTGAGATCAAAACCGCCGCCACTCTTGACCTTGGCCGCCAGCTTTTGCGCCGCCGCCATGTCCACCCCGGCGGTGACCTGCTCCACCAGAGACAGGATGTCGCCCATGCCCAGGATGCGGCCGGCATGGCGCTCCGCATCAAACACCTCCAGCCCGTCGATCTTCTCAGAGGTGCCAGCGAACTTGATCGGCGCGCCGGTGACGGCGCGCACCGAGAGCGCCGCGCCACCGCGCGAGTCACCATCGGTCTTGGTCAGGATGATGCCAGTCAGTGGTAGCGCATCGCTGAAGGCCTTGGCGGTGTTGACCGCGTCCTGGCCCTGCATGGCATCCACGACAAACAGCGTCTCGACCGGTTTGAGCACCGCATGCAGTTCCTGGATCTCCCGCATCAGCGCCTCGTCGATCGCCAGGCGGCCGGCGGTGTCGACCAGCAGCACATCAAAGTAATGCTTGCGCGCGTAATCGATGGCGGCGCGCGCGATGTCCACCGGCTTTTGTTCTGGTGTGCTGGGGAACCACTGGGCGCCCGCTTGCGCGGTCACGGTCTTGAGCTGCTCGATGGCGGCTGGGCGGTACACGTCGCCCGAGACGGTGAGCACCTTCTTCTTGCGCTTCTCGATCAGGTGCTTGGCCAGCTTGGCGGTGGTGGTGGTTTTGCCCGCGCCCTGCAGGCCGGCCATGAGAATCACCGCTGGCGGTTGCACCGCGAGGTTGATGTCCGACACGCCCTTGCCCATGGTCGCGGCGAGTTCGCGGTTGACGATGGACACCAGCGCCTGGCCCGGCGTGAGCGAGCCCACCACCTCCTGACCCAACGCTTTTTCTTTCACACGCGCGATGAAGTCGCGCACCACCGGCAGCGCCACGTCGGCCTCCAGCAGGGCCATGCGCACTTCACGCAGCATGTCGGTGACGTTGCTCTCGGTGATGCGGGCTTGGCCGCGCATTTCCTTGACGATGCGAGAAAGGCGTTCGGAGAGGGCTGATGCCATGGTGCGCTCGGGTCGGTTGGGGGCTTGCCAGTGGGTAACCGGCACAGGGCCGCAGGCAGGCGTAGGAGGCCGATGGTGTTTGCATTCGCCAGCCTCGGCGGCAGGCACGTCAGCGGGCAAGGCCGTTAAACTGTGCAGTCGATTTTAGCCACGCGAGCGCGCCGCCCTCACACCCGACACGCACCCGATATCCATCCGATACGCCCACGACATCCCTCTCGCCCACCGATGAACCTGCTGCCCGTCCTGACCGTGCATCCCATTGCGGCCCTGTTGTCTGGCATGGCGGCGTTGGCCTATGCGGCGCTGGCCTGGGCCTATCCGCGGTTGTCCCCGGCACAAACCCGCTCTTTGCTCGCCATTGCCTGGCTGCTGCACCTGCTGGTGCTCTCGGTCAACCTGCTCGATCGCCCGGTGCATTTCGGCTTCGCACCTGCCCTGTCTGTCACCGCTTGGCTGGTCTTCACCGTCTACCTGATCGAGAGCCGCCTGTTTCCGCAACTGCGGGCGCGCTGGCCGCTGGCGATGCTGGGCACGCTGGCCATCGTGTTGGCGCTGGTGTTTCCCGGCACCATGTACCCAGCGCTTCGTTCCGCCTGGCTGCCGCTGCATTGGGCATTGGGCATTGCCTCCTACGGCCTGATCGGCGTGGCGGTAGCGCATGCCTGGATGATGCAGCGCGCTGAAAAAGCAATGCGCCTGGGCACGGCCTCGGAATCGTCGATGCCGTTGCTCACGCTGGAGCGGCTTACCTTCCGTTTCGTCGGTGCTGGCTTTGTGCTGCTGAGCGCCACGCTGCTGGCGGGCACCTGGTTCACCGAGCAGTACCTTGACCGCTTTATTTGGAACCACAAAACCGTCTTCACCGCGCTGTCTTGGGCCACCATGGGCCTGCTGCTGTGGGGCCGCTGGCGCCTGGGCTGGCGCGGGCGCACCGCCACGCGAACGCTCTACATCGGCGCTGGCTTTCTGCTGTTGGGCTACGTGGGCTCGCGCTTCGTGATCGAAGTGCTGCTCCGCAACCCCTGACCGAGATGACAACCGATTGATGAAATACCTGCTGGTTCTTGCCGTTGTCTTGGTGGCGTTTTGGTTGTGGCGCCAGGGCCGCCAGGTGGGCAACGACAAGCCGCCCTCAGTCCCTCGCCCCTCCAAGCCGTTGCCAGCGCCCACCGCCATGGTGGCTTGTATGCAATGCGGCACCCACCTGCCCGAGGCAGAGGCGGTACGCGGGCGACAAGGGGCCTACTGCAACGAAGAGCACCGGCGCCTGCGCGAAAGTCAGGCTGGCTGATGCACAGCTGGCATTCTCCGCGCGTGTTCGCTGTGGGCTGAGATGGCACACCCGCCTTATTCGCAATTCCCCGCCTCGTGGTTGTCTGTGTCAGATGGCGGGGGCAACAGCACCCATGGCCAGACCAAACAGGCGCGCTCGTTCTCGCGCCTGTGGCGTGCGTTCATGCGGGCTCGGGTGGTCATCGCTGGGGTGCTGCTGCTGTTGCAGATGTTCGTGGCGTCCAACGGCGACAACGGTCTGCCTTGGCTGGTGGGGATCTGCGCACTGCACCTGGGTGCCACCGTGGCTGTGCTGTTGTGGTGGCGCCCGGTGCAGCCAGGCCATTCGTTTCGTGTGCAATGGTTGATCACCATCGGGGTGGACCTGCTGGTGTTTGCGCTGCTGCAGACGTTTCAGCAAGGCGGCATCAACTACACACCGCTGTTTGCTCTGCCGGTGCTGCTGGCATCCATCCTGGGCTCGCTGGTATTTGCACTGGCCACAGCGGCGATGATCACCTTGTATCTGCTGGGAGATGCCTGGACGAGCGCGCCGCTGCTGAGCGACGTGTCGACCGCGCGCTTTTTGCAAACCGCGCTGACCAGCACCGGTTTTTTCGTGGTGGCGTTTCTCGCCAACCAATTGGCCGCTCGACTGGCGCGTGAAGAGGCGGTGGCGCAGAGCAGTCAGGCCGCCGCCCGCAGCCAGGCGCAAGTCAATGAGCTGGTGATCGAAGGCATGAGCGAGGGGGTGTTGGTGGTCGACCAGCACGGCGTGGTGCGCAACACCAACCCAGCGGCGCAGGCCATGCTGCTTGGGCAGCGCCAAATCCACGGCGGCAAGCTGCTGCTGTCGGCACGCGACAACTGGGCCGGTCTGTCCAACCTGGTCAACGAGACCTTTGTGCTCGGCCACGCTTTGCAAAGCGAACTCACCATCGAGCTGGACGACCTCACCGCCCACCGCCTGAACGCCCGCACCCAGCTCACGCAAGACAGCTCGGGCCAGCCCGCTGGCTTGTGTGTGCTGTTTCTGGAGGACCTCAGAGAGGTCGAGGCGCGGGTACGCACCGAAAAACTGGCGTCCATGGGCCGCATGTCGGCAGCTGTGGCACATGAAATCCGCAACCCACTCTCAGCCATCACACAGGCCAACGCGCTGCTCGATGAAGACGTCAGGGAGCCAGACCAGAAGCGACTCACCCACATCATCGACCAAAACGCGCAACGCCTCTCGCGCATCGTCGATGACATCCTCAACGTGGCGCGGGTGCAACCCGGCCCCTCCAGCATCAGCGCGCCCAACCTGCCGCTGGACCAGACGGTGCGCCAGATCACCCACGAATGGAGCCGACAGAACCCCGCACCCGGTGTGCTCAGCGTTCACACCCACGCTGCTGCGCTGTACGTGGGATTCGACTCAGATCACCTGCGGCGCTTGCTGGTGAACCTGCTGGACAACGCACTGCGCCACGCCAGCCGCAACCCCGCGTCGATCCGCGTCATCACCCAAGCCAATGGTCTTGAGCGGGGCCGGTTGTCGGTCTGGAGCGACGGCAAGCCACTGGAGACCAGCGTGCGGCGTCATCTGTTCGAGCCCTTCTTTTCCTCTGAGAGCCGCTCCAGCGGCCTGGGTCTGTACATCTGCCGCGAACTGTGCCAGCGCTATGGCGCTGAAATTGCCTACCAGCGCAGCGTGCTGGACCAGCGCGAAGGCAATGAGTTTTTTGTGCTGATGCCCGCCACCGAAGGCCAACGCAAGCCCGCGCAACGGCGTCTGGCAGACGGCCACTCAGTGCCCCCAAGCATCCAGCCTCAGCGCAACCGGCTTGGCGCGCCGCTGCCCAGCATCCGATGACCATGGCCGTGAACCCGAGCGCCTCCATCCTGGTCGTCGATGACGAGCCCGATCTGCGCACCTTGTACGAGCTGACCTTGCTGCGCGAAGGCCACCAGGTTGTGGCGGCTGGTGACCTGGCGCAGGCGCGCGAATGCCTCGCGCAGCAGCGCTTTGACGTGCTGATCACCGACATGCGCCTGCCCGACGGCCTGGGTCTGGAGCTGCTGTACGCGCTGAATACCGAGCAGCGCTCCGAGAAGAGCATCGTCATCACCGCCTACGGCTCGGCCGAAAACGCGGTGGAGGCGCTCAAAACCGGCGCCTTTGACTACCTGACGAAACCGGTCGATCTCAAACAGTTGCGCTCTGCGGTCAGCGCTGCCTTGCAAAGCCAACGCGCACAGCCCAAGGCGCAGGGCCGCTACATCTCGGCAGCGTCTCGTGGCAGTGCCACAGCGTCTGCCGATACCGGCGCACTTGCGCTGGATCGCATCGTGGGCCAGTCTCCTTGCGTGCAGCAGATCAAGGCACGCATCGAGAAAGTGGCCCCCAGTATGGCGCCGGTCCTCATCCTGGGCGAGTCGGGCACCGGCAAGGAGCTGGTGGCGCACGCGGTACACGACTGCAGCCACCGAGCGGCAGGGCCGTTCGTTGCGGTCAACTGCGGTGCCATTCCCGACAACCTGATCGAGTCGGAGTTCTTCGGCGTGCGCAAGGGAGCCTTCACCGGGGCCAGCCACAACCGCGACGGATTTTTCCAGGCGGCACGCGGCGGCACCCTGTTTCTGGACGAAATTGGCGACTTGCCGCTGGCCATGCAGGCCAAGCTGCTGCGGGTGATCCAGGAACGCCGGGTCAGGCCTTTGGGCGGCGTGCAGGAAGACACGGTGGACGTGCGGCTGGTCAGCGCCACCCACCGCGATCTGGCGGCGCGTGTGGCAAGCGGCGATTTCCGCCAAGATCTTTACTACCGACTCAATGTGATTGAGCTGCGCACCCCCGCGCTGCGCGAGCGCACAGAAGACCTGTCCGCGCTGGTGCAGGCGCTCCTGCGTCGGCTGTGCGAAGAGTCGGGCGCTGCCGTGCCCACGGTCTCGCCAGCGGCGCTTGCTTGGTTGCAGGCGCGCGAATTGCCCGGCAATGTGCGCGAACTGGACAACCTGTTGCAACGCGCACTGGCACTGAGCAACGGCCAGACGCTGGAGCCCCTCGATTTCGGCGCCCACGACTCCCGCAGTCTGCCCAAGGCACCTGCCTCATCTCCGCCGACCACCGACACGCCGCCGTCAAACCGCGTCAGCACCGACATTCCCGACGACCTGCAGGCTTTCCTTGACGAGCAGGAACGCAATGTTTTGATCCAAGCCTTAAAGGAAGCCGACTTCAACCGCACCGCAGCGGCCGCGCGCCTGGGTCTGAACCTGCGCCAGATGCGCTACCGGATTCAGCGCCTGGGCATCGTCATGCCGTCCGGTCCAGCATTTGACGATGCCAACGCCGAGTGACGCCGTCGCTCGGGCCGCAGGCTGGTGCGACGGTGGTGGCTGGCTGGCTTGGGCACGCGCCTGCGCATCACCCAACTTTGGCCCGCGGCCAGATGGCACCCTGGTCGACCTGATCGTCATCCACTCCATCAGCCTGCCGCCGGGCCAATTCGGTGGCCCCGAGGTCGAACAGCTGTTCACCAACCAGCTCGATTGGGATACCCACCCCTACTTCCAACAGATTCGAGGCCTGACGGTGTCCGCCCATTTCTTCATTCGACGCGACGGCGAACTGGTGCAGCTCGTGGATGTCGCCTCGCGGGCTTGGCACGCAGGCGCGTCGCATTGGCGCGGCCGGGACAATTGCAACGACCATTCCATCGGTATCGAGCTGGAAGGGCTGGAAGGTGGTTGCTTCGAAGCCGCGCAATACGCCACCCTCGCCCGCCTGTGCGCCGCCATCGCCACGCGGCTGCCGATTGCCCACATTGCCGGCCACGAACACATTGCGCCGGGTCGCAAGCAAGACCCTGGTCCAGGGTTCGACTGGGCTGCCCTGCAACGAGATCTCGGTTGGATCGATGCGTGTTTCCCCGCATTCGATCGACCGGCGCCAGTTTCTACCTGATCTCCCCGACCGCACGGTTTTCTCACCGCCACCGCAGCCAATGAGCAGCGCTGCGGGGTGTGGGCAAAAAACGGGCCGGAAGCCGCGTTTTTGTTGACTGACCAAGGCGATCTTTAAACAGGGCGGGCGATTCCGGTTGCCTGCAAAGGCAACCTCCGAGGTGTCTGCAAAAATGATCTTTTCCGGTGGCAAAATACACCGCACAACGAAATTTGTATTTTTTTGAAAACACTACCGGTAGTGGCTTGAAGACACTCCACACACCAGATATAGTGTTCCCTTTACTCAGCGTTCTGGCAAACAACGCCTTGCGTCAAAGCCCTTTAGGCGTCCCGACGCGCACTGGGTATTCCGCCCAGTGCCACACCAAGAACCGTTCCAACGGCCGCTCGCCGCAGCCACCGACGCACCCTACAACGACCGAAAGAGAAACCATGCTCGCCGATGCCCCGTTCCACGCCGCCACATCACCAACAAACAACCTCCCCACCGACCGCGCAGGCAGCATGCCGATGGCCATGTCCGGTGCGGCATTCGCCCCCTACCAGATCATCCGCCGCAACGGTGCTGTGGTGTCGTTTGAGCCGAGCAAGATCGCTGTCGCCCTGATGAAAGCTTTCCTCGCGGTGCATGGCTCCCAGGGCGCCGCTTCGGTCAGCGTGCGCGAAACGGTGGACGAGCTTACCCAAACCGTAGTGCGGGCCCTGATGCGTTCGCGTCCCGGTGGCGGCACCTTCCACATCGAAGATGTGCAAGACCATGTGGAACTGGGTTTGATGCGGGGCAGCCACCATGAAGTGGCGCGCGCCTATGTGCTGTACCGCGAGCGCCGCAGCCAGGAGCGCGCCCACCAGGCAAAGGCCGTGCAGCCCGCAGAAGCTGTGCTGCATGTGATTGATGGTGGCCAGCGGGTGCCGCTTGACTTGGTGCGTCTGCAGGGCCTGATCGAAGCCGCCTGCGTTGGCCTGGGCGCCGATGTGAAGGCAGACCCGATCGTGGCCGAGACCAAGCGCAACCTGTACGACGGTGTGCCGATGGAAGAGGTCTACAAGGCATCCATCCTGGCTGCCCGCACTTTGATCGAAAAAGACCCCGATTACACCTACGCCACCGCCCGTCTGCTGCTGCACACGATCGTCAAAGAGGTGCTGGGCGAGGAAGTGCCCAGCGGCGAAATGGGCGCGCGCTACGCCGCGTACTTCCCCCAGTTCATCCAAAAGGGTGTGCAGGGTGAGCTGCTCGACGAACAGCTGCTTCAATTCGACCTGGTGCGTCTGGGCGCTGCGCTCAAACCCGAGCGCGACCTGCAGTTCAACTACCTCGGCCTGCAAACCCTGTACGACCGCTATTTCCTGCACCTGCGCAAGAGCCGCATCGAGATGCCACAGGCTTTCTTCATGCGTGTTGCCATGGGTCTGTCGCTCAAAGAGGCTGACCGCGAAGCGCGTGCCATCGAGTTCTACGAGGTGCTGTCCTCGTTCGACTTCATGTCCTCCACGCCCACCCTGTTCAACAGCGGCACGCTGCGCTCGCAGCTCTCCAGCTGCTACCTGACCACCGTGCCCGACGACCTGGGCGGCATTTACGACGCCATCAAAGAAAACGCCCTGCTCTCCAAGTTCGCGGGCGGTCTGGGCAACGACTGGACCCGGGTGCGCGCCCTGGGCAGCCACATCAAGGGCACCAACGGCGAGTCGCAAGGCGTGGTGCCCTTTCTCAAGGTGGTCAACGACACCGCTGTGGCGGTCAACCAAGGCGGCAAGCGCAAGGGCGCGGTCTGCACCTACCTGGAAACTTGGCACCTGGACATCGAAGAATTCCTGGAGCTGCGCAAGAACACCGGCGACGACCGCCGCCGCACCCACGACATGAACACCGCGAACTGGATCCCCGACCTGTTCATGAAACGGGTGATGGAAAAAGGTCCCTGGAGCCTGTTCTCACCCAACGACGTGCCGGATCTGCACGACTTGTTTGGTGCCGATTTCGAGAAGGCTTATGTCGTCTATGAAGAAAAAGCCGCGCGGGGCGAAATCAAGCCCTATCGCAAGGTAGCCGCCACCGACCTGTGGCGCAAGATGCTCTCGATGCTGTTCGAGACCGGCCACCCCTGGATCACCTTCAAAGACGCCTGCAACGTGCGCAGCCCGCAGCAACATGTCGGCGTTGTGCACAGCTCCAACCTCTGCACCGAGATCACGCTCAACACCAGCGACACCGAAACCGCGGTCTGCAACCTGGGCTCGATCAACCTGCTGCAGCACCTGAAGGCCGATGCCGATGGCAATCAGGTGCTGGACCACGACAAGCTGCAGGTCACGATCAAGACCGCGATGCGCATGCTCGACAACGTGATCGACATCAACTACTACGCGGTGCAAAAGGCGCGCGACTCCAACGTTCGCCACCGCCCGGTGGGCATGGGGATCATGGGTTTTCAGGACGCCCTGTACGCCCAGCGCATCGCCTACGCTTCTCAGGCGGCGGTCGATTTTGCCGACCAGTCGATGGAAGCGGTCTGCTACTACGCCTACTGGGCCTCGACCGAACTGGCCCGCGAGCGCGGCCGCTACGACAGCTACCCAGGATCGCTGTGGGACCAGGGCATCTTGCCGCTCGACACCGTGGACATGCTGGCGCGTGAGCGCGGCGGCTATGTGGAAGTGGACCGGTCCAGCACCTTGGATTGGGACGCGCTGCGCCAAAAGATCGCTGCCGACGGCATGCGCAACTCCAACTGCGTGGCCATTGCCCCCACCGCGACCATCTCCAACATCATCGGCGTGGACGCATCCATCGAGCCTTGCTTTGGCAACCTCTCGGTCAAGTCCAACCTGTCGGGCGAATTCACCGTGATCAACGGTTATCTGGTGAAGGATCTCAAACGCCTGGGCCTGTGGGACGACGTGATGGTGATGGACCTCAAACATTTCGACGGTTCGTTGCGCACCATCGACCGCGTGCCGCAGAACATCAAGACGCTGTACGCCACCGCTTTCGAGGTCGAACCGATGTGGCTGGTGGAAGCCGCTGCGCGCCGCCAGAAGTGGATCGACCAAGCGCAGAGCCTCAACATCTACATGGCGGGTGCATCGGGTAAAAAGCTCGACGACACCTACAAGCTCGCCTGGCTGCGGGGTCTGAAAACCACTTACTACCTGCGCACTTCGTCGGCCACACAAGCAGAGAAATCCACTGGCCGCACCGGTCAGCTCAACGCGGTGGCGATACACAACGACGCCGCGCCAGCGGCCAGTGCGAGCGCCAGCGTGGCCCCTGGTGTGGCAGCCACCGATGTGACGTTCTGCGCCATTGATGACCCTGGCTGTGAAGCCTGTCAGTGATCCCCTGAGCGGGTGAGTGTGTGACCGCTGTTGCGAACGTGGCCGGGCTCTCAGCACGGCATTCGATGCGACACCGCAACAAACGACAGACACCGCACGCGCCACACGCATGAGTGCTTTGCATTTCACGCCGAGACTTCGATAATCTTTTTGATTGGACTTATTTATGTTGACCTGGGACGAAACCATCACGCCTTCTTTGAAGCCTTTCGCTATGCCATTGCCGCCTGCCGCATCGGCTGCAACAGCCGCTGTGTCCCCGCCAGTACAGGCTCCAATGCAACGCGTCAACGCAGCCGACAAGCGCATCATCAACGGCCAGACCGACGTCAACCAGCTGGTGCCGTTCAAGTACAAATGGGCTTGGGAAAAGTACCTCGCCACCTGCGCCAACCACTGGATGCCGCAAGAGGTGAACATGAGCCGAGACATCGCACTCTGGAAAGACCCCAACGGCCTGACCGACGACGAGCGCCGCATCGTCAAACGCAACCTCGGCTTCTTCGTCACCGCCGACTCGCTGGCCGCCAACAACATCGTGCTGGGCACTTACCGCCACATCACCGCGCCCGAGTGCCGCCAGTTTCTGCTTCGCCAAGCGTTCGAAGAAGCGATCCACACCCACGCCTACCAGTACATCGTGGAGTCGCTGGGCTTGGATGAGTCCGAGATTTTCAACGCGTACAACGAAGTCCAGGCCATCCGCGACAAAGACGAGTTCCTGATTCCATTCATTGATGCCATCAGCGACCCGAACTTCCACACCGGTACCCACGAGACAGACCAGACCCTGCTCAAAAGCCTGATCGTGTTCGCCTGCCTGATGGAAGGCCTGTTCTTTTACGTCGGCTTCACCCAGATCCTGGCGCTGGGCCGCCAAAACAAGATGACCGGGGCGGCCGAGCAGTACCAGTACATCTTGCGCGACGAGTCCATGCACTGCAATTTCGGCATCGACCTGATCAACGCCATCAAGATGGAAAACCCGCTGCTGTGGACGCCTGAGTTCAAGGCTGAGATCAAGGCGTTGTTTATGAAAGCGGTTGAGCTCGAGTACCGCTACGCCGAAGACACCATGCCGCGTGGCGTGCTCGGCATGAACGCCTCCATGTTCAAGGGCTACCTGCGCTACATCGCCAACCGCCGCGCCACGCAGATTGGCTTGGAGCCCATGTTTGCGCATGAAGAAAACCCGTTTCCCTGGATGAGCGAAATGATCGACCTCAAGAAGGAGCGCAATTTCTTCGAAACCCGCGTGATCGAATACCAGACGGGCGGCGCCCTGTCTTGGGATTGAAGCCCCACTCAAAGGCCATATCCGTCTTTCACATGCTTCCCCTTATTCAAAGCCCCACCCTGTGCACTTTGGTGCGCAAGGTGGGGCTTTGTCACGGCATTCAACGCCTTGGTGTCTTTCGTGGATGCATCCACCCGACGCCATGGCGCTGAATCGCTTCACCGGCACCGAGATCGGCTGAAGTGCTCTTTGCAACTTGATCAAGGAGAACACAATGGCAACTGCGAAAAAAGCCCCGGCAAAAAAAGCCCCGGCGAAGAAGGCCCCTGAGGCCAAGAAACCGGCTGCGAAAAAGGCAGCACCTGCGAAGAAAGCGGCACCGGCTGAAAAGGCTGCACCAGCAAAGAAGGCACCTGCAGCCAAGAAAGTCGCTGAGACCAAAAAGCCGGCTGTGAAGAAGGTCGCTGCGGTCACAAAGGCAGCTGTGGTGAAAGCTGCTCCCGCCAAAAAGACGGTGGCGAAGAAGGCAGCACCTGCGAAAAAAGCAGTGCCCGTGAAAAAGGCGGCGGTGAAGAAAACGGCTGCGGCCAAGCCAGCGGCTGCAGCCAAGCCAGCAGCGGCAAAGAAGGCGGCGCCTGCGAAGAAAGCGGCACCAGCCAAACAACCTGCGGCGAAGAAAGCGACGCCTGAAAAAGCCGCATCTGCCGCCAAACCAGCAGCAAAGAAAGCAGCTCCCAAAAAGGCAGTTTCCGCAAAAAAAGCTGAGCCGGCCAAGAAGCCGGCTGCACCTGCGGCTCAGACCAAGCTGAACCCCCAGGCTGCCTGGCCGTTTCCGACGTCCAGCAAGCCCTGAAGTCACCCCGCCGTGACTTGAAGAACCCGGTGCCTACACCGGGTTTTTTTATTCGTGCCCAGGTGTCAGCTGTTCGTATCAAACTGGTAGTTTTGACCGCCCCGGCTGGCGATTTTGGCCGCTCCCATGCGGTTGCCCAGCGCGACACAACGCGTCAGATCCCAGCCCTGGGCCAGGCCATGGAGCAAGGCCGCGCGAAATGCATCGCCACAGCCAGTGGGGTCGACCACCGCCGTCGCGGCCACCCCATCGACCGGGGTCCGCTTCGCGCGCTGCCACACCTCGCAGCCCTGATCGGCCAGCGTCACCACCAGGCCTTCCACCCGTTCCGATAACGCTTCCAGCGACAGTCCCGTGCGGTCGCACAGCATGCGGCCCTCGTAGTCGTTGACCGTGATCCAGGTGGCCAGCTCGACGAAGTGCTCAAGCTCAGGGCCGTTGAACATGGGCAAACCTTGGCCAGGATCGAACACAAAGGGAATGCCTGCGGCGTGAAGCTGCTGTGCATGCAGCAGCATCGCATCGCGCCCATCGGGCGCCACGATGGCCAGACGGATGTCTTGGCGCACGGGCACCGGGTTGGTGTGCGCATGCGACATGGCCCCGGGGTGGAAGGCGGTGATCTGGTTGTTGTCAAGGTCGGTCATGATCATCGCCTGCGCGGTGTAGCTGTCCGCTGCGGCGGCGATGTGGCGCGTGTCCACACCCATGGCGTTCAGACGGTCCAGGTAATCCTGGCCATCGTTTCCCAGCGTAGCGAGCGGCACAACCTCGCTGCCGAGCTGCCGGAGCCCGTAGGCGATGTTGCCGGCACAGCCCCCGTACTCGCGCCGCAAACTTGGAACCAGAAAAGACACGTTGAGAATGTGCAGCTGACTCGGCAGGATTTGCTCGGCAAAGCGCCCTTCGAAATTCATGATGGTGTCAAACGCCAGGGAGCCACAGACAAGAAGGGACATACGGTTTCCAGAGAGAGGGGGTTCAGGGATAAAAAACCAGCGCGCGGTAGCCAGTCATGGGCAGTTCGCTGCCCACGGGAAGGGACAGCCGCAGGCTGACAGACACGGTGCTTTGAGGCGGTAGCAACGGCGGCACGCCCGGTAGCTCATCGGGCAGAAACACCCGGCGCGAGATCACGGCATCGGCGGTGTCGGTCAGGCTGAGCTCCAGCGCGGGCACCGCCAGCGCCGTGGCAGATGTGTTCTTGAGCACCAAATCGAAAGAGTAAAAATTGCCTGGTTTTCGGGTCAGGGTGGCGCTGTCGATCACCACCGCTTGAAGATCGCGCACCGCACCAATGGTGCAGCCCAGGGGTTCGCACAGGCTCACCAGCAACGGCTGAAAATCGGGGTAGCGAGCGGCCAGGCGATCGCGCTCTTGCAACGCCCATTGCGCGGCCAGCAAAGCCGAGAGCAACAGAACCGCCACCGTGAGCAGCGCCCGCACACCGGGAGAACGCCAAAACGCACGCCGGCGGGCTTGCCGAACGAAGCCAGGCTCCAACGCGATTGCCACGCCCTGCGGATCATCCAACGGCTGGGCAACGTCCGCCTCGATCTGCTGCACGGCGGCGATCGCCGTTGATGTTGATGCTGGTGGGCGCGCGGCGAGGCCAGCAAGAACAACTGCGCGGTCGCCCTTGGGCGGTTTGCCCTGCGTCGCGGCAAAGCGCTGCAACTCGTTGCGAAAATCGGACGTCTCCTCTGTACCTCGATCCACCTGTTCGATCGTGGATTGATCCAACCGGGCGACGGGGATCAGCACTCCCAGCTCGCGGGGCTGGGTCTGGTCGGTATCGAGGGTTGGATCGGTCTCATCGAGCGTCAGACTCACATCGAGAGCGTCGGCTCCAAGCGTCGCGGAACTGCCTTGGGGACTGAGCGGAAATGCCATCTCCGCCTGCGCAGTCTGGCTGCTGGGCGCAGCCTCCTCCCTTGGGGTGGCCGGCTCGTGGCTGAGAGGGGGCGGCGCTCGGTGGTTGCTAGGAGATTTCGGTTGGTTAGCGCCATGCGCCCGGTTCTCCAAATAGCGGTTGGCATCGAAGACATCCGAGCAATGGCCGCAACGCACCCAGCCGTCGGACAGCTTGAGCTGATCGGGGGCGACTTTAAACTGCGTCGCACAGGCCGGGCAGCGGGTGATGAAGCTCATGCAGCAATTATTGCAGGCGCTGCCTGTCGCGCCCCAGCGGCGTTGGCTGCTCGCATGGAGTCACACAGGATGCTGCGGCTCAGGGCTTAAGCGCCGTCATGAGCACCCAGCCATCTTCTTCATCGCTCACCGCCAGGGCGACCCAGGGCGCAAAAGCCTCACGCAACTCGTCGACCTGGCGCGCCAGAATCCCCGCCAGCACCAAGTGCCCACCGGGCGCCACATGGGCGCACAACAGCGGCGCGAGCACCTTGAGCGGTGTGGCCAGGATGTTGGCCAGCACCAGGTCGAATACGCCCTTCGCCAGATCCGGCAAGCCCGCTTGAAGCACCACTTGGTTCGCTTGGGCGTTCAGGCGGGTTGACTCGACAGCCGCCGGATCGATGTCCACCGCCACAATCTCGGTGGCACCGAAGCGGGCTGCGCCCATGGCCAGAATGCCCGAACCACAGCCGTAGTCGAGCACGCGCTGCCCATGCCAATGGCGCGCGGCGGTCCAGCGCAAACACATGCGGGTGGTCGGATGGGTGCCGGTGCCAAATGCCAGGCCGGGGTCTAGGCGCAGCACCTGTTGTGCGCCAGCAGGCGGCTCGTGCCAGGTCGGGACGATCCAGAAGCTGGGCGTGATCTCCACCGGCGCAAACTGCGACTGAGTCAGTCGCACCCAATCCTGCTCAGGCACTGACTGAATGCCCAACACCGAGCAACCTGTAAAAAAGGCTTGTGCCTGAAGCAACTGCGCAGCCTCGCGCGCTGCGGCCTCCATGCCAAACAAAGCGACAACCCGCGAACGCTGCCAGCCCTCTTTCGGCGGCGGCATGCCTGGCTCGCCAAACAAGGCCTGCTCGGCAGACGTCATGGCGTCTGCGTCTTCGACCGAGGTGCTCAGCGCATCCAGCGCATCCAACGCCTCGCTCACCGCTTCGACCGATGCTTCGGGAACGATCAAAACAAGTTCAAACAGGGAAGACATGGAATGGAGTGTGAGTCAAAGGGGAAGGCGCTGACCCGAGGGGAGAAGTCAAACTCAGGACACGGCGGAACTGGCTTTGCCAGACAGCAGGTGCGCCCCAAGGGTTGGGAACTGCGGCTCAAAGCATGTCTCGGCAGGCTTGGGGGCTGGCCGGTGCCTCTGTTGCAGCCTGCAAGCACCCCACTGGAGCGACGCGAGGGAGTCTCTACCTCTCGCGCTGCGACAACCACTCTTCCAAGTAATGGATGTTGGTACCACCAGCCACAAAGCTGGCGTCCACCATCAACTCGCGGTGCAGCGGGATGTTGGTCTTGATGCCCTCAATCACCGACTCGGCCAAAGCGGTGCGCATGCGCGCGAGCGCGATCTCGCGTGTGTCGCCGTGCACGATCAGCTTGCCGATCATCGAGTCGTAGTTGGGTGGCACCGTGTAGTTGGTGTAGACGTGCGAGTCCACCCGCACACCCGGGCCACCCGGCATGTGCCAAGAGGTCACTCGGCCTGGCGAGGGCGTGAACTTGTACGCGTCCTCGGCGTTGATACGGCACTCGATGGCGTGTCCGCGCAGCTGAATCTGACGCTGGGTGAACGGCAGTTTCTCGCCAGCGGCCACCGCAATCTGGGTACGCACAATGTCGATGCCAGTGATCCACTCGGTCACCGGGTGCTCCACCTGCACGCGGGTGTTCATCTCGATGAAATAAAACTCGCCGTTCTCGAACAGAAACTCGAAGGTGCCCGCGCCGCGGTAGCCGATCTTTTTGCAGGCCGCCGCACAGCGCTCACCGATCTTCTCGATCAAGCGACGTGCGATGCCGGGCGCCGGTGCCTCTTCGATCACCTTCTGGTGGCGCCGCTGCATCGAGCAGTCGCGCTCGCCGAGATACACCGCATTGCGGTGCGTGTCGGCCATGATCTGAATTTCGATGTGGCGCGGGTTTTGGAGAAACTTCTCCATGTACACCTCGGGGTTGCCAAATGCAGCCGCTGCCTCGGCCTTGGTGGTCTGCACCGCGTGCAACAGCGCTGCTTCGGTGTGCACCACCCGCATGCCGCGCCCGCCGCCACCGCCCGAGGCCTTGATGATGACCGGGTAACCCACCGATTTGGCAATGCGTTTGATTGCCGCCGCATCGGCTGGCAACGCGCCTTCGGAACCAGGCACGCAGGGCACGCCGGCACGGATCATGGCCTGCTTGGCCGATACCTTGTCGCCCATGAGCCGAATCGACTCTGGCGTGGGCCCGATAAAGGTGAAGCCGCTTTTTTCCACCCGCTCGGCGAAATCGGCGTTTTCGCTCAGGAAACCGTAGCCGGGGTGGATGGCCTCTGCGTCTGTCACCTCGGCGGCCGAGATGATGGCAGGCATGTTGAGGTAACTCAGCGCCGAGGCCGCAGGGCCGATGCACACCGCTTCGTCTGCTAGGCGGATGTATTTCGCATCGCGGTCGGCTTCGGAATACACCATCACCGACTTGATGCCCATCTCGCGGCAAGCGCGCTGGACCCGCAGTGCAATCTCGCCCCGGTTGGCGATCAGGATTTTTTTGAACATGCGCGCGACGCCTTTATTCGATCACGTACAGCGGCTGGCCGTACTCAACCGCTTGGCCGTTCTCCACCAGAATCTGGGTAACCGTGCCACCCTTGTCGGTCTCGATTTCGTTGAGGATCTTCATCGCCTCGACGATGCAGATCGTTTCGCCGTTCTTGATCGGGTCACCGATTTCAACAAACGGCTTGGCCCCCGGGCTGGAAGCGCGGTAGAAGGTGCCTACCATGGGCGACTTCACCACATGGCCGCTGGGCTGAGCCGCGATGGCCGCTGGCGTCGCATCCACTGCCGGGCCAGGCGGTGGTGCGACCGGCGCTGCCACGGGCGCCATGGCATAGGTGATCGGCGCTGCCATGCCCATGGGTTGGCTTTTGACAATGCGCACCTTGCCCTCGGCCTCGGTGATTTCCAGCTCGGACACGTTTGATTCGGACACCAGATCGATCAGTGTTTTCAGTTTTCTCAAATCCATGGCTTCTCCAGCGAAAATCGGCTAACTTGATTTCAAAATTGGTTAATTACCACCAACTTCCCCACCCTAGGTCTGAAAGGTGGCGCAGTGTATCCGAAGTTTGTCGCCGGTGGTGGCCTCTTTTGAGGCCAGCGGAAAGCGTCAATGAATAGGGCAACCATGAGAAAAATCACACTGGTTGGCGACTTTAACCGCTTTTGCTGGATTTTCAGAACACAACCCAAGTGCCTCTGCATCAGACGTGATCGCGACCACGCAGAACCCGCGGGTTCAAGGGAGGATCACACGTCAGCGGCCCAACGATCCAAATCGGCGACATCCACCTTGCCCAACTTGCGATGCCGCACCAACCCGTCTTTGTCCATCACCACGGTGAATGGCAAAGCACCCGTGGCATTGCCCAGGGTGCGGCTGAGCTCGGTACCAGCCAGGCCTGCCATACCGACAGGGAATACCAATGGCAACTTCTCCATGAAGCGGCGCACCGCACTCGGCTGATCAACCGCCAGACCAAGCACTTGCCAGCCCTGGGCTGCGCGCTGCTGGTGAAACGCGTTGAGCAGCGGCAGCTCCTCCACGCAAGGCGGGCACCAGGTGGCCCAGAAGTTGATCAGCAAGGGCTTGCCGCGCCAGGCTTGGAGATCCAACACTTCACCGTTTGGCCCTTCAAACTGGCTGCCCCAGAACATGGCTTCTGCGCCGCTTTGTACCGCGTGGGGCTGCAGGCGCCACCAGCCCACGCCCACACCGGTCGCCACGGCTGCACCCGCCACACCAGCCAACATCCAATTCCTGCGATTCATTCCATTCCCTCTGATTGATCCAAAGCCAGCAGCTGGCGCACAGCAGCTGCATCACCACGCGGCTTGCGACCCTGGGCGTCGGATTTGAGTGCGCCACGCACATCGTCCAGGTCGTACAACATGAGATGCACCAGCGCCCACTCTTTAAGCGCCTCGTTGCGAACGCGCAAGGTGAGCACCTGCACCGGCTCACCGCGCCAACCCTTCACTTCGCCCGGGTGGTATTCAACGCGGTGGTCCAGCAAAGCCCACTCCGGCGCCTTGGGATCGTCGCAGAACAGCTGCAGGTAGACATCGCTGTGGCGGGTGGCGGTGCCGTGCCAGACCGCACCCCCCAGGTGCGGTCGAAAGGCGGTAAGGCGCTCCATCCAGATCAAGGCGATGGCGCGCAAGGCCGCCAGCTCTGCTGGCTGTGTGTCGGCGCAAAACAGGGCGATGTACTCGCGCACTGCAACGTCAATGGCGGCGTTGTCGGGCAACGCCGTGCGCGCTGACATCCCCAGCTGCTTGACCGCGCGCCGCTTGGCCGCCGCGTATTCCATGCCTTCTTCCACCACCAAGCAGGCTGCGGCCTGAGCCAACTCGGCGCTGGCGTTGTTTCGGATTGTGTCCATCGGCGAATTGTGCCTGCCCCATGCTTCCCCCGGAATGCGCGATGGCATGTGGGGCGCCATGGGGTGCAAGCTCAAGCCGCCTGAGCCCCACACCTAAAATCGCGCCATGCACATACACATCCTGGGAATTTGCGGCACTTTCATGGGCGGGCTGGCCGCGTTAGCGCGCGAGGCGGGGCACCGGGTCACCGGTTGCGACGCCGGGGTGTACCCGCCGATGAGCGATCAGTTGAGGGCGCTGGGCATCGACTTGATTGAGGGATTTGGAGCGGATCAGCTGGCGCTGGCGCCCGACATGTTCGTGGTGGGCAATGTAGTGAGCCGCTCGCGCCGACCCGATGGCACGCCCAAATTCCCGCTGATGGAGGCGATTCTGGACGCCGGCGCCCCCTACACCAGCGGTCCACAGTGGCTGGCCGAGCACGTGCTGCAAGGCCGCCATGTGCTGGCGGTGGCTGGGACCCACGGCAAGACCACCACCACCGCCATGCTGGCCTGGATCCTGGATTGCGCCGGATTGCAGCCGGGATTTTTGATCGGTGGCGTGCCGATGAACTTCGGTGTATCGGCGAGGCTCGGCGGGAACGACTTGCGCAGCGGAGGAGCGTGGGGGCAGCAATTCGCCGCTGGGCTGCCCCACGGCGAATCAGCCCCCTCGGGGGGCAGCGAACCACGCGAAGCGGGGAGCGTGGGGGCAAGGTTCTTCGTCATTGAAGCCGACGAGTACGACACCGCTTTCTTCGACAAACGCAGCAAGTTTGTCCATTACCGCCCGCGCACCGCGATCCTGAACAACCTGGAGTTCGATCACGCGGATATCTTCGACGACCTGGCCGCGATCGAGCGCCAGTTTCACCACCTTGTACGCACGGTACCCAGCAGCGGGCGGGTGGTGGTCAACGGGCTGGAAGACGCGCTGGAGCGGGTGCTGCACCAAGGCCTGTGGAGCGAGGTGCGCAGCTTTGGCGCAGCGGTGAGCGACTTCACCGCCCACGGCGAACCGCATGCGTTTGATGTGCTGCAGCGCGGTCAGACCGTGGCGCGGGTCGAATGGACTTTGAGCGGTGTGCACAACCAGCTCAACGCGCTGGCGGCGATCGCGGCGGCCGAACACGTGAGGGTGTCACCTGCCGTGGCGGCGCAGGCGCTCGCCAGTTTCGAGAACGTGCGTCGGCGCATGGAGCTGCGCGGCACAGTGGCGCGCAACGGGGGTGAGGTCACGATCTACGACGATTTCGCCCACCACCCCACCGCCATCCGCACCACGCTCGACGGTCTGCGGCGCCGCCTAGATCAGACAAGCGGCCCACATGGCCGCATCCTTGCTGTGTTCGAGCCCCGCAGCAACACCATGAAGCTGGGTACGATGAAAGCACAACTGCCCTGGAGCCTGGAAGCCGCCGATCTGGCCTTTTGCCACAGCGGCGGGCTCGACTGGGATGCGGGGGAGGTACTGGCTTCGATGGGCGCACGCGCCCAAGTGGCGCACAGCATCGACGATCTGGTGGCGCAGGTGGCGCAGGCCTCACAGGCCGGTGACCACATCGTTTGCATGAGCAACGGTGGCTTTGGCGGCGTGCACGCCAAGCTGCTGAGCGCGCTGGCCGCGCCGTAAGCGACGCGCGAGGCTGTCAGTAGCCAACCGACATCGTCGCCAAGTCCACCCGCACCACCGGCTTGGCCAGCGCTGCGCTAACAGCGCGGGCGTATGACAAAGCCCACTCCTTGTGCGCCGCATCGCGGAAGTGCTGCTCGCCAGCGCCCTGCGCCACCGCCAGCGCCTTGTCGGCGGTGAGCACCTTGCCCGAAAGCCGGATCGGCTCGCATTCAAACTCGGTGAACTGCTGATCCAGCCACACACGGGCCTGCTCATGTGGCATGGGTTGTGCCTCTTCGAGATCGAAGCGGTAACTGGACGATTCGCTCCAGCTCACGGTGACTTGGCTGCGCATGGGTAACTCCTTGATGACACACAGGTGAGGGTACTGACCAGACGCCATTGTGCCGCCCACACTCGGCGGCTGGTCGTGGCTCATCGCTGGCGTGCGCGGCTCACCGCTTGCGACAGCAAGGCCAGCGCCTGTTCGGAATCGCTCCAGCCTAAGCAAGCGTCGGTGATGCTCTGGCCGTAGTTCAGCCGACTCACCTGATCTTTGCCCGGCGTGAACTTCTGCGCCCCAGCCTCAATGTGGCTTTCGATCATCAGGCCGAAGACACTGCGCGACCCACCTTCGATCTGAGCAGCGATGTCCTGCGCCACATCGAGCTGCTTTTCGTGCTGCTTGCTGCTGTTGGCGTGGCTGCAATCGACCATCAGGCGCGGCGGCAGCTTGGCGGCTTCAAGCTCTTTCACCGCGGCGGCCACGTGGGTGGCGTCGTAGTTGGGCGCTTTGCCGCCGCGCAAAATCACGTGGCAGTCCGGGTTGCCGTGGGTCTGCACCACCGCCACCTGGCCATTTTTGTGGACCGACAGAAAGTGGTGGCCGCGCGCGGCGGCTTGGATCGCGTCGGTGGCGATTTTGATGTTGCCGTCGGTACCGTTCTTGAAGCCAATCGGTGCGGACAAGCCCGAGGCCAGCTCGCGGTGCACCTGGCTCTCGGTGGTGCGCGCGCCGATCGCGCCCCAGCTGATCAGGTCGCCGATGTACTGCGGCGAGATCACGTCGAGGAACTCGCTGCCAGCCGGCAGACCCAGGCGGTTGATGTCGATCAGCAGCTGGCGCGCGATACGCAGGCCCTCGTCGATGCGAAAGCTCTCGTCGAGGTAGGGATCGTTGATCAGGCCCTTCCAGCCCACCGTGGTGCGCGGTTTCTCGAAGTAAACCCGCATCACGATCTCCAGCGTGTCGGCGTACTTCTCACGCAATGGCTGCAGACGGCGTGCGTAATCCAGCGCGGCGGCTTGGTCGTGGATGGAACAAGGGCCGATCACCACCAGCAGACGGTCGTCCTGGCCGTGCACGATTTCATGGATACGCTGGCGGGTTTGGCTGATCAGGGCCTCCACCGGCGTGCCGCCAATGGGGAAAAAGCGGATCAGGTGTTCTGGAGGCGGTAGCACGGTGATGTCCTTGATGCGTTCGTCGTCGGTCTGGCTGGTTTTGTCGACAGGACGGGCATGCCAGGCATCGATGCTGGCGGAGCGGGTGTTGGTGTTCATCGCGGGGCTCCTGAAATGAGATTGAAAAATTGATGGAAAGAAGTGAGAACAACAGACCAAAAAAAACCGCCGGGCTGAGGGCGCCGGCGGTTTGATCGAGATTCGGTGAACGCTTACAGCATTGCCTCTCGTCCGCCAGGGACCGAGAACCAAAAATTAAAAGCAAAGCTGCGCTGCGTTTTCATGTATCGAAAATGTAGCACAGGGCCCATGGCGTTCCGCTGACGGGCGCACGCATTCAGCCCGCCCAGCCCAGCGCGTGCAAGGCCCACCCGGCCAAGCCACTGAGCAAAATCACGCGCACCACGCCCTGCCTGCCTGCCACCAGCGCCCATGTTGCCGCGCAGGCCAGCAGCAGAGCCGGCAGGTCAAGTGACCGCCACAGCCCTTCGCCCAGACCAGCGGGAAACAGCACATGGCCCAGGAAAAACAGGGCCAGGCTGGCGATCACGCCGACCACCGCGGCGGTGATGGCGGTGAGCGGCGCGGTGAAATGCAGCTTGCCGTGGGTGCTCTCCACCAGCGGTCCACCGGCCAGGATGAACACGAACGAAGGCAGGAAGGTGAACCAAGTCACCACACAAGCGGCCAGCGCCGCGCCCAGAAACAACTGCTCCGGCCCCAGCACCTGATGGCCCCAGCCACCGAGAAAACCCACAAAGGCCACCACCATGATCAGCGGCCCCGGCGTGGTTTCGCCCAGCGCCAGGCCGTCGATCATCTGCGGACCGAGCAGCCAACCGTGTTCGACCACCGCCCCTTGGTACACATAGGGCAATACAGCGTAGGCGCCGCCAAAGGTGAGCAGCGCGGCCTTGGAGAAAAACACCGCCATGGTGGCCAGCGTGCCGTCCCAGCCTTGCCAGACCACCAGTGCCGCCATGGGCAGCAGCCAAAGCGCGGCGCCAACAGCCAGCACGCGCAGCAGGCGCGTGCGGCTGAAACGGGCATGGGCGGGCGTCGGCGTGTCGTTGTCGATCAGTGCCCGCGTTGTTGTGGCGGTGGTTTGAGCAGACACCACAGCGGTCGGAGCGAACTGGCTCGGTGCCAACCGCCCGCCGATCCAGCCCAGCACTGCTGCCGACAGCACCACGAGCGGAAACGGCAACGCAAAGCCATAAAGCGCGACGAAGCTGGCCAGTGCAATGACCCACAACAGGGGCGACTGGCGCGGATGGCGCAGCGTCTTGCCGCCAATGCGCAACAGCGCATGCAACACGATGGCCGCCACGGCGGGCTTGATACCCCAGAGAATCGACGCGACCCAAGCCACCTGACCATAGACCAAGTAGACCCAGCTGAGCGCGATCAGCAGCAGCAAGGAGGGCAGCACGAACAGCACCCCGGCCGCAATGCCGCCCCAGGTGCGGTGCAGCAACCAGCCGATGTAGGTCGCGAGCTGCTGCGCCTCGGGGCCGGGCAGCAGCATGCAGTAGTTGAGCGCGTGCAAAAAGCGCTGCTCGCTGATCCAGCGCCGCTCTTCCACCAGTTCGCGGTGCATCACCGCGATTTGTCCGGCTGGGCCGCCGAAGCTGATGAAACCGAGCTTGAGCCAGAAGCGCAGCGCGGCCGAGAAACTCACCGCCTTGGGGGCCATCACGGCACACCGGGGCTGGCGTTGAAGGGACGAATCAGGCGGTGCCACCCACGGTCAGGCCATCGATGCGCAGCGTGGGCTGACCCACGCCCACGGGCACGCTCTGGCCTTCCTTGCCGCAGGTACCGACACCGCTGTCAAGCCGCATGTCGTTGCCGATCATGCTGACGCGGGTCAGCGCATCCGGGCCATTGCCCACCAGCGTGGCGCCTTTCACCGGGTACTGGATTTTCCCGTCTTCTACCCAGTACGCTTGGCTGGCCGAGAACACAAACTTGCCCGAGGTGATGTCGACCTGGCCGCCGCCGAAGTTGGTGGCGTACAGACCCTTCTTGATGCTGGCCACTATCTCGTCTGGGTTTTTGTCGCCACCGAGCATGTAGGTGTTGGTCATGCGCGGCATCGGCACATGAGCGTAGCTTTCGCGTCGGCCATTGCCGGTGGGCTTGACGCCGGACAAGCGCGCGTTCATCGAGTCCTGGATGTAACCGCGCAAGATGCCGTTTTCGATCAGCACATTTTTCTGCGAAGCGTGGCCCTCGTCGTCCACGTTGAGCGAACCGCGCCGATCGGCAATGGTGCCGTCGTCGAGCACAGTAACGCCCTTGGCCGCCACCCGCTTGCCGATCTTGCCGGCAAACGCGCTGGAACCCTTGCGGTTGAAATCGCCCTCCAAGCCGTGGCCAACCGCTTCGTGCAACAGGATGCCGGGCCAGCCCGAGCCGAGCACCACCACCATTTCGCCGGCTGGCGCCGGGCGGGCATCCAGATTGGTCAGCGCGTTGGCCACCGCTTCATCGACGTAGGTTTGCACCATGGCGTCGTCGAAATAGGCGAACCCGAAACGACCGCCGCCGCCGGAAGAACCCACCTCACGGCGACCCTTTTGCTCGGCGATCACGGTGACCGAAAGGCGGATCATCGGGCGCACATCGGCCGCCAGAGTGCCATCGGCGCGGGCGATCAGCACCACGTCGTGCTCGGCGGCCAACCCGGCCATCACCTGCACCACACGAGGGTCTTTGACTTTGGCGAGCTTTTCCACCTTCTCCAGCAGCGCCACCTTGGCGGTGCTGTCCAAACTGGCAATCGGGTCGAGGCCAGCGTAGAGCGAGCGCGACTTGGCGATCTTGGTGGCAGGTGTGCGCTTGACGCGCCGGTTTTGGCCTTGGCCTGAGATGGTGCGCACCGTGTGCGCCGCGTCAATCAGCGAGTCCCACGACAGATCGTCGGAATAAGCGAAGGCGGTTTTTTCGCCGCTGACCGCGCGCACGCCCACACCTTGGTCGATGCTGAAACTGCCGGTCTTGACGATGCCCTCCTCCAAGCTCCAGCCCTCGCTGCGGGTGGTCTGGAAATACAGGTCGGCGTCGTCGACACCGTGCGACATGATGTCGCCCAGCGCACGCTGCAGGTGAGCGGGCGTTAACCCAAACGGGTCCAGCAACAAAGACTGAGCGGTGGCGAGGCGGGCGATGGTGGGTTCACGAGCAATCATCGGCACATTGTAGGCAGGCTGAATTGCCTGTGCTGGCGCCGCAGGCTTCAGCACCCCCGGTTCTGTGCAAACCGCCACAGCGCTGCGTGGGCGAGGGTTTTTTGAATGTGTTGAGGCAACCTGTTCAAGCCCATCCGATATGGGCGCAAAGCACAGTCGCAGATCGGCTTGGCGCGCACCCACAACGACACGACCAGCTGGGCAGTTTTGGGTGGCGTGAGCGGGTCTGACTGAAAATCCCTCGGCTTTCAACCTCGCAGCAAGGCCTGCAGCTCGCCCGAATCGATCAGGCGTTGCAGGTCCTCAGCCCCGCCCACCAGCACACCGCGCACAAACACCATTGGGAAAGTGGGCCAGCCGGTCCACATCTTGATGGCATTGCGCGTGCGCCATGCCGACATATAGCCGCCATAACCGAGGTATTCGTGAGGCACGCCCGCCTTGTCCAGCACCTTGCGGGCTCGGGTCACAAACGGGTTGCGTGCCATGCCGAGCACCACCACTGCATGCCGCGCCACAGCCGCCTGGACTTCGTTGAGCACCTCGCTGTGCAGGCCCGCAATCTTTGGCTGGATGGCGGGGTGGATGGCGACTTCGTTGAGGATGGGGCGTGGCATGGTGGAGGGTGTTTCTGAGGTGGGAGAGCCAACAAGGCTACGCCAAAAAATGACACGGCCTTGTGGAGTGCCAAGACCTACAACAACCAGTCGATCGACAGCATCGAAGGAATGCCGATGACCATCCGTGGCAGCGGACCAGTGCCCGGCTCGCGAGTGTGTGTGGTAGTTTTGCCACGGGCGCGCTCAGTCCAGGTGATGGCGCCATCGTCTGCGAAGCCCAATTCATAGGCCCGTTCGGGAATGGCCTGATCGAACGCGGGACTCTCGATCACAAAACCCAGCTCGGTGTTCAGCAGGGCCGAGCGGGGATCGAAATTGAACGGGCCGACAAACAGGCGCTCGCCGTCCACCGCAAAGGTCTTGGCGTGCAGGCTGGCAGCCGAGTTGCCCGCCAATCCGGTGAGCAGCGACACTTTGGGCGCACCCGAGGCGCTTCGCAGCTCGTAGAGCCGCACACCCGCGCGCAGCAGCGCATGGCGGTGCTTGGCGTAGCCGGAGGGCACCACGCTGACGTCGGTCGCTTCAGCGAATTGGTCAGCACCGAGACCTGCACGCCCTGCTGACGCAACGCCTCCAATGCCTGCACGCTGGTTTGTGTGGGCACAAAATAGGGCGAGACGATCTGCAGTTCTCGGGTGGTTTGCCCAATCGCCTTGGCCAGGCTGCGGCGGGTGGCCTAGTCGGCAATACCTTGGCGGGTGGATCGCTCACCATGCGGGTGCTGGCCCAGACCAGCGGCAGCTCGCCCGTCAGCAGCTGTGCCACGAACGCCGACGCTCTCAAGGCGGTCACGTGGTTTGATGCCCCCGGGCTGTCCAGGGATCGCGCCGCCCGCTCGGCCAGCGCCGCCAGCGTATCGGGCGCGGTCTCTGGCAGCAGCCGCACCCGCACGCCCCGATCGGCCGCTTCGCGCAAGGTATCGAACAGCAGTGCCCCGGTGAGGTCGTTGCGCCAGATGCAGTGCGGCAGATCAAGGCTGTGCTCGGCCGCTCGCAGCATGAGCATGCGCGCGGTGAAGGCCTTGAGTGGGCTGCCCAGCGGGTAAGTGCCCAGAGCCCAGGGTGCGCCTCGCGCTGCGGCGCAATCGCCTCATTCAAAGCGCCCGGCAGGTCCAGTGCCACGGCGCTCTACACGGTGCGTGCGTCGTTGGCCGGCAAAGCGCCACAACCCGTCAGCGCGGTCGCCACAATGCCCGCCAACAACATGCTCAAGGCAACGGGCCGAGACAGGCAAAAGCGACGCATATGGGCTTGAAGCTCGCAACAAACCCGCTTTTTACCCCACTTGCCTGCGGTCTGGCCCGCGCGATCGCAGCGTGTACCCAGCCGGCGTAGGACGCCACCGACCTGCCAAGGGGACGCTCTCCGATGGCGGTGCCCACCCACCCTTCACAAAATGGATTCATGGGCACCAACCGATTTGTCGATGCCCATCGAAACCTCGACATTCCCATTCCAAGGAGCCTTTCATGATCACCCTGCGCACCATCTCAACCCTTTTGGCCACCAGCGCCCTCGCCATCAGCTTGGTGGGCTGTGGCAGCATGTCCTCGCGCGATCGCAGCACCGCTGTCGGTGCCGGCGTGGGCGCTCTGGGCGGCGCCGTTCTCGGTGGCACAGCAGCAACCATCGGCGGCGCCGCGGTAGGTGGCGTGATTGGCAACCAGATGGGCAAAGACAACAAGTGATCCACATGAGCGGCAGCACAGCCGCTCATGCTGAGATTTTTCTCAACAAAATCAAACGCTTGCCGAGAATTCCCCTGACTTGACGGGTACGCGGAACCAACATCATTGGCACTCACTCTTATAGAGTGCTAATATTTCTGTGAGACCATTTCAGGAGGATCTTTCACATGTCCCCAACACTTGCTTCCAACGCTCTGCCCTCTGCCACGCTGGCTCTGTCCAGCCCATGGGCGAGCCGTTCGCTGACTTTGCCGTCGCTGGGCAACCTTGACGCCTATATCTCCGCTGTCAACCGCATGCCCATGCTGACACTGGAAGAAGAGCAAAGCGCCGCGCGACGACTGCGCGACGACAACGACATTGATGCGGCTGGCCAATTGGTTTTGTCGCACTTGCGCTTGGTGGTATCGATTGCCCGCCAGTACCTCGGCTACGGCCTGCCCCATGGCGACCTGATACAAGAAGGCAATGTGGGTCTGATGAAAGCGGTCAAGCGCTTCGATCCCGACCAAGGCGTGCGTCTGGTGAGCTACGCCATGCACTGGATCAAAGCCGAAATTCACGAGTACGTGCTGAAGAACTGGCGCATGGTCAAGGTGGCTACTACCAAGGCGCAGCGCAAGCTGTTCTTCAACCTTCGCTCGCGCAAGCAGACCTTCCGCGCCGAGGCGTTGGATGGTGATACCCACCGCGACTGGCTGTCTGAGGGCGAGGTGGACGTGATGGCGCGCGAGCTCCAGGTGAAGCCAGAAGAAGTGCGCGAGATGGAAACACGTCTATCGGGCGGCGATGTGGTGTTGGACCCGGCACCAGACGACGACGGCGAAAACGCCTACGGCCCCATCGCCTACCTGGCCGACCTGGACCACGAACCCACCGCCATGTTGGAGAGCGCCGAGCGCGACACCCTCGCCACCGAAGGCGTGGCGCGCGCCATGAACGAACTCGACGACCGCTCACGCCGCATCGTCACCGAGCGCTGGCTCAAGGTGAACGACGATGGCAAAGGCGGCATGACGCTGCACGAGCTGGCGGCTGAGTACGGCGTGAGCGCCGAACGCGTGCGCCAGATCGAAGTGGCGGCGATGAAGAAAATGCGCAAGGCGTTGGTCGAATACTCATAACGCTAAGTCACCCAAAGAAGAAGCCGCCTTAAGGCGGCTTCTTCTTTGGAAAACAACCGCTCAAATGCGTCCGGCGCGCAATGCCTCAACCCAGGGCACCGCGGAACCGGCTCCGCCGGGCCGCCAGTGCCGCCCCCTGGGGGGTGACGCCGAAGGCGGCGCGGGGGGGTCAAGTCCTTGGGGGTTACTCGCGCCTCAATGCTGGAAACAAAATCACGTCCCGAATGCTTGGGCTGTCGGTCAGCAGCATCATCAGGCGGTCGATGCCGATGCCGCAGCCGCCGGCTGGCGGCATGCCGTATTCGAGCGCGCGGATGAAATCGGCGTCGAAGTGCATCGCTTCGTCGTCACCGCCCTCCTTGCTCGCCACCTGAGCGTGGAAGCGAGCGGCCTGGTCTTCGGCGTCGTTGAGCTCGGAGAAGGCGTTGCCGAACTCGCGCCCGGTGATGTAGAGCTCGAAGCGCTCGGTGACATCGGGGTTGGCATCGTTGGCGCGGGCCAGCGGCGAAATCTCGGTTGGGTGGTCCATGATGAAGGTGGGGTTCCACAGCTTTTCTTCCACCGTCTCCTCGAAATACAGCACCTGCAAGCTCGCCAGGCTGCGGCTACTCAACTGGTGCTTGTCTTCCCGCAGACCCAGCTTCTTGAGCTGCGGAATCAGCCAGTCCACGCTGTCCGCGCCGTCCCCGGCATCGGTGTATTTCTGGATGGCTTGGCGGATGGTCAGCCGCTCGAAGGGCGACACTACATCCACTGGCCTGCCGTTGTAGGTCAGGGGCGTGTCGCCATGCACCTGTCGCACCACATGACGGATCAGCTGCTCATTGAAGTCCATCAGGTCCTGGTAGTTCCAGTAGGCCGCGTAGAACTCCATCATGGTGAACTCGGGGTTGTGGCGAACGCTGATGCCCTCGTTTCGGAAGTTGCGGTTGATCTCGAACACCCGGTCGAAGCCGCCCACCAGCAAGCGCTTGAGATACAGCTCGGGCGCGATGCGCAGGAACATTTGCTGGTCCAGCGCGTTGTGGTGGGTGCTGAATGGCCGCGCGTTGGCGCCCCCCGGAATCGGGTGCAGCATGGGCGTTTCCACCTCCAGAAAACCATGGCTGACCATGAACTCGCGCATGCAAGACAAGGCTTGGCTGCGCACGACGAAGCGGCGGCGCGTGGCCTCGTCCGTCATCAAATCCACATAGCGCTGGCGGTACTTCACTTCCTGGTCGTGCAGGCCGTGAAACTTGTCGGGTAGTGGGCGCAGGCTCTTGGTCAGCAGGCGGATGTTGTCCGCATGGATGGTGAGTTCGCCCTTGCCGGTTCGGAACATCACGCCCTCGGCCGCCACGATGTCGCCCAGGTCCCAGTGTTTGAACCCGGCGTGCACCGCCTCACCCACGCTGTCGTTGTTCAGGTAAATCTGGATGCGGCCGCCGCTCTCGCCAAGCGAGGCGTCTTGCAGTGTGGCAAAGCTGGCCTTGCCCATCACCCGCTTGAGCATCATGCGACCCGCCACACTGGCGCGCACCGGGTTCGCCTCCAGCGATTCCTTGCTGGCTTCGCCGTGCAGCGCAAACAACCCGGCTGCCGTGTCGGCGGGTTTGAAATCGTTCGGGAAAGCCACGCCGCCACCTTGGCGCTGGACTTCGCGCAAGGCTTTGAGTTTTTCGCGCCGCTCCAAGATGAGCTGGTTTTCATCGACGGCAACCGTCGGGGCGTTGGGCGTTGGGGCTTGGGTCATGGTGATGGGCAAGAAAAAACGGGTTGCACCACAAAGTGCAACCCGCCATTGTAATTTCCGGTGTCCCTCGACTTGCTTCACAGAAGGAAGTCGAGGGTGATCGATCAGTGGTCCGGGTTCAGGGCACTGCCACGCCCACCGTGGTGATGGCCACCGCGTTGTCCATGTCGTAGCTGAAGTCGGCTGGCAAAGCTTCCACAAAGCGGGTGCCGGCACTAGTGCCGTCGCTGTACCAAAGGGCGGCATCGGCGGTGGCGCTGTTCTGCACGAAGAACAGCGCGTTTTCAGCCACCACCTTGAAGTTTTCGACCGCGCCGGCCAGCTTGATGGTGCCAGCGGTGCTGCCGTTGGTGGCGTACAAATCACCTTTGCTGGTTTTGAAAAACACTTGGTCGGCGTCGGTTTGCATCAAAGAAGGTGTGGGGTAGGAACCAAACAGGTCACCGAGCCCACCAGCAGTAGCACCACTCACCAACTTTAGCGCGCTGGGTGTTGCGTTTGTAACATCTACGCCATAAACCCCGTCAGCTGTCGAAAACACCAGCGTGCTGCCAACCACCTTGCTTATGTTAGGCAAGCTGCTGGAGATTTGCACCGTGCCCGCGCTGGTGCCGTCTGACACAAACACAGCTTGCTGCGTAGCCGATGTATACGCGTTGAACATCAACTTGCCACCAACCATGATGGGATTGGTGTTGTAGCTTTCACCCAGCGCCGAGCCCGAGCCCGCCAAAATATCTTTGACCAAAGCAAAGCCGCCCGTTCCCACCAAATCGGCTGACCACAGCTCGGCTCCGTGGGTGGCATCGGACACTTTGAAGTAGGCCTTGCTCGCATTCCAACCCAGCAAGCTAGCCTCGCTGTTGATGTCAGCCAAGCGGGTGAAAGTAGTGCCGTTGGTAGAGAAAATACTTTTCGTCTCTGCACCAAAACTTCCAGTCCCACCTGTGAAATACAGCAATCCAGCAACTTGACCAAGAATAGTGGGGGTAATTGAAGTCCAGGCTGAGTTTACATCGACCAAGGTTATTCCTACGCTGGTCCCATCTGTGAAACCAAGCACAAAATAATTTTCCGGGCCGGCTACAAATGCAACTTTGTCACCAAAACTGAAGAATGAATTAGCACCGCTGCCATAGGCTCCAACCGTCAAATCGACCAGTATGAATGTTCCTGCATCCGTTCCATCACTAACCCATGGCTCAAGGCTATGTACGCCATCGATGCCACCAAAGATTATTTTTCCATTAGGAAGTAATGCACCTAAATTCGAATAAAAATTACTATTTAGACCACTCAAACTGCCAGGGTAAATATCCTTCACCATCGTCGTAGATGGCGTGGTACCAGTTGTGTAGCTAAACCGAATCAACTCGGAGCCATAAGGTGCGGTACTGGCAGAAAACCAGACTGCTTGGTTAGCTGTATCAAACAAAACTCCAGTTGAAGGCACAACAAAGTCCGTCGCCTGCAAGGTGGTTCCAGATACCGTGCCATCGCTAACCAAGATTTTACCCATTGGACTAGGGTATTGTTGACCGCCCGCCATCACCAATTGACTGCCGACCACCGTCACAAAGTTTCCAGGCAAAGAACTGTTGCTTGCTGCAGTCATCAACAAGTTGGTACCACTGGCAGTACCGTCAGAAATACCAACGGAACCTGCGCCGCTACTAAATCCGTAGCTGTCAAAACCAGAACTATTGAGGTTATAAAAGTACGCTTTGCTGTAATCGTCGATTGTCTTGAAGCGGACACCTAAACTTGAGCCGCCGGAGCCAACGTTCGAACTGTACCCAGCCAGCACATTCAATCCCGTGCCCGCTGCCGAGCCATCGCTGGTAAATATGCCCCCCAAAGAGGATGCAGACCAGCCACCTGTTCCCGCACTCATCAGCAGCGTCCAAGGCGCCTTTACTGAGCTGCCGACCTCTGGCGTTGGCGTTGTTGGCGTCGTGGGAGTGCCACCAGCCCCGTCAATCGCCACAGCCGCAGTCCCCAACGTCTGACTACCCAGCATCACCGCAGGAGCCCCGCCGCTGGTGTCGATGCTCAGGCCCAGCGATCGGTCGTCAAACTGCAATGTCTGCGCGGTGGTGTTGGCTGCCAACTCAATGCGGCTGCCATCGGTGTTGATAAACGTGGCGGTAGAGCCATCGCGGTACACCTGCCAAGCGCTGGCATTGCCGCTCAGTCGCACGGTGTTGGCACCCATCGATCCCAGCAGGCTAAGCGAGGCACCGCTTTGCACATTGATGGTTTGGCTGCCGTCCGCGTCATACAGCTGGGTTGAGAACCCGGTGCTGACGGTATAAGCGGGGCTGTTGGCGAGCAAAACGCCGATGAAGTTGGTGGCCATTTTTAAAACTCTCCCTGGGGTTACTGAAACTGCACGTTGCCAACCGGCAATGCGTTGAAGCTGTTGATGTCAAAAACGATCGCGCCGCTGGGCACCACGCCCAGCACAGTGATGCTGGAGATGGTGCCGCCTTGATTCACGATGATGCTGGCGTTGCCTCCCGCACTGGACACAGCCACGGCGCTGGCGGATGTGTTTCTCAGGCGCAAGCTGTCGTTGGCACCAAAACCGCTGATGCGCACCACGCTGGGCAGCAGCGCATCGTCGGTGTACGCAAAGCTGCCATTGCCAGCATTGGCGGTGGCCGGATTGGTGAGCGTGCCGCCCAAGCTGTCCAGCGTGGCGCTTTGGGCCTGTTCCTGCCCGTTGAAGCTGATGTTGCCCACCGGCAGTGCATTGAACGAGGCCACGTCGAACACAATTTGCCCAGAACTGATGACCCCTTGCAGCACGATGCTCGACACCACGCCATTGATATTGACCGTGAGCGTGACGTTGCTGCCTTGGCTGGAGACCGCCACGAAATTTTGCGCAGCAGCAGTGAAGGCAATCGCATCGTTGGTGCCAAAGCTGCTAATGCGGGCATAACTGGCCACGTTGACATCGTCAAAGTAGGTGGTTTGGCTACCCGCCGCACTGTAGTTGCTGGGTGATGTTGCGCTGCCGGGTGACTGGTCAAGCTGCACAGCGAGTGACGATTCCGTCGGCGGAGTAACGGGCGGTGTGACTGGTGGTGTTACCGGTGGAGTAACCGGCGGCGTCACGGACTGTATGACCGGTGGCGTGACTGGTGGCGTTACGGGCGGTGCGACCGGTGGCATCACAGGAGGCGTCACTGGTGGTATCACCGGTGGAGTAACAGGAGGCGTGACTGGCGGCGTCACGGGCTGTATGACCGGTGGCGTGACTGGTGGCGTTACGGGCGGTGTGACCGGTGGCGTTACGGGCGGTGCGACCAGTGGAATTGTTGGGAGAGCAACAGCAGGCTCTATCACGGCGACCGAAACCCCAGCCGCTGTGGCTTGGGCCGCAGCTGCACTGTTGGCGGTAGCGACAGCACGGGCAAAATTTGCAGCATTTCCGCTGGTGGTTGCATCACTTATCTGCTGAAAAGCCGTGCTTAAGGCCAACAAATCCACTTGCCCAGCGCTGGCAACTGACGTCGTCAGGAGATTGACGATCTGCTTCGCCGCCTTAGCAACCGAAGTATTCAATTGCAAGGAAGCGGTAAGAGCCGTTACTTCGGCTGGCGTGGCACTAGAGGGCAAGTCCACAAAGGCCTGCGCCTGCGATGCAATAGCCAGAGAAGTGACCGACGCCACACTGGCTGGGCTGAAGGCGCCGAGGCTTTGCCCAGGTGCCAAGATCGCGTTGGAGTTGGTCGATGCGTTGACAACGGACTGCTGCACAATGAGCTTGACCAAGTCAACGTTGACTGTGCCGCCAGCGTTGATCAATGGTGTGCCAGCGTTGAGCTTGACGGTGCTTCCCACAGCTTTGACTACATCGCTGTACAGCGCCTGTACATAAGCTTCACTGACAGAGTCTGTGGAGGTGCCCGTCAAACTACTTAAGGTATCTGCCGCCTGCTGCAAAATCTGTTGAGCAACAAGCGTCTTCTTTTGCAGTTCAAGGTTTCTGATGGGGTCGATTTTGGTGACATCGGTGCCAGCAGGGAGACCAAAAGCTATGGCTATTTCCGTGGTGGTCAAACCACCGTCCACCATCGAACTGGTGAGGGGCGTGACGAAAGTGCTGCCTGGCGGGGCTTTGAGAAGCCCCCTGAATGGGAGCTTGGTGTCGGCGTTAATTCCACCGCGAACCAAAATGACATCGGAACAAGCCGGGCGAAAGTTGAATTCACCTGCATTGTTGGTTTTTTCTGTGGTGCCACCGCAAAGTACGTCTGCACCGGCAATGTAACCATCAACTGCCTTGCCGGACGACGCCGATATAACTGACGCTGCATCGTCTCCTCCACCTCCGCAACCAACCAATAAAATTGATAAACCAAGCCCTGCCCTACTGAACCACGTTTTCATTTTTTACCGTGCGCGCTGACATTGCTGATAGCGGGGAAGACATGTTAAAAATTCATGCCCCGATGGCTCCCTCACACGCTCATGTGTACCATCTGTTAACAGACAGTAACAGTATACACAGCCAGTACCAAAAGCCGCCTGAGTTGTTAATGAATAAATAATTGGGAAATTTTGCCCATCGGCACCCTCAATGCCCCAGATACGCCTCACGCACTTTCGGGTCAACCAGCAGCTCTTTGCCGGGTCCGGTCATGGTGATCTCACCCGAGTCCATCACATAGCCGCGATCAGCGATTTGCAGCGCGCGCTGGGCGTTTTGTTCCACCAGCAACACGGTCACGCCTTGTTTGGACACGTCGCGCACCACCTCAAAGATCTTGTCGACCATGATGGGCGACAAGCCCATCGACGGCTCGTCGAGCAGCAAGACCTTGGGCCGACTCATGAGCGCGCGCGCCATCGCCAGCATCTGCTGTTCGCCGCCCGACATGGTGCCCGCGAGCTGGTCTTTGCGCTCCCTTAGACGCGGAAAAATGCCAAACATGCGCTCGATGTCAGACGCGATACCGGCCTGGTCGGTGCGAATGTAGGCGCCCATCTGCAGATTTTCGATGATGGTCATGCGGGTAAACACCCCCCGACCCTCGGGCACCATCGCCAAACCCTGTTTGACCATGTCCCAAGCACCACGGCCCTTGATGCTCTGGCCCAGGTACTCGATATCACCACCCTCAAATGGCAACGACCCGGTCACAGCCTTCATGGTGGTGGTCTTGCCAGCGCCGTTGGAGCCGATCAGCGAGATCAGCTCGCCCTCGCGCACTTCCAAATCAATGCCTTTGACGGCTTTGATGCCGCCGTAAGAGACCTTGAGGCCGGTGATTTTGAGTAATGTGTCTGCCATGTTGTTCATCCATCATCTTTGTATTCGACGGTCTGTCCGGAGCAGGTGCATTCAGCCCAGGATGCCGCGGAACCGGCTTTGCCGGGCCGCCAGCATCGCCCCCTTGAGGGGGTGACGTGCGAAGCACGGCGCGGGGGTAGGTCAAGTCAATCCCCACCAGTACCCAGATACGCCTCGATCACCTTGGGATTGCGCTGTATCTCGGCGGGCGTGCCCGACGCGAGTTGCTTGCCGTAGTCGAGCACGGTCACCCGGTCGCACAGGCCCATGACCAGCTTCACATCGTGCTCGATCAGCAAAATGGTGCGGTTGTCCTTGCGGATCTGGTCGATCAGTTCGCGCAGCAGCAGTTTTTCGGTGGCGTTCATGCCGGCCGCTGGCTCGTCCAATGCGATCAGCTGCGGATCAGTGGCCAGCGCGCGCGCAATCTCCAGCCGACGCTGATCGCCGTAACTCAGGGTGCGCGACTTGTAGTCGGCCAGTTTGCCGATGCCCACATAGTCCAGCAGCTCCCGGGCACGCTCCGCAATCTCTTTTTCCTCGCGCTTGAAGCCACCCGAGCGAAAAATGGCGCCGAGCAGGCCCGAATGGGTGCGCACATGGCGCCCAACCATCACGTTCTCCAGCGCCGTCATCTCGGCGAAGAGCCGAATGTTCTGGAAGGTGCGCGCAATGCCGGCGCGCGCCACCTCGTGCACCGCTTTGGGCGTGTAGGGCTTGCCAGCCAGCTCAAACGAGCCGCTGTCGGGCGTGTAGAGCCCGGTGAGCACGTTGAAAAACGTGGTCTTGCCAGCGCCGTTGGGTCCGATCAGGCCGTACACCTGACCGCGCTGGATTTCGATGCCCACGTCGCTCAGCGCTTGCAGGCCGCCAAAACGCTTGGATACGTTGGCTACTTTGAGAATGGTGTCTGCCATGGTCAGTTTCCGTTCATTTCGCGAGCGATTTGCCGTGCTCTGGCGAAGGCCACAAGCCCTTGGGTCGGATGAGCATCACCCCCACCATGGCCATGGCAATCAAAAGCTGACGCAGGATCTCGGGTGCCAGGCGGCCACCGGTCATCTCGGTCACTGGGCCCGCCACATGGCGCAGCAACTCGGGCAAGCCAGCCAGCAGCAAAGCCCCCAGAATCACGCCGGGAATGTGACCCAAGCCACCGAGCACCACCATCGCAACCACCATCACCGACTCCATCAAGATGAACGATTCGGGATACACGCCGCGCATGAAGGAGGCAAACAGCACGCCCGCGATACCGCCGAAAGTGGCACTCATACCAAACGCTGCGAGCTTGAGGTTGCGGGTGTTCAGGCCCATGGCCTTGGCAGCAATTTCGTCTTCGCGGATCGCCATCCAGGCACGCCCGATGCGAGAGTCTTGCAGGCGATAGGCAATCACGATGGCCATCATCACGAAGAACAGGATCAGGTAGTAATAGAGCGTGACCGACTCGAAGGTGTAAGTCCAACTGCCGAGCTCCACTGTCAACCGCTGACTCATGCTGTGGCCAAACACGGTGACCGCGTCCACGTTGCTGATGCCTTTGGGACCGTTGGTGAGGTTGATCGGGCGGTCCAGGTTGAGCATGAAGATGCGAACGATCTCGCCAAAGCCCAAGGTCACGATGGCCAGGTAGTCACCACGCAACTTGAGTACCGGCGCACCCAGAACCAGCCCGGTCATCCCGGCCACAAAGCCGGCGATGATCATGACGATCCAGAAATTCATGTGCAGGCCGTTGGGGAACATCTCGGCCATAAAGACAAAGGTGTCGGTCAGGTGCGGCGAGGCCAGCAAGCTGTACAGGTAAGCGCCCACCGCAAAGAAAGCGATAAAGCCCAAATCCAGCAAGCCAGCGTAGCCCACGACAATGTTCAGACCCAGCGCCAGCAGCACATACAGCAGCGCCATGTCGACAATGCGCACCCAGGAGTTGCTACCGGTGGACTGCAGCACCAGCGGCAGCGCCAACATCGCAATCGCCACCAGCACATAAACCGCAAATTTTCCGATCTTTGTCTTCATCATGGTGTTTCCCCGAAGCATTAAGCGCGATCAGCCACACGCTCACCCAGCAGGCCCGAGGGCCGCAGCGTGAGCACCAGCGCCAGCACGATGAAGGCAAAAATGTCGGCGTACTGACTGCCCAGGAATCCCCCAGTCAGTTTGCCCAAGTAGCCCGCACCCAGCGACTCGATCAGCCCGAGTGCGATGCCGCCCACCACCGCACCCGCAAGGTTGCCAATGCCGCCCATGACCGCTGCGACAAACGCCTTCAGACCAGGCATGAAGCCCATCGCGTGCTGCACCGTGCCGTAGTTCGAAGCCCACATCACGCCGGCGATCGCAGCCAGCATGGCACCAATGATGAAGGTGGCAGAAATCACGACGTCTGGCTTGATGCCCATGAGTGCCGCCACGCGCGGGTTCTCGGCCGTGGCGCGCATGGCGCGCCCCAGGTTGGTGCGGTTGACCAAGTACATCAACAGCGCCAGCGTGATCGCGGTGACGGCCAAGATGGTGATCTGGGTCACCGAGATCACCGCACCGCCAATCGGAATCGGGTCGCGCGGAAGCATGGACGGGTAGGACTTGGGATTCGGTGCCCAGATGATCATGGCCAGCGTCTGCAGCAGCAGCGACATACCGATGGCGGTGATCAGCGGCGCCAAGCGCGGCGAATTTCTAAGCGGTCGATAGGCGAGCTTCTCGATGGAGAAATTGAGCACCGCGCAGACCACCATGGCGATCATGGTGGCAAACAGGAGGATCATCCAGTTCGGAAGGCCGACCCAGGCCTCGGTCATCCACCCGATCAGCATCCAGCTGGTCAGCGCGCCGACCATGAGCACATCGCCGTGGGCGAAGTTGATCAGGCCAATGATGCCGTACACCATGGTGTAGCCCAGTGCCACCAGCGCATACATACTGCCCAGAACCAGACCGTTGATGATCTGCTGCAGCAAAACGTCCATAAAAATCTCTCCGGGTGATCGGGATGGTGCGCCATTGAAGCATGGCTCCCTTTTATCTAGCAAAAAACCCGCCAGGTTCGCCTTTCAACAAGACCGACTGCGGGTTGGTGCGCGATTGTATCGACGCGTTTTCGGCGGCTTATTCGCGTAAGCCCTTAGAACTTGCGGGTTTACCCGAATTTCTCACGGTCACTTGGCACTGCATCAGCGCGATTGGTTTTTCATTAGCGTTGGTTATCGTTGAGGGCACGCAGCTCCCGCAGCTTATCGGCGATGCGGATCTCCAGCCCGCGCTCCACCGGCTGGTAGAAGCCCGGCGCGTCCATGCCGTCGGGCAGGTAACGCTCGCCAGCGGCGAAGCCGCCCGCCTCGTCGTGGGCGTAGCGGTAGCCCTTGCCGTGCTCCAAGATCTTCATGAGGGCGGTCGGTGCGTTGCGCAGGTGCATAGGCACTGGCCGGGTGCCGTCTTGCTTCACCAAGGCGCGCGCCGCGTTGTAGGCGCGATAGACCGCGTTCGATTTTGGCGCCACCGCCAGATACACCGCGCACTGTGCCAGGGCCAACTCGCCTTCGGGCGAACCCAGTCGCTCGTAAACCTCAGCGGCATCGAGTGCCATGCGCAAGGCACGCGGATCGGCCAAGCCGATGTCTTCGCTGGCCATGCGAATCAGGCGGCGCGCCAGGTAGCGCGGCTCAGCACCGCCATCGAGCATGCGAACCAACCAATACAGGGCGGCGTCGGGGTCGGAGCCGCGCACGCTTTTGTGCAGCGCGCTGATGGTGTCAAAAAACTGGTCGCCACCCTTGTCGTAGCGGCGCACCCGCTCGCCAAGCACGCGCAGCAGCCAGTCGTCAGTGACTTCCAACAACTTTTCCTGGTTTGCAGCCACCGCCAGCGTTTCCAGGGTGTTGAGCAGGCGGCGCGCGTCGCCATCGGCATGGGCCACCAAACGATCAGCGGCCGCAGCCTGCACCGCTGGCACCGCGCCAATCGCTTGAGCTCGCCCGATCAACAACCGCAAATCGGCCTCGCCCAATGGCTGCAACACATACACCACCGCCCGCGACAGCAGCGCTGAGTTCACCTCGAACGACGGGTTCTCGGTGGTGGCGCCAATGAAAGTGAACAGACCACTTTCCACATGCGGCAGAAAGGCATCTTGCTGGCTTTTGTTGAAGCGGTGCACCTCGTCGACGAACACGAGGGTGCGAAGCGGCTCCAGGCTGTGGCGCGCGCTCTGCGCCCGCTCCACCGCTTCGCGGATGTCTTTGACCCCGCCGAGCACCGCGCTGATGGTGATGAACTGGGCGTCGAAGGCGCTGGCCATCAGCCGCGCGATGGTGGTTTTGCCGACACCCGGCGGACCCCAAAGGATGCAGCTGTGCGGCTGGCCCGACTCAAACGCCAACCGCAGCGCCATGCCCTCGCCCAAAATCTGCTGCTGCCCGATCACCTCGCCCAGGCTGCGCGGGCGCAGGCGCTCGGCCAGCGGCGCGTGGGGGGCTTCGGCGGGGCGGGTCACCCGGAAATGGGCGCTATTGGCGGATCACATCTGCGCCAGCGGGCGGCGTGAAACGAAAGCGTGTTGGCGCCACCGTGCCCGCGGCCTGCCACTGGGTAAACGTCAGCACCGAACGCTGGCCCAGGCTGTCGGCAATTTCCAACTGCGCCAGCTCGCCCCGGCGCAGGCCTACCCGGACGGTTTGCAACTGACCGTCCTGCTGGCGCGGTTTGGCCTCGACCCACTCCAGCCCATTGGCCGCTTCTCCGGATTTCAGCTCAAACACCTCACCCAGCGCCTTGAGATCGGTGCCAGCGGCAATCAGTGCGGCGGGCGTGCTGCCGAGCACCGCCTGTTGCGCCCTTGCGGTGACTTGGTTGAGATCGGCATCAAACAGCCACAGCGTCTTGCCGTCAGCCACGATGCTCTGGGGAAACGGCTTCTGGTACTCAAAACGAAAGCGATTCGGTCGCAGAAATTCGAAAGTGCCCTGAGAGGTCTTGCTGCGACCCACCGCCTCGCCAGCGCGCGGCGGCGAGGTGACCACCTGGGTGAAGTTGGCCTGGCCGCCCGCCACATCGCGCAGAAAGGTCTCCAGAGCTTTGAGGCCATCGGCTTGGGCGGCGAAGGTGGCTAGGCTCAGGGCGAGGGCGAACAAGGTACTTTTAATCATGTGGAGTCAGACCTGTTGCGGCCCTCAAGGTTTCAAAAAACTCAGTCACCGCGCGGCGGCACCAAAATATCGCGCTGACCGCTGGAGGTAAGCGCACTCACCATGCCGGCTTTTTCCATGTCTTCGAGCAAGCGCGCAGCGCGGTTGTAGCCGATCTTGAGTTTGCGCTGCACATAGGAAATGCTGGCCTTGCGGTCTTTGATCACGATCTCCACCGCTTGGTCGTACAGCGCGTCTTTCTCGTTGCTGTCGCCGCCCTCGCCAGAGAAATCGCTCCCCTCGCCATCGCTCACCGCGCTTTCCAGCACACCATCGATGTAATTGGGCTCCCCGCCCTGTTCTTTCAGATAAGCCACCACACGGTGCACCTCCTCGTCGCTCACAAAGGCGCCGTGCACCCGAATCGGGAAACCCATGCCCGAGGGCAGGTAAAGCATGTCGCCCATGCCGAGCAGACTCTCAGCACCCATTTGGTCGAGGATGGTGCGGCTGTCGATCTTGCTGCTGACCTGAAACGAGAGGCGGGTCGGGATGTTGGCTTTAATCAGGCCGGTGATCACGTCCACGCTGGGGCGTTGCGTGGCCAAAATCAAGTGAATGCCGGCCGCGCGCGCCTTTTGCGCCAGGCGTGCGATCAGCTCCTCGATCTTCTTGCCCACGACCATCATCAGATCGGCCAGCTCGTCGATCACGACCACGATGTAAGGCAAACGCTCCAGTGGCTCGGGTTGTTCGGGCGTGAGACTGAAAGGATTGCCTATGATCTCGCCGCGCGCCTTGGCCTCGTCAATCTTGACGTTGTAGCCAGCCAGATTGCGCACACCCATCTTGCTCATGAGCTTGTAGCGCTTCTCCATCTCGCCGACGCACCAGTTCAGGCCGTTGGCCGCGTGCTTCATGTCGGTGACCACCGGCGCGAGCAGGTGCGGAATGCCCTCGTAAACGCTCATCTCCAGCATCTTAGGGTCGATCAGCAACAGGCGCACGTCTCGCGCGTCGGCTTTGTACAGCAGGCTCAGAATCATCGCGTTGATACCGACCGACTTGCCCGAACCGGTGGTGCCAGCCACCAGACAGTGCGGCATCTTGGCCAGATCGGCCACCACGGGCAGGCCGCCAATGTCTTTGCCCAGCCCCATGGTGAGCAGCGATTTGGCGTCGGTGTAAACCGCCGAGCCCAGAATTTCGCTGAGCTTGATCATCTGACGTTTGGCGTTGGGCAACTCAAGCGCCATCAGGTTTTTGCCCGGAATCGTCTCGATCACACGAATCGACACCAGCGACAGCGAGCGTGCAAGATCGCGGCTCAGGCTGACGATTTGCGAACCTTTCACCCCGGTAGCTGGCTCAATTTCGTAGCGCGTGATCACCGGCCCCGGCGAAGCCGCCACCACCCGCACGTCAACCCCAAAGTCCTTGAGCTTTTTCTCGATCAGTCGGCTGGTCATCTCCAGCGTCTGGCTGTCCACGCTGGTCTGGTGCAGCGGCGCGCCATCGAGCAGGTCCACCTGCGGAAGTTGGTTGTCGGGCGAGACAACAAACACAGGTTGCTGCCGCTCCTTGGCCAACCGCGCGATCGGCGGCACGTCCACCCGCGCAGACTCAATCGGCATCGGCATCGGCATCGGCATCGGCATCGGCATCGGCATCGGCATCGGCATCGGCATCGGTTCAGGCTGGTGCTCTTCGATTTCAGCCTGCGTGGGCTCCATGAACACCGGCTCAAAGGGATGCTCCGCGATGTTGATCTGCTCCACCGCCACCCCCTCTTCGCGCTCGCGGGTCGCTTGCACGCCGATGCGCTGGTCTTCCACTGCCTCGCGCTTTTCGCGTCGCGACTCGAACCAATGGTCCAGCGTAGACCCCACCCGCTCGGCCCAATGGCCCCAGGAAAATTGAAACACCCGCGACAAGCAGACCACCAGCACCGACAGCATCGCCAGCGCGGAGCCGGTGAAGCCCAGCCAGCGCGTGGCCAGCGGCCCCATGGTGTCGCCCAGCGCACCCCCTGCGTGACCCGGCAGCAGGCTGTCGAACCGGTAAAGTCGGCTCCACTCCAACACCGCGCTGGCCAGCACGAGCAGCAACAGACAGATCCAAAAACTGGCTGGATGCAGCCAGATACGCTGCCAGCCGTTGGTTCCATCCAGCGGGGGCGAATCGGCCTGTGGAACACCTTGCTGGCCACGAAGCCAGCCCGCCAGCCCCGAAAGCCAGACCTGCACCCCAGCCAAGAAACACCACCAAGTCGAGAAACCCGACAGGTAATAACTGGCGTCCGCCAGCCAAGCCCCCAGTTGGCCGGCCCAATTGCCCACGTCAGGCCGGCTGCCGGTGGTGCTCCAGGCAGGATCGGCAGGCGAATGGCTGAGCAAGGCGAGCAACCAAAACATCAGCAGTGCCGCTCCCAACACCATCCCGACTTCCTGGCCAAACCGACCCGCCCGAGCCACTGGCTGACGGGTGCGATCGGCGTTGAGCGTGTTGAACGAATAGGTCATGGGTGTCAAAAAAAAACGACACCAACTCTAACCCAAGGCCCCAAATCGGTCGTTCGGTCAAAAGGGCCGAAAACAGCCGCTTCAAGCCCAGCGTCCGAACCGCGCCACGCCCTTCTGCTGGAGTTCAGTCGAGCGACTTCAGCCAAGCGAGGTCAGCCGGTCTTTGACGATGGTGCTGCCGTCCTCAGCCACCTCAATGAAACCACGGTCTTCCAGGTCTTTCATCACCCGGCTGACCATCTCGCGCGAGGCGCCGATCATTTTGGCCACATCCTGGCGCGACACCCGGTCGCGAATCACCAACCGGCCTTCTCGATCGGGCTGGGCGACTTCCAGCAGCGCCCGTGCGACCCGACCGTAAACGTCCATCAGTGCCAGCGATTCGATCTTGCGGTCGGCATGGCGCAGCCGCTGCACAAGCCCTTTCATCACCGCGTAGGCCATCGAGCTGTTCTCTGGCAGGCAGCGCGTGAACTCCATGCGGCTCAGAATCAGCACGTCGGTCTGGATCTCCGCGCGCACCGTGGCCGAATGCGGCTGGTTGTCGATCAGGCTCATTTCTCCCACGTAGTCGCCCGAGTTCATGGTCGCGAGGATCACCTCACGTCCCCTGGCGTCGGTGGCGACCACCCGCGCCCGACCGGTCAACACGATGGCCAGCATGTTTGACTTTTTGCCTTGTTCCACGATGCACTCACCGCGCTTGAAACGCCGCTTGATTACCGCATCGGCCACCGATTCGGCCTGCGCCTGGGTCAGGGTGGCGAACAAAGGCACCCGGCGAATCAGATCCAGGTTGGACAGGATGGACATGCGTGGACTTCCTCAGGTTAAAGGCACCGGTGGTGCGTACTTCCATACAATCTTGGGAAGCGGTTGGTTGCGCACCTACACACCCATACACAGGTGGGCGCTTCCCAACTCACATCCCATCTTCGCATCCAATTTTGCAGACCCCAAGCACTTCGATGGGTCGCCACCACATGAAGCACTCCAAAGTTTTGATCCTGGGCTCCGGTCCTGCCGGTTATTCCGCCGCCGTTTATGCCGCGCGCGCCAACCTTCACCCGGTGCTGATCACCGGCATCGCTCAAGGTGGGCAGCTGATGACCACCACCGACGTGGACAACTGGCCAGCCGATGCCGAGGGCGTGCAAGGCCCCGATCTCATGCAGCGTTTTCAGGCCCACGCCGAACGCTTCAAGACCGAGATCGTGTTTGACCACATCCACACGGTCGATTTCTCCAAACGCCCCTTCGTGCTCACGGGCGACAGTGGTCAGTACAGCTGCGACGCACTCATCATCTCCACCGGCGCGTCCGCCAAGTACCTGGGTCTGCCATCCGAAGAAGCTTTCATGGGCAAGGGTGTGTCGGGCTGCGCCACCTGCGACGGTTTTTTCTACCGCAACGAGGTCTGCAGCGTGGTGGGCGGCGGCAACACCGCAGTGGAAGAGGCGCTGTACCTGTCCAACATCGCCAGCAAGGTGTACTTGGTCCACCGCCGCGACACGTTCAAGGCCGAGCCGATCATGGTCGACAAGCTGATGGAAAAGGTGGCCGCCGGCAAGATCGAGCTCAAGCTGCACACCACGCTCGACGAGGTGCTGGGTGACAGCACCGGCGTGACCGGCGTGCGCTTGAAAAGCGTACAAACCGGCCAGACCGAAGACCTCACCCTCAAGGGCTGCTTCATTGCCATTGGCCACAGCCCAAACACCGACATCTTCAAAGGCCAGCTGGACATGAAGGACGGCTACATCGTGACCCGATCCGGCCTGCAGGGCATGGCCACCATGACCAGCGTGCACGGTGTGTTCGCTGCCGGCGACGTACAAGACCATGTGTACCGCCAGGCCATCACGAGCGCCGGCACCGGCTGCATGGCCGCACTGGACGCCCAGCGCTACCTGGAGCAGCAACCGGGTTGACGGCGGCGCATAGCGCTGCTGGCGGCGGTCTATAATCGCAGGCTTTGCTGAAATCGATGGATGCCTGTGGGCGCCATTCGGAACGGCAAACCGGGTTACCGCCACCCTATTCTGGCGAGGTGAGGCTGGATGAATCCCGCGCTGAGTTGTGTCAACAATTCGCTGCGAAGGGGCCACTGGCTGTAAAAAGTATCGGAGTGTCCTCATGGCACGCGTCTGCGACGTCACGGGCAAGAAGCCCATGGTTGGGAACAATGTTTCCCACGCCAACAACAAAACCAAGCGCCGGTTCCTGCCGAACTTGCAATACCGCCGTTTCTGGGTCGAGAGCGAGAACCGTTGGGTTCGTCTGCGCGTGTCGGGTGCAGCCTTGCGCCTGATCGACAAAAAAGGCATCGAAACCGTGTTGGCCGATCTGCGCGCCCGCGGCCAGGCTTAAGGAGAATCGACCATGGCAACCAAAGGCACGCGCGAAAAGATCAAGCTGGAGTCCACTGCGGGCACTGGCCATTTCTACACCACCACCAAAAACAAGAAGACCACGCCGGAGAAGATGCTGATCAAAAAGTTTGATCCCAAGGTGCGCAAGCACGTGGACTACAAAGAGATCAAGCTGAAGTAATTCTTCGGTTTCACTCACAAAAAAGCCGCTGTCACAACAGCGGCTTTTTTTCTGCCCTTCAAGTCCAACGGACTTGAAGGGCAGCCAACGGATCAGGCGTGGGCGGAGCGCAATTTCACCGAGAAGTCGCGCAATGCAGCAATACCGCTCTCCTCCGCGCGGTGGCACCAAGCTTGCAGATCGATGGCTAGTTGCTCGCGGGAGGCGTTGGTGCTGGACCAGAGGGAGCGCAACTCTTCGCGCATGATGACCATCTTGTCGAGCACGGGATGCTCTGCGCGGGCCAGCGCCAGTTGCGGACGCACAGCAGCCGGCACCTTTTCATCATCGCGGTGCAGCCAATCACGTGCCACCTTCATCGGGCCGATGTCCGCACTGCGAGCCTTTAGGCCTTCCATCTCGCGCTGGCAGGCGGCGCGCATTTCGCGGGCATAACCCGCCATCACCTCGTAGCGGTTGGCAATGATGGCCTCCAGGGTTTTTTCGTCGGCCACCGGCTTCACATCGCCAAACGCCATTTTGGGCGACACCTTCTTGACTTTTGCCAGACCGACCGACTTCAGCATGGTGATGTACATCCAGCCGATATCGAATTCATAAGGCTTGACCGACAGCTTGGCCGAGGTCGGGTAGGTGTGGTGGTTGTTGTGCAACTCTTCACCGCCGATCAGGATGCCCCAAGGGGACACATTGGTGCTGGCGTCGGTGGCCTCGAAGTTGCGATAACCCCACCAGTGACCAATACCATTGATGATGCCGGCGGCGGTGACGGGGATCCAAATCATCTGGATCGCCCAGACGGTGACCCCCAGGGCGCCAAACAGCGCCACGTTGATGATCAACATCAGGCTCACACCCATGCGCGAACGCCCGGTGTATATCTGGCGCTCGACCCAGTCGTTGGGCGTGTTGTGGCCATAGCGATCCAGGGTTTCCTGGTTCTTGGCTTCCGCGCGGTACAGCTCACTGCCTTCAAAGAACACCTTCTTAATGCCAAACACCACCGGACTGTGCGGATCGCCCTCGTGCTCGCATTTGGCGTGGTGCTTGCGGTGAATCGCCGTCCATTCCCTGGTGACCATGCCGGAGGTCAACCAAAGCCAGAAGCGAAAAAAGTGCGCGGGAATCGGGTGCAGGTCAAGCGAGCGGTGGGCTGAGTGGCGGTGCAGGTAAATGGTGACGCTGGCAATCGTGATGTGCGTCATCACAAGCGCAGCGATCATGACTTGCCACCAAGCGGCACCCGTCAGCCCGTGGGCCAGCCACTGGATCAAACCATCCCAAACAGCGGACAAGAGGCCCGGGTCAGATGCAGTCATTTCTTTCCTCATTGAGCGCCCGACAGGGGCGCAGCATACAAAAGTTGTTCCCTTGAACAAGGGTTATCAGAACTCCTGATTTTACGGGCGAGGGCCAAACAGACCAAACCAGTCGGTGAATTCAACCCCATTGCTCGCATAAGATCGAGGATATTGGCTGAACTTCAAGACCGTTTGCGCCAAACGGCCGCGAAAAATCCGTCGGTTGCGTGCCGATGGGGCCACAAACGCAACCATTGCTGCGCAGATCCGGCGCAGAGCCGCTCCGGCGACGGCACTTGGGCGTCGACCAGCAGTTCGTGCACTGGCACCGGCTCAAACTCAGGATGGGCCGTGCCAAACGCCTCGGCGATCGCTTCGTTTTCTTCTCTGAGCAGGCTGCAGGTGGCGTAAACCAGTCGGCCACCCGGTTTGAGCAGACGCACCGCGCTGTTCAGGATGGCCTGTTGCAATTGCACCTGAGCCGCAACGGTTTGAGGCGTTTGCCGCCATTTCAGATCGGGACTGCGTCGCAAGGTGCCCAGGCCGGAGCACGGCGCATCGACCAGCACCCGATCGATCTTGCCGGCCAAGCGCTTGATGCGGTCGTCGCGCTCGTGGGCGATCGCTACCGGGTGTACGTTGGACAACCCGCTGCGGGCCAGGCGTGGCTTGAGTGCATCGAGCCGGTGCGCCGAGGTGTCGAAAGCGTAGAGTCGGCCGCTGTTGCGCATGGCCGCGCCAATCGCCAGCGTCTTGCCACCGGCGCCGGCGCAGAAATCAACCACCATCTCACCGCGCTTGGCGTCCAGCAACAAGGCCAGCAGCTGCGAGCCTTCGTCCTGCACCTCCACCTCGCCCTGCACAAAGGCCGGCCACTTGGCCAGCGAAGGCTTGCCCTGCAAGCGGATGCCGAGCGGGGAAAACGGGGTTGGTTCGCCCACCAGACCGGCCTGCTGCAGCTCGGCCAACACCGCGTCGCGCTTTTTCTTGAGGGTGTTGACACGCAGATCCAGCGCGGCGGGTTGGTCCAGGCTGGCCACCAAGGCGTCGAACTCGGCACCGAGCTGCTCGCGCAAAGCGGCGGCCAGCCACTCGGGCAGGTTGTGGCGGTGCGGCGCGAGCAGGTCGGCATCGGTGACGGCCAGGCAGTTGTCGAGCCAGATTTTCTCGGGCTCGGTCAAGGCGCTCTTGAGAAAGTCGGTGTCGCCCGGAAAGGCCAGAATCGCCAGTCGGCGCCATTTCGGGCCACTGCCCGAGCGCGCCAGCCACTCAAAACGCAGCCTTTGGCGCAGCGCGGCATACACCGTGTCCGACAAGGTGGCGCGTTCGCGCGACCCAAGCGATCGGTGTTCGCGAAAGAAGCGGGCCACCACCGCGTCGGCGGGGTGCTCAAATTTGAAGACTTGTTCGATGAGGCTGGCGCAGGTGTCCAGCAAAGCTTTTGGGTGCATAGAGCGGTATTGTCCCCCCGGAGATAATCGAGGGCTATGTCCCAAATTGCCGACCAAGTGCGCCGCAGGCGCACGTTTGCCATCATCTCCCACCCCGACGCGGGCAAAACCACGCTGACCGAGAAGCTGCTGCTGTTCTCCGGCGCGATCAACATCGCCGGCAGCGTCAAGGCGCGCAAGGCCGCGCGCCACGCCACCAGCGACTGGATGGAGATCGAAAAGCAGCGCGGCATTTCGGTCGCCTCCTCGGTGATGCAGATGGAGTACCGCGACTGCGTGATCAACCTGCTCGACACGCCCGGCCACCAAGACTTCAGCGAAGACACCTATCGGGTGCTGACCGCGGTGGACGCCGCGCTGATGGTGATCGACGCGGGCAACGGCGTGGAACCACAAACCCGGCGCTTGCTGCAGGTCTGCCGCGCGCGCAACACGCCCATCCTCACCTTTGTCAACAAGATGGACCGCGAGGTGCAGGCACCGCTCGATCTGATGGACGAGATCGAGCGCGAGTTGGGCATGACGGTGGTGCCGTTCACCTGGCCAATCGGCATGGGCAAGACCTTTCGCGGTGTGTTCGACCGCCGCACCGACCAAATGCGGGTGTTCGCGGCTGGCGACGACCGCCGTGGCGGCGAAGAAGAGGTGCTGGTCGGGCTGCACAACCCGGAGAGCGTGAAGCGCTTTGGCAGCGACTTCGAGCAGGCGCGCGACGAGTTGGATCTGGTGGACGGTGCGTCCACCGCCTTCGACAAAGCCGAGTTTTTGGCCGGCCGCCAAACGCCCATGCTGTTTGGCTCGGCGGTGAACAACTTCGGCGTGCGCGAGGTGCTGGACGCACTGGTGGACTTGGCGCCGCCGCCCGGCGACCGCCCTGCCATGCAGCGCGTGGTGCACCCGGAAGAGACCAAATTCAGTGGCGTGGTGTTCAAGATCCAGGCCAACATGGACCCGGCGCACCGCGACCGCATCGCCTTTGTGCGCGTGGCCAGCGGCCACTTCGAGCGCGGCATGAAGTTGAAGGTGGTGCGCTCGGGCAAAGACCTGCGGCCCAACACCGTGGTGTCGTTTCTCTCGCAACGCCGCGAACTGCTCGACGAGGCGTTTGCTGGCGACATCATCGGCATCCCCAACCACGGCGTGTTGCAGCTTGGCGACACGCTGACCGAAGGCGAGAGCCTGCAGTTCACCGGCCTGCCGTTCTTCGCACCCGAGATCATCCGCAGCGTGGAGGTGGCCGATCCGCTGCGTAGCAAGCAGCTGCGCTCGGGGCTGACCCAGCTTGGCGAGGAAGGCGCGATCCAGGTGTTCCGCCCGGTCGCAGGCTCGGTCCTGCTGCTCGGCGCGGTCGGGCAGCTGCAGTTCGAGGTGGTGGCGCACCGGCTGGAGCACGAATACGGTGTCAAGGCCCGCATCATGAACAGCCCGTACCAGGTGGCGCGCTGGGTGACCTGCGCACCCGAAGACGGTGGCGAGGTGGAGCTGAAAAAATTCATCGACGCCAACAGCCACCGCGTGGCGCTGGACGCGGTGAACGCGCCAACCTTGTTGGTCGACCACGCGGCCACGCTGCGTGCGGTGGAAGCCAACTGGCCGAAGATCAAATTCCACGCGATGCGGGAACACGCGGGGCTGGTGTTTCAGAAGTCGATGTAGAGGGTCTCCCTGCGCCGCAGGGAACGAGGGACACTCTGTTCAACATCGACCAACCAGCGTTTCGAGACGACGTCCTCAACGACATGACGCCGAGCGCATGCAACCAATGGCCGCGGCCAAACAGTCGCGCAGCTGCCTTGACCCTCCCTCAATCGGAGCGTAAACGCTGGCCGCTGATAACATACATTCATGATTGATTGGTCCACCTGCACAGCTGCTGAGCGTCACCCTGCCCGCGTGAGCGGAGCCTGGGTTTTTCGTGGTACGCGGGTACCGATTTCTGCCCTGTTCGAGAACCTCGAAGACAATGCGTCGCTGCACGAGTTCATCGAATGGTTTCCGGGTGTCTCCACGGAACAAGCCATAGCAGTCCTTGAGCACGCGGCGCGCAGCGCCCTCGAAATTGTCTGAGTGAAAGTCCTCTTCGACCAGAGTACTTCTGCCCCCGTTGCGCAAGTCTTTGCTGAGCCATGAAGTCGTCACCGCGCACGAACAAGGTTGGTCACAGCTTCAAAACGGTGAACTCATTGCAGCGGCTGAAGAGGCGGGCTTCGAGGTCTTCGTTACAACCGACAAGAATCTCAAGTACCAGCAGAATCTGACCGGTCGTCGCTTGGCCATCGTCGTTCTGCTCACGACCAGTTGGCCAAGAATCAAGAGCCACATACCGCTTGTTGTGGTGGCCATTGATCATGCACAAAAAGGCAGCTACCGCGAGGTAAGCGTGCCGAGTGCTGCTTGACCCAAGCGGCGTGCCAAACAGCGGGTCTGTGGTATTTCGAAATGCACCACAGTCACGGCAAAGCCATTAGCCGCTCAATCGCTCGGGGGTAGAGCAGGTGCTCTTGCGTCAGCACCCGCGCCGCCAGCGCCTCGGCGGTATCGCCGGGTAGCACGGGCACCGCCGCCTGATCGAGGATCTCGCCGTGATCGAGATCGGCGGTCACGCGGTGTACCGTGCAGCCCGCCACATTGCAGCCAACGTCGATGGCGCGCTGGTGCGTGTGCAGGCCGGTGAACGCGGGCAACAGGCTGGGGTGGATGTTGATCAGGCACCCGTCGTAGTGGGCGACAAAACCTGGCGTGAGAATGCGCATGAAGCCGGCCAGCACCACCAGCGCGGGATCGAAGCGATCGATCTCGGCCATGAGCGAGGCGTCAAAGGCCTCGCGCGTGGCGAAGGCGCGGTGATCCAGTGCGACTGTGGCAATGCCTTCGCTGCGCGCCCAGGCCAGCCCTGCCGCCTCGGCCCGGTTGCTGATCACCGCCACCACCTCGGCGCCATGCCGCTCAAGCCAGTGGCGCTGCCGCGACGCCGCCACAATGGCCGCCATGTTCGAGCCGCTGCCCGAGATCAGAATCACGATGTTCTTGTGCACCTGCTGCGCCCGAGCGCTCCTCAGAGCGCCTATTTTTTAATTAACCGGTGAGTGTAATGAGCCCTGAATCCCAAGTTTCTCCGCGTGTGCACGACGTGCGCGAACGTCCGCTGTCTGCCACCGAGGCGCGCGTGCTGGCCACCTTGATGGAAAAAGCGCGCACCGTGCCCGACAGCTACCCTCTCACGCTCAACACGCTGGTGATCGGTTGCAACCAAAAATCCAGCCGCGAACCGGTGATGCAGTTGCCCGACGCGGCGGTGATGGAAGCGCTGGAAGCGCTGCGCGAGTTGAACCTGGTGTTTGAGAGCAGTGGTTCGCGAGTGCCGCGCTTTGAGCACAATTTCCAGCGTGCGATGGGTGTGCCCCAGCAATCGGCGGTGTTGCTGGGCTTGTTGATGCTGCGCGGGCCGCAAACGGCAGGCGAGCTGCGGCTCAACACCGAGCGCTGGTACAAGTTTCTCGACATCGCCTCGGTCGATGCGTTTTTGGAAGAGCTGCAGGATCGCTCGGACGCGAAAGGCGGGCCGCTGGTGGTGAAACTGGCGCGCGCGCCCGGTGCCCGCGAGCAGCGCTGGGCCCATTTGCTCTGCGGCCCGGTGGACCCGACAGCGTTCGGCGGCCCAGCCAACACCGCCAGCCATGCCACCGAGGACGAGGTGATCCACCTCACGCGGCGGGTCGCGACGCTGGAGGACGCGCTCGCCACCCTGCAAGACCAGATGCAAAACCTGCTCAAGGAGCTCGGCTTGTCGCAGCCCGGACAGGACTGAAACGAACGCCCGTGCGAAACTGAAAAGCTGTGGTCGTTTGCGGCCCCCGCCACTTCAACAAGGAGACTTTTCATGGATTTGTCATTCACGCCCGACGAGCAGGCGTTTCGCGAAGAGATTCGCGCCTGGGTCAAGGCCAATCTGCCCGACGACATCGCCCACAAAGTGCACAACGCGCTGCGCTTGACGCGCAACGACATGCAGCGCTGGGCCAAAATCTTGGGCCAAAAGGGCTGGCTGGGCCATGGGTGGGCCAAGGAATTTGGCGGCCCGGGCTGGAACGCGGTGCAAAAACACCTGTTTGAAGAAGAGTGTGCGCTGGCCGGGGCGCCACGTGTGGTGCCGTTCGGCCCGGTGATGGTGGCGCCGGTGATCATGGCTTTTGGCAACAAGGAACAGCAAGAGCGTTTCCTGCCCGGCATCGCCAGTGGCGAGGTTTGGTGGAGCCAGGGTTACAGCGAGCCGGGTGCCGGTTCTGACTTGGCATCGCTCAAGTGCAAGGCGGAACGCCAGGGCGATCACTTCGTCGTCAACGGTCAGAAAACCTGGACCACATTGGGCCAATATGGCGAGTGGATCTTCTGCCTGGTGCGCACCAGCAGCGAGGGCAAGCCGCAAACCGGCATCAGCTTCCTGCTGATCGACATGAAATCGCCCGGCGTCAGCGTGCGGCCCATCAAATTACTCGATGGCGAGTGCGAGGTCAACGAGGTCTGGTTCGACAACGTCAAGGTGCCGGCCGAGAACCTGATCGGCGAAGAAAACAAGGGCTGGACCTACGCCAAGTACCTGCTGGGCCACGAGCGCACCAACATCGCCGACGTCAACCGCACCAAGCGCGAGCTGGAGCGCCTGAAACGCATCGCCAAGACCGAAGGCGTGTGGGACGACGCCCGTTTTCGCGACCAGATCGCGCTGCTGGAGGTGGACGTGGTGGCGCTGGAAATGCTGGTGCTGCGCGTGCTCTCGGCCGAAAAGTCGGGTAAGAATTCACTCGACATTGCTGGCTTGCTCAAGATCCGTGGCAGCGAGATCCAGCAGCGCTACAGCGAGCTGATGATGCTGGCCGCTGGCCCCTACAGCCTGCCCTTCATCGAGGAAGCCATGGAAGCCGGCTGGCAAGGCGACTTCCCGGGCGGCGAGGTGGCCGACGCGCCGCTGGCGTCCACCTACTTCAACATGCGCAAAACCACCATCTACGGTGGCAGCAATGAAGTGCAACGCAACATTGTTGCGCAAACCGTTTTGGGCTGAGGAGACACACATGGATTTCGATTTTTCCAGCGACCAGGAACAATTGCGCGACGCGGTGCGCAAGTGGGTCGACAAGGCGTACAGCTTCGACCGCCGACGCAGCATCACAGCCGCAGGCGGCTTTGACCGCGCCGCCTACAAGGAACTCGCCGAGCTCGGCCTGACCGGCCTGTACGTGAGCGATGCCGATGGCGGCATGGACATGGGCCCCACCGAGGGCATGGTGGTGATGGAGGAACTGGGCCGCGGCATCGTGCTAGAGCCGCTGCCCCAAGCGCTGATCGCAGGCGGTGTGCTGGGCGGTTACGCCCCGGCCGAACTCAAAGCCACTTGGCTGCCACGCCTGACCTCAGGCGATGCGCTCATCGTGCTGGCGCATCAGGAACGTGCATTGCGTTACAAGCTCGCCGCGTGCGCGACCACCGCCAGGCACAGTGCCGATGGCTGGACTGTCTCGGGCACCAAAAACGTGGTGCCGGTGGCTGACCATGCTGACGCATTCATCGTGCCGGCCATGGCCGATGGCAAGTTGGCGCTGTTTCTCGTGGAGCGCACAGCCAGCGGGGTGAGCGCCAGCGGCTACCTTACGCAAGACGGCGGCCGCGCTGGCGACCTGACGCTGGAAGCGGCACCTGCCCATCTGATCACGCTGGACGGCCAGACTGCGCTGGAGCACGCGGTGGACATCGGCATCGCCGCCACCTGCGCAGAAGCCGTGGGCGTGATGGACAAAACGCTGCTGATCACCACCGATTACATGAACACGCGCAAGCAGTTCGGCGTGGTCATTGCCACCTTCCAGGCGCTGCGGCACCGCGTGGCCGACATGAAGATGCAGCTGGAACTGGCCAGGTCGATGAGTTTCTACGCCAGCCTCAAACTCAACGCGCCAGCGCCCGAGCGCCGCGCGGCCATGGCGCGCGCCAAGGTGCAGCTGGGGCAATCGATGCGCTTTGTGGGACAGCAGGCAGTGCAGCTGCACGGCGGCATCGCTGTGACCGACGAGTACATCGCGAGCCACTACTTCAAAAAGCTCACCCAGCTGGAAATGACGTTCGGCGACACTTTGCACCACCTGGGCGAGGTCTCCAACCGCATGCAAGACACGGCAGGCGTCTTCGCCTGATTGCCCCCCCAGACGGCCCGCACACAGCGGGCCGTTCTGTTTTGGCCTCGCTAAAAACAACGATCTGGAGACACGAATGACCCGCCACAACCTTTTTGCCCTGCTCGCCACCAGCCTGCTGTTGGGCGCTTGCGCCACAGCGCCGCAAGGCGCCAACCAGCCCCCCATCGTGTTCGTGCACGGCAACGGTGACTCGGCTTCCATCTGGCAAAGCACCGTGTGGCGCTTCGAGTCCAACGGCTGGCCGCGCGAGCGCCTGCACGCCATCGACCTGCCCTATCCGCTGGCGCGGGACGACGACGGCAAGGCCCAGCCCGGTCGCACCTCCACCACCGAGCACATGGCCTACCTGAAAGCCGAGGTGGAGAAGGTGATGAAAACCACCGGCTCGAAGCAGGTGGTGCTGGTCGCCAACTCGCGCGGTGGCAACGCGGTGCGCAACTACATCCAGAACGGCGGCGGCGACAAAACGGTGAGCCATGCGGTGCTGGGCTGCACGCCCAACCACGGCGTCTGGGCCACCAAAGGCTTTCGAGAAGGCAACGAGTTCTCGGGCACCGGGCCGTTTCTCACCGCACTCAACGCACCCAAGAACGCCGCCGGCGACGAGGTGACCGGCCCGGTGAAGTGGATGACCATTCGCTCGGACAACAACGACAAGTTCGCCCAACCCGACGGCCTGTGGATCGGCACCAAGGGCACACCGACCAACGTCACGTTTGAGGGCCCGGCGCTCAAGGGCGCGACCAACGCCGTGTTGCCGCGCGTGGACCACCGCGAAACCTCGTTTTCGCCCGCCGCTTTCGAGACCACCTACCGCTTCATCACCGGCCAGGGGCCCAAAACCCTGAGCGTGACCACCCAAGCGCCGGTGGTGCTGAACGGCAAGATCACAGGTCTCGGCCTCGTGCCCACCGACCCGGCCACCGGCAACTACGCGAACAACCTGCCCCTGCCCGGCGCGCAACTGGCGGTCTATGCCACCGACCCCGCCAGCGGCGAGCGCAAAGGCGTTGCGGCTCACAGCAAGGCGGTGGGGGCCGATGGTCTGTGGGGCCCGTTCACCGCGCAGGCCGGCGTGCCTTACGAGTTCGTCATCAGCGCGCCAGGCTACGCCACCACGCACATCTACCGCAGCCCTTTTGCGCGCAGCAGCGAGCTGATCCACCTGCGCGCCGAGCGAGCGGCAGCCGCCGACAAAGACGCCAAGTCCACCGTCACCTTCACCCGCCCGCGGGGTTACTTCGACGCCGAGCGTGACAAGATGGCGTTTGACGGCAAAGCGCTGCCGGGTGTGCCGCCCACCGGTGCTGGCGCATCGAGCTCAAAGGTCAAGTTGATGGAAGACGGTGTGCGAGCCATCTCTGCCGAGTTCAACGGCGAGAAGATCACCGGACGCACCTGGTCAGTTGCAGACAACCACTTGGTTATTTTGGAACTGACGTACTGAAGGAGCCCTGGCTGGTCTTCTTCCCTGGGTGGTCAAAACCACCCTCTGCTCAGAGCAAGCGCTCCAAAATCAGCACCCCAAAGAAGCCCAGCGCTGCAATCACTGTCCACTTCAGAACCGTGATGCCCCAGCGCTTGTAACGCGGCTGGCTGGTGGCGATGTACAGCGCAAAGAGCACGCCTGCAACGAGCAGCAGGAAGAAAAAAACAAACTTAAAAATCAGCATGGCGGTGGGTGCTCAGCGCCTCACCAAGCCGGCGCGAGTTGCGCGAAGCCTGGGGGCGCCTGTTTGTCTTGCTCGAAGCTCACGATGTCAAAAGCGTCGGGTTGGGCCAGCAGCGCACGCAGCAGCTGGTTGTTCATGGCATGCCCGCTGCGAAACGCGCTGTAGGCGGCCAGCAGCGGTTTGCCGATGATGTAAAGATCGCCCATGGCGTCCAGGATCTTGTGTTTGACGAACTCGTCTTGGTAGCGCAGGCCGTCGGCGTTGAGCACCTTCACATCGTCCATCACGATCGCGTTGTCCAGCCCGCCGCCCAACGCCAGGCCGTGCGAGCGCATCATTTCCACGTCTTTGGTGAAGCCGAAGGTGCGAGCCCGCGCGATCTGGCGGGCGTAGGTGCCGCTGCCGAAATCAAATTCCACCCGCTGACCGGTAGCGTTCACCGCCGGGTGGTCGAACTCGATCTCAAACGCGAGCGTGTAGCCGTGGTGCGGGTCCAGCCGCGCCCACTTCAGGCTCGCGCCCGCGCCTTCGCGCACCTCCACCGGCTTCACCACCCGAATGAAGCGCTTGGGCGCTTTCTGCATCACGATGCCAGCGCTTTGCAGCAGGTAGACAAACGAGGCCGAGGAGCCGTCGAGGATGGGCACTTCCTCGGCGGTGATATCCACGTACAGGTTGTCGATGCCGAGGCCAGCACAGGCGCTCATGAGGTGCTCAATGGTGTGCACCTTGACGCCGCCGTTTGAGATGGTGGAGGCCAAGCGCGTGTCGGTCACCGCCTCGGCGTGCACCGCAATTTCCACCGGCACCGGCAGATCAACGCGCCGAAACACGATGCCCGTGTCTGGCGCCGCTGGCCGCAAAGTCAGCTCCACCCGCTGCCCGCTGTGCAGACCCACACCGACTGCCTTGGTCAAGGATTTGAGGGTTCGTTGAGCGAGCATGCTCGGATTATCCCCCTGCGCCGCTGCGCGCCTTACCCCAAGGGGGACAGCACTGGCGGCCTGCCCAAGCCAGTTCCGCAGTGCCCTGAAATGGCTTCCTCTCGATTTGGCGAAGGCGGCTCCGGCGCGAAGTGTCCAAACCCAGAACGCAGTGGAACCGGCTTCGCCGGGCCGCCAGCGTTGTCCCCCTTGGGGGAAGACGCGAAGCGGCGCAGGGGGGAGCCAACTAATCGGCTTGTTTGCGCAGGAACGCTGGAATTTCGAAATCGTCCATGCCGCCAGACGACAGCGCGTCCACTTTGGCAGCGGCTTGGGTGCGGTTGGTGCGCCAGACGCTGGGCGTCTGCATGCCTTCGTAGCTGTGCTGAGCGGCGCCGGAGCCCCCTGTGGCAGCGCTCACCGTGGGCATGTTGTCGGTGCCGGTGCGCAGCACCAGCAATGGCGGCGCAGTGCGGCGTGCGCTCTGGCGCGACAGGCCGGTGGCGACCACGGTGACGCGCATTTCGTCACCCAGACTCTCGTCGTAGGCGGCGCCGTAAATCACATGCGCCTCGGGCGAGGCGTAGGCCCGAATGGTGTTCATCGCCAGCTTGGATTCGGACAGCTTGAGCGAGCTCTTGGCCGCTGTCACCAGCACCAATACGCCCTTGGCACCCGAGAGATCGATGCCTTCCAGCAGCGGGCAGGCCACAGCCTGCTCGGAGGCGATGCGCGCGCGGTCGGGGCCAGCGGCGGTGGCCGTGCCCATCATGGCCTTGCCAGGCTCGCCCATCACGGTGCGCACGTCTTCGAAGTCGACGTTGACGTTGCCGTACTCGTTGATGATTTCAGCAATGCCGCCAACCGCGTTTTTCAGCACATCGTTGGCATGGGCAAAGGCATCGTCCTGCGTGACTTCATCACCCAGCACCTCAAGCAGCTTGTCGTTGAGCACCACGATCAGCGAGTCGACATTGGCCTCCAACTCGGCCAGGCCAGCATCGGCGTTTTGCAGCCGCTTGCCGCCCTCGAAATCAAATGGCTTGGTCACCACGCCCACCGTCAAGATGCCCATTTCCTTGGCCACCCGGGCAATCACCGGTGCTGCGCCCGTGCCGGTGCCGCCACCCATGCCAGCGGTGATGAACAGCATGTGGGCGCCCGCGATAGCGCTGCGGATCTCGTCGATGGCGGTTTCTGCCGCCTCGCGGCCTTTGTCTGGCTTGCTGCCGGCGCCCAGGCCGCTCACGCCGAGCTGGATGGTTTTGTGGGCGGCGCTTCGGGTCAGTGCCTGGACATCGGTGTTGGCGCAGATGAATTCCACGCCTTGGACCGCGCGGCGAATCATGTGCTCCACCGCATTGCCACCCCCGCCTCCCACGCCGATCACCTTGATCTGGGTGCCTTGGTTGAATTCTTCCGCTTCAATCATTTCGATGCCCATGTTGCTCTCCTGTTGTGCCCGCTGTCGCGAAGCATTGGTTTATTAAATACAAAAATCGAATTCTGATCACTTGCCTGCCCAGTGGGTGGACGAGGCGGTCCGGTGCAGGCCCGCCATCGCCATCGAAAGCAAAGGCGATAGCGATCGTGTTTGTTCCAGGGTGCAGACCATCGGGTGCTGAAGGTCGACCCGCAGCGCCTCCCGAAGGGGGTCGCGCAGAACGTGACTGGGGTGTTGTTCAGCGCCATCAGAAGGTCCCCACAAACCAGTTTTTCACCCGCTCCATCGCGCCTTGCATGGCGCCGGCCTTCTGCGCCACTTTGTTGCTGCGCACCCGCGCCAGGCGCGCTTCTTCGAGCAGACCCATGACGGTGGCGGCGCGGGTCTGCGCCACCATGTCAGACAGTGCGCTGGCGTATTTCGGGATGCCCCGGCGCACCGGCTTTAAAAAGATGTCTTCGCCCAGCTCCACCATGCCCGGCATCACCGCACTGCCGCCAGTGAGCACAATGCCCGAGGACAGCACCTCTTCGAAACCCGAATCGCGAATCACCTGCTGCACCAGCGCAAAAATCTCTTCCACCCGCGGTTCGATCACACCAGCCAGCGCCTGGCGGCTGAGCATGCGCGGCGCGCGGTCGCCCAGGCCCGGCACCTCGACCTGTTGGTTCGGATCGGCCAGCAGCTGCTTGGCGTAACCGCTTTCCACCTTGATGTCTTCGGCGTCTTTGGTGGGCGTGCGCAACGCCATGGCGATGTCGCTGGTGATCAGGTCACCGGCGATCGGGATCACCGCCATGTGGCGGATCGCGCCGCCGGCGAAGATGGCCACGTCGGTGGTGCCAGCGCCGATGTCGACCAGCGCCACACCCAGTTCTTTCTCGTCCTCGGTCAGAACCGCCTGGCTGGACGCCAGCGGGTTGAGCATGAGCTGGTCGACCTCCAGCCCGCAGCGCCGCACACATTTGATGATGTTCTCGGCCGCGCTCTGGGCGCCGGTCACGATGTGAACCTTGGCCTCCAGGCGAATGCCGCTCATGCCGATCGGCTCGCGCACCTCTTGGCCGTCGATCACGAACTCTTGCGGCTCCACCAGCAGCAGGCGCTGGTCGGTCGAGATGTTGATGGCCTTGGCGGTTTCGATCACGCGCGCCACATCGGCCGCGGTCACCTCGCGGTCTTTGGTGGCGACCATGCCGCTGGAATTGATGCCACGAATGTGGCTGCCGGTGATGCCGGTGTAGACGCGGGCGATGCGGCAGTCGGCCATCAGCTCGGCCTCTTTCAGCGCGGCCTGGATGCTTTGCACGGTGGCGTCGATGTTGACCACCACACCACGTTTGAGCCCGTGGCTGGCTGACACGCCCAGGCCGACAAGCTTGAGCTGGCCCCCCGCGAGCACCTCGGCCACCACCACCATGATTTTGGCGGTGCCGATGTCGAGCCCGACGACGAGATCCTTGTATTCCTTGGCCATGGTGGTGCTCGGGTGGTTATCGCTTGGGGGGTTGGGGTTTGCCGTTGCTGTCGACGTGGGTGGTCACGCCACGAACGCGCAGCGCGTAACCGTCGGGGTAGCGCAGGTCCGCCGATTCGAGCGCGCCAGGGTAGCGCTGGGTGAGTTGCGGCAGGGTGGCGGTGAAGCGCGCCACGCGCGCCAGCAGCTCGTCTTGTGTGCCCCGGCCCAGCTCGATGCGCGCGCCGTTGTCCAACGTGGCGCGCCAACTGCCGCGCTCGTCCAGCGCGAGGCGCTCCAGCCCCAGGTCGAGCCGCGCCAGGTCTGCCGCCAGCAGCTGGTACAGCGCCCAGACGCGGGCCGATTGCTCGGGTCGACCGGCCAGCTCGGGCAAGCCATCAATGTCGTTCGAGCTGGCGTCGAACACCTCCCCAGCGTCGTCCACCAGCTGCCCGCCGCCCGCCTCGCCCCACCAGGCCACCGGCCGGTGTTCGCGCAAGGTGACGCGCAGGCGGTTCGGAAACTCGCGCTGCACGACGGCCTGGCGCACCCAAGGCACGCCCTCGAACAGCCCACGCACCTGCTGCAGGTCGACCGTGAGGAAGCTGCTGGAAAGCGTGGTTTTCATCTGCGTGGCGAGTTGCGCGCGAAACGTGACCGTGTTCTGGTGCGTCACATCGCCGTGCACCGAAATCCCCTTGACCGACCATGCCGGGTGCCGCACCGCCCACAGCCCGAACGCGCCCAGGCACATGAGCGCGAACAGCGCCGCCAGCGCGCGCGTGGCCGCGGTCATGAGCTTGACGTCCAGGGGCAGATCGGCTGGGGGCATGGCGGGCCTCAGGTCTTTCGCGCCAGTGGCGGGTTGTCCAGCGCCGCGCTGGCCAGCAGCGTGAGGCACAGGTCTTCATACGACATGCCGGCGGCGCGGGCCGACATGGGCACCAGCGAATGGCTGGTCATGCCGGGGGAGGTGTTGATCTCCAGCAGGTAGGGCTTGCGGGTGGTGGCGTCGATCATCACGTCGGCACGCGCCCAGCCCCGGCAGTCCAGGGTGCAGAAGGATTGCAGCACCAGCGCCTGGATCGCGGCCTCTTCCCCCGCTGGCAGGCCGCAGGGCACAAGGTATTGCGTGTCGTCGGTGAAGTACTTGTGTTGGTAGTCGTAGTTGCCGTCGGGGGCGACGATACGGATCACTGGCAGCGCTTGCGCCGCCTCGCCCGTACCCAGCACCGGGCATGTCACTTCGTCGCCAGCGATGAACTGCTCGCACATCACCATGGTGTCTTGCTGCGTGGCCAGCGCATAGGCGGACTCGCATTGCTCGCGGGTGAGCACCTTGGTCAGACCGATGGTCGAGCCTTCGCGCACCGGCTTGACGATCATCGGCGTGCCCAGCGCATCGAAGGCGGCGCGGGTTTGATCGGCGCTGCGCACCTGGCGCCACGCCGGGGTGGCCAGGCCCTCGGCCAGCCAGATGCGCTTGGTCATGAGCTTGTCCATCGCCACCGCCGAGGCCATCACGCCAGCGCCGGTGTAGGGAATGCCCAGCAACTCAAGGGCGCCTTGCACCGTGCCGTCTTCACCGAATCGGCCGTGCAATGTGATGAAGCAGCGCGCAAAGCCCTCGCGCTTGAGCTCGCTCAGATCACGCTCGGCGGGATCGAAAGCGTGGGCATCGATACCGCGCGACTGCAACGCCGCCAGCACGCCGGCGCCCGACATCAACGAGACCTCGCGCTCGGCCGATCGACCGCCCATGAGCACAGCGACCTTGCCCATGGCGTTCACGTCGTCGGAATTCGGGGATTGCTTCATGTTCATGCCACGGCCTCACTGGCCTTCTCCATCACCTGCCCTGCCACCGCGCCGATCGAGCCCGCGCCCATGCAAAGCACCACGTCGCCATCGCGCACGCTGTCCAGAATCGCCTGCGGCATGGCGGCGATGTCGTCCACAAACACCGGCTCGATCTTGCCCGCCACCCGCAGCGCGCGGGCCAGGGCGCGCCCGTCTGCCGCCACGATGGGCGCCTCGCCAGCGGCGTACACCTCGCTCAGCAGCACCGCATCGGCCTGGCCGATGACCTTCACGAAATCCTCGAAGCAGTCGCGGGTGCGGCTGTAGCGGTGCGGCTGAAACGCCAGCACCAGCCGACGCCCCGGGAAGGCGCCGCGCGCTGCGGCCAATGTGGCCGCCATCTCCACCGGGTGGTGGCCGTAGTCGTCCACCACCGTGCAGCGGCCCCCGTCGGCCAGCGCCGCTTCGCCATAGCGCTGAAAGCGCCGGCCCACGCCTTTGAACTCGGCCAGCGCCTGGAGCACAGCAGCATCCGGCACCCCAAGCTCCACCGCCACCGCGATCGCGGCCAGCGCGTTTTGCACGTTGTGCTCGCCCGGCAGGTTAAGCACCACGGCCAAATCGGGCAGCTCCACGCCGTTGCGCCGTTGCACCGTGAAGTGCATCCGGCCGGCATCGGCGCGCACATCGAGCGCCCGCACCTGGGCGTCTTCGGCGAAGCCGTAGCTGGTGATGGGCCGCGCGATCTGCGGCAGGATCTCGCGCACCGCTTCGCTGTCCACACACACCACCGCAGCGCCGTAAAAAGGCATGCGGTGCAGAAACTCGATGAACGCACCCTTGAGGCGACCGAAGTCATGGCCGTAAGTGTCCATGTGATCGGCGTCGATGTTGGTCACCACCGAGAGCACTGGCAACAGATTCAGGAACGAGGCATCGGATTCGTCGGCCTCGACCACGATGTACTCGCCCGACCCCAGCCGCGCATTGGCGCCAGCGCTGTTCAGGCGGCCTCCGATGACAAAGGTTGGGTCGAGATCGGCCGCCGCCAGCACGCTGGCCACCAGGCTGGTGGTGGTGGTTTTGCCGTGGGTGCCGGCAATTGCAACGCCCTTTTTCATGCGCATCAGCTCGGCCAGCATCACCGCGCGCGGCACCACCGGCACCAGCCTGGCGCGGGCCGCGACCACCTCGGGGTTGTCGGCAGTGACCGCGGTGGAGGTGACGATGGCATCGGCCCCCAGCACATGGCGCGCGTCGTGCCCGATGAACACCTCAGCACCCATGGCCACCAGCCGCCGGGTGGCGCTGCTCTCGGCCAGATCGCTGCCGGAAATCCGGTAGCCCTGGTTCAGCAGCACCTCGGCGATGCCGCTCATGCCGGCACCGCCAATGCCGACAAAATGGATGTGGCGAATGGCATGTTTCATGCCGTTTTCACTTTTGAGAGTTGTTCACAGGCGGCCACCATGGCGGCCACCGCGTCTGTCTTTTGCATCTGCTTGGCCTTCACAGCCATCTCCTGGAGTTGTTCGCGCTGCACGGTGCGCAACGTGCGCGCCAGCACCTCGGGCGTGAATTCGGGTTGCGGCACCGTCCAAGCGGCGCCAGCGTCGACCAAGAAGCGCGCATTGCTGGTCTGGTGGTCGTCCACCGCCGACGGAAACGGCACAAACAGCGCGGCCGCGCCCACCGCCGCAATTTCGGTCACGGTGCTGGCTCCTGCGCGGCAGACGATCAGATCGGCATTGGCAAAGGCCTGCGCGGTGTCGTCGATGAACGGGGTGAGCTCGGCTTGCACGCCGGCGGCTTCGTAGTTGGCGCGCAAGGCCTCGATCTGCTTCTCGCCGCTCTGGTGCAGCACGATCGGGCGCTCGTCTTCGGGCAACAGGGCCAGCGCCAGCGGCACGGTGTCGTTGAGCGCCTTGGCACCCAGGCTGCCACCCACCACCAACAAGCGAAGCGGGCCCCGGCGCTCAACAAAACGCTGCTCGGGAGCCGGCTGATTCAAGAACGCGGTGCGCAGCGGATTGCCCACCCACTGCGCCTTTTTCATCACGTTCGGGAAGGCGGTGAACACCCGGTCGGCGATGCCGGCCAAGATCTTGTTGGCCATTCCCGCCACCGAGTTCTGCTCGTGCAGCACCATGGGCTTGCCCAACAGCGTGCCCATCATGCCGCCGGGAAAGGTGATGTACCCGCCCAAGCCGACCAGCACGTCGGGCTGCACCCGGCGCACCACCTGCAGCGCCTGCCAGAACGCGCGCTGCAAACGCAGCGGCAGCAGCAGCAAGGTGGCGATCCCTTTGCCGCGCACGCCACCGAAGTCGATCGTCTCCAGCACAAAGCCGCGCGGCGGAACAAGCCGACTTTCCATGCTGTCCGGCGCACCCAACCAGTGCACCCGCCAGCCGCGCTCGCGCAATGCCTCGGCCACCGCCAGCCCAGGAAAGATATGGCCACCGGTGCCGCCAGCCATGACAAGAGCGCAGGGGGCACGGGTCGTCATTGACCACCCCCGCGCATGAGCAAGCGATTCTCGTAGTCGACCCTGAGCACGATGGCCAGCGCCACCAGGTTGATCAGGAGTGCCGAGCCGCCGTAGCTCATCAGTGGCAAAGTCAGGCCCTTGGTGGGCAGAGCGCCGAGGTTGACGCCGATGTTGATGAACGACTGAAAACCCATCCACACGCCAATGCCCTGCGCGACCAGGCCGGCAAACACCTGATCGAGGGCGATCGCCTGGCGGCCGATGTCCATGATGCGGCGGGTCAGCCAGAGAAAGAGCCCGATCAGGATCAGCACGCCGATCAGGCCGAACTCTTCGCCGATCACCGCGAGCAGGAAATCGGTGTGGGCCTCGGGCAACCAGTGCAGTTTTTCGACGCTGCCGCCCAGACCCACGCCAAAAATCTCGCCACGGCCAAACGCGATCAGCGAATGCGTGAGTTGGTAGCCCTTGCCCAGCGCGTGCTCCACGCTCCAGGGATCGAGGTAAGCGAACACCCGCGCACGCCGGAACTCGCTGGTCATGACCATGACCGCAAACGCGGCCACCACCACCAGCGCCATCAGAAAGAACATCCGCGCGTTCACACCGCCCAAAAACAGGATGCCCATGGCGATCACCACGATCACGATGAACGCGCCCATGTCCGGCTGGGCCAGCAGCAGCATGCCCGCCACGCCGACTGCCACCGCCATCGGCAGCACAGCGCGGAAGAAGCGCTCCTTAACCTCCATCTTGCGCACCATGTAGTCGGCCGCGTAAATCAGCACAGCGAGCTTGGCCAGCTCGGACGGCTGGAAATTCATCACGCCCAGCGGAATCCAGCGCCTCGCGCCATTCACCTCGCGGCCCAGCTGCGGAATCAGCACCAGCGCCAACAACACCAGGGTCAGGACAAACAGCCACGGGGCGAGCTTCTCCCAGGTGCGGATCGGCAGCTGGAATGCGACCGCCGAGGTGAACAAGCCGATGGCCATGAAAAACGCGTGGCGGGTCACGAAATGGGTGGGCGCGTAGTTGGCAAAGCGCGGGTTGTCGGGCAAGGCGATCGAGGCCGAATACACCATCACCAGACCCCAAAGAAGCAGCGTGATCACCACCCAGAGCAGCGGCTGGTCAAAACCCAGCTCGCGAACCGCTGGGCCGCGTGTGGTCCCAAAGCTGCGGCTCGACAAGCGCACCGGCAGGCCGTCGCCGCCGCCAGCAATCGCACCGCGCAAGCGGGTCCAGGTGGTTTGCAAGGCGACGATCACGCGATGCCCTCCAGCACCACACCGCGTTCGTCGGCGAGCTCGTGCACCGCCGTCACAAACACCTTTGCGCGGTGCACGTAGTTGTCGAACATGTCAAAGCTGGCGCAGGCGGGTGACATCAGCACCGCGTCGCCGCTGTGCGCTTGCTGCTGGGCCAAGCGCACCGCATCGGGCAGGCTTTGCGCATCCAGCACCGGTGTGTGAATCAACAAGCCAGCAACCGCTGAGCGGATGCTGTCGGCATCGCGCCCGATCAGCACCACCGCGCGCGCGTGGCGCGCCAGCGCAGCAGCCAGTGGCTGGAAGTCCTGTCCTTTGCCGTCACCGCCGAGGATGACCACCAGACGGCGCTCGGCGCCCAGTCCCGTGACCGCCGCCAGCGTGGCGCCCACGTTGGTGCCCTTGCTGTCGTCGAAAAACTCAACGCCGTCGATGAGGCCCACCGGCTCAACCCGGTGCGGCTCGCCGCGGTACTCGCGCAGGCCGTGCAGCATGGCGCCGAGCGCAGCACCGGTCGAACTGGCCAAGGCAAGAGCAGCCAGCGCGTTGGCCGCGTTGTGACGGCCTCGAATGCGCAGCGCGTCAACGGGCATCAGCCGTTGGTAATAGATGCCGTCGGCCTCGTCGACAGGCAAGGCCCCCACGCTGACCGCCGCGCGTGTACCGCTGCCCCCAGAGAGGGGTGCCGCGCCTTGGGGCAGCCCAGCGGCACGGCGACCTCGCCTGCGCGTCTCATCCACTGCCAGCGCACGCACCAGCCAATCCATGCCACCCACCGACTCGATGCCCCAGTCGCCCACGCGGGTGGGTGCGTCCAGCCCAAAACTGGCCCAGGGGCGCGCAGGCTGCTGGCGGTTGCGCCCACCCACCTTGACGGTGACCAGGCCCGGTTGCAAAGCCATCACGCGCGCGTCGTCTCGGTTGAGCAGCATGAGGGCTTGCTGACCCAGCACCGCTGCTTTGGCTGCCATGTAAGCGGCCAGATTGCCGTGCCAGTCCAGGTGGTCTTCGCTGATGTTGAGCACAGTGGCTGCCGTGGGCAGCGCGTCCCACGCGCCACCGGCCACGCCATCGAGCTGGAAGCTGGACAGCTCCAGCACCCAGACTGCTGGCAGGTGCGGTGGCAGCGGCACCTTGGCTGGCGGTGGCACCAGCAAAGGGGCTTCTCCGCCATCACTGGCTTCTGAAGCGATGGGGTTGGCCGCAGGCTCATCCTCGGCATGGTCCTGTGTGTCGCCGGTATCGCCGGTGTCGTCGCCAGCCGCCACAGGCTTTGGATCGACCCTGGGCGAAGCGGGTTCTTCGGCAGGCTCAACCAGCGCCTTCTCGGCCGCCAGCCGATTGGCCTCGCGCTCAGCCTCCACCTCGCTGTCCAACGCCTGCGCCAGCACATCCAGCAGCGCCGGACCGATGTTGCCCGCCACAACGGTGCGCACGCCTGCGCGTTGCAGCAGCAGGCCGGTCAACGCGGTCACGGTGGTTTTGCCGTTGGTGCCGGTGATGGCGAGCACCTGCGGGTGATACGGCCAGGCCTCACGTTGCGCCAGCTCGCGCAGCGCCAGCGCGAACAAATCAAGCTCTCCCAGCCAATCCGCGCCATGGGACTGCGCCCAGTCGCGCAGCGGTGCGAGCTGCTGCGGCGGCAGGCCTGGGCTGCGCGCGATCACCTGCCAAGGCGCCTGAGCCAACAACGCAGCGTCCAGCGGACCGCTGCGGAACTGGGCTGCGGGACATTCGGCAAGCAGCGCAGCCAGTTGCGGCGGGGTCTCGCGCGTGTCGGCAACCGTCACCTGCGCACCCTGACGCAGACACCAACGCGCCATCGCCAGGCCGGAAATACCCAGGCCCAGGATCAGAACGGTTTGGTCCTTCAGAGCGTTCATCGGAGTTTCAGGGTCGACAGACCGACCAGGCACAGCAGCATGGTGATGATCCAGAAGCGCACCACCACCTGCGTCTCTTTCCAACCCTTCTTCTCGAAGTGGTGGTGCAGCGGCGCCATCTGGAACAGGCGCTTCCCCTGGCCGTAGCGGCGCTTGGTGTACTTGAAGTAGGTCACCTGCAGCATCACCGAAATGGCTTCCACCACAAAGATGCCGCCCATGATGGCCAGCACGATTTCCTGGCGTACGATGACCGCGATGGTGCCCAAAGCGCCGCCCAGCGCCAGCGCACCGACATCGCCCATGAACACCTGGGCCGGGTGCGTGTTGAACCACAGAAAGGCCAAGCCGGCGCCAGCCATGGCCGAGCAAAAAATCAGCAGCTCGCCCGCGCCGGGGATGTGGGGCATCAGCAAATAGCGCGCAAACACCGCGTTGCCGGTGAGGTAAGCGAATACCCCCAAGGCAGAGCCCACCATCACCACCGGCATGATCGCCAAGCCATCCAACCCATCGGTGAGGTTGACCGCGTTGCTGGAGCCGACGATGACCAGGTAGGTCATCACCACGAAGCCGAACACGCCCAGTGGGTAGCTGATTTCCTTGAAAAACGGCACCATCAAACCCGCCTGCGGCGGCAAGTCCACCGTGAAACCGGAGGTGACCCACTCGATGAACAGCTGCAACACCCGCAGGTTGCTTGTCTCGGAGACGCTGAACACCAAGTAGAACGCGGCCACCAGCCCGATCACCGACTGCCACAAGTATTTCTCGCGCGAGCGCATGCCTTCGGGGTCCTTGTGGACCACCTTGCGCCAGTCGTCCACCCAGCCGATAGCACCAAAACCCAGCGTCACCAGCAACACGATCCACACAAAGCGGTTCGACAAATCGAACCAGAGCAAGGTGGACAGCGCGATCGAGAACAGGATCAGCACGCCGCCCATGGTCGGTGTGCCGCTCTTGCTCAGGTGACTTTGCATCGCGTAGTCGCGGATCGGCTGGCCAATCTTGAGCGCAGTCAGGCGGCGGATGAAGAAGGGGCCGGCCACCAGCCCGACGATGAGCGCCGTCATTGCGGCCATCACCGCGCGAAAGGTGAGGTACTGGAACACCCGCAGAAAACCGAATTCCGGTCCCAGCGATTGCAGCCATCCGGTCAGACTAAGCAGCATGCGTCGCGTCCTTGTGTTCTTGTTTTGTTGGGCCCAGCGCTTGCAATGCCTGCACCACGCGCTCCATGCGCATGAAGCGCGAGCCCTTCACCAGCACGCTGCGAGGCGCCTGTGCACCGACCTCGGTCACCACGCCGACCAAGTGCGACACCAGCGCATCGACCTCGGTCCAGTGGGTGGGCGCCGGCTCACCAGCAGCGCGCAGCGCTTCGCATGCCTGGCGCATCCAGTCGCCTGCGACATGCACAGCCTCGATCCCACGCGCCTGGGTGTGGCGCAGCACCTCGAGGTGAAACACCAGCCCTTGCTCGCCCACCTCGCCCATGTCACCAAGTGCCAGCAGGCGTGGCGCGGGCAACTCAGCCAACACGTCGATGGCTGCGAGTACCGAATCGGGGTTGGCGTTGTAGCTGTCGTCGATCAGGGTGAGCGTGTGGTCGGCGAGCGGCACGGCCAGTGCGCGCGAGCGCCCACCGACCGGCTCGAACGCAGTCAACCCGCGCGCGATCGCAGCCAGCGGCACGCCCGCCGCCAGCGCGCAGGCGGCGGCCGCCATCGCGTTGCGCAGGTTGTGACGGCCAGCCACGCGCAAAGCGCAGCGCTCGGCGCCCAGCGGCGTGGTGAAGTGCAGATCCCAGGCGCCGTTTTGCCAGCTTGCGCTTTGCACATGCACGGCGGCACCGGCATCGGTATCGCTGAAGATGATCACGCGGCGCGCGCCAGCAAGGTCGCGCCAGATCGGGGTATGGACTTCATCGCTTGGGAACACCGCCACGCCGTCGTCAGCGAGCGCAGCAATCACCGCTCCGTTTTCACGCGCCACTGCGTCCACCGAGACCATGAATTCCTGGTGCTCACGCTGCGCGTTGTTAACCAGGGCCACGGTGGGCTGGGCGATCGCGGCCAGCGTGGCGATTTCGCCCGGGTGGTTCATGCCCAGCTCGATCACCGCCAGCTGGTGCGACGGCAAGAGCTTGAGCAGCGTGAGCGGCACGCCGATGTCGTTGTTGAAGTTGCCTCGGGTGGCGTGCGCCGCCTCGCCCACGGCGGCGCGCAGGATGGACGCGACCATCTGGGTGACCGTGGTCTTGCCGTTGCTGCCGGTGACCGCAATCAAGGGCAGGTTGAACTGAGCGCGCCACAGGCGTGCCAGTTCGCCGAGCGCTTGTCTGCTGTTCGGCACCTCCACACCCACGAGACCCGCCGAGGCCAGGCCCGCCTCGGCCAACGCGACCATCGCGCCATGCGAATGCGCCTGCGGCAGGAAGTCGTGGGCATCGAAACGCTCGCCACGCAAGGCCACAAACAGATCGCCCGGCTGCAGGCTGCGGGTGTCGGTGTTGACCCGCTTGATCGCCAGCGCGGTCAACACCGCAGCGTCGCCGACCACGCGGGCACCGGTGAGTTGGAGCAGCAGAGCGGCAATGGGCTTCATGCGTCGGCTCCTTGCTGAGCACTGCGGCGCGCAAGCGCGGCAACCGCATGTGCTTGATCGGAAAACGGCCGCTTCACGCCCTGGATCTCTTGGTAATCCTCGTGGCCCTTGCCGGCGATGAGCACCACATCGGCTGGCTGCGCACATTGCACCGCCAGCGCGATGGCCGCTGCGCGGTCGGGCTCCACGCGGGCCTGCGCCGCGCGCTGCAAGCCAGCCTGCATTTCCCGCAGGATGGCCAGTGGGTCTTCGCTGCGCGGGTTGTCGCTGGTGAGCACGAGTTGCGCTGCTTCGCGCTCGGCCACGGCTGCCATCAGCGGGCGTTTGGACGCGTCGCGGTCCCCACCACAACCCACCACCACCCAAAGTACACCGCCTCTTCGCTTGGCCACCGGCTGCAGCGCTTGCAAGGCTTTTTCCAACGCGTCGGGCGTGTGGGCGTAGTCCACCAGCACCAGCGGTGCGGTATCCACTGCAGGCACCTGCTCCATGCGACCGGGCACCGGGGTCAGCGCGTGGCAGGCGCGCACGGCGTCGTCCAGCGGCAGACCCAGCGCGCGCACCGCGCCCAACACGCAAAGCAAATTCGCAAGGTTGTAACGACCCACCAGTGGCAGCGCGAGTGGGTGCGAGGCGCGCACCGTGCCCGCTGCGTCGCGCTCGACCACGGTGAGCCGCATGCCGGAGCGGGTCACCGCGATGCCCGCAGCGCTCAGGCGCGGGGCTTCGCTGCTGGCTTCCAAGCCCACCGTCCACAGATCCAGTCCACACTCGCGCACTCGCGCAGCCAACCCGACACCACGCGGATCGTCCAGGTTGACCACCGCCGCGGCCAGACCGGGCCAGTCGAACAGGCTGGCCTTGGCTGACCAGTAGACATCCATGCTGCCGTGAAAATCGAGGTGGTCCTGGGTGAAATTGGTGAACACCGCCACGCGGACTTGGGTGGCGTTCAGGCGTCCCTCCACCAGACCAATCGAAGAGGCCTCCAACGCCACCGCGCGCACGCCCTGCTCGCTCAGGGATCGCAGACTCATCTGCAGGCGCACCGGATCGGGCGTGGTGAGCCCAGTCGACACGAGGGTATTGGGCTCCCCAACAGCCTTCGGCGGCTGGCCGATGCCCAGCGTGCCGATCACCGCGCAGGGTCGCTCCAGCGCCGAGAGCAATTGCGCGGTCCACCAGGCGCACGAGGTTTTGCCATTGGTGCCGGTGATCGCCACCACCTCCATGGCCGCGCTCGGCTCGTTGTAAAAAGCGCTGGCGATCAGGCCGGCCAGTGCCTTCAGACCGGGTACCGCCAACACACGATCATCAGCCAATCCAAACGCCTCGGCGCCGGTCTGTTCCACCAACGCCGCCGCGCAACCGTCGGCCAGTACATCGGCCACAAAGCGGCGGGCATCGGTGGCTGCGCCAGGCCAGGCAATGAAACCGTCGCCCGGCTGCAGCTGGCGGCTGTCGCACTGCAGCCCACCGCTGACGCGCGCTTGGAGCCAGCTGGCAATCGCTGCGGGTTCGTGCAAAGTCTTCATCAGAACGACTCCTCAACGAACTCGGTCACGATTTGCGGCTTGACGCTCATGTCGGGCTGCACACCCAAAATGCGCAGCGTTTGCTGCACCGTCGCGCTGAACACTGGGCCAGCGACCACGCCGCCGTAATAAGCCCCATTCGTGGGCTCATCGATCATCACCGCGACCACGATGCGGGGCGACTCCACCGGCGCCAGACCGACGAAAAAGGCCCGGTATTTCTTGTCGGCGTAGCCCTTGCCCTCTTGCTTTCGCGCGGTGCCGGTCTTGCCTGCCACCGAGTAGCCCATGGTTTGGGCTTGAGGCGCGGTGCCGCCGGTGGTGGCCGCCATCTGCAGCATCTCGCGCACAGCGCGGGCGTTTTCTTCACTGAACACCCGCACGCCATGGGCAGGAGCTTGGTTTTTCAGCATGCTGACGGGGATCAGCTCGCCATCGCGCGCGAAGATGGTGTAAGCGTGGGCCAGCTGAAACAGCGAGGCTGAGAGGCCGTAGCCATAGCTCATGGTCGCCTGCTCGATCGGGCGCCACGATTTGTAGGGTCGCAGCCGACCGCTCACCACGCCAGGAAACGGCAGCTGCGGCTTTTGGCCGAAACCGGCCTCGGCATAGATTTCCCACATCTCGCGCGGCTGTATCTGCATGGCCATCTTGACCGTGCCCACGTTGCTCGATTTCTGGATGATCTGGTTGACGGTGAGCAGGCCGTGGGGCTTCGAGTCGGAAATGGTCGAGCCACCGATCTGGATGCGCCCGGGCGCGGTCTGAATCTGCGTCGTCGGCGTGACCATGCCCTTCTCCAGCGCCAGCGCGGCGATGAACGGCTTCATGGTTGAACCGGGCTCGAAACTGTCGGTCAGCGCGCGGTTGCGCAGCTGCTCGCCGGTGAGGTTGCGCCGGCGATTGGGATCGAAGCTGGGGTAATTGGCCAGTGCCAGCACCTCGCCGGTGACCGCGTCGAGCACCACCGCGCTGCCTGCTCGCGCTTTGTGGGCCAGCACCGCCTCACGCACCTTCTGGTAAGCGAAATACTGCACCTTGCTGTCGATGGAGAGCTGCAGATCGGGGCCGTCCAGCGGCGGGATCACGTCGCGCACATCCTCCACCACCCGGCCCAGCCGGTCTTTGATGACCCGGCGTGAACCGTTCTTGCCCGAGAGTTGCTGGTTGAACGCCAGCTCCACGCCCTCCTGCCCCCGGTCCTCCACGTTGGTGAAGCCCACCACATGGGCGGCGGCCTCGCCCTCGGGGTATTCGCGCTTGTACTCGCGGCGCTGGTAAATGCCGGGAATGGCGAGCGCCGCGATCTGCTTGGCCACCGGCTCGTCGACCTGGCGCTTGACCCAGACAAAGGTTTTGTCCTGCACGGCCAACCGCTTCTTCAGGTCGGACAGCGGCATCTCCAGCAACTTGGCCAACTCGGGCAGTCTCAAGCTGGCCTTGTCCACGTCTTCGGGAATCGCCCAGATGCTCTGCGCCACCACGCTGGAGGCCAGGATCAGGCCATTGCGGTCCAGCACCCGGCCCCGGTTGGCCGGCAGCTCCAAGGTGCGCGCAAAACGCACCTCGCCCTGGCGCTGAAAAAAGTCGTTGCCAAACACCTGCACATAGGCAGCACGCCCGGCCAGACCAGCAAACGCCACCGCCAGCGCGGCAACGATGAATTTGCTGCGCCACATCGGCGTCTTGCTCGCCAGCAGCGGACTGGCGCTGTAGTTGATGCTGCGGCTGGCACCGCGATCGGCGTTGTGGCGACGGCTCATGGTCGGGTCTCCCCTGTGGCGGGGGCAGGCAGCGCCACGTATTCCGTGATGCCCGGTGTGACCTGGCGCATCTGCAGCTTGTTGGTGGCCAGTTGCTGCACGCGAGCCGAGGCGGCCTGGGCGCGCTTTTGCAGCACCAGCTGCTCGTGTTCGGCGTCGAGCTTGAGGGCCTGAGACTGGCCGCGATCGAGCGCGGTGTAGAGGCGCCGCGACTCGTATTGCGTGTGCACCAGATACAACGCACTGACCAGCACGGCCAACAGCAGCACCAGGTTGAGCCGGATCATGGAATGGCCCCCACGCTCGGCGCTGCGCGTCCTTCGCTGCCCCCCAAGGGGGCGCGAGCTTGCTTGGGGCGGCCCAGCGCGGCGCTCTGGATGGCCCCCTCGCTCGGCGCTGCGCTCATACCGCCACCTCGGTGCGCGTGGCCACACGCATCACCGCGCTGCGCGAGCGCGGATTTCCCTGCACCTCGGTGGCACTGGGCATGGCGCGCGAGACATCGCGCAGTGGCATGGGGGCGGGTTCGGCGAACGGCACGCGGCGATCGACCACCGCGCGCGAATGGCCCACCATGAACTGCTTGACCTTGCGGTCTTCCAGCGAATGAAAGCTGATCACCACCAGCCGCCCACCGTCGCGCAATACCGGCAGACTCGCGTTCAGCGCTTGTTGCAGTTCTTCCAGCTCGGCGTTGATGAAAATCCGAAAAGCCTGAAAGGTGCGCGTGGCAGGGTCCTTGCCCGGCTCGCGGGTTTTGACCGCACCAGCCACGACGGCGGCCAGTTCGCGGGTGGTTCGAAGTGGGCCTTGTTCCTGTCGACGGCGATCAATCGCCTTTGCAACCGGTGCAGCAAACCGCTCTTCGCCATAGTCACGAATGATCTCCGTCAAGGTGGGCACGTCCACGGTTTCCAGCCACTGGGCCACGCTCTGGCCACGCGTGGTGTCCATGCGCATGTCCAGCGGACCGTCGTGGCGAAAAGAAAAACCCCGCTCGGGGTTGTCGATCTGCGGCGAACTCACGCCGAGGTCCATCAGCAGACCATCGACACTGCCCATTCCGAGCTCGCCGAGATGGGCAAAGCCCTCGTGGCGGATCGCCAGTCGGGCATCTTGAGCGGCGATCTCCTGGGCCGCAGCCACAGCCTGCGGGTCTTTGTCGAATACGGTCAACCGCCCCTGCTTTGAGAGCTGCTGCAGGATGGCACGCGCATGGCCGCCACGGCCGAAGGTGGCATCGACATAGTGTCCGTCGGGATTGATGGCGAGGGCTTGCACCGCTTCGGTCAACAGGACGGTCTGGTGGCACCATGGGTCTTGCACGACAGGCCTTCAAAAAGAAAAACTTTTGAGTACATCGGGCATTTCGCCCTGCATGGCCTGTGCCTCTTTGGCGTGGTAGGTCGGCTTGTCCCAGAGCTCGAGGTAGCTGCCCATGCCCAGCAGTACCACCTCTTTGGTGATGCCCACGGCTTCGCGCAGCTCGGGGGAGACCAGCACACGCCCGGTGCTGTCCATCTCCACATCGAAGGCGTTGCCCAGAAAAATCCGGCGCCACCACAAAGCCTCCATCGGCAGACGGGCCACCTCGTCGCTGAATACTTGCCAGGCCGGCCGCGGGAATACCATCAGCGAGCCGTGCGGGTGCCGGGTGATGGTGATTTGGTTGTTGGCTGCGATCAGGGCGCTGCGGTGCCGGGTCGGCATCGAAAGCCGTCCCTTCGCATCCAGACTGAGTGAAGAAATTCCCTGAAACACAGCGACCGATCCTGAACCAACACTTTTCACCACCAAATTGCACTTTTTTCCACTGTAGCAGGGAAATCATCCAGCTCAGAACATGGTCTGCATATTTTTTCAATTAAATCAATCACTTAGGACCGATTTCCGATGTGCAAGGGAAGGTAAATATGCTGCAAAAGCAACCACTTACCGCACTCTGCACAAGTGAAATCTGAAGCTCGACACCTGTGGGCAGTGCGCGACAGGCTGGAATCTGTCCTGACTCGGGACGCTCAGGCAAGCATGGACAGCGAGGCGCAGCATGGCACCGAATCGCGCGGTTGGGCTGCGGGGCCGACCGACCCACGCTGCCGCTTAGACGCTCAGAGGATGTAGCGCGACAGGTCTTCGCTGCGGCTGAGCTCGGCCAGTCGGCCGTCGACATAGGCCGCGTCGATGGTGACGGTCTGCCCTTGCAGCGTGGTGGCGCCAAAGCTCACCTCGTCGAGCAGATGCTCCATCACTGTGGCCAGGCGGCGCGCGCCGATATTCTCAGTGCGCTCGTTCACATCGCAGGCGATTTGCGCCAAGCGCAGAATACCTTCGGGCTGGAACACCAGCGTCACCCCTTCGGTGGCGAGCAGCGCCTGGTACTGAAGCACCAGCGAGGCATGGGTCTGGGTCAGGATGGCCTCGAAATCGCTCACTGAGAGCGACTGCAGCTGCACCCGGATCGGGAAGCGGCCCTGGAGTTCGGGGATCAGGTCGCTGGGCTTGCTGAGGTGGAACGCGCCACTGGCAATGAACAGAATGTGGTCGGTCTTCACAGGACCGTGTTTGGTGGTCACGGTCGTGCCTTCCACCAGCGGCAGCAGGTCACGCTGAACGCCCTGGCGCGAGACCTCGGCACTGCCAGAATCGCTGCGCGAAGCCACCTTGTCGATCTCGTCGATGAACACGATGCCGTTTTGCTCGGTGTTTTGCAGCGCGCGCTGTTTGATCTCTTCTTCGTTGACCAGCTTGCTGGCCTCTTCGTCGATCAACAGCGGTCGGGCCTCCCCAATCGTCAGGCGTCGGGTACTGCGCTTGTCTTGCCCCATTTGGCTGAACATGCCGCGCAGCTGCTCGGCCATGTCTTCCATGCCCGCTGGACCCATGATTTCCATGGTGGGGCGTGCTTCGGTGAGTTCGATCTCGATCTCGCGGTCATCAAGCTGGCCTTCGCGCAGTTTTTTACGGAAGGTCTGGCGCGCGGTACCTTCGCTGGTGGCGACCACCTCGGCGCCGGTGCCCGGCCCTGCGTTTCGGGGCGGCGGGATCAGCACATTGAGGATGCGTTCCTCGGCGGCGTCTTCAGCCCGCGCGCGCTGTTGGCGCTTGGCGGTTTCGCGTGTTTGCTTGATCGCAATTTCGACCAGATCGCGGATGATGCCGTCCACATCCTTGCCCACATACCCAACCTCGGTGTACTTGGTGGCCTCGACCTTGATGAAAGGCGCATCGGCCAGCTTGGCCAAGCGGCGCGCGATCTCGGTTTTGCCCACACCAGTGGGGCCAATCATCAGAATGTTCTTGGGCGTGATCTCGGGACGCAGCTTGTCGTCCACCTGCTGGCGGCGCCAGCGGTTGCGCAGCGCAATCGCCACGGCGCGCTTGGCGGCCTTTTGACCAATGATGAAACGGTCAAGTTCGGAAACAATTTCCTGGGGGGTCATGGAAGACATGGGACTCTCGGCATTCGGCAAGGGACGGTGGCCCGGGTGACGGTCGCCCGGCGCCAAAAAGCGGTCACAACACCTCGACGGTGTGGTTCATGTTGGTGTAAATACACAGCTCGCCAGCAATCGCAAGCGACTTGCGCACCACCTCTTCGGCGCTCAGATCGGTGTGGTCGATCAGCCCTTTGGCGGCCGCTTGCGCATAGGCGCCGCCGGAGCCGATCGCCACGATACCGTGTTCGGGCTCCAGCACATCGCCGTTGCCGGTGATGATGAGCGCTGCGGTGCGGTCGGCCACCGCCAGCATCGCCTCCAGGCGGCGCAGCACGCGGTCGGTGCGCCAGTCGCGAGTGAGCTCAATCGCGGCGCGCACCAGATGGCCTTGGTGCTTTTCCAGCTTGGCCTCGAAGCGCTCGTACAGGGTGAATGCATCGGCGGTGGCGCCGGCGAAGCCCGCCAGCACCTGGTCGTGGTGGAGCTTGCGCACCTTGCGCGCTGTGCCCTTGACCACAATATTGCCCAGCGTCACCTGCCCGTCGCCACCAATGGCCACCTGCACTCCGTCGGGCGTCTGACGCCTGACGCAGAGAATGGTGGTGCCGTGAAACTGTTCCATCTGAGATTGCTTGCCTGTGAGTGAATGAAGGGAGGGTCAATCGTTGCGCAGCACAACACGCGCGAATTCGGTGATGCCGATGACATGGAAAAAAGCCGAAATCAAGCGATGCGCGTCGACGAACTGCACCGTGCGGCCTTGGGCGTGGTGCCCCGATACCCAATTGAGCAAGGTACCAGCGGCCGAAAAATCGACCCGAATCAGGTTGCGGCAAGAAATGATCATCACGTCAGCACCCGCCATCCGCTGCTCCAGCGCCTCCAGGAGAGCCTGCGGGTCGCCCCGGATTTCGCCGGAAAGCTCCACCAAACCGATCTGATTGAAATCGGATTGCTGGCTGTCCAGCCGCGAATCGCGGGGGAACTGAGAGGACAACCGCTCCAGCACCGACTCGCCCAGCACCGACTGCCCACCATCGGGCAGCGCCTCGCCGGAGAGATTTTGAAAGTGGCAGCGCGGTGGCTCCCAGCCAGGCGGCGAGACCTCATAGGTGACGCAGAAATCCAGCGCAGCCAGCTCAAACTCGTCGGCGAGATTCATCGCACGCAACACTGCCATGCGCAATTCCCACCAAAGCTGCTCGACATCGCTGCGGCCTGAGGGTGTGCTGGACTTGAGCACACCACGCAGGGAAGCGATGCCCAGACAACGCAGCTCCAGGTCCTGATCGCCCCACAAAGTGAACATGCCCAGCAGCGCACGCGCGGCCTTGATGTCGATCGATTCCAGCGGCGACCAGTCCAGCACCCAGGGTTGGGGCGCGCGCGACAGCACTTTTTGCAGCGTGCCCACCGCGTGCGTATCGAGCTTGGGCTCAGACACCCAGACAGCGCGCGCGGACGCGGTCGACGGGGCGTAGGTCTTGCCTGTGAGCTGCCCGATCAGCTCGGGCATGTCGTACCACTGCGGCGCAGAGCGACTGAAACGGTTCACAAAATCGACCGTGCGGCTCTCAAACGGCGCGAGCTGGCCGGTGGCCCGGTACAAATCGAACAGGGCCAGCCAGTCTTCAATCTGGTCGATACGGGCACTGCCTTCACTCACCAATTGCGCCAAGCCCAGCTCGGCACCGCTGTCGTCGCCATTGGCAAAACGAATCGCCGCCTCTTCCACCTCCGGGTCCTGCGCCACAGCCTGAACATCGAGCGCGAAGAAGTGCGAGGCCGAAAAGCTGGAGCTCGGGCCACTGGGTGCGCCCGACGAAGCACCAGAAATTGCCATCAGTCCAGTGCGCGAAGGCAGCTGTGTCGGCACCGTCGGAACGGTGTCCTGGGACTCACTGTCTTCGGCAAGTGGTCCCTCGCGACGGGGTACCCGATCGGTCCCAAAGGGAGCGGCTTCATGGCCGGTGGTCAGAGAGACGCCATCGGTTTTGCCATGCTGGCGAGCAGGTTGCTCAGCCCGCGCGCCCGCGTCTGCCGAAGGTTTGCCCGTCTCATTTTGGCGGGCGATTGAGGTACTGTCGGAGCCGAACTGGCCAGAGCCAGCAACCAAGGAATCTGGGCCCTTGGTTTTCCACCACTGCATCGACATCTGGGCTTCGATCTCGTCGATTTTCTTGAGCGTCATCACCCGATCGTCCGGCTTGGCTGACAAACTGCTTTGAAAGAACGATGGACGCAGCCCTTGGCTGGCCTCGGTGGTTCCCTCGCGGCTGCGGATCTTGCGCAGCATGTCGAACTCGCGCTTGCGCACGAAATCGTTGCGCCGCTTGCGCTCAATCATCTCTTTGAGCACGGCCTTGCTGTATCCGCTCTCGCGATCGGCACTGCGGGTGTCGAGATCCGTCCAGCTCGTGGTCGGGTTGCGAACAAACCTCGCTACCTTGGAGAGAAAACCACCGTTGGAGTCGTCCTTTGACATGGCGTGAGGTTACCGGAAGTCAGAAGGGCTGAGAGCGAGAAATGCCAGCCTCAATCGCCGAACATCTTCTGCTTGAGCTCGCGGCGCTGCTGCGCTTCCAGCGAGAGGCTGGCGGTGGGGCGTGCCATGAGACGGCCAACACCAATGGCTTCGCCGGTTTCGTCGCAATAGCCATATTCGCCATTGTCGATGCGCCCGATGGCCTGCTCAATTTTTTTGAGCAGCTTGCGCTCGCGGTCGCGGGTGCGCAGCTCCAGCGCGTGCTCTTCCTCGATAGTCGCCCGATCGGCCGGGTCGGGCACGACCACCGTGTCTTCGCGCAGGTGCTCGGTGGTCACGCCAGCGTTGGCCAGCATGTCGGCGCGCAGCTGGATGAGCTTGCGCCGGAAATAGGCCAACTGCAGCTCGCTCATGTACTCGTCATCCGGCATGGCCATGATGTCCTCGTCGGTCAGCTGATCAACGGCCAAGGTCTTCCAGTTGTTGGCGCGTTTGGGGTCTTTGCGGATGGCGGAGGGGACGGGAGGCGTCATGACAACACGTTCGTTCGTGGTAGAAAAAGTGGCTTTGGCGGCGTCAGGTGCGTGGGTTGGCACCACATCGGCCTGCGTCATCTGCTCCATCATCACTTTCTTGGCGGCCCGCTTGCCCAGTGGGCGAGGCGTGGGCTCCACAGCGGCCTGAGCCACCTGCGCCTTGGACTGGGCCGATTTGGTGACCGAAGCCGCAGGCTTGGTCGCTGGTGCAACGGCAGTTGGCTTGGTTGGCTTGACGGATTTGGCCGCAGCGACGGCCTCTGGCTTGCTGGCTGCTGGCGCCTTGGCGCTGGTCTGGGTGGCGGGTTTGGTCACTGGCTTGGGTGCGGTTTGAAGAACAGAACGCGCCAGCGTCTCGGAAGAGGTTTTGGCGGCAACGTGGCTGGGCACCTGGGCGGTGGGCTTGGCAGCGCCAGCGGCTTTGGCGAGCCCGGCGGACTTGCTCGCCACCTTGGCGGAGGGGGTCGATGGTTGGACGGCTGGGTCCTGGGCCATCGGCTTTGCTGCCGTTGCCGGCTTGGACAGCGTTTTCACCGGCTTGTCGGCAGCAGTCGTGGCTACAGAGGTCGGCCGCGCTTTGGACTTGACGGGCTGAGCGGTTGTTGCTGTCTTCTTGGCCAAGGCTTTCACGGCAGATCTCCTCTCTGTGCCTGACGGCGCATGACGCGGGGCAGACGGGGTGGGTCGCGGGCTCTTGCCCAGCGCCAATGTGCTTGCCGGCGAGGCTGGCAAACCCTGGGTTATACCCCCAATCGATTTGTCGACCGGCGGGCTGGACGGGCGTGCCGGTGCAGCGCCAGCCTGGCGTGGGCGGCGAGCCCTGGGGGCGGGCTTGGCGGGCTGCTCTGGCGGTGGCTCCGAGCGAAAGCCCAGGCGCTGAAGAAACGAGATGAACATTATGTTGGCACCTCCCTGTGAATCACTCGCTTGCGCTGCCGACGGGTCAGACCAGCGACTGGTCCAAGCCCTGCACCAGGATGTCGCGCGGCAGGTCCAACCCGATGAACACCATCTTGCTCACCCGCTGCTCGCCCTCGGGCCAGAGGGGACCGAGGTCGCTGCCCATGAGCTGGTGCACACCCTGGAAAATCACCTTGCGATCGGTGCCATCCATGTTGAGCACGCCCTTGTAGCGCAGCATGCGCGGGCCGTAGACCTGCACCACGGCGCCCAGGAAGTCCTCCAGCTTGGCCGGGTTGAACGCCCGGGTGGCGCGGTAGACGAAGCTTTTCACGTCATCGTCGTGACGGTGGTGATGGCCCGGGCCTTCAGGGTCGTGCTGGTGTGACGGGTGGTCGCAGTGCTCGCCATGCTCGTGGTCGTCTTCCTTGTGCGCATGGTCGTGACCGTGGTCATGGTCATCGGCTTTGAGGAAATCGGGATCAATGTCGAGCTTGGCGTTGAGGTTGAAGCCGCGCAGGTCGAACACCTCCGCGAGCGCCACCTCGCCAAAATTCACCGGGCGCATTGGCGCGCGCGGGTTCATGTGCTTCAGGCGGTGCGTCAGCGCATCCAGTTCCTCGGGGCTGACCAGATCCGCCTTGCTGATAAAGATTTGGTCAGCAAAGCCGACTTGGCGACGCGCTTCCTGGCGGTCGTTGAGTTGCTGGGCGGCGTGTTTGGCGTCGACCACGGTGAGGATGGAGTCGAGCAGGTACTGTTCGGCGACCTCGTCGTCCATGAAGAACGTCTGTGCCACCGGGCCGGGATCGGCCAGGCCGGTGGTCTCAATGACCACGCGGTCGAAATCGAGTTCGCCCTTGCGCTTTTTCTCTGCCAAGTCTTGCAAGGTCGCGCGCAGGTCGTCGCGGATGGTGCAGCAGATGCAGCCGTTGCTCATCTGGATGATGTTCTCGGTGGTATCGGCCACCAGGATTTCGTTGTCGATGTTCTCTTCGCCGAACTCGTTCTCGATCACCGCGATTTTTTGGCCGTGAGCCTCGCTCAGCACGCGCTTGAGCAGCGTGGTTTTGCCTGCTCCGAGGAAGCCGGTGAGGATGGTGGCAGGAATCAGGGACATGGGCGGCGGTCTCCAGCAGCGGGGTCTGAACGCGGGTCCGGCGGGGTGCCGGGTCGCTATTCAGGCCCGGGAGTGTAGTGCAACGCACCGACACCACCGCGACCGCTGGCACAGCACCGCGCGCGCTACCCGGGTTTGCTGCTGCGTGGACCCGACAGATCGGGTGGCGACGCGGCGGCTGGGTCGGCTGCATCCGGGGCAGCGGTAGGCTGTTTGTTGGCCTGCGCGCGAGGGTGAGCAGCGTCGTAAATGCGCGCCAGGTGTTGAAAATCAAGTCGCGTGTAGACCTGCGTGCTGCTGATGCTGGCGTGGCCGAGCAGCTCCTGCACCGCCAGCAGATCGCCGCTGGATTGCAGCAAATGGCTGGCGTAGGAGTGGCGCAGCATGTGCGGATGCACCGGCGTGGTCAGGCCCGCCAGCTGCGAGCGCCGCTTGAGCCGCACGCGAATGTGTTGCGGCGTGAGACGCTGGCCGCGCACGCCGATGAACAGCGCCGGATCGTCTTTGGCCCAGGCGGCACGCGCTTGCAGCCACAGCGCCAGCGCCGCCAGCGCCGCGCGGCCCACCGGCACGCTGCGCCGCTTGCTGCCCTTGCCCAGCACCTGCGCCTCGCCCGCCTGCATGTCAATCCAACCGCGCGCCTGCGCGGTGGGCACTGCGTCCAGCCCCAGCAGCTCGCCAATGCGCAGGCCACAGCCGTACAGCAGCTCGGTGACACAGGCGTCGCGTGCGGCCAGCGCCGGGTCGTCGTCGGCTTGGATGAAGCTGGCCAGCGCCACCGATTCGTCCACCCCGAGCGCCTTGGGCAGTGGCTTGCCGGCTTTGGGGGCGCGCACGTCTTGCACCGGGTTGTGATCGATCTCGCCCTGGCGCCCGAGCCACACGTAAAAACCGCGCCAGCCCGAAAGAATCAGCGCAATGCCACGCGCGCTGCGCCCGCCGCTGTGCATCTGCGCCACCCAGCGTCGGATGTGCGCGTTTTGCACTTGCTTGAGCACCACGCCCGCCTCAACGGCTTGTTGGCTGAGGCGCTGCAGATCGCCGGTGTAGAGCTCCACCGTGCGATCGGCGAGGCGTTTTTCGACCCGCACATGGTCCAGGTAGCGCCGCACCAAGCCAGCGTCTGGCGACTGATCCGTTGGGTGGGCGATGCTGCGCTCGGTCACAGGATCAAGGGCGCAGGCGCGAGAGCGCAGCGCTGCTGAGTTCACCGATGCGTTGCAGAAAATCGGTGCCCATGTCGGCGGTAAAACGACCAGCGTCGGCCGAGGCCAGCACCAGCAAGCCGAAAGCTTGCGGCGCAATGCCCGCTCGAAGGGGAACCAGCGCGATCGAGGCGACCGAGGTCGGGTCGACCAACCACTGCACAGCCTCCAAACCGGTGTTGGTGCCGCAATACGGCAGGCTGAGCGAGTGGGCGAAGGTGGTGGCGTCTTCGCCCGCGCCCAGTGCGTAGTCCTCGCCAGAGAATTCGCTCGCCACACCCCAGACCTTGATCGCCACCTGAGGCACCAAAAACTGCGCTGCGAGCTCGCGCACCACCACCCGCGGCAGCTCGCGCGCATCGCGGGCAAGCAGCAACTCACGCGTCCAGCGCTGCAGGCGGTCGGCAATGGCGGTGTTTTCGTGGCCGTGGCGGATCATGCCGGCCGCTTTGAGCTCCAGCGCCTTGATCTTTTCGCGCAGCATCTCGGCCTGGCGCTCTTGCAAGCTGATTGCGCGGTGGCTGTGCGGGCTGGTGAGCTGGACGGCGGCCAGCAGACCGGCGTGGCGCTCGAAGAAGTCGGGTGTGTTGGCCAGGTAGTTGGCGATGTCGTCTTCGGTGATCGGGGAAATGGTGGGTTCGGTCATAGCGAAGACGATACAGCAGCCGGGTTCGCGCAAGGGGTCAAGGCAGCGCGGTGGCGGCCAGACCCATCAGGGCAGGTCGGGCAGCTCCAACTCCCCGTCGAACACGGTGGTGGCCGGGCCGGTCATCAGCACCGGCTCTTGGTGATCGGGTGTGTTTTGCCACGCAATGGTGAGCAGCCCGCCCCGGGTGTGCACATCGACCTCGGTGTCCAGCAGCCCCAGCCGAATGCCAGCCACCACCGCGGCGCAGGCGCCGGTGCCGCAGGCCAGGGTCTCACCTGAGCCGCGCTCGAACACCCGCAGCCGCACGGTGCGGCGGTCGATCACCTGCAAAAAGCCCACGTTGACCCGCTCGGGAAAACGCGCGTGGCGCTCGATCACCGGGCCCCAGTCTTCCACCGGCGCGGTGTCGACATCGCCCGCCAGCAGCACCGCATGGGGGTTGCCCATCGACAGCGTTGACATCAGCACCTCGCCCACGCCGGGCAAATCCAGTGGCCAGCGCTCGAAACCACCCATGGGCTGGGCTTGCAGGCCGCTGGCATCGAACGGCACCCGTGCCAAATCAAACACCGGCGGCCCCATGTCGACCGTGACGCGGCCGTCGTCCAGCAGGTGCAGCGACAACTCGCCGTGTTTCACCTTGACCCGCACCGGGTTGCGGTCGGTCAGGCCTTTGTCGCGCACATAGCGCACAAAGCAGCGCGCGCCGTTGCCGCAATGCTCCACCTCGCTGCCGTCGGCGTTGTGGATCACGTACTCGAAATCCAGCCCTGGGCCGGGCGAAGGGCGCACGCTCAGGATCTGGTCGGCCCCGACGCCAAAACGCCGGTCGGCGAGCCAGCGGTACTGCGCCGCGCTGAGGTTCAGGCGCCCGCACGTCTCGTCGAGCACCACGAAATCGTTGCCTGCGCCCTGCATTTTGGTGAAACGGATGTGCATGGCGCGGATTATCCGCCGCAGCAACCTGTTGACCCAGGCCGGGCCGAGCGCGTGCTTGACGCACCGCCCATGGCCAGCCACCCGGGAAAACCACGATCACCAAACGGGTTTGGATTTGTATGATGACCTGACAAATCAACCCCCGCTCTCAACGCCCACCCGCCCCTCATGATCGGCCCCTTGTCCGCCCCCGAGCGCCTGAGCGACCGCCTCGCCGCGTTGCTGCAGCAGCGCATCGCCGCAGGCGAACTCGCACCAGAGGAACGCCTGCCGACCGAACAACAGCTGGCTGAGCGTCACGGTGTGTCCCGCACTGTGGTGCGCGAGGCAGTGAGTCGGCTCAAATCGATGGGCTTGCTGGTTTCGCGCCAAGGGGCGGGGGTGTTTGTGGCGCCGCTGCACCAGGCGCGCGCGCTGGCCTTCGACCCCACCGTGCTCGACTCGATAGCGGGTGTGTTGCAGGTGGTGGAGGTGCGCCGCGGGCTGGAATCCGACATGGCGGCGCAGGCAGCCGAGCGCATGACACCGGAAAAGGCCCAGGCCATCGCCGCCGCCTTGGCCGCCGTGGAAGCCTGCGCACCCCACGGCGCCGAGGGCGTGCAGGCCGATCTGGATTTCCACCGCAGCATCGCGCGCGCCACCGACAACCCGCATTTCGAGCGCCTGATCGGCTTTTTGGAGCAGTACCAGCGCGACGCCATGCACGTCACCCGCACCAACGAGGCGCTGGACATCGGCTACCAAACGCAGGTGCAGCAGGAACACCGCCGCATCGCCGACAGCGTGATGCGCGGCGACCCAGAAGCTGCGCGCCAGGCCGCACGCGAACACATGCAGAACGCCGCGTTTCGGCTCGAACACGCCGCCCCCGCCATCCGCCACACCCTCGACGCCCTGCTGACCCGAACACCGACACGCACTACGCCATGACAACCAACACCTCTCCCACGCTCGGCGTGATCGGCCTGGGCTCCATGGGCATGGGCGCCGCCCGCTCCGCCGTGCGCCAGGGCGTGCCCACCTGGGGATACGACCCACGTCCGGAAGCGGTCACGGCCTTTCGCGAAGTCGGTGGAAACGGGGCTGGTAGCTTGGCCGAGCTGGCTGCGCAGTGCGATGTGGTGCTGGTGTTGGTGGTCAACGCCGCGCAGACCGAAGACGTGCTGTTCGGCGCCGATGGGCTTGCGCAAAAGCTCAAAGCTGGCGGCGTCGTCATTGCCTCGGCCACGGTCGACCCGGCCTTGCCGCCGCTGTGGGAGCAACGTCTGGAAGCCAAAGGCCTGTGGCTGATCGACGGCCCGGTCTCAGGCGGCGCCAAGAAAGCGGCCGACGGCCAGATGACGGTGATGGCCTCGGGCAAGCCCGAAGCATTCGCAGCCGCTGGCGCGCTGCTGAACAGCTTCGCTGGCAAGGTTTACCAGCTGGGCGACCGGGTGGGTGTGGGCTCCACCGTGAAGATGGTCAACCAGCACCTGGCCGGGGTACACATCGCCGCTGCCTGCGAAGCCATGGCGCTGGGCATCAGGGCCGGCGCCGACCCGCACCAGCTCTACGAGGTGATCACCAACGCCGCCGGCAACAGCTGGATGTTCGAGAACCGGGTGCCGCACATTTTGGCTGGCGACTACACGCCGCTGTCCACCGTGAACATCTTCGTGAAAGACCTGGGCATCGTGCTCGATGCCGCGCAACAGCTGCGCTTCCCGCTACCGCTGGCCGCCGCCGCCCACCAGCTGTACCTCTCGACCGCCGCCATGGGCCTGGGCGGCGAAGACGATTCGGCGGTGGTGAAGTATTTCGCCGCGCTCGCCGGGCTGACCCTGCCCACGGCCCAGGAGCCCCAGCCATGATCCTCGGCGTGATCGCAGACGACTTCACCGGCGCCACCGATGTGGCCAGCATGCTGGTGCGCGCGGGCATGCCCACGGTGCAGGTGCTCGGCGTGCCCGAAGGCGAACTGCCGGTGGCCGACGCGGTGGTGATCGCGCTCAAAACGCGCACCATTCCCGCCGCCGAAGCGGTGGCGCAGAGCTTGGACGCAATGCGCGCGCTGCGGGCTGCAGGTGCCCGCCAGATTTACTTCAAATACTGCTCCACCTTCGACTCCACACCCGCCGGCAACATCGGCCCGGTGACGGATGCGCTGATGCTGGCGCTGGGCGCCGACTTCACGATCGCCTGCCCCGCCTTCCCCGAAAACGGCCGCACTGTGTTTCGCGGTCACCTGTTCGTGGGCGACCAATTGCTCAGCGACTCGGGCATGAAAAACCACCCGCTGACACCGATGACAGACGCCAACCTGGTGCGCGTGTTGCAAGCGCAAACGGCCCAGCGCGTGGACCTGCTGCGCGTGGACGCGCTGCGCCATAACGCGCAAACCGCCATCGAGAAACTGCAGGCCGATGGCGTGCGCATCGCCGTGGCCGACGCGATCGACAACAGCGACTTGCTCACCCTGGCCGAGGCCTGCGCCGAGCTGCCGCTGATCACCGCCGGCTCCGGCGTGGCGCTCGGTCTGCCGCCGGCCTACCAGCGCCGGGGCTGGTGGGCGCCGAGCGAAAGCGCGGCGCGGCTGTCGGCGGTGAGCGGACCGGCTGCGGTGTTGTCGGGCTCGTGCTCGGACGCGACCAACGCGCAGGTGGGGCGCTGGATGGCAGACGGCCGCACGGCGATCGCCATCGATCCGCTGGCACTGAGCACGGGGGCCCAGAGCGCCACCCCGCTGCTGGCGCAGGCGCTGCCCAAGCTGGCTGCGGGGCCCGTGTTGATCTACGCCACCGCCGCGCCCGAGCGGGTGAAGGCGGTGCAGGCCGAGCTCGGTGTAGACGCGGCGGGCGCGCTGGTCGAGCACGCACTGGCCGAGCTCGCCCAAGGTCTCGTGCAAGCGGGTGTGCGACGCTTGGTGGTGGCCGGCGGCGAAACCTCGGGTGCGGTGGCGCAGGCGCTGGGCGTGCCGCGGTTGCGCATCGGCGCGGCGATCTGCCCCGGCGTGCCGTGGACCGAGGCCACGCTGCCGGCATCGGGCGAGCCGCTGTGGCTCGCGCTCAAATCGGGCAACTTCGGCGGCGTCGACTTCTTTGCCGACGCGCTGCGCCAAGCCGGGGTGGCACTGCCATGACCGCCTGGCCAGACGAGCAAAACGCCGTGCGCGCTGAGTTGGTGCGCGTGGGCGCTTCGCTGTTCCAGCGCGGCTGCGTGCATTCGACAGCGGGCAACATCAGTGTGCGGCTGAGCCCCGATCAAGGCAGCGGCTTTCTCATCACGCCGACCGACGCCTGCCTGGGATTCCTCGACCCGACCCAGCTCGCCTGGGTAAGCAACACCGGCACCCAGCGCAGCGGCGAGCGCGCCAGCAAAACGCTGGCCCTGCACCGGCGCATCTACGCCGCAGCCCCCGAGGCGCGGTGTGTGCTGCACACCCACGCCACGCACCTGGTCGCGCTCACGCTGCAAGGCGTCTGGCGGACCGAGGACATCTTGCCGCCGCTCACGCCGTACCAGGTGATGAAGGTCGGGCATGTGCCCCTGATTGCGTACCGCCGCCCGGGCGACCCAGCGGTGGCCGACGCGGTGGCCGCCCACATCGCGGCCGCCCAGCGCCCGTTGCGCGCCGTGATGCTGGAGCGCCTGGGGCCCACCGTCTGGCACGACAGCCCGTCTGCGGCCATGGCGCTGCTCGAAGAACTCGAAGAAACCGCGCGCCTGTGGCTGCTCGGCGGTCGCGCCGCAACCCCCATGACCGAGGCGCAGATCGACGAGCTGCGCGCCCATTTCAACGCTCCCTGGTAGGTCCACAACCCCATGCCCCGTTTCGCCGCCAACCTCTCCATGCTCTACACCGAGCTGCCGTTCCTCGACCGCTTCGCTGCTGCCGCAGCCGACGGTTTCGATGCGGTGGAGTACCTGTTTCCCTACAACTTCACGGCCGCCGAGATCACCGCGCGCCTCAAAGACAACGGCCTGACGCAGGCCTTGTTCAATCTGCCACCTGGCGACTGGGCGGCCGGAGAGCGCGGCATGGCCTGCCATCCCGGGCGCGAAGCCGAGTTCGCCGCCAGCGTGGCGCAGGCCCTGCTTTACGCCCAGGCCACCGGTTGCCAGCGGCTGCACGCCATGGCTGGTCTCAACCCCGCCGGCGTGAGTGAGGCAACCCTGCGCAGCACCTATGTCAGCAACCTGCGAGATGCGGCTGCGCAACTGGCGCCGCACGGGATCACCCTGCTGATCGAGCCCATCAACACACGCGACATGCCGGGCTTTTATCTCAACTTCCAGCAGCAAGCGCACGACGTGTTGGCCGAGGTGGGCGCTGCCAACCTAAAGGTGCAGATGGACTTCTACCACTGCCAGATCATGGAAGGCGACCTGACCCGGCGGCTGGAACAGCACATCGCCGGTGTCGGTCACATCCAGATCGCCGGTGTGCCCGATCGCCACGAGCCCGACGGCGGTGAGGTGCATTTTCCACATCTGCTGGACCGGCTGGACGCGCTGGGCTACGCGGGTTTCGTGGGCTGCGAATACCGCCCCAAGGCGGGCACGAGCGAAGGCCTCGGCTGGCTGCGCCGCTACCAGGCTTCCCGCGAGGCATCGACATGAACATCCTCATCACCGGCGGCACCGGTTTCCTGGGTCGCACGCTGGCGCAGAGCCTGTTGCAACGCGGGCAGCTCGCTGGGCTTCCCATCACCACCCTCGCGCTGGCCGATCTGGTCGCGCCCAGCGAGCCCGCACTCACCCAGGACCCGCGTGTCCAGACACACACCGGCGACCTGCTGAGCAGCCTGCCCGGCCTTATGGCTGCGCAGCGCTGGGACGCGGTGTTTCACCTCGCCTCGGCCGTCTCGGGCGAGTGCGAAGCCAACTTCGACCTCGGCCTGCACGCCAACCTCGACACCACCCGCGCCCTGCTCGACGCCTGCCGCGCCCAGACAACCGCTGACCACGCGCCGCCGCTGTTTTTCTTCTCCAGCTCGGTGGCGGTGTTCGGCAGCGACCCGGCGATCCCGCTGCCCGCCGTGGTGCGCGACAACACCCTGCCCACACCGCAGTCGAGCTACGGCATCCACAAATTCGTTTGCGAGCAACTGGTGGCCGACTACACCCGCAAGGGCTTCATCGACGGCCGCGCCGCGCGGCTCATGACCGTGTCGGTGCGGCCCGGCCGGCCCAATGGCGCGGCGTCGAGCTTTCTCTCAGGCCTGTTCCGCGAGCCGCTGGCCGGCCAACCCAGCGCCTGTCCGGTGGACCTGGACACCGAGGTGGCGCTCTCATCACCCACCAACACCATCGCCGGGATCTTGGCCGTGGTGGAAGCCAACCGGGAAGCCTTTGGTGGCCGCACCGCGATCAACCTGCCCGCACTCACGGTAAGCGTTCGCCAGATGCTGCAGGCCCTGCAAGACCTCGCCGGGCCTGAGGTGATGGCGCTCATTCGGGAAGTGCCTGATGCCGGCGTGAAAAACATCGTGCAGGCTTGGCCCTCGCGTTTCGAGAGTCCGCGCGCCGCCGCGCTCGGCCTGTCGCCCGATCCCGATTTCGGCAGCGTGCTGCACCAGTATGTGCAGCACCATGCCGAAGCCGTGACCCACCCAGCCGCACGCCAGCGGCTCGGTCTTTGACTGTTCCCGCCCCGTTTAGCCCACCAACCCCAAGTAGGAGACATGCCATGAAAACTCTGTTGAAACCCCTCGCCCTGGCCGCCGTGCTCGCCGCTGCCACCGGCGCTGCCCAATCCCAGACCGTTCTCAAGATCGGATACGCCACCTCGCCCACTTCGCACTACGGTGTGGGCACCACCGCGTTTTGCGACGAGATGGAGAAGGGCACCCAGGGCCGCTACAAATGCCAGCAGTTCCCCTCTTCGGCACTGGGCGGTGAACGCGAGCAGATCGAAGCGGTGCAGCTCGGCACGCAAGACCTGGTGAACACCTCCACCGGCCCGCTGGGCAACTTCGTGCCCGAGGTGCGGATCGTCGACATCCCCTTCCTGTTTCGCGACTACGACCACGCGCGCAAGGTGATGGACGGCCCGATCGGCCAAGACCTGCAAAAGAAAATGGCCGCCAAAGGCCTGATCAACCTGGCCTGGACCGAAAACGGTTTCCGCCACATGACCAACAGCAAGCGGCCGATCAACAGCGCCGAGGATGCTGCGGGCCTGAAGATGCGCACCATGGAAAACAAGGTGCACATGGAGGGCTACAAGACCTTCGGCATCTTGCCCACGCCGATGCCCTTCCCCGAGCTGTTCACCGCGTTGCAGCAAGGCACGGTCGACGGTCAGGAAAACCCGATCCCGGTGATCCTGGCGAGCAAGTTCTCGCAGGTTCAAAAACACCTGTCGCTGACCGGCCATGTGTATTCGCCCGCCGCGCTGATCCTCTCCCCTGCGGTCTGGAACAAGCTGTCCGACGCCGACAAAAAGGTGTTCACCGACGCAGCGAAAAAAGCCACTACGGCCCAGCGCAAGAAGGTCAACGACGACGAGGCCAGCGGCATCGCCCAGCTGCGTTCTGAAGGCATGCAGGTGATCGAGAAGGTCAACGGCGAGAGCTTCCGCAAGGCGGTGGGTCCGGCCTACGCGAACTTCGCCAAGGAGTTTGGTGCCGCCAACATTGCGGCCATCCAAGCAGTTAGATAAGACTCCCCCGCGCCGCCTTCGGCGTGTCTTGCAGACCGCGGTCGCGCCGCAGGCGCAACCTCTTCGGGCTGTCCAAGCCTGCGCAGGCAGGCTCGGAGCCGCAGCCCTCAGCCCCCCAGGGGGCGATACCTGCAGGCCGGCAAGGCCGGACCCGCGGTGTTCTGGGTTGAGCTTCCCTTCTCTTTGGCGACGGCGTCGGTTTTCCGGCACTTGTCGTCTGTTGCCTTGACTACCGGTCTGTGTTTGCCGCCATGAAATCCCTCATCCTCACGCTCGACCGCTGGATCACCGGCGCTTGCATGCACCTGGCGTGTCTGCTGTTGGCGGTGATTTCCTGCCTGGGGCTTTGGCAGGTGGTCACCCGGTTTGTGTTGTCACAGCCGTCTACCTTCACCGAAGAAGCCATGCGACGCCTCCTGATCTGGATGGTGATGCTGGGCATGGCGGTGGCGGTGCGCAGGGGCGCACTGGTTTCGGTGGATCTGATGCTGCGCCTCTCGCGCGGCGCCTGGCGGCGCACCGTGCGCCGCACCATCTCGGGCGTGAACCTCGCGTTTTTCTCGGTCGTGCTGTGGTTCGGCATCGACCTGGTGTGGCGGGTGCGCTTCCAGACCTTTGCCAGCATGGAGCTGTCGATGTCCTGGGCCTACGCCGCCGTGCCGGTGGGTGCCCTATTGGCCATTCTGGCCACGCTCGCCCACCACCTCGACCCGCAAAACCAGGAACTCGAAACCGCGCAGTGATCCGCGCCGTTCCCCACTTGTTTCTCGGTCTCCACCCCACTCCACACCGCCGGACGCTCCCATGCCCTTGACCCTGCTCATCACCATGATGGTGTGCTTTGCCTTCAGCATTTCGATTGCTGTGGCCATCGGCGGCTCGGCTGTGCTGGGCATTGTGCTGTTTGATTCGGACCAGCTCATCCTCGTGCCCAAGGAGATGTTCAGCGCGATCGACAAGTTTCCGCTCGCCGCCATCCCGTTTTTTATCCTCGCGGGCAACCTGATGGAAACCGGCGGCATTTCGCGCCGGCTGGTGGAGTTCGCCAAATCGCTGGTCGGCGGCGTTCAGGGCGGCTTGCCGATGACCTGCGTGCTCACCTGCATGATTTTTGCCGCTGTCTCGGGCAGCTCGGTGGCCACCACTTTTGCCATCGGGGCCATCCTGATCCCGGCGATGGTCAAGCACGGCTACCCGGTGGGCTACGCGGCCTCGGTGCAAGCCACTTCGGCCGAGCTGGGCGTGATCATTCCACCGTCGATTCCGCTGATTTTGTTTGGTGTGGCAGCCGAGGTGTCGATTGGCGAGCTGTTCATCGCCGGCTTCGGCCCGGGCCTGCTGATCGGTGTGGTGTTGATGGTGTTCGTTCACCTGTGGTGCCGCTTCAAGGGAATGGGCAAGCACGACGGCGACGGCCGCCTGAGCGTGTGGGCTGCGACGCGCGACGCGGGCTGGGCGCTGCTGATGCCGGTGGTGATTCTGGGCGGCATCTACGGTGGTATCTTCACGCCCACCGAAGCCTCGGTGATCGCGGTGTTTTACGCGCTGCTCGTGGGTCTGGTGATCCACCGCGAGCTCAAGCTGTCGGACATCGTGCTGGTGTTGCGCAAATCGGTGATCTCCAGCGCGGTGATCATGTTCATCATCGCCAACGCGGGTCTGTTCGCTTTTCTGATCACACGCGCCGGTATCCCCGATGCCATCGGCCAGTGGCTCTCTGCGGTGCTGGAGTCGCCTGCGATGTTCCTGCTGGGGGTGAACGCGGCGCTGTTCGTGATCGGCATGTTCATCGAGACCTCGGCCGCCATCATCGTGCTCGCGCCCATCCTGGTGCCGGTGGCCATCTACTTCGGCATCGATCCGGTGCACTTCGGCATCATCATGGTGGTCAATCTGGCCATGGGCATGATCACGCCACCGTTCGGCGTCAACCTGTACGCCGCCTGCACCGTGGCCAAAATTTCGCTCGACCGCATCATCGGCCACCTGCTCCCGTTCGTGCTGGTCATCATGGGCTGCCTGATGCTCATCACCTACGTGCCGCAAATTTCGCTGGCGCTGCGCGATGCGGTGTTTGCGAAACCGCCAGTGGTGCAACCCGTGATTGGCCCAGCCATCGGGCCCCAGTAAGTCATGGCTCTACATTTCATCGCCAACAACGCTGTGCGCTCGGCCAGCGGCCAGACGCTGCCGGTCATCGATCCCGCCACCGGCGAGACCTACGACACCCTGGAACGTGGCAACGCCGCCGACATCGATGCGGCCGTGAGCGCCGCGCGCCATTGCTTCGACACCAGTTGGAGCCGCCTCACCGCCGCCGAACGTGGCCGTCTGCTGATGAAGCTGAGCGCCAAGGTGGCCGAACACGCTAACGAGCTCGCCGCGCTGGAGCAGCGCGACTGCGGCAAGCCGGTGAAGCAGGCCAAAGCCGATGCGCTGGCGCTGGTGCGCTACTTCGAGTTCTACGCCGGCGCTGGCGACAAGCTGCACGGCGACACCATTCCCTACCTCGACGGCTACAGCGTGCTGACCTGGCGCGAGCCGCATGGCGTGACCGGCCATGTGATCCCGTGGAACTACCCGATGCAGATTTTCGGGCGCAGCGTGGGCGGCGCGCTGGCTGCGGGCAATGTGTGCGTGGTCAAGCCGTCGGAAGACGCTTGTTTGTCCCTCCTGCGCGTGGCCGAGCTGGCGGCTGAGGTCGGCTTCCCGCCGGGTGCCATCAACATCGTCACCGGCTACGGCAACGAGGTGGGCGACGCGCTGGCGCGCCACCCCGGCATCGACCACATCAGCTTCACCGGCAGCCCGCGCGTGGGCACGCTGATCCAGCAGGTTGCTGCCGAGCGGCATTGCCCGGTGACGCTGGAGCTGGGCGGCAAGGGGCCACAGATCGTGTTCGACGACGCCGACACCGATGCCGCCCTGCCTTTCATCGTCAACGCCATCGTGCAAAACAGCGGCCAGACCTGCAGCGCGGGCTCGCGCCTGCTGGTGCAGCGCGGAATCTACGAGTCGGTGTTGCAGCGCGTGGGCGAGGCTTTCACCGCTTTGCGCGCCGGGCCGCCGGCGATGGATCTTGATCTGGGTCCGCTGATCCGCCAGAGTCAGCTGGAGCGCGTGCGCGGTTTTCTCGAAGAAGCGCGCGCCGCTGGCATCGCAACCGTGGCGCAAGGTCGCATCGTGGACGAGGCGGATGCGGGCGGTTTCTACGCCGCGCCCACGCTGTTGCGCGATGTGCCTGCAGACCACCGGCTCGCACAGGAAGAGGTTTTCGGCCCGGTGCTGGCTGCCATGCCATTCGACGACGAAGACCACGCGGTTCAGCTCGCGAACGCCACCGCGTTTGGCTTGGTGGCTGGCGTGTGGACGCGCGATGGTGCGCGCCAGTTCCGCATGGCGCGCCGCGTCAAGGCCGGCCAGGTTTTCATCAACAACTACGGCGCTGGCGGCGGCGTTGAGCTGCCGTTTGGTGGCGTGAAGTCCAGCGGTTATGGCCGCGAAAAAGGCTTTGAAGCCCTGCTCGGTTTCACCACCCTGAAAACCGTGGCCTTTCGCCACGGCTGACCCTTCTTTTCTGAAAACTCTCCCATGCGCGTCCACAACAAATCCATCATCGTCACCGGCGCTGGCAACGGCTTCGGCGAAAGCATCGCTCAGCGCCTGGCCGCTGAGGGCGCCCGAGTCATCGTCAACGACATCGATGCGGCCAATGGCGAGCGTGTCGTGGCGGCCATCGTCGCAGCCGGCGGCAAAGCCTCATTCTTCGCCGCAGACGTCACTCAATCGGCAGAGGTCAAGGCGCTGGTGGAAGCCGCGCTGCAACGCCACGGTCGGCTCGACGCGATGGTCAACAACGCCGGCTGGACGCACCGCAACCAGCCCGCGCTCGACGTCAGCGAAGACGAGTTCGACCGCTGCTACGCGGTCAACGTCAAGAGCATTTACCTGTCCACCATCCACGCGGTGCCCGCGCTGCGGGCCAACGGCGGCGGCTGCCTGATCAACATCGCGTCCACCGCCGGTGTGCGGCCGCGCCCCGGTCTCACTTGGTACAACGGCAGCAAGGGTGCGGTGATCACCACCTCCAAGTCGCTGGCGGCAGAGTTCGGCGCCGACAACATCCGCGTCAACTGCGTCAATCCGGTGATGAACCCGTTCACCACACTGGGTGCCTCGTTCGCCGGTGGCGAGCTGACCGAAGAACGCCTCGCCAAATTCCGCTCCAGCATCCCGCTTGGCCGTTTCTCGACCGGCGACGACGTGGCCAACGCCGTGCTCTACCTCGCCAGCGACGAGGCCGCGTTCATTTCGGGTGTCTGTCTGGAAGTGGACGGCGCGCGCTGCGTCTGACGCTGGCCCGCGTCCAAAGCGATCACTGCCTTGTTAGGCCTTGCCGCGCCAAACGTCTGAAGCGCGACTTCCCCGCAGCGCGGCCTGCCGCACAATGCCGCCATGCCACGCGCCAACCAACTCCTTCACCCCGCTCGCACCCCCGCCCCGCTGCGCTCAGCTGCCACCGTTCTGCTGCTGCGCGACGGCACCGACCCTGAGCATCCAGGAATGGAGGTGCTGATGACGCGCCGCTCCAGCACCGCCAGTTTTGCGCCCGGTGCCTACGTCTTTCCAGGTGGTGGCATTGACGCCGCCGACGCACAGGCGCACGACCTGGCGACCCGGCGACCGACCCAGAGCGACCTGCACCTGACCCAGGCCATCGCGGCCATCCGCGAGAGTTTCGAAGAGTTGGGCGTTTTGCTGGCCCGCCACCCCGACGGCTCCCACGCCACCAGCGCTGATATCGCCGCGCTGGACCGCAAAGCCCCGTTTGCCGCGCAGTGCCGCGAACGCGGCCTCACGCTGGACGGCGCCGACGTCTTCGTGCTGGCCCACTGGATCACCGACCGCGATCTCCCGCGCCGCTTCGACGTGCCGTTTCTGGTCGCGCGCATGCCCGAAGGCCAGGAGCCGGTGGCCGACGAGGCCGAGCAGTTCGAACCGGTCTGGGTGCGACCGGCCGACGCGCTGGCTCGCCACGCCGCGGGCAACTTCTTCATCATCTTTCCCACCATCCGCACGCTGGAGCGGCTCAAGGCCCACGACACCGTGGCTTCGGTGCTGGACGCTTGTGCGGTCAACGATGAGCCGCTGTTCACCAGCTGTCCGCGCGCCGGTTTGCTCAATGGCGCCGATTCGCGCCACATGGAATACGAAGCGCCCTTCGGCGAACTCGCCCTGGTCTGCCCCGACGGCCAGATCGTGCACGCGCTGGACTGGCAGACCGACCGCCCGGTGCCGCTCTTAAAAAACCTGCAGCGCCTGACCGCGCCGAATCCCGGCTTCATGACCGGGCCGGGCACCAACAGCTACCTGGTGGGCGACCCCACCACCGGCCACATCGTGATCGACCCCGGCCCGGACGAACCAGCCCACATCGAGCGCCTGTGGCGCGCGGCCGGCGGCGACATCCGCGCCATTGTCTGCACCCACTCCCACCCCGACCATTCGCCGGGTGCCCCGCGCCTGCAATCGCTGTGCCGCGAAGCCGGGCTCCATGCTGGGCGCGATGCCGACGATGGCGTGCCGCCCATCCTGGGCCTGCCCAGCGCAGCCACCGCGCGCGAACACAGCCGCTTCACGCCAGACCGGGCGCTGGCCGACGGCGAACGCATCACACTGACCACAGGAGCTGGTGACACCGTGCACACCCTGCGAGTCGTCCACACCCCCGGCCACGCGGCCAACCACCTGTGTCTGGTGCTGGAAGAAGACGGCCTGCTGGTGTCCGGCGACCACATCCTGAACGGCAGCACCACCGTGATCGACCCGCCCGATGGCCACATGGGCGACTACCTCGCGTCGCTCGACAGACTCGCCGCGCTGTGCGACGAGCACAACATCGACTTCATCCTGCCGGCCCACGGCTATGTGATCGGCGACCTGCGCTGCAGCGCCGACAACCCCTCGGCCCCGCCCGAAGGCGGTGCCAAGGCCGCGATCGAACACCTGAAAGCACACCGCCTCGCCCGCGAAGCCAAGGTGGCGCGCGCCATGCAGGCTCAGCCGCAAGGCACGGCAGACGATTGGGTGAGAACAGCCTACGACGACGTGCCCGAGCGCCTGTGGCCGGTGGCCAAGCGCTCGCTGCTGGCGCACGTGGAGCGCATCCAGAGCCTGGGTGGGTTCAACGTCTGACGCCATCCAAATCAGCAGCGCCGTTGACGCGGCAATGTCTGATTCAGTGGTAATCGTCTTCGCGCTGGTGGCGCACAGCGCCCACCATCACGGTGTGTTGGTCGACGATCTCAAACAACGCCACGTAGCCAGAACCCCCGAAGGGGATGACCAGCTCACGCAAAAACGGGCTGCGGCCCAGCTTGCGGCAGGCGAACGGTGAGCTCTCCAGGAACCGGATCGCATCCTTGATGGCCTGCAAGGCCCTCGCGGGAATCTCCAGGTCGCCTGTCTCGCTGTCCAGTTCGCGCTGCAGGGCGAAGTCGAACAGCTGTTCCAGATCTTGGGCCGCGGCTTCGCTGAAGACGACCGCGTAGCCCATCAGCCGCGCCGCGCGCTGGTCTGGCGCGCCGCGCTCAGTTTTGCGTCCAGCCGCTCCACCAAGGTTTGCGCAGCGATCGCGTTGCCGTCGCGCTGGGTATCTTGTATGGCCACCATGCCGCGAAGCAGAAACTCTGCCTGGTTCTTGCGTTTTTCCACCGTGCTGCGCACCGCATGCTCGACAAATTGCGACAGGGTTTCGCCCTGCTCAAGCACTTCTTCGAGCTCCTGACGGAACTCGGGGGCCACGCGCACAGGGGGGAGTGTTGCTGTCTTCATCGCTGCATTGTATTGCTTATGCAATGCGCCACTCTGTCCATTCTGTATCCGCCGCTCGTATAAATTGCGCCTCTCTCGTCGAGCTGCTCGCGCATGTGAAACGCCTCCAGAACCTGGGCAGCCCAACCACTGACAGGAACCAACATGCGCATCGCCTTCGTCTCCGACATCCACGGCAACCTGGCCGCGCTGGACGCGGTGATCGCCGACATCGCGCGCCGAGGGGTGCAGCAGGTGGTCAACCTCGGTGACATGCTCAGCGGCCCATTGCTGCCCTTGGAAACCGCTCGGCGCCTGCGCTCCCTGGACTGGCTGCACATCGCGGGCAACCACGAGCGGCAGGTGCTTCGGCTGCCGCCAGACCGGCAAGGCGCGGCCGACGCCTACGCCAGCAGCCAGCTCGGCGCCGCCGAAAGAGCCTGGCTGGCCAGCCACGCCGACCCCTGCGACGGGCGGCTGCATCAAGCCACCCTGTGGCCCGAGCGGCTGGGCAGCGATGTGGCGCTGTGCCACGGCAGCCCCCGCAGCGACATCGAGTACCTGCTGGAAACGCCGATGGGCGAAGCGGCTCGTCTGGCGACGCTGGCAGAAATCGAAGAGCGGCTGGACGGCCGCATCGCGCCACACATCGGCCTGCTGGCTTGCGGTCATTCCCACGTATCCAGGTCGGTGGCGGCAGCCAATGGCCTGCTCATCGTCAACCCGGGCAGCGTAGGCCAGCCGGCCTTTGAGGACGACCACCCGCACCCGCTCTCAAACTTTCACCGCATCGAGACCGGCAGCCCGGCCGCGCGCTACGCGGTGGTCGAAAAGCTTGATGGGCGCTGGCTGTGCGACTTGATCAGCGTGCCCTACGACTTTGAGTCCATGGCCTTGCTGGCCGACCAGCGAGGCCGCCCTGACTGGTCGCACGCCTTGCGCACCGGTACCATGCCGCGCTGAACAGAAATAAAGTATGAAACGCGCCGTTACGCTGGTCCAGCGCCCGGCGCCGGGTCGCGCCAGATTTCATACACGACCTCACCCTGTTCGGCCCGCGGAATAGCGGCCGCAGAAGACGGAAAAACCGTCTCGACATGCCGAAAGCCCGCTTTCTCCAACACCCGGCGCGAGCCGAGGTTGATAGCCATAGTCTGGGCACGGACGCGGTCAAATCCCAGCCGACCAAAGGCCTCAGTCACCAAGGCGCGGGCGCCCTCGGTGCCATAGCCTTTGCCCCAAGCCTCGCTTCGCAGCCGATAGCCCAGCTCGGCCGTCTTGCACCGGCCGACCATGCCATCGTCAAACAGCGCGAACCAACCCACGAAGTGGCCCGTCGCGCGTTCGTGTGCGGCCAAGACCTCGGGCTCGGTGCCGCGAGGCGTCAGAAAATCACCATCGCCACAGCCTTGCTCGGAAACCGGCAGGCCGCCGTTCAAAAAGCGCATCACCTCGGGGTCTGCCTCCAGCGCCACCAGGTCGTCGCAGTCGGCTGGCGTGACCGGGCGAAGGTCGAGCCGGGCGGTGTTCAGGCGGAAATCGGGACGCATCGGCATAGCGGATGAAACCGTTTCGGCACTCAGTTTTGTGCTGGTTCGTTTTGAAAAAAGTGTGAAGCGCGCCGTTACGCCGGATTCTGTGCATCCCGGTTGCCCGGAATGTGGTCGCCATTCCTCTGGGCCGCTGGTCACCCAAACGGCTCGGTGCTACCTACCCGCCAACTCGCCTTGCGGAACCACAAGGATTCACGACACAGCGAACTGTGTCGCTTCAGGCTGGCCTATTTGGTATTGCTGCGCGCAGAGATTGCCCGTTTCACCCGAACTGAATCGGCTCGTCTCTGTTGCTCTGATCCTCACCTTAGGGCCCTTTGAGTCCGCTTTCGCGAACCCACCGGGCTTGTCGGTGGAGAGGTGTTACCTCCTGCGCTGTCCTGTGCAGTCCGGACGTTCCTCCAGTGCGCCCTTTCGGGTGCTCTTTCGAGCTTGCACCAGCGACGACCTGGCGCGCTTCACGGGAGCGATTATCCGCTGCCCTGCACAGGTTGCTGTGCCGCCAGCGAAGCACAGCCGCAAAAAAGGCGGCCAACGAGGCCGCCTTTTTAAACTCCCTCTCGGCTTCTGAGCGTCAAGCGGTCTTGCGGCGCCTCACGAAGCCCAAGCCCGCAAGGGCCAAACCCAAGAGGGCCAAGGAACCTGGCTCCGGCACAGCAGTCGGGATTTCGCCAGCGGTGTTGCTGGCAGCAATGACAAAATTGTCCAAAGCTGCGTAGCCACCGGTCAAAAGATCGATGCGCATGATGACCTTGCCGTTGGTGCTGCCTGTGGCGTCCAGACCGACCGTGTGGTTTGTCCAGTTGAATGTGAACTTGTTTGGACCGGCAAGACCCGTCACATTCACTTGAGCAAGTGCAGCCCCCAAGCCCAAGCCGGCTGCCCCTGTGGGGTTGTCGTAAAGGGAAATGCTCGCTGAGGGCACGGCACCTGCCAGGGTGAAAGGATCTCCGCAGCAGTCAAGATCGATCGAAGACAGATCAAACTGAAAATTCAAAAAGTCAAAACTGCCCACATCAAAGGCCAGGCCCAACAGGTCGTTCTGCACCGATGAAAGCATGCCCAGGGCATAACTGCCAGCCTTCGCCTGCGGATCTTTGTAGCCAGAGCCAAACGCTTTGGTGCCGCCAACGAGCATCGTTTCAACGGTGAACTGCTGGCTGAACACGAATCCAGCAGGCTGGTTGGCGTACAGCGTGTTGACTGGCTGCTGGCTCAAGTCTTTGCCGTTGTTGGCAAAGCCGACCGGGCTCTCAAAGTCCTGCGCGTACAGCAGTACGGCGGCTTGAGCCGACACCAGTGGAAGGGCAAAAATAGCGGCTGAAGCTGCCAAAGCTCGGAGGGTTGTCATGTTGATTGCTTAATGGGGTTGAGATCTCCAGTGATACAAGCAGAAAACATGCCAGCGCCAACTAAGCGTATGTTTATTTAATAAAATCAACAGCTTGGCTCAAAAAAGAAAATTCGCTCCGACCCGATGTGTAAAAGATTTCGACAGTGGCGAGCCGCTATCGATCCATTCCCTGGCGACCGCCCGAGCTGGCAGGCTCGACCAAAACCCAACATGTCACCACCCCGACCGACTTGAGCACAGCTCGGTCTGGGCACGATGGGTATCGCGCAATACAACAGCAGGGCTAACCAGAGGGGTTGCAGGCCCCCGCCCGAGGGATCAAGGGCTGCGATCAACATTCGCGAATGGCGACAATAGCGGTCTCTCCTTGCTTGATCACCACGAGCCCCCGGAACCGACCCATGATCCGCCTCTCCGAACTCAAACTCCCGCTGGCCGACGTGCCCACCGAGCACCGACGCGCCGCCGACGCCCCCACCGAAACGCGGGCCGATCGCGAACCACCCCCGCACCCGGTGGAAGCGCTGACCCGCCTGGCGGCTCAGGCGCTGGGCGTTGGCATGGAAGCCATCGCCCATTTGCACGTCTTCAAGCGCAGCTTCGACGCCCGCAAAGCCGAGCTGCTGGCGGTCTACATCGTCGATGTCACGCTGGCCGACTCGGCGCTGGAGCCCGGCCTGCTGGCCCAGCACGAGAAACACGCGCACATTCAGCCCACGCCCGACATGGCCTGGCACAAGCCGGGCCAAGCGCCTGCCGGTTGGCCGACCGACGAGAGCGAGCGCCCGGTGGTGGTGGGCCTGGGGCCCTGCGGCCTGTTCGCCGCGCTGGCGCTGGCGCAAATGGGACTCAAACCGATCGTGATCGAGCGCGGCAAGCCGGTGCGCGAGCGCACCAAGGACACCTGGGCCCTGTGGCGCGGCAAGGGACTCAACCCGCAAAGCAATGTGCAGTACGGTGAAGGCGGCGCTGGCCTGTTTTCTGACGGCAAGCTGTACAGCCAGATCAAAGACCCGCGCTTCCTGGGCCGCAAAGTGATGCACGAGTTTGTCGACGCGGGTGCGCCAGCCGAGATTCTCTACATGGCGCACCCGCACATCGGCACCTTCAAGCTGGTGCGGGTGGTGGAAGCGATGCGCGAAAAAATCATCGCGCTGGGCGGCGAAATTCGCTTTCAGCAGCAGGTGGTGGATCTGGTCACAGAGCCAGCGACCGATGGCCAGCAGCAACTCACCGGCCTGCGCGTGCTGCACTTGGCCAGCGGCGAGACGCACGACCTGCCCACGCACCGCGCGGTGTTTGCGCTCGGCCACAGCGCGCGCGACGCCTTTGCCATGCTGTTCGATGCTGGCGTGTTCTTGGAAGCCAAACCGTTTTCGGTCGGCTTTCGCATCGAGCACCCGCAAAGCGTGATCGACCGCGCCCGCTGGGGCCGCCACGCCGGTCACCCGCTGCTGGGCGCGGCCGACTACAAGCTGGTGCACCACGCCAAGAACGGCCGCGCGGTCTACAGCTTTTGCATGTGTCCGGGCGGCACGGTGGTGGCGGCGGCGTCGGAGCCGGGCCGCGTGGTCACCAACGGCATGAGCCAGTATTCGCGCAACGAGCGCAACGCCAACGCCGGGCTGGTGGTGAGCATAGAGCCGGCCGATTTCCCGCAGCAGTTCCCGCAAGACGCGCCGCTGTGGCGCGCCGCCTTCGGCGACACCGACGGCCCGCGCTACGCCGCCCAGGCCGAAGCACTGGCCGCGCAGGGCCAGACCCATCCGCTGGCGGGCATCGTGTTGCAGCGCCATTGGGAAGCGCGTGCCTTCGAGCTTGGCGGCGGCACCTACGAGGCGCCAGGGCAGCTGGTGGGCGACTTTGTGGCGGCCCGGCCCTCGACCGCACTGGCCGAGGTGGAACCGTCTTACAAACCAGGCATTCGACTGGTCGATCTGGCGCACGCTCTGCCCGGCTACGCGATCGAAGCCATGCGCGAAGCCATTCCCGTGTTCGGCCGCAAGATTCCCGGCTACGACATGGCCAGCGCGGTGCTGACCGGCGTGGAGACCCGCACCTCGGCGCCGCTGCGCCTCACCCGGGGTGGCGATTTTCAAAGCCTGAACACGCGCGGCCTGTACCCGGCGGGCGAAGGCGCGGGCTACGCGGGCGGCATCCTGTCGGCCGGGGTCGATGGTTTGAAGGTGGCCGAAGCGCTGGCTGGGGAACTGCTGGCGACCGCCTGAGTTCCAATGGGTGGATTTTTCGCGCCCTTTCACCGGTCTTTACACCCGCATCACAACCGGTTGACAAGCGGCGTTCACACTGCAAACTCCTCCTTTTGGAATATTGATCATGAAAACCCCCCGCTTCCCCGCTGTGTTGCCGGTCTTGGCCGGTGTGCTGGCGCTTGGCGCCGCTGGCGTCGTGCAAGCGCAGGAGGCGCAGGCGCGTGTGATCAGCAGCACGCCGGTGATTCAGCAGGTGGCTGTGCCGCGCCAAGTCTGCCAAGACGAGCAGTTCACGGTGCCAGGCCAGAAATCGGGCGCAGGCGCCATCATGGGTGGCATCGCCGGTGGGGCGCTCGGCAATGCGATTGGTAACGGCAGCGGTCGCGCGGCGGCCACCGTGATCGGTCTGTTGGGCGGCGCCATGTTGGGCAACAACATTGAGGGCAGCAGTCCATCGGGTGTGGAGACGGTGCGCAACTGCGGCACCCAGACCTTCTACGAGAACCAGACAGTCGCCTACGACGTGGTCTACGAACTCGGGGACCGCCAATACCGCACGCAAATGCAGCAAGACCCCGGGTCGTTTGTGCGGCTGAACGTATCGCCGGTGGGCGCCCTGCCAGCGCCTGCGCCGCGCAGCGTGAGCTCGGCACCGCGGGTGATCTACCAACAGCCCGAGGTCATCTACCAACAGCCGCAGGTGATTTACCAGCAACCCCAAGTCATCTATCAACAACCCCAGGTGATCTACCCGGCCCCGGTGACCCGGGTGACCATCGGCACGCAGTTTGTGCCCAGCTACCCGGTGGGCCCGCAGGTGATCTACATCAACGGTGTGCGCCAAGCGCCTGGTTACCAACGCCCAGGCCACTCGTGGCACGACGACGGCGACCACAGCAAGTCGCAGCGGCCGCGCTTCGACCGAAACGGCGACGGCCGACCCGGCAAGTGGCAGCGTCACTGATCCATCAGAAGACACCCAGCAAAAAGGCGACTCCAAGAGTCGCCTTTTTTTGTCAGCCCGCAGCGCCGATCAGAGCTTTTGAAGCGCCTCAATGCGCTGCTCCATCGGCGGGTGGGTAGCGAACAGCTTGCCCAGACCGCCAGCAATGCCCAGTGCCTGCATGGTTTTGGGCAGCTGACCCGGGGTGAGGCCACCGAGCCGGGCCAGTGCATTGATCATCGGCTGCTTGCGGCCCATGAGCTGGGCGGCACCGGCGTCGGCCCGGAACTCTCGCTGGCGGCTGAACCAAGACACGATGATGGCGGCGAGGAAACCCAGCACGATGTCCATCACGATGGTGGTGACCATGTAACCGATGCCGGGGCCAGAGTTGCTGTTACTGCCACGGCGCAAGAAGCTGTCCACCGCGTAGCCGACCACGCGGCTCAGGAACACCACAAACGTGTTCATCACGCCCTGGATCAGCGTCATGGTGACCATGTCGCCATTGGCCACGTGGGCCACCTCGTGGCCAATCACCGCTTCGACCTCTTCCTTGGTCATGCTTTGCAGCAGGCCGGTGGACACCGCGACCAGCGCCGAATTTTTGAAGGCGCCGGTGGCAAACGCGTTGGGCGCGCCCTCAAAAATCGCCACCTCGGGCATGCCGATACCAGCCTTCTGGGCGAATTTCTCCACCGTCTGCACGATCCAGGCCTCGTCGGCGTTTTGCGGCTGGTTGATGACACGCGCGCCGGTGCTGAATTTGGCCATCTTCTTGCTGAGCAGCAGCGAAATGATCGCGCCGCCAAAGCCAATCACGAGCGAAAAGCCAGCCAGCGCGGTCATGTTCAGCCCGTTCTGAGTCAGGAACTTGTCAACCCCCAGGAGGCGGGTGGTGACCAACAGCACCGCCATCACAGCGAAGTTGGTGAGGACGAAAAGCAGGATGCGTTTCATAGAGGTTCCAAAAAGAAGGACGGCGGGAAAAGCACACCAGCCATATGGGGGCTGACTGCCGGTTGTTTCAAGTCCGGCTTTTTGTGAATGGTATTCCCGTCAATTTTGTTGCCTCGGGGCGCGCCGGGCGAAACACCGAGGCGTCGTTGTAGAACGCAGGGTCTTCGCTCGCCGACCACCAGCTGGGCACGCCCAGCACGGGCAGCGGCGTAAAGGGCTTGCAGGCCAGCTCGCTGGCAGTCAACCGAGCGGCCAGCCAGGCGTCCCATTGCGCAAGATCGTCGCCCAGCGTCAGCGGAACCGGCGCGCGGTAGACATGGGCGGTGATCGATTTGTAGGGCGCGACCAGTTTTTCCAGCAGGGCGTGGCCAAACGGCACCAGCCGTGCTTCGGCCCAGCGCGGGCGCAATGGGCCGAACAGGCGCGGCCAGTCGCGCGTCAGCAAGGCCTGCCAGATCGCGTCTGGCGCCTGCAGCAGCGCAGCGTTTTCGTCGAACAGCGTGAGCGCGTCGCGCACCGGGCCACGCACCTGGATGCCCACCTTGCCGATGCCAGCCTGCGCGATCTGCTCCGCCTGCAATTGGTTAAGGCGCCGCTTGGTCAGGGGAAACCGCAGCCAGACCAGCCCATTGAAAAAGTCGTGCAGGTTGTCGCGGGTGGGCACGCAGCCGGTGGTGAAGATGTGCTGCTCATAGGCGATGCCGATGGGGAGGTCGGACTGCGGGACAAACGCGGGTCCGCCCGCCGGGCTTGGCTGCATGCTCAAAGCCTGCGCCAAGGACAACGCCCGCTCGCCGCTCGCCTGTACCGCCAAGCCCGCACCGCAAACTGGGGTGAACCAGGGCGCCGACCAGTCGACCACTGACCAAGCGCCAGCGACCTGGTGGGGCTTGCTCATCACCGACGCACCGACCTCAGGTCCCCAGCCGCCACGCCAGCGTCTCCCCCGAGCGCAGCGGCTTTAGCTGCGCCTCGCCAAACGCGAAGCTCTCGGGCGGGGTCCAGTCCTCGCGCTTGAGCGTGACCGTTTCGGTGTTGCGAGGCAGGCCGTAGAAGTCGGCGCCGAAGAAGCTGGCGAAGCCTTCGAGTTTGTCGAGTGCACCCGCGGCGTCGAAGGCTTCGGCGTACATCTCCAGCGCGGCGTGGGCGGTGTAGCAGCCAGCGCAGCCGGTGGCGTGTTCTTTCAGGTGGGCCGCGTGCGGCGCGCTGTCGGTGCCGAGGAAGAACTTCGGGCTGCCGCTGGTGGCGGCCGCCACCAAGGCTAAGCGGTGGGTTTCGCGCTTGAGCACCGGCAAGCAATAGTAATGCGGGCGAATGCCGCCGGTGAACAGTGCGTTGCGGTTGTAGAGCAGGTGGTGCACGGTGATGGTGGCGGCGAGGAACTGGTCGGCTTCTGCCACGTACTGCGCCGCTTCCCTCGTGGTGATGTGCTCCATCACGATTTTCAGTTCGGGAAAGTCGCGCCGCAGTGGCGCCAGGTGCTGCTCGATGAACACTGCTTCGCGGTCGAACAGATCGATCTCTGGGCTGGTGACTTCGCCGTGCACCAGCAGCAACAGGCCCGCCTTCTGCATTGCCTCCAATGTTTTGTACGTCTTGCGGATGTCGGTCACGCCAGCGTCGCTGTTGGTGGTGGCGCCTGCGGGATAGAGCTTGAGCGCCACCACGCCGGCGTCCTTCGCACGCGCGATCTCGTCGGCGGGCAGGTTGTCGGTGAGATAGAGCGTCATCAGCGGCTCGAAGGCCATGTCTTCGGGCACCGCCGCCTTGATACGCGCCTTGTAGGCCAGCGCCTGCGCGGCAGTGGTCACCGGCGGCCTGAGATTGGGCATGACGATGGCGCGGGCGAATTGGGCCGCCGTGTGTGGCACGGTGGTGTGCAGCGCGTTACCGTCGCGCAGGTGCAGGTGCCAGTCGTCGGGGCGGGTGAGTGTGAGGGTGCTGGGAAGCTTGGCGGCAGGGGTGTTCATGCCGCGATTGTCGCAAACCTGCCGGTTTGAAAACGCTCAGATACGCTCAGGGCATGTTGGCGCTCGGAAACTTCCACAGGTCGCGCAACAGGTAGCTGGGCGGCAGGTTCAGCACCGCGCCCTTGGGCGGGATGGATTGCTCGAACCAGGTGGCGTAGAGGGTTTTCAGCTCACCGCTGCGTATCAGACGGCGCATTTCGTCGTTGATGATCTTGCCAAACGCTTCGTCGCCCTTGGGGTACATGATGGCCAACGGTTCGATGGTGATGAACCGCCCCACCACCTTGAGCGCTTTGGGATCGGGGCGGGCAGCGGCCAGGCCATAAAGCAGCACGTCGTCCATCGCAAAAGCATCGGCCTCACCGCGCTCCACCATCTCCAGCGCTTGCAAATGGCCTTCGGCCTCGCCGATGGTGAACTTCAAGTTTTTGTCGCGTGCGATGCGCTTGACCGCAGGCACCGGGGTCGACCCTTTGGTGGACACCAGCCGCTTGAGCTGCGGGCTGTCGAGGCTGTCAATGGGGCTGTCGGCTTTCACCAAAAGACGGGCACCCGCGATGTAATGGGGGATCGCGAAATTCACTTTCTCGCGGCGGCTGGCGTTGTTGGTGGTGGAGCCACACTCCAGCAAGGCCTCTTGCTTTTCCACTGTTTCGATGCGGTTGGCCGAGCTGACCTGAACGAAGTCCAGCGGCAACTGGCTCAGACCCAGCGACTTTTGAATGGCCTGCGCCATTTTCCGGCAGATGTCCATCGCGTAGCCGATCGGCTTGCCCTCGACGTCGAGGTACGAAAATGGAATGGAAGCGTCACGGTGGGCGATGGTGAGCCGACCTTCGCTTTTCACCTTGTCGAGCAGCGGCCCGGCCTGTGCCAGCAGCGTGCAACCTGTGGCGACCAGCAGCACCGTGCTTTTGATCCAACGTCCGATCTGCATGACAAGTTCCATTTAAATTTGGCAGCGCAGTCTCACACACATGCGTCCCTATGGCAAACCTCCATGTCACAGCGACTTTTACCGGGAAGTTTGCCGTCGACGCTCACCTGTCACATGCCAGACGAGTGTCTCAACCTGTGGCGCCGACACGAGTCTGCAAGTCAGCCCAGAACTGCTCCAGCGAGCGCTTGACCTTGCGCGCATGGGGCCGCTCGCGGTAAATGCGGATGTCCATCGTGGCCTCCAGCCCCGGCCCAGCGAGCACCAGCTTTTTGGCGCGCAGGTCTTTGCGCACCGAGCTGGCCGGCAGAAAGGCCACGCCGTGTCCTTCTAATGCCATTGCCTTGAGGCCCTCGGCCATGTCGGTCTCGTACACGCGGTCCAGGTGCACCGGCGTGGCGCTTTGTTTGAGCAGCTGATCGACCGCACGCCCCAAGTAGGCGCCCGGTGCGTAGGCCAGATACGGCACCGGGTGGCCCAATTGGCCCGGCAGCGCGTAAAGCGGTCGGCCCTCGGCGTCTGGTTTCACATAAGGCGCGAGCAACTCCTGGCCGAGCGGCAGCATGTCGTAATGTTCGGCGTCAAGCTGGATCGGCTGGCCAGGGTGGTGGTAGGCGATCAACAGGTCGCAGCTGCCTTCGACCAACCGCAGCACCGCATCGTGCACATTGAGCGCGATCAGCCGACTTTTGATCGGACCACCAGTTTCGCGCAGGCCTGAGAGCCACGCCGGGAAGAAGGTAAAAGCCAGCGTGTGGGGCAAAGCGAACTCGATCACGTCTTGCGCCGCAGCGGTGTGGGCTCGCAGCATTGCCCGCGTAGTCTGCAACGCCTGCAGCATCTCCAGCGCCTGAGCGTGCAACGTTTTGCCAGCAGCCGTGAGCCGGGTGGGGTAAGACGAGCGGTCCACCAGATCGGTACCGGCCCAGGCCTCCAAGGCCTGGATGCGCCGGGAAAAAGCCGGTTGAGTGACGTGGCGCAGCTGCGCCGAGCGGCTGAAACTGCGCGTTTCAGCCAAGCTCACAAAATCTTCCAGCCATTTGGTTTCCATCAGCCCCCCCCGCTCCGCGCTTTCAGCGCGTCACCCCCCAGGGGGCAACGCTGGCGGCCTGGCAAAGCCAGTTCTGCGGCGTTCTGACCCAAGACATCTCGCGCCAAAGCGTGTGCCAAAACCAAGCATTTCATGGCGTCGACTCAATCCGCGCTTGCTTGCTGCAAGGCCCACATTTCAGCATAGACACCACCGGCTCTACCGACCAGATCGGCGTGTCGACCGCGTTCGACGACCTCGCCGTTGACGAGCACCAGGATCTCGTGTGCATCGACCACGGTGGACAGCCGGTGCGCGATGACCAGCGAGGTTTTGTTGCGCGCGGCGGTCTTGAGTTCGGCCTGAATAGCGCGCTCGTTGGCCGAGTCCAACGCCGAGGTGGCTTCGTCGAAGATGACGATCGGCGGGTTTTTCAGCAGCGTCCTCGCAATCGCCACCCGCTGCTTCTCGCCGCCGGAGAGCTTGAGCCCGCGCTCGCCCACCGGGGTGGCGTAGCCTTTGGGCAGGCGTTCGATGAAACTGTGGATGTGCGCGGCCTGGGCAGCGGACACGGCCGCATCGTGACCCGCGTCGGGGCGGCCATAGAGGATGTTGTATTCGATGGTGTCGTTGAACAGCACCGTGTCCTGCGGCACGATGCCGATCGCCTGGCGCACGCTGGCCTGGGTTACTTGGCAGATGTCTTGGCCGGCAATGGTGATACGGCCGGTGCCATGCGGGCCCACCGCCGCACCCGGTTCCTCGTGGTTGCTGACGTCGTAGAAGCGGTAGAGCAGTCGAGCCAGCGTGGACTTGCCAGAGCCCGATGGCCCGACCACAGCCACCGTCTTGCCAGCCGGAATCTCGAAGTTCACGCCATGCAGGATCTCGCGCGCCGGCTCGTAGGCGAAACGCACATTCTCGAACCGCACCGCAGGCGGGCCGTCCAGCAGCAGATCTTTGGCACCGGGCGCATCGGCAATCTCGCGTTCCTTCTCCAGCAGCACGAACATCTTGTCCAGGTCGGTCAGGCTTTGCTTGATCTCGCGGTACAGCACACCCAGAAAACCCAGCGGTATGTAGAGCTGGATCATGAAAGCGTTAATCATCACAAAGTCGCCCAGGGTGAGCTCACCGGCCGCCACGCCCTGGGTGGCACGCCAGAGCATCAGCACCAGCGCGGTGGCGATCACCAACTGTTGACCGGCGTTGAGCATGGACAGCGTGGTCTGGCTCTTGATGCGGGCCAGGCGCAGCTTCTCCAGTCCCTCGTCGTAACGGCGCGCCTCGAAGGCCTCGTTGTTGAAGTATTTGACGGTCTCAAAATTCAACAGTGAGTCGATGGCGCGGGTCTGACTGACCGACTCCAGCTCGTTCATCTCGCGGCGAAACCGCGTGCGCCATTCGGTCACGATCACGGTGAAAGTGATGTAGAGCACCAGCGCCACCAGCGTGATCCACACATAGCCCATGTCGAACATCGTGCCCAGCAGCGACAGCACCATGGCCACTTCGATCAGCGTGGGAAAGATGCTGTAGAGCGAGTACGAAATGAGCGACTGCACGCCGCGCGTGCCGCGCTCAATGTCACGTGTCATGCCACCGGTCTGGCGGTCCAGGTGAAAGCGCAGGCTGAGCGCGTGCAGATGGCCGAACACCTCCAGCGCGATGCTGCGCGTGGCGCCCTCGGTGGCTTTCGCAAACACCAGCTCGCGCAGCTCGGTGAAGATGGCGGTGGACAGCCGCAGGCCGCCATAAGCAAGCAGCAGACCTATCGGCACCACCAGCAAGGCCTCGACGCTGCCGGGCTTGATGGTCATCGAATCGACCAGCTGCTTGAGCAGCAGCGGCACACTCACGTTTGCCATCTTGGCCGCCACCATGAAACCCAGCGCGATCATCACCCGCCACTTGTATTCCCACAGGTAGGGCAGCAGGCGGGACAGCGTGGCCCAGTCGGAGCGGCCGCTGGCGGGTTCCTTCTCGTTGGGCGGCGCGCCCATGCCGATGGAGGGGGAGGCAGAGGAGGACGGGCGCATGCGGGACAATGACAAATTGTTAACACCTGATTGTGCCCATGTCCATCGAATCCAGTCCGCCCGCCAACCCAATCACCGCTTGCACGCTGCCCGTTGACCGCGATCTGGTGATGAAGGTGATTCCCATGCCGGCCGACTGCAACGCCAACGGCGACATCTTCGGTGGCTGGGTGATGGCGCAGGTCGACTTGGCCGGCTCGGTGCTGCCCGCGCGTTACGCCAAGGGCCGCATGGCCACGGTGGCGGTGAACCAGTTTGTGTTCAAGCACCCAGTGCGGGTGGGCGACATCCTGAGCTTTTTTGCGCATGTGGAGCGCATCGGCAGAACCTCGATCACAGTGCGGGTGGAGGTGTTCGCCGAGCACTTTGCCGCGCAAGGCCAGTATGTGAAAGTGACCGAAGCCAGCCTGACCTACGTGGCGATCGATGCGCTGGGCAAGCCACGACCGCTGCAGGTGGATGCGGCCTAACGCGAATGCCACTTACTTTGTCTCCCACGCGTGACCGTGGCGCTCTATCTTTCGCCGAGCCTTGGCGCGCGGGATCTTCAACCACGGGTAGGGTTTGGGTCGTCGCTTTCGCATTCGCGGCTCGATGCG